>VFQQ010000132.1_pt1 | contig 195389 bp, 158 predicted proteins | sample 3512341 | NCBI WGS metagenome assembly VFQQ01 (sample SAMN10412373, study PRJNA504923) | tailings metagenome | isolation source: Relicate 2 Philex TSF1 revegetated site | place: Philippines: Tuba, Benguet | collected 2017-08-29 | reverse complement strand
GACGACCGGCGGCGCTTGAATTGCAATCAAAGTTAAAACATTAATTATTGACCCCTTGTACCCCCCCGCAATCAAAGTTAAAACATTAATTATTGACCCCTTGTACCCCCCCTTGTACCCCCCGCACGGGGCTGCCCGTCGACACGGAAGTCATGGAAGAGTCGCACATCCACCTCGCCCTCGAGGCGGGCGTCGGCACCCTGCAGGTGGGTGCGCGCAATGCGCTCAATTACTCGCTGCTGCGCGCCATCGGCAAGGCCATCGCCGACCGCCCCAATGCCGTGCTGCTGAAGCGCAGCATTCACATGGGGCCGGTCAACGAGTTCATCTCGGCGGCAGAGTACATCGCGGCCTTCGGCAACCCCAATGTCATTCTCTGTCCGCGCGGCACCACGCCGACGCTCGATGGTTACCGTAATCATCCCGACGAGAGCATCACGCCCTTGCTCAAGGAAAAGACCTGGGCGCCGGTCGTCGTCGACCCGTCCCACTCCGTCGGCAAGGCGGCCTACGTGCCCGCCTGCGCCCTCGCCGCGGTGGCCTACGGCGCGGACGGGCTCTGCATCGAGGCGCACGTGAAGCCAAGTGCCGGCATCGGCGACGACCCCAAGCAGGCCCTCACGCCCGAGGCCCTGACCAAGACGATCGCCCAGGCCCGCGCGCTCTGGAATCTGCTGCGTTCGTAGCCGTCGCGATGCTATCCCGGGCGAGCCGAGGGGGGCGGGCCGAGTATCGTTGTATTTTACCGCCTGTACGAAGAACTCGACTCGAAATACAACAACACTCGGCCTGCCCCCTTAGCCGGCGCCGGCTGCGGTTTGCCGGTATGTCTCCGAAGCCGTAGCGGGCCGACGACCGGCGGCGCTTGAATTGGTATCCAGGTTAAAACATTAGTTACTGCCCCCTTTGGGCTACTTCCTGTGGGGAACGTTTGAATGAACCGATCCTGCCTCGTTCCAATTTGAACAGGAGGCAAGGGAGGTAACAGAGAGCAATCCCGCCCTTCGCTCTCCGTTGCCTCTGTTCCCTCCTGTTCAAACCTTCTGTCCGCCACCAATTGCTGGTCCGCTGTTGCCGGCGGACCGGAGACGACCTTGGACCTTCGGACTTTGGACCTGCGACGGGATTCCTTGGCGCTTACATCCGTCCGCGGCTGGCCGGGTCGGTGAAGACGTAGCCTCGCGCGAGCGCGGTGTACGCGGCCACCTGGGTGCGCTGCCAGGCTTCGTCGCGTCCGAGTTCCGCGGCGAGCAGGGCGGCGACGGCCGGCGCGGCCTCGATCGAGGCCCGCGCGTCGAGCAACAGGGCGCGCGTGCGCCGGGCGAGCACGTCCTCGACGGTCCGGGCCATCTCCTCGCGTGCGTGCCAGACCACCTCCGCGCGCCGGCAGGGCAAGGCGGGGTGGAGCGGTGCGGCGAGGTCCGGATCGGTTGTCATGAGCGCTCGGATACGCGCGGCGTCCGCCCCGTAGGGCCGGAGGTTCGCTTCCGGGATGGCCGCACGCGTCCAACCATGGATCTGCAGCGTCTCCGTGTGCGACCGGCGGTTCTCGACGCCCGCGACCATCTCGGCGTGGTCGATCACATCCTCGGCCATCTTGCGGTAGGTCGTCCATTTCCCGCCGGTGATGGTGACGAGGCCGCTCTCGCCGACCACGATGGTATGATCGCGCGAAAGCGCGGCGGTGTCCGCTCCGTCGCCGGCCTTCACGAGCGGACGCAGACCTGCGAAGACGCTCAGGACGTCGGCGTCGGCGGGATCCGTGCGCAGGTACTTGCGAGCGTGTTCGAGCACGAAGTCGCGCTCCTCGTCGAGCGCGCGCGGTTCCACGGAAGCCGCGGCCAGGGGCGTGTCGGTGGTGCCCACGACCACACGGTCGTGCCACGGCACGGCAAAGAGCACGCGGCCGTCCGCGGTCTTCGGAACCATGATGGCGGCCGATCCGGGCAGGAAACGCTTGGGCAGGACGAGGTGAATGCCCTGGCTGACCGCGACGAGCGGGCGGGCGCCCGGATCGTCCTGGCGGCGCAGTTCGTCGACGAAGACGCCCGTGGCGTTGATGACGCAACGCGCGCGCACGGTCAGTTCGCGGCCCGATTCGGCGTCGCGGGCGAGCACGCCGCAGACGGCGGAGCGCTCCTTGATCAGGCCGACCACGGGGCAGTGATTGACGACGACCGCGCCCAGTTCGACCGCGGTCAGGGCGAGGCTGACAGCGAGGCGGGCGTCGTCGAACTGGCCATCGTGATAGATCACGCCGCCGGTCAGGCCCTCCGTCTCGACCGTGGGCAGGAGTTCGACAGTCTCCTCGCGGTCGAGCATGCGGGAGGGGGCGAGCCCGAGCTTTCCCGCCAGCTGGTCGTAGACCTTCATGCCGATGCCGTAGAACGGACCCTCCCACCAATTGTAGTTGGGAATGACGAAGGCGAGGTCGTGCACCAGATGGGGCGCGTTGAGCGCCAGCCGACCGCGCTCGCGCAGCGCCTCGAGCACGAGGGAGATGTTGCCCTGGCGCAGGTAGCGCACGCCGCCGTGCACGAGCTTCGTGGAGCGGCTCGAGGTGCCCTTGGCGAAATCGTCGCGCTCGAGCAGGGCGACGCGGTGGCCGCGGGAAGCCGCGTCGACGGCCGCGCCAAGGCCGGTGGCGCCGCCGCCGACGATGAGAAGGTCGAAAGGCTCGGAGGCCGAGGCGAGCTGGGCCAGGTTGGCGTCGCGGTTCATGGGATGCGGGCGGGGCAGGCAGGGTGCGGTGTGAAGGGGATCTTAAGGAGCGGCGACACTCTTGTCGCCGGTTCGGAGTGCCGGATGCACCCGAAGACGGACAAGAGTGTCCGTCGTCCCAGAGGGATGGCATGCGGAGCGGGAGCCTGCGGACGACGGACATTCCTGTCCGTCATGCCGGAGATCGTCGTGTCTCGATGTGCGCAGGCCGTCGGGGGCGAACCCGGCGGCACTCCTGCCGCCGCTCCTTGGTCAGGCATGGGGTTGCTCCCAGGACTTGGCGCGGTCGAGGGCCCGGTTCCAGCCTTGGCGGAGGGCGGTCATCTCGGCGGCGGGACGCTGCGGACGGAAGGTCGTATCCGCAGTCCAGTTACGCGCGATCTCGTCGCGTCCCTCCCAGAAACCGGTGGCGAGGCCGGCGAGGTAGGCGGCGCCCATGGCCGTCGTTTCGATGTTGCAGGGGCGCACCACGGAGGCGCCGAGCAGGTCGGCCTGGAACTGCAGCAGGGTCCCGCTGCGCGAGGCGCCGCCGTCGACGCGGAGTTCCTTCAGGGCGATGCCGCTGTCCTTTTCCATGCAGGCGATGAGATCGGCGCTCTGGAACGCAATGGCCTCGAGCGCAGCGCGGCAGAAGTGCGCCCGGTTGGTGCCGCGCGTGATGCCGACGGCGGTGCCGCGGGCGTAGGGATCCCAGTGCGGGGCGCCGAGGCCGGCGAAGGCGGGCACGAGGTAGAGCCCGCCCGCGTCCGGCACCGAGGCGGCGAGCTGGTCGAGTTCCTGGGCGGTGCGCACGAGCTGGAGTTCGTCGCGGATCCACTGGACGACGGCGCCGCCGATGAACACGGAACCCTCGAGGGCATACTCGACCTTCCCTCCGATCTTCCAGGCTACGGTGGTCAGCAGGTTGTTCTCGGACTTCACCGGCTTGTCGCCGGTGTTCATCAGCAGGAAGCAGCCGGTCCCGTAGGTGTTCTTGGCCATGCCCGGCTTGAAGCAGGCCTGCCCGAAAAGAGCGGCGTGCTGGTCGCCGGCGATGCCCGCGATCGGGGCGCCGGCCGGGGCGAAACGACGGTCGACCTCGCCGTAGACCTCGGACGAGGAACGCACCTCCGGCAGCATGGCCCGCGGAATGTCGAGCAAGGCGAGCATCTCGTCGTCCCATTCGCAGGTTTCGAGATTCAGCAGCAGGGTACGGGAGGCGTTGGTCACGTCGGTCGCATGCACGCGGCGGCCGGTGAGCTGCCAGAGCAACCAGGTGTCCACCGTGCCGAAGAGCAACTTGCCCGCCTCCGCGCGCGCCCGGGCGCCGGGGACGTGGTCGAGCAACCAGCGGAGTTTGGTGCCGGAAAAATAGGGATCGAGGCGCAGGCCTGTGCGTGCGGTCACGAGAGGCTCGACGCCGTCGGCCTTCAGGCGATCGCAGAGGCCGGCCGTGCGCCGGTCCTGCCAGACGATGGCGTGATGAATCGGTTTTCCGGTTTCACGATCCCAGACGACGGTGGTTTCACGCTGGTTGGTGATGCCCACTGCGGCGATCGCACTAGCCGGCAAGTCGGCCTTCGCGAGGGCCTCCGCGGCAACAGCGCTCTGCGTGGCCCAGATCTCCATCGGATCGTGTTCGACCCAGCCAGGCTTGGGGTAGATCTGTTCGAATTCCTTCTGGGCGAGGCCGACGACCGTGCCGCTGCGGTCGAACACGATCGCGCGGGACGACGTGGTGCCTTGGTCGAGGGCGAGAACGTAACGGGGAGGGCTCATGGGGGTGCCGAAGTGGCGATGGATGATAGGACGAACTCCGCCCGAGGTTTGGCAAGAGCAGGTTCCGTACGGTTTTGAGCGATTGGTGCGGATTTCCGCCCCGAACTCCGGCCGTCGCACCGGGCGCTGCCTGTGCTTTCGACTGAGTCGCTTCCTCCAGCGGTCTGCCACAGAAGCCGCGGTTGACGGCGATCTGTAATTGGTTATTTTGCCAAATATGAAATCATCTCCCGCGTCGGCGAGATCGCGCTCGCGCGCCTTGTCCAGAGCCGCTGTCATCAAGTCGCTCGCCCATCCTTCGCGCCTGCTGGTCGCCGAAGCGCTGGCCGGAGGCGAACGATCCGTGGGCGATCTCACGGCTCTGGTCGGAGCGGATGTCTCGACGGTGTCCAAGCACATTGCCATCCTTAAGTCCGCGGGCATCGTCGAAGGGGAGAAGCGAGGTCAGCTCGTACTCTATCGCCTGCGCTGTGCGTGCTTCGCGGATTTTCTCGGCTGCGTAGACACCATCGTTAGCGACCGCCTGGCTCAGGTGCGCCGCGGGGCATCCTGCCGCTGATCCCGTCGGCAACCCGATTTTGAAAAATCGCACCTTCACGGCCTTTGCCACCGGGGCTGCCTTTGCCGCCAGGACCACCTGAAACGTGAAAACCGCCTCATCACCCCCCGCGGAAGGCATCAGCTACTTCGAAAAGAACCTCACCCTGTGGGTGGCTCTCTGCATGGTCGGGGGCGTGGCGCTCGGCCGGGTTTTGCCCGCCATTCCGGAGTTTCTCGGTCGTTTCGAGTACGCACGGGTCTCCATCCCCGTCTGCGTGCTGATCTGGCTGATGATCTACCCGATGATGATGAAGGTGGATTTCACGAGCCTCAAGAATGTGCGTCGCGCCCCGAAGGGACTCTACCTCACTTGGGTGGTGAACTGGCTGATCAAGCCGTTCACCATGTTCGGCCTCGCCGCCCTGTTTTTCCATGTGATCTTCAAGCCGCTGATCTCGCCCGAACTCGCCCGGGACTACCTCGCCGGGGCCGTGTTGCTCGGTGCCGCCCCCTGCACCGCCATGGTCTTTGTCTGGAGCCATCTGACCCGCGGGAACCCCGCGTACACCATCGTGCAGGTCGCCACCAACGATCTGATTATCCTGGTGGCCTTCGTCCCTATCGTGATGCTCCTGCTCGGCGTCGGCGGCGTGAGTATCCCGTGGGACACCCTGTTCGTGTCGGTGGTGCTCTTCGTCGTCATCCCCCTTGTCGGTGGCGTTCTGACGCGACGTGCGGTCATCGCCCGCAAGGGGAGCGACTACTTCCACCAAACATTCCTACCGCGGTTCAATCACACCACCATCGCGGGCCTTTTGCTCACGCTCGTGCTCATCTTTTCCTTCCAAGGGGATGTCATTCTCGGCAATCCGTTGCACATCCTGCTGATCGCCGTTCCGCTGATCCTCCAGACTGTGTTGATTTTTCTAGTCGCCTACTGGGGCGCGAAGAAATTGCGGTTGTGTCACGACGTGGCCGCGCCAGCGGGCCTGATCGGTGCGTCGAACTTCTTCGAATTAGCCGTCGCTGTGGCCATCACCCTGTTCGGCGCGTCGTCGCCGGTGGTGCTGGCGACGATTGTCGGGGTCCTCGTGGAGGTGCCGGTAATGCTGGCGTTGGTGAAGTTTGCCAACCGGACGAAGCATTGGTTTCCCTCCGTGGCCGGTCGAGCCTAGCAGCCCCTTGCCGACGCATCCTAGGCCGCGAAGGTGCGCCAGGAGTGGGCGGGCGCGTAGCTGAGGAGGCGGCGGGCTTTGGCGATGCTGAGAAGCGTGTCGTTGGGTCCGGTTCCCGGCCCCAGTTTCGTGCCGGGAAACTCCGCGGCGAGCAGCTGCGCGTTCTCCATCCGCATGCAGGTGTCGGCGGCGGCGATTATGAAATTCTCGCTGCCGGCGGTGTCGGCCTCGAGGGCGAGGCAGGCCGCCTGGCCGCAGTCGCGCGCATCGACGTAGCCCCAGAGGTTCCAGCGGCGCAGCGACGGATCGTGCTGCCAGGATTCGAACCGGGCATAGTCGTGTGGCTCCATCACATTGGAGTAGCGCAGTCCGACGAACCGCATGCCGTGCCACCGGGCCAGCTGTGCCGCCAGCTGCTCGCCGACGACCTTCGACAGGCTGTACGTCGATTCCGGATAGGGCGCATGCTCCTCGTCGATCGGGGCCGTTTCCGGCTGCACCGCCCGAAAGGGGAGGCCGAGCACCGTCTCGCTTGACGCCCAGACCACTTGGCGGAGGCCGCAGCGGTGCGCGCCGTGAAAGACGTTGAACGTGCTGGCCACGTTTTCGCGGAAGGTGCGCTCCGCCGCGTGGATGGCATCGTTGGGAATCGCCGCGAGGTGCACAACGGCATCGGCCCCGGCCAGTGCGTCGACCGTTTCGCCAAAATCCGTCAGATCGACGATGCGGGTGGGGCAGAGTGCCTCGGCCGGGGACACCCGATCCAGGTTCAGGACCGAGTAGCCCTTCCCGACGAGGGCGCGCACGGTGGCCCGGCCGGCCTTGCCGGATCCTCCGGTGACAACGATATTTTGCAGTTTCATGGAAGGGGTGGGGACCGAGGAATCCGTACACGTTCCCGCCAGCCACGTCGAGGTTTCGACGGAAGGAATGACGTCGCCCGGACGCGGCGAAAGCGTTAATCAAGGGACCGTTCCGCTGTAATCACCCGCTTGTAACACGGCCGACACGAAACCGTAACAATCGCCGGGCATGCTGACCCCGTCCCAAACGTTTTTTAACCGAGAGCGAGCGGGACGTCCCACACCTAACCACATCCCAACCATATGTTCCGTTCCCCCCTGAAATGGACTGCGTTGCTCGGCAGCGCGCTCCTCGTCGCCAGCCCGCTGGCCGCCCAAGACAGCAAGGCGCTGATCGATGCCCTCATCAAAAAGGGCATCCTGACGGCGGAGGAGGCCAAGCAGATCTCAGCCGATCTCTCCAAGCAGAACAACAACGCAGACGTCTCGACGTCGCGCGGTTCCAACCTTTCCCGCCTGATCGTCAGCGGGCGCGTGCAGTACCAGTTCGCCAGCCTGGGCACCGACATCAGCGGCACCGCGAACGATCCGGCGCGCGTCAACCACGCCTTTCTGCGCCGCGTCCGCGTGGGTTTCCGCGCCAACCTCGCGGAGGGCTGGGCGACCTTCATCAACTACGATTTCGCCAGCAACAACTTCGACGCCGCCTACGTCGAGAAGGTCTTCAATCCGAAGCTCACCCTGCAGGCGGGCTTCAAGAAAGCGCCGATCGGCTACGAGGAATACTTCGTTTCCAGCGGCGCCCTCAAGGCCATCGAGCGCTCCACCGTCACGCGCTATTTCGTTGAGTCGAACAACGGCCGCCGCCTCGGTGCAGGCAAGTACCGCCAGGGTGTCTGGCTGCTCGGCAAGGAAGGCGGCTGGACCTGGGAGCTCGCCGTCACCAACCCCGAGGCGACCGGCGTCTCGCCCACGGACACCACCGGCGCAGGCAACGCCAGCAACAACGGCTTCGCCTACTGGGCGAACGCGGGCTACGCGGGCGTCTTCGACGACAAGAAGGGCAATTTCAAGGTCGGCGCGTCCTACGGCCTGCTTCCTGATCAAGGCGGCAAGACCCTCGGCGCGGGTAACGACCTTTCCGTCTGGTCGATCTACGCCGACGTCAATCACGGCCCCATGTCCTTCGTTGCGGAATACTTCGGCTCGGACAACGAGCGCGGCGCCTCCGCCACGCAGGACGCCAAGTCCAACGGCTATTGGCTGATGGCCTCCTATCGCACGGGCGCCTTCGAGCCGGTCGTGCGCTACAGCTTCACCGACTCCGACGGCCGCGGCATCCAGCTCGGCGACGGCATCCGCTCCGCCGCCTCGGGCGGCACGCACGACACGCTCTCCGAGTGGTTCATCGGCGCGAACTGGTACCTCCTCGGCACGGCCGCCCGCCACGACGTGAAGCTGCAGGCCGGATACCTCTTCGGCGAATCGAAGGACGTGCCCCTCACGGGCGCCTCCGCCAAGGCGAGCGTCGAGGGCTTCCGCTCGATGCTTCAGGTCAACTTCTAATCTCCCGTCATCACTCCCTCATGAAATACATCCAAAAAGTCACCGCCCTGCTCGCGGCCGGAGTCCTCTCCGCCACCGCCCAGATCAAGGTCGATCCGGCCATCCCCGCCTACACCGGCACCTCCGGCGTCTCCGGCAACCTCAACTCGATCGGTTCCGACACGCTGAACAACCTCATGACCCTCTGGGCCGAGGGCTTCCGCGCGATCTACCCGAACGTCAACATCCAGATCGAGGGCAAGGGCTCCTCGACCGCCCCCGTCGCCCTGATCGAGGGCACCGCGCAGCTCGGGCCGATGAGCCGCGAGATGAAGGGCTCGGAGATCGACGCCTTCGAGAAGAAGTACGGTTACAAGCCGCTCGAGATCAAGGTGTCCATCGACGCCCTGGCCGTCTACGTGCACAAGGACAGCCCGCTCAAGAGCCTGAGCATGCAGCAGCTCGATTCGATCTTCTCGAGCACCAACCGCCTCGGCGGCGCCCCCATCACCACGTGGGGACAGGTCGGCCTGACCGGCGGTTTCGCCAACCGGCCGATCTCGCTCTTCGGTCGCAACTCGGCCTCGGGCACCTACGGGTTCTTCAAGGACGTCGCCCTGGGCGGCGGCGACTACACCCCGCGCGTCAAGGAGCAGCCCGGTTCTTCCGCGGTGGTCCAGGGCGTCGCTTCCGACCTCTACGCGATGGGCTACTCCGGCATCGGCTACAAGACCTCCGGCGTCAACGCCATCGCCCTCTCCTCCAAGCCCGGCGCCAAGGCCTACGAGCCGACGCCCGAGAACTGCCTCTCCGGCGACTATCCGCTGGCCCGCTTCCTCTACATCTACGTGAACAAGGATCCGAAGAAGCCCATGGACAAGCTGACCGCCGAATTCCTGAAGTTCGTGCTCTCCAAGCAAGGTCAGGAAGTCGTCGCGAAGGACGGTTACTTCCCGATGCCCAACAGCCTCTGCGAAGAGGTCAAGGCGCTGCTCAAGTAACCTGATCGTCACGTTCTTGTCACCCAGGGCGGGTCCGTTCGGCAGGGCCCGCCCTTTTTGTTACCGAATCGTAACACAGGCAGGTTGTCCCTCCCGAGGGAGGATTCCGTAATCCCCGACACGCCCAGCACGCCCATCGTTTGCCATGACCCAGGTTCAATCGCCTCCACCCAAGAAGTCCCCTCCAGCCGTTCCGGAACGGTTCCGTGTCGCGCGGGGGACCCTCCTGATGGATCGTTTCATGAATCAATTCATCAAGGTGGGCGGCGTCGGCGTCATCGTCGCGGTCTTCGCGATCTTCGTGTTCATCCTCATCCAGATTGTACCGCTCTTTCGCGGAGCGGAGGTGGAGGAGCTCAAGACGATCGCACTCGAGTCGGGCGACTACGTGAGCGTGGGCATCGACGAGTGGTCGGAGCTGCCTTTTGCGGTCAAGGACACCGGCGAAGTCCTTTTCGTCGATGTGGTGGGCGACCGCGGCGTCCGGAAGCAACTGCTCCCACATGTCGCCGAACACGGGTTCGGGGCCGTCGCTTACGACCAGTTCCGCCAACAGCTTTCGCTGGGAACCCGGGACGGGCGCTTCGCGTTGATCGACGTTCTTTACCGGCCCGTTTACGGCCCCAACAACGCGCGTTCGATCGAGGCGGAGCTCAAGGCCGGACCGTTCTTCGAGATCGGCCGCCCGGGTGCGCCGGTCAGCTTTGTTGCGTATGCGGACGGCGGTGCCCGCAAGCTTGCGGTGACGAAGCAGGAGGTTGCCGGACGGGTCGAACTGCATGCCGTCACGCTCGTCCAGCGTCGCACCCTGATGGGAGGCGGGCAGATCACGGTCGACCGCGCCTTCGATCTGACCTCCCTCGTGGAGGGCACGATTTCCCGCGTGCTCGTGCCGAGGCAGGCCGATTCGGTGGTCGTCGCCACCGAAGAGGGGGAGGTGTTCTATCTCTTCCTCGTCGGCGACGGCTTCGAAGTGCGCCAGCGCTTCACGCCCTTCGCCGCGTCCGCCGACCGACGGATCGCCCTCATCGATTACGTGTTTGGCGATGTCACGTTCATCGCGGTCTCGGTCTCCGGGGAGACCTGTGGCTACAGCCTGTATTTCGACGAAGCCTCCGGCCAACGCCAGTTCGGTCGCACCAAGGAGTTTCCCAGCCAGCCCGGCATCCCGGAAGTCTTCGCGTCGAGCGTGCGCAACAAAGCGTTCGTGCTGGGCGCGGGGGAAAAGGCCTCGCTCATCTTCTCGACGACCGAGACGGTGCGTTGGGAGAAGAACCTCGGTTTTCAGGTCAAGCAGGCCGTGATCGGCGGCAAGTACGACCGCATGATCTTCCTGGACGAGGCAGACAAACTGCACTTCTACCGGCTGAGCGACCCGCATCCCGAGGCTAGCTTCAAGGCCTTCTTCGGCAAACTCTGGTACGAGGGCGCTTCGGAACCCAAATACGATTGGCAATCGACGGGAGGCTCGGACGACTTCGAACCCAAGCTTTCGCTGGTCCCGCTGGTGATCGGCTCCCTGAAGGGAACGCTTTACGCCCTGCTTTTTGCCGTCCCCATCGCCGTCCTCTCGGCCACCTACACGTCCCAGTTTCTGAAGCCCGAGGTGAAGGTGGTCGTGAAGCCCGTCATGGAGATCATGGCTTCGCTTCCCTCCGTGGTCCTCGGCTTCCTCGCAGCGTTGTGGCTCGCACCCATCCTCGAAACGCGGGTCCCCTCGGTGATCCTCATCGTTGTCGCCGTGCCCTTCTCCGCGATGGCCTTCGGCTGGGCGTGGTCCCGGCTGCCCCCGCGGTTGCGCCTCTTCATCCCGCCGGGGTGGGAGTTCCTCGTTTTCCTGCCGATGATGTTCCTGACGGGGTGGATGGCCTGGCATCTCGGTCCGGTGTTCGAGCGGGTGTTTTTTGTCGTCTCCGATCCCACCACCGGCCGGGCGGTGGCCGACTTCCGGCTATGGTGGCCCGAGGCAACCGGGACGCCTTTCGAGCAGCGCAATTCGCTCGTTGTCGGCTTCATGATGGGCTTTGCCGTCATTCCCATCATCTTCACGATCGCCGAGGACGCCCTGTCCAACGTGCCCCAGTCGCTCCGCTCCGGTTCCCTCGCGCTTGGGGCGAGCCGCTGGCAGACCGCCTTCCGCATCGTGCTGCCCACGGCCTCCGCCGGCATTTTCTCCGCCCTCATGATCGGCCTCGGCCGCGCCGTCGGCGAGACCATGATCGTGGTCATGGCGACCGGCAACACGCCGATCATGGAGTGGAACATCTTCTCCGGCATGCGCACGCTCTCGGCCAACATCGCGGTCGAACTGCCCGAGGCGCCGCACCACGGCACGTTGTACCGCACGCTCTTTCTCGGGGCGATGGTGCTCTTCGTCCTGACCTTCTGCGTCAACACGGTCGCGGAGGTCATGCGCCAGAACCTGCGCGAACGCTACAAGACCGTCGAGTAACCGCAACCGTTGCGATCCCCCTCAAGTGTCCATGCGCAAGAAGCAATTGTTCTCGGGTGACGTGAAGCCGGCCGGCGAGGCCTGGGTGTGGGTGACCTCCATGGGGCTCGGCGTCGGCCTCACCATGATCGTCTTCCTCCTCGGGATGATCCTGTACAACGGCCTCGAGGTCTTCTGGCCGAAGCCGGTCGCCCTGCTGGAATTGCGCGAGGGCAGCGACGCCGGCATCCGCAACGCCCCGGTCTTCGGCGGCGAAATCGTCAAGCAGCAGGAAAAGCGCGTGCAGGCCTCCGACGGAGCCGGGTATCCGGCCCGCGAATACCAGCTCTTCGTCGGCAACAAGGACGCCTATGGGTTCTCGTACAAGTACATCGATGCCGACCAGGTGGCCCGGATCACCCATCCCGGGGACGTGATCGTCGCCGAGCGCCTCGAATACGGCAATGCGATCTTCCGTCCGGTGGCGCTGACCCTCGCCGACGGTTCGGAACTCCCGGCCACGGCTCCGGGCTTCTTCGACACCTTCGCGCGCCTGGTCGACGAAGCCAACGAGCGCCGGCGGGAGATCCGCCGCATCGAGCGCGACGAGATCGGCGCCATCAACCGGCAGATCGAGGCGATCCGCCTCGAGCGCCGCGCCCTCGAGACCGCCGGCGCCGCGGACCGGCTGGCCACCCTCGACGAGCGCGCCTCCCGATTGCAGGCCGGCTACGAGGTGCTCGCCGCCGAGGCCCGCGGTCTCCGCGAGCGGCAGGAATCGAGCCGGCTCGCCTACGTGACGCTCGACGGCGCCGAGCGGACGCTTCCGGTCGGAAACTTCATCGATTTTTATTTCCCCAATCGGCTGTCGTTCTTTGGGAAGGCCGGCCAGTTTCTCCACCGCTTCTGGGTTTTCCTCAGCGACGAACCGCGCGAGGCGAACACGGAGGGCGGCATTTTCCCGGCAATCTTCGGCACCTTCGTGATGACGTTGTTGATGAGCGCCGCCGTCACGCCGTTCGGCGTGCTCGCCGCGATCTACCTGCGCGAATACGCGAAACAGGGGGTTTTCGTGCGCTCGGTGCGCATCGCCGTCAACAACCTCGCCGGCGTGCCTTCCATCGTTTTCGGCGTGTTCGGTCTCGGCTTCTTCGTCTACTTCGTGGGCGGCTCGATCGACCGGCTCTTCTACAGCCTGTCCCTGCCGACACCGACCTTCGGGACCGGTGGCGTGCTCTGGGCCTCGCTCACGCTGGCCCTCATGACCGTGCCCGTCGTGATCGTCGCCACGGAGGAGGCCCTCGCCGCCGTCTCCCGCGGCACGCGCGAGGGCTCGCTGGCCTGCGGCGCGTCGAAATGGCAGACCATCCAGCGCATCGTCCTGCCCGCTTCGCTGCCCGGCATCCTCACCGGCCTCATTCTCGCGATGGCCCGCGGGGCAGGGGAGGTGGCCCCGCTCATGCTCGTCGGCGTGGTCAAGCTCGCGCCGACCCTGCCGCTCGACACCATCTATCCGTTCTTCCACCTCGAACGGAAGTTCATGCACCTCGGGTTTCACATCTACGACCTTGGATTCCAGTCTCCCGACTCCGAGGCCGCCAAACCCATGGTCTTCGCCACGACCTTTCTGCTGATCGTCCTCGTCGTGTGCCTCAACCTTGGCGCGATCCTCATCCGCAACCACCTTCGCAAGAAATACAAGGTTTCCACCTTCTGATCGTTCCCATGAGCCAGACTTTGACCCGCGCCCCGGCCGCCTCCACGCTGCCTTCCTCCGCCATGACGAATCCCGCCGCCTCGAACGCTTCGTCCGCCCAGCCTGCCTTCGATCCCGCCTACATCCAGATCCGGGACTTCAGCTTCTACTACAACCGCACCTCGAAGGTCCTTCATCACCTCAACTTCGACATCCCCGAGCGTCAGGTCACCGCCTTCATCGGCCCTTCCGGCTGCGGCAAGTCCACCTTGCTCCGCAACCTCAACCGCATGAACGATCTCGTCGACGGCGTACGCCACGAGGGCGACATCATCGTGAACGGTCAGAGCATCTACGATCCGCTGCTCGAGGTGATCGCCCTGCGCAAGCGCATCGGCATGGTCTTTCAGAAGTCGAACCCTTTCCCGAAATCCATCTACGAGAACGTCGTCTATTCGCTCCGCGTCGCCGGCCGGAACAAGAAGTCCGAACTCGACGAGGTCGTCGAACGTTCCCTGCGCGGCGCCGCGTTGTGGGACGAGGTCAAGGATCGTCTCCACGACAGCGCCTTCGGCCTCTCCGGCGGGCAGCAGCAACGCCTCTGCATCGCGCGCGCCATCGCCAACCGCCCGGAGATTCTCCTCATGGACGAACCGTGCTCGGCCCTCGATCCCATCGCCACCGCCAAGGTCGAGGAACTCATCCATGAGCTGAAGCGCGAGTTCACCATCGTCATCGTGACCCACAACATGCAGCAGGCCGCCCGCGTCTCCGAGCGCACCGCGTTCTTCTTTCTCGGCAAACTCATCGAATACGACGAGACCCAGAAGATCTTCTCCAACCCCGCCAACTCCCAGACGGAAGCCTACGTGTCCGGGCGTTTCGGCTGAGCCGAAACGCCTGTCAGTAGCGAGGTGGGGGTAGCGGGCGGTGAGCATTCAAACCTGCCGAATCCCGTCTCTCTTCACCCCATCGCTTTTGCTGCTCGCTACCCGCTACTCACTACCCGCTACTAATCGATCTCCATGAAACGTTTCTTCGACGCTGAACTCGAAACCTTCCGCTCCCGCCTGATGATCATGGGCGAGAGTTCGATCCGGCAGGTGCGGAATGCGCTGAAGGCGCTGGTCGAGGCCGACATCACGCTCGCCGATCAGGTGATCGCGGCCGACGACGAAATCGACGCCCTCGAGATCCAGATCGACAACGAAGCCATCCGCTACATGAACCTGCGCTCTCCGGTCGCGACCGAGCTGCGCCTCGTGATCGTCGGCATGAAGGCCTCCCACGACCTCGAGCGCGTCGGCGACGAAGCGACCAGCATCGCCAAGCGGGCGGTCAAGCTCGCCGCCGAACCGCCTCTGAAGCCCTACGTCGACATCCCGCGCATGGGCAACATCGCCCTGGAGATGCTGCGCGACGCCCTCGATTGCTTCCTCAACAGCGACACGGAGAAAGCCCTCGCCGTCGTGAAGCGCGACGCCGAGGTCGACGCGATCAACAAGCAGCTCTACCGCGAGCTCTCCTCCTACATGATCGAGCGCCCGCAATCGATCTCTCGCGCCCTGGAGCTGATGTTCATTTCCAAATCGATCGAGCGCATCGCCGACCACGCCACCAACATCGCCGAGGAGATGGTCTTCCTCGCGCAGGCGAGGGACATCCGGCACAGCGAGGAATTGAAGAAGTCCTCCGAGGATTGATCGGGGCCGGGCCGCAGGCCGTCAACCCGCCTCTTTCGCCAGCCGCAGGATTTCTCCTCTGTGTCTTCGTGTCTTCGTGATTCAAGCCTTCCGATCCGTTTTCACAACAAAGACACGAAGGCACAGAGGGTGAGTCCGCATATTTCACCCGATGAAAGGTGTAGTGGTAGGAGCGGCTTTATGCCGCGATGGCAGGCGGACGGCATGCATCGCGGCATAAAGCCGCTCCTACGCAATCCTTGCGAAACGCGCGGTCCGGCTCGGTGGAACATGCGTTAGAACCTGGTACTGCTTGAAGGATGCGGGCTGCTCGGCCGGCCGCACATCGTCACCCGGCACCTTGGGGGGCCAACAATGGCCCGGCGTCCTGCACGGTGCCGCCGTCTCGAGTCCATCGATACACGAGCGGGCCGCGCTCTTTCTCGAGCTGCTTGTAAACCGCGCCGGCGGTTCGCTTGGGAATCGTCAGGTCGGTCAGACCTTCCTCGTCGCAGAGCAGTGCCCGCGCGTAGGGCTTGAAGAACTCCGGGCGCCCGAGCAACCGCCCGGTGCCGGCCGGCCAGGGCGGCGGGGCGGGACGCGCCTCGCGCCGCTCGAGCACTAGAAAAGAGTAGGGCAGGCTGCGCAGGTCGATGCCGGCGCGTTGCGCAAACCGCACCCAGTGAGAATCCGCGTGCACGCCGGCCGGCGGGCGGGCGAAGTGGTGACACCAATCCCGCTCCCTTTCCGGCGCGAGCAAACCGCAGGGCTTTTCGTGCGTGCAGGGGGCGAGCACCCGATGTGTCGGAAGCAGTCTCTCCCGCCACGGGAGCAACGCGCGGCTGTCCGCATGCGTGCCGGGCTCCACCCAGAGGATGGCGTCGGCGTCGACGGCGAGAGCGGCAAGTTGGGCGCGACCGGAATCATCGAGTTCGTTGAGCACATGGCTGACGACGAGCGTGCCGACCGGTTCGCCGGGGGCCCATTCGCCCACGTCGGCACGCGGAAAGCGCCGGCGGCCCTCGTCCGCCGCGAAGCTGCGCGCCAAGGGCGAATGATCCCAGACCCGCAGGACGGCGTTGTCGGCGAGCCCGAAGGCCTCGAGGATCCGGCGCCCGGCCACGCCGCTGCCGCATCCCCAGTCGAGGATCCGTCCGGCGGGCGGCGTCCAGCCCCGGAGGCGAAGCTCGGCGAGCACGGCATCCCATTTCCAACCGATCCGCTCGCCGTAGGTCAGATTGTACGAGGCGAGGTCGCGGTCGCTCCGCCAATAGGGTCCGTCGGCGGCCGCGCCACGGAGAAAACCGTCGCGCAGGCGGTCGAGCGCAGGCCAGTCAAGCTCGTCCCAGGTCATGGGTGCAGGGTTGCGTTCAGGTGCCCGGCCAGGCGCTGGCGCCGGATGCCGTAGAAGGCCGCCAATGCGCGCAACCGGTCCAGCCGCGCGGCATCGCCGGGCGGGTGTTCGCGGATGGCCGCGATCATGAGGTTCTTCGCGGTATGCTCCGTGGACACGAACTCGAAGACCTTCGTGCGGTAGCCTGCCCACTCGAGCAGGAGCGCACGCAGGGCGTCGGTCGCGAACTCGGCCTGGCGTTCCAGGAAAATGCCGTGACGCAGGGGCTCCGCGAGCACGGGTGGCGCCGCGAGTTGCGGACGCACTTCCTTGTGGCAGCAGGGCGACACCACGAGAAGTTTTGCGCCGGCCGCCACGCCCTTGGCGAGCGCATCGTCGGTGGCGGTGTCGCAGGCGTGCAGGGCCACGAGCACATCCACCTTGGCCAGCTCGGCCCCGGCGATGTCTCCGGCCCGGAAATGAAGTCGGTCGAATCCACATGCGCGTGCCACCTGATTGGTCGTCTCGACGAGGGCCGGGCGGCTCTCGATGCCGGTGACCGTGCCCCGTTCCTTCAGCAGTTCCGCCAACGCGAAGGTCAGGTAGCCCTTGCCGCAGCCCATGTCCGTCACGGCAAGGTCCGGCGCGTGGGCGAGCCCCGATTCGGCGAGCAGGTGTTCGATGAGCTCGGCGAACTTCTGGATCTGCCGCAGCTTGCCGGCCATGCCTTCGCGCGGACGCCCGGTCGCATTGGTGACGCCGAGCGCTTGCAACCAAGGCGCGGCGGACTCGAGTTTTCGCGTGCGCTCGCGATCGTGTCCGCCCGGCGCGGTTGGCGCGTTGGCCGTCGTCTTTGCGGTCAGGCGGGCGTCGGGGCCGTTGCGACTTTCGTACTGGAGGGTCTGTTGCGTCGTGAAGAGGTGGGCGTCGAGAAAGTCCGAGCCAAGCAGGCGGAGGATCTCGGCCACGCCTTCGTCGGGCGGGAGATTCCTGGTGACATCGCGCGTCGTGTGACGCCACACGAAGGAAAGCCGGGCGCCCGCCTGCAGCACGACGGGACGCACGAACACGTTGCGCAGCGTCGGATCGGAAGAACGGACCTTGCCCAAGGTGAGTTTGACGAAGGCACCGGACTGCACGCTGCCGCGGAGCAGCGTCTCGAAGCGTTCACGGGCGGAGGGGGGGGAGGGCATGCGAAGGCGCCAAGCATCGCGGATCGCGCGCCGAACATCCAGCATCGAACGGCGACGGCGCGCGGTCCGGACTTCGTCCCGCAGGAGTAGCGCTTGCGCCCCGGAGGATAACCGGGCTCGATCTCCCTTCATGAAGTTAATCGACCTCAACCGCCAGGGTGGCATCGGAGCCAACTGTCTCTTCCTGCGCATCGGCGAGTTCAACATTCTGGTCGATTGCGGCCTGAATCCCAAGACCCCGGGACTCGAGGCCATGCCGGATTTGTCGCGCCTGCGCGGCGTGACACTCGACCTGATCATCGTGACGCACTGCCACCTCGACCATATCGGCAGCCTGCCGGTCGTGATGCGCGAGCATCCAAAGACGCCCGTGCTGATGACGCGCTCGAGCCGCATGCTCATCGAGAAGATGCTGCACAACTCGGCCAACGTCATGAAGCGGCAGAAGGAGGAGTTGAGCGTGCCGGGTTATCCGCTGTTCACCAAGAAGGACGTGGAACGCTGCACCGCCCGGTTCATGGAACTGGGCTTCGGCAAGGTTCGCCGCTTCAAGCACGGCAAGGACAGCCTCGAGATCATGTTTCACCGGTCCGGACACGTGGCGGGTGCGGCGGCGGTGGAGCTTCACCATGAGAAACGCCAGCTCTTCATCACAGGCGACGTGCTCTTCGAGAACCAGCGCACGCTGCAAGGCGCACAGTTCCCCGCCGGGCATTTCGACACGCTGATCATCGAGACGACGCGCGGTCTCACGGAGCGGGAGTACGGTCGCGAGCGCGTCCACGAGATCGCCCGCCTGGTCGACTCGATCAACGAAACCATCGCCAAGGGCGGCTGCTTCCTGCTCCCGGTCTTCGCCCTCGGTCGCATGCAGGAGTTGCTGTCGGTGTTTCACGACGCGCGCAAGTTCGGGCGTCTCATCGAATGCCCGATCTACGCCGGCGGACTCGGCATCGGACTCGCCGAGCTCTTCGAGGAGATCTCGCGCAAGACGAGCGAGATCCATTTCGACCGCCGCATCATGGCGGACCTGAAGCTCAAGCCGATCCCGCGCGCGTTGAAGCCGGGCAAGGATCCGCGCACGAACGCCCTCTACATCATCAGCTCGGGCATGCTTGTCGAACGCACGCCGAGTTACACGCTCGCCTCGGGGTTGCTCGGGCACGCGCGGAACACCGTCGGGTTCGTCGGCTATTGCGATCCGGATACGCCCGGAGGCAAGCTGCTGAAGACGCCTGCGGGGGCGGAGTTTTCCTTCGATGCGCTCGGCGTGCGCACACCGGTCAAGGCGCGCGTCGACAAGTTCGAGCTGAGCGGCCACGCGGAGCGCGACGAGTTGCTGCAGTTTGCCGTGCAGACCAAGGCCCGCTCGATCGTGCTCACGCACGGCGACCCCGGTGCGCGGGCGTGGTTCACCGAGGCCCTGGGCGTCAAGCTGCCGTCGGCCCGCGTCTTCGATCCCGAGCCCTTGAAAGAGTACGAGGTTTAGGGCGCACGTTTTGCCGGCCGAGACGTTGCGTGAGTCAACGACTGTGTAGGAGCGGCTTTACGCCGCGATGAACACCGTCCGCCCGCCATCGCGGCGTAAAGCCGCTCCTACGCTTAAGCCTTCACTTTCGTGAAACACGCGGGTTGGCACTTCGGATCGGCTCCTTTGTGCCTTCGTGTCTTTGTGGTTAAAACCGGATCGGAACGATTGAACCACGAAGACACAAAGACACGGAGAAGAAATCCTTCGATCCGAGCTTTCGGCGTAGAGTGACATCCGCCGTAAATTCTCCGCACGCCGGGTGGCCTCCCGCCGCCTCTGTGTCAGCGCTCCGTGCACTCTGTGAAATTTGCCTCGGCTGTTGATGCGGCGAAATACGCGAGGTGGACGTTGCATCCGTTCCGGATTCCCCGGGGGCGTCACGAATCGAGCGCGCCGAGCGGGTGGCCGGGCGCCTCCCAAAGCCTGCGTCCGTGACGGACGGTCGCCAGGACCTCCGTGGGGCTGACGCGGCTGACCACGGAGGCGAGCACGTTGCGCGTGGCGCAAAGGTGGGGCGCATGGAAGTCGAGCACGACAAACGTCGCCGGGCGTCCGCGTTCAAGAATCCCGGGATGATCGTGGCCGAGGATCGCGCCCGCATTGACCGTGGCCATGCGAAGCATCGCCGCGGGTTCGGGAAAGCGCGGGTCGCCGGCCTGCGAGCGGGCGAGCTTCGCCGCGAAGTCCAGTTCGGCGAAGAGATTCGGGGTGTTGAGCATCGCGTTGTCCGTGCCCAGGAGCAGATTCACGCCCGCCCGCAGCAGCGCGGCGATGGGCGGAAGGCCGAGGCCGAGGGAGGCATTGGCCCGCGGATTCACCACGGCGGTCTTGCCGCTGCGCGCCATCAACGCGATCTCGTCGTCCTCGGCCGAGGTGAGGTGGACAACGAGGTCGGGATCCAGCAGATCGAGCGCCCTCGCGAGGTCGCCGCGGCCGGTGCGCGCGAGCGAGAGCTCGCGGTAGCCGGCGTTCTCGAGGCAATGAATCGCCCGCAGCTTGCCCCGCGCCTTCGTGACCTCGCAAATCTGGCGCCATGCCTCGTCGGTGAGGTCGTTCATGGTGCTCTCGGAGAACCCATCGGCCACGCCGAGCATGGCGGCGAGTTCGAGGCGGGCCGACTCGGGCAGACCGGCGGTGTTGGCCGCCAAAACCTCGGGTGCAAAGGGCGGGCGGTCGAACTGGCTGAGAATCACCGACGCCACGCCTGTGGCTTGAGACGCCTCGCGCAGCAACCGCGCGCCGGCCGGACCTTGCTCCCGAAAATCGAGGTGGCAGACGGTGCCCGTGCGGGCCAGGTAGCGCAGGTACGCTTCGAGGTGCCGGCGGTGTGCGTCGGGGGACAGCTTTGCCAGTTCGCGGTATTTGTAGCCGTCGGGTCGGAAGAAGGCCTCTTCGAGCGTCAGGCCGGCGGCACCGTCGGGCAGGGCGCAGTCGCCGAGGTGGGTGTGGCCGTTGACGAGACCGGGAACGAGCATCCAGGCCCCGGCGTCGAGGGCGTTGCACGGTGCGTCGGCTTCGATCGCGGTGATGGTGTCGCCCAGCCAGGCGAAGCGCCGGCAGCGCCACGGAGCGAGGTCCGGGCCGAGCAGCACGAGGCAATCGCGGATCTCCGGCATGACAGCTCCACAACGAGGGGCGCGCCCGGCTCAGGGCAGGTAGGCGGTCGTCATGACATCGTCGACCGTGACCTTGCCCTTTTCGAGGATGGCGAGTTCCTCCAGCTGATCGATCTGACGCTGGAAACGCTCGCGCGAGATGCGGCCGATCTGGGCGGGACCGCCGTTCTCGCGACCGATCACGAGGCGTTCCTGGATAATCATGCCGCGGGAAAATGCGAGGAACTCGTCGGTCGCGTTCGCGTTGGCCTGCTTCATGAGCTCGTGGGCCGGCTGCGGGTCGCCCTCGAGGTAGTCCTGCCAGCCGCGGATGTAGGCGGCGAGAAAGGCGCGCACCTGCTCGGGATGCTTTTCCGCCCAGGCGCGGTTGGCGGCGAGCACGGCGTAGGCGTCGAAACCGGCGTCCCACGCGTAAAGGAACTTCGGCGGTCTGGCGCCGCCCTGCTGGATGAAGTACGGCTCGGCGATGTAGTAGCCCTGCTGGATGAAGTCCTGGTTCGCGATGAAGTTTGCGACCGAGAAATTGAAGGGGATCAGGGAGAATTCGATGCCGTACTTCTTCTTCAAATACGGGAGGAAGGCCCATTCCGGCCGGGCCATGATGGTCTTGCCGTCGAGATCCTCGAAGCGGGCGACGGGGTTGTCGGCGTGCAGCATGAGCACGGACGGGTCGTTCTGGAAGACCGCGCCGATCTGCACGACTGGCAGGCCCTGGGCGGTGGCGAGGATCGTGTTGGTGCTGTCCGCCTGGCCGATCTGCGCCTGGCCGGTGGCGACCTTCTGCATGACGAAGGCGTTCGGCCCGCCGGGGATGAGTTCGACTTCGAGGCCGGCTTCGCGGAAGTAGCCGCGGGCCTGGGCCTGGTAGAAGCCGCCGTGCTCGGGCTCGGCGACCCAGTCGAGCTGGACGACGATCTTGAAGAGGCCGTCGGCGTTGCGGTCGGCGGGACGGGAGCAACCGGCAACCAGGAGGAGAACGACGGACAGGAGCAGCGCGGGCAGTTTCATGTGTCGGAGCGGTGGAAGGCGTCGTGCCACTTGTGGAGCAAAAGCCAGTGGAGGGCAACGACGGTGCCCACGAAGAGGAAGCCGAGCACGCAGCTGGCGAGGGCCGTCGCGAAGAGGGCGGGGATCTTGAACTGCGCGCTGAAGATGATCGTCTGGAAACCCAGCCCGCCGCGTCCGCCGGCCGAGTTGCCAGCGTAGATGTCGCCCACGATCGCCCCGATCGGCGCAAGCGTGGCGGCGATGCGCATGCCGGTGAAGAAGTAGGGGAGGGCAGAGGGGACGCGCAGCAGGAAGATCTCCTGCAGACGCGAGGCGCGGTTCATCCGGAAGAGATCGACGAGATTCCGGTCGGTGGAGATCAGTCCCTGCGTGGTGTTCACCACCATGGGGAAAAAGCAGATCAGGAAGGTGATGATCGTGACGCTCCTGAACCCCGGCCCGCTCCAGAGGATGAGAATGGGCGCGAGCACGATGATCGGCGTCATCTGCAGCATCATCAGGTAGGGATAGAGGCTGGCGCGCACCAGCGGCGAAAGGGCGAGCAGGAGGGCAAAGCCGAAGCTGACCGCAATGGCGGAGCCGAAGCCCGCAAGCGCGCCGAGACCGGTGTTGACGGTCGCAGCCCACAGGATCCGGCCCTCCGTACCAAAGGCGCCGACGATCGCGTCGGGCCGCGGCAGCAGGTAGCGTTGCTCGGTGGTGAGCGAGAAGTGAATGGCGTACCAGAGCGCGAGGAAAACCACGCCTGCACCGATCGGAAGAAGTCGGCGCCAAAGGCTCACGTCGAAGCCCTTTCGACCGATCGCAGCAGACGCGAGACCTCCGCGACGCGGTGCTGGTAGTCTTCCGACTGGCGGGTCTCCTCCGTGCGCGGGTAGGGCAGGTCGACGGCCACCTCTTTATGAATACGTCCGGGATTGGCCGACATGACGACGATGCGATTGGAAAGGAACACGGCCTCGGCGACGGAGTGGGTGACGAAGAAAGCCGTCCAAGCCTGCCGCTCGCGGATGTCGAGCAGTTCCTCGTTGAGATGGTCGCGCGTCATTTCGTCCAGCGCCCCGAACGGCTCGTCCAGCAGGAGCAGGCGGGGGGCGACGGTGAGCGCGCGGGCGAGGGAGACACGCATTTTCTGGCCGCCGGAGAGCTGCCGCGGGTAGCGGCCGGCATAATCCGCAAGCCGCACGAGATCGAGGGCGCGGTCGCGCGCCTCCGACCGCTCGCGGTCATCGGCTCCGCGCAGGCGGAGCGGCATTTCGACGTTCTTCGCGACGGTGAGCCACGGCAGGAGCGTCGGCTCCTGGAAGACGTAGGCGAGTTCGCGCGCGGCGAGCTCCGGCGGGTGGCCGCCCACCAGCAGTTCGCCGTCGGTGAGCGGACTCAGCCCGCTGATGAGCCGGAGCAGGGTCGACTTGCCGCAGCCGCTCGGCCCGATCAACGAAATGAAGTCGCCGGGACGGGCCGCCAGCGTGAGCGCGTCGATCACCACGGGGCCCTCGCCGAACCGTTTGGTGGCCGAGCGGAATTCGACGATGGGCGCGGAAGACGACATGCGACTCCAGAGCAAATTCAGGCGCGGGCGTTTTCGCAAACGCTAAGCCGCCCGCCCCGGGATCACGACTTGCGACCGGGCATCACGAAGCGCACGGCCGGGACCTCTTCGTCCGCGGCGGGACCGACGGTGGGCGCGTCGTCGTCCTTTTCCTTGGCCGGTCCGGCCGGCTCTTTCTTTGCCGGCTCCGGGTAGGCGGTGGCGGCGGCCAGCGGAGGCGGCTCCACGCCTTCCGGGCGGATGGTCGGAACGGGCGGCAGGCTGGCAAAGGCCTTCTCGAAAAGGTCGGCGATCTCGAGGTCGCGCCCCTGGCTGGTCGGCGAGCCCATGGTGACCGCGATCACCCGCCGGCCCTCGCGCTGCGCGGTCGCCGCAAGGCAGAAGCCGGCGCCCCGTGTGAAGCCGGTCTTGAGTCCGTCCACGCCCGCGACTTTGCCGAGCAGGTTGTTGTGATTGCGCATGTCGATCTGCCGGGGGCCCGGCCGAAAGACGCGCTCCTTGACGGACGCATAACGGAGGATGTCGGTCCTGGCGAGCAGGTGGGCGGAGAGCAGGGCGAGGTCGCGCGGCGTCGTCAGGTCGCCGTCTTCGAGGCGGCGGTTGGACGGCGGCAAACCATGCGGGCTGGTGAACGTCGTGTTCTTCATGCCGAGTTCGCGGGCGCGTACGTTCATGCGCTCGACGAAGGCGGCGCGCGATCCGGCCACGTGCTCGGCGAGGGCGAGGGCGGCGTCGTTGGCCGAGCTGACCATGAGTGCGTAGAGCAGTTCCTCGACCGGAAAGATCTCGTTCTCGGCGAGGTACACCTGCGAGCCGCCCATGCGCGCCGCCTCGGCCGAGACCGTGACCGGGGTGGACAGGGAGGTCTTTCCGGCGGCGACCGCCTCGTGCACGAGGAGAAACGTCATCAATTTCGTGACGCTCGCCGGCGGCGTGATCACATCAGGCTCCGCCTCGAAGAGCGTGGCGCCGGAGGCGAGGTCGACGACGATCGCGCCCTTGAAGGCGGCGGCGCGTGCGGCGGCCGCGGAGATGATCAGAGACAGGACGAAGATCGACAGGCGCGACGACACGGACATTGGCATGGGGCGCAGAAAAGGGACGGAACCCGGGAGGTGGCGAGTCTGAAAACGGTGCGAAGGCCGGCGAAGACGCCGGCGCGCCCGGAGCATGACGCCCCCCTTGGGAACGCCGACGTCCTCGTCGGCCCTCCTCCCGTCGATCGCGGCCAGCTCAAACGCTCGCCGGGCGCGTCTGCTCAAGCGGCAGGTCGTGCAGCCTGAGCTCCGGGTTCTTCTCCACGAAGTAGCGCATCGTCCAGTCGTTGGGGAAGAGCGCCACGGCGTGGTCGAAGCGATCTGTGCCGAAACTAACGCCGCTGGCGACGATGAGGTTCTGCGGGTTCTTGAGGCTGGGGTGAGGCTCCAGCCATTTGAGAATTGTCCAGGGAGCCGGTTCCAGCCGGGACTCGGCGTCGTACTCCGACTTCAGGCGATACTGCACGACCTCGAACTGCAGGGGACCGACGGCCGCGAGCAACGTGGCCCCGGGCGGGGCGTTGCGGGCCTGGAACGATTGAACCACGCCTTCCTGCAGGAGCTGCTCGAGGCCGGCGCGGTACTTCTTCGAGTCGGCGGAGTTCGGGTTCGAGATGTACGCGAAGACTTCGGGCGGGAAGCGCGGGATCTCGTCGTAGGCGATCGTGCGGTCCTCCGTGAGTGTGTCGCCGATGCCGAAGCTGTCGTGGCCGACCAGACCGATCACGTCCCCCGGCCAGGCCTCGTCGACCGTCTCGCGTTCCTGCCCGAAGAGTTTGTGCGACGAGGAAAGCCGGACGTTGCGACCCGTGCGTTGGTGCGTGACGACCATGTCGCGGGAGAACTTGCCGGAGCAAACGCGCACGAAGGCGATGCGATCGCGGTGGCGGGGATCCATGTTGGCCTGGATCTTGAAGACGAAGCCGGAGAACTTGGGGTGCTCGACCGGCACTTCGCGCGCCTCGGTCGGGGCGGGAGCGCCCGGCACGACGATCGACGTCGAGCGGCGCGGAGTCGGCGGGATGGAATGGCGCAGAAAGCCTTCGAGCAGGAGTTGGACGCCGAAGTTGTTGACCGCCGAACCGAAGAAGACGGGCGTCTGCCGGCCGGACTGGACGGCGGCGAGATCGAAGGGCGCGCTCGCGCCGTCGAGCATCTCGAGTTGTTCGGAGACTTCGCCGTAGGTGTAGTCGTCGAGCTTCGAGCGGACGGCGGGATCGTCGAGTCCGGTCACATTGACCGGGGCGCGGTAGGCGCCATGCGGCGTGCGCTCGAAGAGGTGAACCTGACGCGCGGCGCGGTCGAAGACGCCGCGGAACGAAGGGCCATTGCCGAGCGGCCAGGTGAGCGGGCAGGGGGCGAGGCCGAGCACGCTCTCGAGCTCGTCGATCAGGGCGAGCGGATTGAGCGTCGGCCGGTCGCACTTGTTCATGAACGTGAAGATGGGCACGCCGCGACGCCGGCAGACCTCGAAGAGCTTGCGCGTCTGGGGCTCGATGCCCTTGGCGGCGTCGATCACCATGAGGGCGGCGTCGACCGCCGTGAGCACCCGGTAGGTGTCCTCGGAGAAGTCCTTGTGGCCGGGCGTGTCGAGCAGGTTGACGGCAAAACCCTCGTAATCGAATTGCAGCACGGTGGAGCTGACGGAGATGCCGCGCTGCTTCTCGAGTTCCATCCAGTCGGAGGTCGTGGCGCGCTGGCTCTTGCGCGCAGTGACCGTGCCCGCGAGGTGAATGGCATTTCCGTAAAGGAGGAACTTTTCGGTGAGCGTGGTCTTGCCGGCGTCCGGATGCGAGATGATCGCGAACGTGCGGCGGCGGGCGATTTCCTGGGCGGGCGACATGGCTGAACCGGCTAGGCAACAGGCCCGGCCGGCCGAGGGAAAGGCAATTCTCCCGATGCGTCCATTCGCGGTTTCTTGCCGGCATGGCCGCCGCTTTCGCCGGGTTGACCGGACCGGGTCCGGGCGAAAGAGGACCTTACTCCTCAATCCGCCCGTAGAGCCGGCCAAGCTCGCGCAGGTAGCCGGCGCTTTCGCGGCGGAGCGAGGCGATGCGCCCGGCGGGCAGGCGCCACTGCCAGTTGCCGTCCGGGCGGCCGGGCACGTTGAAGCGGGCCTCCGAACCGAGGCTGAGCAGGTCCTGGAGCGGGATGACGGCGAGGTTGCTCACGGCGGCGTAGGCGGCGCGGACGAAGTCCCAGCCGATCTCGCGGCCGTCGATGCGGAAGTAGCGCCGCACGTGGTCGCGCGTCTTCTCCGGTGCCGCCGCGTACCAGCCGAGCGTGGTATCGTTGTCGTGCGTGCCCGGATACACGACGCTGTTGGCGCGCAGGTTGTGCGGCAGATAGAGGTTGTCCGCGCCGCCGCCGAAGGCGAACTGCAGGATCGTCATGCCGGGCAGGCCGGTGGCCTCGCGCAGGGCGACCACGGAGGGGCTGAGTTCGCCGAGGTCCTCGGCGATCAGCCGGCAGTCCGGCAGGGCCGCATCGATCCGCTGGAAGAACTCGAGACCGGGACCCTGCAACCAGCGGCCGGTCCGCGCATCGGGTGCGCCGGCGGGAATCGACCAGTAGGTGTCGAAACCGCGAAAGTGGTCGATGCGGACGATGTCGCAAAGATCGAGGTTGGCGCGCAGCCGGCGCAGCCACCAGGCGTAGCCGTCGGCACGGTGGGCCGGCCAGTCGTAGAGCGGGTTGCCCCAGAGCTGGCCGTCGGCCGAGAAGTAATCCGGCGGCACGCCGGCGACTGCGAGGGGCCGGCCGGTGCGGCGGTCGAGTTCGAAGAGCTCCGGGTGGGTCCACACGTCGGCGCCGTCGCCGGCCACGAAAATCGGCGCGTCGCCGACGATCTCAAGGCCGCGTCGCCGGGCCGCGGCGCGGACGCGCGCCCACTGTCCGAAGAATAGGTATTGAAGAAACGCATACGCCTCGGCGCGGTCGGCGACGGCGCCCGCCAGGCGCGAGCCGCGGGCCCGGTCGAAGAAACGCACCTCCTCCGGCCAGTCCCACCACGGGGCGCCGGCGAAATGGTCCTTGAGCGCGAGAAAGAGGGCGTAGGAATCGAGCCAGTCTGCGTGGGTTTTCCGGAACTGCTCGAAATCGCCATAGGGCCGGTCGCGCCGTCCGCGGGCCTTGTAGTTGGCGTGGATCTGGAAAAGCAGCGGCCACTTTGCACCGTAGAGCGCACCGAAATCGACGCGCTCGCGCGGCAACCGGGCGAGAGGGGCGAGTTCCTCGTGCGTTAACAGGCCGGCGTCGGCCACGGCCCGGAGGTCGATGAGGTAGGGGTTGCCCGCGAACGCCGAGAAACACTGGTAGGGAGAATCGCCGAAGCCCGTGTGGCCGAGCGGACAGATCTGCCAGTAGCGGACCCCGGCTTCGGCCAGGAAATCGAGAAATTCGTCGACGGCCCCGTCGAGCACGCCGACGCCCTGGTCGGAGGCGAAGGACGTGGGATGGAGCAGCACGCCGGAGGACCGGGTCGTGAGCCAGGAGGAGAGGGCGGGCCGGGAGGGACGCGAAGGAGCAGTCATGCGTTGGGTCCGGCAGGTGAGACGAAAGGCAACATTGCCCACCGTCATAGCCGGAGCCGTGCCTGACGCTGCGTCGCCGCGGGACCAAGTTCAAGAACCGGGTGAACCGCCGTCGGGCGGTCGCGGCGGGAGAGGCGGCCGGGAGTTGTCGCCGATCCCGCGCGGGCCGTCCTCGAGTTCGTCCCGCAGCCAGACGATCTCCGCCTCGGTGCGGTGCGCCGCCGCCGCTTCGGGATGGGCCGGCCAGCCGACCACGATCGGCAGCACGGCCGTGCAATGGTAGGGCATGCGCAGCTCCTCCTTGATCTCCGGAAGATTCAGCCACGGCCGGACAAAGCCCACCGGGCAGGTGCCCAGGCCCATGGCGTGGGCGGCGAGCATCAGGTTCTGTGCGGCAAGGCAGCAGTCCTCGGAGGGGATGTAGTTGAATCGCGCCGGCCGGGCGCAGATCACGATGAGGGTGCCTGCGTGGTGAAACACGTTGGAGCGCGGATCCGAGAGAGCGTCGGAGCGCTGATGCAGCTCGAGGGTCTGCGGCAGGGTGGCCATGAGATGCGCCTTGGCCCGTTCGGACAGCCCATCGAGACGTTTTCGTCCGCGCACCACAATGAACGCCCAAGGCTGGAGGTTGGCGGCGCTCGGCGCCTGGATGGCCGCGCGGATCAATTCCATGACGGTGTCTTTCGGCACCGGCTTCGGGAGGAAGTCGCGAACGGCGCGACGGTGAAAGATCGCGTGCAGCACATCCATGGTGGCGGAGGGTCAAGTCCGGCCGGATCCGGTCGGTCGCTCCCGCCGCTGCCATCGGCGTGGAGTCGCTCTCTGTCCGGGTCCGGCCGAACAACGACAACCTATCAGGATACCGTCCCGCCGGCTGTGCGCCCCTTGCCATTTGCGACGCGAATCTTGTCGCGTTATATGCGAACAAAAACTGCGGACAGCTGACCAATTAACAGCGAGCAACGAGGCCGGACGCCGGCTATGATGACGCCACCGCCGGATGTGGCGGCCCAACTGCAGCAAACTCAAGAAGGAGGAGCCCGACATGAAAACGAATGCAGGTACCACCAAGGACGAACGCCCGGTCCCGGCCGCGTGGGCTTGGCATCACCGCACGCTCCGCGATTTGCATCGCCGGCTTCTGCGCGAGCGTGGCGAACACCTTCACGCCTCCTCGGAGCCTGCGGACAAGGACACGCACGACTTTGGCGACACGGCCAGCGTCGAACGCGAGCGCGAGGCGCTGTTTTCGACCCTGTTGTCGGAGGGCAACCGGCTGGCGGAAGTCGAGGCGGCCTTGAATCGCATTCACGCCGGCACGTACGGGGTGTGCGAGGCCACTGGAAAGACGATTCCGGACGCCCGCCTGCGGGCGCTGCCTTGGACACGCTACTGCCGGGAGGCCGCGGAGGAGATCGAGCGTCGCGCGCGTTTCGTCAAGTGAACGGGGCGGGGTGGCTCCGCTCCGTTTCCGGCGGGCGGCAGGACGGCAAGATAGGGTTACCTTAAGCCAACGGGTGCGCAGCGACTTCGGGGTTTTGGCGCTAGACTTTCGCCACAACAAAGAAAGGAACCCCATGAAAATGAACTGGCACGCTGCCATCGCCGGGTTGGGCGCGATCCTGATCGCCGCAACCACGGGCTGCCGGGATGCGACAACGAACACCCGTTTCGAGATGCCGGAGGGTGACGCCCAGCGGGGCAAGGCCGCGTTTGTCGCGTTGGAGTGTTTCACGTGCCATCGCGTCTCCGGAATCGATTTGCCGGCGCCCACCGTGGAGGCCGCACGTGTGGTGATTCTCGGTGGTGACGTCACGCGGCTGCGCACCTACGGCGACTTGATCACGTCCATCATTCATCCGACGCAGGGTATTTCCGACTTGATGCGGATGCCGTTGCCGGAGGGCACGACGAAATCGCCCATGAAGGAGTTCAACCAGGTCATGACGGTCGCCCAGTTGATCGACCTCGTGACCTTTCTGAAGCCGCAGTACCAGCGACTCGAACCGCTTTATCACCCGAATCCGATCTACGGGCCGTAGGGGGCGGCGCGCCTGGATATTACGCGAGGCCACGGCGTCCGTCTGCACAGGGAAGGGACGGACAGGAGTGTCCGTCCTGCCAGGGGGACAGAGATGGCTCGGACGTGGTGTGGCAAACCAAGATTAGACATAATGTTTATTGTGCGTAAAATAAACCGAGCGCTCACCCCTAGTCAATGACGGCCTATGTATGAACCCGGCTCAGGGCGCGGGTCCCCAGCGGCGTGTGAAGGGATAATAGATGAACAGCGGACGGCCGACCACATCCTTGGCGGGGATCGTGCCCCAGTAGCGGCTGTCGAGGCTGCTCGCTGAGTTGTCTCCGAAGGCGGCGTATTCGTTGGCGGGCACGTCCATCGGACCGCCGGTCACGTATCGCCCGACGGCGCGGTAACCGGGATAGTTGTCCTCCCGCTTCGCGTTCTTGTCGAAGGCGTTGGAGCCTTCGATGGGCGCCCCGTTGCGGTACAGCACGTCGTCGCGGATCTCCAGACGATCCCCAGGCACGCCCACGAGACGTTTAATGTAATACTGGTCGCGCGGACTATCCCGCATCCAGGCGTGCAACTCCGGCAGGTTGCCCGTCCGGAAAACGAAACCGTCGCCCACCTTGGGCGGCGTGAAATGGTAGCTCATCCGATCGACGAAGAGTTGGTCGCCCGTGAGGATGTCGAACGCCAGCACGCGTTCGCCGCGCTTCACCTGCTTGCCCGTGCGCAGCAGTCCGAGCTGGCCGCCATTGAGCACGCGGCCCGCCGGATAATGTTCGGCCCCGTTGAAAAAAGCCTCGAGCAGGACCTTGTCCAAGTCGAAGTCCGCGGGCACGCGCACGGGAATCGTCTGCCCGCCCACCTGCAGCTGGTATTCGCGGATCTGTGCCGGCACGACGAGCCATTTGCGGCCGGGAATCTCCCGATAATACGCCCCGCCCCGACCGGCCTCGAAAACGATCGAGACTTCCCCGTCGGCGGGCGCATCGAGGCGCCTCGGCTTCGCCAGTTCCGTCAGGAAACGAAAGCCCTGCGCCACATAACCGGGTTCGTCGGCCGGGGTCCGGAAGACCTCGCCCGTCATCCCGTTGTAGCTCGGCCACATCGAATTCGTCGGGATCTTGAAGGGCTGCACAAAGTACGTGCGGATGCCGAGGATCACGATCGCGGCGACCAGGAAGAACTCCACGTTCTCGACCAGCGACGACTTCGGATATATCCGCCCGCCCGCCCGGCGCAGCACGTCCTCCAGCCCCTCGATCTCCAGCTTCAGTTTGGCGGCGTCAGCACGGTCCTTGAGAACCTGGCGCAGCGCGCCCATGCGGTTCAGGAGTTCGGACACGAGCGCGGGCGCGAGCAGGTCCCGGCGGTAGTGGTAAACTTTCTCCGCAACTTCCAGCCAGTTGCCGGCGTTGGCGCGCATCTTGGATTCCTGGGAGGCGAAGAGGCTGAAGAGCACGGCGGGTTGCGGGTAGTTTAGACTCGGATACGAAAGACCGGATCAGTTCTTGAGCACCTGGATGAAGGCGTCGGGCGGGATGGAGACCTTGCCGATCTGCTTCATCTTCTTTTTGCCCTCCTTCTGCTTGTCGAGCAGCTTGCGCTTGCGGGAAATGTCGCCGCCGTAGCACTTCGCGGTGACGTCCTTGCGCATTTCCTTCACGTTGTCGCGCGCGATGATCTTCCCGCCGATGGCGGCCTGCACGGCGATCTTGAACATCTGCGGGGGGATGATGTCGGCGAGTTTCTCGCAGAGCGCCCTCCCCTGCTGCTCCGCCTTGGACCGGTGCACAATGCTGGCGAAGGCGTCGACGGGGTCGCCGTTGACCAGGATGTCCATCTTCACGAGGTCCGAGGCTCGGTATTCGCCGAGTTCGTAGTCCATCGAACCGTAGCCGCGGGTGATGCTCTTGAGACGGTCGTTGAAATCCACGAGGATCTCGTTGAGCGGCAGCGTGCAGGTGAGCATGCATCGCGCCCCGTCGAGCGTGTCGGTGTGGTCGCAGGTGCCGCGCTTTTCCATGACGAGGCTGAGGATGTCGCCCATGTACTCGTTGGGAATGTGGATGGCGGACTTGATGGTCGGCTCGGCGATCTCCTCGATCGTGCCGGGATCCGGCAGGTTGATGGGATTGTCGACCTCGATCATCTCGCCGCCGTGGACCTTCACCTGGTAAACCACGCTCGGATACGTCGAGATGATCTCCACGTCGTATTCCCGGCGGATGCGCTCCTGTACGACCTCCATGTGCAGGAGGCCGAGGAAACCGCAGCGGAAACCGAAGCCGAGGGCGACGGAGGTTTCGGACGAATACACGAGCGCCGAGTCGTTGAGGCGAAGCTTGCCGAGGGCGACCTTGAGCTTCTCGTAGTCGTTCGACTCGAGCGGATAAAGGCCGCAGTACACCATCGGCCGGACCTCCTTGTAGCCGGGGAGCATCTCGTCGGCCGGCTTGTTGGCGTGGGTGATGGTGTCGCCGATCTTGATCTCGTCGGTGCTCTTGATGTTGCAGACGAGATAGCCGACGTCGCCGGCGGAGAGCTGGGCGACCTTCTCCATGCCGGGCCGGAAGACGCCGACCTCCTTGACCTCGGAGCGCTGGCCCGTGCTCATGAGCATCATCATTTCGCCGGCCTTGACCGTGCCCGAGAAGACGCGGGCGTACGAGATCACGCCGCGGTAGGCGTCGTACTTCGAATCGAAGACGAGGGCGCGCAGGGTCGGATAGTCGGACCAGCGCGGGGCGGGAATCCGCGTGACGACGGCCTCGAGAATATCCTCGATGCCGATGCCCGACTTGCCGCTGGCGAGGATCGCCTCCTCGGCCGGAATCGTGAGGATGTCCTCAAGCTGCTTCATGCACAGCTCGAGGTTGGCGCTCGGCAGGTCGATCTTGTTGATGACCGGGATGACCTTCAGGCCCTGGTTGAACGCGAGATGGGCGTTGGCGACAGTCTGCGCCTCCACGCCCTGGGCGGCGTCGATCAGGAGGAGCGCTCCCTCGCAGGCGGCGAGCGAGCGCGAGACCTCGTAGGCAAAATCCACGTGTCCGGGCGTGTCGGTGAGGTGGAGCTTGTAGATTTTGCCGTCTTTCGCCGGATAGTTCATCACCACCGGGTGCATCTTGATGGTGATGCCGCGCTCCTTCTCGAGGTCCATCGCGTCGAGATGCTGGTCGGTCATCACCCGTTGGGAAACGGTGTTGGTGTACTCGAGCAGCCGGTCGGACAGCGTCGTCTTGCCGTGGTCGACGTGAGCGATGATGCAGAAATTGCGGGTAAGGGAGACGTCCATGAATACGGTCGGAAAGGGAATCGAAACGCGCCCATTGTCAGGCGCCGAGATCGGAATACTCGGAAAGACTCTTCACCGACCAGGTCTTGTCGGTGCGGCGGGCGAGACCGGCGAGCACGCCGCCCGGGCCGAGTTCGAGGAAAGACGTCGCGCCGGCGGCCGCCGCCGCACGCATGCAGTCCTCCCAGAGCACCGACGAGACCACTTGTTTCACGAGAGCGGCCTTGATGTGTGCCGGATCCGAAACCGCCCCGCCGGACGTGTTGGTGAACACGGTGAGGTGCGGCGCTTGAAAAGTGACGGTCTCGAGGAAGGTCGCGAAGGCGACGCGGGCCGGCTCCATCAAGCGGCTGTGGTAGGCGCCGGCGACGTTGAGCGGGATGACCTTCTTCATGCCGCGTTCCTTGGCCGCGGCGACGGCGGCTTCGACCTTCGCCTTCTCGCCGGAAACAATGATCTGACCGGGGGCGTTGAAATTGGCCGCCTCGATGCCGAACTCTTCGCAAAGTGTAACGACGGTCGCCCTCTCCTCTCCAATGACGGCCGCCATGCCGCCGACCGACTGTTCGCAGGCCTGCTGCATGAGGCGTCCGCGTTCCGCGACCACGCGCAGTCCGGTGGCGAAATCGAAGACGCCCGCCGCGGTAAGCGCGGTGATTTCGCCGAGGCTTAAGCCGAGGGCAAACCTCACGTCCGCGAGCGCACCCTGTTCGGCGAGCACCGCATGCAGGGCAAGTCCGTGGACGAAGAGCGCCGGCTGGCAGACCTTCGTTTGCGTTAGCTCGCTCTCGGGCCCCTCGAACGACACCTTGGCCAAATCCCATCCGAGCACGCGGTTGGCTTCTTCGTAAAGCGCGCGCGCGGTGGCGGATCCATCGTGGAGGGACTTGCCCATCCCGACTTTTTGGGCGCCCTGTCCGGCAAAGAGAAGTGCGGTGGCCATGAGAGTGAAACGCCAAGGGCTAAGGCCCGCGACGGTCGAAACCAAGCCCTAAAACCGCTTCTGCTGCGGGAAGTATTTGGCGTCTCGGGACGGTGGCGGCCGGTAGGCCGGATCGGGCCGGCGCTCCGGGGCCTCAGGCGTGGTCAAGGTCGGTGCGACGACCCGAGCTTCGTCCGTTGCCGGGGACGGCGCGAGTGACGGCGGCGGAGCGGAGGGCACGGAGTCGCGCGGCGGCACCTGGTCGGTAGTCGCAGCGGATGTGGATGCGGCCATCGCGTCCAGATACGGGTTGGCCGGAGACGACCTGGCCCCAGGGGGAAGCGCGACGGGCGACGCCCGTTCGGGCACGAGCGGCGCGGTGACACGATCGGCCGCCTGCGACGACAGCGGAGTGGGCGCGGCAATTGTTCTACCCGCACTGTCGCGAGCCGAGAGCCAGCGCTCGAGAAAGGGGGCGAGCGGATTCGCTGCGGCGTTTCTCGGGCGCGTCGATTCGGCGCGTCGGTTCTGTTCTCGGGTCAAGGAGGAGGCGTCCGTGCCGCCCGATGCCTCCAGCGCGCGGGGACTTGCCGGGGTCTCGGAGCGCGGCGTGGCCCCGTCCTGGGCGGCGACGAGTGGAATCGCGACGGCCAGCCCGGCCGCGACGAACCTTCCGATGCCACCCTGTCCCTTCACTGTTTGATGAAGATGCCCTTCATGTTCATCTCCAGCGCCTGCGGGTTGGGCGAGAAACGCAGGGCGTCGGCCTTGCTGATGAGGCCGGCCTTCACGAGGCGGTTGAGGTCCTTGTTGAAGGAATAACTGTTGGAATCGACGCTGCCCTCGAGGATGGACTGAATCTTGTCGTTCTGGCCCTCGAGGATGAGGTTGCGGACGACGGTGTCGGCGTTGAGGACCTCGTTGGCCGGCACCCGGGAGTTTCCCTCCATCGTCGGGACGAGCTTCTGGCAGATGAAGCCGCGGAGCGACCCGGCGATCTGGCGGCGGGCCTGCTGCAACTGCTCGGGCGGGAAGAATTCGAACAGGCGCGTGAGCGACTGGGCCACGGTCGCGGCGTGCATCGTGGAGAACACCAGGTGGCCGGTCTCGGCGGCGGAGATGGCGGTCTCGAAGGTCTCGCGGTCGCGCATTTCGCCGATCAGAATGATGTCGGGATTCTGGCGGAGGACCGACTTGATCGCCAATTCGAAGTTCGGCACGTCGAGGCCGATCTCGCGCTGCTGAAAGAGCGACTTGTCGTCCTGGAACGTGTACTCGATCGGGTCCTCGATCGTGACGATGTGGCGGTCGAGGTTGCGGTTGATCCAGTTGAGCATCGCGGCCATCGTCGAGCTCTTGCCGGAGCCCGTGGCGCCGCAGATGAGCAGGATGCCGTCCTTCGCCTGGGCGAGCCGAAGCAAGGGCTCCGACTGCAGGTTGAGGTCCTCGAATTCCGGCACGCGGCTCTTGATGTGGCGGAAGACGATGCTGACGAGGCCGCGTTGGTGAAACGCATTCACGCGGAAGCGGCCGATGCCGTCGGCCGAGTACGCGAAGTCGACCTGACCATCCGCCTCCCAGCGCGACTTGAACACCCGCGGCACGTGATCGTCGACGAAGGCCTGCGCCTCCGGGCAGGTGATCGGGTCCATGTCGACCGGTTTCAAGCGGCCGGCGATGCGCACGTACCCCGGTTTGTTCGACTTGATGACGATGTCGCTGGCATCGCTCTCGACGGCAAGTTTCAGGAGGTCGTTGAAAAGTTCGGTGTGCGCGGACATGGAGAGGGTGTGCGGTCCAGAAAAGGGTTGCTCATTTGGTAAAGTGGGGTGGTTTGCTCGGCAAGGTATCATTTTCCGACTCCATGAAGCTGCGCCCGCTCACCGGCACCCTCACCGCCCTCATCACGCCGTTCAAGGACGGCCAGATCGACTTCGACGACCTGAAGAAACTCGTCGAATTCCAGATCAAGGGCGGCATCGACGGACTGGTGCCGGTCGGCACGACGGGTGAATCCCCCACCCTCGACCACGACGAGCACATGGACGTGATCGCCGCGACCATCGCCGCCGCGCGCGGCCGCGTGCCGGTGGTCGCCGGCACGGGTTCGAACTCGACGCACGAAGCCGTCGACCTGACGCGCCTCTCGCACGAGGCCGGCGCCGACGCCATGCTGGTGGTGGCGCCGTATTACAACAAGCCGAGCCAGGAGGGGCTCTTCCGTCATTTCTGCGCCGTCGCCGACGCGACCGACCGGCCGGTCATCCTCTACTCGATTCCCGGCCGCTGCGGCATCGAGATCGGCGTGCCCGTCGTCGAGCGCCTGCGGGCGAAGTATCCGCACGTCCGCTACATCAAGGAGGCCGGCGGCTCCGTCGACCGCGTCGATCAGCTCAAGCAGGCCCTTGGCCGCGATCTCGTCGTGCTCAGCGGCGACGACAGCCTGACGCTGCCCTTCATCTCCGTGGGGGCGGAGGGCGTGATCAGCGTCGCCTCCAACCTGCTCCCGAAGCAGGTCTCGTCGATGGTGCGCTCGGCCCTCGGCGGCGACTTCGCCAAGGCCCTGAAGCAGCACCGCAAGTTGTATCCGGTTTTCAAGTCGCTCTTCGTCGAGCCCAACCCCGTCCCGGTGAAGGCCGCGCTCGCCGAGGCCGGCAGGATCGGCTCGGCCGAGGTCCGGCCTCCGCTCTGCGAAATGAGCGCCGACTCCGGCAAGGTCCTCTTCGGCGCCCTCGCCACGTACCGCCGCTGACTTTTTCGACGACCATGGCATTCAGCATCGCATTGGTGGGCGCGCGCGGGCGCATGGGCAGGGCCATCGCGGAGGCCGCCGCCTCGATGGGCATTTCGGTCGCGACCGGACTCGACGTCGGCGACGATCTCGCTGCCGGGCTGACCGAGGGCGACGCCATCGTCGACTTCAGTTCGCACCAGGTCACCGCCGCCGTCGTCGGCCATGCCGTGCGCCTGCGCAAGCCGCTCGTGATCGGCACCACCGGGCATGGGGCCGAGGAGAAGGCCCGCCTCATCAAGGAGGCCGCCGCGATTCCGCTCGTCTGGTCCGGCAACTACTCCGTGGGCGTCAATCTGCTCTTCGCCCTCACCCGCCGCGCCGCAAGCGTGCTCGGCTCGGACTACGACGCGGAAGTGGTCGAGATGCACCATCGCTTCAAGAAGGACGCCCCCAGCGGCACCGCGGCCCGCCTGCTCGAAATCATTCTCGAGGAACGAAAGCTGACCGCCGAGGCCCTGCGCCACGGACGCGAGGGCATCGTGGGCGAACGCACGCCGACGGAGGTCGGCATCCACGCCCTGCGCGGCGGCGACGTGGTCGGCGACCACACGGTGATGTTTGCCGCGCTCGGCGAGCGCATCGAGCTGACCCACAAGGCGTCTGACCGCGGCATCTTTGCCCGCGGCGCGTTGCGCGCGGCGGAGTGGGCGGTGGGACGTCCGGCCGGCGTCTACGACATGCAGGACGTGCTCGGCCTCAAGGAATGATCGCCTCCATCCAAGGCGTGCTCGCCGAGTGCACGCCCCTCCGCGCCGTGGTCGAGCTCAACGGGTTCGGCTACGAAGTGCACATCCCGGTGACGACGGCGGAGAAACTCCCCGCCGCCGGAACCGTGGTCAAACTGCACACCCTCGTCATCTACCGGGAGGATGCGCAGACCCTCTACGGCTTCGCGACGCCGGCCGAACGGGATTTCTTTCGTCTGCTCATCGAGAACGTGACCGGCGTGGGCCCCAAGATGGCCCTCGGCATCATGAGCCGCCTCTCCCTCCCCGTGCTCGAGGGTGCGATCCGCAGCGGCGACATCGCCACCCTCGCGAAGTCCCCGGGAATCGGCAAAAAGACCGCCGAGCGCCTCGTCGTGGAATTGCGCGCCAAAGTCGGCGCGAGCGCCGGTTTGACCGCCGCCCTCGGCGGCTCCGAGTCCGGACCGTCGCCGACGCCCGCGGAAGCGACCGGCGATCAACGGGTGCGCGACGCCGTGCTCGCGTTGGTGGCGCTGGGTTACAAAACCGCCGACGCCGATGAGTCCATCCGCCGGGCCGGCCTGGCGTTGGGCGCCAAGGCAACGACCGAGCAGCTCATAAAAAAGGCGCTCGGTTCGTGATCGGGCGCCGTGGCGGCGAAAGGATACTCGGGGCGGAGCGACGTCAGACCGCATCTTTCACCGGTCGAGATGTTGCTTGCTGCAACGATTACAACAGCTGACCAATGCTTTGAAGCCACCCGGCGAGGGGACCGGACGCGCCGCGATGGCAGGCGGACGGTGTTCGCCGCGGCGTAAAGCCGCTCCTACGCTCTTGCGAAAACGCGGATCAGCGGCGGAACTCGAGGGCGTTGTAGGTCTCGCCGGGCGTGTAGGGCTGGGCGGTGTCCTTGAGCAGCGTACGTGCGCGCGGCACGGGTTGATCGTCCACGAAACGCAGATCCTCGGCCGAGAGGCTGGGCAGGTCCTTGAACTGAATCTGCTTCATCCAGTCGAAATTCGGCTGCTCGGCGGAGTCGAAGACCTGGTCGACCTCGGGCGTGCGGCTGAATTTGGCCGCCAGCTGGTAATCGGAGGTGCGGCCGGCCGGCGTCTCCGGCGCAACCGGGGCGACGGACGCAGGCGAGATCGTCGTGGTCGCCGCCACGGCGCCACCGGGTTGGGAGCCCGGACCGACGTTCGGTTCGCGGACGAGCAGGACAGTCACGGCGGCGGCGGCGGCCATGAGGCCTCCGCTCCAGGCGATCACGGTCGGAAACACGGAGCGGCGCGCCGGACGGCTGGCCGGGAAATCGAGCACCTTGCGCTCGGCGGCATGGCCGGCACTCGCGAGCGCGGTGTATTCCGGCGCATTGGCCCGCACGGCCTCGAAGAGCAGCGAGCAACCGCGCTGCATGCGGCAGTATTGCTCGTAGGTGCGGCGGCGCGCGGGCGAAGCGGCGATCTCCGCCTCCAACTCGGCCGCCTCGGCGGGCGACAGTTCCTGATCCACGTAGAGGTTCAGGAGTTCGATGAATCGGCTCTCTTTCATTTGAATTCTTCTCCCAGCGTCTCGCGCAGGCTCTCGCGGGCGCGGGCGATGCGGCTCTTTACGGTTCCGACAGAAATATTGAGGATGACCGCAATCTCTTCGTACGAGAGATTCTTGACGTTGCGGAGGATCAGGATCTCCCGGTGCTTGGCACTCAGCTTCTCCATTCCGACCGCGATCCGGTCGACAAGTTCCTGCGTGACCGTGGCGTCCTCGGGTGTCTCGAGCTCGGCCGCGAACACCTCGGACAACGGCGTGCTATTGTCGTCACCGACGGGCTGGTCGAAGGACACCGTCTTGTCGCGCTTGCGGCGCCACCAGTACCAGTACCGGTTGCGGGCCAGGTTCGTCGCGATCTGGTAGAGCCAGGTCGAAAACGCAGAATCGCCGCGGAAATTCGCCAGGCCCCGATGTGCGCGGATGAACGCGTCCTGCGTCACCTCCTCGGCGTCCTGCTGGTTGCGCAGGAGCTGGTGCACCATCGCGTAGATGCGATCCCAGTAACGGGTTACCATTTCATCGAACGCCGATTGGTCGCCTTGCTTGAACCGGTCCACCAACAGACGATCCATGGCTACTTCTTGAGCTTTCGTTGACATACGTTCAACGGCGCTCTGACGCGTAAAATGTTCGATTGTTCCCACTGGACCTACGCTTATACCGCTGACCTTACGCGGGGTTCCGAAAAATTCAAAACCTCCCGCAGTTCTTGCGTGAGCCATGCAAAATCCGGCCTATTCGCGCCATCGTTTGGCAAGGGAAGCATGGGCGCGACGCGTAAAGCCTGTGCGCGTGCCTGCCGCCGGGCCGGTCCCCCGACCGGGCGGGCTCGATCGAGCCCCACTCCGAACGCCCCCCGTATGCCCAGCTCAGGTTCCGCTCAAAAATAATACCAAAGCGCCAGCACCCCGGCCAGCAGCAGGCGATAGGCGGCGAAAACCCCGAGACCGCGACGACTCAGGTAACTGATCAGGAATTTCACCGCCGCCGCCGCACTCACGGCGGCCACCGCGGCGCCGAGCAGCATCTCGCCCCAGCCGAAGACTGCGACCATTGCCGGTCCCGCCTTCCAAGCCTTGTAGACCGCCGCGCCACCGAGCACCGGCAGCCCGAGCAGAAAGCTGAACTCCGCCGCGCGCGCCGGCGTCAACCCGGCGAAATATCCACCGACCATCGTCACCATCGAGCGACTCATGCCGGGCCAGAGCGCGAGACATTGCATGCCGCCGATACCGAGCGACTGACGAATCGTCAGGTCGTGCAATTCCCGGTGGGTCGTCGCGTCGGACGTACGTTCCCGGCGCCAGCGTTCCGCTGCCATCATGAGGAATGACCCGACCACCAGCGCCGCAATCACCGTGGGCACCGAAAAGAGCGTGCGTTCGATCCACCCTTCCAGGGTCAGCCCGACCACGACGACCGGAAAAAACGCCAGCGCAAGATTGCGCAGCAGGCGGAGTCCCTCGGCATTGCCACCCATCAGGCCGTGGAGAATGGCGCGCACGTGACGCCAGTAAAGAAACGCCACGGCAAAGATCGCCCCGATCTGCAGGACGACGATGTAGGTGTCGGCGGCGAGCTTTACCGTGAGCGGCTCTCCCCCCTCGCCGGCGGCATCGGGTGCCTTGTGCCAAAGCGGCCGGCCTTCCGCGTCGGTCAACGGCGTCTCTTCGTCCAGCCCGAGCAGCGCACTGGCAATGATCAGATGGCCCGTGGACGAGATGGGCAAAAATTCCGTGATGCCTTCGACAACCCCAAGGACGATCGCGTCCGTCACCGTCAAACCCTCGCCCGCCGTCCGCGGGGGTGGGGCTTCCGTAGCCAGGGCCCCCGCTCCGCAGAGGAGCAGGCCGATCAGGATTACGATGGAGCGCACGCGGCTTGTTTCCAGAACGCCCGGGGCGTGTCGAGTTTATGCTTCCCTCGCGCTTCGGTTTTCAGATTCCATGCGCCGATGCCGGAACTCTCCGATCTCACGCAACGCCTGCTGGCCCGTCACGACTTGACCGACGCCGAGGTGGCCCGCGCCGCCGCCGAACTGGCGTCCGAAGCCGTCCCGGAGGACGCCAAGGCTGCGTTCCTCGTGGCCTTGTCAGACAAGGGCGAGACCGCCGTCGAGGTGGCGGCCTTCGCCCGCGAGTTCCGCGCCCGCGCCGTCGATCCGGGCCTCGGCGCCTGGTCCGGCGAGGCCATCGACATCGTCGGCACCGGCGGCGACCACGCCGGCGGCTTCAACATTTCCAGCCTCGTCGTCCTCGTGCTCGCCTCCGCCGGCGTGAAGGTCATGAAGCACGGCAACCGCGGCATCACCTCCAAGTGCGGCAGCGCCGACCTGCTCGCCGCCCTCGGCGTCCGGCTCGACGCCCCTCCGGAAAAGCTGCGCGCCGCCCTCGACCAGCTCGGCTACTGCTTCCTCTTTGCTCCCGGCTATCATCCGGCCTTCAAGCACATCGCGCCCGTGCGCAAGACGCTCGCCGGCCAGGGCCGTCGCACGATCTTCAACATCCTCGGCCCTCTCGTGAATCCCGGACGCCCGGCGCACGTTCTGCTCGGCGTCTTCGCCGACGCCTGGGTCCCGCGCCTCGCCGAGGTGCTCCACCTGCTCGGCTCCTCCGCCGGCCTCGCGGTGCATGGTATCCTTTCGCCCGAGCGCGGCATCGACGAGATGACCACGGCCACGCCCAACCGCGTGCGCGGCTTCGGGCGGTTGCGCGACGTCGACGCGATCTGGCAACCCGCCGACTACGGTTTTCACCCCGCACCTTTCGCCGAGCTCCAGGGAGGCGACGTTGTCGCCAACACCGCCATCGTCGAGGCGGTTCTCGCCAACAAGGGACCGGCCGGCCTCGTCGACACGATCGCGTTCAACGCGGCCACCGCCCTCTGGATCTGCGGCCGCGTCTCCTCCGTGCGCGACGGCATCGGCGAGGCGCGCGAGCGTCTGCTCGATGGCTCCGTCCGCGCCAAGATCGCCGCGACCCGCGAGTTTTTCCAAGCATGAGCCGCCGTTACTTCGGAACGGATGGCGTCCGCGGACCTTTCGGCGGACCTGTCGTCAACGTCTCCTTCGCCGCCCGCCTCGGCTTCGCCGCCGGGACCTGGGCCGGCGGCAAGGGCACCGCCCTGATCGGCCGCGATACGCGCGCCTCGGGGGAAACCCTCGCCGCGGCCGTCGCCGCCGGCCTGCGTGCCGCCGGCGTCGAACCGATCCAGCTCGGCGTTGTCCCCACGCCCGCCGTCGCCCGCGCCGTGCGCACCGAGGGCGCCACGCTCGGCGTGGTCGTGACCGCGTCCCACAACCCGGCCTCCGACAACGGCATCAAATTCTTTGCCGGCACCGGCATCAAACTGACCGATGCCGACGAGGAGGCGATCGAAGCCCTCCTCCCCGCGGATCCGCGCCCGGCCCGCCCGGGCCCGATCGTCCACCGCGACCTGCTGGCCGGTTACCTCGACGCCGCCACGGCCCTGCTGCCCGCCCCTGCCCTCGCCGGCTGGCGCATCGTGCTCGACACTGCCAACGGCGCCACCTGCGCCACCAGTCCTCTGGTCCTGCGCCGCCTCGGCGCCGAGGTCATCGGCATCGGCGACGTGCCGAACGGCGCCAACATCAACGCCGGCGTCGGCAGCGAGCATCCGGAAGCGCTCGCCCAGCGCGTGCTCGCGGAGGGAGCGCGCCTCGGCATCGCCCACGACGGCGATGGCGACCGCTGCGTCCTGTGCGACGAGGCCGGCCATGTGCTCGACGGCGACGAGGTCCTCACCCTGCTCGCCCTGCACGCCCTCGCCACGCAGCGCCTGGCGAGGAACAAGCTCGTCGTCACCGTGCAGAGCAACCTCGGCGTCGACGCCGCCATCGCCGCCGCCGGCGGCTCCGTGCTGCGCACGAACGTCGGCGACCGCTACGTCATCGAGCGCATGCTCGCCGAAGGCGCGAACCTCGGCGGCGAGTCGAGCGGCCACATCATCTGCTCCGACGTCTCCCCCACTGGCGACGGCCTCGTGGCCGCGCTCAAGGTCATCGAAGTCATGCTCGCCACGGGCCGCCCCCTCTCCGAATTGCGTCGCGCCCTGCGCAAGTTCCCCCAGCGGACCGCCGCGCTGAAAGTACGCGAAAAGAAACCGCTCGAAGGATTGGCCACATTGCAACGGACCATCTCCGAAGTCGAAACAGGCTTCGCCGGCGCCGGCCGCGTGCTCGTCCGTTATTCCGGCACCGAGGCGAAACTCCGCCTGCTGGTCGAGGGCCCGGACGACGAAACCGTCACCACCGCCCTCGCCCGCCTGGAGACGGCGGTGCGGGGTGAGTTGGAGGTCATGTAGGCGACCCGCAAGGTATAAGACCCGAAGTCCCAGGGATCCCCAGCCCCATCTACCGGGACGGCACCGCTAATTTGCGGCCACCCCTGCTACCTCTCTCGGGACAACCCGGTGGCCGTGGGGAGCCGCGACTGCTTCAAGAGAGCACGCGGAGAGAGGGGACGTCAGCGTTTGGTTGCTCAAAAGTCACTGCTTCGGTGGTGTTTGTTGAGGTCCCCCTGAAGCCGCCGGCGAATCCCGCCTCGACCGCGCTTCGATTTTGTCGATGGCAACACGAGCCAGACCAACAAAGCTATTCGCCTCCGCTGGCTTCATTGAGCTGCTTGAGCCGGCTTGACGAAGAGACGCTATGTACCTCTGCAGTTCGGCAATATCACTCGCAGTACCGATATTTGAAAGCACGGTTAAGGACGTGCCTGTTAATGTTGCCGAATCGTTCAGTGTCAGGCTTTTCAATGCTATCCTGCGCGCCAGTTCGCTGTCATATTCAGCCGCAATCAGCAATGCCTGCAGAAGCCAAATATGGTCACCCTTCTCCGTCGAAAGGTGATTACCGGAGTTCAGCAAAAGGTCGATCAACTCACCTCCTCCGGCGCGAGTTGCGTCGCTGCTCAGCATCCGGTGAACGATTGCGGCTTTGTACTGAGCATTATCAGTCCGGTTGAACAATTCCTTATACGCAGGCACCGCAAGTGCACCAAGTGCCTTGATTTCCTCCCATGCGCGCACTTCTGGTTCGAAACGGGGCCCCTGAAGTCCATACCGCTCGAAATAGGTCTTAATTTTCAGAACGATCACCTCCAGCTCCCCGCCATCCTTAGGAGTGGGTCCCGCATCATGCCCATCCTGTCCGAGAGTGATTGCACCACTGAGCAGAGTCAATAGCATGCATGCTGGAAACTTCATGGAAGTATCTGCGTTCCTGGAGTTGAATGAATAGCCACTCCCCTTGGTTCGCCTAGTTGGATCGTCGATTGCGCCATCCGAGGCAAACTGGTTTCCTGCACGCATGATCGTTCCCCACTCGCAAGAAAACCCCCAAAAAGCCTCGGGTCTTGATGTTTGATAATTGACCTTAAACATCCTTTCTTTTGTCACGAGTCAAGACGTGACGCCATTGGCTTGGTCCGTCACTCGATTCTAAAGCCACGTAATACTCGACAGTTGGTCGTACCTTCGCGAGCCGTTATGTCGAGAACCAGGTCGACACCCCATTCATAGCTACTGCCTGAATTGCTGGGCGGTCCGTAAATCCAAATTCGAACCAAATTGGCCGAAAGCCACTCCTGGATCTGGGATGTGAAAGCATATTCCAGTCGGAGCGGCTCAAGCAATTCAGCTATATCGGGACACCTATATTTAATATCTAATATTCTTCGTTGCGCGGCTTCAATTATCAATACGCGACCACCTTGGCCACTCGAATAAACCTCGTTTATCGATAGATGCACGCCGGATGGAGACCAAATAATTCGTGCGAATCGGCCCTTCGTCCAAAGTGACAGTAGTTCACTGCTATTACTATCATTCACAATAAGAACTTGATGAATCGTGCCGTTCGAGACGATTGTAGACGACTCCGCATATCCGGTTCCAGCAGGGGAGTCAGCGCGGTTGCGTCCATCCCACCGGAGACTGGTCGATGATCGTTGGAACAGTCCTATTCGATAAGCATCAGGCGAGATAAGAACATACGCCGAGTTGCCTGGAATAAATCTATCGAGGTTGGCACCATCAATTTTATATGGATCATTACGGGGATATTCGAAAACCCACGGCTTCGCCCACAACGGGAGGGTGTCAAACCCCTGAAACTTCGCCGGGGGGAGAGGTATTGCAAACAGCGAAGGATCTGACGTCTTGCATCCAGCCATGGCAAAAAGCACGATTGCCATTAGAACTAGGACACCACGGAAAGCTAGTCTAGCGGCGAGCGTTAACATACTGCGATAGGTGTATAATTTATCCGCGCGCGTCACCGACGCGCGCCAACATAGACCATTCTAATATAGTCCACCTTAAATAGCTTTTAAATGCTAAATTCTCTCGCCACGAGTGTCCTCTATTATGGGGCGACCGATCTGAAACGATAAAGATTGGCGCGGGGTAACACCCTGCACTGGTGCAGGTGATCAAGGCGCCGCACCCCGACAGTCGTCAGCCGGGCAGAGAGCCAAACCCGAACGCAGACGTAGGCAGTATACAAAGCCAATTGATCTGCGGTGATCCACTGAAAGGAATGACTTGGTCGCCAGGGACAAGCGAGCGCTGCACGGAAGGCATTGCGCCTGCGGCGCAATGCCTCAATTCCTGAGACGATATGGAGAACGTCGTTGTGCCGGCCACGAGGCCACCATCCAACTGCACGCGCTGGAGCCAGTACACGATGGTCCAACACACCGGGATTTCCCCGATCTCGGTACGGCAGATTCCTGCGCCTAAGGCACTCAAGCCGCACTTGTCCCGGGCGCCCATGCTGTCGCGTGATCCTAAGTTCAAGGCAAAGTCTCGGGATGTGATCACGCTCAACTAAAACCCACCCGCGAAGGTGAAAGTACTTTATCGCGACGAGCAGGATCGAGCCCAGAGCGCCCCGCCGCTGGGCCTGAGTGACGTCCGTATGCGCATGCACAACCACAGCCGAGACCGCACCCTCAAACTGTTCGGTACCCTTAAGCATCTCGACGGGAAGATCTTTAGCACGAAGACAACAAAACACAATCGCGTCAAGTGGAGCGTCTTCATCAAGAATGGCGATCTCCAGACGCTCAATACACCTACCCTGCATCGGTTCATCGAAAACTACCCCAACCACAAGCATACCGCAGTCCGCGCGTTGCAGTAGTAGCCTCTGCGCATGCACAGTCACTCCACGCCAACCGGCGTTTTCTCGCTCAAACCGCGTGAACGCTTCCCTTCTTTGCGAACCGACGACATCGTGCGCGAAAACGCCTTTGATAGCGTCGCCAGACCTGTCACAAGGATTGAGGGTTACCTCACAAACCGAAATCCTAGTCCCCGGCCTGAACGATTGAAGGCCCAAGACGCCGACATCTTTGAGGAAGCCCCATGCATCCGAACCGCCCGTTCCATGATTGTTTCCTAACTTCATTCGACAACGACCATCTTGTCTCCGCACTTCTTTAAGCTAGACCAAATACTAAGCTGACAGTTGACGACGCCGAGATAGACAGTACGATTAATAGCCGACTTCGACAAAAAGCTTTAGTATGCGATAATACCGCCTCTTGATTGAGTCAAAACTATTCCGATTACCAATAAGAGCTCAACGATATACCCGACAAGATTGAGGAGGCAACGATGTCTCGACTCATTCCTTTCCAACGCAAACGCGCCAATCAGAAGAATACTGAGCACATTTGCCGCATGATTTGGATTCTCTAGACCAAACCCAAATCGCTCGGACGTAATCGACGACCACATGGTGAGCAAATCACGAACCCGGCCGGCCTATGGACGATTCTTTCCTCAGATCCAAGAATGTTTTGAAGTTCTCTAGGCCCGCTGCCTGCTCAGACGACAGGAACTCTCTCGCTAGCTGCATCTGCTCCTCGGTTATAGTTGGAGTAGGACTGAAGCTGAACGAATCGGAATGGAGGATCGCTACCAAGTGCTCTCTTTGCTCATCAAGCAGTCTGTAGGGCGTTTCACCAAGGGATATATCTAGGAAACCGAGATACCCACGTAGCCTGATAGTTCTCAGATAGTCTTCAAATATCGTAGTCCCTTGATCGTCCAGGAGCTTTTTCGAAGCTAAAACAGCTTTTCTATTAATCGGCTCAATATACTTTTGGGACTCCCTCAGATCCGCTGGGCGGGATCCCGTGTTTATCTGTACTTCATCGAGACGTTCGGTAATGTCCAGCTCCCTTTGAACTAAGACGTCCTTCATCGCTTCTACTTCTCCGGCGGAAAGCTTTAGCAATCTGAACAAAGGCGCGTATGTAATCTCCAATGAACGTCGAATCTCCAATTTCCTAACCTCTATTGGCTTTCTTTTCGGAATTACACCTGCGGACTTTCCACTTATAATCGAAGCATTATCCGCACTATCATTATTTATGATGACACTATTGGTCTCATCATGCAATTCGTTAGTCGTCCCTTGCTGTACAATGTTGCGAGAGAATTCGGCTGGCGCCTGAGGTCTTGTTGGGAATCTATGTTCAGGTTGCGACGGACTACGGTTAAAGAAAAGGAACGCGCCCGTCGCGATCGTAACTAACGCAGCCGAAGCTAGTCTGATTGTTTTTCTTTTTTTCATCGGGAACTTCGCTCTTTGAGGTCATTGAGTTGAATTACCTCAGTGAGATACTTGCCGATCAGCATGCGCTGGTCGAATGTTAGAATGCCCTCAGAATGCAGCATGGCTAAGTCAAGTGCATCTTGGTCCGAAACGAGTTCTGCGGACTTTAGCTCTGATACTAAATCTTCAGTTTGCTTAACCGTTATAGGAAAGTTTGAATACGAGAGCCGCCTGCTTATTTCACTCAACGCTTGTCTATATGGCAGCTCTGATCTATATTGGTAAAATATTTGATATCTCTCCGGCCCAAGCAGGACGCGAATGTCGGTCTCGATCTCGGCATCATAGTGGTTTGTAATTTCGACAAGAGCCTGTTCGGACTTATTGTCGATATAGAGTTCGTTGCGACGCCGTTTTGCAATTCGAATATCGTCGTTAACTGCTTCACGCTCGGCTAACAGATCAATTAGGGTGTCATAGTCCTGTTGCGAGATACTAACAAGATTCAACAAGTATCCGTAGCTGTTCTGCATTGAAAGTTTCCGCTTGAAGTGGAGGAGCCGCTCAGCGGCAATTCGAGTCTCTGCAACTTCATCGTGAACAATAGGCAAGGAAATTGCCCCTGCGCCACCGGCGTCCGGCGGACCAAATGCATCCGCGAGAAGTGGTGGCGACTCAACTTGAGTTGAATGTGGGGACTCTATAGAGCGTGTATTGGGGAACCAGCTGCTCCAGTGATAGAACAGGGCGCACATAAGAATAAGCGCGGCGGTTACTATCGCGAAAAACACTCTCATTCTAGTGAGCATTCTAGAGCAGCTGATGTCCCTGACGAACTAATCTAACTACTTAGCTACCGGCTGGCCGCCATTCGTGAAATCGATATGTCGCCCGCATTGTGTCGGGCAGGATGAACCAGGAGTTCTCTGCAATATCCATTGAATTGTAATTTACGAAGTATGAGGTCTGAATCCGATAGTACCCGGCTTGGACCTCGTGAGCGCTGTTGTATTCTTGAATAGCTGCTTTCATAACGAGGGCGCTCGTGAGCATCGCGGCCAATAGTAATGTTAACGATATAGTTTTCTTTTGAGCATGGCTTTGTTTTTTGCTTCCATGCGACAATTGGCATATGAAAGGCATTAGGTTCGCGGCCGGAATTCGAATGGCGAGTTCTATTGCGCTGTGCCGTCGATTGCGCGAAGCGTGCTTGATTGGGGTAGGAAAAAAGCCAAGTTACAATTACTTTCAAAAGATTGTTGAAGATCGTTATCGTCAATATTTTTTGATACGTGTATCCTACGAACTTTCAACGGTATCCTAAGCTGGGATCTTTCAGAGACCAATCCAATGACGTCAGCGCTAGAGGGCCTGTTGCCCAACGCGGTGACGGTACGCGGGTGAAGTAGACGAGGATTGGTTACGCCGATGTTGACAAAACGGAAGTCCGCCAGCGTGACCTCTTTGGCGCACCCGTTCGACTGCTCCGGGCTTCTTCTTGGGAATTCCGAGCCGAGTCTCGCGCGGAGACGCGGAGCCAGGGCAACGCTGCACCGGTCGACCGGGAGCCGCGGCCAAGCCGCGATTTGCTTCCGCGTCGCGGGAGTGAGTTTCGCATGCGGCGGCTTCAAGTCGTTGCAATCATGGGAATGTTCCGGTCCCATGTCCACGGAGGGTCGCCCTGCCCTTCTACCCCTCGCCCCATGGCTAAACGAAATCTTCTGACGTTCTTTGCGCTGCTGGCCGCGCCCGCGTTTGGGCAGGAGCGCCTCTCCTTCAACCAGCACATCCGGCCGATCCTGGCGGACAATTGTTTCGCCTGCCACGGCACCGACGCGGCGCACCGTGAGGCGGACCTCCGGCTCGACCTCGCCGAGGGTCCGGAAGGGGCCTATGCGGATCGCAACGGGTTCCGTGCCGTCGTGCCTCATGACCTCGAGGGGTCCGAACTGTGGCAACGCATCATCAGCCCTCACGACGACGAAGTCATGCCCCCGGCCGACTCGCACAAGCCACGGCTCTCCGCGGCGCAACGCGATCTGCTGCGACGCTGGATCGAGGAAGGAGCGGAATACCAGCAGCATTGGGCGTTCGAGCCGATTGCCCATCCCGCCGTCCCGACACCCGTCCCGCACAGTCAGGATCGCGGCGGATCCGGGACTCATCCGGTCGACGCGTTCATCGCCGCCAAGCTGGCGTCCGAGGGTCTGTCGCTCGCACCGGAGGCCTCTCGCGAAGTTCTGCTTCGGCGCGTGACCCTCGATCTCACGGGACTCCCGCCTACGCCCGCAGAGGTGGATGCTTTTCTCGTGGATCGTTCGCCTGACGCCTACGAGCAAGCCGTCGACCGGCTCCTCGCCTCGCCGCGCTATGGCGAGCACTTTGCCCGCTATTGGCTCGACGCGGTGCGCTACGCCGACACGCACGGCCTGCACCTCGACAACGTGCGCACCATCTGGCCCTACCGCGATTGGGTGGTGAACGCATTCAATCGCAACCAGCCCTTCGATCGATTCACGATCGAGCAACTCGCGGGAGACCTCCTGCCGGAACCGACCATCGAGCAGCTCGTCGCCACCGGCTACAACCGCAACATCCTCACCACGTCGGAGGGCGGCGCCATCGAAGCGGAGCAGGAGATGCGCAACACCGCCGATCGCGTGGATACCACGGCGGCCGTCTGGCTCGGGCTCACCGCCAACTGCGCCTCGTGCCACGACCACAAGTTCGACCCCTTCACCCAGCGCGAGTACTATGAGATGGGGGCCATCTTCAAGGGACTCAGCGACCGCGTGTGGGACGGCAACATCCGCACGCCGGGCCCCATCGCCATCGTCGCCGACTCTCCGGCCGTGCAGGCGCGGATCGGCGAACTCGCCCAGGCGGTCACTCCGCTCGAACGCGCACTCGCCGCAAAAGCAGAGTCGCTGCTGGCCTCCGGGCGCACGCAGATCAAACCCGGGAAGGAACCGCTCACCTACGAGGTGATCTGGGCGGAGGATTCCGACCTTAAGACGCCCGACAACTTTCGCCAGTCGCGCGCCGGCGCCTGGCAAACGACCGCGCCTGTCGTGGGCGGCTCGCGGGCGCTGCGGCTGGACGGGGAGGTCACTCGTCCCATCGCGTTCACCGCGGGGGACGTCGTGCTCACGGTGCAGGAGGACGTCCGCGTCTTCGTGCACGTGCACCCGGATCCCGCGAGCCCACCGCGGGCGATCAGCCTCGAGTTCATCGGTGACGGCAAACCGTACCGCTACATCTGGGGCGATCCGCAGGCGTTCGGCGCGCGCATCGCGGAGGACGCCCTCCATGCCGGCCCGATGCCGGCGGCCGGGACCTACACGCGGCTGGAGATCGCCGCGTGCGATTCCGGTCTCGATCCGAAGAAGAAGTATACCGGCATCCGCCTTGCCCAGAGCGATGGCGCGGCCTGGTGGGATCGGATCGGCGCCGTCATCTCGACCGCCAGCGCCAGCGACGATCCGTTGATCTCGAAGGAAGCGTGGCTGCGACCCCTCCGGAACCTCGCCCGCGACGATGCGGACGCACCGTTGCGGCACGACCTGACCTACCTCCTCGGCGTTTCCGGCACGCAGCAGAACGAGGACGAAAAGCAGCGCCTCGAAGACTACCACCGCGACCACGTTTACGGCCCCTTCCGGGCCGATCTCGAGGCGGAGGCTCATGCCGTGCGCGAGCTTATGGCCGAGCAGATCCACTACGAACGCACGCTGCCCAAGACGCTGATTTCGGGCGAACTCGCGGAGCCACTCCCGGCGCATGTGTTGATCCGCGGACAATACGACAGACCCGGCGAACGCGTCACCGCCGACACGCCCGCCTTTCTGCCGCCCGCGCCCAGGACGGGCGGTCGCGTCACCCGCCTCGACTTCGCAACCTGGCTGGTGGCGCCGGAGAATCCGCTGACGGCACGCGTCACCGTCAACCGCTTCTGGCAGCAGCTTTTTGGCGCGGGCCTCGTCCGCACCCCGGCGGACTTCGGTTCGCAGGGCGAGCCGCCGTCGCACCCGGAGTTGCTTGACTGGCTCGCCAGCGAGTTTCGCGCCTCCGGCTGGGACGTGAAGCGGCTGGTGCGCCTGCTCGTAACCTCCCGAACGTATCGGCAGGACAGCTACGCTTCCCCCGAATTGCTCGCCCGCGACCCCGAAAACCGCCTGCTGGCCCGGGGCCCCCGGTACCGGCTCGACGCCGAAGTGCTCCGCGATCAGGCGCTCGCACTGGGCGGCCTGCTGCAACCCCGGATCGGCGGACCGCCGGTGTTTCCGTATCAACCGGAGAACATTTGGGAGCCGGTCGCTTTCGGCGGAAGCAACACGAAGAACTACGTGCAGGACTACGGATCCGCCCTGTATCGAAGAAGCCTCTACACATTCTGGAAGCGCACGGCTCCGGCGCCGGCCATGTCGACCTTCGACGCGCCTTCGCGGGAGACCTTCTGCGTCGGGCGCAGCCGCTCCAACACTCCGCTGCAGGCGCTCGCGCTGATGAACGACGTGCAGCAGTTCGAGGCCGCCCGGGCCTTTGCGCAGCGCCTTCTGCTCAGCCCGGGATCGGAGGCGGCCCGGCTGGCCCTGGCGTTTCGCAGCGTGACGGCGCGCGTGCCCGAGCCGGCCGAACAGGACCTGCTCGCCGACTACCTCGCGGCGCAGCGCAAACACTACCAGACGCAGCCGGAAGCGGCGGCACAGGTGATCCGCAATGGCGAGTCGACGCCCGATCCCTCCCTGCCGGCCGGCGAGTTCGCCGCCTGGACAATGGTCGCCAACCTCTTGCTGAACCTCGACGAGACCGTGACCCGGAACTGAAGCGATGAACCCCTGCCACGATTACCTGAACCACCTCACCCGCCGGCAGTTCTTCGCCGGCGCGGGCCTCGCCATGGGCGGCGTTGCGCTCAACCTGCTCGCACCGCGCCTGCGGGCCGCCACCGCGGCGGGCACCGGCGCACTCCCCACCCGCGTGCATCCCGCGCTCGCCGGCTTCCCCCATTTCGCCCCCACGGCGAAGCGCATCATTTACCTGCACATGAACGGCGGGCCGTCGCAGCTCGATACGTTCGACTACAAGCCGGGGCTGCAACCGCGCTTCGATCAGGACCTGCCCGACTCGATCCGCATGGGACAGCGGATCACCACGATGACGAGCGGTCAGGTCCGTTTTCCAGTCGCACCTTCGCTGTTCAAGTTCAACCAGCACGGACAAAGCGGCGCCTGGGTCAGCGAACTGCTGCCCTGGACGGCAAAACTCGTCGACGACCTCACCATCGTCCGAAGCGTCCACACCAATGCGATCAACCACGATCCGGCGTGCACGTTCCTCATGACCGGCAGCGAGATCCCCGGGAAGGCGAGCCTCGGATCGTGGATCTCCTACGGGCTCGGGAGCGAAAACAACGACCTGCCCGCCTTCGTTGTCCTTACGCCGAAATGGTCGTCGAAGGCGGCGGCCCAGGCGCTGTTCACGCGGATGTGGAGCAGCGGTTTCCTGCCCACGTCGCACAACGGCGTCGCGCTGCGTTCGCAGGGCGATCCGGTGCTTTTCCTGGAGGACCCGGCCGGCGTCGACCGCACCGCACGGCGCACGATGCTCGACGCGCTGAATCGCTTCAATGCGCACGCGCACGCGCGCTACGGCGACCCGGAGACGCTGACGCGCATCGCGCAGTACGAGATGGCCTTTCGCATGCAGACGAGCGTGCCCGACCTCACCGACTTCTCGCAGGAGAGCGAAGCCACGCTCGCGCTGTACGGCGACGACGTGAAGCAACCCGGCACCTTCGCGGCGAGCTGTCTGCTCGCGCGCCGTCTCGCGGAACGCAACGTGCGCGTCGTGCAGATCCTCCACCGCGGCTGGGACCAGCATGGCAACCTGCCCAGCGATCACCGCCTCCAATGCCGCGACGTCGACCAGGCCTGCCATGCCCTCATCACCGACCTGAAGGAACGCGGGATGCTGGACGACACGCTTGTGATTTGGGCGGGAGAGTTCGGCCGGACGGTGTACAGCCAGGGCACGCTCACCCAGCAAAACTACGGACGCGACCACCACCCTCGCTGTTTCAGCGTGTGGCTCGCGGGAGGAGGCGTGAAGCGCGGACTCGTCTACGGCGAAACCGATGACTTCTCGTACAACATCATCCGCGACCCCGTAAGCCTGCACGACCTGAACGCCACAATCCTGCACTGCCTGGGCATCGACCACTCGAGGTTCACCTTCAAATCGCAAGGCCTCGATCAACGTCTCACCGGCGTCGAACCGGCGAAGGTGGTCAGAAACATTCTGGCGTAGCCGGCCCCCTCCGGATAAAACGACACCCGCCGAATGTAGCGGTAGGAGCGGCTTTACGCCGCGATGAACACCGTCCGCCAGCCATCGCGGCATAAAGCCGCTCCTACGCAATCCTTGCGGAACGCGACGTCCGGGCTGGTGAAGCATGCGGGTGAATGCCGACGAGGACGTCGGCGGTCCCGGGGGGCAGGCCAACCATGCGTCCGGTTTGCTCTTCGCTTCGGGTCTACGCCCGAGGCAACCTTGGCGCATTGCCTGGCAAGAACTGCGCAGTCGCCCAAGTGATGTTTCGGTTATGATCGCCCCATGCCCCCTGCTCCACCGCCGGCCGATCTTTCCGCGTGGGGCGCTCCGCTGCCGCCGCGGGGCGCCGCGCTTCTGACCGATCCTCTTTTCAACAAAGGCACGGCCTTCACCGAGCGCGAGCGCGACGCGCTGGGGCTGCGCGGGCTGCTGCCGCCGCGCGTCTTCACGCTCGAGGAACAGGTGCAGCGCAGCCTCGCCGCCGTCCGGCGCAAGCAGGACGCGCTCGAGAAGTACATCTACCTGACGAATCTCCAGAATCGCAACGAGGTGCTCTTCTACCGGCTCGTCGTCGACCATCTCGAGGAGATGGTGCCGCTGATCTACACGCCGACCGTCGGGCAGGCCTGCCTCGAATACGGTGCGATCTACCGGCGTCCGCGCGGGATGTTCCTCACCTTGCGCGAGCGCGGACGTCTCGCGGAGATCCTGCGCCTCTGGCCGCGCGCCGGCGTGCGGCTGATCGTCGTCACGGACGGCGAACGCATCCTCGGCCTCGGCGACCTGGGCGCCCTCGGCATGGGCATCCCCGTGGGCAAACTCTCCCTCTACACGGCGTGCGCCGGCGTGCATCCGTCGTACACCCTGCCAATCACTCTCGACGTCGGCACAGACAACCCGGAGTTGCTGCAAGGCCCCGTTTACATCGGGTTGAAGCAAAAGCGTGCGCGGGGCGCCGTCTACGACGAGTTCATTGAGGAGTTCGTCGCGGCCGTGAACTCCGTGTTTCCCGCGGCGCTGCTGCAATGGGAGGACTTCGGCAACACGAACGCGTTTCGCCTGCTCAACCGCTACCGCTCGCGCCTGCCAAGCTTCAACGACGACATCCAGGGCACCGCCGCGGTCGCGCTCGCCGGCGTCATCGCCGGACTGCGCCTCACCGGCGGCACGTTGCGCGACCAGCGGTTGCTCTTTTTCGGGGCGGGCGAGGCGGGCACGGGCATCGCGGATCTCTACGTCTCGGCGGCGCAAGCCGAGGGCCTGTCCGAATCCGAGGCGCGGCAACGCTGCTGGCTCGTCGACTCCAAGGGTCTCGTCGTGAGGTCCCGCGGTGCCGAGCTTGCGCCCCACAAACAACCCTACGCGCACGATCATCCGTTTGTCGCGACGCTGGCCGAAGCCGTCCAGACCTTGAAGCCCACCGTCCTGATCGGCGTGTCGGGCCGGCCGGCCACCTTCACCCGCGAAATCGTCGGCCAGATGGCGGCGCTCAATCCGCGTCCGATCGTCTTCGCGCTCTCGAATCCCACGTCGAAGGCGGAGTGCACCGCCGAACAGGCCTATGCGTGGTCGGATGGGTCCGCGATCTTCGCCAGCGGAAGCCCGTTTCCCGCAGTCGAATTCAAGGGACGCCAGCACGTCCCGGGACAGGGCAACAACATCTACATCTTCCCGGGCGTTGGTCTGGGCGCGCTGGCCAGCGACGCGCGCGAGGTCACGGATGCCATGTTCCTCGCCGCGGCCAGGACCCTTGCGAATCTCGTGGAACCGTCCGATCTCGCCGTGGGACGCGTCTTTCCCGCGCTCACCAGGATTCGCGAGGTCTCCTTGAGCATCGCCGCGGCTGTCGCCGCCGAGGCGCACGACGCCGGGCTCGCGCGCGCGGCCCGTCCCGCGGACCTGCGTGCCGACATCCAGGCGCGCATGTTCGAGCCGGCGTATCGCGAGTACGCCTGATATAGGTCTGGCCGGCATATTCCACCTCGAAGAAGATAACTTTTCCTGGGTCACAGAGCACACTGAGCCCCTCGACAGGCTCGGGGCCTTGAGCTTGTCGAAACGGCTCCGACCCAGAGGCCACGGAGCAGAAATCCTCCGATCCGAACTTTCGGCGTAGCGTCGGGATGGATGTCGTCTGCCGTAAGCTCCACGCACACCGTGTGGCCTCCCCGCTGCCTCTGTGTCTGAGCTCAGTGTACTCGGTGAAACCGGCCTTGGCCTTGTTTGCACTTCAAATTGCCCACCTTCTCCCTGAAGCTCTGACGCCCCAGTCCGTTCACCCCGCCTGTCCTGCCCCATGCTCAGACCTCTCCTGCTCCTCGTTCTCTCCGTTGGCCTGACCGGATCCGCCGTGGCTGCCGGCAAACCCAACGTCATCGTCATCATGGCCGACGACCTCGGCTACGGCGACGTGTCGGCCTACGGCGCCACCGCCTTCGCGACGCCGCACATCGACCGCCTCGCCGCGGAGGGCCTGCGGTTCACGAGCGGCTATTGCACTGCCTCCACCTGCACGCCGACGCGGTACTCGTTCCTCACGGGCAGTTATGCGTTCCGCCGCAAGGGCACCGGCATCGCTCCACCCAATGGCAAGCTCGTCGTCCCGCCCGACGCCTTCACCATCGCCGACCTTGCCAAGTCTGCCGGCTACCGCACCGCCGTAGTCGGCAAATGGCACCTGGGACTCGGAGGCGACGCCGGCCCCGACTGGAATGGCGAGATCGTCCCGGGCCCCCGCGAAATCGGCTTCGATTACAGCTTCCTGCTGCCCACCACCAACGACCGCGTGCCGCAGGTTTATCTGGAGAACGGCCGCGTCCTCAACCTCGACCCGAACGATCCGCTCTGGGTCGGCGATCGCAAGCCTTCCGAGGATCATCCGACCGGCATCACCCACCGAGCGACTTTGAAGATGGACTGGTCGCACGGCCACAACGGCACGATTCACAACGGCATCAGCCGGATCGGATTCTACACTGGAGGCCACGCCGCGCGGTTCCGCGACGAGGATCTGGCCGACAAGTGGGTCGAGAAGTCCGTCGCCTGGCTCGAGGCCCACCGCGACCAGCCGTTCTTCCTCTTCTTCGCCTCGCACGATCCCCACGTGCCGCGCATGCCGCACGAGCGCTTCCAGGGCGCCACCGGGCTCGGCTTCCGGGCCGACGCGATCGTCCAGTTCGACTGGTGTGTCGGCCAGCTGATGAAGGCGCTCGACCGCCTCGGCCTTGCGGAAAACACGCTCATCGTCCTCTGCTCCGACAACGGCCCGGTCATGGACGACGGCTACCAGGATTTCGCGCTCGATAAGCTGGGCAGCCACCGGGCCGGAGGCCCGTATCGCGGAGGCAAATACAGCGTGTACGAGGGCGGCACGCGCACGCCGTTCATCACCCGCTGGAAGGGCCGGATCCAGCCCGGCGTCTCCGACGAGATCGTCAGCACGATCGACCTCGTTGCGAGCCTCGCCGCCCTCACCGGCACCCCGTTGCCGGCGGACGCCGGCCTCGACAGCTTCGATGTCTCGGGCGCCCTGCTCGGCCTGCCCGGCGCGAAAGGCCGCGAGCACCTCATCCAGCAGGACAACGGCCAGGCCGGGAACTACGGCTTCCGCGTGGGCCCGTGGAAGCTCGTCCGGCACGACTCCGGAAGCGCCCGCAACGTGGTCGTCGAACAGAAGCTCGCCAACACGCCGGTGCCACAATTCCAGCTCTTCAACCTGGCGAACGATCCCGGCGAGACCCACGACGTGATCGCAGAGCACCCGGAGATCGCCGAACAACTAAAGGCGCGGCTCGCCGGCTACATCGCCGCCGGGCGCAGCCGCTGACATTGAGTCGAACGTCACATGTCACTTGTCCAAGGTCGTGAGCAGCTCCGCTTCGCGAAGCATTTGGTCTCTCGGATGGCCCGCCTCAGCGGGCCGGTGACGACTTTGGCCATTGGACCTTCCGACCTTCGACGCCTGGCGTCCAGCCATCCATTCCCGCATCCATGAAAAGCTCTCTCGTCAGCCGAACTGCGTTGTTTGCCCTTCTCCTGCCATTCGGCGCCGCCCTTCCCGGGCGCGCCCAGGTCCCGGCGGCTCCAGCCGGCGCAGGCATCGAACACTCCATCGTCTACCGGCAGGAGGGGCGCTTCGCCGGTTGGCCGGCAAACGGTGGCATCTGGAGGTGGGGCGACGAAATCCTTGTCGGCTTCGTCGAAGCCCAGCACGTCGAAGCCCGCGGACTCCACACCTACGACCCGAAGACCGCCCGCCACAAGTACGCGCGCAGCCTCGATGGCGGCAGGACGTGGGCCGTCGAGGATGCCTACGATGCCGGCCAGACGGCCGTGGCCTACGATCATGCGATCGCCCCCGACAAGGCCGTCGCCGCCCGTCCCCTCGATCGCCCGATGGATTTCAGCCAGCCCGGGTTCGTCCTCGCGCTGGTTCGCCTCAACAACAACGACGACGGCCCCTCGATTTTCTACCATTCCAACGACAAGGGACGGTCGTGGACCGGCCCGTTCGCGTTCCCCAATCTCGGCACCGCCGGCGTCGCCACGCGCAACGACTACTTCGTCGACGACAAGACCACGCTGACGGCGCTGATCACGACGGCCAAGGCCAACCGGAAGGAAGGACGCGTCGCCAGCGTGCGCACGGCCGACGGCGGCCTGACCTGGCAATTCCTGAGCTACCTCGGCGAGGAGCACGCCGGCTTCGACATCATGCCGTCATCGGAACGCCTCTCACCGAACGAGATCTTCACCGTGATCCGCACCCGCACCGGCGATCGGCTCGACCTGATGACCGCCCACCTCTCCGCCGACAACGGCCGCACCTGGCAGCGCGCGCGCGACCCCGTCGCCGACACCGGTCAGGGCGGCTCGCCCCCCGCCCTCGTCCGCCTCAAGGACGGCCGCCTCGCCCTCGCCTACGCCTATCGCAGCATGTACGGCTCGCGGCTGGCGGTGCGCTTCAGCGCCGACAATGGCGGATCCTGGGGTAACGAGATTCCCCTGCGCACGGGCGACGGTGCCAACCGCGATGTTGGCTACCCCGCGATGATCCAACGCGCCGACGGAAGGCTGCTCGTGATCTATTACTGGAACAACGCCGTGCAACCCGGCGCCAAACCCTACCGCTACCTCGCGGCCACCGTCTTCGATCCGTCGGCCTGGCCGTGATCCCGGCTGCTTTGGAACCCTGAGTCATGCGCATGCCTGTCATTCGTCTCGCTTTCGCCGCCGGTCTCGTCGCCAGCCTCGCGCTCCCTGCGCGCCCCCTTTCCGCCGAGGTCGTCCCGGCAGATTTCATCTTTCACGGCGGCAAGATCGTGACTGTGGACGCCGACTTCAGTCAGGCGGACGCAATGGCGATTGCCGCTGGACGCATTGTCGCGGTCGGGACGTTCGCGGATCTGCGCCGTCATCAGGTCCCCGGCCGGACCGAGCTGGTCGACCTTGGCGGACGGATGGTGCTTCCCGGACTGATCGATTCGCACGTCCATGCCGTGGCCGCCGCCATGACCGAGATCGATCACGAGGTGCCGGACATGGAGACGATCGCCGACGTCCTGGCCTACTTCGCCGATCGCGCCCGTGTGGTGCCACCGGGCGAGTGGATCTGGCTTCAGCAGGTGTTCATCACGCGGCTCCGCGAGGAACGCTTTCCCACCCGGGAGGAATTGGACCGCGTGGCACCCGGCCATCCGGCCGCCTTTCGCACCGGTCCGGACGTCATGCTCAACAGCGCCGCCCTGCGAGCGCTCGGTTTCGATCGCGATTTTCGCGTCACGGATGGCGGTGCCGGCCACCTGGAGAAAGATTCCCACGGCGATCCGACCGGCCTGACCCGCGGCCTGACCCGTCTCATGCGCTCTCCCTCGACGGATCGGCTGTCGGAAGCGGAACACTTCGGACGCATCCGCGCCCTGTTCGCAGCCTATCACGCCAGTGGCATCACCGCCGTGGGCGAACGCGGCGCCAACGAAGCCTCCACCGCGAGCTACGCTGCGTTGCGTGACCGCGGGGAGCTGGACGTTCGCGTTGCCCTCTCCCACGTCATTCCCGTCGTCGGCTCGCCCGACGCAATTTTCAGCGTCATCGACCGGCTCGCGGCCAGCCCGCTGCGCCAGGACGACGGTTGGCTGCGCCTGAATGGAACGAAGATCTGGCTCGATGGCGGCATGCTCACGGGCAGCGCCTACATGCTGGAGCCCTGGGGGCGCAGCGCGATCTACGGCATCGACGACGAAACGTACCGGGGCGTCCTCAACGTCACGCCGGCGTTGCTCGACCGGTTGGTCGAGCGCGCCGCGGCACACGGGCTGCAGTTCACCGCTCATGCCGTGGGCGACGCCGCCGTGACCGAACTCCTCGCCTCCTACGATCGTGTCAACCGGCGCATCCCCGTGCACGGCCTCCGACCGGGCGTCACGCATTCGAACTTCATGACCGCCGAAGCAATCGACGCCGCCGCCCGCCTGGGGGTCGTCATCGATCTCCAACCCGTGTGGCTGTACCTCGACAGCCGCACGCTGCTCAAGCAGTTCGGCGCGGAGCGGTTGCGTTACTTCCAGCCTCTACGGACCCTCGCCGAAGCCGGTGTCGTTGCGGGCGGCGGCTCCGACCACATGATGAAGCGCGGCGACCTCCGTTCGATCAATCCCTACAATCCCTTTCTCGGCATGTGGACCGCCATCGTCCGCCGGGGACGCTGGCACGACGAGGCGGTGCAGGCGAGCGAGGCGCTCACGCGCGAACAGGCCATCCGCTTCTATACGCGAAACAACGCGCACCTGCTCTTCTGGGAGGACGAGATCGGCTCACTCGAAGCGGGCAAACGGGCCGACTTCATCGTGATCGACCGCGACCTGCTGACCTGCCCGGTGGACGACATCCGCACAACCCGCGTCCTCGAAACATGGATCGAGGGCCGCCGGGTTTTTGAACTTCGCTGACCGGAATACCTCACCACATCGACATCCAGGATCGGTTTCACAGCGCGGCGCCGTCGCAACCAAAACTCGATCAACAGGATTTGGCCACAAAGAGTCACAAAAGGTGCAAGAGCCCCGAAGATCCCGACCGCTTGTTTTTGCGCTTTTTGAGCCTTTTTGTGGCCAATCACAGTTCCTCGCAGGGGAACGAGCTTCACGAAGCATTTAGCCCGCATATTTCACCGGCAAAGACGTCGCGTTTCGCAAGGATTGCGTAGGAGCGGCTTTACGCCGCGATGGACGCCGTCCGCCAGCCATCGCGGCGTAAAGCCGCTCCTACGCCCACACCTTTCATCGGGTGAAATATGCGTCAGTTCTCCCTGGAGAAATCGCTGTTCGGGCGCTCGAGATCCAGTTCCTTGATCCAGATGTTGCGAAAGCGGACGTCGTGGCCCTCGCACTGCAGCTTGAGGCCGCCCGGCGTGTCGGTGATGCCGCGGCCGTTGTCGTTGCCGCCGTCGAGACCCGAGAACGCGCCGCCCCAGACCTTTTCGATCGGGTGGTTGGCGTGCACCTTGATGCCGTTGAAATAGACGGTCACGAGCGCCTTCTCGACGAGCTTGCCGTCCTTGAAGCGCGCCGCGCGGAACTGGATGTCGTACGCGTTCCACTGTCCCAGCCCCTTGTACGCGAAGTACGGCGAGTGCGTCTCGTTGATGACGGCGCCCATGCCGTGCTTGGTCGCCACGCCGTCCTGAATCTGGATCTCGTAACGGTTCTGCAGATACACCCCGCTGTTGCCGGCTGGATTCACGACCAGAAACTCGATGTGCAGGCGAAAGTCGCGGTACTCCTTTTTCGTGACAATGTCGGCCGAGCCGTAACGACCGAGCGGCGCGGCAGGGTCCTCGGATTTCAGCACCAGTCCGCCGTCGACGGGATCCTGGACGAGCGGCCACTTGATCGGCAGCGATGACGCGAAACGCGGCCCTTCCCAATACGTCCATTTCGAGTGCAGCATTTCCGCCGTGCCGTCGAAAATCACCTCGGCGCCGGGCAGCGGTTTTGCGCCGACGCCAACGTCGGCCTGGAGGGCGGAACCGGCGAAGAGGACGACGAAAGCGGCGGCCGCGGAGGCCCGGCGAAGGAAGCGTGTGATGTGCATGGGACGAGGGGTGAAAACGCCGCCAGCTCACCGCACTGACCGACCGTGCGCGAGCGTGAAATACCGGGGCGACGGGAGGTCTGGACAGCGCGCATCGGAACCCCCGCGAAACCGACGTGGCGTTAGCCCTTAAATTTCACCACAAATAAGGCCAAGGCCGGTTTCACAGAGTACACTGAGCCCCAAGAAAAATCATCGTCGCGGATTTGAAAGGTGCGGGTTCGCCCATCTTTCACCAGAAGGCAGGCTTTGGGAATTTACTCCGCGATGGCGGGCGGACGGCCTTCATCGCGGCGTAAAGCCGCTCCTACTCTGTCAGCGGAAATCTTCCGCCCACTCACTCCGCCCGCTCCCGGGCAAACCCCGGGCGCGTGCCGTTGCCGGTCTCCGGAAAGCAGATGCGGCCCACCGCTTCGTCGAAGTCCGCCGCGCCGCTGATGATGTCGATCTCGAGGCGGAGGTAGTACACCGGCAAGGGACAGGGCATGCCGGGCGTCATGCGCACCGCGTCCTTCTCCGTGGTCACGATGAAGTCCACCTTCTCCGCCAGCGCCGTGCTGAAGATCTCCACGAAATCCTCGTACGCGAAGCGGTAGTGGTCGAGGAAGCGCCGGGCGAAGCGGATGTGGCCGCCGAGGTCGACGAGGAACTTCTCGAAGCTCTCCGGGACGGCGATGCCGCTGAAGGCCCCGACGGCCTTGCCCTTCAGGTACGAAAGCGGCTGGCGCTCGTCGGAGTCGAAACGTTGCAGGTACTGCGGCCGGTGCGCGCACTCGATCAGGTCGACCCCGGGATTGTAGGTCTGGATCAGCTCTTCGAGCTCCTGGTCGCGGTGGCCGTCCGACTTGGTCAGGAACACATAGCTCGCGCGCTTCAGGTGATGAATCGGTTCGCGCAAGATGCCCCGGGGGAGCGTGAAGCCGTTACCGAAGGGATTGGTCTTGTCGACCAGCAGCAGGTTCAACCGGCCCTTGAGCGGCAGGTACTGAAAGCCGTCGTCGAGCACGAGCGTGTCGCACCCGAAGCGTTTGATCGCGTAAGTGCCGGCCTTCACGCGGTTCTTGTCGACCAGCACAATCACACCGGGCAGGTTGCGCGCCAGCATGTAGGGCTCGTCGCCAGCCTCCTCGCTGTCGAGCAGGACCTTGACGCCGTCGCTGACGATGCGGGGCGGCGGCTCCGCGGTGTGCGAGAGCCAGTACCACCACTTCTTCCACAAGGGCGGGGCCTTGCTCTTGTAGCCGCGGCTCAGGATGGCGACCTTGCGGCCCCGGTCGCGCAGGGCCCGGGCGAACTTCTCGACCACCGGGGTCTTGCCGGTGCCACCGACGGTGAGGTTGCCGACCACGACCACGAGGCAGCCGAGCGGCTGGTCGTGCAGGATCCGCTTGCGGTAGAGCCACCAGCGCAGTTGCACGAGTCCGCTGAAGAGCGCCGCCAGGCCCTGCAGGAATGCCGCGAAGACCGTCGCGCCCGTATCCTCGCGCTTCCCCGTGATCACATCGATCGCGTACAGCTCGAAGGCGTTCAGCTTCTTTTTGAGCCAGTTGGCGGACATTCAGCAGTGCGGGATTGGCAATTGACGGAAACGGGCGGCTCGGGAATTGGTGGTGGTTTCTCTATCTGCGCGACCCGGGCGTCACGCAACCCACATCTACGCCAAACATTCTCTCCATGAGCTACAAACTGTTCATTCCCGGTCCCATCGCCGTCTCGGAAAAGACGCTGCAGGCCATGGCCCAGCCCATGATCGGCCATCGCAGCACCGACTTCGTCGCGCTCTATCAGTCCATCCAGCCGGACCTGCAGGCACTCATGGAGACGAAGGACCCCGTCTACCTCTCGACCAGCAGCGCCTGGGGCGTGATGGAAGGCGCCCTGCGCAACGTCTGCCAGCGCAAGGTGCTCAACTGCATGAACGGCGCGTTTTCGGACAAATGGAACGACGTCGCCCTGCGCTGCGGCCTGCAGGCCACCGCGTTGAAGTTCGAATGGGGCCAGCCGGTCGACCCCGAGGCCGTCCGCCGCGAACTCGCCACCGGTGCCTATGACGCAATCACGCTCATCCACAACGAGACCTCGTGCGGCTGCATGAGCGACCTGCCGGCCCTGATGGCAGTCATCCGCTCGTTCCCGGACGTCATCTCGATCGTGGACACGGTCAGCTCGTTCAGCGTGCTGCCCATTCCGAAGGATGCCCTCGGCATCGACATCCTCATCACCGGTTCGCAGAAGGCCCTCGCGATGCCTCCCGGTCTTGCCCTCTGCTCGGTCTCGAAGCGCGCCCTCGACCGCGCCGCGACCACGCCGAACCGCGGCTATTATTTCGACCTGCTCGAGTTCCAGAAGAACCACGAGAACGGCATGACCCCGAGCACACCGGTCATCCCCCTCATCTACGCCCTCAAGTCGAAGCTCGCCGACATCAAGGCCGAGGGCATCGCCAACCGCCACGCCCGTCACGCCCGCCTCAACAAGACGGTCCGCGACCACGTGCTCGCGAAGGGTTTCAAGCTGTTCCCGAAGGAGGGCTATGGCTCCCTCTCGCTGAACTGCTTCGCGAACACCCTCAACGTCGACCTGGGTGCCCTCAACAAGATCCTCAAGAGCAAGCACGGCCTCGTGATCGACGGCGGCTACGGCAAGCTCAAGGGCAAGACCTTCCGCATCTCGAACATGGGCGACGAAACCGACGAGACCATCGCCGCGATGCTCAAGGCCTTCGACGCCGCCCTCGCCGAAGCCCCGCGCACGGCCTGAGCCAGACGCGGTCCGGTTCCCCAAATGGGCGGGAGCAGAATGCTCCCGCCACGTTGCTCAGGTGAGAACAAGAACATCGAAACACGGTTCGGAAGTGTAGGAGCGGCTTTACGCCGCGATGGCTGGCGGACGGTGTTCATCGCGGCATAAAGCCGCTCCTACGAAACCCGCGCCCTCTTGGCCGGTGAAGCTAGCGGACTACCCCGAACCACGCCGCTCCGCCGCGATCACCTCCACCGCTCCGTCCGGGTCGACGAGCCAGCGCAGGTTCCAGCCGGCCACGGTCATGCCGTAGGTTCGGTCCTTGGTTTCCTGATACGCAGGCTGGAGGTCGAGCCGCAGCAGCGCGCGGATCAGCGCCAGCGTTTGCGCACCGCTGTCGCGGTCCGCCTCGCCGATTCGCACGACGATCTCTGCGGGGATGCGCACCGCCGGTTCTGCACGATGCCCGGGTGCGGCCGCGGCCCAGGCGGCACGCGCGTCAGGCGGCGCTTCGCACCAGGGAAGATACGGCTTCACGTCGAAGACGGGCGTGCCGTCGACCGCATCGACCCCGGCGACGCGCAACGCAAGGCCCGGCGAGGGCCGGACTTCTTGCAGGCGCACCAGGCTCAGGCCGAGCGGATTGGGGCGGTTGGGCGAACGCGAAGCGAAGACGCCCACACGCTCGTTGCCGCCGAGCCGCGGCGGTCGTACCGTGGCGGCGCCGTTCCAGGGCGGGTTCGCATGGAACTGCGTCAGCAGCCACACATGCGAGAAGGCTCCCAGGCCGCGCACGAAGTCGTCGCGGTCGAACTCCGGCAGGAACTCCACCCATCCCTCCGCCTCGGGCACGAGCCCGCCTTGCCGGGGCACACCGAACTTCTCGGCGAAGGGCGTGCGCAGCACCGCGACCGGACGCAAGACCAGTGGCTCCGGCGGTCGTGACGAAACCGATCCGTTCATGGACGCGGACGCAGCACGCGGATCCGGTGGGCCTCGCTGTCTCCAATGTACACCGAACCGTCGGTGTCGATGTAGAGTCCGTGCAGCCGTGCGAGTTTGCAGCGCAGGGGATCGCCGTCCGGACCGTCGCCCTTCTCGCCGGTGCCGGCGATCAACTCCAGGCGTCCCGTGCGCGCATCGATCATGCGCACGCTGTGGCTCTCGGTGTCGGCGAGCCACACGTTGCCCGCCGCGTCGAGGGCGATGCCCTTCGGTCCACTCAGGGTGGCCTCGCGCGCAGGACCTCCGTGTCCCGTGAAACCCTTCGCCCCGGTGCCGGCAACGTGGTGAATCTTCCCGGCGCGCAGGTCGAAGCGGAAGACCTGGTTGCCCTCGCGCGTCGCCAGCCAAAGGTTGCCCGCCGGATCGAAATCGAGCGAACGCGGTCCGCGCAGCGGCGTGCCCGCGATGGGCGCTCCGTCGGGGGTGTCGCCGGGGCGTCCGGTTCCGGCGAAGGTCTCAATCAGGCCGGTGCGCGGATCGAGGCGGCGGATCACGTGGTTGCCGATGTCGCAGATGTAGAGGCGTCCGTCGGGGCCGAACTGGATGCTGTGCGGCGAGCTCAACTGCGCGGCCGTCGCCGGTCCGCCGTCTCCGGAGTACCCGCGCTCGCCCGTGCCCGCGACCGTCGTGACGAGGCCGGTGCGCGCGTCGATACGGCGGATAGCATGGTTGGCCATGTCCGCCACGAAGAGATGCCCCTCCGCGTCGAAACGGATCTCGTGCGGGAGGTTGAAGGTCGCCTCGAGGGCGGGACCGCCGTCGCCCGTGTAGCCGCGGCCCCCCGTCCCGGCGACGGTGCGCAGGGTGCCGTCCGGATCCACTTTGCGGATACGCTGGCCGGAATACTCGCAGAACCAAAGTGCGCCGTCCGGCCCGCGCACGACCCCGAAAGGATTGTTGATGCGTCCGGCCGTCGCCGGCCCGCCGTCGCCCGAGAATCCGGCTTCACCCATGCCTGCCACCGTTTCGATCGTCCAGCCCGCTGCAGATACAGGGGTGGCCGCCGCGCCGATCGCCACCAACGACAAGAATGCTTTCATGGCGGCAAGCTGGCGGTCGCCGGCACGGATGTTAAGACGCAAATCAGCCCGTCCGCGCGGGCGGTTGCGCCGCCGCGGCTTGCCCGCAGGAAAGTGGCACGGGCGTCCCGCCCGTGGACGGCGCTCCGCGCCGCAGACTCCCCTGCAGGCCGGGGCCCCGACCCGGCGCAGGCTCGGGCAAGACGCCCACGCCGCCCCACGTGGATCGAGGTCCAAGTGCCCGCTTTACAGCCCGCGGCGAACGGGCACGTTGGCGGCCATGAAGATCGGATTTCTCGGATCGGGCAACGTGGCGAAAACGCTCGGCGCGGCCTTCGCGGCCCGCGGTCACACCGTGCGCATCGGCAGCCGCACGCCTTCGGCCGAGCCGCTCCAGACCTGGTCGCGCGACGCCGGAGTCCCGGGCGTGTCCTTGCGCGAGGCCGCGGAGTTCGCCGAGGTCGTCGTGCCCGCCGTCCAGCCGTGGACGGTACTGCGACCGCTGCTCGATGGCATCGGAGCGGACGTCTTTGCGGGCAAGATCGTCATCGATCTCGGCAACGCCGTCGACTGGACCGCCCGCCCGCCACGCCTCGCCCTGCCCGAGAGTTCGCTCGGCGAACAGGTGCAGACATGGCTGCCCGCCAGCCATGTCGTGAAGACCCTCAACATGATTCCAGTGGCGCGCATGGCCGACCCCTTCTACGCAGACGGCGTCCCCGCCCTGCTCATGGCGGGCAACGACGCCGCCGCCAAGGCCACCGTGAGCGGCCTGCTCCGCGAGATCGGCTGGGCCGACCTCATCGACCTCGGGGACATCCGCCAAAGCCGCCTGCTCGAGAGCTTCATGCTCACCACCCTGCTGGCCGAGTTCGCCACTAAGGCCCGCGGCACGGCCTTCGCGCTCCTGCGGGCATAGGCGAGCGACCGGGCACACAGTGTGCGTGGAGTTTACGGCGGACGACAATCGGCCCAACGCTACGCCGAAAGTTCGGATCGGAGGATTCCTCCTCTGTGTCGGCGCTCCCTGCAGTATACGGGCGCTCACCGTACCCTGATCAACTCTTGCCCTTCTCCACCGCGCCCAGGCAGGCGGATAGGGTATCGTTGTACGGCGTCGGAATGCCGTGTTTTCGCCCGAGCCTGACCACCACTCCGTTGCGCGCGTCGATCTCCATGGGGCGTCCCGCCAGACGGTCGGCGAGCAGCGAATTGACTCCGTCCTTCGGCGCCCGCCTGGCTTGAGCGACGACATCCTCAGCGAGGCTGGCATCCAGACGGGCGCCTTCCGCGCGGCCCACCGCAACCACCTCCTTCACAATTCCACGCATGACGTCTGCAACGTCTTCTAGGTTGGCCACGCCAGCCGGTTGGAGCGTGAGGGCGGAGACGGCACCAGCCGCGTTCATGGCGAGTTTCCGCCACGCTGCAACCGTCGATCCCACGGCCCCTGGTCCGATGATGGCAATGCGCATGGGGACTCCGAACTTCAATTGGCCGTCTGCCCCGGGCCGAAGCGCAGCGGGATCGGGCCGCGAACGGATACGGCTTCCGCTGTGGGAAAGTCGGCCGGGACCGTCGCAGCGACTTCGCGGCCGGCAAGCCACAGCAGCGCGCGGACGACGATGGTTTGCAGCCCCACGCAGCGCATGCGCTCGGGTTGCAGGTCGCCCGCCCAGACGTGACCGAATGTCGACGTGTACACCCGTCCCTGCCCGTAAGCCACCGTCCACTCGAGCGGCCAGTTCATCTCCGTGCGCGGATCGAACCCGTAGGAAAGCACCTCGAGATTTTTCGCCGGACCGCGGGCATGATAGTAGACCTCGATATCCGGCGTCATCCACTGCCTGGGCAGACCGGCGTGGATGGCATGCTCGCCCAACCGCCTGACCAACGTGTCGAGACGGGCGCCATGGCCGGTGTCCCGTCCCTCATTAGGCGGAATGCGCACAAGTTGCTCCTGCTCGTCGACGGCGATGGCCCAGCCGAAGTCCTTCTTCCGCCAGCCGAGTCCGATCATCTCGTTGTAAGCGGGCCAGTCCGGAAATGCGTTGTTGGCCGAATGCCAGACGTAGACGCCGCCGCCCCGCGCCACGAACTCCTCGAACGCCACCTGAACTTCGCGGGGCCATTGCGGGCCGCCGCGAATGTCGTTGCAGTTCTGGATCACGACATCGAAGTCCGCAAACCGCGGTCGCCAGTCGTCCCAACCCGGTGCCTCGGCCGTCGGCGGAGCGGTGGACACGGAAACGGAGAAGAGGCCCGTGGGCTCGATGATGCCGCGAATCAGCGCGGTGGTGAGTTTCCAGTCGTGATTGCTGAAGCCGTCCACGATCAGGACGCGGACCGGCGCAGCCGCAGCCGGGGGCTGCGTGGCGGCCAGCGAGGAGAAGGCCGGCACTGCAAAAAGACCGTAGACGAACAGTAAGAGCTTCATGACGATGCGAGGTAGGGGTTGCGGCGCGAAGCGGGAGCAAGCCCGGCTTGGCAGGCGTTGCCAGCAAGACCTTGGCGACAGGCCCAGCCAACGCGAGCCCACTAACCCGCAAAATTCACCGGACGAAGGGTGTGGAGGTAAGAGATGAATCCTGTCCGCCAGCCATCGCGGCGTAAAGCCGCTCCTACGCGTTTCTTGCTAAACGCGACGTTCGTGCTGGTGAGATGTGCAGGCGAATCGCCGCCCGGCGCGGCGAATGAATCGACTGGCGGGAAAAAGCCTTCCCAACCCTTCGCAGAGGCGGCACAACCGACAACCGTGCCGAACCTGAAGACCTTGCCGTCCGCCGACCTGCATGCCGCCATCGACCGGCTCGCCGCGTCCATCGCGCACCGCCACCCCCGCACCCGCCGCCTGCTCCTCCTCGGCATCGCCAACGGCGGCATCGAACTCGCCCGACGCCTCGCCGAACGACTCGCCCGGCTGCGACCGGCTTGCAAGTTCACCCTCGGCATCCTCGACATCTCCTTTCACCGCGACGACATCGGGCGGAACCCGATTCCGAAGGAATTCGTGCCCACCCGCATCCCCGTCGACGTCACGGGCGCCGACGTCATCCTCGTCGATGACGTCCTTTTCTCCGGCCGCACCGTGAAGGCCGCCCTCGACGAGCTCTTCGACCACGGCCGTCCCGCCCGTGTCGAGCTGGCCATTCTCATCGACCGCGGCGGGCGCATCCTCCCCTTCGCCCCCGACTACCTCGGACTCTCCCTGCCCGCCGGCGAAACCGAAAAGGTCCGCGTCCATCTCGATCCCGGCGATGCCGAGGCCGACACCGTCACCGTCGTAGCCGCCGCCCCCCGCCCTTCCTCCCCATGACCTGGAACCGACGTCATCTCCTCACCCTCGAGGAACTCTCCCTCACCGAGATCGAGCAGATCCACGCGACCGCCGCCGCCTTCAAGAAGATCCTCGGCCGCAGCGTGAAGAAGGTCCCCGCCCTCCGCGGCAAGACCATCGTGAACCTTTTCCTCGAGCCAAGCACGCGCACGCGCATGGCCTTCGACATGGCCGCCAAGCGCCTCAGCGCCGACGTCATCTCCCTCGACGGCTCCAGCTCCTCCACCACCAAGGGCGAGACCTTGCGCGACACCGCCGAGAACATCCAGGCCCTCCAGGCCGACATGATCGTCATCCGCCACGCCGCCGCGGGCTCCCCCCTCTACCTTTCGAAGATCCTCGACATCCCCGTGATCAACGCCGGCGACGGCGCCCACGAGCACCCCACGCAGGGCCTGCTGGACACCTTCACCATGCGGGAGCATCTCGGCAGCCTCCAGGGCCGGCGCGTCGTCATCCTCGGCGACATCCTCTTCAGCCGCGTCGCCCGTTCCAACATCCACGCCCTCGTGAAGCTCGGCGCCGACGTCACCCTCGTCGGCCCCTCCACCCTCGTGCCCGACGCCTTCACCGTCATGGGCGTGCGCGTCTCCCACGACCTCAAGTCGGCCCTCGCCGACGCCGAGGTTGTCATGCTCCTTCGGATACAGCACGAGCGCCAGTCCAGCAGCCACTTCCCCTCGCTCGGCGAGTACACGAGCATGTTTGGCCTCAACAAGACCCGCGCCTCCTGGCTGCACCCGAAGGCCATCGTCATGCACCCGGGTCCCATCAACCGCGGCGTCGAGATCGACAGCGAACTCGCCGACGGCGAACGCAGCGTCATTCTCGAGCAGGTCACCAACGGCATCGCCGTGCGCATGGCCGTGCTCTATCTCTGCTCCGGCGGACAACCCGAGTACGTCGCCGCCGACTGAGCCGCCCCGGACCGCCCCCTCCCATGCCCACGCTCTGGATCTCCCAAGCCCGCGTCATCGATCCCGCCGCCAAGCGCGACGCCGTCGGCGACGTCTTCGTCAAGGACGGCCGCTTCGTCGCCGCGCTCTCCGCCGCCGAACGCAAGCGCGCCCGCAAGCTCGACGGCCGCGGCCTCGTCGCCTGCCCGGGTCTCGTCGACATCCACGTCCATTTCCGCGAGCCCGGCCAGACCCACAAGGAAACCATCGAGACCGGCGCCCGCGCCGCCGCCGCCGGCGGGTTCACCACGGTCGTCTGCATGCCCAACACCTCCCCGGTGGCGGACAACGCCGGAACCATCCAGCTCATCAAGGATTCCGTCGAACGCACCGCCTGCGTGAAGGTCCTGCCAACCGGCTGCATCACCGTCGGCATGAAGGGCCAGGCGCTCGCCCCCATCGGCTCCCTCAAGCGCGCCGGCGTCGTCGCCATCACCGACGACGGCGACTGCGTCCAGAGCAACGAGCTCATGCGCCGCGCCCTCGAGTACGCCAAGATGTTCGACCTGCCGGTCATGGACCACTGCCAGGACCACGCCCTCACCCAGGGCGCCGTCATGAACGAGGGCGTCATGTCCATGCGGCTCGGCCTGCGCGGCTGGCCCAACGCGGCCGAGGACGTCATCGTCTCGCGCAACGTCATCCTCTCGACCTACACCGGCGCCCATGTGCACATGCAGCACATCTCCTCGAAGAACTCCGTCGAACTGCTCCGCCGCGCGAAGAGCCGCGGCGTGCGCGTCACCGCCGAGGCCACGCCGCACCACATCGCCCTGACCGACGAGGCCCTCGCCACCTACGACACCAACTTCAAGATGAACCCACCCCTCCGCACGGAGGAGGACCGCCTCGCCCTCATCGAGGGCCTGCGCGACGGCACGCTCGACATCCTCGCCACCGACCACGCCCCGCACACGGACTACGAGAAGGACAAGGAGTTCGACTTTGCCCCCAACGGCATCCTCGGCCTCGAGACCGCCCTCGCCGTCAGCCTCGACGTCCTCGTGCGCCAGCACCGCTTCAAGCTCGCCACCGTCGTCGACCTGCTCACGCGCAAGCCCGCCAACCTCCTCGGCCTGCCCGCCGGCACCCTCGCCGAGGGGGCCGCCGCCGACATCTGCCTCTTCGACCCCGAGGAAAAGTGGCTCTACGACGCGCGCGCCGGCTTCAGCAAGTCGGCCAACAGCCCGTGGCACGGCCGAACGCTCGCCGGCCGCGTCAAGACCACAATCGTCGACGGCCGCGTCGTCTTCGACGGCCGCAGGATCGTCGCGCGCTGAGCCGCCGTGTCGGACGCGCTCCCAGCCGAAATGACGCCGGCCCTCGCGGCCGTCGGCCTCCTCCAGCTCGCCTTGCTGGTGGCCGGCCTGCGCGTGCTCTGGACGACCACGCTCTCCTCCGCCGCGCGCGAGCGCACCCGCGGTCCGCAGCCGCTCCCTCGCTGGGGCCTGCCGCTGCCCGACTTCGTCACCGCCGGCCTCATGGTCGTCGGCGGCGGACTCGTTTTCCAGGTCGGCCTCCACGCGGCCTTCCGGGCCGCCGAGCTGTACTCATGGATCGATGACGAGCAGCTCGCCATGGTGCTGCAAGGGGCGATGTTCCAGTTCGGCCTGCTCGCCGGCGCCGGCCTCGCCGCCGCCACCGTCTGCCGGCGTCCGGAGCCGCGCCCGGAGGGATTGCCCGCGCCGGTTTCCCGTCCGCTCGTCGCCGGCCTGCTGACTTTTCTCGCCGCACTGCCCGTCGTCACTGCGCTCAACCTCGCCTGGCAGGGCGTGCTGTCCCTCTTCGAGGTCGAGGCCCCTCCCCAGGACCTCGTCTTCATGATGGTCGAGGCCGAGTCCCCCCTCACCTCCGCCATTCTCATCGGCTTCGCCGTGATCGTCGCCCCTCTCGCCGAGGAGATCGTTTTCCGCGCCGGGTTCTTCCGCTACCTGCGCACGCGGGTGCCGCGCATCGTCGCCTACGTGGTGCCGGCGGCCATCTTCGGCGCGCTGCACGGCAACCTCGCCGCCTTCGTGCCGCTGACCACGCTCGCCATCGTCTTCGCCATCGCCTACGAACGCACCGGCCGCCTCGCCGTGCCCATCGTCGCCCACGCCCTCTTCAACCTGAACACCGTCGTGCTGCTCTTCGCCGGCGTTGCGATCTGACCTCGCGCGGAGCAACCGCAGCTTCCTCCCGAGCGCCATGCACCCTTTCACCGACCAGCCTCGCGACGCCGTCGCCTCGCTCGGCGAACTCGGCCTGATCCGCGAGATCAGGCGGTGGCTCGGCAAGGTGTCGCCGCCGGCGCCTTACGGCATCGGCGACGACTGTGCCGTCCTCCCTCCACTCCGCCGCACTCCCCTGGTCACGGTGGATCCGGTGATCTACGGCGAACACTTCGACGACGCCGTGGCCCCGGCCGCCGCCGGCGCGAAACTCTTCAAGCGCAACCTCAGCGACATCGCCGCCATGGGCGGACGCCCCCGCGCCGCAGTCGTCTCCCTTGCCCTCGACGAACGCGTGAAGGTCGCCTGGCTGCAGCAGTTCTACCGGGGCCTTGCCGCCGTCGGCCGTCGTTACCGCGTGCCCGTCGTCGGCGGCGACATTGCCCGCCACCGCGGCGGACTCGTGGCGAGCCTCACCCTTCTGGGCGAGGCCTCCGGCCCGCGCGTGCTCACCCGAAGCGGCGCACGCGTCGGCGACCGGCTCTTCGTGACCGGACGTCTCGGCGGCAGCCTCCGCGGCCACCACCTTTCGTTCACGCCCCGTCTCGCCGAAGGTGCCTGGCTCGCCGCGCGCCCGGACGTACGTTCGCTCATGGACCTCAGCGATGGCCTGGCCAAGGACGTCCACGCGCTCACGCCTCCGGGCGGGCAACCGGTTCTCCGCGCGAACACCGTGCCCGCGAGCGCCGCCGCCCGCGCGTTTGCGCGCACCAGCGGACGCACCGCGCTCGATCATGCCCTCGACGACGGCGAGGACTACGAGCTGCTCTTCGCCGTCTCGCGCCGGACGCCCGTCGAGGCCTTCGTGCGCGCGTGGCGCCGTCGCTTCCGCCTGCCCGTTGCCTGTATCGGAGAGTTCCGACCAGCCGGGGAAACGTTGCCCGAAGGCGCCGTCGACCTGAGCCGCCACCACGGCTTCGAACACCTGAGGACCTGAGCGATGGACATCGTTGCCCGCCTCCGCGCCGGCGTCGTCACCCATTCCGCCGACGAAATGCGCGCCCTCGCCGCCGACCTCGCCGGAGCGCTCCCGCCCGACACCGTGCTCGCCCTTCACGGCAACCTCGGCGTGGGCAAGACCACCTTCGTGCAGGGCCTCGCGCGCGGACTTGGCGTGACGGAAGCCGTCACCAGCCCGACCTTCACGATTTTCACGCTCCATCGCGGCGGTTCCCGCCTGCTCGTCCACCTCGACGCCTACCGCCTCGAGAACGAGGCGCAGATCGACGCCCTCATGCTCGAAGACTTTCTCGTGTCCCCCTGGTGCCTGGCCGTCGAGTGGCCCGAGAAGATCGCCGCCTGGATTCCCCCCGCCGCCTGGCACCTCGACCTCTCGATCGCCCCCGACGAGAGCCACACGGTCAAGCTGCGCCCCTGAGGCGCCCCGGGGGGACGGACACTCCTGCCCGTCGCAGTCGGGGTGGCGATGCATCCGCCCATCCGCTCAAGCGTCCGGAAATCGCCGGAATCCGTCTACCGGCCGGCGCTTCCGCCAGAGCAGCATAAGCAAAAATCCGATGAGCGCCCCTCCCAAGTGGGCGAAATGGGCGATGCCCGCGCCGAAGAGCGAGAACCCGGTCAGTCCGGAAATGAGGTCGAGGCCGAGCAGGATCGGCACGAAAATCTTGGCCGCCACCGGCACCGGGAGGAAAATCAGGGCCAGTTTCGCGTTGGGGTGCAGGCAGCCGAAGGCCACGAGCAGGCCGTAAACGGCACCGGAAGCGCCGACCGTGCGGCTGTGGTAGGTCAGATAGAGTTCGCGCAGCGTGGACTCGAGCGCCGGATCGGTCGGAATGCGTCCCCGGCCCGTTTCCATCAGCGAGGCAAGCTCGGCGGGGGTCATCCCGGCCGCCACCAGGCGGGCGTGCAGGTCGGAGAACGCATGCCATTCGACGCCGAGCTGGATGGCGCCGGCGCCGATCCCGCAGAGCAGGTAGAACGCCACGAACCGGCCCGCCCCCCACTGGCGCTCGAGCACCGATCCGAAGGAGGCCAGCGCGAACATGTTGAACAGGATGTGGCCGAAGTCCGCGTGCAGGAACATGTACGACAGCAGCTGCCAGGGCCGGAAGTATTCGTTCTGCGCATACCAAAGCGCCCCGGCGTTCTCGATCGCCTCGCCCCGGGCCGGCGCGAGCCCGGCCGCAAAGACCGCCACGTTGATCAAGAGGAGGGCAAGGACCGCCCGCGAAAGGTTTGGCATCCGGCTAACGTTGCGATCCGCCCGGACGAGGCAACCCGCAACCGCGCGGCCATTGCCCCATCCCAGCAATCCTGGGACGACGGACACTCCTGTCCGTCACTCCGGCCGCGCACCGCGCATTCGCCCGCCGAACCGCCGCGTGAGGGCACACGGCCTACAATGCTGTCGGCCCGGTCCCCTGACCGGGCGGGTTTTCGGGGCGTGGCTTCCGAGCCGCGCGGGAGCAGGATGCTCCTGTCACTCTGGGGCGGGCTACGGCGCCGTCACCCACTCCACGGCGTCCGCCAGTTCCGTATTCGCGCTCACACGCGGCGCGATACCGCTGACGGTCTTCAAACCGCGCACCTCCAGCCGCTCGGTCAACCGATACGGAAAGGGACGTTCCTCGCGCGGCGCGCCGAGAGGATCGCTGAAGATATACATGCCGGCGTACTCTTCGCCGCGTCCACCGTCCTCGACCGTCAGCCCGTCAATGCGCACGACCCGCGGCATCGAACAGGGATAGCCGAAGTCGTGCGTCCCGTCGTTGCTCATCCGAAACATCGCGAGCGTCCGGCCCGCCCGCCCCGGCGGCACCCAGCGGCTGTTGCGCACTTCGACTTCACCGTCCCACGTCGACCCGTAATCAGACCGAAAGCTGATCAGGCTGCCGCTGTGCACCGTGGAATCCTCGACGAGCAGACGTCCGCGTCCGATCGCATTGAGGCCGGCATGCCCCAGCGTGGTGCGGCGGATGATGTAGTAACCGGAGACACCCATGTGCACGTCCATGCGCGAGAGCACACAGTCCTCCACGAGCACGTTCTTCATGAAATTGGTGGCGGCGACTCCCCAGCGTGTGACGTCATGGATGTCGTCCATGCGGCAGCCGATCATCCGGTAGTTCACGACACGGTTCGCGGAATAACCGTACGTGCCCATCGAAACGGGTTCCCCGGCGGCTCCGATGGTCTTGTACACCTTGCGCGCATCGATCCTGCAGTTGCGCAACGTGATGTTGGCGCACTGCTCGACCGAAAGGAAGCCGCGGTAGGGATGGCCCGCCTCGGTCTCGCCCGTCACGCGATGCGTGATGCCGTCGAGTTCCGTGTTCGAACGACGGACGACAATATTGCGTCCCCAGTAATTATAGCCGACCTCCTGCACCATCCGGTTGGCGATGTTGCGAAAAACACCGCCGCGCACGACGAGCGGCTCCGGGTCGATCGGGCGCGCCTCCACGTGCGTGACGACCTCGTAGTCCCACTCGATGGCGCCCTCGATCGATCCGTCCTTACGAAGGATGAACGCCTCCTGCTGCGGTGTGCCGCGGTTGGCGTTGAGCCCGCGGCGGATGAAAACCCGCCGGTCGTCGTTCCGCACCAGCACGAGCAGGTCGGTGGCCGGGCGCAGGTCCAGTCGCGCTTGTCCCGCCGACAAACGCGCGATCTCGAGCGGCACCGGCGCGAGGCGGGAACGCACTTCGAACAGAGGCCGCCGGTGGTCATCGACGCCCTGGCTGTCGTCGATGATGAACTGCGAGGTGCTCCAGTCGGTGTCGGTCTCGATGATCGCCGTCAGCGCCTGGCGGCCGAGGTGGTACGTCGCCGTGGGCTTCGAGCGCACCGGCAGGTTGCGCGCGTTGGCGTGGGCGTGCGCCGCCACGATGGCCGGAAGGTCGTCGGCCACGCCGTCGCCCACCGCGCCGAAGGCCTCGTAGGTGACCGCGTCCTTCGGAGAATTCGCAGGACGTTCGAGGGCCATGAGGCCATGCAGCGCCAAGAAGAGGGACCACCCGCCGATCAGGACCGAGCGGCGAAAGAAAGGAACATGCATCATAAAAGCAGGATTATAGGTCTGGACTTACCGCACGCGAGCCCGCGCGCCAGCGCTTGAGCGACTGGCCGGTGAGGGAGCGCTCGCAGGCCTCGATCTCGCGGCGCGGGCCGGCATAGACAAGGTCGCCGCCGGCGCTGCCGCCGCCGGGACCGAGGTCGATGATCCAGTCCGCCAGGTTGATCACGTCGAGGTTGTGCTCGATGATGATGATCGTGTTGCCCTGGTCGCGCAGCTTGAAGAGCAGGTCCATCAGGTTCTGGATGTCGACCCAGTGCAGGCCCGTCGTCGGTTCGTCGAGGATGTAGAGCACGCCCCCCTGCCCGCGCTTGCTCAGCTCGAGCGAGAGCTTCAGGCGCTGCGCCTCGCCGCCGGAGAGCGTCGTCGCGGACTGGCCGAGCGTGAGGTAACCGAGCCCGACCGCGTTGAGCGTCTCCAGCTTGTCCATCACGCGCGGGATGTTGCGGAACAGCGCCATCGCCTCGCGCACCGTCATGTCGAGCACGTCGGCGATCGACTTCCCGTGGAACAGCACCTCGAGCGTCTCCCGGTTGAATCGGCGCCCGCCACAACTCGGACACGGCGCATAGGCGTCCGCCATGAACTGCATGTCGAGCTTGATCACCCCGTCGCCCTGGCAGCGCTCGCAGCGCCCGCCGCGCACGTTGAACGAGAAGCGGTTCGCTTTGTAGCCGCGCACCTTGGCCAGCGGCACCTGGGCGTAGAGGTCGCGCAACAGGTCGAGCAGCTTCGTGTACGTGGCGGGATTCGACCGCGGGCTGCGGCCGATGGGCTCCTGGTCGACCTGCACGAGTTTCTCGAAGAAATCGAGGTGCTCGATATGCCGGTGCTTGCCCGGAATCGTCTTCGCGCCGTTCAACTTTCGCGCGGCCGCCGCCGCGAGGATGTCATTCACGAGCGTGCTCTTGCCCGAACCGCTCACGCCGGTCACGCAGGTGAGCAGGCCGACTGGAAAGCGCACGTCGATCCCGCGCAGGTTGTGCTCGCGGGCCTCGCGCACGGTCAGGAAGGCGCCGTCCGGCGTCTTCGTCTCCGCGTCGCGCGACACGAAGGCCTTGCGCGCCAGGTACTGGCCCGTGCGCGTGGACGCCTTGGGCGCGGCCATGAGCTGTTCCGGCGTACCCTGAAAGAGGATACGTCCGCCTTCGGTGCCGGCCTCGGGTCCGAGTTCGACGATCTCGTCGGCCAGCCGCATCGTGTCCTCGTCGTGCTCGACGACGAGCACGGTGTTACCGCGGTCGCGCAGTTCGCGCAGGGTTTCCAGCAACTTCTGGTTGTCGTGCGGGTGCAGGCCGATGCTGGGCTCGTCGAGCACGTAGATGACGCCCATCAGGCCCATGCCCAGCTGCGTCGCCAGCCGCACGCGCTGCGCCTCGCCGCCGGAGAGCGTCGCGTAATCGCGGTCGAGCGTGAGGTAACCGAGACCCGTCTCCACGAGGAACCGCAACCGCTGCTCGATCCCCGTCACGATCTCCTTGAGGGCCGCATCGCCCGCCAGCGCCTCCACCCACCCCTGCGCCACGCCATGCGCCGACGCGACGTCGAGGCCAAAGAACTCCGTCACCGAAAGCGCCCCCGTTGGAACCTCGATGTTGGACGGAGAACTTTGACCCTCGGAGGTTGGACGTTGGATGTTGGCTGTTGGCTGTTGGATGTTCGGGTCGCGCGCCGCGACCCGAACGTTGGCGCTTCGGGCATTCAAGCGCGACCCGCCGCATTCCGGACACGGCCCGCTGACCATGAAGGTCGTGAGCCGTGCGCGGAACCCCTCGCTGGCGGTGGCACGCCAGCTTTCGTCCAGCATCGCGAGCACGCCAGGGAAGGCCGTCGCCTTCGCCTCGCGCATGCGGCGGAGCTTGAACGCGAAGAGGCGCTCGCCCGCGCCGTGCAGCAGCGTGTGGCGGACGGATTCCGGCAGATCCTTCCAGGGCTTCTCCGCGTCGAAGGGCAGCTGTTCGGCCAGCTGCTTGAGGATGGCATTGTGCTTGATGATGAGGTTCTTCCCGCCAAGACGCCACGGCTTGAGCGCGCCCTCGCGCACGCTCTTCGCCGGGTCGGGCACGATCAGTTCGGGCACGAAGCGCAGCTTGCGTCCGAGTCCGCCGCAGGTTCCGCAGGCGCCTTCGGAGTGGTTGAAGGAGAAATGACGCGGCGTGAGTTTCTCGAAGACATCGCCGCAGAGCTCGCAGGCGAGCGACTGGCTGAGGTTGAGCTCGCGCCAAGGATCGTCGGCGGAGCGCTGGGCCAGGACGATCGCACGATCGCGGCCCTCGCGAAAGGCGAGTTCGAGCGAATCGGCGAGGCGGCTGCGCTGGTCGGCGTTGGCCACGAGGCGGTCGATCACCACGTCGACGGCGATTTCCCGTCCGCCGCCGCTCCCGGTCGGCAGCAGGTTCGGTTCGTCGAGGTTGCGCACCGCGCCGTCGAGCCGCACGCGCTGGAAGCCGCGCTGGCGCAGCCGCGGCAGTTCGTCGCGCAGCACGCTCGACTTCGCGCGCATGAAGGGTGCGAGCAGCATCACGCGGTGACCGGCGGCCTCCGCGAGCACGCGCGCGACGTTGTCGTCGAGCGACCGGCGCACGACCCGGCCGCCGTCCTTGGGACAGCGCTGCTCGCCGTGCAGGGCCCACAGCAGGCGGGCGTAGTCGGCGATCTCCGTGACGGTCGCGATCGTCGTGCGCGGCGAAGAACCGCCCGTGCGTTGCTCGATGGCGAGGACGGGGGAAAGACCGTGGATGAAGTCGACATCGGGCCGTTTCAGCTGCTCGAGCACCTGGCGCGCCTGCGTCGAGAGGGACTCCATGTACTTGCGATACCCTTCGGCATAGATCGTATCGAAGGCCAGCGACGACTTGCCCGAGCCGCTCGGCCCCGTGAACACGATCAGCTTCCCGCGCGGCAGCCGCAGCTCGAGGTTCTTGAGATTATGTTCCCGCGCGCCTTTGACGTGAATGTGGGTGGCAGCCTGCATGGTGTGCAACCAGCACGTTACGCAAGAGTCCCGGGGCGCAAGCCCTCAAACGCAGGAATTCGCCAGGTCCCTCTGTCATCGCCTCGACCGGCAAAATAGCCAGGCGCCCAAACCGGCAATCACACCACCGCAAAAAACGAAGCACAGACGGCCCCAGAACGGATTGGGCAGGAGTGCGAGCAGGAGGATGAAGCCTCCATAACAAAGGCAGAGCAGGCCCATCACGCGGTAGTGCCGGCGATCGGAGACCCAGCCGGGCACGCCTTCGGCCTCCGGGTCGACCGGCTTCTGCATGCGTTCAAAGAAGCCGTCGACGCGCGCCACTTCCGCCGGCGAGCGACCCCGGGCAAAGAGGAGCGAGACGAAAAACCAGGTGACGCAGACCGTGAGCACGAGCCCGGTCGTGATCGCCACGCGCAGATCGCCCGCCTCCTGCGCGGAGAACGGCACCGCCGGCGAGAACCAACGATTGAGGTTGTCCGCACCGAGCATACCCGAGCGTTGCAACGGAATGCCGGCCGCCATCCCCAGTAGCATCGTCGACCAGCCCGACCAGCCCGGTGTGCTCCGGATGAAAAGACCGAGGAAGAGCGGAACCGCCATCGGCAGACCGAAGACTGCCGCGATCAGCAGTATCAGGTCGAAGAGCGGTAGATCCTGATATGAGATGAACGCGAGACCGGCGAGGATCTGCAGCAAGCCGAACACGAGCGTCGCGACTTTTCCCACGTTGATCTGCTGCGTCTCGGAGGCCCGCGGAGCGACGCCGACGATCCAGAAATTGCGCACGAAAATGCCGGCGGCGCGATTCAGCGCACTGTCCATCGTCGACATCGTTGCCGCGAAGATGGCGCATACGAGCAGCCCGAGCATTCCGGTCGGCAACGTCTCGATGGCCATCGCCACGTAGGCGGCCTCGCTGGGGTTGTTCAGCGTCGGATAGGCGGAGCGCAGGTCCGGAAACACGAGCGTCGCCGCGACCGCCGGAATCATGAAGATGGGCGTGCTGAGCAACGTTCCCCAGAAGCTCACAAGCAAGGCGCGCTTCGCATCCCGTCCCGTCTTCACGAACAGAAACCGCGCTGCTCCTTCCATGAGGCTGTTCATCTGGACGGTCTGGTTGAGCACCAGCATGAGGGCGAAAATCGCGATCACCCCGGGTCGGTCGAACACCGTCCAGTCAAAGTGTTGCGCCGGCAGCTTCTCCAGCAGACCGCCAAGTCCGCCGACCGAGGGATGCGTCAGGGCAAGCATGGCGGCAACGAGCGTGATGGTCGCGATCGTCAGCATCTGCACGAAGTCGCTCGCCACGACGGCGGCCGATCCGCCGAACACGCTCATCAACGTGACGATTACGCCGAGAACGACGATGACCGTCGACATTTCGACCCGGAAGACGACCGACATGAAAATCGCGATCGCATACAGGCCGACGCCGCCGCGCAGGATGTTGACGGGCACCGGCAGCCACGTGAACCATTGTTCGCTCGCGCGCCCGAAGCGATCGCGCGCCGCTTCCACCGAGGTGACCACGCGCATCTGCCGGTACTTCGCCGCGGTAAAGATATACATGAACGCCGTTGCGACGAGATTTGCCGCCGGCAGCAGCAGGAAAAACGTGCCGGTCTCATACATCTTGCCCGCCCCGCCGGTGAACATCCACGCGGAGAAGGTGACCATCCATGCCGAGGACCCGACCATCCACCAGAGCATGCCCCCGCCCCCGCGGAAGTAGTCGCTTGCGGTCTGGTTGAAGCGCTTGTAGACCGGCCCCATGGCCAGCATGAAGAGCAGGAAAAAAACGATGACGACGTAATCGACGGGGGTCACAAGCGAAGGGGCGATCGCCGCCCGAAGCGGCCGCCCCAGACGAGACGGGGCCGGCGGCCGACCGGCGAGGCAACATTGTGTTACATTGGAAAGCTCCCCGCGTGATCAGCCTCTCGAAGGCAGGCTGCCCCCGTCGACCCAGGCGCTTTCCACGAGTACGCGGCGGCAAAAGAGCGGCATGCCGAGTTCCTGCCGGTTCACGAGTTCGATCAAGGTTTGCGCGGCGACCCGGCCGATTTCGGTCGGGTTCTGATCGAGCCCCGCGTCGATCGGGCCGCAGTCGCGCACCGTCGTCGCCAGCAACCCGATGTCGTGCGGCACGCGCAACCCAAGCCGTTGGAGCGCATCCGGAAGCTCCGGTTCGGTCGTGAGAATCGCGTCGGGCTTCCAGCGCTTCACCCACGCCTTCACCGCCGCGAGGCTTTCGCGCGCCGAGGGACGGATCGGCGCCGGCAGCATCAAGGGGGGAATCATCGGGTTCGCCGCCACCGTTTCCTGTCCGCGAATAAAGCCCACGCGGAAATTCGCGTCGGTCGTCAGATCGAAGGCCGCGCGCGACAGATAGCCGATGCGGCGGTACCCGAGTTCGGTCGCGCGTTGCACGGCAAGTTCCGCGCTCCGCATCTGATCGTTGCCGATCATGTGCACTTTCAACGAAAGCACCGAGAATCCGAAGCGAACAACGGCGTACTTGTCCCAATCGATCCCAAAATCCGCCCAGGCCACCTCCTGCGGATGGGGAGGAATCAGCAGCCCGAAAACCGACCGCGCCTGCAGTATCCCGTTGAGCCGCGTCGCACTCAGTCCGGGGGTCACCACGAACTCCTCAACGCGATAGCCGAGCCGGGCCGCCGCCTCGCAAGCTCCTTCCCAGTAGGCATTGAATTCGCTGTGACGCCGCAGCGTCTTCGGATCGGGCCACCGATTGATCCACGCGAGGGTCGCTGCGATCGGCCGTGTGCGTTTCTCCTGTCGGTAGGCGATCAACGACGCGAGCATCGGATCGGGCCGGTACCCCATCCGCTGCGCCGCCGCCTTCACTTCCGCCCGGCGCTTCGTCGAGATGCGCGGATGATCGCGCAACGCCATCGAAACCGTCACGTGCGAGACGTTCAGTTGACGGGCAATGTCGCGGATCGACGGACGTGGGGGCGGCATGGAGAACGAGACGCGACGATAAGGCACGGCCACGGCCGGGCCAGCGGAAACTCCCGCTTTGGAGTGCGGAGCCTCGGTTCCGCTTTCAACGGTGGACCTCGGTCAAACGGGAGCGGCATTGAACCGGCGCAGTCCATCATCGGATGCGCCCCACCCTATCCATGCTGCAAATCGAAGTAATCGAAGTCCGCCTCCAGCCGGGTGCCGAGCAAGTCGTGCGCCGCCAGACCGATCAGCGTCCCGGTGAAATGCAATTCGCTGCCGTGATCGTCGGACAACCGGCCCGCGTCGCAGACCGGGCCGACCGCCCGCCAATCGAGTCCATCCGGCGACACGAAAAACACCAGCCGCTCGTGGTCGATCAACGCACGTAGATAAACCGAGGGCCAGTGAGAGAATGCATCGATTCGCGGCCTCTCAGCCGCAGCTAGCCGGGGCGTTCGGAGAGCGTCAGCCAGGAGGGATCAGCCGGCGTGCGCAGCGTCGACCACTCCGGCCCGAGACTCGATTCATCGAAGTCGTCACGATCCGGGATCGCCGGCCACGGATGCGGAATGTGTCCAGCCGGTCCCGGCAGCTTCACCGCAGGCCGGACGTCGTCGTGCGCAAGGCGCAGCCAGCCGTCGGCCGACCACACCACGCGTTGCAGCGCCGTCTCCCGTCCGAGCATGCAACGGCGCCGCGCGCCCACCGGCCGGCTGCATTTGTGCACGAGATCACGCGAATGGTGCAGCGCAACGCCGGGAAACCATTCGAACGTACTCGACGCGAGATAGTAGTCGGCACCTATGCGGACAAACGAGGGGTCCGGGAAGAATTCGCGCAGCACCGGATTCTCGATCGTCAGCGAAGACATGGGTGCCGTGAGGAGGCTTCTTCGTGGGCATCGGAGCGTCATCAGTTCCACGACCCCGGGCTCGCCCGCAGGCGCTCGTCGGTGAAGGTACGGCCCGTCGTCTCGATGGAGAGGTCTTCGGTCTGTCCGCTGACGATCACCGGACTGGCCGAGATTTCGTTGCTCAACGAGATTCCTTTTGCGGCCGCCGGCCGGATGGGACTCGCCATCTCGGCGTGGTCCGGCATGCCGAAACCAACCATGATGGGCAGCGCGTGGACGCGAGTCTCGTGTCCGCCACCGGTCAGGCGCACGCGATGGCCGCTCCCCGCGATCGTGGCGAGCACATGCACCGTCGAGCGCGGACCCTCGCCCGCCAGTTCCAATTCGACATCGGAGTCGCGACCGCCGCGCAGGTACAGCAGCGGTCCGTGCGCCGTATCCCCGCGACTGTTACGCACGATCGTGTGCGAGCCGATCAGGAAAGCCCGCTCGCACCCGAGCGCGCTCGCGCCCTCGATGATCGTCTTCTTTGGGCTGTCGTCGCGCGTGCCGATCTCGAAACCGGCACGGGTGTTGATCGCCGTGCAGTTACGCAATATCACGTTGCCCGCGCCGCCGTAGGTGCGAAAGCCATCCTCGACGAGGCTCTTCGTGTAGCCGGAAACGATGAGGTGCCGACCCTCGCGATTCTCGTAAACCGACCGGAAGCCCAGGTCGAACGCCGGGCCCGTCGCGTCACCCAGCATGTCGTTGGTCGTGCGCACAACGCCCTCCGCGTAACAATCCTCCAGGACGATGTCCTCGCCCGCCTGAATGTAGAAGCAATGACCGAAGGCGCGGCTGATCACGCGGCAGCGCCGCAGCACCGTGCGGCTGCCGAGCACCTGAATGCCGCTCTGCTTCTGCAACGTCACGAGATTCGGCCCGCCCTTGCCGAGCAGATCACCGTATCCATATGGGAACGACCCGTGGACGTGAAGGGAGATGTTTTCGAGTACGTTGTCGTCTCCCGCGATGGAGAGAATGTTCCCCCCGCTTCCGCGGTCGCCCGGACCTGTATTGCGGATGGAGAGTCCCTCAATCCGGTTTCCGCTGCCTTCGACGATCAGGCATCGCGTGTAGCCGCCTTGGGGAAGCTTCGCGTAGAGCCGCGTCTCGATTTCGATCACGGCGCCGGTCAGGTCGAAGCGGTTCCGGTCCCCGCGAAAGATGAACATCGGCACCGGCGGGCGCCGGTGTCTGCGATCCACGCCGGCACGAATTTCGGCGAGCACCTCTTCGGTCAGATAGTCTGCCATCCGATAGACACCCGGTTTGAGTTTCACGACCTGGTCCGAGCCGGCGGCGGCCCGGGCAAGTGCGTCGAGCGAGTCGACCTCGATCGTCTCCGCGCGCGCGGACGGGAGCGCGAGTGGCAGCAACCAGAGGAAAATCGAGAAGTGGAGTTTCATGGCGAAGAAAGCGTGGGACGGCGACAGACGAAAGGGGACGCAAATCGAGGGAATTCATTCCTCCAAAGTCGGTCGCGGTGCGCCAACCCCACTGTGCGTTTCATTGGAAACCGCGAACCCGCCACAAGTGCGTCACGTTTCCAATGTAAACGCCGGCGGTCGTTGAGGGGCGACCGGAGCCACCGGCACGCTGACTGCACCTTTCCGGCCATGCCGTTCCATGAGCACCCCTGATCCGTCCACGTCTCTCGTTCTGCCCCTTGCCTCCATCGCAGGCAACCGTCTGCGACGCCCCTGTGCGCTCGGTGTGCTCGACGACGAGGCCGCCGAAACGGTGCTGGGCGCCGAGGAGGAAAAGAGCCTCTCGGATCAGGTGGTCTGGGCGGCGCCACGCCTTTCGCCCACCCAGTTCCTTGCCTCCACCACAATTTTTCCCGAAGTCGAAGTGCTGATGACCGGCTGGGGATCCCCTCCGCTCGATGCGGCTGCACTCGACCGCCTGCCCGCGCTCCGCCTCGTGTTGAATGCCGCCGGTTCGATCCGCAACGTGGCGACCGACGCGTTTTGGAGGCGCGGGGTGCGCATCACCACCGCGGCGAGCATGAACGCGATCCCGGTCGCCGAGTACACCCTCTCGCAGATCCTTTTTTGCCTGAAGCACGGCTGGCAACGCGTGTTCGAGGTCAAGGCACGCACGCACTTTCGCAAGCACACGAGCCTCATGCCCGGCGCCTTCGGCAGCACGGTCGGCCTGCTTTCGCTCGGGCACACCGGACGGATCGTCGCCGATCACCTGCGGCGGTTTGACCTTCGTGTCATCGCCTACGATCCCCATTTCTGCGCCAACGAAGCCCGGGCGCTCGGCGTGCAACTCGTCTCGCTCGACGATGCGTTCGCTCGCTCCGACGTGGTTTCCTGTCATACGCCGCATCTCCCGGAAACGAACCGCCTGCTTCGCCGGCGGCATTTCGCCGCGATGCGACCAGGCGCCACGTTCATCAACACGGCCCGGGGCGGTATCGTCGACGAGCCGGAGCTGATCGCTGTCCTGCAAGCGCGACCCGACCTGTTCGCCGTCCTCGACGTCACGCAGACGGAGCCTCCTGAGGACGGCTCCCCGCTCCATACGCTGCCCAATGTGGTCGTGACGCCACACATCGCCGGGAGCCTTGGTCGCGAAGGCCGGCGGATGGGACGCATGATGGTGGAAGAGCTCGCACGCTACCGCCGCGGCGAACCCCTGCACGGCGAGGTTCAACGCGAACAGTCGGTCTTTCTCGCTTAGGAGCGGCTTTAGCCGCGATAGCAGGCGGACGGCATTCATCACGGCGCAAAGACGCTCCTGCCCGTTCACCTTTCATCCGGTGAAATAGGCGGGCAGGAAGCCCGTACCGTACCGATCGCTCCAGCCATTTGGTCGAGTGCCACAAATGAAAAGAGCCCGCACCTCGGTGCGGGCTCTCGCTCGATGGTCGCCATCCGGTTCCGATCAGAATTTGATCGTCGTCGTGAACTGGAAGTTGATCGGACGCTGAAACGAAGCGATGCGGCTCGGCACAGCGACGCGGTTAGGCGCTGACGGATCTCCGTCCGGCGGACGCAGCGCGACGCCGTCGTCCTGATAGTACGTCTCCCGGATGTTCGTCAGGTTGATGATGTTGAGCTGATACGAGATCTCCTTCCCTTCGAGCAGTGCCCACCGGCTGCGCAGGCGGTGAGAATAGCCGATGGTCGCACGGAACTCGAGCGGACGCTTCACGTAGATCGGCGTGTTCACGTCGACATCGGGATCGTCGATCCACGGACGGTTGGTCGCGGTGACGGGAAGCGACGGATTGTAGGCCGGATTGGCGAGCGTGTCGCCCGAACGATAGCCGGCCACGTCCTTGTCGACATAGGAGCCGGCGAGACCGAGCCGCAGACCCTTGAAGGCGCCCGACTGGATCGTGTAGTCGACGACGATGCGGGCGGACATGCGCTTGAGGCCGATCGTGTCCTGCAGGAGCTCGATGTTGTCGTATTGCACCCACATGTTGTTGTAGTCGTCCACGGCATTCGTCCGGTTGGACGGCTGGTTGCCGGCATTGACGATCATCTGATCGGTGACCGCCGGGTTGGCGATGGCGAAGCCCGGGGCGTCGTTCACGCTGCGCGACCCGTTCATCGGTTTCCGGCTGGTGTCAATCATGCCGCCGGCGGACTGGAGCGCCTGGGCCATCTCGTCCTGGCGGCCACGCACATAGGCCTGCGTGGTCTGCCAGCGGTCGTAGTCGGTGCGCTGGGCCGTGCCGTAGCTGGCCATCACCCGGAGGCCACGGGTGATGCGACCGGCGACTTCGATTTCCACACCCTCGTTCTTTTGGGCAAAGTAGTCGCCGCCGAGGACGTTGGTGAAGCCGAAGGGATTGCGACCTTCCGGCGACGGATCGTCCCAGGCGCGGCGTCCCACGAGGTTGTTCATCGGTCCCGTGGTCGGGGGTGTGCCGAGCAGGTTTTCCTTGCGGTTGAAATAATAGCGCGGGGTCACGGCGAGGTTGCCGCCAAGCATGCTGAAAGTCAGGCCGCCTTCGTAGGCCACGCCGGTCTCGGGCTCGGCGTCGTCACCCGCGAGGGTCATGCGGCCGACGTCCGCAGGCTTGTAGCTGTCGCCGTAGTTGAGCTTGAGCGCCATCCAGTCGAAGACGTGGTAAGTCAGACCGGCGTTGGTGCTGACGATCGTCTTGCTCCAGGCCGGCTCGTTGTAGTCGCCGCGGAAGCGGTCGCTGTCGTAGAGCGGATTGGCGGGATTGACATCGTTGACGCCGCCGGAGGTCGGACGGTTTCCGAAGGCGGGGATCGGCACTGTCGAGCGTGGCGAACCGTCCGCATTCCGGGGAATATAGCTCAAGGTTTTCCAGTCGTCGGGAGCGTTCGGCCGCCAGTAGCGGTCGTCGAGCGTCAGTCCATCCCAGTTCGGATCGTCGGGCAGGAAGGCCCAGCTCGTCGGGCGGCGGCGCATGGCCGAATACTGCCGGTCGACGCGCACCCCTGGACTGACAACCAGCCTGTTCTCGAACCAGCGGGCGGCGAAGGCGAAGATCGCACTGTCGGTCCTCTCCTTGCGATCCTCCCAATTTTGCAGCACCCAGCGGGGATTGGCCGTGACGACGTTGGTGGTGTAACCGTCGTTGCCGCCGCTGACGGGGACAACATTCAGGAAACTGATCGGCGCGATGTTGAAGAACGGCCGCTCGGTGTCGCCCACGTAGTAGCGAGTGCGGATCTTTTGTGCGCCAGCGTGCCATTCGCGCGGATCGGCGGCGGTCGCCATGCTGAGGGTGGTCTGCCGGTACTCGACCTCGCGCGAGTTGTGGCCGAGCGAGAAGTTGAACGTGTAGTGACCCCACTTGCCCGCGTTCTTGATGTAGCCCAGGTAGGCCCGGATGCCCGCGTTGAGGTGCTCGCGGTTGTTCATCGCCAGATCCGATTCGCTAAAGGCCTCGAGGAATCGCGGGTTGGGCTGCCCGTTGGGGAGATTCCGATTCAGATCGATATAGAGCGTGCGCAGGCCGAGATGGCTGCCGACGGGATTCTGCACGACCTTGTTGACCGCGCCGGAGACCTCCATGAAGAGCGAGTCGGAGAACTGGTGGGTGAAGCCGAAATTCGCATCCCTCGTGCGTTCGGTGAAGAGGGGCACGTCGGGCATGTTGGAGAAACGCTTGTTTGGAACCGCAAAACCGGAGTTTTCCGTTGCGACCAAAAAGCGATCTCCGGGCAGGTCGATCATGTCGTAGAACGCGGCCTGGCCGCCGCCTGACGAGTTGTTGCCCGGCGTGCGGTTGCCGCCGGAGGAACCACGGTTGCCGATGGGCAGCAGTTCGTTGTTGCCAGCACGCGTCCAGGCCACGCCGTCGATGTAGATCGGCACGCGGGAATTCTCGTCGCCCGCCCGGGTGTAGCCCGTGTGGATCCAGTTCATCACCGTGTTGGTCGCCGGGTCGTAGACCAGGCGGTTGCCTCCCTCCCGGAAAACACCCTGGGGGGAACCGTCGAAGGTCAGCCCGTAGACCGCGCCGGGGTTGGCGTTGGCGCTCAGCATGGCGTTGGCGATGCGGCCGTCGAACACGGTGCTCCCGTTCCAGCCGCTGACATTGTCGAGATAGGGGATGGGCACGCGCGAACGCTCCGTCTTGTCGTTGATGAACTCGACGCGCAGCTCGGTCCGCGGGGCAAGACGGTAGGTGCCGGTCAACGTGACGCCACGGCGATCCTCGAACTCTTGCTGCATCCAGCCGTTGCGCTTCTGGAGCATGACGTTGCCCCGCACGGCCAGGCGGTCGGTGATCTTGCGGTTAAGGTCGTAGGTGCCGCGATAGTAGTCCCACGATCCAACGAGAAACGACATCTCGTCGGTGTTACGGTCGAGGCGCGCGCGCTTACCTTGAGTGCTGATGCCGCCACCAAGCGCATCATTCGCACCGACGTTGAAAAGCACGGCGTTGGGGCCGCGGCCGAAGTCGATACGCTCCACATTGTAGGTGTCACCCATGCCGGCCGTAAGGAAGAAATTGCGCTGCTGGCCGGCATTGAGGATCGCGCCCCGGTTGAAATACATCGACGAGGGTGTCGCCGTGCTGCTGCCGCCGAAGAGGTCGGCACCCTGGCCGTCGAGCACGGGAGCTCCGTTGGTGGTCCAGAGTGCGGCTTCCTCAAGGCTGGTGATGCCCATCGCCTTGATGAACTCGCCTGTCATCACCGAATACGGAGCGGACATGTCCTTCATGTCCAAACCAAGCTTGGTTGCGGTGCCGGCATTCATGGCCACGAAGCCGTCGTCGCGCTCGGAAACCACGTCGAAGGGATTAAGGGTGACGATCTGGTCGGCGGTGAGCGCCGAAGCGGCGGTGGCGGCGCCGGCGCTCAACGAGTCGGCCGGACTGACCGAGGGTGCCGCGGCCTGCTGCGCAGTCAACGAGGTCGAGGCGAGCAGGAGGACAGCCAAGACCGTTCCGGCTGAGCACCCGTCTTGCCGGGTGAACTTTCTGAGGTACGCTTTCATTGGATGGGTTCTGGAGGATTGGTGCCGTCGTGTTCCGGCGGCGGGGTAGTTGGCACCGGCTCATCGCAAGGTGCACCGACGTCGCATCGCTACACCCAGGGGCATTCCGAACAAAGTCCACGAACCGATTTCACTGGTAAGCGGAGCGGCGCCATCCCCGCAGGCGAGGAACGAATTGGTCTCCTGTCCCCGGCGCGAACTGCCAGCGGCAACCGGCAGTCCGTGCGTCGCGCAGAAGGTGCTCAGGTCGTCCGGCAACGGAGCCCTAAAGACGAAATCGAGGCCGGACTCGCGCAGGTCGATCTCGGCGCAGTGCAGGGCCTGGCGCGGCAGGAGCAGCTTCTCCGCAAGCGCGGGCGTCCAGCCGCCGTCGATGAACCCGAGGTAGAGGCGGTCGTCGGGACCGTAGATCTTGTCGCCTACCACCGGATACCCGAGCCAGTGCGCATGGGCGCGGATCTGGTGCTTGCGGCCCGTGACCTGGTGCACGCGCGCGAGGGTGAAGCCGCCGCCCCACCCCAGCGGCACGGAAGCGCCGAGTGAATGTTTGGTATACTCAGCGGCTCTGCGCCTCAGCGGGAGAGCGCTCTTGATTCAGGCAGACGACGTCATGCCTTGATTCTTCGATTTCTTTGGTGTCCGGCCGCCTGACGCAACGAAGTTACCGGAGGCGGGAGGCGAGGGCGGAAAGTTCGCGGTCGAGCTGGCTGCCGGGTTCGACGGCGAGGACCGCGCGGGCTCGCTCGATCGCCCGGCGGGCTTCGGCGCCTTCGCCTTTGTTCAGGAGGTGCGTGACGAACGGCTGGATCGCGCGATCGAAATATTCCATCGGCGCGCCGCGTCCGTATTGTGCGAGCCCGAGCTGGTAGACGCGCATCTGCTCGGCAACGGGCGCGGTGCGCATCGCCCGCGCGAGCGACTCGGCCGCTTGCGCGACGGCGAGGTCTCCCCGCACGCCTTCGTGACGGCGGGCAATGAGTCGCTCCTCGTGCTCGGCCGCGCTCGTTTCTCCGCGCTCGCGAAGCGCGGCGGCTACGCGGCGCATCAACGAGGCATGCAGGTCCGGGTAACGTTGAAACGCCAGGGCCGCCTCGCGCAGCAGGCCTTCGCGAGCCCGCGGTTCGTCGCCTTCGCGGGCGTGGATCGTCAGCAGGAGTTCCCACGCGGCGAGGTGCCGGCGCTCGGCGTTGACCGCCCGGCGCGCGGCGGCCTGCGCCTCGGCATGCAGGCCGCGCCGCAAGTACTCTTCCGCCAGCCAGCGGTGCAGGCGCGACTGACGGTAGGCGGGCAGGCGTCGGAAGCCTTCGGCCAGAAATGCGATCTCGTGATCGCTGATGTCGGCCCAGGTCTGCGGGTCGAAGGCGAGTCCGGAGACGTAGCGTTGCTCGGCGTGGCGTCCGGCGTCCATTTCCCAGCGCTCGCCGGGTCCTAGAAAACCAAACCAGGCGTGTCGCCCGTCGAGCCCGGCCCCACGAAAGATCAACGTCGGAACGCCGCGCGCCTTCCCCGCCTGCGCGGCGAAATACGCCTGGTCCACACAAATGCCGCCCTCGTCGAGAATGCGCGGAAGGGTGTACGGTTGCCCCACCCACGCGGTGAGGTTGGCGTCGACCCGGTCCTGGCGATAGCGGACGGCATCGTAGGCCTCCGCGAGGCGGGCGAGCGGCAGGCGCACCGACTGCCGGGCCCAGACCAGTTCGGGGGCAGGCGCGGGTGTGTCCACGAGGAACTTCAGTTCGTCGAACGACAGCCGCGAAAGGCGGTGCAGCGTCTGTCCGGCCTCTTCGGCCTCGATCCAGAACGCAAAGGCCGTCCCGGGCGGCAGCAGGCGGCGTTGCAGGGCCTGCGGGCCCACCTGGCCGTGGGGCCAGTGCGGGGGAGGGGGCACGTCGTGCACGAGGGCGAGCGCGAGCGCGAGCGCGGCGTAGCGTTCGAATCGTCGCGGATTCGCGCGATGCAGGTCGTTGAGAATCCGCAGCGCTTCCGGCAGGTAGTCCACGGGTGCGAGCGCCTCGAAGAACAGGCGCGAAAAATCCCGGTTCGCGAAAAGCCAGGCACCGAATTCCGGGTGGACGAGCGCGCTCATCGGCGCGTCCGGCGGTTCGTAGCGCGCGGCCATGTTGGGATGTCCGAGCCGGGCGGCGTTCACGGCTTCGATCCAGCGTCCGACAAACGTGCGCTGATTCTCGCCGAGCAGCCGCGCCCAGCGTGCGACCAGCACCCACCCTTCCGCAGCGTCGGCGCGGCCGGCGGCGTAGGCGGCAAGGGCGGCCTCCCCGGCCCCGGCCTCGACGATTCCCCACCCTTGGTCGGCGGCAACCGACGTGATCTCCTCCAAGCGCGCGGGCGTCGGCGGCGAGGCATGTTCGGCCGGCGGAATCGCCCAGTCCGCGGCCAGCCGAGTGGCCGAAAACACGGCACCGAAAAGGAGCATCCTCGCAACCATGGTGCCCAGCATGGCGATTCCGGCGCGTCGCGCAACCGGCAGGTTCACGACCTTGCGCGCACGCTCGCCGCAGATCGGACCGATCGGTCGGATCCGACGGATCTGACCGTCCCGGGCCAGGGCCTGGCCTAGCGGCGCCCTGCGCTTCTGCGCTTTGCAGGCTTCGCCGCCTGCCGGGCCTGCTTCTTGTAATCGCCCGATTTCAGCGCGGCAATCTGGTCGCGCAGCGTGGCCGCCCGCTCGAATTCGAGCTTTGCGGCGGCGGCGGTCATCTCGTCTTCGAGTTCGGCAATGACCGCCGCGACGTCGTCGACCGAACCCTCGGCCAGCGCCGCGGCGTCCTCCTTCGCGCCGGAGCCGTCGTACACATGCAGGCTGGCCTGGGCGGCGCGACGGACGCTTCGTGGGGTGATGCCGTGTTCGCGGTTATAGGCGAGCTGCTTCTCGCGCCGGTAGTTCACGGTTTCCAACGTGCGCCGGATCGAATCGGTCTGCTTGTCCGCGTAAAATATGACCCGTCCATTCTCGTGGCGCGCGGCGCGGCCCGCCGTCTGCACCAGGCTCGTCTCGCTGCGGAGAAAGCCCTCTTTGTCTGCGTCGAGGATGGCGACAAGCGCGACCTCGGGAAGGTCGAGGCCTTCGCGGAGCAGGTTGATGCCGATGAGGACGTCGAAGTTGCCGAGGCGGAGGTTGCGCAGGATCTCGACGCGCTCGATCGCGTCGATGTCGGAGTGCAGGTATTCCACGCGGATCCTCGCCTCGCGCAGGTAGGAGGTGAGGTCTTCCGAGAGGCGCTTGGTCAGCGTGGTCACGAGCACGCGTTCGCCCTTCTCCACCGCGAGGCGGATTTCGCCGATGAGGTCCTCGACCTGCCCCTTGGTCGGCCGCAGGACGATCTCCGGGTCGAGCAGGCCCGTCGGCCGGATCAGCTGCTCGGCCACCACGGTGGACAGCTTGAGTTCGTAGGGCGCAGGGGTGGCGGAGACGTAGAGCGTCTGGCCGGAGATGGAGACGAACTCGTCGAAACTTTGCGGGCGGTTGTCGAGGGCGGACGGCAGGCGGAAGCCGTGGTCGACGAGGTTCTGCTTCCGCGCGCGGTCCCCGTTGTACATGCCGCCGATCTGCGGCACGGTCGCATGGCTCTCGTCGATGAAGAGCAGGAAGTCCTTCGGGAAAAAGTCGACGAGGCAGGTCGGCCGCTCGCCCGGGTTGCGGCCGGAGAGGTGCAGGGAGTAGTTCTCGATGCCGTTGCAGAAGCCCATCTCCTGGAGCATCTCCAGGTCATAATTGGTGCGCATGCGGATGCGCTGCGCCTCGAGGTAGAGGCCCTTAGCCTCGAACCAGGCGACGCGCGCGTCGAGCTCGGCCTTGATGCGCGCGACGGCGGCGTCGAGCTTGCCGCGGGTGGTCACGTATTGATTCGCCGGGTACAGGTCGAAGCGGTCGAGCGGACGCAGGACGGCGCCGGTGAGCGGATCGAACTCGCTGAGCGCCTCGACCTCGTCGCCCCAGAGCTCGACGCGCAGGGCCTGCTCGCTGTAGGCGGGCATGATGTCCACCACGTCGCCCCGCACGCGGAAGCGGCCGCGCTTCAACTCGTAGTCGTTGCGCTCGTACAGATTGTCGACGAGGCGCTCGAGCAGCTTGCCCCGGCCGATGGTTTCGCCGCGGCGCAGGGGGATGCGCAGCTCGATGAAGTCCTCGGGCGAGCCGAGCCCGTAGATGCAGGAGACGGAGGCGACCACGATGACGTCGCGCCGCGAGACGAGCGAACTGGTGGCGGCGATGCGCAGGCGCTCGATCTCCTCGTTGATCGAGGAATCCTTCTCGATGTAGGTGTCGGTGGAGGCGATGTAGGCCTCGGGCTGGTAGTAGTCGTAGTAGCTGACGAAGTACTCGACGGCGTTCTCCGGGAAGAAGTTCTTGAACTCGGAGTAGAGCTGCGCGGCGAGGGTCTTGTTGTGCGAGATGATCAGCGTGGGCCGTTCGAGGCGCGCGATGAGGTTGGCCATCGTGAACGTCTTGCCCGAACCCGTCACACCAAGGAGCGTCTGATGCTTGTTCCCCGCGCGAAACGAAGCCTCGAGTGCGGCTATGGCCTGCGGCTGGTCGCCGGTTGGCTCGTAGTCGGCGTGCAGCTGGAACAAGGAACCCATGACTCAGAATGCGCCGGCCGGGGCGCGTTACAACCCGAAGACCTTGAGAATCCCGTTCCAAAGCGAGGCCCAGAACCGGCCGGCCTTGCCGGCCTCGCCGGGTACGGACGTCTCCTGCACAAGGAAGAGCCCGTAGCCGGCAAAGAGGTCGTCGAAGAGCGGGTTCATGTTGCGGTAGTAGCCCCAGAAGGTCTCGGCGCGCACCGGGCGGTAGTCGAGGCTCGGCGTAAAGCCGATGGTGGCGGCGGCATTGGTGCGGCGGGCGATGGGCTTGATGCCGTCGCGCTCGACCAGACGTTCGGCGCGCACGCCCCGGATGCCGGTGACGAGCAACCGGCACGGGCCGACGAACTCGAAGAAGCGAAACTGCAGGGTCAGCCAGGCCTGCCAGCGGAAAAACTGCCAGCGCGAGCGGATCCGCAGGCGCTCCTCGCCGCGGGTGACGACGCCGGCGAGGAAACTCGGACGCAGGACGAGCGAGGTTCCCTCCGGCACCTCGACCAGGGAAAGTTCCACATGGGGATCTTCGGCGTTGGAGAACGTGACCCGGCGCTCGCCGGCGGCGGTGACGTTGCGCATCTCGACCAGCTCGGCGAGGCCGCAGGCGAGGCTCGTGAACGGAATGCGCCAGTCGAGCAGGAAGCGCGTGCGGCGCGACAGCCCCTCGTCGCTCGACTGAAGGAACTTCTCGCGCACGTGGAGCACCTCGCCCGGCCAGAGCGCCGCCTCGATGGAGACGTGGCTCGGCGTGACCGAGGGCAGAGCCACGATCGTATCCCCCAGGCGGATCGGCCGGCTGCGCGCCAGGATGGGCGCGAGCACGTAGTACATGAGCAGCTTCCACAAGCTGGGGCCGAAGAAGTACAGCAGCAGGGCGGCGATGACGTAAACGCCCGCCCGGTCCCAGGCGAGGCGCAGGTAGTGCTCCGCGCGCGAGGTGGTCTGCTCCGCGGCGGCCAGTTCGGCGTCGGCGCGGGCGAGCGAGAGCGTCATGCCCTCGCGTTCCCAGTTCGCGTGAGTGAGTGAGCGTTGCAGTTCGGCCAGACTGGCCGCGAGCGAAGTCTGCAGCTTCTCCATGTTGGCGATCTGCTCGGCATTGGCCCTCTGCTGCTCCGGGTTGCCGAAGATCCGGTCCCACCAGCTCTCCAGGCTGCGCAGGGTCTCGATCACGCGGGCGGCACGTTGCACCTTCTGCTGGTTCTCCTCGACCTCGGCCTGCAGCGCGGCGATGCGCGCGACCGCCTCGGACTGGAGCGCGGCGAGCCGGTCGCGTTCGGCCCGCAGGTACTCGACGCGCTCGCTGCGACGCGAGTCGAAGTCGACGTTGTCCTGCAGGAAGAGCCAGAGACCGTACGCGGCCAGCCCGAGCACGACGATGAGCACTCCCACGGAGACTTTCTGGAGCAGCCAGCTGCCGATTCGATAGAGCAAGGAATACATCCGCGGCGGCAGTGTTGGGGAAAGCCGGCCGATTTCAACGTCCGACACGATGAGCCGCTGCACTCCCTGCTTCTTTGGTCTTGTCGCACCGGGAGAAACCACGAATGGCCACAAAGGGTCACAAAAAGCGCAAAAGACTCGATCGGCCCCCCGGAGCTTTTGTGCGTTTTGAGCCTTTTTGTGGCCAAAGTCCGGTTGTTTGGGTCTTAGTTGCGGGGGCACCGGGCTGCGAAATCGGCCTTGGTTGTTTCCGTGGTGAATCCTGCGTCCTAGCCTCGTTTCCTACCTTCATGTCCAAAGTCATCGTCTCGTCGCTGTACCACTCGGATGTCTTCATCATGGCCTGCCGCCAGTTCGATCAGGCGGCCGATGCCATCAACCTCCCGGAGGCGATCCGCGACCGGACGAAGTACCCCCGGCGCTGCTTCGCGGTCTCGCTGCCGGTCAAGCGTGAGGACGGCAGCGTCACGGTTTTCGAAGGCTATCGCGTGCAGCACAACCTCTCGACCGGCCCCGGCAAGGGAGGCATCCGTTTCTCCCCGCACGTCACCATCGGCGAGGTCGCCGCACTTGCGATGTGGATGAGCTGGAAGTGTTCGCTCGTCGGCCTGCCCTACGGCGGCGCCAAGGGCGGCGTCATCGTCGACACCACCCGCCTGTCCCAGATCGAACTCGAACGCCTGGCCCGCCGCTACATGCAGGAACTCATTCCCTTCATCGGCCCCGACGTCGACGTGCCCGCGCCCGATCTCGGCACCAACGAGAAGATGATGGGCTGGATGATGGACACTTATTCCAACCACGTCGGCCACCTCGTGCCCGCCGTGATCACCGGCAAGCCGCTTTCGCTCGGCGGTTCCCAGGGCCGGCGCGAGGCCACCGGCGCGGGCGTGGCCCACCTCGTGCGTCTCTTTCTCGACGACCTGAAGATTCCCGTCAACCAGGCCACCGTGGCGATCCAGGGTTTCGGCAACGTCGGCAGCGAAGCCGCGCTCGCCCTCGACGCGATGGGTGCCCGGGTGATCGCGATCTCCGACTACACCACCGGCATCTACAATCCGAAGGGGATCAACCTGCGCAAGGCCCTCGCCTGCGTGCAGGGCGGGCACACGCTGCGGGATTTCGACGAAGGCGAGCAGATCTCGAACGAGGAACTGCTCACGCTTGAGTGCACGGTGCTCATTCCCGCCGCGCTCGAACGCGTGATCACGCCGGAGAACGCGCCAAAACTCCGGTGCCGGTTGCTCGCGGAGGCTGCCAACGGGCCGACCACCATCCGGGCCGACCGCATCATCGAGCGACGCGGCGACATCGAGGTCATCCCCGACGTGCTTTGCAACGCCGGCGGCGTGATCGTTTCCTACTTCGAGTGGCTGCAGAACCGTCAGAACTACTACTGGACCCGGGAGGAGGTCCTGCAGAAACTCTTCGTGATGCTCGACCGCGCCAAGGAGTCGGTCGAATACCAAAAGCGCAAGTTCGGCTTCAGCCGCCGGCTTGCCGCACTCACGCTCGGCATCCAGCGCGTCGCCGACGCAAAGCAGAGCCGCGGGCTCTTTCCCTAGCCCTGGTCCTTCGCGTCCGGCCGCCGGTATCGAGGGAGGTTCTTTTCGTAGGCGATGCGGGCGAGCAGGTGGCTCGCCACCGGAAGGGTCACGAACTGGAAGAAGATTGCTGCGATGATCTTGAGCCCGGACACGTTCGTATCCGGGTCGATCCACAGCCCCAAAAGCATCACCATCAGCCCGAAAGTCAGCCCCTTGCCCAAGGCGTGGGCACGGCAGAAAACGTCCGGGAAGCGCACCGTGCCGATCATGGCAATGACCACGAGCAGGGCGCCGAGCGTCATGATCGCAGCCGAGAGGATCTGGGCGAAGTCAGACATCGTCATCCTCCTCTCCGCCGTCGCGGCGTCGCACGGGCATGGTGCGTTGCAGGAAGAACACAAAGGCCACCGTGCCGAAGAAGCCGAGCGACGACACGATCAGGATGAGTTCGACGTAAAAATCCGTCTGCCACCAACGCGACAGCAAGGCGGTGAGGCCCACGGCGCAGAGTACGACGGCGTCGAACGCCAGGATGCGGTCGACCACGCTGGGCCCCCGGGCCATGCGGAAGAATCCGAGCAGCATGGCGGCGACGAGCAGAAGCAGGGCGGCGGTGAGAAGCGCGTCGATCATCGGGTGAAGGCGAGCAGGCCGCGCCGGAGGGATTCGTCGATCGACCGGCGCACGGACTCCGGATCCGGGCAGTCGAGCACGTGGAGCTTCAGGTGGGAAAAGTCCTCCGCCACATCGACCGTCGTCGTGCCCGGCGTGAGGCTGATGCAGTGCGACAGCACGAGGATCTCGATCTTCGAGAGCCCCGCCACATCGTAGCGGATGATCCCCGGCTGCAACCGCTCGAAGGGCACGAAAAGCGTGATCTTGATCAGCTGGAAGCACGACTCGAGGAAGGCCTTGGCGAAGACGCCGGCGAAGGCCATGCCCGCGATCATGCGCCGCACGTAGTCCTCGCTATGCAGGACCGGACGGAAGAGCGCGAGCAGGGCAAACCCCAGGGAGAACCCAAAGGCGAAGTCGAGCAGGGCCGGCTGCGGCTGCAGGAGCAGCCAGATGAAGGCGACGAGCAGGTTGAGGAGCAACGAGCGCATGGTCAGGGCCTCCCTCCGAGCAGGAATTCGATGTAGGCGTCGCGGTCGAGCACCTGGCGGGCCGCCTCGTGCGCCAGTTCGAGGAAGTATTCGGCGCCGAAACCGATGCCGAGGGAAAGCACCGTCATCCCGCCCGCGACCGCCGTCATCGCGCGCCAGCGGCCGTCCTCGAGGTGCACGCCCTCCTTCGCGGCCGTGCCCCAGAAGGCGCCGTTCCAGATCTTGAGCATGCTGAAGAGCGTAAGCACGCCCGCGACCAGGGCGCAGAGGACGAGGATCCACTCCTGCTGGCGCACGCCCTCGACGATGATCATGTATTTGCCCCAGAAGCCGCTCAAAGGCGGGATGCCCGCCAGCGAGAGCGCCTGCAGCAGGAACACGACGCCCAGAATCGGCGTGCACAGCCAAAGTTTCCCGGTTTTCGCGAGGTCGTCGGTGCGGTTGAGCACGAACACCGCCCCCCCGACCATGAAGAGCGTGCTCTTCACGATGATGTGATGGATGATGTAGAAAATCGCCGCGGCGAACGCGTACGGAGTGAACAGGCCGATCGCCAGCACCATGTAACCGATCTGGCTGAGGATGTGGAAGGACAGGATGCCGCGCACGAAGTTGCGCGAGACCGCCCCGAGCACGCCGAAGATCATCGTCGCCGCGGCCAGCCACGCGAGCAGCAGGTGCACGAGCGGCAGGCCCGGCGGCAGGACCTGCCCGAAGATGCGCATGAGCACGTAGACGCCCACCTTGGTGAGCATGCCGGCATACAAGGCCGCCACCGGGCTCGGGAGCGTCGGATAGCTGTTCGGCAGCCAGTAGAAGAGCGGGAACAGCCCCGCCTTCATGCCGAAGACGAGCATGAAGAGCAGCGCGAGCACCGTGAGCTGGGGCGTGCCGGCGAGGTCGTTCGCCCGCTCGGCGATCTGGGCGAAATTGAGCGTGCCGAAGAGCCCGTAGGTCATGCCCGCCGCAACCAGGAAGAAGGTGCTGCCGACCAGGTTCATCGCCAGGTAGGGAAAGGCCTGCTTGATGTCCCAGTCGTCGGCCTCGAGCGTCATGAGGGCGTACGACGAGATCAGCATGACCTCGAACGCGACGAAAAGGTTGAAGAGGTCGGCCGTGCAGAACGAGAGGTTGATGCCCGCGACAAGGAACTGCACGAGCGGCAGGCGCAGCGGATGCTCGTCGCGCACGGGGAGCTCCGCGTATCCGTAAAGCAGCGACGCCAGGGCCGTGACTGCGCCGAGCGAGAGCATGATCGCGGCCAGCAGGTCCACCACGAGGACGATGCCGAAGGGGGCCGCCCAGCCGCCGAGCGCCAGCGCGTAGGGCGTGCCGGTCTTCGTGGCGGCGACGAGCGCGATCGCCACGGCCACCTGCACAGAAGCCGAGGCGCCCACGAGCCAGCGGCGCGCCCCCCCCGGGTGGCCGGCGAGCAAGGCGAGCACGCCGGTGAGCATCGGCAGCGCCACCGGTACGGCAACAAGGGCGGCGTTCATGACCCGCCCTCCCCCGCGCGGTCGCGCTTCGGATCGAAGAGTTCGCGCGCGTTGGCCGTCCGCTGGTCGAGGAACGTGCGGTACAGCAACACGACAAGGTAGGCCACCACACCGAAGCCGATGACAATGGCCGTGAGAATCAGGGCCTGCGGCAGCGGATCGACGTAGGCCGCGTCCCCGTGGACGACCACGGGAGCGGTCCCGCCGTCGGGTCGTCCTGACATCGCGAGCAGGAAGAGATTCGCGGCGTTCGACAGCAGGATGAAGCCGAAGAGGATCCGGACGAAACTCGCCTGAAGAATAAGGTAGCAGGCCCCTCCGAAGAGAAGTCCGACCAGAAGCGCGGTTTCCCACATCATGACCGTTCCCCCTCCTTTCCGCCCGGGGCGGAACCGCCTTCGGGGGCGGACTCGACCGGCTCCTCCAGCGGTGCGGCATAACGCCCCCATTCGGACGGGGCAAGCGACGTGAGTCCGGAATTGGACCGTGCGAGGACGAAAATGAACTTTGCAGTGACGCCCACCACCACGAGGAAGATGCCCACGTCAAAGATCAGCGGGGTGCCGAACTTGAGGGTGCCGAGCAGCGGCAGATTCTTCAGCTCCCAGTGGAAGTGCCTCAGCATCGGCTCCCCGACGAACACCGGAGCAAGCGCGGTGACGAGGGCGATGAGGATGCCGAAGGCGGCCAGGCGCATCGGGTCGATCCGCAGGATCTCCTGCGTGCGCTCCACGCCGAACGCGAGGCTGAGCATGATCAACGAAAGGGCGGAACCGAGGCCGCCGATGAAACCGCCTCCGGGCAGATTGTGTCCGCGCAGCAGCAGGTACACCGCGAACACGTTGATCACGAAGAACAGGAACGAGCCGACCGCCCGGAAGATGAACGAGTCGCCCGTCTTCATTTCCGCTCCTTCCCTTCCCCTCCGGACGCGGCGCGTCCGAGGCCGTAGCCCGCCGGTCCCATCGCACCCGAGGCGTACTCCTCCGCCGAGCGTCGGTAACGCATGACGAGACCGAGCGCTCCGAGGCAGGCGATCACCAGGACCGACGCCTCCATCAGGGTGTCGAAACCGCGGAAGTCGACGAGGATGGTGTTGACCGTGTTCGTGCCGTAGGCGAGCGGCACCGTGTTCTCCAGGTAATAGGAACCGGCAATGCGCGCCTCCTTGTGCTGCATCGACATCAACACGCCGAGGGTCGCGATCGCGCCCACGCCAACCGACACCGCGATGTTGACCGCCTGGCGGCTGCGCGAGAAGGAGCGGCCGATTTCGCTCTTCTGCGAAGCGCGCGGAAAGCGCGCGAGCAGGAGGAGGACGAGCAGCAACGTCGCCGATTCGACGAGGATCTGCGTCATCGCGAGGTCGGGCGCGCGGAATAGCACGTAGTAGAACGTGACCAGGAAGCCCACGATCGAGACGGCGATCAGCTGGGCCGTCCAGCTGCGCAGCGCGATGATCATCGCCAGCGCGATCCCGACGAGCGCCACCACGAAGGTTCGCAGCGGATCGAAGGCGTCCGCCCCGGGAGACCCGACCCAGAGCGCCCCGCGCTCGGACCACCAGTAGCCGCCGAGCACCAGCACCATGAAACCGATGGCGACGCCGAGGTAGTCGAAGGCGTGGTCGAAACGAAGGACGCGTCCGAGCAGTTTCGCGCCCTTCGGCAACCAGGCGACGCCCGCCTCGAAGGCGCCGTCGAAGCGCAGCAACGCAGGGATCGCCGCCCAGCGCCAGCGCTCGATCTGGAAAAGCGCGAAGACGCCGAGTCCCGCCGCAACGATCAGCACACTCATGAGAAACTCGCGCGTGACCCCGTGCCAGATCGAGAACGACATCGCTTCCGCCGGGTGGAGTCCGGTCGTGCGCAGGACATTGAGCCCGGCGGCGAGCGCGTTGGGAAACAAGCCGAAAACGAGACACGCGGCGGCGAGCAGCGCGGGCGACGCCTGCAGCGCCAGGCCGGGCGCGTGGAAATGCTTCACGACCTCCGGCGGTGTGCTGCGCCCGCCGAACACGCCCCAGACCAGGCGCGCCGAGAAGGCCACCTTAAGGATCGAGGCAACGACCACCATGACGAGCGGGTACCAATTGAGGAAGCCCGCCCCTTCCCAGTAATCGAACTTCTCCTTGAGCATGTACTCCTTGCTGATGAAGCCGAGCGTGCCGGGGAGACCGGCCATCGAGGCCGCCGCGATGGCCGCGATGACCGCGAGGAGCGGGAGTCGCGTTCGCAGCCCCCCCAGTTTGCGCACGTCGCGCTCCCCGGTGGAATGGTCCACGATGCCCACGACCATGAAGAGGCAGCCCTTGTAGAAGACATGGCTCGCGATATGGAGAAGATCTCCCTGCGCGCCCTCGGGCGGGCTCATGCCGTAAAAGCCGATGAGGAAACCGAGCTGGCTGACCGTCGAGAACGCCAGGATTGCCTTGAGGTCGTGCGAAAGCAGCGCGAGCAGCGCTCCGAGCGCCATCGTGCCGAAACACACCGTGACCAACAGGGGTGTCCAGAGATCGACCTCGCGAAACACCGGAAAGATGCGCGCCACGAGAAAGACGCCGAGCTTCACCATCGTGGCGGAGTGCAGGTAGGCGCTGACCGGCGTCGGCGCGGCCATCGCGTTGGGCAGCCAGAAGTGAAAGGGAAACTGCGCCGACTTCCCCAAGGCTCCAATCGCGATGAGCACGAAGGCCGCCGTCACCAGTCCGGTCGGGGCGCCGCCGAGGGCGCCGTCGGAAAGCGCCGCCAGTTCGTAGGTGCCCGCCAACTCGCCGACGATCGCCACGCCCGCCAGCAGCGCGAGCCCGGTGCCCCCGGTGACAAGCAGCGCCATGCGGGCGCCGTCCCGGGACTCGCCCTTGTCATGGAGAAAGCCGATGAGCAGGAAGGACGAAATGCCCGTCAGTTCCCAGAAAATGAAGAGCAGGAGGAGATTTCCGGCGAAGACCGTGCCGAGCATCGCTCCCATGAAGAGCAGCAGGTAGGCGTAAAACCGGCCGTGGTGCTTGTAGTGATCGTCGAGGTAGTTCGCCGCGTAAAACGTCACCAGCACGCCCACCCCGCTCACCACCAACCCGAAGAAGAGGGCGAGTCCGTCGACCACGAAGGTCAGATTCAAACCCAGCGAGGGCACCCAGCTCACCTCGATCACCTCGCGCCCGAATGCCGCGGAATCGGCGGCCACCCCGAGAAGGAGCGCGCAGGCCACGACCGGAACGGAAAGCGCCAGCCAGCCCACGCGCCGGCCCAGACGTCGCCCCGCCAGCGCCATGACGGGCACCGCCAGGAATGGCAGGAAGATCGCAGTGAGCAGAGTGGTTCCCATGAATAAAATGCCCGGGCGCCCGGAAGCCGGCGCGGGTGCGCGACAATCGAAACCGGACCTTTGTCCTGTCAACCGAATCCGGCCGGTATTCGTCCGGAATCGCGCGCACGACACCCTGAAGCGCACCCGTCCCGGCCGGCCCGCAAGGCCCGCGCGGCGCCGGCCGCCCTGTCACAGGCGCGCGAATACGAGGGCGGTCACCGCGAGCAGGAACGCCACGGTCAGGACCAGTGCGCCCCCGAGCGGGGGCCGGTGCGCATTGTCGTCGTAGGGCACCACCCTGCCCCCGGCGTCCCGCGTCCATCTCAGCGGATTGACGGAACGGGCCGCCACCGCGGCCACGAGGGCCTGGCGTGCGCGCACGCCCGCGGAGAAAACGGCGTTGACCGCCGAGACGAGTCCGCCGGCCGGCACGCGGAGCGCCCGGCGGTACAGCCAGTCGGTGTCCACCGCCAGGTACGGTTCGCCCGCCAGCTTGTCGCGCAGGATCCAGAACCCAACGAAGGTGAACGCGAGCAACTGCACGGCCTCGACGAGGTGGGCGGCCGTGTAGGGGTGGTACTCCATCGGATGCGGCAGAAATTTGTAGAGAGCCGATGGATACACCCCGTAGAAGGTGCAGAGGAAGGCGACGATGCCCATCGCGACGAGCATGTTGCGCGGGGCCGGCTGCGGACGCAGACCCCGGTCGGGCCCCCAGAAGGTGAAGACGGGGATCTTCAGCCCCGTGTGCAGGAAGGTGCCGACCGAGGCGAGCAGCAGGAGCAGCATGACCGCCTCGCGGTGGTCGTAGCCGGCGGCGCTTACGATGATCGATTTGGAGACGAAACCGTTGAACAACGGGAAGCCGGAGATCGAAAACGCCCCGATCATGAACAGCCAGAGCGTCACGGGCATATGCCGGCCGAGCCCGCCCAACTCCGTCAGCTTCGAACGCCCCGTCGTGTGGAGCACGACGCCCGCCCCCATGAAGAGCAGCGCCTTGTAGAGGATGTGGCTGTAGGCATGCGCGGCCGTGCCGTTGAGCGAGAGCGCCGTGCCGATGCCCACGCCGGCGACCATGTAGCCGACCTGGCTCACGATGTGGTAGGCCAGGATCTGGCGGATGTCGTTCGCGAGCACCGCGTACACGACGCCGTACAGCGCCATGATCACGCCGCCCCAGACGAGGATCTCCCAGCCGGGAAACAGCCGCATGAGCACGTAGACGGCGGACTTGGTCGTGAGCGCGCTCATGAAGATCGCGCCCGTGACGGTGGCCCGCGGATACGCATCGGGCAGCCAGGAGTGCAGCGGAGGGAGGGCGGCGTTGAGCGCCACGCCGAGCAGGATGAGCCAGGCGCCCGCAAAGCCGGGGTCGAGACGGCCGAGGATCTCCACGTGACCGTAGGCGATCTGATGCCAGATGATGCCACCGAGCAGCAGGCTGCCTCCGAAGAGATGGACCATCAGGTAGCGAAACCCGGCCGCCCGGGACTCGTCCGTGCCCCGTGCGAAAATCAGCCCGGCCGAGGCCACCGCCATGAGCTCCCAGTAGAAGAGCAGCGTGAGGAAGTCGCCTGCAAAGGTCACGCCGAGCGCACCGGCCGCATAGAGCATCGCCACGACCGGTTCGCCGCGGTTCCGCACATGCCACGCGTAAATGCCGGCCACGACCCCGATCAGGCCGAAGATCATGCCGAACACGCGGTTGGTCGCGTCGACCTTCAGCAGCACCAGTTCGAAGCCGGCGTAACCGGCCGTCAGGCGGCCGCCATCGGGCAGGCGGAAGACCTGTACGCAGGCCAGCGCCGCGAAGAGCACAAAGACGAACGGGCGGACCCGCGCCGGAGAGACGGCGACCGCCGCGGCGCCCGCCAGCAACACGAAGGCCGGTGGCAGCAGCTCACTCATCGTAATAGTCCTCCTTCTTCTGCAGCGCGGCCTTCCCGAGGGCCTTCGAGACCACGATGATCAGGACGCAACCGACGAAGCCGAAGATCGCGTAAAAGCCGGGAATCGCATCCCACGCATGCGCCTTCGGATTTTCCGGCCCGAAGAGCTGCAAGCCCACCGAGGCGGCGGTGACCAAACCGAGCGCTAGCCAATGCCAGGTCTTCATGGGCGTCAGGGAGTCGGAGGGGGTTGCAGGATCTCGGCCGAAATCCCGCTGGCGAGGGTGAAGACCGGCGCCAGCAGGTCCGGAAACAGGCCGAAAACGACCGCCAGCGCGGCGGTGACGCACAGCGGCACCACCATCCACGGCGAGGCCTCGTTGTAAGCCGCGTGTTTCGGGCTGGGTCGGAAGAACGCCCGCAGCACGATCGGGAAGAAATACGACGCGTTCAGCAGACCGCTCACCAGAAAGACGGTCAGGACGACCATCTGGCCGCCTTCGACAGCACCGAGGCCGAGGTAGTACTTGCTGAGAAACCCGTTGATCGGCGGGATGCCGGCGAGACCGAGCGCGCCGACCGCGAAGGCCCCGAAGGTCCAGGGCATGGCACGTCCCATGCCGTCGAGCTGGGAGACCTCCGTCTTGTGCATGTGCACGTAGATCGCCCCCGCGCACATGAAGAGCGTGATCTTCATCAGCGCGTGGGCCGCCATGTGGAGGAGGCCGCCGGTGAAGCCCGCCGGCGTCAACAGGGCCGCGCCCAAGGCGATGTAGGAAAGGTGCCCCACCGTCGAATAGGCGAGCCGCTTCTTCAGATTGTCCTGCCGCATCGCGATCAGCGACGCCAGCAGGATGGTCGCGCCGGCAACCGTCGCGAGCACGACGTCGAGGCCCGCCGAGGCCATCAGCTCCGGCCCGAAGACGAAGCCGACTACGCGGACGATGCCGAAGACGCCGGATTTCACCACCGCGACCGCGTGCAGCAGGGCGCTGACGGGCGTGGGCGCCACCATGGCCGCGGGCAGCCAGCTGTGGAGGGGCATGAGGCCGGACTTCACGCCGACGCCCACCAGGAACAGCACGAAAAGGGCGCGCAATCCGTCCGCCGAGAATGCGCCCGAGGCGAGCAGGCCGCCGGCCTGGAAGTCGATGTTGCCGTTTACGAGATAGATCCATCCGGTCGCGACGAGGAAGAGCAGCCCGGCGGTCAGGGCATAGGCGAGGTACATCCGCCCGGCGCGGATCGCCTCCGGCGTTTCCTTGTGCACGACGAGCGGATACGTCGCCAGCGTCAGCAGTTCGTAGAAGACGAGAAAGGTCAGCAGGTTCGCCGAGAAGGCGATGCCGATGGTCGCCGAGAGGCTGAGCGCGAAGGAGGCGTAGAACCGTGTCTGGCGTTTCTCCTCGTTGCCCCGCATGTAGCCGATCGAGTAGATCGAGGTGACAAGCCAGAGCGCCGAGGCGATGAGGGCGAAGAACACGCCGAGGGCGTCCGCCTTGAGCGCAAGGCCCACGTTCGGCACGATCTCGAGAAACTCCCAGGTCGCCGCCCGGCCGGCCAGCGCGTCGGGCAGGAGGCAGAGCACGAGGGCGAGTTTCGCCAGGCCGGCGAGGAGCGTCCAGGCCTCGCGCACGTTCGGAAACCGGCCGCTCAACAGGATCGGCACCACGGCCGCAAGGGAGACCAGCACGGCCGCCGCCGGCACGAAGGAATCGTAGGTCGAGGGAGCGTCCATGGCCGTCTCCTAGAAACCCTCCGGAAGCATCGGGCGGATCAGGCCGCGCACGATCGCAACGTTGGCGAACCCGAGGACCAGCAGCGCCACGCCGAGCGCCACCGTGGGGATCACGAGGCTGGGGCTCCGGTCGGCCCGCGCAGGCGCGGCCTCGCCGTCCTTTTTGTCTCCACCGGGCAGATACAGGCGCTCGATCACGCGGAAGAAATACACGGCATTGAGCAGGCTGCTCGCCACGATGACGGCAAGGAACGCTCCGTTGCCGGCCTCCCAGCTGCCGAGGAGCAGGTACCACTTGCTGAAGAAACCCGCGAGCGGCGGCAGGCCGACCATCGAGAGGGCCGCAAGCGTGAAGGCCGCCGCCGTCCATGGCATCGTGCGCTGCAAGGAATGGTCCAGCGCGGCGATCGACTGGCTGCGTCCGGCCGCCCGCAGATTCCCGGAAACGAGAAAGAGACAGGCCTTCATGCAGGCGTGGTTGAGGGCGTGAAGGATCGCCCCGATGAAGCCGTAGGCGTTGCCCAGGCCGATCCCCAGCGCGATGTAGCCGATCTGGGCCACGCTGCTGTAGGCGAGCATCCGGCGCAGATCGTCCTGCGCGATGGCCATGATCGAGCCCCAGACGATGCCAATCGCACCGAGCACGCCGATCGCAAAGGTGAAGGGCAGGTCGTGACGAACCCAGTCCGGCTCCATCACGAAAAAGAGGATCCGGATGAGCACGTACGCGGCGACCTTGGTGCCGAGCGGTGCGATCAACGCCGTGCCCGAGGTCGAGGCGGACGTGTACACGTCGGGCAGCCAGAGATGGAGGGGGAACAGCGCCATCTTCAACCCCATGCCGGCGACGATGAAGACCAGGCCGATGACAATCAGCGGCTGCAAGCCGGTCACGCCGACGATCGCGGTGAGGTCCGCCATGTTGAGCGTGCCCGTGCCCAGATAAATCAACCCGAGACCGAGCAGGTAGAGGGAGGCGCCGACCGTGCCCAGAATCAGATACCGAAAGGTCGCCACCGCGGCGCGGGCCGTGCCGGAGCCAAGCAAGGCATAGCCGGAGAGCGCCGCGATCTCGAGAAAGACGTAGAGGTTGAACAGGTCCCCGGTCAGGACCATGCCTGTCAACGAACCAAGCGTGAGCAGGGCCGCAATGTAGAACACGCCGGCCCGGCCCTCCAGTTCCTCCGGCACGGGCCGCCGGGAGTGGACGAGCACGACGGCGGCCACGCCGGAAATCATGAGCACGAAGAAAATCGAGAGCGGATCGAGGATCAGCTCGATGCCGATGGGCGGCGCCCAGCCGCCGACGGCGTAGCGGATCCGGCCGGCGGCCAGCACTCCGGGGAGCCCGGCGAGGTTGATGGCAAAGACCACTGCGCACGTCGCCACGGCAAGGGCGTGGGGCAGCCAGGCGCCGAGCCGCGCGACCAGCGGGATGACGAGGGCCGCGAGAAAGAAGAAGACGATCGAAAGGACCGCGAGGTGCTCGAAGATCATTTCATCCTTTCGATGAGCACGTCCTCGTCGAGGGTGCGGTACTTGCCGTGGATGCGGATGAGCAGCGCGAAGGCCACGCCCAGCGTGGCCACGCCCACCACGATGGCGGTGAGCATGAGGGTGTGCGGCAGCGGATTGATGTAGGAAACCGGCTGGGAGACCCCGATGCGCGGATCCAGAACGGGCACGGTCGAACCGTCCTTGTACGCGGCGATGACGAAGAAGAGGATGATCGAGGCCTGGAAGATCGAAAGACCGATGACCTTCTTCACATAGTTGCGCTTCAGCAGCATGCCGTAGAGCCCCAGCGTGAGCAGCGCGAAGCAGAACCAGTAGGCGTAGTAATCGTCGATGACCTTAATCATGGTCGCGTCCTTCCATCAGCCGGTCGAAGATCGCCACCAGCACCGACATCACCGCGAGGCCGACGCCGATTTCGACAATGAGAATGCCCCAGTAATGAAGCTGCGGCGGTGTCATGCCGGGAATCGGCGTGTATTCGTACTGGAGAAAGTTTCCGCCGCCCAGCAGATCGAGCACGCCGACGCCCGCGTAGATCAGCACGCCGACGGCTCCCAGCGGCAGGGCCAGCTCCGGGGGAAATTCGCGGCGGCTGCGCTGCAGCCCCTCGCCGAACCGCAGCAGGATCACCGACGCCGCGAGCAGCGCCCCACCCTGAAAACCGCCACCCGGGCTGTAGTGCCCGTGAAAGATGACGTAGAAGGCGAAGACCTGGATCAACCGCGCCACCATGCGGCAGGTCACCCGGACGACGGGGCTGGAGATCTCGCGGTCGTTCGGCGTCATTTCCGGGCCCTGAGAATGAGCAGGCAGGCCAGGCCGGCCGTGAAGACGACGATGGTTTCGCCCAGCGTGTCGAAGCCGCGGTAGTCGGCCAGCACGACGGTGACGATGTTGTCCGTGTCCGCATCCTTGCTCGCGTTGAGAATGTAGTAGGCCCCGGCCACCGGCGTGCCGGCGGCGCTGAACTCGCGGTTGATCGGGGACTGGGCGTCGCCGCGCGGCGGCAGGAGGCTCGCCGTGTACAGCATGAGCCCGAAGAAGCCGGCCAGGATCAGGTAGGTCAGCGCTCTCAATCCCGGGTCCTCCGCGTGGTTCTCAGGATCAGTACGATGAAGAGGACGCCGACGACGCCGGCGCCCGCCACGGCCTCGGTGAAGCCGACGTCGACGGCGCCCATGGAGATGAAGAGAATCGCAATCACGAAGCTGAAGACGGACGTGCTGACCGCCGCGGCGAGCAGGTTGCGCACCTCCAGCGCGATGAGCGCAGCCGCGAGGAGGAAGAAATACAGGACAATCTCGAGCGCCCAGGGCATGGTCTCAGCCGCCCCCCTTCCGGCGCCAGGGTTTGTACCCGTGCCGCATCGCCGCGCGCGCCAGCGCGTGGGCGGCGACGGGATTCGTCAGCGTGAGAAACACGATCGCCACACCGATCTTCGCGCTCTCGATCGTCAGGCCTTCGAGCACGGCAATCCCCATGAGCACGACGATGATGCCGACCGTGTCGACCTTGCTCGCCGCGTGGGTGCGCGCAAAGAAGTCCGGCAGACGCAGGATCCCAAGACTGCCGAGAAACATGAAGACGAGGCCCGCCGTCATGAGCAGTCCGCCGGCAAGGGTCTGGAGCAGATCGGCGTTCATTTGCGGCTGCGGAGGAACCGGAAGTACTCCGCCATGGCGATGCCGCCGATGAAGTTGAGCACGGCGTAGGCCAGCGCGAGGTCGACGAACATGTCGAGACGGTCGAACAGCATGCCGGCCAAGAGGATCAGCGCGATGATCTTGCCGCCGATCGCGCCGATCGCCAAGAGGCGGTCGAAGATCGTCGGCCCCTTCACCACCCGGTAGAACGGGATGAGGATGATGAAGACCAGGAAGACGGCGACGTAGACGACGAAGGTGTTCATGGACGGCGTTCGTCGGGCTGACCGTTGACCGGAAGTTCGTCGACCTTCGGTGCCGGCCCGTCGACGAACAGGCGCGCCACCCGGGCCTGCATGGAACCATCCAGCACGTCGCGAGCCGTGCGTTCGGTGAGCGCATGGATCAGGTAGCAATCGTCCTGGACATCGACCGTGAGCGTGCCGGGTGTGAGCGTGATCGAGTTGGCCAGCGAAACGGTCGCGATCGTGTTGGGCTGCTCGCAACGGAAACGGACCAGGCGGGGGTTGAGATGACGGCCCGGGTTGACGATGACCCTCGCGACGTAGAGCGCGGAAAGGACCATCTGCCAAAGCAGCCAGAAATAATAGAGCACCCAGCGGAGCGGATGAATCTCCACCCATTTCCCGGAGCCGACCAGCGGTTCCAGCCGGCTGTCGAGCCAGAGCAGAAAGGCCACGCCGGCTAGGCCCGTTCCAAGGTGGAAGGCATCGTACTTGCCGCTGAGCAGCACCCAGACTGCGAAAAGAAACATCCCCTTGATCGCCAGCGTGCGCGCCAACCGGGACGCGCCCGGTTTTTGCGGCGCTGACGGCGAGGAAGTGGAGGGTGTGGAAGCCGGCATGGAGGCGGGCGGGAGAAAGGAGCGATCAAGGTTGCGGCCAAGTCTCGGTCAAGACCAATTCCGACCGGTGAGTCTTCAGGCACCGAGCCCGGTCAACCTTGGCGGCAACGCCTCCAGCGATTCCACAAATTCGTCGGCCCCGGACCGCACCCGCTCGCGCGCGACGTAGCGACCGAAGCCCACGAAGAGGTCAACCACCGGCTTGGTCTCCAGATCGCTGACTCCGTCGCCCACCATCACCACCCGCACCGGCGCGAGTTCGGTGCGCAGCCGCTGAATGACCTCGGGCTTGCCGCCGGACCGCGTTGTCGGATAGGTACGGTCGTAGTCGCGGTAGCGCCCGGCTTCGTCGAAGTACAGGTCCACCGCCTCGACACGCGCGATGCCGAGGTGGTCGGCCAGCGGACGGATCGCCTGACGAAAGCCGCCACTCAAGATAACCGGGGTCCAGCCCGCGGCCCGTGCCTGCGCCAGCATGGCGGCGGCCGCCGGCTCGACGGTTTCGATGTAGCGACGACCGACTGCCTCCACCTGGGCCCTCGTCGGCCGGATGATCTCCAGGCGGCGGCCAAAGACGGCTTCCACGGGAATCTTTCCGTTCATGGCGTCGTTCGTCATCGCCTCCACCTGGGCAAAGACCTCGGGGCCGCAGGCGCGGCCGAGTTCATCGATGCCTTCGATGGAACTGAGGGTGCTGTCGCAGTCGAGGATAAGCAGTCGGGTCGACACGCCGCGACGCAAACACGCCGCCGGTCCGGCGCAACGCACAAAAAAGCCCTCCCTGGAAAAGGGAGGGCGGAAACTGCGGAAACGTGCGCCGTCCTTACTTGGACTTGGAGCCGCGGCGGAACTTCGAGGTGAACTTCTCGACGCGGCCGGCGGTGTCGACGATGCGCTTCTCGCCGGTGTAGGCGGGGTGCGAATCCATCGTGACGTCGCGCACGACAACCATGTAGTCGACGCCATCGATCTTTTCCTTGCGGCCCGACTTCATCGTCGAGCGGGTGAGGAAGCGCTTGCCCGTGGCGACGTCGAGGAAGCAGATGTTGTTGAGAACGGGATGGCCTTCGGCTTTCACAGGTGTGGGTCTCCTTTGGGTAACACTCAGCCCTGACGGGCCTTGTAACGCGGCTCAACCTTGTTGATCACGTAGATCTTGCCGCGACGGCGGACAACCTGGCACGCCGGGTGACGCTTCTTGGCGGATTTGATGGAGGAAACAACTTTCATAAAAGAGACGAAAACACCGGTCGCGTCAGGCACTGTCAAATGAAATGTTGGCGCCGCGAGGGCGTGCTCTGGGCGGGACGTCCAAACTGACGTGCCGGCGGGGACGCCGGCGCCCCCAGGATTAATTTCCGCTTGGATCGTCCGGCTCGTCGACCAGCAGTTTCCACTCGTGATTGAGGTCGGTGAGGATGCCGCGCCAGAGGGCCTCGTCGGGCGCGAAGCTCATCAGGTTGGAGGGGATCGGGCTCACGACCCAGGTGTGATGCCGCAATTCGTTTTCGAGCTGCCCCTCCGCCCAGCCCGAGTAGCCGAGAAAGGCGCGCAGGTGCATGCCCTCCTCGCCGCTCAATTCGGCCGCCTTCCCCGGTTCGATGCCGAAAAACAGCTGGAAACCCTCCCCGTCGGGACGGATGCGCCACGCGCAGATCAGCAGTTGCTCGCGATTCACGGGACCGCCGGAGAAGACCGGGACCGCGGCAAGCTCCCCGAGCGCGAAGGCTGGATCGAGGTCGGCGAGGCGCTTCTTGAGCGGGCGATTGAGGACCACCCCCATGCTGCCGTCGTCGCCATGCGCCGAGAGCAGGACGACGGAATGGCGGAAATTCGGGTCGCGCAGCCCCGGATGGGCGAGCAGCAGCGAGCCGGCGAGGCTGGCGGGTTTGACTCGGTGGCGTTCGCGCATGTCAGAGCCGGGTGATGCGCACGCCCGCATCGGCGAGCAGGGGTGCGACAATGGGATCGTTATGGTAATCCTCCCGGTAACGCACCTCGGAAATGCCGGCGGAGGCGAGAATCTTGGCGCAGTTCACGCACGGGTAATGGGTCACGTAGGCGACGCAGCCCTCCACGGAGCTGCCGCGCCGGGCCGCGTCCGCCACTGCATTCTGCTCCGCATGCACGGTCGCCTGCTCGTGCCCGTCCCGGACGCGCGAGACGTGGGGCGTTCCTGGCAGAAAGCCGTTGTAACCGGCCGCGACGATCCGGTTCTTCCGATCGCCGCCGCTCACGATCACGCAGCCCACGTGAAGGCGCTCGCAGGGCGAACGCGTCGAGATAAGAACGGCCGTCGCCATGAAATAGTCGTCCCACGACGGCCGGGCGACAAAGCGACCCGCGGCCTCGGCGATGAGGTCGACGGGCGAAGGAGAGTCCAAGGGGGCGTCCGCGACGGGTTCCATGCTTTTTCGGTAGCGGCCCGGCGGGAAAAATCCACCTCGAAAGCCGGCGACGATTTTTGACTTTCCGACCTTCGACCTGTGACTGACGATCCGACCGCCATGGCGAAGCTTCCCGACCTCGTGGACTATTGCAACCGGCGCACCCGCCTCGACGCCTTCAAGGATGCCCCGGGCGCCTTCAACGGGCTCCAGGTCGCCAACGACGGACGCGTCACGCGCATCGGCGCGGCCGTCGATTCCGGACTCGTGCCCTTCCGCAACGCCGTCGCCGCCGGCGTGGACTTTCTCATTGTGCACCACGGCCTGTACTGGGACATGCCGCGCCCGCTCACCGGCCCGGCCTACGAACGCATCGCCACCCTGGTGCGCGGCAATTGCGCGCTCTACTCCAACCACCTCCCCCTCGACGCTCACCGGGAACTGGGCAACAACGCCCTCCTCGCCCGCCAGCTCGGCCTCCGCCCCACCCGCCCTTTCCTTGTGCGGGACGGCGAGCCCGTCGGTTGGGCGGCGCGCAGCACGCTCAAGCGCGACGCGCTGCGCCGCCGTCTCGAGGGCCTCTACCCTCGCGTGGTCGCCGTGGAATGCGGGTCCGCCGCGCCGCGCACGATCGCCTTCTGCAGCGGCAGCGGCAACAGCGCGATCCCCGAACTGGTGCGCTCCGGGATCGACACCCTCGTGACCGGCGAACTGCGCGAGGAATGGTTCAACACCGCCCAGGAGCACGGGCTCAACCTGTATCTCTGCGGTCACTACGCCACGGAGGTGCACGGCGTGAAGGCGCTCGCCGCCGAACTGGCCGCGAAATTCCGTCTGCCCTGGGTTTTCCTGCCGACGGAGAATCCGCTGTAGCCGGCCGCCGACTCCGGCCACAAATCCGGAAAATTGCATTTCCTTTCTCCCGCCGAAACGTCAGCTAAGGACGCCATGAAACGCATCGCCATCCTCAACGGTCCCAACCTCGACCGCCTCGGCCGGCGCGAGCCCGAGATCTACGGCAAGGCCACCCTCGCCGACCTCGAGGCCGCGCTGCGCGCAGAGTTCGAGCCGGCGGCGAGCCTCGATTTCTTCCAGTCGAACCACGAGGGCGCACTCATCGACCGGATCGCCGCGTGGGCCGACGAGAAGGTGGATGGGCTCGTGATCAACGGCGGCGCCTTCACGCACACGAGCGTCGCCCTGCGCGACGCCCTGCTCGGCGCCCACCTCCCGACCGTCGAGGTCCACATCTCCAATCTCTACAAGCGCGAGGAATTCCGCCACCAGTCCCTCACTGCGCCGGCCTGCCTCGCGGTGATCACCGGACTCGGCCTCGAAGGCTATTTTGCCGCCGTGCGTTTCCTGCTGAAGCGGTGAACGCCCCGGACGTACAGATTCCTCCGCCCTTCGAACAGGCCGAGGGCGAGTCGTGGCTCGTCTGCCACGCGCGGCCCCGTTGCGAAAAGAAGTTTGCCGCCCTCATGAAGGCCGAGCGCATGGCCCACTACCTGCCGCTCGTACCCAGCGTGCGCCGCTACGGCACGCGCACGAAGGAGTTCAGCAAACCGCTCTTTCCCGGTTACGTCTTCGCCCGCGTGCCGGCCGACCGCCGGTCGCGCATCTACCAGATGGAGCTGCTCGCGCGCGTCATCCCCATCGACGACGAGCCGCGTTTCCTGAGCCAACTGCACGACGTGCGCCGCGTGGTCGAGTCGGGTTTCGAATTCACCGTCTATCCCCTGCTCACCCGCGGCACGCGCGTGAAGGTCTCCGGCGGCCCGCTCTACGGGGTCGAGGGCATTGTCGACAACCCCGACAACCCCCAGGGCATCGTCGTCGCCATCGACGTCCTGCGCCGCGGTGTCCTTGTGCGGCTTCCCGGGGAATTGCTCCAGCCCCTGCCGTAACGGAAAAGTCCAAAACGTGGCGGGAGCATCCTGCTCCCGCCACGTTTTGGACTCGGTCTACCGTTCGAGCCACCGAAGCAGCTCCGTCCGCACTGGTTCGATCCCCTTGTAGGCCGCCACCGATGCGGACATCGACCGCAACGCCCGCCCCAGGCCCGTGCGCACCGCCGGAGCGCCCACCGCCTCTTTCAGCGGATGACACTCGACACGAATCCCGAAGAGCAGGCCGCCCCCTGCCGTCAAACCCGCGAGCAGCTGGCGCTCCACGCGCAGCCATACGCACGAAGGATCGAAGGGCGGAGCAAGCCGCGGGCGCGGCACGTCCGGATGGAGATTGAGTTCCGCCGTCGCCGCCAGGCCCCAATTCGCGCGCAGGAAGGCCGTCCCGGGACGCAGGTCCGTCAGGAACCGGCGGATCGTTCCGGCCAGAGTGTCGTTGAGCCCGGGCACGACACCGTGGATCGCCTCGAGCGGGCGTCCCAATTGCGCCTCAAGCGCCCAGCCGGTCGGGAAACAAAGGGCGCCGCCGAGCAGGACGTGTTCGCCCGACCGGTCTGGCGCAAGCAGCAGGAAGTCCGGCTCGAGCCGCCGGCCGAGGTCCGTCACGGTTGCGCCCGCCGGTTCCCCGAGGAGCGCGGCCAGGGCCGCCCGCAGGGGCTCGCCTTCCGGGCGCAGGGCGGCATGCCGGTCCGGGTCCGTATCCAGCAGTCGGTTACGTTCGGCAAGCAGCCGCGGCGCGTCGGCGGTGCGCGCAAAAAAGGCGCGCGCGTCGCCCCGGCGCAGGGCCATCCGGAAGCGGTGCTCCCCGTCGGGAAAGAGCTCCGCGAGCGCACTCATGGCCGCACCACCAGCTGCGTGCGCAGGGCCGGCGCCAGCCGGGCGCGGGCGAAGGCCGCCAGCGCAGCGGTCGTCACCGCATCGATGCGCGCGTCGTACCGCGCCAGGTCCTCGGGCGGGAGCCCGTAGAGCGCGTTGAGCCCGGCATTCATCGCGCGGGCCCCGTTGCTCTGCAGGCCCATGCGCTTCGCGGCCTTGAGACGGGTCTGGCAGCGCTGCAACTCCGACGGCTCCACCTTGCCCGCGGCCACGCGCGCGATCTCCGCGTCGATTTCGGCGAGCACCTCGCCATCCCGGCCCGGGGCCGTGCCGGCGTAGAAATAGAACATGCCGGCATGCAGGCCCGTGACCCGCGCCGAGCGCACGAAATAGGCCAGCCCCTTCTCCTCGCGCACACGCTCGAAGAGCCGCGAGGACATCCCACTGAAAAGTTCGTCGGCCACCTCGCCGATGTCGAAATCGGGATCGAGCAGACCGGGCCCGGGAAACGCCTGGTACACCACCGCCTGCTGCCGCGGCTGCACCTCCACGAACGCGCCCGCTTCAGCGGGCGCGGGGTGGCGCGACACGGGCATGACAAACGGTTTTTTGGGCAGCCGGCTCAGCAAGGCCCTCAACTTGGGACGCAGCGTCCGCGGGTCGAAAGCGCCGGCCACGGACAACACCGCGTTCGGCGCCACCACCAGCCGGCGATGCAGCGCCACGAGATCCGCCGGTCTAAGCGCCTTGAGACCCGCCTCGTCGCCGGTCGGATCGACCGCAAACGGGTGCGGACCGAAAAATTTTCTCCGCAGGAGTTTTCTCCCGAGGGTGACAACGTCGTCGGCATCCTGGGCGAGTTCGGCCAGCTGCGCCTCGCGTTCGGCCGCGAAGGTCGCGGCCTTGAACGCCGGCGCGAGCACCGCGTCCGCCAGCACGCCGAGCGCGGTGGACACCTCGTTCGGCAGCACCTCGGTCGCGAGCCCGAAACTGTTGTTGCCGGCAAAGGGATGGAACACGCCGCCCGCCTGCTCGATGTCGCGCGCGACCTGCGCAGCGGTCCGGTGCTTCGTGTCCTTGGTCAGCATCGTCGCCAGGAGGGCCGTCGCCCCCCGGCGGCCGGGTTCCTCGAAGAGCGGTCCGCCAGAAAACAGCAGGCGCAGGTGCAGGTTCGGCAGACGGCGGTCGGGTTGCAGGAGCAGGCGCGCTCCGTTCGGCAGGACGACGGTTTCGAGGTCCTCCCCGCTCCTGACAACGGACGGGGCCGAGGGCGGTGTTTCTCCGGCGGGCGCGGCGGGATTGATCGAAACCGCCGTGAGACGCGACGGTGCAAGATGTGTCCGGAGCACCTCGACGAGGCGGGCCGGCGTCACGCGGCGCAGGTCCTCGAAGTAGGTGCGGCTGTGGTCGAGGTCGCCCACCACCACCTCGGCGACACCGAGACGGGACGCCTGGCCGGCGACGGTCTTGCGCGCGTTGATCTCGGAGACCACGAGCTGCCGCACGGCCTTCCGCACCTGGGCGGCCGTGAAGCCCCGTCGGGCAAGCCGGGCGAGGGTTGCATGCACGGCCTTTTCGGCCGGTCCACGACTGGCCGGCTCGCAGGTGTAAGAGATGTAGAAAAGGCCGCAGCTGCCCGGATTCCAGCTCGTCGCATCGATGGCGTGCACCAGGCGGGCCTTCTCGCGGATCTCCTGCCAGAACACCGAGCTGTCGCCGTGGCCAAGCACGGTCGCAAGCACGTCGAGGGCCGGCGCGTCCGGATGGGCGAGCCCCGGGATCGGCCAGGCCAGGCCGGCCCGCGAGATTTCAACGTCCTCATGCCGGTGCCAGGCCCGCGGCGCCAGCGGGGGCGGTTCGTCCGGCACGAACACGGGCGCCAGCTCGCGGCGCGGCACGCGCCCGAAATGCTCCTCCACCGCCGCGCGCACCGCCGCCGGGTCCACGCCGCCGGCCACGACGACGACGAGGTTGTTGGGCACGTATCGGGTTTTGTAATACGCCACGAGGTCGTCGCGCACGTTCGCCGCAAAGACATCGCGGTGCCCGATGACCGGGTGGCGGTACGGATGCTCGCGGAAGGCGGTCTGGAAGAGCGCCTCGAACAAACGGTTGTCCGGGTCGTCCTGCCCCATCGCAATCTCGCGCAGGATCACGTCCTTCTCCTTCCCGACCTCCCCTTCCGGAAGCGTCGAACGCAGCACGGCGTCGCCGAGCACGTCGATCGCCACGTCCACGTGGCCGGCGGGGATGTCAATGTAGTAGACCGTGCGGTCGAAGGTCGTGTAGGCGTTGATGTAGCCGCCATGCGCCTGCACCACGGTCGAAATCTCGCGGCCCTCGCGGCGCTCCGTGCCCTTGAAGAGCATGTGCTCGAGGTAATGCGAAAGACCGGCGCCCAGCTTGCCGCCCTCGTGGATGCTGCCCGTCTTCACCCACACCTGCACGGAGGCGATCGTCGAGGCGGGATCGGGCTTGATCAGCAAGGTGAGTCCGTTGGCCAGCACCGTGCGCTCGACGGGTTCGTTCCAGAACGGTTCAAGCAGGGCGAAATCGGCGGAGAGGGAAGCGTGGTTGGGCATGAAGGGAAATCGAAGTGCGCCGCACAGGACGGCCGCGCCGCCCGAAACCGCCGGCCCCGTTCGCGGACGGGTCTCCGGCGCGCGGTTCAGAGGGATTCTTGCGACGCCGCGGGCGCGGCCCCCTGCGGGCGCGCACGTGCGGGCAGAAACGGCTTCACGAAGGCGTCCTCGAAGGTGTAGGTTTCCGAGAAATCCTCGCGGCGATCCTGGTCGGTTTTGCTGAATACGTTGTACTCGATGAGATTGAAAACGATGTCGCCGAAGTCGGCGCAACGCGCGATGCCCCACGACTCGAGCACGGTCTTCGCCAACGGTCCGAACTGCTCGAGCGCATACGCCCGCAGGCCATCGAGCAACTCCGGCCCCGTCACATGCTGGGAACGGCCGGCTCGCTTTGCATCCCGCTTTCGCAGATCCTTCACGGTGTGATCCAGCCCCTGGCGAACAAAATGGTAACCCTTCCGGTCGAATCGACCGTCTTCTTTGCAAATCAAGGTCACCACCTCGTCAAAATCCAAATCCTGCATATGATTCCCGCACGGTGCAGAAGTCTTTATTCGGCGCAACTACGCAAAAGATCCTCCAAACGGTCGTTGTCGGCTTGCATTTTTGCCTAAAGACCCTGAACCTCACCCCGTCTTTTGTAAAAACTGAGTAAAATACCCCAGCAATTTACATTTGACGTTACGTTTCGGCAAACTACTGCTAATTGAAAAGCAACATGATTGCCTCGACTCAAACCCATCATCCTGTGGCCAACGTGAAAACCTCGGTAAACACCCAATCCACCCCGCTCGATCTCGCCTGTGCGCGATTGAAGGCGGCTGGCTTGCGCATCACCCAACCGCGCATCGCGATTCTCGACGCGCTCATCAAACGCTCCCTGCCGGCGAGCATCGAGCAGATCCATGGCGATCTCTCGGGATCGTCCTGCGACTTGGTGACGGTTTACCGTTGCCTCGCCGCCTTCGAGGAACTCGGCCTCGTCCGCCGCTGCTTCTTCCATAACGGCACGAGCCTGTACCAGATCAGCCTCGGCGACGAGCCCGTTTACCACGTGGTGAACAAGGGCGACAACTCCGTCGAGGCGCTCGATGCGGAGACGTCCGCCGAGCTGCGTGCCGCCCTGCTCAAGGTCGAAAGCTTGCTGAAGTCCCGCGGCTACAGCGACGTTTCTCACATGGTCGAGTTCTTTGGCACGACCAACAAAAGCGCCGGGGTGCGTCCGGCGGCGGGCGTATCGATCCCCGAGTAAGCTCTCGCGAATCCGTTGTCTTTCGAGAAGCCGCGGGCACCCCCGCGGCTTTTTTGCGCCTCGATCAAGCGCGCGCGGCGCGTCGGTTGGCGACGACGCGGTCCCAGTCGACGACGTTCCAGAACGCCGTCACGTAGTCCCCGCGGCGGTTTTGGTAGTTCAAGTAATAGGCGTGCTCCCAGACATCGAGGCCGAGCACGGGATGCGCACCCGCGCTGAGCGGCGAATCCTGGTTCGGGGTCGACATGAGTTCGAGCCGCCCGCCCTTTACAACCAACCAAGCCCAGCCGCTGCCGAAGGTGCCCATGGCGGTCTGCGCGAAACGCTGCTTGAAGGAATCGAAGCTGCCGAAGATGCCTTCGATTTCGCGGACAAACTCCGCCGGCGGTCGGCTCGGCCGCGCGGCCGGGGCAAGGATCTCCCAGAAGTGAACGTGGTTCAAATGCCCCCCAACATTGTTGCGCAGCGTTGTCCGCACTGTTTCAGGCGCCCGCGAGAGATCGCGTACGATCGCTTCGGCCCCGAGGGCGGCGAGTGCGGTGTGATCCTTGAGCGCGGCGTTGGCGTTGTTGATGTAGGCTTGGTGATGCCGGGTGTGGTGGATTTCCATCGTGCGGGCATCGATGTGCGGCTCGAGCGCATCGTAGGCGTAGGGGAGCTTGGGCAACGCAAGCGCGGCGGCCGGCGCAGCGCTCCCCTGCCCCAACGCCTGCGAGGAGGACACCAAACCGAGGCCGGCCATGGCCGCCCCGACCCCAAGGGTCTTGAGCGCTTCGCGGCGGGTGAGGGAGAGTTCGGTGGAGGAAGGAGTGCTCATAAGCCGAAACCGTGAGCCCATCGCCGCCCGCGCGCAACCCCGTGCTGGATTTTGCCGCCGCGTCTCCACCCGGTCGAACGCGGCCCGTCAGCGAGACCTCGCACACCGACCGCACTCCCGATGCCTCCCCATCGGCCCGGAGCCCGTTCCTGAATGGGCTACCGTAACCCATTCCACGAGTCGTTGCGAAGCATCGGGCGCGCTTCGCTTCCTGCCGATGCCCATCGAGTCCCGCGCACCCCGTGCCCTTTCGAACGTGGCTTGAACCGAACCCGCCGCGCTCAGCCGCTCCCGTCGCACTGCTGCCCGACCTTCCTGCCAAGATGCGTACGCCGCCGAACATCCTTCTTGTCATCGCCGATCAATGGCGCGCCGACTGCCTCGGCTTCGATGGACACCCCGTCGTCGAGACACCGCATCTCGACGAGCTGTTCTGCGAAGGCATCCACTTCCGGCAAGCCTACTCCTCCTGCCCCACCTGCATCCCCGCGCGCGCCGCCCTCATGACCGGCCTTTCGCCCGCCGGCCACGGTCGCCGCGGCTACAAGGATGGCGTGCCATGGGAATACCCCGTAACCCTCGCCGGCCAGCTCGCCGCCGCCGGGTACCACACCCAATGCGTGGGCAAGATGCACGTCCACCCCGCACGCAACCTCCTCGGTTATCATCATGTCGTGCTTCACGACGGCTCCCTCGGGATCCACCGGCGCGCGCCGCAGGACTACGACTACACCGACGACTACCGTCGCGCCCTGCGCGCCGAGACCCACGGTCGCGCCGACGTTCGCGACACGGGATTGGGCGTCAATTCCTGGGTCGTGAAGCCGTGGCCCTACCCCGAACACCTCCACCCCACGAACTGGGTGGCCACCGAATCCATCGACTTCCTTCGCCGTCGCGACCCGACCAAGCCGTTCTTCCTCACCACGTCGTTCGTGCGGCCTCATCCGCCTTTCGACCCCCCCGAATCGTATTTGCACCGCTACGAACAAAAACCCCTGCCGCCACCCGCCCTCGGCGAATGGGCCGAGCGCGACGACCCCGACCGCAGCGGCCTGCGCGCGAGCTTCGGCCGCGGCCGGATCGATGCCGTGCAAAACGACCGTGCCCGCCGCGCCTACTTCGCGTTGATCTCGCAGATCGACGCGCAACTCAACCGCGTGCTGCTCGAACTCAAGGACCAGGGCGTCGACCAGAACACCCTGATTCTCTTTCTCTCCGACCACGGCGAGTTGCTTGGCGACCACAATCTCTGGGCCAAGGCGCTTCCCTACGACGGCTCGGCCCGCATCCCCTTTATCCTGCGCCCGCCGCCGTCGTGGGGATTGCGCGGCCAGCGGGTCAACCAGAAGGTCGTCGAGTTGCGCGACGTCCTGCCCACCCTTGTCGAAGCGGCGGGCGGCGTCGTACCCGCTTCGATCGAAGGGCGCAGCCTGCTCCCGTTCGTCCGCGGCGAACACGATCCCGGCTGGCGCACGCAGCTGCATGGCGAACACGAATTCGGCGAGGAGTCCAATCACTGGCTCACCGACGGAGCCGAGAAGTACATCTGGTTCCCCCACCGCGGCATCGAGCTGCTCTTCGACCTGCTCGCCGATCCCCGCGAACTGCGCAACCTCGCGTCGATCCAGCCCGACCGCACGGCGGTGTGGCGCGAGCGCCTGCTCGCCCGGCTCGACCCGTCCGACTCCGCCCGGTTGCGCGCCCTGCCCGCTTCCTCCGTCTGACCGCTTGCGGAACCACGCACTCCTGTCTTGCTCGCGCCATGCCGCCCAAGGTCACCCTGAAGGACGTCGCCGCTGCCGCCGGCGTGACCGCCATGACGGTGTCGCGCGCCTTGCGCGACAGCCCCAAGATCTCGACCGCCCGGCGCCAGGAGATCCTCGCGCTCGCCCAGAAGCTCGGCTACCGGCCCGACCCGCAGATTTCCCGCCTCATGTCGATTCTGCGGACCGCGCGCCCCAAGCGCCGGGACACCGTCATCGCCTTGCTCAACACGCTTGCCCAACCCGGCGAATACCAGGCCAACGCGCATCAGGGAGCGTTCTTCCGCGGCGCCGACCAACGCGCCCGCGAGCTCGGTTTCAAGCTGGAGGAATTCTGGGTCAACGAAGCCGTCATGCGCCTGCCCCGCCTTCAGGGCGTGCTCGCCGCACGCGGCATCGAGGCGCTGCTGCTTCTCCCTTACGGGCTGGCCCGCCAGGCGCTGCCCCTCGATTACTCGCGCTTTGCGGTGGCCGCGATCGGCCGCAGCCAGGCGGACCAGCCCTTCCATCGTTCGTGCCAGAACCATTACCGCAGCGTGCAGATTGCGATTGCCGAATGCCACCGCCGCAGCCTCCGGCGCATCGGCATGGTGCTCTCCGAGCAACTCGATGCGCGCGCCGGCCGCCGCTACTCCTCGGCCATCCTGCATCACCTGCATGTCTCCAAACCCGCCGAGCGGGTGCCCCTGTTGGATATGAAGGAATGGAACCCCCAGGCCTTTCGCCGCTGGTATGACCGCCATCGGCCCGAGGTCATCCTCTGCACCAGCCGCGTGATGCGCGAGCGGTTCGCCGCGTGCGGCCTGCACGCCCCCCGTGACTATTCCTTCGTGAACCTCGACCTCATCGAGCCCGACGACCGCTGCGCCGGCATCGATCAGAACTACGGTTTGGTGGGAGCCGCCGCAGTCGATCTGCTGGCCTACCAGCTCAATCACAACGAGCGCGGCCTCGCCCCGTTCCCCAAGACCGTGCTCATCGACGGCTTCTGGCGGGACGGCGACAGCATGTCCGCCAATCCTGCGACCACGTAGGGCGCCGAGCGGAGCGGCTCCTCCGCGAAGCCCGCCAGCCGGTTATCCTCGCCCGTTTCGCCAGGCTTGGATGGCGGCAAACCAGGCGGCGTTGATCTTCGCCTTGCCCACGTCGTTCGGGTGCACGCCATCCGAAAGATCGGTCGCGGGATCCAGCGCGGAGAAGACGTCCACCAGCGAAATGGGCCGGCCCGCGGCGGCGCGTTCGGCAACCGCCGGCTTCACCACCTGCTCGTTGTACGCAGCGGTGCGCTGATTGCGGTGGGTCATGTTCTTGAAGCTCGCATAATTGTTGTTGGCCGGGGTCACGGTCGCAACGAACACATGCGCCGTCGGCGCGCATTCGTGCAAGCGGTCAAGCAACGCGTCCAGATACCCGCGCAGGCGCTCGACCCTTATCGTCGGCTCGTCGGTGCCGCCCAGATTGTTCGTTCCGACCATGAGCAGCACGAGGTCGGGAAGGTAGCGTTGGAGGGCCAGATCGATCGGGACCGCCCGCCGGTTGAGGGTGCCTTCTTCTCCAAACACCTCTTGGAAGCTCGTGAAGAACGGGATGGTCTTGCCGTTGTATCCCTCCATCGACCCGGAAGCGCCAGGCGCCGGCACATGCTGGCTTCCCACCATCATATAGGGGATGCCCGCCCGTTCGAGATTCTGGCACAAGCCGGGATCACTGGCGGCGAAGCGCGTAATGGAATCGCCCACGCGCAGAATCCGGATCGGTGCGACCTCAGGGTTGCTGGGGACGGGTTTGTCGAGGTCACGCGTCTCGCCACCTCGTGGGTCGCGACGGTCGGACGGAATTACGGACGGATGAGAGGACATGAGAAAATCAAAGCGGTCTGCTCCGCGTCACTTCGGTCACCCGCGTCTCGCCACCCGCCGGCACCTGCGCGCGCAGAAACTCGGGCGCACCGGCGAGGCCCCAGGGCCGGTTGGCGGCCACGTCCGAAGTCTCGGCCCGGATTGTCACCTCCGCGTCGAACGGCGTCGCGTTGCGCAGCCTCAGGCTTCCGTCTTCCGCCCACCCAGCCTCCACGTGGTCGAGCGCAGCCAGGATTCCCGTGTCCGTCTGCACATAGACTCCGGGCAACTCGCGCACCGTCAGCAGCAGGGAGACTTCGCACCAACAGGGGCCGAAGAACACGCCGCCCGCGTTGTCGTCCCAGTCGCTGGTGTTGACGCGCTCGTTGATCCAGCCCGGCGGCAGCGCGCGGCCGTCGCTCGCCACGATGGGCCGGTCTTCCCGCGAAACGAACTGCGGCAGGGCGCGCGCGATCGACTCGAGCAAACGAAGGTAGCGCGCGTCTCCGGAGGCGCGGAACAGCTTGAGCAAGCCCAGCCCGCTGTGCGTGCAAATGCCGGGCGAAGCGTGCCGGTTCTGAGCATTGGCGACCACGGTGCCTGCGGTGCGCAGGCCGAGGCGGCCGAAAACCGAGTCGGGAGGAAACGGATGATCGTGGGCCATCACCCACGTGGCGAGTTGTCGCGCCGCCTTGCCGGCCGCATCGAGCCAGGAGCGGTCGCCCGTCGCCTCCCAAAGTTCGACAAAGCTCTCGACCAATGCCGCCACCGACTCGCTGTCGGGCGCCTGCATCGCATCGGCCGGCCCGCCGGTGGTCACACCGCGGGCGAGGTCGCGCTCGCGGTACCGCCGCGCGGACGCTTCGGCCACCGCCAGCATCTCGGCGTCGCCAAACCGCCGCGCCGCCCGGACCAGGCCGGCGGGAACGATCGCCCCGCTCGTGGAGTTGCCCACGAGGATCTCTCCGGTCCACTGGTCGACAAAGTGGCCGAACTGTCCCGAACGGTTCCAGATCGCCACGAGCGCCCGGGCGAGTCCGTGCGTCGTCTGTATCCACTCCTCCGGCACGGAGGTCGCGCCGGTCGCCTCGCGTGCCTCAATCAGCCTCAAGAGGTACACCAGCGCGTCCCCCTGGCGCCGTATCAGATTCCAGCGGGCAGTCCAGGGACGGCTCGCCGTCTCAAACCAGAAGTCCGACGCCCAACCCGCCTCCGGTGCATACTTGCCGAAGAGCAGACCCGCCGGACGCGCCACGCCGGCACTCAGCGCATGGTCAAGGTGCCTTTGAAGGCGCGCCCTCGTAAAGGGGCCAACGCGCGCCGCGTCATCGAGCGCGTATTGGGCAATCAGGCCGCCGCACCAGCCGGTCTGGTACGGATGGCGCGTGTCCGGACGACAGTCTGTCCGGTACAGACCCGCCCGCTCGTCCCACATGTCGCGGTCGTAATGCTCCACCACCAGCCGCCACGCCTCCGACCAGGGCAGCGTGGCCGGGGCTGACGCCGGACCGGCGAGCGCGCGCAGATCGAACAATCGATCGTGGAGGGCCTGCACCTCCTCGGCAGGAAAAGTCCAAACCCGCACCGATAACGCGAGTGACTGGCCCGGCTCGAGATCGGCACCGACGTCGGCACTGGCCACTGCGTTCTGCATGTGCCGATACCGGCGCGGTCGCACACCCGGCGTCATTATGCGCAAGCGCAGTTCGTCGCCGGCCGCATTCTCTTCGCAAATGAAGCCGGTCTCGGGCGCGTCCGCCGACTGCGGGACGAGCAGTACGGTAGCGCAGCGCCTTCGTGGATCGAACCAGCCGACCACCGGCAAGGCCGCCTCGCCGCTCTTCCAGGCGAAAGTGGTCGGCTCGCCCCGATCGGAAAGCCGCGGGATGTCGGCCACCAACACCGGCGCATCCGGTCCAGCCCGATCGGCCGGATATCGCGGCGAATAAGGCACCGGCACGGACTCGAACCGGTTGCCGGCATACACCGCGCCGGGAATGAGCAGATGACACGCGCGCGACCATGCCGCCACCCGCAGCTCCGCACCAAGCGCCACGCCCGCCACGTGGCCCTCGACGACCTCGGCACGGAACGTCCACGTGGAACCACCGGAGGTTTCTGCGTCGCCCGATGCTTCCACGTGCCACGCCCACTCCGCACCGGCGAAGCGCTTCGGAGGCAGATGGGCGGAAACCGACTCCTGCAATTCCGGGCCGCGGTGACGGCCCATCCAAGGCAGGAGTGCAGGCTTCATGACGCTGTCGTTTGAGTTCACGCGTGGGAGCGCCTCAGGCTCTTCCGGCGCCGGCATACGACCCGAGGCTTCCGCAACGTTCACGTAACCTTGGGAGCGCTTGCACGCTCCCCGACAACGTTTCGAAGATTCGAGGGGCGACCGGCCTCAAGTCAGGCGCCAGCGGCGTTTGATCCCCTGCTTCCGCGACAGCGTGCCGTTCCGAGCAACTCCTCCAGCGCCCGCCACGACGCTTCGCCATAAAATCGGTGGCCCTCATCGCCGATCACCAGCTTGACGCGATCCTTCGCGCCGACCGCTTCATAGATGCGCTCCACCTGCGCGAAGGCCTGGCGTGTGTCCTCGATCGGCAGGCCCCGGTCGAGACGCCCCAACGCGATGACCATCGGCTTCGGCGCCGCGAGCCCCACAATGTCCGCCAGGTCCGCGATCTCGAGCATCCGCGGCACGTAGCCACACACGCAAAAGTGACGCGACGCCCACGACGCGGCGAACCGGCTGAAACACGAGGAGGGAATGGCGAACGAGATCCGGGGCAACAGCGCGGCCGCATACAGGGAGGCCGTCCCACCCGCGGAGTTGCCCACCGCTCCGATGCGCGCCGGGTCGACCTCCGTACGGGTGCACAGATAGTCGAGGGCGCGGTCCACATCGAAGACGCGGTCGCCCAGGAGCGTTCGGCCCTGGAGCAGCGCACTCAACGCCGGCCGATGGCAACTGTTGAAACGCTCATGCCCGTGATCGCCGCGCTCCCCGAAGCCTCGCTGCTCGAGGCACAGCACGGCGAATCCTCTTCGCATCGCCTGCACGGCAATATCGCGATCGCCGCTGACATCGATTCCGCGGTTCTCCGTGGCTCGGTCGACCGCCAGCGAGACGTGCATGCCCGTGGAGTGTCCCTGAAGGCAGATCACACAAGGATAGGGCGGCTCGACGCCGGCCGGAAATCCCACGTAGGCAACGGCGTCGAGTCCGGGCTCGACGGAAAACCGCACTTTCTCGACCCGCCCTTCCGGACGCTCGCGGCGCCACAGAACACGCGGTGCCAGAGGCGCCGGCTCGGGCCGGTCGAGCCCGAGCCGTTCGCGCACCGCCGGCACAAGGCGATCCCGCCATGCCTCGAACCCGCCCCCGGCGAAGCTCAACGCCGGGCGCTGCGCCTGCGCGAGCCGTTGGTAATGGGCAACGACGTCGAGGCGGGCGAGTAGCTCCATCGGATCAGATTCGTCCATGCTCCGAGCCAGGTCGTCGCACCTCAACGGAGGAAGTACGTCTGTACAATTCCGGGATGCTTCATTTTGCAAGGGTCCTGTCCGGTGAAGCCGATCGCTCCGGATGCAGCTCGCGAAGCAGTCCCAGCGGGGCCGCCAGGCCTGCCAGTTCGTCCGGGCTCAATGCCCGTCGCCACACCGCAACGCCGGCGATCAGCCCGCCGAAGAAGTTGCCCATCGCTCCGCGCACCGAGTTGGCCCCCACCGCGAACACGGCACCGTCGGGTCCACCGTTGAAGAGTCCGCCCGGGGCGGGAAACGGGTTCGATCCCGGTTCCGCGTCCAGCCGCCCGTCGCGCCACAACTCCACGCGGCCCGCGCGGTACACCAGCGCCGCCTGGCACCACACGCCCACCGGCGCGGGCGTGGCCGCGGTCGCATAGGTATAGCAGAACGCCTTGCCTGGCGTCGGCCCGCCCACGTCCGACACATGCGCGTGCAACCGGTCTGCGCAGGGCACCCGCTCCAGCGAGTGGTCGAGCGTGCGCAGCCGCGCGTGGGCAAAGAGACAGTACTGGCGTCGGTCCCGCGATTCGTCCCATACGCCCGCGATCGCCTGCCAATACTCCGGATGATCCCGGCGGAACCACGCCGCCAGGGTGACTTCCGCCTCCGGGCCATGGATGTCGAGCGCCCCGAGGCTCGCCCGCGGTGCTTCCAGCCATTGTCCGGGCCGGATCCTGAGTATCTGCGATCCGAATACGCCGCCGGCGACCGGGGCTAACGGTCCCGCGGCCTCGCTTAATGCGGGACCGCCGCCGCAAGCCTTTCGCACCGAGCCGGCAGGTTCGTCCATCGGCCAGAACGCCGCGAGATCCTCGATTTCGGTGGGGTGCGTCAGGGCGCCGCTCATCCCCCCATCCCATCCGACTCGTCCGTGCCCGGAAGGCACCGTGCGCGTTATCGTAACCCGTCCTGGCTGACGCCCCCGGCGGAACGCGAGATCGCGCGCAGCTCTGCCTCGGTCCACAGGTTCAGGGTCTCCACGGCGTTCTGGGTCTCGATCATCGCCGAGAAGCGCTCGGCCGCATCCGCATCCCCCATTTCGGCCAGGACCCACCACGCCCCCGCCGCGCTTTCCAATTCGTCCACATTGCGCCAGCCGCCCGTGATCGTCCGGGCAAGATCCGACCGCAACGCCGTCCCATACTCTTCGGTCAGCGCCGCAACAAAATCGTCCACCGTGCGCCGGTGCGCAAACAACAGGTGCAGGTGCCGGTCCCACACGCGTTGCGTCTCGGGTCCGTACTGAAGATCCATGCCCTTCGCATACCCCCCCTGGACCGGCATGAACGGCACCATCTCCGGACGTGGTTCCACGCCCACGATCGCGGGCAGCCAGTTCGCCCGCTCTGTCAGCTTCCGGTTCTCTTCGGCCGAGGTCAGGAAACGCAGGAAATCAAGCGCCACCTCCGGGTGCGGCGATCCGCGCGTCAATCCGAGCGCGGCCGCGCCATAGGTCGCCGCTTCCGACACCGGTCCGTAGCTGAAGGGTGCGAAGCGTTCGTCGCGCGCGTCCGGCACCGGCAGGGCCATGACCCCCATCTCGAAGGGCGCCAGCAAACGAATGCTGTCCACGTCCCAGCTTCCGCTGACGAGGAACAGCGCCCGGCCCTGTGCGAATTGCAGCAGGGAATCCTCCCGTCTCATCTGCACAAAGCCCGGCGCCACATGCCGGCCCACTTCCGCCATCAACTGCAACCCGCTGCGAATCGACGGCGTTTCCAGATCCCACTCGCCCCGCAGGAACGCCAGGCTCTGTTCGCGAAAGTCCGAGAGGAGATGCAGCGAGACGTTGAGCTCGCGCGTCAGTCGCTGCGTCTGACTCGTGAAGAGGTTGTCGAACAACGGATCCACCATGAAGGGCGTCCCGAATCGCGCCCCGATCATGGGCGCCACGGGCTCGGCCTGCTCCGCCGCCCACGCCCGGGCCTCCGCGAGCGTCGCGACGAACCCTTCGTAACTGTCCGGCGTCGGCCGCCCGCCAAAGATCCTCCGATAAAGGTCGGCGTTGTAGTAGAGCCGGAACGTGAAGAGCGAGTTCGGCACCCCGTAGATTTCCTGCAAGCGCGGCTGGAACGACGGCGGCGCCGCCAGCCCGTCGAAGAAGGTCTCCCGCCAGGGCAGGCCGGCCAGCGCCGTGCCGGCGTTGTACGGATTCGGCGCATCCACCGCCTCCGTCAGCGGCACGAAGAAGCGCGCCAGCTTCTCCCGGTCGATCCCGCCGGCGAGATGCAGGATGTCGGGCGCCGTTCCGCCCACGAGCTGCGTCAGCGACCAGCTCGCGTAGATGCGCTGCGGGATGGCGATCTGCTCCACGCGTACGCCGGGGTGCCGCGCCGTGTAGCGGGCGGCGGCCTCCTCGAACGCCTCCCGCACGCGGCCTTCCAGATGCACATGGGCGAAGCGGATGGTCACGGTCCCGGGGTCCGCCTCGCGCCGCTCCCGCATCCACACGCGGCCCATCGAGAGTGCGACCATGGCCACCAGCAATCCCATCCCCAGCCAGGGCATCGCCCTCCGCCAGATCTCCATGTGTATCCATTTTCTCATGAGCCCGCCTTCCCCGCGGCCGCGGTGTCCGCCAGTTCCTCCAGGCGCTCCCGCACCACCTGTTGCCGGTCGTCGCGCGGAAACAAACGCTGAAACCGTTCGTAATACTCCCGGGCAACCGCGACCTCGCCCGTCGTCCGCGCCAGCTCCGCGATGCGGATCAGGTACCCGCGGTAACGCATCGAACTCTCCGGCACGCCCGCCTCCACCGCCGCCATCAGGTGCGTCATGGCGCGGCGCTCGTCCCCGCCCGTCAGCAACGCCGCGTGTCCGATGAACGCGTGCAGTTCGCGCCGCGCAGTCCGGTCCGTCAACGCCGCCACCTCCGCCTCCAGCTCCGCCAGCACCGCCCGCCGCGCCGTCGCGTCCGGCGCCGCGAAGGTCCGCGCCATGCCTGCCTTCACCACGCCGAGTTGCGCCAGCGGGTGGTCCGGCCAGCGCCTTCTCAACTCCTGCAGCAGCGCCGCTTCCTCGGCCGTGCCGCGGCGCAGCCGCGCGAGATAGTAGCCCGCCACCGGCGCGACGCGTTCGTCGTCCCCGGTGTACGCAGCCCGCAGCAAGGCCTCCGCCTCCGCCCGTTTCGCCGCGGTGCGCGGAGGCGCGTTGATCAAGGCCAGCGCGCGGGCCACCGGCAGCCATTCCTGGGGGACGCCTCCTTCAGCCTCCGCCCGCAACACGCGCCCGAAGGTCCGCTCGGCATCCGCGAACAGCGACTGCCCAAGTTCCCGCAGGCCGGTTTCGAGCCCCGTCCGCTCGGCGCGTCCGGGCGCGACCAGGCCGACCCAACCCACCGCCAGCAAGAACCAGAATCTGCCTCGCAACATCGCCCGCAAGGTCGCCCCGTTGCTCATCCGTCGAAACACCCCGACAGGGTTACGCTAACCTCGACGATTTCAAGGTCACGTTAACCCTACGATCGCATGGCCCGACTCCGGCGCTTGCGCACCGTGCTCCTCGGTCGTCCGTCCACCCGCCCCCTCGGTCCCGGCGCCCGATTCAACCGCAAACCCACCCCCGTCATGAACCTCTCGCCTTTCCACTCCTGCCGCAGCGCCCGAGGACGCCTCGTCCGTTCGTTCGCAGCCGCCTCGCTCGCAATCGCCAGCCCGTTCGCTGCGCTCGCGCAGCCCGCCGCCTCCGGCGACGTCATCGAACTCTCCGCCTTCACGGTCGATGCCTCCCAGGACGACCGCTACCGCGCGAGCAACAGCATCTCGGCCACGCGCACCCGCACCCTCATCGCCGACCTTCCGGTCAGCATGCAGGTCTTCACCCAGGAATTCCTGGAAGACCTCAACGCCTACGGACTCGACGATGTCCTCGAATACAGCTCCTCCGTCGTCAAGTCCGGCACCGGATCCGTGAGCGCCGACAACACCTCGACCTTCACCATCCGCGGCTTCGAAGCCCCCTACGTGAACCGCAACGGGTTCCGCCGGATCTGGTCCATCGACCCCCTGACCGTGGAACGCGTCGAAGTCGTCAAGGGCCCCGCCTCCCTGCTCTACGGTCAGGTGCCCCCGGGCGGCATCATCAACTACATCACGAAACGCCCGACCTTTACCCGCCGCAATCAGGTCAAGGCCACCGTCGGCAACTACGGTTACCTGCGCGGCGAACTCGACTTCGGCGGAGCCGTCGGGAACAGCGACAAATTCGCCTACCGGTTCCTCGCCGCGTCCGAGACGCGCGAGGCCGAGGCGCGCTTCTTCAAGAAGGAGCTGATCGCCGTCGCTCCTTCGTTCCTGTGGCAGGTCGCACGCGACACCTCGCTGCTGCTGGAACTGGAATACAACGAGACCGACATCACCGCCCCGATCGGGCTCTACCCGCTCTTCGACACCGGCCGGTTCGTCGGCCCCTTCCAACTGCGCGAGTTCCTGCCCGTGCCCCGCGACTTCAACATCCGCGGCCCCGGCGCCTTCTCCGACACCAGCGACTTCAACGGCACCCTCACCGCTCTCCACCGGTTCAACGACACCTTCTCCACGCGCGTCGTGGCCGCCCACGGCGACTCCCATCGTCTCAGCGTCACCGGAGGCACCGGCCTGCTCACCCAGCCCGCGCGCACGCTCGCCCGCACCCATGGCGCCGCCGAGAATCAACCGGAATACTTCAATGTGCAGGCCGAACTCCTCGGCCAGTTCCGCTTCGATGCCTTCGAGTGGGATGCCCTGCTCGGCTTCGAATGGTTCGACCGCGACGAGGAGAGCCGCTCGTGGACCACGCCGCCCGCCGTCCGTCCCGCCCCGTGGCGTTACGACGACCCGACCACGTGGATTCCCTTCGTGAATCCCTTCCCGCAGGATTACACGCTCTCGAATCACTTCACCTCCCGCAACGGCGGCGAGTCCTTCTTCCTCTCGAATCAGCTGCGCCTGTTCGACCGGCGCCTGCACGTCCTCGCCGGCGTGCGGTACGACCAGTTCGACACCGCGGGCGTGAACCAGCAGACCGGCGTGGCCAACCGTTCCTTCGACGGCGACCGTTGGTCTCCCCAGGCCGGGGTGCTCTTCCGTCCCGTGCCCGCAGTCGGGGTGTTCGCGAGCTACTCCGAGTCCTTTGTGCCGAACTTCACCACCCTCACCAACCGGGCCAACGCGCTCCTGCGCGACGCGGCACAGAACTTCGAGACCACGACCGCCGACCCCTTGGTGGGCAAGGGAATCGAGGCCGGACTCAAACTCGCCCTCTGGGAAGACAAGCTCTCCGCCACCATCTCGCTCTTCCAACTCGATAACTCCGGCATCATCCGCAACGTCCAGGAACGGCCGCACCCCCAGCGCACCGACCTCGCCTCCCTCGATTACCAGAACCAATCCGGCACCGACCGCAGCGAGGGCGTGGACGTCGAATTCGTCGCCTCGATCAGCCGCAACTGGCAGATCCTTGGAAGCGTCACCTTTCTCGATGCGTTCGTGAAATCGAATGAGCAGAGCCCCAACCTCGAAGGCAAGGTCCAGCCGAATGCGCCCGAGCGGTCCTACGCGCTGTTCACCAACTACACCTTCAACGACGGCCCGCTCTCCGGCCTCTCCCTGCGTCTCGGCACGAGCTACGTCGGCGACCGCGAGGGCATCGGCCAGGCCGAGTTCTACAATCCCCTGCCCTCCTATCAGATTTGGGAACTCGGCGTCGGCTACGCCGGCCGCGTTCGCAACAATCCCTACCGGCTCAACCTCGTCGTGAAGAACCTCACCGACGAATTCTACTACCCGAGCCGCTTCCAAGTCGGCGAATCCCGCCGCTTCATCGGCTCCGTGACCTTCTCGTTCTGATCATCATCCCGCTTGCTGTGACCACCCGCCCGCGTCCTTTCCGGACGCGGGCTTTTTGCGCTGCGGTCGCCTTCGTGTTCGACGACCCCAGGCTGGGCTCTCGGTCGCCGTACTCCGTCTCGGGTCGGGATGGCAACAAAGCTCATTCACCGTCGCTGGACCATTTCGTCAGATTCTCGCCCGCTGCGGCAATCAAGCGTTGCAAGCCAATCGTCTTGCGTACGAATCTTTGAGCAGGCGTGACGTCAACGGATGTCCGCTGAGGTCCGCGGTCTTTTCGGGCAACGGACCTTTTGCTGTCCTTTCCGCCATGCAATCCCCTGCGGATTTCCCCACGTCACTCGGCGCAGTAGCATCGCCAAACGTAAGGCGACACGCTTCTACGCACCCTTTTGGAGCGCACGCCGCGCACGGTCACGACGGCGGTACCGGTGCCTGCTCACCCAAATTACGCTGAGCAGGTGTCCTCCTCCTTTTAATACAACGATTTTTCGTCAACCCCCATCCCCCCATGTTTGGAATCCAGCAAAAATCCCCTCAGGCCGACCCCCGTGTAACCAACGCTCTCGACGAACTCGGGGTAGAATACGAGGTCGACGAAGACGGCGACATTGTTGTCGGCACGCAGACATCGGACGTCCGGAAGCAGGTCGCGTTCATTCGTTCATCCACCTACGAATTCGCCGGAGTGGAGCTCCGCGAGATCTTTTCGGTGGGTCTAAAGTCGTTTGGCCCCTTTGACGCCCGGACAACCAACCTCCTACTCGCGCAAAATGCGAAGGTGAATATTGGCGCATGGGCGGTGATCCGGAATGACGACGACGACCACCTCGCGCTCTTCACGACGCGGGTGGCCGCAGACCTCCGAGGGGAGGCCCTGCGTGCCGCGATCGGCGCGACCCTGCACACGGCGGACGAGATCGAGCAGCGACTCTCCGGCAGGGACGATTTCTGACCGCCCGCCGCGAATCTGACATCCGCGGACGTCCGCCGAATTCCAGTCCCGCGTCTTATACTTCAACTTCCGACATCAACTCCGACCTCCATGCCCGACTCCCCCACGCAACCCGACGCACTTTATTGGAAGCGCAAACTCGCCGCTTTCCTGCACGATAGTCCCGACAAGGTGCTCGACATTCTCGACCACGAAAATCGCGCACGCCGGATCGCCGGCGAAATCCCTCCCGACGAACAAGCGCGCAAGGACGCCGACTGGGCCGCCTCCGCCGCCGACCGACTCCCCTTTCCGACGTCCTCGACCACCAAGACCGACCTCACCTGCTTCAAGCATCCGCTTGGAGGTTCGTCCGTCCCTCTCAACGAGAACACTCTCCCGGTCGGTCTCGCCGAAGAGACCTCGCAAAAGACCCGCCCTAAACTCAACGAAGACGACCCATGCGCCGCCTTCATCGCCACTTGGCGCTTCTGGCGCAACTGGGCCTCGGCCCGCCACGCCGATTTCTCCCTTTACCCTGCCGAAACCCGCCTGCCCGATCACACCATCTGGAATCATCTCGCCGTCACCAGTGCCATGCAGGGCTGCCTGGGCGGCGAACCATGGAAACCGAAAGAAGACAAAGGCGTCGCCGACCACCCCGCCTTCCTCGTTTTTACCATCGGCCCCGTCCAGGACTTCATCAACGCCGCCCGCAGCACCCGCGACCTTTGGAGCGGCAGCTACCTGCTGTCCTACCTCATCGGCCACGTCCTCAAGCGCATCGCCCTCGATTTCGGCCCCGATCACGTCCTCTTCCCCAACCTATGCGACCAGCCGATCATAGATCTGCTGCTCCGGGAAAATCTCTGGAACCGCGTCACCACCGCACAGGGACAAGACCTCTTCGCCGCCTTCGGCTACTATGATGATGACGGCCGGGAACGCCTGCTCACCCCCTCGCTGCCCAATCGATTCCTCGCCGTTCTCCCCTCCAATATGGCGGAGCACCGCCATCGCGGCGACGCTTTCCAATCCGCCGCCATATATGCCCAACACCTCGCGGCCGATCTCCGGCGTTTCTTGAAAGAAGAAATCGCCGCCGACGTAGCCCGCGACGCTGACATCGCCCTCGGCGACTCATTCAACCGCGAGCGCTTCCACGAACAAATCGACCGCCTGCTCGAAATCCACTGGCAAGTGCTCCCCTGGCCCGGCGACTTCACAGCCGCCGAGCAACTGGCCAAACAACTCCCCGCCAACGGTCCCGATTACACGCCTCGCGCCGGTCTCGGGACCCTGCGCGACCTCGCCGCCCACGGGGCCGATGCCCGCTACCTCAAGAACGGCCTGCCCAACAACGTCGCCGCCGCTTGGAGCGCCCTCTTCGCCAGCACCGAGTGGCTGCTTGATGGCACCAAGGCCAACCGCGCCTTCGCCGCCCACGACAACCCCGACCTCACGCCCTCCAGAACCAACACAAAAGATTCCCTCAACGGCCGCGACGAAGCCGTTCTCATCGTCGAGGACGTACCCGATGCCGACGCGCTCTCCGCCCGCCTCGAACACACCCTCGGCAAAGGTCACCTTCTCAAGGCCGGCGAGGTTCTGGGTGCCGGCACTCTTCTGAAACGCCTCTGGCCCTTCGCTCATCTCTGCAAACGACACGCCCTCGAGCCCTCGAATCTCAACATGCCCAACACGCGCAGCATCGCCGCGCACTTCCCGTGGGAAGATGACAAGGGCGACGGCGAGCAGGGGGAAGGCGAATCCTACTTCGCCATCCTCGCCCTCGACGGCGACTCCATGGGCAAATGGATCAGCGGGGCCAAGACACCTCGGCTCGAAGACGTGCTCTCGAAAGAATGCTCCGCCGTCTATCGCGCGGCCGGTGCCAATCTCGGAAACCACCGTCCCCTTTCTCCCTCCTGGCACCTCCAGTTCTCAGAGGCCCTTGGCAATTTTTCTCAACACGCCGTGCGACGTATCGTCGAGGCCTACGACGGTCGCCTCCTCTTCGCCGGCGGTGACGACGTCTTGGCCATGCTGCCGGCCGATACCGCGCTCGCCTGCGCTGAAGCCCTCCGCCTCGCTTTCCGCGGTGATCCGACACTCAACGATACCGCGCGCGGTACCCCCACCCAACACCGCGACCCTTGTCGTAACAAGAACGTCCTTCGCAGTGACCGCACCACACGGCTCTTCAACATCGCCCACCCAGGCTTCCTGCAACTCGCCCCCGGCGCGACCAGCCGCCACGGGGCCGATGCCCCGCTCCTCGATGATCCGGTGAACTTCCCCGTGATCGTTCCCGGCCCCGCCGCCGACGTCTCCGTCGGTATCGCCGTCGCTCACTACAAGTCTCCTCTCCAAGACGTCGTGCAAGCCGCCCGGCTCGCGGAGAAACGCGCCAAGACTACCCTCGGACGCTCCGCTGTTGCCGTATCGCTCTTCAAACGCTCCGGCGAAATCACGGAATGGGGCTGCAAATGGGACGGCGGCGGCCTCCCGCTCTACCACGCGACTGCCCGCGCCCTCCTTACGGACCAACTCAGTGCCAAGTTCCCTCATCGCCTCTGTGAAATTCTGACGCCGTTCGTGAGCGAAGGTCGCACGCTCAACGACCTACCCAACTTTCCGTTTGCCGAAGTGATTCGCAGCGAGTTCGCGCGCCTGTTGTCGCAACACGAGGGCAAGGCACTCGACCGCGCCCCACTCACCACCGCGCTCGATTCGTACCTGATCGCCCTCACCCCCCATAACCCTTCACACGCCGTCCACCACCTCATCGGTCTGGCTACCGTCGTCGCCTTCAACGCCCGGAACCTGCCGAAAGGCCAGTAATCGCCATGCACTCCCTTCTCCTCGCACCCACCGACGTCCTCTTCTTCCGCGACGGCCGCCCTATGGGCGGGGCATCCGCCGGCCACGGCGCAGCCTGGCCGCTGCCTACCGTCACCAACGCCGCTCTTCACGCCGCCCTCCACCGCGCCGGGCTGCAAGGTGTACACCGTCATGTGCCAGGCCGCTCTTCCGCCACGCGCGACTACTCCGACAAAAACCGGTCGGAAAATGGCCGCCTCTTCGGCGATGTTCGCACTGCCGGCCCGTTCCCGGTCTGCACGAAAGGCGAAGATCACACTTGGTTTTTTCCCCGTCCCCTGGATGCCGACGACTCAGGAGAATCGATTCTCCACCCCCACTTGGAGCCACCTGGTTCTTCCAGTCTGCCTGCCCCCTACCTGAATCCCGTCGTCTCCACCAAAGCCCCGACGAAAGAATTGCCTCATCCATGGTGGAGCGAAGGCGCGTGGAACACCTACCTCGGATCCAACCAACGCCATGGCTTGGCAGCCCGCGCCTTTCGCAAGACAGACGCCGACTTTTCCGATATCGAACACACTTACGGAATCGCGCTCGACCCCGCCAGCGGTGCGGTGGAGGACGGCCGCTTCTACTCCGCAAATTACCTCCGCCTACGCGAAGAGTGGCGGCTCGGGCTTCTCGCCGCCGCAGAAGACAAGGATTTCCGACATCCGGTCCACGGAAATGACCTGATCCGAACCCTCATTGAAGCTGAAACCTCCTCCATTCTAGTGGGCGGACAGCAACGGCTCTGCACGGCAAAGTTCGACGAAAAAGCAACCGGGCGGCTGCCCTTGCCTTTGGGCGCGACGATCAGCGGGAACCGGGTCAAATGGGTGCTCCTGACGCCCGCCATCTTCCCGGCGATCAATGAACACAAAGGCGGATGGCTGCCGAGTTGGATCCGCCATACCGACGGCCAAGTCATGCTCAAATCGGGCGACACCGAACGCCAACAACACGAACGTCGGGATGCTTGGCGCAAGCGTGTCAGCGACCTTACACCGATCCCCGCCCGTCTCGTTGCCGCTCTGGTCGGCAAACCCATCCCTGTCACCGGCTGGTGCCTCGGCACGCCCGACAACCCGGAGGGCGAGGCCCGCTCTGCGGGTGCCAAACCCACCCACCTCGCCGTCCCGGCCGGCAGCGTCTATTACTTTGCCTGCGATAGTGCCGAGGCCGCCGCTGATCTCGCCAAAGCCCTCAACTGGCACGGCGAAACGGTGGGGTCCGAGATCCGCAATCGCCGCAGCACCCTGCTGGGCGAAAAAGGCTTCGGCCTCGGCGTCTGCGGCACCTGGACACCGCACCCGGGCGCGCCGACGTCGGCCTGACCTCCCCGGATCTCCGATGAATTCCCAAACTAAAACTTCAACCTAAACCTCCTCCTTCAACTCGAACACCTCATGCCCACCGCTTCTCGAATCCTCACGATCTTCACCCGCACCCCTCTGCACGTAGGGGCCGGCGCGTCCGTCGGCGCGATCGACCAACCCATCATCCGCGAACGCCACACCGGGTTCCCCATCATCCCTGGGTCTTCGCTTAAGGGCGTACTCGCTGACCTATGGAACGCCGACACCGTCACCACCGAAAACGATAAGGGAAAACCGAAGACCTCCCGCAAACTCGACGCCGACATTACCTGGCTTTTCGGCTCCGACGACGCCACCGGGGGCAACGCCTCCGCTGGTGCCCTGTCCTTCGGCGAGGCTCGCCTACTCGCCTTCCCCATCCGATCCGCCCGCGGTTCCTTCGCCTGGATCACATCGCCCCTGCTCCTCGCCCGCGCCGCCCGGGACGGCGTGCCCGGCATCTCTGAACTTCCCGCTGAACTCGCCGACAAGCTCACCGACGATTCCGCGCTCTTCGTCGCGGCCAACAAAGATGCTCCGCTCGCTCTCCCCATCGCCAACGGCGAACCCAAACCCGGTGTTGTTCTGGAGGATTACACGCTGATTCATGCAAGAGAGATCCCGCCCCAGCTTGAGACGGCCCTCGCCACGATTATCCCCGACGAGAGCTTTCGCCCGCTTCTCGCCAACCGCCTCGTCATCGTCTCCGACGGTATGATGAGCCACTTCGTCCGCACCGCCTGCGAGGTCGCCCAGCATGTGCGCATCAATGACGCCACCGGCACCGCGGACGACACCGGTCTCTTTAACCAGGAGAACGCGCCCGCCGACACCCTCTTCTACGCCGTCATCCACGCCACCCGGGGCCGCTCCGCCGCCCACCGCACCGCGCAGCACGACGCCCCCGCCGCCTTCTCCAAACTCGCCGGCCGCCTCGCCTCTCCCGAGGTGAACCACACCCTCCAAATTGGCGCCGACGCCACCACCGGCCTTGGTTTCTGCTCCGTCCGCCTCCTCGGCTAACCCGTCCGCCCACGCGATGAAAAACCTCGACCAACTCCGCGCCCAACACGCGAACGAAGCAGCGGGCCAAACCGACCGCGCATCCGCCTCCAAGCTCCCGGGCAAAATTCTCACCAACGGCCTGCTCGCGGCTCTCGCTTTCGCCTGCGAGGAAGGAAAAACGCCTCGCGCGAAAATGAAAGCCGCCGCCGATGGCCTCGCCCGTCATCTCGCCGCCGTCATGCCTTCGGTTGGCGCCGTTGCCACCGGCTCCGACCTCGCCGCCAACCTCGCCAGAGGCGACGGCCTCACCCTCCAGCGCGCTACCACCGAGGCACTCGCCTACCTCAGCTACCTCAAGCGCTACGCCGCCCCCAAACCCAAGAAGGACTGACCATGCCCGCCCTCCTCCAATCCACCGAAAACGCGCTCGGCGGCAGCGCCCTAGCCAACTGCCAGTCCCGCGCCCTCCGCCTCACTCGCTACGCTCGCCCCGATCTCAAGGTCGAGCACCGCAAGGCTTACCTCGTTGACGTCATACGCTCTCAGCGCGAGCCCCGAGCATCCGCGTGCACCATCGCCTGGCAAAGCGCCCTTCCTGCCGCCCGCCAACTCCACGCCCGGCTGGAAGCCCGTCTGCTCATCAACACCGGTGGCACCGTCCTCGAGAATGCCGGCCTGAACCTCGACCGCTACGGCACCTCCTACCTACCCGGCAGCGCTGTCAAAGCCTGCGCCCGCCGCATCGCCCTCGCTACGCTCCGCGAATGGTGCGCCGGCGATCCCGCCGAAAAACCCGTCGGCGACCACCTCCTTGCCCCTGTCGCCGCGCCCTTCGACCAACCGGCTGACCTTCTCCTCGCCATACTCCGCGTCTTTGGCTGCACCGACCTCGAATGGGAGAGCTACGATCACGAAAGTGACAAAGGCAACGACCTCGCCTGGGCCTGCGGTGACTGCTGGGCCGAACTCCGCGAACAGGTCCGCGCCCCCCTCCTATCGGCTATCGGATATTCCGTACCTGCTATGCGCGACGAAGCCGCGCCCACACTACGCGGCTCCGTGGCCTTCCTTCCTTCCTACCCCCTGCGCGCGCCGCTCGCCGACCTCGAACTCGATGTGCTCACCCCGCACCACAAGGCCTACTACGAGTCCGACGATACCCACGCCGTCGCCCTCGACACCGAAGACCCTGTCCCCATCGTCTTCCCCGCCGTGGCTGCCGGCGCCGACTACGCCTTCACCCTCGTTCCCTTGTATCGTGACGCTGGCGACGCGTCCCTGCTCGACCACGCCGCAACCTGGCTCCTCACGGGTCTTACGACCTTCGGTCTCGGCGGCAAAACCAACGCCGGCTACGGCTGGTTCAAGGACGTCACTGCCGAGACCAACGAACGCCTCGCCAAAGAAGCGGCCGCCGCGAGAGCCGCCGCCGAAGCCCGTGTGGCCGAGGAAAAACGCCAGGCCGAGCTGGCCGCCCGCAAAGCTCGCGAAGCCACGCTTGCCAGCATGACCCCCAGCAAACGCGCCGACGCCGAATTGGCCGAGCTTATCGGTGACAAAGGGCGGCTCAAGATGCACCTCGCCCGCTTTGCCGAGTCCAAACCGGAGAAGCAACTCACCTCGGACGAAAAGGCGGCCGTTCTTCGCTGGTTCGCCGCCGAGGGCCCGGGCCGCGACCTCTGGCTCAACGAAATTAAGGTCGGCCAAGGAAAAACCAAAGACGTTAAGGTGTGGAAACAAATCGTCGGATACATTCACGCCGCCAAGAAGACCCTCACAATCGACCTACCGTGAAAAACGCATCGTACAGCCTCGAGTTCCTCACCCCCTGCTTTTGCGCCGGGGCCAACCAAGCCGTCGCCGAGATCCGCGCCCCCGCCATCCGTGGCCAACTACGCTGGTGGTTCCGGGTCTTGGGCGGAAGCCCCGCGGACGAACGTGCCATCTTTGGAACCGCAGCGGGAGATCGTGGCGTTTCTAGCAGCCTCACCGTGCGTTGCCGCTTGCTCGATGTTCGCCCGTGGCGCTTGCCCCAGTTTAATCCCAACGACGTCGAATCCTACGTCTATTACTTCGCGAGTGTGTCCGGCACCACTACAAAGGGGGCCAAGGGGCCACGGTGGGCCGCCGGAGCGATGCTGGGTCCCGGGACAAGGATCCAGGTCGAGTTTCTCCAACGCCGCCCCCTCGAATCACGCCTGCAAACCGCCTTAGACCAGACCGTGGAGGCATTTCTGGCTATTGGCAGCATCGGTTTGCGAGCCACCCGGGGCCTCGGTGCATTCCATGCCACCGATTCAGCCAGCCAAAAATCTGTCGTCCCATCCGAAGCCCTCCTGAATCGTCTGCGCTCCGCCAAGTTTGCCACTGAACGTCGGCCCGGCAGCTACACCGATGACGTCGCGGTGGCCAAGGCGATCGGCTCTTTGGTCAAAGGCACGCGCACACAGCAAAACTGGAAAGCGGGCAAGACGCCCAGTCCTCTCGGCGACTCATCCCCGCGCCAAACCAGCGCAATCGTATTCCGCCCCATCCGTAGCGAAGACGGGCGCGGCCTTCGTTTATTCGTTTTCGAGGCTCCCCATGATCGGATTCTTGGGCCCTCTTCGCGACGCTCGACTCCCTCGGTCGGGAAACCTTCGCCCGAAGGCTTGAGCGTCTTCACTCCATCCTCTCGCGGCCGCCGCTATTGAACCACCCGCGTCCATTCGCACCCCCAACTCGGCATTTGCTCCTCACAACTCCCTCGCTCCCCTTGCCTTCCCTCCTCGTCTCCCTCGGCACCTCCCCCGCCATCGTGCCCGAGGCGTTCCTGCTGCCCGGTGTGACGTTTGAGGCGGTGCATGTGATCACGACTGAGCGGCCTGACGTCACTCCCATCCGCGAATTCTTTGCCCACAAGTTTCCGGGTGTGACTCTGACCTTCTCTCGGGTCGCGGGGTACAAAGAATTCGGCAGCGAGAACGACCATTTTAATTTTGAAGAGGTGCTTTACCGCTGGATCCTCGCGACCGGTACCCGTCCGGAGGAGCGCTACATCTGCCTTTCGGGTGGCTTCAAGACCATGTCCGCCGCCGTGCAAAAAGCGGCCGCCGTCCTTGGCGCGGCGGAGGTCTTCCATGTGCTCGCCGACAAGTGCTGCCTCAACGCAAAGGGTGAAGCGTGCCAGCCCGAGACACCTGACGAGATTCTCGCCGCCCATGACGCCGGCAAGCTCCACTTCATCCGCCTCGGCCCCGAATCGGGCTGGCCACAGTTCCGAAGCGGAGCCCTGGCATCCTACCCGCTCGAGGTCACCGTCGCTCCCGACCACGTGCGCTGGCTTTCGGTGCCTGACCACCGTTTTCGCGACCGCCTGCAGGAGGTCGTGCAGCGCAGTCATAACATCGCCGGGGCGTGGGACCGCCTCGCCTTGCTGCCGTTTCCCGAGCTGGCCACCTGGCCCGCCGCCGATCTCGCCTGGCTCGAAGGTGCGCTCGATTCCTTTTCGCCCGCCGATCAGGCATGGGTCGCCGCCCTTCCGAAGATCGAACTCCACTGCCACCTCGGCGGCTTCGCCACCGACGGAGACGCCCTCCTCGCCATACGCAGCGCGGCCCGCGATCCCGGGATCCTCCCGCCGCTCAAGGCCATCGATCTGCCCGCCGGCTGGCCGCTGCCGGCGACGCCCTGCGGCCTTGAGCCGTATCGAACGTTTGGCGACAACAATGGTTCCGCCCTCTTGAAGGACCCAGGCTGCCTCCGCGCCCAGTGCGAAGCTCTCTACGCGCACTTCGTGGCTCAAAACATCGTTTACGCCGAGGTCCGCTGCTCGCCCGCCAACTATGCCACCCCGCACCGCTCGCCGCTGCAGGTTCTGACCGATATCCGCGATGCCTTCAACCAGGCCATGGCCGCCCACGCGCCTGGTCCCGGTCAGCCGACGCCCTGCCACGTCAACCTTATCGTGATCGGGACACGCCAGACCACGGGTGACTTCCGCGCGGGAATCTCCCGGCACCTCGCCCTCGCCATCGCCGCAGCCGAGCATTGGACCGGGGCCGACCAATGCCGAGTCGTCGGCGTGGATCTCGCCGGCTTTGAGGATCCGTCCACCCGCGCCCACTACTTCCGCGAGGAATTCACCGGCGTTCACCGCTGTGGCCTCGCCTTGACCGTCCACGCCGGCGAAAACGACGACGCCGAGGGCGTCTGGCGCGCAGTCTTCGATCTCAACGCACGCCGGCTCGGTCACGCCTTGTCGCTGGCTCAATCGCGCGACCTCATGCGCTCCGTCGCCGACCGGGGCGTGGCGGTCGAGATGTGCCCTTACGCCAACCTTCAGATCAAGGGCTTTGCCCTCGATTCGGCTGAGACGAAGCCTCGGTATCCTCTTCTCGACTACCTTCGGGCCGGCGTCCGCGTCACCGTCAACACCGACAACATCGGTATCTCCTCCGCCTCGCTCACCGACAACCTCCTCCTCGCCGCCCGGCTCTGCCCGGGCCTTTCCCGTCTCGACCTTCTCCGCCTCCAGCGCAATGCGCTCGATGCAGCCTTTATTGGCACCCAACTCCGGCACTTCCTGCGACTTCGAATCGCCAGTAAACTTCGCCAGCGATGATTTACCCCTTCTCCCAGCGGCCGGTGGTGCCGGTTCGTCCTACCTTGCGGGCTTGTCAGCACGCCCAGTCCGTGCTTCCAGTTTACCCATGAGCATCGCGACCAAGTCCAAGGGCAAGACGCGGGCGAAGCCCGTCAAACGTCTTCGATTCCGTCGCGACCTCCCGTCGATCCCGCCAGAGAGCCCGCTGTACGGACATGACGACCTGATCGGTTGCGTCAGTATCAAAGCGCCGGTTGGCTCCGCTGCCAGACGCGCCTACCTGCGCTCCCGCATCGATGCCGACAATTATCGCTGACTCCGGCCCGCTGGTCGCCCTGATCAACGCGGACGATCCGCACCACGCCTGGGCCGCCCACATCGTCCGCCCCCTTCCTCGTCCATGGATCGTTGCGCCCGCCGCGCTGATCGAGGCGACGCACATCCTGGGCAACGGGCCGCGGGCCCTCGCCGCATTGCGGCGAATGCTCGAACTCCTCGTGGTGAAAGACGTGGCACCTGACCGCGTCCTTGCCCTTATGGAGTCGTACGCGCCTGTCATGGACTACGCGGACGCCTGTGCCGTGCTGCTTGCCAAAGCTCATAAAGGAGCGGTCGTCGTGACCACAGATCACCGGGATTTCGCCACGTACCGCATTCCCTTCATCTCGCCCAAGGGCACGTTCCATACCGATCCGGAAGAGTAGGAAGCCGAACGTGCAATCATGACAGCCGGCGTCCGGCCTGAGATCCCGCTCCAACCTCCATGCCCAATCTGCTCATCCTGACCGTCGGCACCGGAACCGCGGGACGCTACTCCAGCATCGCCGAGGGTCTGCGCCGCACAATTGAGCTGATCTCGCCCCGCGCCTTCTGGCTCGTTCCGAGCACACACTCCGATTCCATCGCCGTCGCTGACTTGGTGCGTGAAGGTTTCGCTACGTTCCGCCCCTCTTCCTCGGAAGAGCGGAACAATGCCGCCAAACGCTGCGGAGCATGATCGCAGAGGTTCGTCGCGAACTGCGTTCCGGAGAGAAACTCTTGGTAAACCCGACCTCCGGCACCAAGCAAATGACCGCCGCCGCCACGTTGGCGTCACTCGACGAGGGCATCGGCGAGATCCTCTTCACCGTGGGTGAGCGCTCCGACGGTGTCGTAAAAACCGGTACCGAACGCCTCACCTCCTTTGACGCCGCGAACTACTTCCGAGACCGCGACCTGACCCAGGCCCGGGAGGCGCTTGAGCTTGGTGCCTTTGCCGCGAGCGAACACTTTCTCCGACCTCATCGGGTCCAGCTCGTCCGCGAACACGCTATCGCCGAGTGCCTGGTGTATTGGCAACGGCAAGATTATGTTCCCGCCGCGACCGCAGCGGCCCGTTTCGACGAGGCCTTGCGCAGGCATTTGTCGGCCCTGGCAGACGACGTGGCCCGTGCGCACCCTTCTGCAGGGGTCGTCGCCGACCTGTTAGCCTGGGCCGATCATTTCATTTTCATCCGCGATGCCGACACCTCCCTCGGGCTTTCGTACAAAGCCCTCGAGCTGGCTGCACGGCTTCGCCTGCACGAATTGACAGGTACTCGTCCCCCTTACCCCTTGGCCGAGGTAAGAAAATGGCGGATCACCACCGGGCTGCATGAACGGCTGCGATCCATGTCGCGACACGGAGACTCGGTATTCTTCGGGCTTAACATTGCCATGCAGACCCTTCAGGAGATGGACGATTCTCTCGGGCACGCCTTCTTCGCCGATGCCTGGCTGCGCAAGTGCGTACAGGAACGCAACGATCTCGTTCATGCTGTTTCGCCCGCCAGCCCAGAGAACGCCCGACGCCTCTTCGCCCAAGCCCACGGTTTGCTCGTCGAAGAGCTCGCTCTCCCCGTGCCACCAGCAAGACCCAAACTCTGAAGCTGTTCGCCCGTGCCAAAGCCATCCCCACGCCTGCCCCCCGGGTCTCCGACCAAGACCGTGCTTCTTGCCACTGCCGGTCTTTCACCCGCCGTCCTTACCGAGACCGTCTGGGCTCTGGCCCAGGAGAAACACGCCGTCATCCCGGACACGATCATCGTCCTCACCACCGTCACCGGTCGCACGCAAGTCGAACGCCAGCTTTTCGGTCCCGATGCCATCTGGAACCAGCTTCGGCAAGCTGTTCTCGGAAAGAACGCGGACACCGATCCTCGACTGGATTTCGACGTCACCCCGGACCGGTTGAAGGTTGTCCACCAACGTATCGCCGGTCGCCGCCTGCCCCTCGACGAACTCGCCACCCGCGAGCAGAACGCCGCCTTCGCCGACGCTATCGTCGACGAACTCTGGACGCACACCAGCAAGCCGGACGTACGCGTCATCGCCTCCCTAGCCGGCGGCTTCAAGACGATGAGCGCGCTGCTCCTCTCGGCCATGCAACTGCTCGCCAATCCCGGGGACCGGGTCACGCATGTGCTCGTCGGCGAGGGCTACGAATCCACGGTGCCTTCCTTTTACTTCCCGCAACAACGCAACCAAAAGCTGATCGGAAAATTCAGCGGGAAACCTCTCCGCGCCTCCGCCGCCTCGAAGCATCTCCAACTCATCGACCTCCCGGTGATCCCGCTGCGTCGATGGTTCGAACAGGCGCTCAACCGCAAACCTCCTTCCTACGATGTGCTGGTCTGTGGCAGTATCGACGCGCTGGATGCCGCCCTCGGCGACCTGGCGCTCGAACTTGGGCCGGTCGTTATACCCGAAGGCGAATCCAAGCACTGGATACGAATCAACGGCATCGAGACCCGCCTGAGTCCGGACCGCTACGCGTATCTCCGCTTCTTCGCCGAACGGACACTCCGCGCCGCACCGGGAGACGAACGGCCGGTCGACCTGATCGACGCCTTGGAGGAATGGCTGGAGACTAACAAGCAAGCCGAACCTCGCTTTTACCGCATGGCGGAAAGTTACACCGGGACAAACCCGAAGCGCATAAACACGGACTCCTTCGCAAAACGAATGAAGGATCTGAGAACCTTCCTTGATCCGCTTCCGGGCGGTCGCGCCCTCTCCGCAGCGCTCCCTGCCAAAGGGTACTGGGGCCTCCGGCTTTCGTCGGAGCGAATCGTGTTGCGCTGACGGCACAGCCCGTTCGCGTGCCCGCCCGCGACGTCCGCGGACCTCCGACGACTTCATCCTGCGCCGGCTACGGCGCAGGATGACCGCATGGAACCCGCCATTGCCCCTTCCCCACCGCCCACGCCCTCCGCCGCCCCGGATTCAGCCCTTCAGCCTTTCAGTCCTTCAGCCCCTCTTCCGATCCACGCCTCCGCCTTGGCCGATCTCGGCTGGACGCACACCGCCACCATTCCCCTACCCGCCCGCGCCGCCGTCCTCGCCGCCAACTCCGACCTCCCCGCCCTGACACCGGCGGCCACGCACCTGCTCGCCAAGGGTCGGCCGCTCTATCGCCACCAGGCACTCGCACTCGCGGACGTCAAGAACGGCTCCAACGTCGTCCTCGCCACCGGCACCGGCTCGGGCAAGACGCGGGTCTTCCACCTCGCTGCCGCCGATCAGCTCAACGGTGCCGCCGGCTCTCTCATCCTCGCCTTGTACCCGAACAAGGCCCTCGCCCGCGAACAGGCCGACTTGTGGCGCGGGGCCCTCGCCGACGCCGGCTTCTCCTCGTCCGAGGCTGTCGCCCTCATCACCGGCGACCTGGTGGACAAACAACGTCGCCTCTCCGTTCTCCGCCGCGCCTCCGTCCTCGTGCTCACGCCGGACACCTTGCACGCCTGGCTCCTTGGCCATCTCTCGCAACCGCACATCCGCACAGCCTTGCGCCGGCTGCGTCTCGTGGTCGTCGACGAAGCCCACACTCTCTCCGGCGTTTTCGGCAGCAACACCCTCTGGCTCTTTCGCCGCCTCCAGTCCCTGCTCGCCTCCCTGGACTCGCCTCCAATCCGCTGGCTGGCTGCCTCCGGCACCTTGGCCAACCCGGCCGCCCACCTTGCCCTGCTCACCGGGCAGCCGTTCGTCGCCATTGAGGAAAAGGACGATGGCTCGCCCCGTCACCTGCGCCGGCTCCACCTGATCCGTCCGGCCGAAGGCAAGCCCCTTTCGACCGGCCTCGGCCAATGGCTCCAGCAGTGCGCCCAAGCCGCCGAGCCGGCGTCGCGGTTCGTCGTCTTCGCCCAGAGCCGCGTCCAGACTGAGTCGTTGTCGTCCCTTGCGAACCGGCTGACGAACCCCGCGGCGTCCGCCCCCCTGGCGCGCATCGCGCCGTACCGCGCCGGACTTTCCGCCGAAGAACGCGCCGATCTGCAGGACCGCTTTGCCCGCGGGTTCCTCCGCGGGCTCGTCAGCACTTCGGCCTTCGAGCTCGGTCTCGACCTCCCCGGCCTCTGCCTGGGTTTCCTCGTCGGACTTCCCGAATCGCCCGCGAGCTTCTGGCAGCGGCTCGGCCGCTTTGGCCGGCACGCCGAAGCTGACATCTTCCTGATCGACGACGGTACGGAGCGCACCGCCCGGGCTTTCGCAAACCCGGACCAACTTCCCCGCTGGGTCGCCCGCGATGCCGCGCTGTACCCGGACAATCCGATCCTCATCGCCCGTCACGTACTCTGCCACGATCAGGAGCGGCGCGACCTCGGGCTTCCTGCCGCCCTCCTCAGCAAGCCCTCCGACCTTCCCGCCCTCACCGGTGCCTTCAACGCCGCCCATGCCGCCTTGCTTCGTGGCGAACCAACGCCCGCCTTGCGCGACGCGTTTCAGCAGCAGGCCAACACCCAACCGCCTCATCTCGCCTTTCCCCTCCGCTCGGTCGAGCCCACCTACACCTTCAAGCCCGCCCTCGCCTCGCACCGCGCACCGGAGGGTTTCGTCACCTACGCCCAGGTTCTCCGCGAGGCTTATCCCGGCGCCGTGTACTACCACAACGGGCAACCGTGGCGCGTCGTTCGCCTAAACGCCCGCCAGCGCACCCTGACCGTCACCGAGGAGCGACACTACCACACCAAGCCGGCCGCCATCCCTCCGGCGTTCATTCCCGACCTCTCCCAGCCGGCCTTCGCCGATCTCCGCTGGCCCGGCGCCAGCCTCCGCGCCATCGAAACCGTGGGCCGCGCCACGGAATCCATCACCGGCTTCACCGAAAGTCGCGGTGGACAATCCGCCCCGGGCGGCGATTACCGGAACGGTGCCTTCGGTGTGAACAGCGCACTTTATCGCGCCTACGAAACGACCGGCGTGATCCTCGCGTCCACTCACCTTGAGGGCGACGTCGTGCGACGCGACCTGCTGGCCGCGGCCCTGCGCGATGCGCTCCTCGATGTCTGCCCCCGGGAGGCCGCCGAAATCGCCGCATCATCCGGTAGGCTCCGCGCCGACCGCCGCGACCTTATGACCGGAACCCGTTACGTCGCCCTCTACGACACCGTTCCGGGTTCGTTGCGATTGAGCTCCGCCCTCGCCGACCCGGCCTCGCTTCCCGCCATTCTCGAACGCACCGCCATGCTGCTCGCCGAACGCAGTCACGGCGGCTCGCCCACCGATGTCGCGACCGTCGCGGCCGCCCGCGCCCTCGCCTCGGCCACCCGCACGACGCCGTCCTTCGTCCCGCTCGACTGGCCCGACGCCTCTCCCGCCCTTGCGTTCGCTCCCGGCACCGTCGCCCTCCACCGGCGCTCCCAACTCGCGGTCCTCATCGACCGCGTGGTCACCGACCTCGATGGCAACGTCGTGTACCACATCCGCCGCACCGACGATCCCTCCTTCCAAGGTCAGGTTCAGGCCCACGCCCTCGCCGAGATCCCCGAACTCTCTGTCTCCCGCCCCCTCAGCGAAGTCCTCGCCGAAACCCCGTCCGCCTAACCTTGAACCTTCCCCGCATGATCCCGCGTCCTCCCCCTCCCTCGCCCGCCCCGGACGACGACCGCTTCGTCTCCGAAGAAGATTATCTCCGCCAGGTGGAGATCGAAGACCTCCGCGCCGACTTCGAGGAGTACCAACGCTGCCTCGACGACGACTGGCCCTACGCCGACTCCGATCCGGACGAACCTGCCGACAACTGACTTCCGGCCCGGGCGCGCGCCATCCCACCCTTGGCTGCCGCACCCCGCCCCGCCTGGCCAGTGCTGACCGAGGTGCCCCGGGCCTTCCCTTCCTTTCCGACAATGAACCGCGCGTCCACACCGACCGTCCTCTCCCGCTCCCGGCCGGACCTGCATCCAAGAACTCACTACAAAGGTGTCCTTCTTGCGCCCCTCACGCTCGCCTGGCGCGTGGCGTCCACCCTCGCCAAGGCCCTCGTCGGCCTCGTGCTCTGGCTCGCCTTCGCCGCGGCCTGCGTAGCCGCCGGCGGTACCATCGCTCTGATCGCCTTCGTCCTCCTCGCCCTCTACGCGCACCTGATCCGCCGATGACCGCATCGCGCGCCCCTTACAGCCCACTACCCGCTACTCCCGTTCAGCCTTTCAGCCCTTCAGTCCTTCAGCCTTTCTGCCGATGCCTTCCCTCTACCTCACCACCCCCGGCACCCGCGCCAACTTGGTCAGTCAGCACCTCGAGATCGAACTCCCCTTCGAACTCGACGAGTCCGAAGCCCCCGCGGCAACAGTACCGTCCGGTGAGACACCGCGACCATTCCTACGCCGCATTCCCCTCCACGACGTGGAGCACGTCGTCGTGTCCACCCGCGCCACCCTTTCGCTTGCCGCCCAAGCCGCGCTGGCCGAGCGGACTGTCCCGATCGTGATCGTCGACGGACGCGGCGAGGCCGTGGCCCACACGCTGCCGCCGGCGGGCGACCTCGCCACGCGGCTCAGCCACTATCAGCGCCGGCTCGACGGCGCCTTCGGACTGGAAATCGCCCGCACCCTCGTCGAATCCAAGATCGCCAACTCGCGCCGGCTTCTGCAGCGGCTCGCCTCCAACCGCAAGCTACCGGCCCCTCCCGCAGTCGCGCGGCTCGAACCGTTCCGCGCTGGCGCCCTGCGCGCCGCCGACGTCGACACGCTTCGCGGCTACGAAGGCTCCGCCGCCGGCGCCTACTTCGAGGCGCTCGCGACCTTCTTCCCCGCGTCGGCTCCCTTCGAGCGCCGCTCGCGCCGACCGCCGCACAACGCCGCCAATGCCCTGCTATCCTTCTGCTACTCCCTTCTGGTGCACGAGACCGCCACCGCTCTTCACCTGCGCGGACTCGACCCCGGACTCGGTTTCCTGCACGAGGCGGAGCCGCGCCGGCCCGCCCTCGCCCTCGATCTCATCGAACCATTCCGCGCGCCGGTCGCCGATGGGCTCGCCCTCGACCTGCTCAACCACGGCACCCTCGATCCGACCCGGCACTTTCACGCCGCCGACGGCGGCATCTACCTCAACCTTGCCGGACGCCGCCGTTTCTTCACCGCCTACGAACGCCGCATGGACCGCCCCTTCACGTCCGAACTCTCGGGCGAACGCACCACATTGCGCCAGGAGATCCACCGCCAGGTCCTCGCCCTCAAGCGCCACCTGCGCGAGGCCACCGGCTTCACCGCCTTCATCATGAACTGAACGTGCCGCCTCCGTCATGGCCTCCCGAAGACACTCCCGGCCGACACCTCGCCACCGCCAAGGCCTCGGGCAAAGCGTGCTGCCGGTGGACTTCTCCTGGACGCCCACGCCGGCCCGGACGACCCTTTCGCCGGTTTCGCCCGGTGCCGGGCCCGACTGGTTCCCCAAACTCATCCCGACCGCCAGCGACCTCTCCGGCCACCGCTGCGGCGCCCACCAAATGCTCACGCTGATCGCCTACGACATTGCCGAACCGAAACGCCTGCACCGTGTAGCCAAGGTCTGCGAAGACTGGGGCATGCGCGTGCAATACTCCGTCTTCGAGTGCCGCCTCGAGGCCGACGCCTTTGAACGTTTCTGGACAGACTTGCTCACCGTGATCGATCCCAAGCTGGATCGCCTCGTCGCCTACAAGATCTGCAGCAAGTGCGCGCGTGACATCCACACCGCCGGCGTCATGGTACATAACGAACAAGTCGTCGCCTACGTTTGTTGAGCTTCAAGGCCTGCCCTACAGGTCGGCACCCCTCGAATCTCATGTACGCCGGGGTGCCGACCGATTCCAAAACCTCCTCTTTGAAAACAACCTGTCCACTTTCTCTCTTTGCGGGTCGGCGCGATCGCTCCCACAAGATCGTCAGCTGCAGGCGCTCCCGACCGGAATCCCTTTCCGGCCGCTGCCAGACAGATAGTTCCGGGACGGCCGTCGCGCCGACCCGCTCAGCCGAAAGGCATTGGTGACGGTAGATCCGGGCCTCGGCATCGTTGCTGTCACGGCGTCGCGCCGACCCGCTCAGCCGAAAGGCATTGGTGACTTCTGGGGCTGCTTCTGGGCTTGGGACTGAGGCTGGAAGTGTCGCGCCGACCCGCTCAGCCGAAAGGCATTGGTGACGTGGCCTTTGGGGGCCGTCTCGAACGTCCACGGAAGTCGCGCCGACCCGCTCAGCCGAAAGGCATTGGTGACTGACTCACCCTTAGAGGGTGATGCGCCCAGACCTGGCCGTCGCGCCGACCCGCTCAGCCGAAAGGCATTGGTGACGACTCATATTTATCATCACTCCTAATGCCGCGAGGCCCAGTCGCGCCGACCCGCTCAGCCGAAAGGCATTGGTGACGCGGCCGGAGGAGTTGATGCGGCGGGCGGGGTCCGGTCGCGCCGACCCGCTCAGCCGAAAGGCATTGGTGACAGACCTCGACGCCGGCCGCCTTGAGGAAGTCCTTCGGCGTCGCGCCGACCCGCTCAGCCGAAAGGCATTGGTGACTCGTGCATCGCCTGCAAGTGCTGCCAGAACTTGTAGTCGCGCCGACCCGCTCAGCCGAAAGGCATTGGTGACGCGGGCAAGCTCCTGCCGCTTGGCGTGGATCTCGCGTCGCGCCGACCCGCTCAGCCGAAAGGCATTGGTGACCCACCACCCGGCGGATTGAAACCAGCATCAACTCGTGTCGCGCCGACCCGCTCAGCCGAAAGGCATTGGTGACAGGCGAAGAGCGAAACCTGTCCGCACCCCGGCGGCAGTCGCGCCGACCCGCTCAGCCGAAAGGCATTGGTGACGCGCTCGGGAAGCAGGGCTGCAAAATACATGGAGCCGTCGCGCCGACCCGCTCAGCCGAAAGGCATTGGTGACAAGGTCTTCAAACGCGCGCTTGGCGACGTTGTAGCCGTGTCGCGCCGACCCGCTCAGCCGAAAGGCATTGGTGACCGGGCTTGCCTCCGGCCTTGCCCCAAAACTCCGCCAGTCGCGCCGACCCGCTCAGCCGAAAGGCATTGGTGACGCGCCCGCTGGGGACGAAGGTCCTTGGCGCCCTCGCTCGTCGCGCCGACCCGCTCAGCCGAAAGGCATTGGTGACTCCAGCATGGCATGGATTTCCTCGCGCTTCACGGTCGCGCCGACCCGCTCAGCCGAAAGGCATTGGTGACGGTTGACCGCGACCTTGACACCGTCGTCAGGGCCTGTCGCGCCGACCCGCTCAGCCGAAAGGCATTGGTGACGCCGACCTTGATTTTTGCGTTTCTCATTTTGTTTTTTTGTCGCGCCGACCCGCTCAGCCGAAAGGCATTGGTGACTCGTCGCGGTTGTCGAACACGCACTGCATCTGCGTCGCGCCGACCCGCTCAGCCGAAAGGCATTGGTGACAGTGCAGCTTCGTGTCGGTCTTGTCCGCAAGCGGCGTCGCGCCGACCCGCTCAGCCGAAAGGCATTGGTGACGGCCTCCGCCTTGGCGGCTTCGACCATGGCCTTGCGTCGCGCCGACCCGCTCAGCCGAAAGGCATTGGTGACGTTTGCGACCGGCGCCTTGTCAGCCGTGAGCTGCTGTCGCGCCGACCCGCTCAGCCGAAAGGCATTGGTGACCCGCAAACCGCACGAGCTGCGTGTACACTGACGGCTCGTCGCGCCGACCCGCTCAGCCGAAAGGCATTGGTGACGCCCATCGACGGTGTCGTCCTCATGGAGTCCGGCCAGTCGCGCCGACCCGCTCAGCCGAAAGGCATTGGTGACAGCCGGTCAGACGCGCATTCCGGACGGCATTCGCCGCGTCGCGCCGACCCGCTCAGCCGAAAGGCATTGGTGACGTGACCCGAGCACGATACTCTCGCGGATCGGGAACCCGTCGCGCCGACCCGCTCAGCCGAAAGGCATTGGTGACCACCTTCGCGCACGAGAAGAAGCGAGCCGATCGCGTCGCGCCGACCCGCTCAGCCGAAAGGCATTGGTGACCCGTCCTCCTGCATTTGCCGGACCTTCGCTTCATGGGCTTGTCGCGCCGACCCGCTCAGCCGAAAGGCATTGGTGACCTCGCGCGGCCGGGACGTAAGTCCCATCGACTTGCTGTCGCGCCGACCCGCTCAGCCGAAAGGCATTGGTGACTTTTAACTGGAGCATGTAGCCACCGTCTTCCGGAACGTCGCGCCGACCCGCTCAGCCGAAAGGCATTGGTGACACGTCTTTAACCTTTGCATCCCTATCAGAAAATGGAGTCGCGCCGACCCGCTCAGCCGAAAGGCATTGGTGACTTTTATCAATGCCCCCGCTACTACATTATGGTCCTTTGTCGCGCCGACCCGCTCAGCCGAAAGGCATTGGTGACCGCTCGGGTCTTCGGGCATGGCCGGGCCGACGAACGGTCGCGCCGACCCGCTCAGCCGAAAGGCATTGGTGACATGATCTCGCGCGGTGTGAGGTATGCGACCTCGGCTTGTCGCGCCGACCCGCTCAGCCGAAAGGCATTGGTGACTCCTCGACCCAGACGGATGCGAACAAGGGATCGTCGCGCCGACCCGCTCAGCCGAAAGGCATTGGTGACTCTTATAGAACCAATTCCGAATTTCGGCAGCAAGTCGCGCCGACCCGCTCAGCCGAAAGGCATTGGTGACGTGACGGAGCGGACGAAATCCTGCGCCTCATGGTATGTCGCGCCGACCCGCTCAGCCGAAAGGCATTGGTGACGGTCCTGTTTGCGTGTGTTCATTTTCCGCGTGGCGTCGCGCCGACCCGCTCAGCCGAAAGGCATTGGTGACTGAGCGGCGAGGCGCTCGTGAGTATGTATTCCGTGGATGTCGCGCCGACCCGCTCAGCCGAAAGGCATTGGTGACTGCATGATGCGGAGCAGCGTTTCACTCATGGTAGGCCCGTCGCGCCGACCCGCTCAGCCGAAAGGCATTGGTGACTCGGCCGTTAGCGAGACCGGCCCTTAGCGCGAGTCGCGCCGACCCGCTCAGCCGAAAGGCATTGGTGACGTCGGGATGCTCAACGAGCATCTCAACGTTTTCCTTAGCGTCGCGCCGACCCGCTCAGCCGAAAGGCATTGGTGACTCGCATCGTGCTCCTCCTGCGTGATGCGCTCGTCGCGGGTCGCGCCGACCCGCTCAGCCGAAAGGCATTGGTGACTTGAAACTACGTACGGCAAGCTACGTCTAGCGAAGTCGCGCCGACCCGCTCAGCCGAAAGGCATTGGTGACTCCGAATCAAATCCGTCCGGTTCGACGTAATCGCCGTCGCGCCGACCCGCTCAGCCGAAAGGCATTGGTGACTGGCCTTGGCGGTGGCGTCCACGTGACCCGACTCGTCGCGCCGACCCGCTCAGCCGAAAGGCATTGGTGACGGCCCGGATTGGGCAAAGTGTCAGGCGAACGGGCGGAGTCGCGCCGACCCGCTCAGCCGAAAGGCATTGGTGACGGGACACGACCCGCAGCATGCGGGTGGCTTGCGTGCGTCGCGCCGACCCGCTCAGCCGAAAGGCATTGGTGACAGCTCCAGCCGGTCACCGTTCAGATCCTTGGCGTAGATGTCGCGCCGACCCGCTCAGCCGAAAGGCATTGGTGACCATCCATCCGTTTTTGATTTGCAGCGTAGGCTTTTGAGTCGCGCCGACCCGCTCAGCCGAAAGGCATTGGTGACCGGCGGTAAGCAGAGCCAGACGGGACACGACCCGCAGCGTCGCGCCGACCCGCTCAGCCGAAAGGCATTGGTGACCCGTCTTTAGTGGCGGTGAGGGTAACAGGGCCAGTCGCGCCGACCCGCTCAGCCGAAAGGCATTGGTGACCTCAATTCCATCCCTTATCCTTAAGTGGCAAAAGCCTGTCGCGCCGACCCGCTCAGCCGAAAGGCATTGGTGACGGTCGCAGCGTGCGGGACTCGTTCGCGCGAAGCGTCGTCGCGCCGACCCGCTCAGCCGAAAGGCATTGGTGACTCCATCACCTCGATGCGGAGCTTGTCGCCCCGCAAGTTGCGGTCGCGCCGACCCGCTCAGCCGAAAGGCATTGGTGACTTTCCCGTTCCGGTTCTTCAAACTTGGGAGTCTGTCGCGCCGACCCGCTCAGCCGAAAGGCATTGGTGACCCCTCAGCTCATGGTTCGGCTTGTTCACGTCCAACCCGTCGCGCCGACCCGCTCAGCCGAAAGGCATTGGTGACACCTTAAATCGGATATACTGGTTCGTTGCTTCGAGTGTCGCGCCGACCCGCTCAGCCGAAAGGCATTGGTGACGACTTGGTCTCCGTCAGCAGCTTGACGATGAGCTGATCGTGTCGCGCCGACCCGCTCCGCCGAAAGGCATTGGTGACAGAGACGCCTTTTCGTCTCCGTGCTGCGCACGGTACGCGTCGCGCCGACCCGCTCCGCCGGAAGGCATTGGTGACTCTCTCCCTGTCTCTGACAACGGTTTTGGTAACGATAAAGTTCACGCCTACAATCGGATCCGTAAGGTCGGTAGCGAACAGCGTCTCTCGTCGAAACGGGAGCAGGTTCCTCCCACCGCTTTAATCCAACGGTCGTCAGCGTGGGGTCCGTCTTGCGTTGGATCCGCCCGGTACGGGCCGCTCACCGCCCTTCCATGCGGATGCGGGGGTCCAGCCAGAGCAGGAGCAGGTCGCTCACCAGGGTGCCAAGCACGCCGAGCAGGCTCATGATCATCAGCATCGAGCAGGCCAGGTAGACGTCCTCCGTGAGCAGGGCGTCGAGCAGGGTCGGCCCGACCATCGGCAGGCTGAGCACGAGCGCGACGATCGCGCCGCCCGACACCAGCTGGGGAAAGAGCGCCCCGAGGCCCGAGACGAAGGGATTCAGGGCCATCCTGACGGGATACCGCAGCAGCAGGCGCAAGGGCCGCAGGCCCTTCGCGCGTGCCGTGGTCACGTAGGGCTTCGGCAGTTCGTCGAGCAGGTTGGCCCGCATGACGCGCGTCAGGGACGCGAGGCCGCCGCAGCCGAGCACGAGCACCGGCACCCAGATGTGCCGCGCCAGGTCCGCGACCTTCGCCCAGGTCCACTCCGCCGAGGAGGCGTGCTCCGGCGAAAACAGACCCGCCACCTGCAGGCCGAAGACCTGGCTCGCCCCGTACATCACGAGCACGGCGAGCAGGAACGAGGGCACCGACATCCCGAGGAAGGCAAGGAGCGTCAGCACGTAGTCCCCTACTGAATACTGACGGACCGCCGAGTAGATGCCCGCGGGCAGCGCGAGCGCCCAGGTGAAGAGCACCGTCGCCCCCGTGACGAGCACCGTGAGCACAACGCGATCCCCCACCACCTCGTTGACGGACCGGTCGTGCTCCATCGACTGGCCGAGGTGCCCCTGGAGAAGGCCGGCGTCGCCGGCCCTTAAGGTCGCGAACCAGTACAGGCCGATCCAGCGCAGGTAGCGCTTCACCAGCGGCTCATCGAGATGGAAGTTCGCGCGCAAGTCCTCCGCCAGCTGGACGGTCGAGGGCGTGCCGGTCATCTCGTACTCGACGATGCGCGTCGTCGCGAAGTCGCCGGGCGGGAGCTGCACGATCACGAAGACGCCGATGGAGACCACCGCCAGCGTCGGGACCATCAACAGAAGCCGCCGGCCCATGTAGGGGTGCCGCACCGCGGCGAGCAGGAGTGCGGCGGCTGCGCAACCTGCAAGGAGCACGCGCAACAGCACCGTGAGCGGGGCCGGACCGGCAGGCACGCCCGCCCGGTCCGCCGTCGCGCCCTCCTGCGCAAGGCGCATCGCCGGCTCGTGGTCGATGACCGTCATCGCCCGCCGGACGTCGGCCGCCACGGCCGGCGGATCGGAAGGGTTCTCCCAGAAGTAGGTTTCGAGGCCCGCGTTGCCGGGGGTCTGGTAGATGGCACCGAAGAGCGCGGTGCGGGCGACATTGCGGAAGCCGTCCTTCACGACGACGAGTTGCGGGGGCGAGGTGGCGATGCTGATGGTCCAGACCTCCGCGGCATTGGCCTCCTGGATCTTTCGGAAGAGTTCGCGCCGGAGTTCCGCGTCGCCGCTCTGGTAGATCTGCTCGATGAGCTCCATGTTGCGCCGGAGGGGATGCCCGATGGGCGGCTCCTGGGCGGCGGGACGGCGCGCGGCGGGGTTTCCGTAGAGGCCGCCGTTCTGGTACCAGATGCCGAAGGCCGGGGCGTAGAGCGACTCGTTGTAGGTGGGCAGGAAGCTGCGGGGTTCGATGAAGGGCAGGAACTCGCTCTCGCTCGTCCACACGCTGAAGTCGTGCTCGTAGGTGTGCTTCTCCGCGTAGAAGAGCGGTCGCGTGCGGATGCGCTGCACGCAGCGGATGCCGACCCGCGCCCAGTCGTCGACGACGAACTGCGCGGGGTCGTTGCCGGTGTACTCCGTCATGTTGAGGAACCACACCATCTTCGTGCCGTCGGGAAACGTGCGGTACCCGTCGCGGTCGCGCTGCGTCAGGCCGATCTCGTCGAGCAGGGCGTTGGCGCGAGCCGGATCGTACTGCGTGAAGCTCTTGAAGAGTTTCTCGCTGTAGAACTCTGTGTCCGGTCCCGGATCGACTTGCGCAGGCTCGCCCTGGCCGTTGAAGAGGGCGTCGATGATATCCTGGCGGTTGATGGCGAGCGAAAGGGCCTGGCGGAAACGGCGGTCGTTGAGCAGGCGGCTTTTCCAGAGCGTCTCCGGCCGGGCCGGGTCGACGCGGCGGTTGATGACGGGATTGATGGTGAACTGGGAGCGCGCCGCATGGTACCAGTGATAGACTGAGTACCCGCGGCGCGGCGCCTGGCTCATGAGCAGCACATGGTCCTCGTAGCGGATGAAGCGGTCCTGCATGCTGAGGCCTCCGCTCGCGGCCGTCTGGCCGAAGAGCGTGTTGGGACGGATCTCCATGACAAGGCGGTCGAGGTACGGCAGCTGGTTGCCGGCCGTGTCGACCGCGCCGTAGTACGGGTTGCGCACGAACGCGTACGGCCCCGTCGTGGTGTGCGTGCGGTAGATCCACGGCCAGAGCCGGGGATGCGCGGGGTTGTGCCAGCTCTTGATGCGCTGGTACAGCGATCGCGGGCTGGCGAGGTTGAGCGCCCGCATGTAGGTTGCGATCACTTCGGGATCCCCGACCTTGGGGTGAAACTTCCGCAGGTAATGGGACGGCAGCACGTACTCGTCCATGTAGGGCACGGGGTTGGCGCCGAGGGAGGCGAGCCGCTCCAGGAAGAGGGCGTTGGGTTCGTCGAAGAGGAACCGGACCGTGAAGTCGTCGACTTTCTCGACCCGCCCCAGGCCGCTGCCGTTGCGCAGCACGCGGGGATTCGACTCCAGGCCGACGACTTCGTGTTCGTACCAGTATTCGATGTCGGCCGCCGTCACCGGAACGCCGTCCGACCAGCGCAGGCCGCGCCGCAGATGGAAGACGTACTCGCGGTAATCCGGGGACACCCGCCAGCCGCGCGCGAGGTGCGGCACGAGCGGGTAGCCCTCGGGGGACCAGCGCACGAGGGAACTGTAGGAAAGGCGCCAGGTGATCGTGGTGAGGTCGTTCTGGGAGGCGGCGAGCCGCTGCCAGGTGCCGCCATAGCGGCCGATCCCGTCGACCCCCTCGAGCACGATCGGCTCCGGCCCGACGCGCTCCGCCACCGGCGGGAGCGCGCCCTCGCGCACGAGATCGGCGAGGATCGGCGACTCGCCCCGCGGCCACCAGGCGGCCTGCGAGCCCTCGGAATAGTCGACGTCGACCTGGATGCGCGGCGGGTTCTGCTTGTTGAGCCTAAGGGCGCGCAAATCCTCGACGCGGGCCACCTCCGCCGGATCCGGCGGAGGCGGCGGCGTCCGCACGTCAGGGCGCAAGAGCCACGCCGCCGCATACATCAAGGCCGTGAACGCCAGGGCGGCGGCCACGAAGCCAAAGAAGAGCGGGAGGACACGACGGATCACGCGTGATGCAAGCCAAGCCGCGGAGGGGACCTAAGCAACGCTTTCCCGGCGGACCGTCCGCACGATGAGAAGCCGTGGGCCTTCCCTTAATCGTTCTCGTTCTCCCGCATATTCTCCGACCGATCCGACGGATCCGACCGATCCGACCGATCTGTCCGAGAAAACGAGAACGGAGCGAACCCCAGGGCGGTCACCCCTCCGCGACCGCGCGGTAGCCGACGCCGTGGACGGTGAGAATGCCCTCGGGGTGCTCCGGATCGCGCTCCACCTTCTTGCGCAACTGGGCCACGTGCTGGTCGAGCGTTCGCGTGGTGCCGAAGTAGTCGACGCCCCACACGGCGTTGAGCAGCGCATCGCGGGCGAGGACCTCGCCGGGATGCGCCGCGAAAATCTCCGCGAGCTTCATCTCGCGGGCGGTGAGGGTGACCGGGTCGCGTCCTTCGACGCGCGCCGTGAAGGCGCGGCGGTCCACCTCGGCGGCTCCAAGACGGAACACGGGGGGCAGCGCACCGGCCTGGCCTCCGCCCGGGGTATTCGCCAGCCGGCTGCGACGCAGCAGCGCCTCGACGCGCGCGAGCAGTTCCTGCACGCCGAAGGGTTTCGTGACGTAGTCGTCGGCACCCAGCTTGAGTCCGACCACCTTGTCGATCTCCTCGCCCTTCGCCGTGAGCATCAGCAGCGGCATCCGGTCGCCCCGTGCGCGCAATTCGCGGCAGACATCGTACCCGCTCGCCTTGGGCATCATCACGTCGAGGATCGCCAGCGCGAAGGGCGCCTGCGCCGCCAGCCGCAGGGCCTGGGCGCCGTCGGCGGCGGACACGACGTCGTAGCCCTCGCTTTCGAGGGTGGCGACGAGGCCGTGGCGGATGTTGGCGTCGTCCTCGGCGATCAGGATGCGCGCCTTCATGGCAACGTGAGCACGAAGGCGGCCCCGCCCCCTTCGCGGGGTTCGTACCGGAGGTCGCCGCCGAGTCCGCGGGCGAGCTGGCGCGCGATGCCCAGCCCGAGCCCGGCCCCGCCCTGGTCCGAGGTCAGGGTGTCGTCGACGCGGTGAAACTTCTCGAAGATCGCCTCGGCATGCTCCGGGGGCACCCCGGGGCCGCGATCGGCCACTGCGACGACCGCGCCGCCGCCCGGGGCCGGGCGCACGGACACCGCGACCTCACCGCCGGCCGCCGCGTACTTGCAGGCGTTGTCGAGGAGGTTGAGCAGGATCTGCTCGAGGGCATCGCGATCGGTCGTGGTCATCAACGGTTGCTCGGGCCGCACCCGCTCGAGGCGCAGGCCTGCTTCCGCAACGCGCGGCGCCTGCGTGTCGAGCACGCCGTCGACGAAGCCGGCCAGATCGAGCGGCTCGAGGCGGTACTGCTTCCGCCCCTGCTCGAGGCGGCTGAAGTCGAGCACGTTGCCGACGAGGCGGGCCAGGCGCTGCGTCTCGCGTCCGATCGTCCGCAGGTAATCGTCGCGTCGCGAGGGCTCGGATACACGGCCTTCGGCGAGCAGCTCCGCGTAAAGCCGGATCGTGGTGAGCGGCGTCTTGAACTCGTGCGACACGTTCGCGACGAACGAGGTCTTCAGCGCCGCTTCGGCCTCGCTCCGGCGCGCCTGCGCGAGCAGGAGCAGGCCGCCGGAAAGGATGGCGATCACGAACACGCCGACCAGCAGCGCCGCGAGGACGAACCAGCCGGCGCCACCCGCGCCCGCGCCCGCCGCATCGGGCAGGCTCCACGCAACGACCTCCCAGTTGGGCAGCACGCCCGCGAACTCGAGGCGCACGACGGGATTGAGGTCGCTTCCGGAGTCGCCGGCACCCGCCGCGTGCAGGACGGCCCCGCGGTCGTCGCGAATGACGTAGCGTTCGCGCGGGCCCGGATCGGCGGGGAGGACGCCGCGCAGGCGCTCGACGAGGGCGGCCAGGTCGAGTTCGACGCCGCGCACGAGCCCGCCGTCGGCGCGTTGCAGCCAACCGAGAACGTGGAGGGCGTTGTCCGCGTACCACGGCACCCAACCGCTCCGGCCCGGAGCGGGCGCGGGAGCGGCGGCGGCGACCTCCTCGGAGCGGACGCCGTAGGCGGAAACCGACGGGGCCGCGTCGCGGCTCGGGCTGCGCTCGCCAAGGCGGCTCGACTGCGCGGCCGCCGTGGCCTTGCGCACCTCGTCCTCGACCGCCTGGCGTTGCGAGAGGTTGCTGAGCACCCGCTTCTGGACCTCCGGGAGATCCTCCAAAGGAGCGGCGCTCGGCATCGCGCCCGCGTCAGCCCCCCAGGGTCGCTCGATCGTGAGCAGCCGGTCGAAACGCCGCCCGTAGGCGGCGTCCCGCGGACGCAGGAGCGTGCCGTCGGCCCGGCAGAGGAAGGCCGTGCTCACGAACGGGTGCACGCGCTCGAAGGCTTCGAGGGCCGGGCCGAGGTCGTTCTCGGGCAGGTCGCGCAGACCGGCGAGCGCGCTCGCCTGGATGTCGGCGACGAGCAAGGCCGCGCTTTCCGCGACGATCGCCGCCCGCGCCTCGACCGCCGCCCGCGCCACCGCATCCGCGGCGGTGGTCCGCTCACGCAAGCGCGCCTGCTCGCGATGGAGGAGCACCAGCGCCCCCACCCCGACCGCCAGCGTCGGCACGAGCAGGAGGAGCCAGTACAACGTGATGCGTCGAGGCGGGGGGAGCACAGGGGGAAAGTCAGGCGCAGGCAGGACGGGCTGGCAAGGGGGCAGCGGGTGCGAGGGTGGGAGGATAGAGGCCAGAAGCCAGAGGCCAGAGGCCCGCTCTTTCTCTTAATCTTAATCTTTCTCTTTCTCTCAAACCGATCGGTCGGATCGGTCGGATCCGTCGGATCAGTCGGGAGAAAGAGAAAGATTAAGAGAAAGAGAAAGATTGATAGCCAGCCCCCCTCACCTCCCCCCCCCAAGAAAATACCTCACTGCGCGCGCTGCTGGCCGTAGGTCTGGCTGCTTTCGGTGCGGTAGGCTTTGCGGGCGGAGGGGGCGAGCCCTTCGCGTTCGAGGCGGTCGGCTTCCGCTTGTTCGCGGGTGCTGAGTTCGGCCACCGCGCGATTGCCGTACGTGCGGGCGACTTCGTCGAGGGCGGCGGCCTTGGCGCGGAGTTCGGCGGCCGCCTCCTCCTTGCGGTTGGCGTCGACGAGCACGACGGCGGCGTCCTTGGTCATCGCGATGAGGTTGGCCGCATAGTCCGTCTGCACCCGGTGATTCGCCGAGGCGACGACCTTGCGCTCGTCGCGGGTTGCGCGCACCGCGACGGTCGCCTCCGCCACGACTTCGCGATGCGTGCCGGCATGCTCGTAGCGCACGCGCGCCCGGGCACACGCGCGCTCGACACCCTCCCGCGTGGGTTCGAGTTCGACCTCCACCAGGGCGAACTTCTCCTGTCCGCCGTAGAGCTGATTGAGCGTGAAGGAACCCCGGCGTCCCTCGATCTCGCCTTCGCGTCCGATGAAGCCGACCGGGCGCACGCCGTTCGGAAACTCCAGCTCGACGACCACGCGGCGCGCGACCACCGCCAGGACGTCCCCGAGTTCCTCGTTGAAAATGCGTGGCAGATCGCGGCTCGACTCCACGAAGTAGGTGTTGCCGTCGCTGCGCCGGGCGAGGCGCGTCATGAGGTCCTCGTTGTAGCCGAGCCCGAGGCCGATCGTCGTCACGGAGATCCCCTCGCGCACCAAGGCCGCGCCCAGTCGGGCCAGGTCCTCCGGGGAGCTGGGGCCGACGTTGGCGATGCCGTCGGAGAGCAAAATCACGCGGGGCGTGCCGCCCTCCTCAAGGTGCCGCCGGACTTCGTCGGCGCCTCGGGTAACACCACCATAGAGATTCGTCGAACCGCCCGGGCGAATGGAGCGGATCGTCTCCTCAAGCTCGCGCCGGTCGCCGACGCGGCGCGCGGGGATGAGGGTCTCGACGCGGTCGTCGAAGGTCACGAGCGAGAACACGTCGTCGCGCTCGAGGCGTCGCACGACCCCGATCGCCGCTTCGCGGGCGCGGGCGATCTTCTCGCCGGTCATCGAACCGGAGCGGTCGATCACGAGGCAGAGGTTGACGGGCGGACGCTCCGCCGCGGCGGGGAGCCGCAGGCCGTCGAGGGCGATCTTGAGCACCACCCGCTCGCGGGTGTCGGCGAGGATCACCGGGCGGTCGAGATCGAGGCGCAGCTGGACAGCCGGAGGGGTCTTGGCGAAAAGCCCGGCGGCGCAGAGGCCGGCGGCGAGGACGAGGGCGGATGCGATGATTTTCATAGGGACGTTCGTCGGGAACGCCCCCATGAAAGCAGAAAACCCGGCGCCGAGTGTCAGCGCCGGGTCAGGAAGTTGTCAGGGAGTTGTCAGGTCAGGGCGCGCGCAGGTAGGCGAGGATGTCGGCGATATCCTGGGCCGTGAGACCGAGCTGCTCGGCGCTGAGCATGAGCGAGCGGTTCATGCGGTTGCGCGACTTCACCTTCGACGACGGAATGAACTGCGTGAGTCCGCCGGAAGTCTGCACGACGAGGGTTTCGCCGCCGGACAGGATGAGACCGTGGATCACGGTGCCGTCGTGCAGCACGATCTCCGTGCCGTCGTAGCCGTGCGCGATTTCCGCCGAGGGCTGCGTCATCGCGAGGATGGTGGATTCGAGCGACTGGCGGTTGGCCCAGCCCGTCAGCTCGGGACCGAAGTCCATGCCCTTGCCGTTGACCTTGTGGCACAGGTAGCACGACTGAACCTTGTCGGCTCCGCGGGTCACGTCGCCAGCGAGTCGGGCGATCTCGGCGGGTGCCGGCAGGCGGCTCGGCTCGGGCTCCGGCACGATGCTCGGAATGGCGGCAAAGGCGTCGGGATCGAAGAGACCGCGGGACTTGAGCGCGGCGTCGAGGCCCTGCCCCTTCCACTTCGAGTCCTTGTAGTTGAGCAGCCACCAGAGGGCGTGCTGCTTCACGGCCTCGGAACCCTGCGCCGCGACGTCGACCAGTGCGTGGGCGGACTCCGCCGTCGGGATGAAGCCCAGGGCGGTTACGGCGGCGAGACGATCGGCCTCCGAAAGAGACCCGGCCTTGGCGCGCGCCGCGAACTGCGGGACGGCTTTTTCCGGCGTCAGGCGCCAGACGAGGCCGGCGAAGGCCGGCGACCACTTCAAGGGATCGCGCTCGCGCTGGCGGGCGAGGAGGGCGTCGAAGACCTCCCTTTCCTTGCCCGTGGTGCCGGTGCCCCAGGCCTCCAGGTACATGCGGTCCTTGCCGTCGTAGCCGTCGGCCACGGCGAGCAGCGCCTCGCGGGCCTGGGCGAAGGGGACGTCGCGCAACGCGAGCGCAGCCTCGCGGCGCACGGCCGGGGAGGCGTCCTTCGCGAGGGTGGTCGCATGGGCGACCACGTTGCGGTCGATCCGGCGCAGGGCGCGGAAGGCCGCGATGCGCATCTGCGGATCGCGGTCCTTGAGCAGGGCCTCGACGCGGGAAACGCCGCCGGGACCGAGTTGGGCGAGCAGCCAGACGGCGCGGGCGCGGATGTAGGGGTTGGCGTCGCCGAGCAGGCCGGCGACGGCCGGGATGGCCGCGGCGCCGCGCTCGTGCAGGCGCACGAAGCCGAGGGCGCGCACGTTGACCGCCGGGCTCTTCAGCGCGGCGATCTGGCCCTCGACGGTCGCGAGGTCGAGCTTCGGCACGACCGGCTTGAAGCCCTTCGGGGCGATGCGATAGATCGCGCCGCTCGTGGTCGTATCCAGATCGGCATGACCGCCGACGCGAGGGTCGAACCAGTCGGCGACGTAGATCGCGCCGTCGACGCCCACGGCGACATCGGAGGGGCGGAAATAGGTCTTGAGCTCGTCGGAGGGGCGGCCGCGATTGAAATCGGTGCCGGCGAAGTCGCGCTCGGCGTTGCTGGTGAGGAAATCGAAACGCTCCATCGCGTACCCTGCCCCGTCGGCCTTCGGGAAGTAGCCGAAGAGCGTGTTGCGGGCGGACTCGGCGCTGATGAGCAGGCCTCGCCATTTCTCCCCGAGTCCGTCGCCCTCATTGAAGACGATGCCCGTGGGGGCGCCGCCGCCGTAAACGTCGCCGGCGGGCATCACGCCCGGGTCGTCCTGCCGCCAGTGCGCGCGCCAGGCCGGCTGGCCCGGGCGGCGGTCGGCCTGCCACGTGCGCATGCCGTCGCGGGAGAAGAACCCGGCGTTGCCGTATTCGAGCAGGAACGACGTGCGGCAGGAGCCGGAGTCGTCGTTGTCGTTCTGGAACATGTCGCCGAAGGACGTGACCGCCTGCTCGTAGGAATTGCGGTAGTTGTGGCCGATGACCTCGACCCGCGTGCCGTCGGGACGCATGCGCATGGTGAAGCCGCCGACATAGACATGGCCGTCGTCGCTCTTCGCGCCGGCGATCTGCGGAGGCGTCCAGCCGAACACCGGCGTGCCGCCGCCGCTGCGCACCGGATCGTAGACGTGGCCGACGCGGAAGGTCTGCCCGGAGCGGTCTGTGAAGAGCGCCCCGTTGTTGCCGTGGTTGAAGTACCAGAGGCCATCCGGGCCGAAGGTCACGGAATGGAGGGAATGGTCGTGGTTGCGTCCGTTGAAGCCGGTCAGGAGCACCTCGCGCTTGTCGACCCTCGGATCGAACTTCAGGTCGCGGTCGACGTCGGTGTAGATGATGAGGTCGGGCGCATTCGACACGATGATCATGTTGTCAATCACGGCGATGCCCAGCGGGGAGATGAGGGTCGGCTCCTGTACGAACACGTGGCTGGAGTCGGCCACGCCGTCGCCGTTGGTGTCCTGCAGGACCACGATGCGGTCGCCGGCCGGTTCGCGGGTCTGGTTGCGGCGGTAGTTGACGCCCTCGGTGACCCAGATGCGCCCGGCCGCATCGACGTCCATGTTGGTCGGGTTGCGCAGCTGCGGACTTTGCGCCCAGAGGGTGACTTCGAGACCGTCGGGCACCTTGAACATATCCAGGGGAACGACGGTTGGCTTGGGAGCCTCGGCGGCGGCCTGGGCGGCGGCGCGCGGGACGCCGGCCAGTGCACCCATTGCAGCGAGCCCGCACACGGCGAGGCGTTTCAACGAAGGAGTGACGGTATTCACAAGGTTCATGAGGGGCAGGGTTCCCGGCGGGCGGGGATCTTCGGGGAGCGAAGACAACCGACGGGATGCCAAGCGAACCCGATAACGCCTCAATGGCACGCAAAAACTTCGTCCTCCTTTTGGCACACCGCGTTCCTGCCGGCGAAGGGCGCGCGCCCGGGATTCCCCCGCCTGCGTTCCCGCTGCCGAGCCGATCGGCAGGACCGCGAATGACCGCGAAGCGAACCGTTGCCCCGCGTCCCGGCCCGATCCACCCGGCTCGCGGGCTCCCTAAGCGCGGAAGCCCGAAGGCGTAAGGAGGTTCTCTCGACTCTGGAGTTCGCGTTACTTGGCGTTCGTTCGCGGTTTCCGCGCGCTTGGATGCCCCTCAGGGCATGATCCCAAGGTGCAACGCCTCGGAGTATTTCTGAAGCGCCCCCTTATCGGCAATCTGTTCGATCGAACCGTGCCAGAAACGCAGCCGTCCATCGGAAAGCGCATAAACCAGCGCCGCACCGCGCGGGGTCGGCAGGCAGACAGGATCGGTGACGGCACCGTCTTCGATCGCGCGCATATGCGGCCAGGTCGCACCTTGGTCCGGCGAACAGGCGAGCCGCAGGCAGGGCACGCCAGCTTCGTCCTGTAGCTCGATGCGAATCCGCGTTCCATCGCGCAGCGTCCGGATCCCCCGGTCGCCGACGCCTGCGGGCGGTGGGCCGCCGCGTGGAGACCGCTCGGCCACAGCGGGTGCGGACCAGGTCTGGCCGCCCTCATCACCCGCCGCCTCCCAGGCCTTGCCTTCGCAGCGCCAGCGCAGCCTGACAAGTCGGTCGTCGGTCTCGGCCCACGCCAGGTCACAGGCATCCGCTCCGGTGCGGGCAACCTTGCGGGGCTGCGACCACCGGCACTGATGGCGATCGGCCACCCAGACCTCCGCGTCTTGCGAACCGACTGCAATCCACGCAACCAAGAAGCGGTTGTTGCGCCGATGCACGATCGCCGGCCGCACGGCCGGCGCCCAGGCGCCTTCCCCCGAGAAAACATCTTCGTGGTCAAGGAGGCCATTGCGCAGGTATTCGCCATACTGCGACAAATCGAGTTTCTGCCCGCCTGCCTCGATCGAGGCCTGCAGCCGCGCGACGTCGAGATCCGCGAGCGTGCAGCCTTCGCGCACGCACAGCTGCGCGGCGCGCCCGGCGGCAAACCCCATCTGGGAAACCGGCGCCATCACCCGAAACGAACTCATGGCCATCTGGTCCCCGGACGCACCGCGCCCCGGCACGAGCAGGTTGAGCGCACCTTTGGGGCGCATCGCGCGCAGCGGGATGTGGTAAGGCTCGACCATCGTCGTCACCCCCGTGTCTCCGCGCTGCATCTTGTCCGGCCAGTGATAGTCGAGGTGATAGGTGCCCACCGCGACGGCATCGTCAAAGACCGCGCCATGCGTGACGTCCTCCTCCGTGAGCAGGTGATCGCCTTCGATCCGCCGGGTCTCGCGCACGCCGATCTGGCGGGAAACCGTCGCCAGGACGTGCCGGTCGAGCTTCACGCCGCGAAAGCCCTTCGTCTGCAGGTAATAGATCAGGCTGATCATCTGCCGCCGCGCATGCATCTCCGCCTGCGAAAAGCTGAGGCCGTCGGCCGCATCGAAGCCCACGACCTTCATCTTCACCTCAACCTTGCCCGACTCGAACTCGTGCAACGTCGTCATGGGAATCTCGTCATCGTGCTTCCACTCCGTGCACGAAGGAGGCAGGAAGGGTTTCACCGGCCGGCGCGTGTCCCAGAGCGTGAAATACAGGCTCATCGGCAGCTGCCGGTTCGCGCCTTCGTGGATCACCGGAAAGCCGGCCATCGCCGGCACGAGACATGCACCGGTGGCATCGATGACGAACTTCGTCGGGACCCGGCACATGCCGCCCGCCGTCGACACGTCGACCGCCGTGACCACACCGCCCTCGACGGTGACGCCGGTCATGCGGGAATGGAGCAGCACGTCGATCCCGCGCTCGTGCACCATCTCCTGCAGAAAGAAGGCACACCATTCGAGATCGTAGGAACGCCGGTCCTCCACCGGGTTGAACTCGCGGATGAAGCCGTACCGCATCAGGCGGCCAACCAGATCCTGGAAATCGTCGTTCACGTTTTTCGTATCTCCGCAGAAGCCCGCCACGCCGCCGGCCGTGCCTTGTCCGCCGAGCACGTTGCTCGGCTCGATGATGAGCACGCGGTTGTCCGGACCCTTGGCCGCGAGGGCCGACATGACGCCGGCCATGCCGCCGCCCACCACGACGATGTCGGGCTTGAGCGCGGTCGCGATGGCACGCGGTCCGGGGGATGTTTCGGGAGTCGATCCGGTGGCAGTGGAAAGATTCGGTTTCATTGAGAAGATCCTTTCGCCGTCGTGGACGGCTTTTCCTGGGTCCAGACGGTCAGCCCGCGCAGATCCCGCGTCGCTTCGCGCGACACGAGGCTCACGACGTACGCCACGACGACGAACGCCACGTTGACGATGGCCCCGACCCAGTAGCTGTGGACGCCCAGCCGGAGCGCGTCAGGCAGCGCGCCCAACAGGCCGAGTCCGAGGTAAAGGTTGAGCGCGATGGCCGCCCCGAGGGCGATGTTGACCGCCCGCCCGCCGACGCGGCGCGTGAAGAAGCCGATCATGTACAACCCCGTGAGCGCGCCGCCGAGCACGCTCGAAACGATCAGGCTGACGTCGTTCATGCTCTCCTTCTCGATACGGGAGAAGGTGAACGCGCCAAGCGTCATCACGACGATCGAGCCCGCCGCCACCCAGCGCGCCGCCCGCAGGTAGAACCGGTCGTCTCGCCCGGGTGAAAAGTGCGGCTTGATCAGGTCGATGACGACGACGGTGGAGATCGAATTCACCCCGGAATCGAGGGAACTCATCGCCGCGGCGATCACGGCCGCGATGACCACACCCGCCAGTCCGGCGGGTACGTGCGTGAGCACGAAGTACGGCAGCATCTGATCCGGCTGGAGCCCCGCGGCCACCGGATCGGGATTCACCTGGAAGAAGACCCAGATCGACGTACCGATCAGGAAGAACATCGTCCACATGGGCACGGCGATGCCGGAGAACAGCAGCGTGGCCTTGCGCGCCTCGCGCAGCGAACTCGCGGAGACGTAGCGCTGCACCATCGTCTGCTCGCCCGAGTAGATGTTCAGCCAGTTGACCATGCCGAGGATGATGACCGTCCAGAACGTCCGCTGTCCGACATTCCACTCCATGCTGCCGAGGCTGAACTTGCCCGCCGCGCCGCCCGTTTCAAAGACCTGCGCCAGGCCGCCGGGCAGCCCGTGCAGCACAAAGACCAGGCAGAGAATGCCGCCGAACAGCATGATGAGCGCCTGCGCCATGCCCGCCCAGACAACGGTCTCCATGCCGCCTGCAACCGTGTACAGCGCGACAAAGAGACCGCCCGCGAGGATGACCCACTCGATCGGCGCTCCCGTGAGAAACTGCAGCGGCAGCGAAACGAGGAAGAGCACCTGCGCGACGCGGATCAGCTGGAGAAAGACGAAACTGACCGTGCCGTAAATGCGCGCCGGCGTGCCGAAGCGGTCGCCGAGGTACTCGAAGGCCGAGGTCAGGCCCGCCCGACGGAAGAACGGGATGAAGATGACCACCGCGACGATGGCCACGAAGGGCACGACGAGGTTCACGCTGAGCTGCCGCCAGTCCAGCACGTAGGCGGCGGCCGGCAGGGCGAGAAAGGTGGTCGAACTCACGATCGTGCCGAGCATCGACAAGGCCACCACCCACCCGGGGTAGTTGCGCCGGCCGACGAAGTAGTTCTCCGCACTCGAGCTGCGGCGGGAACCGCGGATGCCGATGGCCAGCATCGCGACCAGGTAGGCCGCAACCGCAATCAGGTCGAACGTGCGAATCTCAAAGTCCATGTTGGGAAAGGGCCGCCGGCGTTTCGGCGGATTGCTCGCGCTCTCGTCCGAGCGGGGCGGTGACGATGCCGCGCGTGTGCAGCGCCGACCGCAGTTCGGCCATGTCGACGAAGGCCGGCGCCGTCCCGGCCCTGCAGGCCAATGCCGCGGCCACGCCCGCGGCTTCGCCGACGGCCATCCAGATCGGCTCCACGCGCACGGCGGAGAAGGCCACATGCGTCGCGGAAAGACAGACTGGGACGAGAAGGTTGTCCCGATTGCACGGCAGGAGGGCGCCGTACGGCACCTGCCCGGGCACGGTCTCCTGATGCAGCAGGAGCTTGCCTTCCCGGAAGCTGTCGCCGACGCGTTCCGGTCCGCAGGCGTGGACATCGACATACCAGTCCGTGCCGGCGATGGCGTCGTCCCGCACCGGAGCGCGATCGCCAGGTTCGGTCGGCAGGAAATCGTGCTCCGTCAGCGTCGCCCGGCCGACGATCCGCCGGGCCTCGCGCACATAGAGCTCGTACGGGCGATGCCCGTGGTCGGCAAACTCGTCGCGGGCCAGGCCAAGGTTCGACCAGAACGCGCGCACGTCCGCCGGCACGCCGGCATCGTGCTGCAGGAAATGAAGCAGGCCAATCGTCGCCTCCCAATGCGCGTCGCGGACCGCACGGCGCTTCGTGTCGTCACCCGCCGGATACGCCTTTGACAGGCCCGGAAGCTGCGGCCGGTTCCAGGAGTACTTGCGGTTAGGCAGCGGGCCGACCAGCGACGCGTATTCGAGACCGGCGTACTGGGATCGATCGTAGGTGCGCGGCGGAGCCGGCCTAACTTGGTTGGCCGGGTCGTCGGTGAGGATCGTCCGGTAATTGTACGCCTGAATGCGGTCGTCGCCACGACCCCGGCCCGGTGACGGGACCTCCTCCTGGAAACTCTCGAAGTGCCGCAAGGCCCAGCCACGGCGCCGCTCCGCCAGGGCCGCCGCTTCCGGGGTGGCCGGTCCAGTCGCGGGGCGCGTGTGGATCCATCCGGCATGGGGTTCTCCATGCTCTTCGCGCCCTTCGCGACCCAGTCGGAACGGCGCGCCGGCGAGCGCGGCAAAGTCCCCTTCGTACGTGCAGTCGGCGAACGCAGCGGCTGCGACCTCGACCTCGCCCGCCGGCGTCTCGAACCGGACCGAAACCACGCGGGCCGCCTCAGTCCGGACCGAGACGGGACGCCACTCCCGCCGGAGACGCAGCCGCAATTCGGCCGCGACGATCCGCTCGAGCACGCGTTCGGCCACCGAAGGCTCGAAGCATCCGTTGCGATGACCACCCTTGCCCGGAAGGGCCGCGGCATATTGCGGCGACTTCTCGCCGTACACGTTCCGATAATGATCCAAGATCGCCTGGCGAACCTCGTCGTAGACCGGCGCCCGCCGTCCTTCGTAGAGGCCATCCCACACGCCGAGGCCCGACGACAGCATGCCCCCGATATGCAGTCCGCGATGGGACAGCAGCACGCTCAGACCCTCACGCGCCGCGCGCACGGCCATGGCGATGCCCGCCGGCGTCGCTTCGACGACCACGAGGTCGAACGTGTGGGTTTCAAGGGCCATCGGCGGGAGGCGCGCGCTCAGAGTTTGCCCGTCCGCAGGCGATCCACCTCGTCGAGGGAAACACGGATCACCTCGATGGAGGTCTTGTGACGCGAATACGTCACGTACAGGTGGCCGTTGTGCTCCATGACGTGCGGATACTGCACGGATCCCGAGGTGTGGTTCGCGTCGAAGGCACCGCCGTCGCGCGAAACCGGGATCGGCAGCTGCGCCATGCGCGTGAAGGTGATCCCGTCCTCGGAGGTCGAGAGGGCGAGCGGATTGCGCTTCTTCGGATCGGTGTTGGAGACGATCACGTAGTAGCCGCGCGAGGTGCGCAGACAGAAGAACTTGGAGGTGGCATCGGGGAAGTTTGTCTTTTCCGGGGCCGTCCAATTGAGCCCGTTGTCGTGCGACACGGCGCGGTAGAACCGGCCGGAACGGTTGTTGTCGCGGAAGAGTCCGATCAGGCGGCCGTCCGGCAGCGCCCACCAGTCCGGTTCCTCCGGACGAAACCCGTCGGCGGGCGTCTCCGTGACGATCGGCGAGCGCTTCCAATCGGACGGGGACGACAATCCTCCGGACAGCATGAAGACGGAACGGGTGTAGTCCGGCGGGCGACAGATCATGCCCCACTGGCCGTTGGGCATCAGCCGCGGCGGGAAGTTGTTGATGGCCCCGTCGGCGATCACGCCGAGCGGCTTCCAGGTTCGCGACTGCGGCTGCCATTCCCAGGCGCGCAGATCGAGGCTGGGCCCGAAGAAATGGACGCGTCCGTTCGTGTAGGCCTCGTCGTGGCTCGCGAGTGCGAGCAGCTTTCCGTCGCGGTTCCAAAGCCCGCGGGCGATGTAGCGGAAGCCGTCCTTCTCAGGAGGTCCGGCGAGCAGTTTCGGTTCGCTCCACTTCAGACCGTCGGGGCTCGTCGCGTACCGCAGGTGCTGGGTCGGGTGGTCTTCGACGAGGCGGCCGTGACTCCACATCGCCCAGTATTGGCCGTCGAAATACGTGAGGTAGGAATGCAGGCGGAAGTTCCACTTCGTGGGATCGTCGAGGTCGGCCCGGTCGAAGATCTGGGCCTGCATGCCGCGCTCGTCCTTATGGCCCGCGGTGACCAGGCTGTGTTCGCCCCGCAGCACGGGGAGGCTCTTGTAGTCGATCTTGGTCGGATCCGTGCCGACGCCCCGGAGATCGAGCATCGGCGCGAGCGGCGCGGCCGCATGGGCGCAGGTGAGCAGGGCGAGGCAGAAGGCGGCCGTCCGCAAAGGGCGGAGGCCGGAGACAGGGATGGGGTTGCGGGTATTCATGAAGAAAGGTTTGGACGATTCGGACGGCTCGCGGGTTCGGTCAGAGCGCGCCTTCCAGCCGGTCAATCTCCCGAAGATCGATCTTCAGGACTTCGACCGTCTGCTTGGCGGTGGCGAAGGCGACATAGACCGCCCCTTCGTGCTCGATCGCGTGCGGGTAGTCGACATGCCTGCCGCCGGCGAGATAGCCCAAAGCGTGAAAGACCAGGCCGTCGTGACTCACGGCCAGGGTGAGCGGATCGCGGCGCTTCGGGTTGGCGTTCGAGACGAGAATGTAGCGGCCATCCTGCAGCCGCAGTCCGTGGAACTTCGATTTCGCGTCGGGGAAGTTGGTGCGCACGGCCTTCGTCCACGTGCGTCCGTTATCCGTCGAGAAGGCGCGGAAGAGGTAACCGGAACCGGCGTTGTCGCGGTAGAGCGCCATCAAATTCTTGTCGGGGAGGATCCACCAGTAGGGTTCCTCGGCGGCGAGTTCGCCGTCGCGGTAGGCGGAGACGGGAAACGACTGCCAGCGGTCGAAGCCCGCCACGCCTCCGCGCAGGAAGTGGACGGCCTGATGCTGGTCGCGCCGGGACATGAGCCATTCGCCGTCGGGCAGTTGTTTGGGCGGGAAATTGTTGAGCGCGTCGTCAAAGACCATGCCGCGATGCAGCCAGGCGGGCGCGCCGTCCTCGCCCGTCCACTCGAAGGCCTGCAGGGACAGCCCTTCGCCGTGATAGCCGGGCGCCTTGTAGCGGCTGACCAAGGCAAGCAACCGCCCTTCCCTCACCCAAAAGCCGCGCGCGATCCAACCGTACCCCGGATCGGGCGCGCCCGTGAGCGTGCCGAAGACCGTCCAGTTGAGACCGTCGGGACTCGTCGCAAAGTACACGTGCTGGTCGGCGCGGTCGTGTCCGGGAACCTTGCCGTAGCCGCGGTTCACGCCCGGACCGTCGCTCCACATGGCCCAGAAACGGCCGGCGTGGTGGACGAGATAGTTGTGCTGGTTCACGCGGTCTCCTCCGGCGGCCATGACGTCGTTTACGACCGCATGAATGGCCCGGACGCGCGGCAGGCGGTCGAAGTCGATCTGGTGCGTGTCCGCCGGAGTACCCGCGCCTGCCAGCATGAGCGGGGACGCGGGATTGCTCACCGGATGAGGTGCTGGTACGGCGTGACCGGCGACCGGAAGGATGGCAAGGAAGCAAGGAAGCAGGAGGCGAGGAATCATGAGCTTGTTGGCGGGTTGAGCCGGTCGGGCGGAGGGATGGGCGAAGGTTGCGACGAACGGCCCGGGTCTAGGGGAGCAGCCGCTCGATCTCGTCGAGCGGCACGCGGATCACCTCGACGGTGGTCATGTTGCGGGAGTAGACGACGAAGAGGTGTCCGTCGTTCTCGATGGCGTGAGGATACTGATAACCGGCGGCCTTGCGCACGCCCTCGCGCGGGCGCTCGTCCATCGGCGACGTGGGCACCGGCAAACGAACCAGGTTCGTAAAGGTCACGCCGTCCCGAGAGACCGCGAGGCAGAGCGGATTGCGCTGCAAGGGCGCGGGATTTGCATTGGAAATCAAGACGTACCAGCCACGGGACGTACGCAGTCCGAAGATCTTCGAGGTGGCGTCGGGAAAATTGGTGCGTTCCGGCGTCGTCCACGTACGGCCGTGATCGTCGGACCAGGCCCGGAAAATCCGTTTGGAATGACTGTTGTCGCGGTAGAACCCCATGAGCCGTCCGCCGGGCAGCGTCCACAACAGGGGTTCCTCGGGGCGAAATCCGCCTTCGGCCTGGTAGCGCACCATGGGCACGTCCGTCCAGGCGGAGGTCGAGGACAGGCCGCCGAAGAGCAAGGAAACGTTCCGCCGATGATCGCGCCGCACCATGGCCCATTCGCCGTTGGCCATGCGGATGGGCGGGAAGTTGTTGATGGTGTCGCGCGCCACGACGCCGGCATCTTCCCACGTATCCGCCGCGGCGTTCCAACGGAAGGCATGCAGGTTCAAACTTGGACCGAAGAAGCCACCCGCCTCGTCGAGGGAGGCGAGGGCCAGAAATTCGCCGTCCCGCTGCCAGAAGCCGCGGGCAATGTAACGAAAGCCCTCGGCCGTCCGTTGTCCAAAAAGCGGTGAGTCCATCCCGTAGCCCTTGGGCTCCGGCGAAAGGAAACGCGCCTCGCTCCACAGCAGGCCATCGGCGCTCGTCGCGTAGCCGACCCGCTGCCCCACCCGGTCCTCGACGGCCGTGCCCTGGCTCCACATGCACCAGTATCGACCGTCGTGATACGCAAGGTAACTGTGGTTGCGGAAGCCCCACGGGGCGTTGCCGTGCGTCACGAAGGTGTGCTCGCCCGCGACGTAGGGCAGCGAGCCGAAGTCGATGGACGGCGGATCGTCACTGCCTCCGGGAAGGCTGAGCATGGGAGGGAGGGCCGTGACAACGGCTGCGGAAAGCAGGCCGGCCAGGGCAAGACCGCGGCGCACGAAGGGAAACGAGAGGACAGGCATGACGAGGATTTGGTTAGCGGACGGGCTTCCGGGTGGCTTCCGCCCGTTCGATGAAGTGAGCGATCGCCGCACCGACGACCGGGGCGTGCGGCATCCGTGTGACGTAATGGTCCGAGCCGGGGATCCAGAGGAGTTCGCAGGTCTCGCTTTCCGGAAGGCGCAGCGTTTTCCGGTCCGGCCGCGCCGCGAGCCCACGATCGCCCCAGACACTCAGCACGGGATACTCAAGTCGGCCGAGGATTTCCTCCCCCGCGGTCCAGCGCCGCCACATCGTGACCAAACGATCGTACTCCTCGGGTGTCCAGCGCAGGCGGGCATAGCGTTCCTCGCGGAAGGTGCGATCGGCCGCCCGCTGCTCGGGCGTGCGGGGCGGAACGGTGCCGAACGCCGCCGCCTGAACCTCGTGATGCGACCAGCCCTCGAGGGAGATCACCCCGCGCAGGCCCTCGGGCCTTCGTCCGGCAATCTCGATCGCCTGCATGCCGCCCAGGCTGTGTCCGCCCACGTACCACGGCCCCGGACGCAGCGCCTGGACAATCTCGAGCACGTCGGTGGCATACGCTTCGATGTTCGCCATCGAGGGAGTAGGCGGAGGCCAGCTCCGGCCTTGGCCGCGCGACTCCACCACGACGACTCCCAGTCCGCGAGGCAAGGCATCGACCAAGGGACCGAGGAACTGGTGGCGGTCGCCATGCGTTTCCGGAATCAGGACCAAGGTCGGTTGTCCATCGGCGGCAGCGCGGCGAACGTACGCCATGATCGCACCATCGCGCAGAACGTGCGCACCGGCCTGGAATTCAGGCGGGGAGTCGGGTGCGGCGACCACCGGCGCAGGGGTTGAAACGAACGGGAGCACGAGAAGTGACAGAAAAAGTAGGGGCCTCCCGGACCGCCGCCGGCCGAGAGGGCCGGGGCGATACGGACGAAGAGCAGTCCAACCGGGAGACACCGCCATGGGACGATTCGCTCAGAAGCGGCCCGAGATACCCATGTTGATCCGCGTGCCGTAGCTGTCGCTGAACGTGATGCGACGCGGATTGGTGCCGGTGTAGTTCTCCGGCCACTCGTCGTTCAGGTTGATGATGTCGAGGTAGACGGACATCCGTGCGTGCAGGCGATACTGGAGGTTGATGTCGATCGTCTCCGTGGCCTTGAACCGGTTTTGGGAAAACACGTTGGCGTTGTAGCTGCGCAGGTGGTCGCCGGTGTAGCGCCAGGCAACGCGGGTCTCGAGCTTGTTCCACAGGAAGGAGAAACCGGCGTTGGCGGTCTTGGGCACGAAGCCCGCGAGCTCGGCCGCGCCTTCGCGATACGTGCCCGAGGTCTTGAGGCGGGTGTAGTTGGCAAAGACGCTCAGCCCGTTGAACGGTTTGGGCAGCATGGTGAGCCGCTGGTTGTAGTTGATCTCGTAACCCTCGATCTTCGCCTCGCCCTGATTGGTCGTGGTATTGAGCATGAAGCCCTCGTACTGGCCGCCGAAGCCGTTGTTCACGCCGCCACCGATCTCGTCCGAAGTCCGCGAGAGGAAGTCCTTGATATCCTTTCGGAACGCGCTGGCCGAGAGCACGCCAGCCGGTTCGAAATAATATTCGAGCGACAGGTCGTAGTTCTCCGAGGTCTGCGGTTTGAGTCCGGGATTGGCCTGGCTGACCGTGCCGAAGCCCGTGGTCGCATTGTACGAGACCGTCGTCGTCGGGTACAGATCGGTCATGTTGGGGCGGGCGGCACCGGTCGAGTAGCTGAGGCGGGCGAGCAGCTGGCGCGTAAGATCGTAGCGCAGGTGCAGGCTCGGGAAATAGTCGTCGTAGCCGCCGCTGCGGGTCGTGCGTTCGACGGTCGGGTTCTGCGGGTCGGAGAAGCGCCCGACCGCATCGACTTCCGTGCGCTCGAAGCGGACGCCGCCCAGCACCTGCAGCTTCGCGAGTTGAACCTGGCCCTGCACGTAGGCCGCGTATACGTCCTCGGTGATCTCGCTGTAGTTCGGCGGAGCGCTCACCGAGGTGCCGACGGGGGCAAAGAGTTCCGGGTTGTTCTTGAAGGTGCCCCAGGCCTTCGCGAAGTCGACGGCCGGGAGGTCGGGCCAGTTGCCCGCGTTGTTGAAGACCGTGTAGGCGCGCGCGGGCCGGATGAACTGGGCGAGGTTGTCGTCGGCGGTGCCTTGGATGCCATCGGGTCCGACGTAATTCCAATTCGGGCGCTCGACGGACAGGTTGCGGTACTGCTGGCGCCAGACGGCGCCGGTCTTGAACTCGACCGGCACGCGCAGGTCGGCGAAGCGCTTCAGGTAGTCGACCTTGGCGTTCGTGACCTCCTCCTCGCCGCGCTCCGGCTGCTGCTGCATCTGGGCGCGGTAGGGGTTGAAGTCGACCTCGCCAAAAAGGATGCTCGGCCCGTACGTCTGGCGGAAGATCGGTCGCGATGGGTTGGTCGAATCGATGGACATGCCGATACGGCCCCCGGGAAGCGTGTAGAGGAACGTGCGCAGATTGCTGACGAACGAGGAGGGGGCGAAAGACGCCTGGTAGCGGAGCTCCTGATCGCCGGCCAGCCTGGTCGTGCCGCCGACGTCGGCGAGGTACTGGCGGCCCGTCTTCACGTTATTGTCGCCGTCGAACGACCAGTTCGCATTGAGCATCTCGGTGAAGGTGTCCGTGTAACCCGGGGCCACGCTCGCGGTCTGATTGGTCGTGGTGCGGGGAACCGTCCCGGCCTCGATCTGCGCACGGCTCACGACGTTGTAGTCGGCCACGCGACGGGTGGCGCTGTCCGAAGCCGCGTAGACGAGCCGGTCGCTGTCGAAGTAGTAATAGTTGTATTGAAACTTCGTATACAGCGAAGTCCGTTCGGTCGGGCGGAAATCGAACTTGAGGCCGACGCCCGCGCGAACGCGCTGGTTGATGTTGGACAGTGTGCGCGCCTGGGTGGCGCGCCCGTCCGCCTCGACGCGCTGCGTCTGCACGCGGTCGCGCGGCGCCTCCGTGTCGGAGTAGCTCAGCGAAAGCGCCATGCCCACGTTGCGGGCGGACCCGATTCGCGTCATCCAGGACGAGGCGACATTGGGCGTGAAGCGCGTGCGGTCGTCGCGGTGCAGGTTGTGGTTGAGACCGATGCGGTACGTGAGGACGTCCTCGTTGAAATCGAGGGCCGACTTGGTGACGAGGTTCGTCGATCCGCCGATCGAGTCGGCCGGCAGGTCGGGCGTCGGCGCCTTGGTCACGGCCACCTCCTTGATGAACTCCGCCGGGATCTGGTCGCTCTGGGCGCCGCGGTCGCCCTGCGTGTTGAATCCAGAGAAGGCGCCGGACGCGCGCACGCCGTCGACGTTCAGCGCGCTGAATTCCACCGGTGTGCCGCGAATGCGGATGCCGACGACCTCGCCGTTCTCGAACTCGCCGGCGACGCCGGGAAGGCGGACCATGAGGTTGCCGATGTTGCCGTCGGCCACGCTGCCGAACGCGTCGGTCGAGACGACGTTGACGACGTTGGGAGCGGTGCGCTGCCGCGTGATCGACGCCGCCTCCCCTTCCATCGAAGCGGAAACGCGGAACGTCTCCAGTTCGACGACATCCGCCCCGACGTTGATGGCCGGAGTGGCGCGCCCGCCGGGCGTCACGGTGACGGTCGTCTCGACGACATTGAATCCGGTGTAGAATACCCGAAGGGTCTGGGCTCCCGCCGGCACGTTGCTGAAGGAGAACGAGCCGTCGCGCGCCGTGAAGACCCGCTGTCCGGTGCCGACCAGCGTGACCTCGGCACCTTCCAGGAAGGATTTGTTCTGCGCATTCTGGACACTGCCCTCGATCGTGCCGGAGCCGCCGGACTGGGCGCGACCGAAGACGAGGCAGGCCAGGGACAACAGGGCAACCGAGAGGCAACGCAACCGAAGTCGCGGCAAGGCGAACAGGCTAGACGAGGGAGTTTTCATGACGAATTTCGAGCCGGCCCAGGCGCATCCATGCGGACACGTAGAGCGCAGCGCGAGGGTTGATCGACGAGGTTTGGGTGGGGTGATGGTGGCGGGAGACGCACTGCCGGGAGGGGAGGACGCTCCGTCTTGTTCCGGCCCCACTCAGATCGATTCCCGGACACAAGGCGCAGGCAAATAACCTAACAAAAATGGGGAAAAAGGTAGCGTTGGACCCACTCCCGGCGCGGACTTTGCGATAACGTTTCACTCCACAGCGGGTGCGCCCGTGCGCCAAGTTACATTTTTCCAACTCTGATGAGTTCTTTACCCTGCACGCCCGTATGGACGACCCGATCTGATCTCCGTCCGCAACTCCGCGGGATCGACGTCCCGACATCCGCCGCGGCCCCCCCCTTCTCCACCATGAATATTACCCTGCCCCGCCCCCTCACCGGTATTATCCCTCCCATGCTCACCCCCTTGGAATCCGCGGAGCGACTCGACCGCGGCGGGCTGGCGCGGCTGATTGGACATCTGCTGGAGGGCGGCGTCCATGGCCTGTTCATTCTCGGCACGACCGGCGAAGGCCCTTCCCTCCCCTATGCGCTGCGCCGCGAATTGATCGACCGCACCTGCGAGGAGGTGGCAGGCAGAATCCCCGTGCTCGTCGGCGTGACCGACACCGCCTTCGCGGAATCCGTCGCCATCGCCCGCCACGCGCAGCGTGCCGGGGCGGCCGCCGTGGTGCTGGCGCCGCCGCCTTATTTTCACCTGAGCCAAAAGGAACTGCAGGCCTGCCTCCTGCGCTTCGCCGACGCCTCCCCCTTGCCCGTCATGCTTTACAACATGCCGGCCCTGACGAAGGTCCGGATCGAGGTCGAGACCGTGGCCGCCGCCGCCGCGCACGCCAATGTCGTCGGTCTCAAGGACAGTTCGGGCGACCTCGTGTATTTTCATCAGGTGCGCCGCCTCCTCGCGGGTCGCGACGACTTCACCGTGTTGGTGGGTCCGGAGGAACTGCTCGCCGAGACGGTGCTCCTCGGCGGACATGGCGGCGTCAACGGGGGCGCCAATCTCGTACCTGAACTCTACGTGAAGCTCTTCGAAGCGGCGCGCGCCGGCAACCTCGTCGCCGTACGCGACCTGCACGCGCGCGTGATCGCGTTGAGCACGACGCTCTACGGCGTCGTCGGCGGCGGGGCCAGCCTGATCCGCGGTTTGAAGGCGGCACTGGCCCTGCGGGGCATCGTCGGCGAGGCCATGGGCGAACCCTTCCAGCCGATCGGAGATCCCGCCCGGACGCGGATCGCCCAGTGTCTCGCCCAACTCGGGCTCGGGGAAAGCGTGTGCGTTTGATCGAGGGCCGGCCGCACCCGATCATCCGCCTGGATTGAGCATCGCGCTCCGCGCCGACGTCCGCTCAAAGTCGCCCCCATGCGTTTCTCGGAAGATCGTCAGCGCATTTTGGCGGAACTCTCCCAGCTTTCGTCCCGTCCGGTCGTCCTGCCCGTCGTGCGCGTGCTCGAGGGCAAACGACCGGCCAACGAACATCCGGCGTTCTTCATGGAGGCGCCCCGTCTCATCGTCGTCCTGGAAGGCACGGGAAGCTTTTTGACCATCGAGAAGGACCAGGAGGTGCTGTTCGACATCGGGCCGGGACAGGCACTGTACCTCGCGCCCTACACCTGGATCTGCCCCGTGCCACGCACCGCCTATCGCTCGCTCGGGGTGATTCTGCGGGCGGAGTCCACCCGCGTGACGCTGCACGAACGCGAGCGAATGCGGCCCAACGGCTCGATTCCTTCGCGTTACCTCGCCCAATGGCGCGCGCAGGAAACGCTCGGCGAGAAGGGCACGCACCTGATCGAACTCCTGCGGCTGCCTCCTTCCGAGCGCCTCGGCGAACGCACGTTCGGGTTGGTCTTCGAACTCCTGCTCGCGGAGATCACGACCTTGGTGGAACAGGCTCCGGAACATCTGCGGCACAGCCAGGCCGTGCTCTGGCAATCCGTGTGCGACTATATCTCAGAACACTGGTCCGACCCGGAGCTGAGCCGCGAGGCCACGGCGCGTTTCTTCAACCGCCACCCGAATCACCTGTCGCGTTTCTTTCACGCCCACACGAAGCAAAACTTTCGCACCTACGTGAACAACATCCGCCTGGAGCGAAGCCTGCACTTCCTGCGGGATCTCCGGTACAATGTGACGGACGTCGCCAATCTCTGCGGGTTCACCGATCTTCAATATTTCATCCGGTGCTTTCGCCAGCGATTCGGTCTGACGCCCGGGGAGTACCGTAAACGCAAGGAGGATTAGAGCCCGTGCGCGGCGGAGTGCCCCCACATCGGCCGCACCGCCCGGGCACGACGCATGCGCCCGGTCGGGGACCGGGCCTACAGAAACACTGCAGGCCGCGTGCCCTCACGCGCCGGATGGGCGCCGAGACCGAAATCGGCGTCGCGGTGCATCCAACGGGAAGACTGGGACGAATCAACGGGGTCGGACATCGCGTCCGGCTCCGCCGCAGCGGATGAACCTCAATCCCACACCTCCATGAGTCGTTTGCTTCGTTTGTCCTGCCTTGCCCTCACGCTTGTCTTCGCCCTGCAAACCTCCCGCGTCGAAGCCGCCCGTCCGGGCTCGGCCACGATTGCCGAGATCGTCGTCGCCAGCGCGACCGATCCCGACGAACCGCAGTTCACCATCCTCCTCGCTGCGCTCGAGTACACGGGACTTGCCCCGGTCTTCGCCGGCAAACAGCCGTACACGGTGTTTGCGCCGACCGACGAGGCCTTCCTCAACCTGCTCGAAGCACTGGAAATCGTGCCGGCCAGCACGCTGGTCGAAACCGTCGGCCTGATCGACGCGAAGCTCGGCGATGGCACCGTCGCCAGCGTCCTCCTCTTCCACGTCACCCGCGGCGTGCGCCTCTCGCAGTCCGTCGTGGGCAACAAGGAAATCGCCACCCTTAACGGCCAGCCCGCCGTCGTCGACGGCACCACCATCGAGGGAGCCAACATCGTCGGCACCGACATCCGCGCTCGCAACGGCGTGATCCACGTCATCGACGCCGTCATCCTTCCCGACCTCTCCCAGTAAGATCCTCCCCTCACATAAAAAAAAGGGCGGCCCTCCCGGGCCGCCCTTTTTTTATTCGGACAAAGTCCGGATTTTTATGCTCCGGAACTTCACGTGATCGTTGTGATCCTGCAGGAGGATGCCGCTCTTCGCCGCCTTGCCGAAGTTCGCGTTCTCGGCAAATTTGCTGCGGGCGACCAGGGTGGCGAGCAGGGCGGAGTTGCGGTTGAACTCAACGACCTTGATGCCGTTGAGCCAATGCTCCACGTCGCCGTTCGGACGGACCACGATGCGGGCGTGCTGCCAGTGATCGACACGGGGCACGATGTTGGCGCCGCGCAGCATGCCGTCGCGCGGGATCAGATCATAGAGCGAGCCGAGCGTGCGGTTGCCCGCCGCGCCCTGCTTCGCATCCGGATGCTTGGCGTCGTCGAGCAACTGATACTCAAAGCCGACTTCGCCGCCGGGCTGGATCAGGTACTTGATGCCACTGTTGGCACCTTCGGAGAGCATGAACTCGAGCTGGAGTTCGAAGGCACCAAACTCCTCGGTGGTGATGATGCTGCCACCCTTGACGCCGGCCAGCACGGAGAGGACGCCGTTTTCGATCGTCCAGCCCTTGTCCGGAAAGGCATTGCCGCGCGCGCTGCGCCAGCCGGCCGTCGATTTCCCGTCCCAGAGCAGCCGCCAGCCCTGGGCCTTTTCGACGTCGCTCACGGCGTTGGCGATGACGTTGCGGATGAAAATGCCGTCGGCGGGCGTCGGCACGAGGTCGGTCGTCTGCACGCGGAGGTTGCGCCAGTGGACCTTCTTGCCCGGGGTCTCGTTGCGGCCGATGCTGTGGATCTGCAGGGCGAAGAAGCCGCGGGCGGTCATGTCGTCGACCACGTGCGAGACGGGGATGCCGTTGATCCAGGTACGGATGGAGGAGCCGATTGCCTCGATGCGCACGTGGTTCCAACGCCCGAGCTGGTAGGACGAACGGGCGCGCGGGTTGAGCGTCACCGGATAGAGCCAGCCGCGCCGGGCCTCGTCGTAGATGCCGCCGGTCCAGGCGCGGGCGGAGGCATCGATCTCCATCTGATAGCCATGCACGCGTCCATCCATGTGGTCGGGCCTGCTCAGGCCGCGGAATTGGATGCCGGAGTTGCTCTCGCCCTCCTGCATGACCTCGCATTCGAAGATGAAGTCGCCGAACTCGCGTTCGGTGGCGAGAAAGCTGTTGGGCGAGCCGGCGACGGTCGAGCCGACGATCGCGCCGTCGACGACGGTGTAGGGCGCGGTGCCGTTGAGCACCTTCCAGCCGGAAAGATCCTTGCCGTTGAACAAGGGCTCCCAAGGGCCGGCGAAGAGGGGCGCCGCCAGCATGGCGAGCCCGCACGCAAACAATCCCGAACGGGCAAACGAAGTGGTTTTCATAGGGTAGAAGTCCTGACCAAGGGTTGAACTCCGTCAAAGGAGTCCTGGCCGCGGGCGATGTCAACGGCCGCGGACCGCCGTCTTGTTCAACGATAACCAACTCGCCGGTTGCGCGCCGGTGCGGCATCGCAAACGCTCCCGCCGCCGCATGGATTTAACGACCTTACGTCATTAAGTTTTGCCACCGGCCCGCGGCGACTCTCTGTTCCTCTCCTCCCTATCCCCCCGCCCGACACGTTCCGCGGCGCCGTCTGCCTGGCTTCGCGGTCGTGACATCCGATAACCCAACCCTACCGTCCGTGAATTCCGACCCCCGTTCGCTCGAAAACCAATTGCTCGACCAGGCCGCCTCCAAGGGCCCCCTCGGCAAGGCCGCCATCTACACGCGACTCTCCGGCCCCGGTTGGTTGCAGGGCGCCATCACCCTCGGCGGCGGCTCGCTCGCCGGCGCGCTCTACATCGGTATCATCGCCGGCTACCAGCTGCTCTGGCTGCAGCCACTCGCGATGATCCTCGGCGTGATCATGCTCTCGGCCATCGGCTACGTGACCCTTTCCACGGGACGCCGTCCCTTCGAGTCGATCAACGCCAGCATTTCCCCCGCCCTCGGCTGGGCCTGGCTCATCGCCACCGTGATGGCCAACATCGTCTGGGCCATGCCGCAGTTCAGCCTGGGCATCGGCGCCGTCCAGCAGAACCTCTTCCCGTCGCTGGCCGCCACGCCGGGGAGCCTCGCGACGTCCACGATCGTCATCGCCATCGTCTTCTTTCTGATCGGCATGGTCACCAACTACGCCTACGAGACGGGCAGCAAGGGCGTGAAGGTCTTCGAGAACGTGCTCAAGGCGATGGTCGGCGTGATCGTCGTCGCCTTCTTCCTCGTCGTCGGCGTCCTCACCTTCTCCGACAGCCTGAGCTGGAGCGCCATCTTCAACGGGTCGGTCCCGCGCATCGCCGACCTCTTCAACCCCGCCCGCGACTACCTCGCGCCGATCGCCGCCACCGGAGAGCACGCATCGTTCTGGACGACCTACATCGTCGATTCGCAGCGCGACAAGATCATCACCGCCTTCGGCACCGCTGTGGGCATCAACATGACCTTCCTCCTGCCGTACTCGATGCTCCGCCGCGGCTGGGGCAAGCGCCACCGCGGGCTCGCCATCTTCGACCTTTCCATCGGCCTGGTCATTCCGTTCGTGCTGGCCACGTCCTGCATCGTGATCGCCGCGGCCGCCGCCTTCCACGCCAAGACCGGCGACGTGCTCAATGCCGACGGCACCGTCCGCCCCGCCAGCGCCAACACCTACTACAACGTCCTCGCCAAACACCCGGCCATCCAGCCGATCGGCGTCGACTTCTCCACGCCCGAGGCCCGGGCCGCCGCCGTCACCGCCCAGCGCGCCTCCATCGACGCCCTGCCCGAGTCCGACCGCCGGCTCGCCGCCATGCTCGCCGAGCGCGGCAACATCCAGCTCGCCAACACCCTGACCCCGCTCACCGGCCCCGGCATCGCGCAGAAGGTCTTCGGCCTGGGCGTCATGGGCATGGCCCTCTCGACCATCATCGTGCTCATGCTCATGAACGGCTTCGCGATCACGGAAATGCTCGGGAAGCCGGGCAACCGCACGGTCCACCTGATCGGCTGCGCCATCTCCGGGATGGGCGGGTTCGCCGGCGCCTTCATCTGGAGCAACCCCGACGCCCGCGCCGCCCTCGCCGTGCCGACGTCTGTCATCGGCGGCTCCATGATCCCTATCGCGTACTTCACGTTCTTTCTCATGATGAACTCCCGCACGCTGCTCGGCGACAACCTGCCCAAGGGCGGCCGCCGCCTCTGGTGGAACTTCCTCATGATCACCGCCACGGGCATCGCCACCTTCGGCTCCGTGTGGGTCCTTTCCTCCAAGGGCACGCCGGGCTTTATCGGCATCACCATCCTCTCGGTGCTGTTCGTCGTGGGCCTGATCGGCTTCTTCTCGAAGAACCGCCTCAAGGCCTGACGCCCCCCCTGGGAGGACGGACACTCCTGTCCGTCAGCCTGGCCTCGTAATCGTGCTCGTTCTCCAGATGACGGGTCTGAAGGTAGGAGCGGCTTTACGCCGCGATGAAAGCCGTCCGCCGGCCATCGCGGCGTAAAACCGCTCCTACACTTTGAGAACGAGAACGATTCGTACCTCGACGGGAAGGAGTGGCCGTCCTCGCGCCCGGCCTTGCATCGTTTCGGTGACGGGCGGAGTTCCGTCTTGATGCCGGGAGCGGGCCGGCACCAAGCTCCTCCCCGATGTCGCAGACCTTCGCGCGTATCGTCTTCGGGCTCACGGCGCTCTTTTTCGCGGCCTTCTTCTTCTGGCCGATCCTCCAGATTCTCAAAGGCGGCTTCGTCGATGCCGACGGACGACTGACCTTCAGCTACCTGACCGCGCTGCTGGCAGACCCCGTTTACCTCAACGGCCTGCGCACGTCCTTCCTGCTCGCCTGCACCACGACGACGATCGCCCTGCTGGTCGCGGTGCCGCTGGCTTTCCTCTCGGACCGCTACCTGTTTCCCGGGAAGGCGCTGCTCGGCTCCCTCGTGCTGATCCCGATGATCCTGCCGCCCTTCGTCGGCGCGATCGGCATCAAACAGATCTTCGGCCAGTACGGCGCGCTCAACGCCTTGCTCATTCAACTCGGCCTCCAGCCCGAGGGCTGGACCTACGATTGGTTCGCGGCGAACCAGTTCCTCGGTGTCGCCGTGGTCAACGCGCTATCCCTTTACCCCATCATCTACCTCAACGCCGTCGCCGCCCTCGCCAACATCGACCCAGCCATGGAGGAGGCGGCGGAGAACCTCGGCTGCACGGGCCTGCGTCGGTTTTTCAAGATCACCCTGCCGCTGATGAAGTCCGGCCTTTTCGCGGGCGGCACCATCGTCTTCATCTGGGCCTTCACCGAACTCGGAGTGCCGCTGATCTTCGACTACCCGCACGTGATGTCCGTGCAAATTTTCTACGGACTCAAAGACATCGGCGGGAACCCGTTCCCCTACACGCTCGTCGCCGTGATGCTCTTTAGCACGGTGATCCTCTACGCACTGGGCAAGGGCCTCTTCGGACGCCAGGCCTACGCGATGATGGCGAAGGCCACGACGGCCGGCGGCGCGCGCGCCCTGCCCCGCCTCCGCCGCTACGCCTGCACCGCAGCCTTCGCGGGCGTGACCTTTGTTGCCGTGCTGCCCCACCTCGGCGTGGTGCTCGTCGCCTTCTCGACCGATTGGTACGGCTCCGTCCTCCCCAACAGCTACACGCTCGACAATTTCCGCCACGCGCTCGGCAACGACCTCACCGTGCCGGCCATCGCCAACAGTCTGAAGTTCGCGAGCATCTCCACGCTCGTCGACCTCGTCCTCGGCATCGCCATCGCCTACGTGATCGTACGTTCGCGCCTCCCCGGCCGCCAGGTGCTCGACTTCCTCGCCATGCTGCCGCTCGCCGTGCCGGGCATCGTGCTCGCCTTTGGCTACCTCGCCATGAGTCAGGAGGGGAAGTTCTTCTCCTTCATCAATCCCGTCGAGAACCCGACCGTTCTCCTCATCATCGCCTACTCCGTGCGCCGCCTGCCCTACGTGGTGCGCTCCGCCGTCGCCGGTTTCCAGCAGACCAGCGAAACGCTCGAGGAGGCCGCGCAAAACCTCGGCTGCCCTCCGCTCAAGGCCACCATCAAGATCACGCTCCCGCTCATTGCCGCCAACCTCATCGCCGGCGGCCTGCTCGCCTTCGCCTTCGCCATGCTCGAGGTCTCCGACTCGCTGATTCTCGCGCAAAAGCAGGCGTACTACCCGATCACCAAGGCCATCCTCGAACTCTTCCAACTGCTCGGCGACGGCAAGTTCATCGCCAGCGCCCTCGGCGTCTGGGCCATGGTCTTCCTCGGCGTCACCATCGTCGGCATGGGCCTCCTGCTAGGCAAGAGACTCGGGGCCATCTTCCGCGTATGACGCGCGGGAGACTCCGTGTTCGTGCCCGTAATCGCGAAAAGATCGGTCGGATCGGCCTGATCAGTCGGATACATCGAGAACCATTCGGAAGGGGCGGACAGGAGTGTCCGCCCTCCCAGGTATGAGCTGGCTGTTGCTCGTCTCCTTGGTCTGGGCGTTTTCGTTCGGGCTCATCAAGGGCCGGCTGGGCGGGCTCGATCCGACGGCCGTGTCCGTGGTGCGGCTGGTTTTGGCCGCGTTCGTGTTCCTGCCCTTTCTCCGGCTTCGCGCCCTGCCGGTCCGCCTTAGCCTCGCCTACGCGGCGATCGGCGCCGTGCAGTTCGGCGGGATGTATGTGCTCTACCTGCGCGCCTTCGCGCACCTGCAGGCCTACGAGGTGGCGCTCTTCACGATCCTCACCCCCGTGTACCTCGCGCTGCTCGCCGCCCTCGCCGACCGGCGCTGGCACCTACACCACCTGGCGGCCGCCGCGCTTTCCGTGGCGGGCGCCGGACTCGTGGTCTGGCAGGCCGCACCGGGTTCCGGGGTCGCCACCGGTTTCCTGCTCGTGCAGGGTTCGAACCTGTGCTTCGCGGCGGGACAGCTCGCCTACAAGCGGCTGCGCGCCGCGTATCCGTCTGGCCGCGACCGCGACCTCTTCGCCCTCCTCTACGTGGGCGCGGTCGTCGCCACGGCGGCCTGCTCGGGACTCGCGACCGACTGGGGCGTCTTTCGTCCGACCGCGAACCAGTGGCTCGTCCTCGCCTACCTGGGGGTGCTCGCGTCCGGACTCTGTTTCTTCTGGTGGAACCTCGGCGCGACGCGGGTCAACACGGGCACGCTCGCCGTCTTCAACAACGCGAAGGTCCCGTTGGGTGTCGCCTGTTCACTGCTCTTCTTCGGCGAGCGCGCCGACCCGCTCCGCCTCGGCGCCAGCCTGCTGCTTCTCGGCGCCGCAGTCTGGCTCGCGGAACGCGGTAAACGGGCGGGGTAGCGCGAACCGCCCGGTCGGGGACCGGACCGAAACCGGTCGCTGAGCTCTGGATCAGGTCGAAGGTGAGAGGTCGAAGCGTCGAAGGTCATCACCAGCCCGCCAAGCCGGGCCCATCGAGTGTGGGCGGGCTCCGCAAAGCGGAGCCGGTGGCGACCTGAGACTTGCGACCTTTGACCTGTGACGGGCCGCTCCAGCCAGTCCGTACGCCCTACCCCTTGAGCAGCTCGGCGGCGTGAGCGAGGGCGCTCCTGGCGGTGCGGTCGCCGAGCATGCGGGCGAGTTCGCTCACGCGGGCCTTGCGGTCCTCGTGGATCGGTTCGATGGAAACGACGGCGCGGTCCTTCGACTGGTCCTTTGTCACGACGAGGTGCCGGTGTCCCTGCGCGGCGACCTGAGGCAGGTGGGTCACGCAGAGCACCTGGTGGCCGCGCGCGATCCGGGCCATCTTCTCGCCGACCACCCGGCCGACTTCCCCACCGACGTTGGCGTCGACTTCGTCGAAGACCAGCACGGGGACCTCGTCGAGGTCGGCCAGCACCGTCTTCAGGGCGAGCATGACGCGCGCGAGTTCGCCGCTCGACGCGATCTTGCTGAGCGGCAGCGGGGCCTCGCCGACGTTGGGCGAGAAAAGAAACTCCACGCCGCAGTCGCCCTTCGGTCCGGGTTCAGGCAGCGCCGTCAGGCGCACCTGGAAATCGGCCTTCTTGAAGCCGAGTTCGACGATGCCCTTGGCCGCCGTCTTCGCGAGATCCTTGGCGGCCTTCTCGCGGAGTCCGCGCAACGCGGTCGCCCGGGTACGCACCTCGCGCAGGGCCGCGGCGATCTTTCCCTCGAGCCGGGCGAGCGTGCCTTCGAGGTCGCCCTGCACCTCAAGCCGCTGACGCAGCTCCTCGCGGGCGCGCACCACGGCGTCCAGGTCGGGGCCGTGCCGGCGCCGCACTTCGAGCCAGGCGTTCATCCGTTCCTGCAACTGCTCCGCCTGCTCCGGATCGAAGGTGAAGGCGCCGGCGAGTCCCTCGAACTCCGCGCCGAGATCGGCGAGTTCGATGCTGGCGGCCTCGAGACGATCCGCGAGCGCACGGCTCGACGGATCGAGGTGTTCGAGCTGCCGGCCCGTCCGCACCAGCGACGCGACGCGCGCCGTCGCGCCCTCCTCGCCGACCAGTCCCTGCGCAAGCGACGCCGCGAGTTCCTGAAGCTCCTGCGCCTTGCTCAGCCGTTGAAAGTCCCGCTCGAGCGCCTCGATCGCCTCGGACGTGAGGTCGAGCGCGTCGAGTTTCACGAGTTGGTTCTCGAGAAAGGTCACCTGATCCGGCGCCAGACGCGTTTCCCGGGCGATGCGCTCCTGCTCGGCGCGCAGGTCGCGCCAGGCGCGGTACGCCTCCTGATAAGCGGCCAGGCTCCCGCCGGCGCGGCCGTGCAGGTCGAGCAGTTCCAGCTGGCAGGCTTCCTTCAACAGGCGCCGCGGTTCGCTCGGCCCGTGAAAATCGATCCAGCACTCCCCGAGACGCTGCAGGGCGGCGAGCGTGGCGAGGCTGCCGTTGACGGTGATGCGCGGGGCCTTCTCGCGCGGCAGGCTGCGCTTGAGAAGGAGCAGGCCGTCCTCGCAGGCCGGCAGCGAAAGTTCGCCGAGCAGCGCATCGACGCGGGAGGCGTCCGCAAAATACAGCGCCGCCTCCACCTCGCAGGCGGCCGCCCCCTGGCGGATGACGGTCTTGTCGGCGCGCTCGCCCGCCAGCAGGCTCAGCGCGCCGAGGAGGATGCTCTTGCCCGCGCCCGTCTCGCCGGTGACGACGGTGAAACCCGCGTCGAAGTCGAGCGAGACCTCCTCAAGCAACGCCAGGTTGCGAATGCGCAGGGACTGAAGCATGCCCGCGAAATGGGCACGAAAATCGCCCGGAGTTCAAGCGCTCCAGCGGGCGTTCGCGGAAGGAACGGCTCAGCTTCCCTCGCGTTCCCGGGCGATCCGCTCCTTTGCGGCCTCGTAGAGCGGCACGTACTTGGGGGCGAGTTCCTCGAGATTCTTGATGCGCGTCGTGTCGGCGGGATGACTGGACAAGAACTCCGGTGGCTTCGGACGCCCCTTGTTGGCCTCCATCATCTTCTTCCAAAAGGTGACGGCGGCCCGCGGATCGTAACCGGCGCCGGCCGCAAACCGCATGCCGATCGCATCCGCTTCCGACTCGTGCAGGCGGGAATACGGCAGCATGACGCCGACCGTGGTGCCGAGCCCGTAGGCGGCCATGATGGCGTTCCGCTTGGCCGGATCGACGTCCTTGGCCTCCATCGTGATGGCCGTGGCGAGGCCCAATCCGGCGACGGCATAATGCTGGGAGGCGCGCTCGGCCCCGTGACGCGAGGTCACGTGGGCAATCTCGTGACCCATGACGGTGGCAAGTTCGTCGTCGGACTCGACCAGTTTCAGGAGACCGGTGTACACGCCGACCTTCCCTCCCGGGAGCGCGAAGGCGTTGAGATCGTTCGATTCGAAGACCACAAACTCCCACTCGGCGTTCGGCAGGTCGCGCCCGACCGAGGCGGCGATGCGGCTGCCGACCCGCTGCACCTGCGAAATCGCCTCCACATCCTGGGAGAGCTTCTCCTCCTGCTTGATCTGCTCAAAGGCCGAAAGCCCCATCCGCGCCTCCTCCTGCGAGGAAACCAACATGAGCTGACGCCGGCCAGTCTCCGGGACGACCGTGCAGGCGGCAACCAAGCCCAGGACGACGACAACGACCACGGAGAGAAGCGCGCGTTTCATAAGGCAAACGAGTTATCGCCTTCCACCTCGTTGGCAAACAAAGGTTCGCGGAAGGCGCACCGGCAGGCGGCCCTTTCGAGATCGGCCGGATCCGTCGGATCGGACCGATTCGAGACGGGAACGGGAAGGACGCGCACCGGTCCTTGCCAATTCGCGTGCGCATCCGCTAGTTCGTGCCCTCATGATCATCGATCCGCGTTACCATACGCTCGCCAAGGGACTCGTCGGTTTCTCCACCGCCTTGCAGCGGGGGGAACGTGTGCTCATCGACGCCTTCGACGTGCCCGATGCGATCGTCATCGCGCTCATCCGCGCCGCGCGCGAGCGCGGGGCCCATCCCTACGTGCAGCTCAACCGCGCCCGCATCGCCCGCGAGCTCATGCTCGGCGCCGACGAGGCGCAATACGCGCCGCACGCGGAGATCGAGCTCAAGCGTATGCAGAAAATGGATGCCTACATCGCCCTGCGCGGGTCCGACAACATCTTCGAGACCTCGGACATCCCCGGGCAGCGCGTGCAGCTCGTCTCCCGCCTGATGAAGCCCGTGCTCGACCACCGCGTGAACGAGACCAAGTGGGTCGTCCTGCGCTGGCCGACCTCGGCGATGGCCCAGCAGGCGGGCATGAGCACGGAGAAGTTCGAGGACTTCTACTTCAAGGTCTGCACGCTGGACTACGCCCGCATGATCCCCGGCATGCGCGCGCTCAAGGCCCTCATGGAAAAGACCGACCGCGTGCACATCGAGGGTCCGGGCACCGACCTGCGTTTCTCGATCAAGAGCATCGGCGCACGCGAATGCGGCGGACAGCGCAACATCCCCGATGGCGAGGTCTTCTCCTGTCCGGTGCGGGACAGCGTTGAAGGACACATCCAGTACAACGCGCCCACCGTTTACCTCGGCACGTCGTTCGACCAGATCCGTCTCGAGTTCAAACAGGGCCGCATCGTCCGCGCCACCGCCGCCACGCCGGCGATGACGAAGCGGCTCAACGCCATCCTCGATAGCGACCCGGGCGCGCGTTACATCGGCGAGTTCGCCCTCGGCTTCAATCCGCACATCCTCGAACCGATGCGCGACATCCTCTTCGACGAGAAGATCGCCGGTTCCTTCCACTTCACGCCGGGCCAGGCCTACGAGG
>VFQQ010000131.1_pt1 | contig 196054 bp, 187 predicted proteins | sample 3512341 | NCBI WGS metagenome assembly VFQQ01 (sample SAMN10412373, study PRJNA504923) | tailings metagenome | isolation source: Relicate 2 Philex TSF1 revegetated site | place: Philippines: Tuba, Benguet | collected 2017-08-29 | reverse complement strand
AATCCATTACCCACCGCTACGATAGGTAGTTCATCATCAGCAGTGTGTGTAAATGGAATAGCACCAACGGTAACATTGACAGGTATAGGTGGAACAGCACCGTACACATTTGTATACACGGTGAATGGAGGAGCGAACCAGACGATTACTTCAACAGTGAACACTGCAACAATAACAGTACCAGTGACAACTGCAGGTACATTCACGTATCAGTTGGTATCGGTACAGGAAAGCAGTGCAACAGCATGTGTGAACGCACAAACTGCATCAACGACAGTAACAGTAAATCCATTACCCACCGCTACGATAGGTAGTTCATCATCAGCAGTGTGTGTAAATGGAATAGCACCAACGGTAACATTGACAGGTATAGGTGGAACAGCACCGTACACATTTGTATACACGGTGAATGGAGGAGCGAACCAGACGATTACTTCAACAGTGAACACTGCAACAATAACAGTACCAGTGACAACTGCAGGTACATTCACGTATCAGTTGGTATCGGTACAGGAAAGCAGTGCAACAGCATGTGTGAATGCGCAAACAGCATCTATAACAGTTACTGTGAATGCTTTACCTACTGTAAATATTACTCCAGGAGGTACTACTACATTTTGTGCGGGTGGATCAGTGACTTTAACTTCTACTACAGGTAATAGTTATTTATGGAGTACAGGAGCGACAACACAGTCTATAAATGTGAGTAATCAAGGTAATTATAGTGTAACGATGACGGATGGTAATGGTTGTACAAATAGTTCATCTGTAACAACTGTTACTGTAAATCCATTACCTACCGCAACAATTGCTAGGTCTACTGCTGCAGTATGTGTAAATGGAATAGCGCCAACGGTAACACTGACAGGTATAGGTGGAACAGCACCATATACATTTGTGTACACAGTAAACGGAGGAGTGAATCAGACGATTACTTCAACTGTGAATACAGCGACGATAACAGTACCAGTGACATCTGCAGGTACATTCACTTATCAGTTGGTATCGGTACAGGAAAGCAGTGCAACGGCATGTGTGAATGTACAAACAGCATCAACAGTTGTATCAGTAAATCCATTACCGATAGCAACAATTACCCCTTCCGGTTCTACTGCATTCTGTGCAGGTGGTTCAGTAACATTGAATGCGAATAGTGGAACAGGATTGAGTTATGCTTGGACAAATGGTGGCACATCCAATTCGAGAATATACAATACAGCAGGTAGTTATACTGTGACTGTTACAGATGGTAATGGTTGTTCAAATACATCGGCTCCAACAGTTGTGTCAGTAAATACGTTACCATTAGCTACTATCACCGCGTCTAGTTCTACCACCTTCTGTGCAGGTAGTTCAGTAACATTGAATGCGAATAGTGGAACAGGATTGAGCTATGCTTGGACAAACGGTGGCACATCCAATTCGAGAACATACAATACAGCAGGTAGTTATACTGTGACTGTTACAGATGGTAACGGTTGTTCAAATACATCGGCTCCAACAGTTATTACCGTAAACCCATTACCAACTGCCACCATCACCCCCAACGGTCCACTCACCTTCTGCGCCGGCAACTCCGTCAACCTCACTGCCAGCAATGCTGTTAGTTATTTATGGAGTAATGGTGCTACTACCAACACTATTTCAAATATTACCAATTCAGGTACCTTCAGTGTTACCATTACAGATGCAAATGGATGTTCCAATACCGCAGCACCTGTTGTGGTGACCGTTAACGCATTACCTACTTTGAATATTACCAACCCCACACCAATTTGTTCTCCCGGTACCGTCAATCTTACCGCCGCTGCCATAACCTCGGGAAGTAGTGCCGGTTTGCAATATTCTTACTGGACCAACGCCACTGCCACCACGGCACTTACAGCACCTTCTTCTGTTGGTACCAGTGGTACTTATTATATACGTGCTGTTGAAACAGTCAACAACTGTTCTGTTATCAGACCCGTAACCATTGCTATTTTACCACAAGCGGCCATGGTGGTAAATACACCGGCTGCTGTATGTGCACCGAATACCATTGATATTACTGCAGCTGCTGTTACCAATGGAAGCACTGCCGGACTCACCTACACCTATTTTACAGATGCGCTGGGTACTGTTACTTTAAACAATGCCAATGCCATTGCACAATCGGGTACTTACTATATCAAAGGAACACCCACAACAGGTTGTAGCGCTGTAGTGCCGGTTCAAGTCATTATTAATCCACCGCCGGTATTGGTGGTGAATAATCCAACCGCCGTCTGTGCGCCATCATTGATTGATCTTACGCGCAATGAAATCACGGCGGGAAGTGAAAACAATCTGCGGTTCAATTATTATATCGATGCGGCATTGAATGCAGAGATTGGTAATCCTGCCCAAATCAACAATTCAGGTACCTACTATATTCGTGCTACCAGTAATGTAACCGGTTGTAGGAGTAGCTTACCGGTAACAGTTACAGTAAATCCAATTCCTTCGGGACAATTGCAAACACCTCCGGTTAATTTTATTTGTGAAAACGGTACACTCACATTAACCGCATCAGGATCTGCTAATTATCAGTGGTTACGAAATGGACAAACTATTCCGGGTGCTACTACTGCTTCTTACGATGCTGCCACTGCAGGAACTTATACGGTTCGTTTTATTTCCGCACAAGGTTGTGCCAGACAAGCATCAGAAAATATTGTATTGGAATTATTGTCGCAACCCATCGTTGATTTTGCTGTTACCAATACTTGTGTGGGTGTAAGCGCGTCTTTCCAAAATAGATCACAAACCAATAATGCAGGTGGTATCAACTGGCTATGGGAGTTTGGTGATGGCTCTAGTTCCAATCAATTCTCTACGCAATACGCATATATTACGCCGGGTGTTTATCAGGTGAGGTTAACCGCCAGCAATCCAAGCTGTGCAGTGAGTGCCAGTAAAACAATGGAATATATTGTACGCACTGCTGCCAGGTCTGTTCGTTATCCGGATGTAGAAACATTGCGTGGTGTAGCGGTGGCGGTGAATGCTAGAAGCAATATCGGAAATCAATATTTGTGGTCACCGGTAGCAGGTGTGAATCAGCCTACGATTGCTTCACCTATTATTACGGTGAATGAAACCACTTTATATACCGTGTCAATTACATCAGATATAGGTTGTGTAACAACAGATACCGTACTCATAAAAATTATTCCGGGTACAGATATTTTTGTTCCACAAGGATTTACCCCTAACAATGATGGACAAAATGATCGACTGTTTCCGATATTGGTGGGGATGCGTCAATTGAATTATTTCAAAGTATTCAATCGTTGGGGTAATATGATCTTCTCAACCAACAGTGCTACGCCTGCGGAAGGATGGAATGGTGTATACCTGGGTGCAGCACAACCCACCGGCGCCTACACCTGGATCGCCGAAGCAGTAGACCTGCAAGGCCGAGTGGTGAGAAGAACGGGAACGGTGATGTTGTTGAGGTAGGTGTTGGCTAATAGCTTATAGGTGATAGCTTATGGTAGGAAAAATATTGTTTTACTATTCGCTATGATCTATAAGCCATCAACAGATAGCAAATAGCACATAGGTGATAGCTTATAGTAGAAAAATATTGCTCTACCATACGCCATGGACCATAAGCCATCAGCAAATAGCACATAGCCAATAGCGTATAGGTCATAACTTATAGTAGGAAAAAATATTGCTCTACCATACGCTATGAACTATAAGCCATCAGCTACAAGCCATAAGCCAAACAATGAGAAAACTCATACTATACCTCTTACTCCTCTTCTCTTGCAGTGTTGCAACGGGACAGGATCCTTATTTTTCTCAGTATTTCAGTTCTCCTTTGAGTTTTAATCCTGCATTGACGGGATATATAGATGGGTCGCAACGGTTGGCGGTGAATTTTAGAAATCAGTGGGCGAATATTTCAACGCCTTATCAAACGGCTGCGGTTTCTTTTGATACCAGAATCATGCGCAAACAATTGCCTGATCGCGATCGATGGGGTTTGGGATTACATGCGATGTATGATGTAGCCGCCGGTGGTATTTATAAGAATAGTTATATCGCTTTATCAACAGGATTCAATAAAGGATTGGATGAAGAGGGCAATCAATCCATCGGTATTGGTATACAAGCTGCTTTTGGCAGAAATGTGGTAGACTTTAATAAGATCAGTTTTGGTAATCAGTTTACCAGCAGTGGCTTTGATCTTTCGGTACCCAGTGGTGAGAGCATTAATAATCGTTCAGTGGCATATGCTTCAGTGAATGCCGGTATCTTGTACAACTATGCAGATGAAGCGGGCAATGCATTTAGTTTTGGTGCGGCGGCTTTTAATCTCACCGGTCCGCGACTGAATTTTTTTACCGGACAGAATAGTCGACTTGCACGTAGATATGTATTACATGGAAGTGCATTACTAAAAACAAATGAACAGGATGAAGTTTTCTTCAGTGCCAACCTTATGCAACAGGCAAGGAATACGCAAGCTGTTATCGGCGGAGCTTATGGTTGGGGTATTGGTAGCAGTGGATATCATTTATATACAGGAGCTTGGTTGAGAGCGGGTGATGCGGTGTATCCTTATACAGGATTGAGAACGGAAAAGTTTCAGGTAGGTATCAGTTATGATATTACACAATCTGATCTGCGTAAAAGCAATGGCTTTACCGGTAGCAGTGAGATTTCTTTTATCTGGTTTTTTGATCAGCGTAATAAGGGGAAGATCATTCCTTGTTTTTTTTAACGAAGGATAGGCCGCAGATTTTATTAAAAATCATAACCTATCATAATAATCTGCGTTCCATCAACCGCCTAACACGAACAAACTAATATCATTACCAAACACTTCATGATGCTGTTGATAAGGCATCCACTTTTCTATAAAAGATTTGCCCATGATGCGCTGTGGTGTGCTTAATAAGATGAGTGTATGTTGGTCTAAGAAATATTGGAGCATTTGATTGAGTGCATCAAAATCAGAAGGGTTGTAGTTGATATCACTCAATAGTAATACATCAGCGGTGAGACCCTTGGGTAGTTGTTGCCAATGAATCAATCGCGTGGTAAGACGCTTCACACCATTTAAGTCTGCAGATGCCTGCACATACTGCAATGGCTCAGGAAGAAAATCAGAACAACACACTTCTTTTGCATATCGTGCTGCAATGAGTGATGGAAGTCCGAGTCCGCCTGCCAGTTCCAATACTTTTTTATCTTGAACATAGTGCGGGTGTTGTACCAGAAAACCCGCCAATGCTTCTGCCGCAGGCCAGCACTTTCCCCAAAATGGGAAATGTGTTAACCGATTTTCCTGCCAGTCTTTGCGGAGCTCATTTTGTTTGGGTGTTACCAATGTAATCGTGGTTTCACCGAATTTATATATTTGTTGTTGTGAGTGCAATAGTCGTAATGTTGAGCTTTTAAAGCTATGATACAAATCGCTTGCATAAGCTAATTTTAAATGTTTCTACGATTAAAAATAAAAGGGTGTTTTTCTTCCCAGTACCACAATAGTATTTTCAATAGATACTTTAGAATATTAAGCTAACCAGTTAGATATGATTTATTCTAGTCGCAACAAAAACATAAAAACTAAAAATATGAGAGCAAATATTTTCTATGTCATCTTTTTGGTTCTCATGATTTCGGCGTGTGGTGAAAGAAGTTATGGGAAATATGGAAGATGTCAGGCTACCACAAAATCAGGCAATCAATGTAAAAGTAATGCTGGTAAAACCGGTTATTGTGGAACTCACAAATAAATCATTATCAATGTGTTAATTAGAAGAGCTAATTAATTGTTGACAATACATATCATCTATACATTTTATTAACAAGACTCTTATAACATTTCATTCGTTTATAAAAATCGTATCTTTACGGTGAAATCTGAAACACCCTAGAGGTACGTGTATCGATAAGAAAGTAGGATTTCCCCGGGACAGCCATAAGCTGCCCCTTTTTTATACGTTTATTATTTTGAAATCAGTATTGGCTTTTTTCACATATTGATTAATGACATTAATTAACCTACCATAATACAACCTCGCCCCCTTTTGTCTTATATACTTTTTAGGATTGTGGTATTGTCGAGCAAAATATGCAACAACATCCACCATTTGTAATATGTATGAATGTGCGGAATCTCTAAAATTCGGATCTTCTATAATTGCTCTTAAAGGAATATTTCTTGTTCCAGTTCCAATATGCATCATGTTCGGAACTTGATTGTATCTTCTCATAGATCGTAACAGCTTAGTTAGCTTATTTCCATCTGTATTATCCGCAAAAATCATCCCCAAATCTGAATTATTTATACCACCAGGAAAATTTCTATAGGCAAGAGTGTTATCGAATCGTTGAATTAATACTTTCCAAGCGTACTCAAATGGATCATTATTTGTGACTTTATTCACTCTCACAGTAATAATGCTGATATCTGTTCGTTGGTTAAGCCAGTCAAGACATTTTTTTAATAAATCAAGTCTGTTATTTCTAGAAATTGGATTTCGTAATGAAGATTGTTTTGTCATAAACACGGCAGCATGAATTTCTTCTTTCATCAAAAGATTAAATCTTGCTTTTAAACTTTGCCGAAAAGCAATTAAATCGTTTAATAGATTTTGCCAAACAGATTCATGTATAACTATGGCAGATAAAATATAGTCATTGGTAGGGGAGTTGATTTTTCCAGGATCACCACTTTCATCTACATACATTAAATACATAATAACATTTTTAATAAATATATTACTTATGTATTACTTTAAAAAAAGCTATCAGGAAACTGATAGTAAGATTAATTTTTTTCGAAGAAATGTAGAAGAACGACTAACTAACAAAATAACTACGATATAGTAAGTCACTTTTTTTTAATTATAATGTTGAGTATTTCTTTTTTATTGTATCAGTTCCATCAGTTTTTCAATCACCGGATCTTTTCCTGATAACAATGCAGACGGCCGGAAAGGTATAAAAATAGTATGTTGTATTTCCCTTGATTGTAAATCATTGATTATTGAATTAGATCATTGGGGATCATTGTTGCGTGAATGGAAGAAAGATTACGCTCTTTTTCTATAAATTTATGCTCTTCATCAAGACTTTTATACAATTCGATAGCTGCTGGCAACGCTTCCATTTCAGTGGTATAATGCTTTTCCACCGTCTTTTGTAATAACAGCAATACCACGACCAATATACCGATCGTTACTACAGCAAAAATAATTAGCCGTAGTAGCTTTTTTTTAAAATGTTGATGGGGTGATTGCATATTACCAATAAGTATAAGAGAATGTAATAGGGATAATAGGATTGGGCATATTTTCTACAAAATGCTTTTTAGTGAGCACATATCCATCGCTGTCATACGTATATTCAAAACGATCGATCCTGCCGGCAATCCCCATATTATCTACATTGATGATTTTTCCGGGATTGTTTTTCATGAGCACAAAACCCGGCAGAAAATAGTCGGTGCTGACTTCTTCAGGAACCGCTACTTTATTGTCATAGTCTTCATACAATTGTTTATAATGCAACTCAAATGGATCATTCAAGTTCTGACGCGCATAATGTTCTCTACGCACGAGATTGCCTTGTAGATTATAAAAGAATAAAGTTTTGGTTTCTCCAAGATCATTCGACATTGGAATTTTAAACTGCTCTACGATTTCAGTGATCTGATTCTTTGTATTAATTGTCAGAAAGCTGGTAGCAAAAAGACCATTGTTCTGATTATAGCTTTGAATAGTATGGGGTTTGCCATCTTTGTAATAGTACAGGCTATACCCGTTCACCGCCTGCATTTTTACCAATCGTTTTTGGTCGTATTGAAATGTAAGACTGTACTGACTAACGGCGCCATCTGTGCGACTGGTGAATTGTGATGCATATTGTTGTAAACTGCCGTCGTTGTGAAAAGTATATGCTCTGAAATCGTTGGGTGAGTTTCTGATTTCTTTGATCTTTTTTACAATAACAGGTAAGTTCGATATTGGTGCGTCAATAGGTTTACTACAAGATGCCACAGTTATACCCGCAATGAGTAACCACAATACATATTTCATATTCGTCTTGGTTTAAATGAATACCCAAAACTCATGAATAGCTGATGGTAGAACAACCGCATGATGGTGTGAGCTTATAGGTGAAAATTGGGTTGAGTGGTGAATACGCTCATCCAATGGTAAGCAACCATGCAACGTCACATATTTATGTGATAGAAGAATTAATGCACCGGGATATTGAGGGTAATTCTTGTGCCTTCTCCGGGTTTGGATTGTATTTGTATACGACCTTTTAAAGAAGCAGCTCTTTTGTACATATTGCCAAGCCCATTTCCATCGGCTTTGTCAATGTCAAAACCAATGCCATCATCCTGAACAATCATGATGAGTCGATGGTGGTGTAATGCCAAATGAACCTGGGCTTTGTTGGCATGTGAATACTTGGCGATATTATTAATCGCTTCTTTGAATACGAGGAAAAAATCTCGACGAGCTTCCATATCCATTTTTACTTCTTCAATAGAAGGATCGGTTCTGAAGTCGAGGTCAATATCTTTTGCTTCTAATACACTGGTGGCTATCTCACGCATTCGTGCCGTTATTTTTTGCATGGAATCGTTCATGGGTTTGATACTCCATACAATATCATCCATGGCTTCCATCATGCGTTGACTGTTATCACTGATCTTACCGAGGTATTCACTCACGCGCACGTTATCCGTATTCAGCTTACTTTTCGCCATGGTGCTGAGAATATTGATGGTACTCAGTGTTGAACCCATATCATCATGCAGATCACGTGCAACACGGTTGCGTAGGTTTTCAACGGCTAATATTCTATTGATACGTAAACGGTGTATAAAGTATAAAAGTCCGAAAAATGCCAGACCCATTAAACTCAGGAACCACCATGTTTTCCAGAATGGGGGCTTGATATGAATGATCAGTGTCGTGATATCTCTGGATCTTACACCGTCAATATTTTCACAATACACGTTGAATACATATTTACCCGGTGGGAGTAATGAATAATTGACCAGCTTTTGTCGATCTGCTCTTTGCCAATTTTCATCGATGCCATCCATTTTGTAATAATAGATCAGCTTATCACGATTGATATAACTCAGTGAAGAAAAATAAAGGCTAAAAGAGTTTTGATCATATTTCAATTTTACCTGATTCTGTGCCACCAGGGAGTCAATGGGTAGGTATTCATTGAATAATTTGAAATCCGTGATACTAACATCCGGAGGTTGTTGATTGGTTTCAAACATTTCCGGTTGAAAGAACATCAGTGAATTAGACCCCGCAAACATTACATAGCCTTCACTGCAGAGATAATCAGCTGTTTTCACTTTCTCACTCATCACCATACCGTCTCTGCTCGAATAGGTAGTGATATTATTATTATACGGGTTGTACCTGCATAAACCATTATTGGTATTGATCCATAAATAGCCGGCTCTATCGATTCGCAAACGTTGGATGGAGTTGGAGGGTAATCCTTGTTCGTAAGAAATAACTTTTACTTTTTTTCTTTGCTTATTGATAAGATTCAATGCACCTGCTCCAAATGCAATCGTGCTGTCATTCAACTGATCAATATCTGTTCCGGTAGAAGCATACAATCCATTGTCTGCTTTGGTATACTGTTGTAGTATTTGTCCGGTTTCACTGTTGATGGCAATAATACCTGTTCCCTGAACAGCTGCCCATAGCCAGCCGTCTTTATCAAACATGAGTTTAGGAATGATAGCAGTTCCAAAATCTTTGACAACCGTAAATTTTTTGTTGTCATACATGATGATTCTTCCTCTTTGTGTGCTGAACCACAAACGTCCCTTTTTATCTTCTGTGATATATCGAACGGTTGCGTTGGCAAATTCGGGTGGGTTGTAGTATGTAGTTTTATCGGTTACCGGATTATAACGAGTAAGAAGACCACCGTTTGACCCAATCCAAACATCACCACTGGCTTTTTCCTGATGCATACACCAGGTTAGGGTTACGCCTTTTTTTGCAGCTAAAGGCCATGAAGCCGGTCTGGGTTTAAAAATATTGTACTGCTTCTTTTTAAAAGACCGATCAAGTGTTACAACACCCATACCCCAACTGGTTAACCAATAATCGCCATTATTGAGTTCCAGAATATCTGTGAATTCATGAGACCCTTTCTTATCCATTATCATCATATTCTGTACGCCATTGCCATCGGTACCGGGAGAAGAAAAATACAAACCTTCATTGGTGGCAACCCAAATACCACCTTCTCGGTCTTCCATAACTTGATGTACAACTTCATAATGGATGTCAAAATTTCTGAGTGGGTCACTCTTATAAAAAACAAATCTGTTTGATTTTTTATTAAAGCTGAATAATTTATCCAACCCAAAAACCCAAAGTCCGCTTTTTGGCAGTTCCGCCATATTCCTGTACTCACCATATTTACCGGTATATACAACCAGTCCGGCAGTATCTTTCAAATAACGAGTTCCTGTTGAATCCAAACAATGCATCACTTCACCGCCACCAGCCCAAACCGGCCAGTTATACAACCAATAGCGACCACTTTTATCAATGAATATATTGGCGATACTTTCTTGTACACGCCAGTTATTGAGTAATGGAATTTTTTTAGGATTGTATAAGCGAGTGTAGGTCTCGCCGGTTTTATAATCGTATGCTGCCAAGCCCTTATCTCCAAACGTAAGCCATAACAATCCGTTACGAGGGTCTTCAGCAGATCGAATACCATAGTTCCAGTTTTCAGGAACTTTAAAAGGAGCAGAAGAGGTAAAAGCACCGGAGGCACTATCATATTTTAAAATGCCGGTAGGTTGAATAGACAGATAAATACTTCCCATTCTGTCTTTCCATAACCGCGCATTGATTCTTGGTGGAATGGGTTTGTCGGGACGGATGGGAACTTTACGATAAATAAATTTAGAAGGATCAAAAATGCCTACTTCACGCAATTCAGGAAAATAGAGCCATAACATTCCATTCTTACCGGGTACAATATAGTCGAGTGTTGAAATGGGTAATGGATCGCTGTCTTTTTTGCCGGGCATTAAAAAGTTGACAAACTTGGTACCATCAAAGCGTTGTAACCCATTTGAACTTCCAATCCAGATAAAACCTTTTTCATCCTGATGCAATGCATGTACGTCGTTACTGGCAAGACCATCATCGGTACTGAGCTGGGTGAATGTATAACCTACTTGTGCAGTAGCCATCACTGCACAAAACAGGAATCCCACTATATAAGAAGATATACGAAGCAGCACTTTACAAATCTACTATCTGGAGAGGGTATAAAAAACAGCATATTTATGTGATGGATATCTCTTCTTTTACAATAAGGGAAAAATAGAGTTTGAAATATAAATTTTAGATTATTCATGGATCTTAGGTTATTTTAATAGTAATAATTAAAAAGGGAGCAAGGAATTTGCTCCCGTCCCTTTATTGGCTGCTAACAGAAAAAGTCCCCCGCGCTTGTATTAGTTCTTTACCTTATGAAAGGGCTTGCATTTAAAATGGTTCTGTCTGAATCTTGTAAAATGCAGTTTGGATAATTTGAATAACCCGACCACATGATAGCTTGAGGATTTTGGTTGTTGGGATGCGGAAGGTCGAAAGCGTGACCTACTTCATGTCCAATGCCACCTATCCAGCGATTTTTATTTGTATTTTCTGTATTAATACCTAATAATCCTTTAAGATCTTGATCTCCCATGGCACAAAAGCCTTTACTACCCGCTCCACCACCTGGAGCTGCAACAAATACTACAAATACATTTTTAGAACGATCGAAACGGTTCCCTAGTGATAATCTCATTTCTTCGAAAGCATTAAAGTAACCATAGAAACGAGGGTCGCTTCCGCTGAATGAACCATTGTAACTGTTATACCATATCGAATCTTGGCGACCAGTCAGTGTGTCAACTATAATAGGATTAAGGACGAATGTTTTATTATTTCCCATCTGTACTTTATACCAAGTTTGCAGATTGATCATACAAGTTTTAACGGCTTCAAAATAGGCGGGATTGAATTTTTTGTCTTTAGGTGTAATGAGATAAACGACTACTGATTTGTCTATGGGACTTATCGTAACTTTTTTAGTTATGGTGTCGTTGCTTATCGCACCAAAAGCGATTAATGTAACTGAATATATTTTGTTTTCTGTATAAATTTTTACTGGGTTATTAACAGCCGAAGAATCGCCATCACCAAAAAACCATTTTACAGTCATGCCGTTAATCGATCTATTAGTAAAAGTAACATTACAGGGTAACTGTCCGCTATTAATGATTGTAACTTCGAAATCAGCTTTTGTTTTAGATTGAGTGGGAGAAGGGCTATTTGTATTTTGTGTAGTGGTTGCTTTTTTTTCACAACCATAAAGCAAATAGATAAATGCTAAAATAAAAACGAAAAAAACAGTTCTCATAATTGTAGGTATAATGAGTTATAAAAGGGTTCTTATAAAAAAGATAATTTATTCTTGACCGGCTTTAGGAGGGATCATTTTTTTGATACCTATTGATTCAAGCTCAATAGTATTATCTGTGATATTAATTTTTAGCCATCCCCAGTAATTATCTATTCTGTCAGGTTGATTACCCGCATAAGGAGAAAAAGCAATATAACCAGAGGAGTTGGTTTTGAAATGCATGAAAGATAAGTTCTGCCATGTACTTGCATTTACGGGCTTGGTTAGTCTTATTAGGTTAACGCTTTTCGTAGTAAACGTTTTTGGGATATCTACGCCAACTGTAAGTTTCATTACACCATTTACATCACTGTAAATATGACTAGTTGGTCCATTAATAATTCCAGTTCCCATAAAGACGACTAATGTAGAATCAGATCCGTTTCTAAATTTTTGAACAGTAAGAAAAATTTGTGTGGATTGATCGAAAGCCGAAAAGTTATATCTGTATGTGCTATTATGTGCTGCAGTAATAAAATTAAACGATTGCTTAATTTGTATAGATGTAAATTTTGGAATAAGACCTTCTATAAGTGTTTTTTCGTTACAACTTATAAAAATGCATGCAATTAATAATGAGCGTAATATTTGTTGTTTCATAATGATTTATTTTTAAAAACCGATTAAGCCTGTTTTAATAATCGTTAAGGACCAAAAGTGTTTATTACTTTGTTCGAGATTCGTGCTGTATTTAATAGTGCCTGCGGCTGTATAATTTTGACTGAACTGAGCGTCAATAGTTATAAAACTATTGATATTGGCTTGTAAGCTAAAACTCAGTAATGGCTTCTTTAGATCTCTTAAATAACTCACCCTTTCTAAATTGAGACCCGCACGTATGGTAGTTTCTTCACTGCCATTGCTAAAGTCAGCCATTATACCACCTCCATATTTGAATAAGGAATAGTTGTATTTCGATTCTTTTACTAAATCTGTAGTACCAAATCCGAGGTTTAAACTAGAACTTGCAGCATCAAGATCATATTCTCTGGTTCCACTTCTTGATTCCCATCCTGCTGATGCATATAATTTTAATTTTGAATTTCTTTTAACTCCTAACCTTACTTCAGCATCTCCACCATAAATAAGATGGCTGCCGGTTTCACCTGGCGAAATCGCATTCATACCAAAAATCAACTTTGGTGTAGTATATAAGGAAATCCCCTTATTGTTGAATAACCCTGCTTGAAATCCAAGAAATAATATTGGGTGTGAACTTGCATCAATAGTTGTCTCATTATTAGCGCCGCTGAACTTTGTATTTGCAATGATGGGAATATTATACCAACCAAGCCCCAGCATATATCTAGCAACAAATGGTTCTTTACTATACTGGTCTTTCATAAAAGCTCCTATTGATATGGCTGCTAATGCAGCTGTTGCCATAGCATTGTCTTCGGCTTTGTCTAAATTTTTAACAGATTCAATTCTTTGGTTGGAAAGTGCTTGTTTAGTAGAATCCTGAATGCGTTTATTTTCAGCTTCATCAAATATTTTTTGTGACCGGTTCTCTTCTTTTGATTCGGTTACTTTTTTTTCGTTTGCTGATTCCTTTTTGTTGGCATCAAGCCTGCTTTTTTCAATACGATTTTTTTCTTCTTGTTCCTTTTTCTTTCTTTCATATTCCTCTTTTTCAATTTTCTCTTGTTCTTCTCTCATTCTTCTTCTTAGCTCTCTTTCTTCTTCTTGCTTTTTCTCTTTTTCGAGTCGATCTCTCTCTTCTTTCGAAAGGTTTCTGACTGTTAAATTCTCATACCTTACACTAGAAATTCTTTTTTTTGAAGCCTTACAATCTTCAGCCCAAACCTGAGTTTCGAATGTCATTTCACCAAAAAAAGTAGTACCCCCTACGAATTTTCCTGGATCTAAATAAGTATCAGCATTAGATCTCATAACAGTGCCACACGTTGTCGTTACTACTTTTGTAAATTTTATATGTAATTTATCATTACTTAAATTTTTTGCTCCCCAGAAAACACTTTGTTTTCCAAGGTTTACTTGTTGTTGCACACAAGCAGTTATTTGAACTAGACCTTCTGCTGGAAAAATTACTTTTGTTGTTTTATCAGGGCAGACTTGTGCATAAGAAAATAAAAAAGGAAATAAGAGAGTTCCAACCATTAGTATTGGAATTTGAAAATTCGTTTTCATAACTTAATATTTAAGATTTTCACAGACGTAACTAATTTGAAATGATAAATTTCATTACAGTAAATCAGTCTGTTTTGGGCAATGGTTTGTTCAGATACAAGAATAGCAGGCAGATTAAAAATTGTAAATACTACTTTGGTAGTATTTTTTTGTTAAGTCACAAAGGATTAAGGGTCTATTTGTATGTTTCATCGTAAAATTGACTGAGTTTTTAGATCAAAAACATTAATAATACTTTGTGCAAAACTTTTTAATAATTAAAAAAAAGTTTAATTTACCATTAACCTTATTACTAACATTACACTTGTTCGAAGACCTTTATACATACATTTCTCAGTCAGAACAACTGAATGACGAGTTCGAGAAAACCGATCTCGATCGGTTTATTTTTCATTTCAAAGGGCTAGAGTCCTTTCCTTTTTTCGAATTACCTACTACTTATATTATTGATTATCGTACCGGGGAATATATTTTTGTATCAAAATCGGTAAAAAAACTGCTTGGTTACGAGCCTGAATTTTTTTCAGAATGTGCCGTCTTTGGTGCAGTAGAACTGATTAAAAAAGAAGATGCAACTATTGTTACTTCAAGGTGTTTTCCTGAGATCATTAAATTTTTGCAAGAAATCCCCTACACAGATCACAAAAAATATATTTTTACTACTAATTATAGGGTACGCGATAAGTCAAAAAATTATATTCACTTAGCACAGAAAAATGTATACCTCAATTCCACAGAAGATCGTAAGCCAATTATAGGTATTGGGATGCTTTCGCCTTTGCAACAAGACTCAAAGTCGCGACCCATCTACATGAATATTCAGTCGAATATTAAAGAATATTCATTCATACCTAATAAGTCAATTGATTCAAAGTGTTTTTTACCTGATCATGAAAGTTGGAAATTAACACGCCAAGAATTCGAGATTGTTAAATGGATAGCAGAGGGCCTCAGTTCCAAACAAATTGCAGATAAGTTAAACCGAAGTATTCTTACAATCAAAAAACACAGAACAAATATTCTTCATAAAACAAATTGTAAGAACACTGCTGAACTAATCGCTTATGTGTTAAAAGAAAAAATTTTATAAGTAATGACTGATAAAAAAATAATTGAGGTTGATGCAATTAAAATTGCATATTACTTAAATAATGAATCCAAAAAGAATACAATTGTATTTCTACATGGCAATTCCGGAAGTGCTAAAACCTGGATAAAACAATTTAATGAGCCTCTTTTTTATGATTATAGAATAATCGTTTTCGATTTAATCGCTCATGGTGAAAGTGATGGAGCACTAAATGTAGAAACCCAATATGCGCCCAAGGAAATTGGTAAAGTAATGTCGCATGCTCTCAAAGAATTAGTGGGCAATAATCCGTATATGCTTATAGGACTTTCATTAGGAGCATGCATCATTGCAGAAATGATTAATTACTCAATCAGTCCCATTGGTATTGCACTTACCAGTCCTTCTTTAAATCTTAAAGGTATTGGTATTGATAGAATGGTAAAACCAAATCCTACAATCCAAGCATTATTTTCCGATAGTGTTTCCGATTCTTTATTAGATGCATATATTTCGAGTTTGATGGTGTCGACTGAACGTGGAAGTAGAATAATCGAAAAAGAAAACTACTTATTAGTTAAGCCGCCCTTTCGGAGCGTTTTTGCACAATATGTTGCCAAATCAGAATTTTCTCAACATGATCAGTTATTAGCTGATTTCGGAGTACCTGTTTTTGTTTGTTATGGAAAAGAAGATGCGCTATTGAATTTTGACTTTTACGCAAATGCGGAATTTCCAAAATGGAATTCTACAGTGTATGAAATTAACAATGCAGGACATCTTCTCTGCATAGATAATGCAGTAGAGTACAACAAGTTACTTTTAAAGTATATTTCAGAAATGTTTGCTGATTAGTAATTGACTCTAATTGAGTAGATTAAAACTGTAATTCCAGTTCAACTAAACTCTGAAATAAACTTTTAACTATACTGTAATTATCATAATGTTGATTAAATAAATTGTCAATCCTGGTTATAGGGATGATTCGTTTGGTAGAACTGGAAACAAAAGCTTCTTTGGCGTTGCGGATATCTTCCAGACTTACCGGTCTTTCTTCTACCTGCATCATTTCCCTGGCTACAGAAAGGATATTGGCCCTTGTTACTCCTTTCAACATTCCTTCCTTGGGGGTTACAAGTATATTTTCTTGTGTGATCATAAAGAAATTGGAACGCGGACATTCACTCACCCATCCATCGGCATGATACAACACATCTTGTGCGCCTTGCTCTTTGATCCAAGGTTGTAACCAAATGGCCATGAGATAATCTGTGGTTTTTACCTCGGGTAATTGTCTGCGGTAATGATGGGTAACAAGTTGATAGGGTGATGTCAATATTGTATCCGGTGGCTCAGGAATGGGCTGTTGCACAATGATGAGATGCGGCTCAACAGGTGTATATCCATCCGGTGAAGCACCGCCGGTTACGGTGATACGAATACCGGAGTGTGGCAATTGATTTTGATCGATCAAGGATTGAATGATGGTGATCAATTCTTCTTTACGATGTGGTAATTGTAAACGCATGTATTCCAATGAGCGATACAATCGATCGATATGCTGTTGTAGAAAAAGGGGTTGTGACCCTTTTACACGCAAAAAATCAAAAACACCATAACCGCGTTGTAAACCCAGATCGTTGACGGGGATGGCGGCGGCTGTTGAATCAATAAATGTTCCGTTGATGTATGTGATCATAATATACTTGATGTTATTTGTTGGGCCGCAGATTTTTATGATTGGTTATGATTTTACCCTAATTATTTATCATCATAATCAATCATATCCAAAGGATTCCTAGGGGAAAAGATCTGCGTTCCATCCTACTTCATTTAATCTTATTATACTTCCTTAAAATTTCTTTCACTCTCTCCACCGGTAATCCCGGTATTTCACGATTATTTTTTCCTTTCATAGTAACAGACATGAACAAAGAATTCAACACCGCTTCTTCTGTAGCTTCAATAGCAGCAAGAAACAAAGGTGTAACAGCATCGTTCATCAACAAAGTAGAACTGATGGTTTTTGTACGCGCAATATGTGGCACTCTTAAACTACTATCTGTTGAAAATGCAATCACATAATCGCCACTACCATTGGAAGCAATACCTCCTGTTTTCGCCAATGCCATGAATGCACGTTTGGCAAGGCGTTCTAGGTTGCGACTATCCAGTGGTGCATCCGTAGCCACTACGATCATACAAGAGCCATCAGATTTTTTACTCAACTCCCTGCTAAAACTAAATTGACCGAGTTCTTGTCCAACAGGCACTCCATTGATCTCTAATACACCGCCAAAATTGGTTTGTACAAGGATACCTACAGTATAACCACCTAAACTCTCCGGTAATTTTCTGGAAGAACTACCAATACCCCCTTTGAAACCAAAACAAACCGTTCCGGTACCGGCACCTACTGATCCTTCCGTTACCATTCCATCTGAAGCTGTATGGATGGCATTCAACACGTCTTCTTTGCGCACATGTCTACCGCGGATATCATTCAATCCGCCATCATTGGTTTCACCCACCACTGCGTTAACAGATTGAATTTCTTCATTTCCTTTTTGTGTGAGCGTATGGTCTATCACTGCTTCCATAGCAGTCGCTACACTTAATGTGTTTGTGAGAATAATGGGTGATTCAATATTACCCAGTTCTTTTACTTGTGTGCTGCCGGCCAGTTTACCAAACCCATTTCCCACATAGATTGCAGCGGGTACTTTTTGCTGAAAAAGATTACCGGCATGAGGTAAAATAGCCGTAACACCGGTACGTATATCAGTGCCGCGAATCATTGTGGTATGTCCCACTTGTACACCTTTCACATCGGTAATGCTGTTTAGTTTTCCGGTTTCGAGTACACCTATTTTCAACCCGACCTCACGCGCTCTTTGCTGTGCAGTTGAATAATGGAAACAAAGTATCAGTAAAAAAGCCGGTACTATTTTCATGAGCATTGAATTTAAAACAAAACTAAATATACCAATATCAGCTGTGATTCGCCCTCTGTGCCACTCTGTGCCGTACTCTGCTTCCTCTGTGGTTTTTTTACCACAGAATTACACCGAGTTTGGCACAGAGCGACATGGAGGGACTTTGTTTACCGATTTTAGAGGTCATTCATCAAACTCCTTATAAATCTTGTCTGTTCTTCCTTAAATTACCGCTTCATTTTAATTACTGTTATGAGAAAATTATCCATTGCCTTGTTTTCTTTGATGGCTTGTTTACAGTCATCAGCACAAAACGATCCTAACTGGATGCGTTATTCGGCTATTTCACCCGATGGTAAAACCATCGCCTTTACGTACAAAGGAGATATTTATAAAGTGCCTTCTTCGGGAGGTACGGCTACCATGCTCACATTACATGAAGCCAATGACCTCATGCCCATCTGGAGTAAAGATGGTAAACAGATTGCTTTTGCAAGCGATCGTTATGGCGATTTTGATGTCTTTTTAGTATCCGCCGAGGGTGGAGAGCCGAAAAGACTTACCTATCATTCCGTACCGGAATTTCCTTACAGTTTTACTTCGGATAATAAAGCTGTACTCTTTGGCTCAACCCGTCAGGATGCTGCGAGCAATCGTACTTACCCTACCGGTTCACAACCCGAGTTGTATAAAGTATCTGTGAATGGGGGTCGTGTAGAGCAAGTGCTTACCACGCCTGCAGAATGGGTAAACCTAAGCAGCAATGGACAATTCATGTTGTATCAGGATAAAAAAGGAGGAGAGAACCAATGGCGTAAACACCATACTTCTGCTATTGCCAGAGATATTTGGGTCTATGATAACAATGCAAAAACACATAAAAAGATCACCACATTCAATGGTGAAGATAGAAACCCGGTTTTCACTGATGCCGATAAAGCATTTTATTATTTGAGTGAAGAAAGCGGTTCTTTCAATGTACACAAATTGGGAATTGAGGGTGGTAAATCTCAGCAATTGACCAGCTTCAAAAAACATCCTGTTCGTTTCCTCAGTGTAGCGAATGATGGTACACTTTGTTTTGGCTATGATGGCGAACTGTATACCATGAAAGGAAATGGACGTCCACAGAAAGTGAGTGTCAATATTGTTACAGATGTACGCAGTAATAATACGAGAGTAGTGCCCGTGAATGGTGGCGTAAGAGATATGGCGGTTTCTCCAAACGGAAAAGAAGTAGCTTATATCTTCCGTGGTGAAGTATTTGTAAGCAGTGTGGATGGAGGTGTTACCAAAAGAATTACCAATACGCCGGAGCAGGAAAGATTGGTAAGCTTTTCTCCGGATGGTAAAACATTATTGTACAGTTCTGAAAGAGGCAATAGCTGGAAAATATTTGAAACCAAAAAACAAAGAAGTGAAGAGCCTTATTTCTATGCTTCTACTGTATTGAATGAGACGGCAGTTATTGCTAATAACAATGAAAACTATCAGCCTGCTTATTCACCTGATGGAAAAGAAATTGCTTTTATTGAAAACAGAATGACACTGAAAGTGTACAATATTGCTACCAAACAAACCAGAACCATTCTTACTGATAAAGAATTGTTCTCTAATGGAGATAATGATCAGTACTTCCAGTGGAGTCCGGATGGTAAATGGTTCTTGTTTGATTATGCTGTTCCCGGTGTTGCTCCGGGCGAAATAGGATTGGTGTCTGCTGATGGAAAAGGGAAAGCGATTAATCTCACTGAAAGTGGTTTTAATGATAGTCGTGCAAAATGGATACTAGGTGGAAAAGCCATGATGTGGTTCAGCAATAGAGATGGTTTGAAAGCGGTTGCTCAGAGTGGTGGTGCTCAGGCCGATGTGTATGCTATGTTCTTCACACAAGAAGCATTTGACAAATTCAAACTAAGTAAAGAAGATGCTGCATTGCAAAAAGAAATAGAAGACACAAAAGCTAAAGCAGATACCGGCAAAAAATCAGCAGCAAAAAAAGACAGTGTGGTGGTTGAGTGGGAAGGATTGAATATGCGCAAAGCCAAATTAACCATCCATTCATCTCAAATGAGTGATGCATTGGTAAGTAAAGATGGCGAAACCCTTTACTATCTCACCCGTTTTGAAAGAGGCGTGAATCTCTGGACCACCAATCTTCGTACTCGCGAAACCAAGATGCTGGTAACCTTGAATGCTCAAGGTGGAAATATGGTATGGGATAAGGAGCAGAAAAATATTTTCTTAGCTGCCAATGGTGGGATATCAAAAATTGAACCCAACAGTGGTAAAAGAGATATGGTAAGTATCAACGGTGAAATGACATTGGATGTAGCGGCAGAAAGACAATTCATGTTTGAGCATGTATGGCGCAGAACCAAAGAAACTTTTTATACCAGAACCATGCATGGTATTAATTGGGATAGTTATAAACCTGACTACGAGCGTCATCTTGCGCATATCGGTAACAACTTTGAATTTGCAGAAATGCTGAGTGAATTATTGGGTGAGTTGAATGTGAGTCATAGCGGTGCTTCTTATAATGCATTTGTAGCCAATGCAGATGCAACAGCTTCTTTAGGTGTCTTCTATGATCAGAATTATAAAGGAGTAGGTTATAAGATTGAAGAAGTGATCAAAGGTGGTCCATTGGATCGTGCAGACATCAATATCAAACCCGGAATGATCATTGAAGCCATCGATGGTGTAATCATTGCAGCAGATACAGATATCGCTCAGTACCTGAATCGTAAAGCCGGACAAAATACATTACTGACACTTGTAGAAGGTACTATCAAAACGGAAGTAACCATAAAGCCTATTTCTACAGGTGAAGAAAATGGATTGTTGTACAGGAGATGGGTGAGAAAAAATCAGGATGAAGTAGAGCGATTGAGTAATGGTCAATTGGGTTATGTACATATTCCGGGTATGAATGATAATGCATACAGAACCACTTATGAAGAGATCATGGGTAAGTATGTTAATAAAAAAGGAATTGTAGTTGATACCCGTTTTAATGGTGGTGGAGACCTTGTTGCAGATCTTGCCATGTTCTTAAGCGGAAAAAAATTCTTTGATTATACTACCGATACCAGAAGTAATGGATATGAACCCAATTTCCGCTGGACCAAACCCAGCATCTCTATCGCGAATGAGGCAAACTACAGTGACGGACATTGTTATGCGTATGCTTACAAAGAACTGGGCATTGGTAAATTAGTAGGGATGCCTGTACCGGGTACCTGTACTTTCGCAGGTTGGGAAGCTTTGCAAGACAATAGCATTCGCTGGGGAGTTCCTCCTGTTGGTGTGAAAGGAATCAGAAATGAATACCTGGAAAATGCACAAACAGAACCCGATATCAAACTCATGAACGATTACGATGTTGTGATTAAAGGTCGTGATCAGCAATTGGAAGCTGCGGTGAATGAGTTGATGAAACAACTGAAATAAAGCTAGTAAAGCTTCAAGTTACAGGCTACAAGCCGCAAGTAAGAAACAAGAATCAAATTTAAATAGCGCCGGGCTTAAGCCTGGCGTTTGTTTTGAAAAGGTTCAAGTTACAAGATACAAGATTCAAGAAAGATACAAAAACCAAGAAATCAATTTAAATAGCGCCGGACTTTAGTCCGGCGTTTTAATAATCTGTGCATCTGTGGCTAAAATAATATGATAAGCTACAAGTTACAAGCGACAAGCTTCAAGAAAGGCACAAGAATCAAGATCTCAATTCGTTGTACGTCACCCTAACGAACTTCCTGCTAACATTCATCATCCCGACAAATACAAAAATCAGCCGACTCGACCCAATGCTATTTTTAGCACATGGCAAGGCACACAAACCCCGACACAAAGGCAACCTTGCCAAGAGCTAAAATGCCAACGCCCCATGCCGACCCACCATCCAACGGACGGAATTCTCATCAGCATCACCCTAAATATGAACAAAATAACTACCATCAGCAGCCCACAATATTTTACAACATCCTGCCATTGCAACTTTACAATGTTTTCAACATAAAGTGTATAACAACTTGCTCCAAGTTTAAATTTAGGTAACTATTTTACACCAGATTTTGGTTGATAATCCGCAACAAACGGATTTCATTAAAAGGGAATCAAGTTAAAATCTTGAACTATCCCCGTAGCTGTAAGCTCCGACAAAGTTGTTTAATCCTCATGCCACTGTCGTAATGGACGGGAAGGCCTTAAACAATGGAGCAAGTCAGAAGACCTGCCAAAATCAAATATTTAGTAACAACGCTTTCGGGTGAAAGGCAATGGTACTGCAAGTCTTCGCTGCTTCATGTGGCTTACTCTTTCAGCACTATACTTTTCTTCTGCAAGTAAAAATTTTCTATAAATTATTTACTATGGAGCATACAGAAGAAATACTTTTAAAAGAAAACAAAGACCGCTTTGTAATTCTTCCTATCAACTATCCGAAGATTTGGGAACACTACAAAAGGCACGAAGCCAGCTTTTGGACAGCCGAAGAAATTGATTTAAGCAGCGACTTGAAAGATTGGGTAAATCTTAATAGCGGAGAACGCCATTTTATCTCCCATGTGTTAGCATTTTTTGCAGCTAGTGATGGTATCGTAAATGAAAATCTTGCTGTAAATTTTATGAGTGAAGTGCAATTGCCTGAAGCAAGATGCTTTTATGGTTTCCAGATAATGATGGAAAACATCCACAGTGAAACCTATGCCTTGCTTATTGATACTTACATTAAAGACGCACAGGAAAAACATAAACTATTTCATGCCATTGACACAGTGCCTGCTGTAAAGAAAAAGGCTGAATGGGCATTACGCTGGATAGATAACGGAAATTTTGCTGAACGCCTTGTTGCATTTGCCGCAGTTGAAGGAATATTTTTTAGCGGCAGTTTCTGTGCTATTTTCTGGATGAAAAAAAGAGGCTTAATGCCGGGGCTTACGTTCAGTAATGAATTAATAAGCCGTGATGAAGGTTTGCATTGTGAGTTTGCCTGTTTGTTATACAGTATGCTTCAGGCTAAATTAAGTGAAAAGCAAATTCAAGAAATTATCATAGATGCTGTAACAATTGAAAAAGAATTTATTACCGAAGCACTGCCTGTTGATTTGATTGGAATGAATGCAAAATTAATGAAGCAATACATTGAATTTGTTGCTGACCGTTGGTTAAGTGAATTAGGTTGCAATAAAGTATACAACGCTACCAATCCATTTGACTTTATGGAGATGATTTCATTACAGGGCAAAACCAATTTTTTTGAAAAAAGAGTTGGAGATTATCAAAAAGCTGGAGTTATGGGTAATAAAGAAACCCAAGTATTTTCAACTGACGAAGATTTTTAAACCAATTAAAATACACTATACCCATGTTCGTAATAAAAAGAAACGGTAAGAAGGAATCCGTAAAATTTGACAAGATAACCGCAAGAATAGAGAAATTAAGCTACAGTTTAAGCCCAATGGTAAATGTTATTGAAGTTGCAAAAAAAACCATTGAAGGTGTTTATGCAGGTGTTCCTACAACGGAACTAGATAATCTTGCTGCCGAAACCGCAGCATCGCTTACTATAACCCATCCCGACTATGCAATATTAGCATCAAGAATTGCAGTAAGCAACCTACACAAGAACACAGTTAAAAGTTTTTCAGCAACTATGCGGAGACTTTACAATTATGTAGATGTAGCAACACAAAAAAACTTACCACTTATTGCTGATGATGTAATGCAGATTATTGAAGAAAACGCAGAACTGTTGGACAGCATCATTATTTACGACAGGGATTTTGGATTTGATTATTTTGGTTTTAAAACATTAGAAAAATCATATTTATTAAAAATAAATGGAAAAATTGCAGAGCGACCACAGCACATGTACATGAGAGTTGCAATAGGAATTCACAAAGAAGATATTGAGAGTGCTATTAAAACATATCACTTAATGAGTGAGCGGTGGATGACACATGCAACACCTACATTGTTTAATGCAGGAACCCCTAAACCACAAATGAGTTCATGTTTTCTTTTAACAATGAAAGAAGATAGCATTGACGGTATTTACGACACACTCAAACAAACAGCAAAAATTTCTCAAAGTGCTGGCGGTATCGGTTTGGCAATTCATAATATAAGGGCTACTGGCAGCTATATTGGAGGAACAAACGGAACAAGCAACGGCATTATTCCAATGCTCCGTGTATTTAATAATACTGCCAGATATGTTGACCAAGGTGGCGGAAAACGTAAAGGTGCTTTTGCTATTTACTTAGAGCCGTGGCATAGTGATGTATTTGAGTTTTTAGATTTAAGAAAAAATCACGGTAAAGAAGAAATGAGGGCAAGAGATTTATTTTTAGCTTTATGGATTTGCGATTTGTTTATGAAAAGAGTAGAAGCAAATGAAGAATGGAGTTTGTTTTGCCCGAATGAAGCACCTGGACTAAGTGAATGTTGGGGTGAACAATTTGAAACACTTTATATAAAATATGAAACAGAAGGCAAAGCAAGAAAAACAGTAAAAGCACAAGATTTATGGTTTGCTATCTTACAATCGCAAATTGAAACAGGCACACCGTATATGCTGTATAAAGATGCAGCTAATAGCAAGAGCAATCAGCAGAATTTAGGAACAATAAAGAGCAGTAATCTTTGTACTGAAATAATGGAATATACAAGCAAAGATGAGGTAGCCGTTTGTAATTTGGCTTCATTAGCTTTACCAAGGTTTGTAATAGATGGAAAATTTGACCAACAAAAATTATTTGAAGTAACGTATCAAGTAACAAAAAATCTCAATAAAATAATTGACAACAATTATTATCCCATAGAAGAAGCCAGAACTTCTAACATGAAGCACCGTCCCATTGGTTTGGGTGTGCAGGGTTTAGCGGATGTGTTTATTTTATTGCGTTTACCATTTGAAAGCGAACTGGCAAAAATACTGAACAAGAATATCTTTGAAACCATCTACTTTGCTGCAATGACGGCCAGTAAAGATTTAGCAAAAGAACATGGTGCTTATGAAACCTTTACAGGCTCTCCAGTTTCAAAAGGTATTTTTCAATTTGATATGTGGGGGGTAACTCCAACAGACCGTTGGGATTGGAAGCATCTAAAAGAAGAAGTAAAAAGGTTTGGCGTAAGAAACTCTTTACTAATTGCACCAATGCCCACTGCGTCTACATCTCAAATATTTGGCAACAACGAATGTTTTGAGCCATATACAAGTAATATTTATACAAGAAGGGTTTTAAGTGGTGAATTCATAATCGTAAATAAACATCTCTTAAAAGATTTAGTAAATTTAGGATTGTGGAATAACAGCATGAAAAATAAAATTATTGCTGCCAATGGTTCTATCCAAAACATTGCAGAAATACCAACCGACATAAAAGAATTATACAAAACAGTTTGGGAAATAAAACAACGCAATATTATTGATATGGCTGCCGACAGAGGAGCTTACATTTGTCAATCACAGTCATTAAATTTATTTGTTGACAACCCCAATACATCCAAACTTACATCCATGCACTTTTATGCTTGGAAAAAAGGTTTAAAAACAGGCATGTATTATTTACGTACACAAGCTGCAGCTCAAGCTGTTCAGTTTACTGTAGAAAAACAAGGGGCTATTGAAGTAGCTCCTGTAGTTCCAACAACAGAAATAATAAATCAACAATCTCAAATCAATAACGACATAGAGCCAACTCAAACCGATGCTCCAAGTTGCAGTATGGAAGACGGTTGTATTAGTTGTGGTTCTTAAATTAAGCAAGTGAAAATAAGAACCTTTATAGTAGCATTTTGGTTATTAGTGTCGGCTTGTCATACGACTGTTAAAATTAACCAGCAAACGTTAAAACAAATACCATCTGTTTTTATTGGAAATTTTAAAGATGATTATGGAAGCAGCTACACTATTACAAGCAAAGTGTGGATACAAGACAAAAGAATAATATATCACTTGTTGCAATACAACAATGCAGAAAAATTTCTAATTGCAAAGAATGATGAAGCCAATCCTTCAGATGGTGGGCTGTACACAAGGATTGACCTAATATATTTTAAAAACATGAAACTCTGGCAGTGGGGCTACTGTCTTACTGTATACAAAGCAAGCACTATGCAAGAAGCAATAAATACAGCAATGGCAGACAGGGCAAATCCTCGTAAAGGATGTAATGGCTACCCATTTTCAAGGATGAAACAAATTGATAAAAACTAATAATTATGACACATCCTCTTTTATGTTGGGATATATGTTTAGAAGGTTTGCACAGAAGAATGCAGTTAGCAGATGGTTTAAAAATCATACAAAGCATAATGAAAGCAGGCAACTGGTATAACACCCTCGTTTCACTTGACAATGCATTGGTTTGGAAAAACAAAGTAATCATTATTACAGACCACAAACTCAAAATCATTCATGCCACTGAAAATATGTTTGCAATGTATGGTTACAAACAGAAAGATGTAATTGGCAAAAAACCCAGTATGTTTCAAGGTGCTAAAACTGAAATTATAGAAAGACAAAAAATTAAAATAGCGGTTGAAAAACAAAGCCAATTTGAAAGTACCATTACCAATTATAAAAAAGACGGAAGTATTTACAAATGTCATATTGAAGGTTACCCTATTTTTGACATGAAAGGTCTTTTAATAAATTTTATTGCCCTCGAAAATGCAGCATAAATGTCGAACGAAGAAAAAATCGAAAAATCAATCACAAGAATATTTAAAGCTGTATTTCCTGACAGTACAAATCATTATGACACTTTATTTGGTGGGACAGCAATGCACCTGATGGATGAAGTAGCTTTTATAACAGCAACCCGTTATAGCAGACAAAAAATGGTAACAGTTAGCAGCGACAGAATAGATTTTAAAATGCCCATACCAGCAGGAACTATAATTGAGTTAGTAGGAAAAGTATCATATACTGGCAATACAAGTTTAAAAGTAAGAGTTGATATTTTTGTTGAGCAAATGTACACTAACAACAAACAAAAAGCGGTAAGCGGAGAGTTTACATTTGTTGCTATTGACGATAATAGAAAGCCAACGAAAATAAATTGACCTAATATAATGGCAAGGGAAAATAGGCGAAGTCCCCAATAGCCAACGCTACAAGGCAAGCACATTGGCAAGCACACAAAGCCCACAGCACAGCTGCCACCCTGCCAAAGAGCTTACCTTCTGCTCGGCTTGGGTAACAATCTTTAGGTTGACAGGGTTAAAATGCAACACTCTACTAACCGACTGAGAAAAGGGCGAACGTACAACAGGGGTTTGCTGCTATGCTGGCTGAAGAATATATTCTCATCTTTTTTTCGCTATCAATAGCAGTTCCAGCCGACGAATTTCTATCAGCTTTTGTTGTTATCCTCATCATTATATTTTCAATCATCAGCGGTTCCAGGCTCGACGTTCAATGAATACCAGCACAGCAGCAAGCCCTGTTCGAATAGCGCCAGGCTCTGGTCCGGTGCTATCTTTTAAAGGAAAGTATGCCGTACAAATAAATTATTAGGAGCTGCTGAACCTTTCGCGCATTCTTTTGTAAACGGATTTTTAAGGAAAACTTTATTATTGATAAATGCTACCTTATTATTCCCTGCTTAAAAATAACACATGCTTAAGAAAATCACTCAACCCTTGGTAATGCCCTATTGGTGGCAGGACCTACTCATCGCTATTCCACGCATTGTATGCGGATACTTGTTGGCGGTTGATTTTGGAGCTTCCAAATTTGGAGTGCCTTGGTCTCCCGCAGATAAAAACCTCGGACTCTTTGAAGTTGTGTTCTGGTTTCCGGAAGATGTAAAAGCCTATGGTGGCATTTTTGCTATGTTCCCCGGATTTTTTGCTTGGATGGGTGCTTTTAGTGAAGCGGTGGGAGGTGTTTTTCTGGTATTGGGTTTGCAAACAAGATTATTTTCATTTTTAGTAGTGTGTACCATGATGGTTGCTGTTTTTGTTCAGCAGATGGGGAATGGCTTATGGAGTATGCTAGCAGGTATGGGTTTTCTATGGGTAGCCATTTATACCATGATCCAAGGATCCGGCAGATTTGGATTGGATTATCTCATCACTAAAAAACAATTGACCCATGCGAAATAATTTTTCATACATACTCTTATTGGTCTTTTTCATTACCGGATGCGTTCAAAAAACCTACCAAAAGACAGTAGTATTTGAACTGGATGTAAGTCAGTTGAAAAATATTGAAACAGTAGGTATCAGAGGCGATGATCAACCGCTGAGTTGGAATAATAGTACTGCCATGACAGCTATCAAAAAAGATACGACCTATACAGTGACTACCACTTTTGTTACCGGCTACAAATTCACAGAAGTAAAATTCACGGTGAATGATGAGTTTGAATTAAAAGGAAAAGACAACAGGCGTATCAATTTTTCAGAAAAGGATATAACCTATTACAAAGCGGTTTTCGATAAAGCAGAACAATAACTTTTGGAAAGTTTTCAAACTTTCCAAAAGTTTAAGACTGATATAATGTTGTATATTGAACTGTGAAATTATTTTTAATAGCGATATGCTTAATTTCCTTTTCAAAGACTTATGCATGTAGTTGTATAACTCTTCCTTTTGATCAACATTATCAGCAATCAGACTTTATTGCAGTTGCAAAAATCAGCAATATCGATTCTTCCCTACATGAACAGGATCAAAGAGATATTGAAATTGAGATCATCACGCTGTACAAAGGCATTGAGGTTACAAAACTAAAAGTCGACAATCATCTAAAGACCATGTGCGGAGTCTATACTCCGTTGAATTCTACATGGCTCATTTTTGCCAATAAAAACAAAGAAGGAACTTTCTCCTTTGGCGCTTGCTCAAGATCTGTTCAATTAGATCCAACAGCAAACCTATATTTTGACGCCCTATCTAAATCTCGTTTTAATGCTTCCATATCCAGAATGTTACATGTACTTGAGTTCTTGAAAAAATACCCATATACTTTTACCGGAATAACGAATCTAATGGTAAGCGAAAATAGTTGGCGAGACAGCAGTCTAAAAGGATATGAGGAAGAAGCCTATAATTTTGCTGCTTATGAATTGGTTTCTGAACCGGGGCAGACCTTAAATCAAATTCAGACCCTGAAATCTTTTCAAAATAAACAGCTTACGGATACAATAAAAGAGCGATTAAAAAAAGCTAAGGTTTATCCCTATCCAAAAAATACACAAGCTGATTCTCCACAAAAGCTTCTGATACTGTTTTTCTTCTACGCTAAAGAAGATATATACCCGAGTTTTGTAAGCAGGTATTTTTATTAGTGATCAATAACTTTTGAAAAGTTTCAAAACTTTCCAAAAGTTAAAGCCATTGTTTCTTGCCTCTTGTCTTCTTCTCCAACGGAGTCCTTTGGACCTTGTTACTTGTACCTTATTTCTTGTCTCTTACCTATCACTCCCCCGGATGATAGGTCTTCACTTTATTTTTCATGACATCTTCCTTATAAAAGAAAATATCCTTGAATTTTCCATTGATAAAACCTTCGGCCTGATCTGTAAAATTGGGAGACTTGGGGTCGGTTGATTGTCCACCGGTGAGAATGGTTTTAGCTTTTAATTTTTTTCCAAATTCAACCGCTGCAATAAAACTATTTCCGGATACGCCATAACGTTTATTGTATCCATTACCCGATCTGCTTTCAAAAGCGGGTAAAGAACCCCAACGGGATGATGCCAATGGAACAGCGAGACTGGGTTTACTATCATCAAATCTTTCACCTTGTGCCACTCGCTGGTAGCGATTGATGGTACCCCAAGGCTGGCGCCAATCTCCGTAGGTTTTGGTAAGATCATCCAACACTTTTTTCAGAGACTCCAGTTTCTGAACGGCAGAAAGTTTTGCCATGTCTTCATAGCGTTTAATAGCATGGGTGCCTTCTTCCATGGTTTCGGCACGTGGCACGAATTGTCCGAGTTGATTGGCCCAATCAATAGCAATAGTTGTGGCCACAGAAGATACAGATGAAGTTTTATCCCAATTGCGAAGCAGCTCAATAGGTTCTTTCAGTGTTGCTTTCATATTGGCATCTGAATAACCATCATAATCTTTGAGTAAAGCCGGAATCAAAAAATCAAAAGCAGCGAGGTAATGGTTATAACCCAATTCAATGACTTTATCTAATGTGAGGTTATTGGCTGTAGATAATAATCGTACCGCATTGATACCTCTGGCGTTTTCTCCATCGGGTGCCATGTAAGATGGGTATTTACTTTTATCCGGACTATCTTTTCCCGAAGCAGTGAATGGAGTAGCGTTGCAGTTTTGTATCCAACCTACAGTTGGATTGTGTACTTGTACAATTTCTTCTAAGGGGTGTGCGCCTTGCCATTCTGTTGCTTTGGTACTTCCATCAACCGGTCTGGTGAAATCAAAAGAAGGATCTCTCTTGGGAACAAAATCTCCATGCCAGTAGGCGATATTTCCTTTATCATCGGCATAGACGGTATTATTGGTCGTATTCGATAACAAACGCATAGCCTCTTTGAACTCCTCTAGATTATTGGCTTTGGTGCTTACCCAAGACTGTATCAATGCACTCAATGAACGATTGAATTCTTTCAAGGCCAACCATTTACCATTGCGGTTACCCATTACCGGTCCATGATGGGTAAAATAACCGGTGAAGGGAACAGCTATTTGTTTGCCATCTTTTAAATAGCTGACGGTAATATTTTTTGTGTTTACTTTTTTTAATTCCTTTTCATATTCATATACCCAAGTGCCATTACTATTTCTTACTTTTTCTTCATACAGATCAGCCACATCAGCATAACCTGTTGTATGCATCCAGCCGCAATGTTCATTGAAACCTTGGTACACAAACATTTGTCCCCAGGTAACTGCACCATAGGCATTCAATCCCTCTTCACTTACCATCTGCATTTCCGGACGGAAATAAAAAGGTACATGTGGGTTGATATATAAAATGGCATTGCCATTACTGGTGAGTTTGGGTGCAATGGCAAAACCATTAGAGCCACGTGTCTCAACATCCTGGTTAACTATCGGTTGATAAGCAGTTGCATTTTTATTACCACTATAAAAATTTCGCACTTCTTCTAAAGCAATACCGCCTGTTCTAGTAGCTGAAACACTGCCGTCAGTGAACATCAGATGAAACCATGGTTCAAAACGGGTGAGTACTTTGGGTTTTGTTTGGGGATGTTTATATAAATAGTAATTGATGCCATCTGCAAAAGCATTGAGTAGCTTTTTAAACCAATCCGGACTATTGTTATAATCTTTAATAGCTTCTGCGCTATCTACAATCAAGCGCATTTGGAGATCTGCGTATAGCATTCCTTCACCATCAGCTTCTGCTTGTCTGCCTAAAACTTCTAAATAATTTCTTTCTACACGTGCAAAGTTTTCTTCGCATTGTGCATACAATAAACCAAAAACAGCATCAGCATCTGTTTTGCCATAGATATGCGGAATGCCCCAGGTGTCTTTGATGATGGTTACCTTTTTAGCTTGTGCTTCCCAACGTTGTATTTCAGCAGGGGTAAAATTTTGTGCAAATGAAAAAGAGGAAATAAGTAATAGACAAAGCAGTAATCGCATGGTATTGGTTTTGAGTAATACCAAATATAAAGAAGGTTTTTCATCACTCATTCTTGAGTATGATAATATCGGTGAAGTGATCTTTTGGACACGCTTTTATGGGCCGCAGATTTTCTCCGCCGGAGTCCTTTGGACATGATTGTCATGATCAACGCAGATGGATTTTGCGAAGTAGATATGTGTTTCATTCAATTTCATGTTGGTCAGGCGACCAACATGGGCATGGCGAGATTTTCTCCGCCGGAGTCCTTTGGACATTATTGTCATGATCAACGCGGATGGATTTTGCGGAGTAGATATGTGTTTCACTCAATTTCATGTTGGTCGGGCGACCAACATGGGCATGGCGAGATTTTCTCCGCCGGAGTCCTTTGGACATTATTGTTATGATCAACGCAGATGGATTTTACGGAGTAGATACGTGTTGAACTCAATTTCATGTTGGTCGGGCGACTTCATGTTGGTCTGGCGACCAACATGGGCATGGCGAGATTTTCATGATTTGCGCGGATAGATATTGCTGAGTATGTATTGAACACATTGCTCAAATTAGTCGCCCGAGCAAAACGGGCTGTGCAGCAAAACTTGCAGCTTGTAGCTTGCGGCATGAAGCTCATAGCTCATAGCTCGCCGCTCACAGCTTAATATCCCCACTGCTTCATCACTGCTAAATCCTGTCTTACACACTCAATTGGATCTATACCTTGATAGGCTTCTTGTTCAATGATAAAATGTAAAGTGCCGCCTTTTGTTTTGCAGAGATCGGTGATTGCTTTGGTATTGGCAACACCCTTACCCAGAATGGTACTTTCAAAAGATTTACCATCTGCTTTTTGAATTTCATCTTTTACATGTACCGATACAAATCGTCCGGGATTATTGTGTACGATTTCCAATGCATTGACACCGGTATGGTAGAGGTTACCCATATCCAATTGCTGAACTACTAAAGAGGGGTCTGTATTTTTTAAGATGATATCATAAACGGTCATGCCATTGAGTTTGGCAGTGAATTCAAAATCGTGGTTATGATAGCCGAAACGCATACCTGCGGCTTTGCAGAGTTCTCCGCTTTTATTAAATACTTCCATGTAAGCCAACATTTCATCCAGCGTCTTGCGAAGGTCCGCATCTAACCATGGACTGATGACCAGTTCTTGTCCAACTTCAGCTGCATCTTCTACTGTATACTTCCAGAGATCTGTAAATTCTTTTTTAGCCGCATCCCAGTGTTGTTTTCCCATTACGGTATGTCCGCTGGGCATTTGCATACCTAGATCAGCTAAGATCTTTTTAAATTCTTTGGCAGTATATCCGTAGAATTTTCGGTTCACATAATTGGCATGTTCAACATAGCGATAGCCCATATCAGCCAAGGCTTTCAAGGTACCCAACGGATCTTTGCGCATGGCCTCCCGAACTGAATACAGTTGAACACCTGTCAGCATCTTGGCATTACCGGATGCCAATAAAGATTTGGGAAGTAATGCAATAGCTGCGGCTGCAAAACCTGTGTTTTTCAGGAAAGACCTTCTGGTTGAGTTCATACGGCAAAGTTTGAACTATAAATATAAGGTCTATTATGAGAAATTAGTATTACTTCAGTGAGTTCGTTAATGCTTGAAATGATTGGGTATCAAAACCTGTGAATGAACGAATGAGTTGATAGGTGCTGTCAAATAAATAGGATTTAGGAATGGCTTTCAAATCATACATCGCCATGAGTTGGTTAAATGATTGTTGATTCACAATCAACTGATCCCAAGGCATCTGTTCATATTGCAGCGCTTCTTGCCATTTCGTTTGATTACCATCAATCGAAATATGATATATCTGCAATCCTTGTTTCTTTTTTTGTGTATATAATTGTTTCAAAGCCGGAATTTCTTCTCTGCAGGGTTTACACCACCATGCCCAGAAAACAATCAGATGATACTTTGCTTTTTCAATGCCAATTTCCTTCACAACTTTATGAGAATTTTCAAATCTGATTGAAAATGGGAATGTCTTATCGTATGTTTCTTTGTTATCAATATATCCCTGTATAAGTCTGTACAAAACTTTCTCTTTCACTGTATTATCAAAAAGGGATAAAAGTGTTGTTAATTCTTCAATACTAAAATTTTCTCTCAATTGATAAAGCTGCTCCAATAAAAAGAAAGAGTATGGATATTTTTTGATGAGTTTTTTATTCTCTTTTAAATGGATTGTTGAATCAACTTTATTTTTTGTGTGGGAAAGCGTAAGTAGTTTGAGCGCAATATCGTTTTGCGGACTAATGGGCTTATGCGCGGAGGAAAAGTCAGCAAATTCATCAGGGAGGGTTATTTTCCCTTTTTTAGTATCCAAAACTCCTATTTTAAAATAAAGTGCATTCATTTTAGACTCTATATAAAAGCTAGATGCAGACACCCTTTTATAGAAAGGATTATTAAACCCTAAAACTTTTTCCAGCTTACCTCGTTGTCCTGTATTAACATTAAAAATACTGTCGTAAAAGAAAAGAAGAAAAGGGAATGATAGATCATGTACAGATGGATCAATTATAAATTGCCCTTTGTTTGAGGAAATACGTAATGAATCAATGATTGTTCTTGTTTTACTATTCTGTAGATATATAGTTTTATTTGCGAGATATGCAAAGCTGGCTTTGTTTAAGTAAAAGTCTACAGCAATGGGTCCAGAATTGGGCTTGATAGCTTTTTCTTTGCATGTCGAAAACAATAAAATTATTACACAAGCAAGTGTAAATGGAGATAGCAGTTGTTTCATATGAAAGTTCATTTACAGAGCAATCAATATAGATGCATTATAATTAGATGTAATATATTGAAAATTCCACAAAGACCTTCCTAATCTATTTCCTTTTAAGTGACCTTAAATCGCAATTTGTATAAAATTTTATTTCCCTACTTGCAGCTTGAAGCCTGCAGCTTGTAGCGCTCGCTCACTGCTCTTCATCAAAAAAGATCTTATAAAAATGCTTCCCGCTCATTTCATCATACCCCTTTTCAATCAAGTCTCTTCTGCCATGAATATAAATGTGAAAATTCTTATCCAGTTTTAAGACGCTCTTGAATACACGTTGTTGTTTTTTAACTGCTGCTAAATGGATGTCGAAACTGTCTTCGATATTTACCTGTCTGGCTACTTCGTATTGTTGCTTGTATTGTGTAAAGCTATCAATGACTTCAGGATGGTGTAAGACTTCTGTAGCAAATTCATTCAGATCAAAAGATTCTTTGGTGCTGAAATATTCGATACTCTTATTTAAATAATCGATCTGATCTGCTTTGTTTACTTCAAATTTTTCATGCAGCTCATTACTGATGAACAGTTTACACATACCCAAAGCAGCATCGGTATGATGATAGCTGTTGGATGTTCTGCTCACTTGTAAAAAATCATTGATCCAATATTGGGTATCTTGTTTATTGGTATTGTCTACCACACAAACCACATAACCTTCTTCTTTGTTCTTTTTGAAGATCAAACAACCCTTATCAAGTTTATTGATATTCACACCATCTTCAGCAATCACTTCCCAACTTTGTCCGTGAGGAAATACTTTCAGGAAAGTCTCTTTTGTTTCACTTTTGAATAAACCGATAGCATCAATATACTCTGTGCCGAATGGAACTTGACTGAATCGGGCAACATACAATTCTCCTTCTTTTACTCTTGCATGTGTACTCTTGTGGTATAGAAAGGAAGCAAGTAAAGCAGACTGCGACACAAAATTTTTCGGATCATCAAAAATACCCGTCACATACTGGTATACTTCATTCAACTCTAAACTGCTTAAGTGTGTGAACTGGTATTGTTCATGTTCATTGAAGGGCGACAAAAAATATTTCGTCAGCATTCCTCTTACGATCTCGTCATTCAGGGTAAGCGGGTTGGCGGATAATTTCAGCTCTTCGCCACGTGTAGGGTTCCCGACTTTGTGAATGATCACCTGCTCCAGTTGAACGTCGTTAATGTTGGTCATGCTGCAAAATAATGGTTCTGTAGTGTGGCTAAGAAAAAAAACTAACAGACATAAGGAAAATGATTTGACAATTCTTTTACAAAAAAGTCTACCAAATTTGTAGGGAATAAGAAAATGCCCTTATATTTGCCTTGCGTTCTTTACATCACTTATCCAGAAAGGCAGAGGGAATTGGCCCTATGAAGCCTTGGCAACCACTTCCGCCTCAGACGGAAAAAGGTGCCAAATCCACCCGATCCGTATCGGGAGAGATAAGTCAGAAGTTTTTATATACAGCAACTGTAGAGTAGATATATAAGGCACCTCTGACTGAGCATCGGAAGTGCTTTTTTATTGATGTAATAGATGATGCAGTGACAATATGAACATGAATCAATACCATATGACCTTATCAAACAACCTCTTCCCATATCGAAAGCAGATGTGTTGTTGTACCTGTTGTAAGGCCTGTTGATTCATTTGTTTGTATCCCGATTGCCCGCCTTTTATTCATTGTATCATTATGTCAGAAATTTTTAATAGCCATATTGTGGCGCAGTTAGCGCAGGAGATCAAAGATCGCAGCATCGCTGAATCCATCAGTATTCTGTTGCGTGACTATCCCAATGCCGTTACATTTTCTACCAGCTTTAGTTATGAAGATCAGGTGATCACGGATCTTATTCACCGTCATCACTTACCGGTATCACTGTTTACTTTGGATACAGGTAGACTGTTTCCTGAAACCTATAGTACCTGGAGTCGGACATTGGAGTTTTATCAAACCGCCATCAAAGCTTATTATCCCGATGCAACAGAGATCAGTCAATATGTAGAAGCGAATGGTCCCAATGCTTTTTATGAATCCGCTGCATTGAGATCAGCCTGTTGTCATATCAGAAAAGTAGTGCCGTTGAAAAAAGCACTGAAAGGGCAATCTGTATGGATCACCGGATTACGTGCTGAACATTCTCCTGCACGTCAGGATCTGACAGAACTGGAATGGGATGAAGCCAATCAGATCATTAAGTATCATCCTTTATTATCATGGAGTACAGAAAAAGTGAAAGAGTATATCCATCAGTACCATATTCCTTACAACCCTTTACATGATAAAGGGTTTATCAGCATCGGCTGTGCGCCTTGTACAAGGGCTGTTAAAGAAGGAGAAGATTTCAGGGCAGGAAGATGGTGGTGGGAGGATAGCAGTAAAAAAGAATGCGGATTGCATTCGCATCATTCAACAAAAACAACAGAAGCATGAGTGTTTACAGATTAGATTATTTAGATCAGTTGGAGTCGGAAGCGATTCACATTATGCGTGAAGTGGCCGGACAATTTGAAAGACCTGCACTCTTGTTTAGTGGGGGAAAAGATTCCATTACATTGGTACATCTGGCACTCAAAGCTTTTCGTCCGGGTAAGTTTCCTTTCCCATTGGTACACATTGATACCGGTCATAATTTTCCTGAAGCATTGGATTTTCGTGATGCGTTGGCAGAACGTATTGGTGAAAAACTCATTGTTCGTCAGGTAGCAGACACCATTCAAAAAAGACAACTCACGGAACCCAAGGGAAAATTTGCCAGTAGAAATGCGTTGCAGACCTATACATTACTGGACACCATCGAAGAGTTTGGTTTTGATGCCTGTATTGGCGGTGCAAGACGTGATGAAGAAAAGGCAAGGGCCAAAGAAAGAATTTTTTCTGTGAGAGATGAATTCGGACAATGGAATCCCAAACTGCAAAGACCCGAGCTATGGAATACCTATAACGGAAGGATCAATAAAGGAGAGAATGTACGTGTATTTCCCATCAGTAACTGGACAGAACTGGATATCTGGAATTATATCAAACGCGAAAATATTGATCTGCCTTCCATCTACTTTGCACATGAGCGTACGGTGTTGGAATATGAAAATCAACTGATCGCTTTATCGGAATTCATTCAGGTAGAGGAAACGGATGTGGTAGTGACCAAAAAAGTTAGATACCGTACTGTAGGCGATATGACCTGTACTGCTGCGGTAGAATCTGATGCTTCAACTATCAATGATATTATTCGCGAGATTACCGCTACGAAAACCAGTGAAAGGGGTGAAACCAGAATCGATGATAAAGTGAGTGAAGCGGCAATGGAAGACAGAAAAAAGAATGGTTACTTCTAAAAACAACAACATGGACTTACTTAGATTTATAACAGCAGGAAGCGTAGACGATGGAAAATCAACATTGATCGGACGATTACTCTATGATAGCAAATCGATCATGATTGATCATTTGGAGGCTTTGGAAAAACAAAGCAAACACAAGGAAGACGGAGAAATCGATCTGGCTTTGCTAACAGATGGCTTACGGGCAGAACGTGAGCAAGGTATTACCATTGATGTGGCGTATAAGTATTTTGCTACGCCCAAACGTAAATTCATCATTGCAGATGCGCCCGGACATATTCAGTATACCCGTAACATGGTTACAGGCGCTTCCAATGCAGATCTGGCGATAATTCTGGTCGATGCAAGAAATGGTGTGGTGGAACAAACCCGAAGACATTCGATTATTGCTTCTTTATTGAATATTCCACACATTGTAGTTGCCATCAATAAAATGGATCTGGTAGATCACTCACAAGATGTGTATAATAATATCGTGATCGACTATGCAGAAGTGGCAAAAAAACTCAACCTGAAAGAAGTAAAGTTCATTCCCATCAGCGCGTTGAATGGCGATAATATCGTAGAAAAGAGTGTGCAATTTCCCTGGTATGATGGACCCTCATTGCTGGAATTATTAGAAACAGTAACACTGGAACAGGATATTGATCTTACGCGTGCACGTTTTCCGGTGCAATATGTAATTAGACCTCAAACAGATGCTTTACATGATTATAGAGGCTATGCCGGAAAAATCAATAGCGGGATTTATAAAAAGGGAGATGCCGTAACAGTACTTCCGGCAGGGATTGTGAGTAAAATTGCAGCCATTGAAGTCAATGGCAAAGAAGTAGAAGAGGCATTTGCTCCACAAAGTGTAGTGTTGCATCTGGAAGACGATATTGATATTAGTCGGGGTGATGTGATCGTTAAAACCGACGCAGCTCCGCAAGTAAGCAATGAACTGGAAGTATTATTATGTTGGATGGATCAAAAACCACTACTATCAGGTAATAAGTACTTGTTACAGATCAATAGTAAACAGGTTCGCTCTGTTATTAAAGAGATCGATTATCAGCTGGATGTAAACTCATTGGAGAAAATTCCTCATCCGGAAAATATTGGGTTGAATGCCATTGTAAAAGCAACGATCAAAACAGCGAGTCCGGTGGTGTTCGATCCTTATCAGGAATTGAGAAGTAATGGGGGAGCTATATTGATTGATGAAACCAGTCATGTAACAGTAGGTGCATGCATGATACAGTAATATGAAAGAAGAACAATTCATACAACAATTATTTCAGCGCAACCGAAAAGCTTTGCATCGTTTTCCGGATAAGGCTTTGGCAGAAAACTTCACAGAGGATCTGTTCAATTTTTTATTTGGTTCTTATGAGCGGAAGTTCGACTCAGAAAAAAAGCTCTCAGATGAATATTACGAATTGAAGCATACTTTTTCAGCGATACTTTTTGAGTTAATAAAAGAGGAGTCAACGGTAAAAAAACATACCGAAACCTTTTTTGAAGCCTTACCTGCTATTTATGAAGCACTGTTAACAGATGCAGATGCAGTATTGCGTTTTGATCCTGCTGCGCAGTCTATTGAAGAAGTCCTGGTCGCTTATCCCGGGTTTTATGCTACGGCTATTTATCGTTTGTCCCATCAATTGTATGTGCAGGGCATCAAAACCTTACCAAGATTACTTTCTGAATATGCACATAGTAAAACAGGAATCGATATTCATCCGGGAGCTACGATCGGCGCGGCATTTGCCATTGATCATGGAACGGGGATCGTGATTGGTGAAACGACTGTAATCGGCGAAAGGGTAAAGATCTATCAAGGTGTAACCCTGGGGGCATTGAATGTTTCTAAAGAACTAGCCAGTACGAAAAGACATCCAACCATTGAAGATGATGTGATCATTTACTCTGGCGCTACCATTTTAGGCGGAGAAACCATCATCGGTACCGGCAGTATCATTGGTGGTAATATCTGGTTAACACATAGTGTGGCGCCTAACTCTGTTGTGTATCATAAAAGTGAAATACGCATCAAAGACAAAGACCCATTTCCTGAACCTTTAAATTTTGTGATCTAAAAAATAAAAAAAGATGAAAGCGAATAGCATTTTAGCAACGATTGGAAATACTCCCCATGTTAAGATTAATAAACTCTTTGGCGATCAGCATGAAGTATGGATCAAATTAGAAAAAAATAATCCCGGCTCCAGTATCAAAGACCGTATTGCACTTTCCATGATCGAAGATGCTGAACAAAAAGGGTTGCTTCATAAAGACAGTGTGATCATTGAACCTACCAGTGGCAATACCGGTATTGGTTTAGCATTGGTAGCTGCTGTAAAAGGATATAAGATCATTTTAGTGATGCCCGAAAGTATGAGCATTGAACGAAGAAGACTGATGGCATTGTATGGCGCAGAGTTTGTACTCACTCCGCGTGAAAAAGGAATGAAAGGTGCGATTGAAAAAGCAACCGAGCTGGTTCAGGAAACACCCAATGCCTGGATGCCGCAACAATTTGATAACCCTGCCAACACGGCTATTCACCGAACTACGACTGCACAAGAGATTCTTGCTGATTTTCCGGATGGGCTCGATTATATCATTACAGGTGTGGGTACCGGCGGACATATTACCGGTGTTGCTGAAATACTGAAAGAGAAATTCCCCCATCTAAAAGTGTTTGCCGTGGAGCCGGAATTATCGCCAGTGCTGAGTGGAGGTGCTCCTTCACCACATCCTTTACAGGGAATTGGAGCGGGTTTTGTGCCTTCTATTTTAAATACTTCCGTATTGGATGGTATTATTCAAGTAAGTAAAGACGATGCTTTTTCATTTGCACAACGTGCTGCCAAAGAAGAAGGTATTTTATTAGGCGTGTCTTCCGGGGCTTCTTTAGCAGCAGTGGCGAAAAAGCTGGCCGAAATTCCTGCCGGTGCAAAAGTGCTCACCTTTAACTATGATACGGGGGAAAGGTATTTATCAATAGAAGGATTGTTCTGATCATGAATGGAGAAGTGAGCCTTCTCCTTTTTCAACGTTTAATAATCTACTAAAAAAGTAGACAATGAGTTTGGATAAAAACTATGGTAAAGTAATTCTTGCATCTGCCGGTCCGGGTGATCCTGAATTGGTGACTTTGAAAACTGTGCGCTGGTTACAACAAGCCGATGTAGTGTTAACCGATCGTTTGGTGAGTAAAGAAATTCTGGAGACCTATGTTCGGCAGGAAGCAATGATCATTTATGTTGGTAAACAATGCAGACGTGGTGTCTCAACTCCACAACAAAGCATCAATGAAATGTTAGTGTCTTATGCTGAAAAATACAATACAGTAGTACGTTTAAAAGGAGGAGACACCAGCATCTTTTCCAATGTATTGGATGAATTACAAACATTGGTGCAGTATGGTATTCCTTATGAGATCGTTCCGGGTGTTACTGCAGCTTTGGGAGCGGCAGCGTATGCAGGTATTCCTTTAACAGCAAGAGGTTTATCAGTGGGGGTACGTTTGTTGACTTACTACAAATCCGATATCGTATCAGAAGATGTATGGAAAGAGTTATCACAAACCGACGATACGCTTGTGTTTTATATGTCAGGAGAAACCTTGTCCACTGTTGTACAAAAACTTACCGAACATAAGATTGATGCTTCAAAATTATTAGCAGTAATAGAACAAGCAACAACCCCGTTACAACAAATTCATACTACTAATTTATACGAGTATGATACGAATTTGAAAGACAAAAAATTTCGTTCCCCGGCACTCGTCATCATTGGTAAAGTAGTGGCATTGCATGAACAATTTGCATGGCTACCCAATACGGATAGTACAACTCATTATTTTGAACCATTGACAGGACGTGTATCGCAATTGGAAGAAACAGTAAAGGAAAAAAGACATGTTAGCAGAGCCTAAATTCAAAGTATTATCAGAACTGATCGGTCAGCTCAGTAAAGAAGAACTGATTTGGGTAAATGGTTATTTATCCGGATTAGTCGCTAATCCTTTGCCCAATACAAATACTTCGGGCATCACACAAAAGATCACCATTGCTTATGGAACAGAAACCGGTAATGCTAAAAAATTAGCTACTGATCTGGCTGCGAAAGCCAAGAAAAAAGGGATCCCTGTAAAACTAGCATCGCTCGATCAATACAAACTCACCGAATTATCGAAAGAAGAATATTTTATTACAGTGATCAGTACACAAGGTGATGGTGAACCACCTGTTGGTGCAAAAAAATTTTATGATCATATTCATAATAACGGATTCAAACTGCCACAATTGAAGTATGGTGTATTGGCATTGGGTGATACAGCCTATCCATTATTTTGTAAGACAGGAGAAGATGTAGACAAGCAGTTTGAATATTTGGGCGGACAAAGAATTGCGCCCTTACAAAAATGCGATCTGGATTATGAAACCGATGCTCATACCTGGTTTGAACAATTGATTTCCAATCTTCATACAACAGAGACAAAGACAGTTGTAACGAACAAACCTGTTGAAACTAAAAAAACTGTCGGTAAGCAATATTATGAAGGAACTATTTTAATGCATATCAATTTAACTGCAAAAGGATCTGCTAAAAAAGTATACCATATTGAGATAGCCGCCGATGGTGTTGAATTTCTTCCGGGAGATTCTATTGGTATTGTACCTGAGAATGATGAGCAATTGGTTCAGCAAATATTATCCTTAACAAGCGTAGCTCCCGATACAACAATTGATTACAAAGGAGAATCCTCTACCATCCATGAACTACTTGTTTCAAAGTTGAATATCCGATACTTGTTAGATAAATCAGTGAAACATTATGCAACCACAGTCGGAAAAGAGATCAATGTACAGAAAACAGATCTTTTGTCATTGCTGCAACAATATCCGGTTTCATCAAAAGAACAATTTCTAAAAGTTGTTGAGGGATTGACACAGATCGTTCCGCGCATTTATAATATTGCTTCATCTCCTTTAGCCCATAACAACGAAGTACATATCACAGTATTGCAGGATGTATTTGAAACCAATCATGGAGTAGAAAAAGGATTGTGTACGCAATATTTGGAAAGTAAATATGAAGGAGATCGCGTTCGATTTTTCATTCAACCGAATAAACGATTCCGTTTACCAGCGGCTGATAAAGATATCATCATAATCGGTCCGGGTACAGGTGTTGCACCTTTTCGGTCTTTTGTAGCCGAGAGAGATGCCACAGGCGCAACCGGAAGGAACTGGTTATTCTTCAGCGAAGATCAGTTCACGACGGATTTTTTATACCAAACCGAATGGCAGGCCTGGTTTGAAACGGAGACGCTTACACGTATTCATTTGTCTTTTAAGAACGGCGAAGAAAATCATGTAACACTCTCACAAAAGATCATTGAGCAGGGATCTGAATTATTTCAGTGGCTGGAAGGCGGTGCCAATATTTATCTCTGCGGAGAAAAAGAACCGGCGGGAAAAGAGATAGAAGCAGCATTGTTAGAAGTTTTTGCTAAAGCAACAGATGGTAAAACCGAAACTGCCATTGCTTATCTGGAAAAACTAAAAAAAGAAGAACGCTACGCAAAAGATCTCTATTAAAATTCATCATTGACCATTCACACAATATGGCTACAGAAAAAAAATTATCACCTATCGAATCCATCAAAACCAAAAGTGATGGTTTGCGGGGAACTTTAAAAGAAAGTTTAACAGATGAGATCACGGGCGCTGTTCGTGAACAGGATCATGCATTGATCAAGTTTCATGGTATGTATGAACAGGATGATCGTGACTTGCGCGAGGAAAGAGCTGCAAAAAAATTGGATAAACTATATTCATTCATGATCCGCTTACGGATACCGGGTGGATTCATGACTGCAGATCAATGGATCGCGGCGCATCATGTGGCCGGACAATATTCTACCGGTGTCATCAAGATCACTACCCGGCAAACCATACAATTACATGGTATTCTCAAGCATCAGATAAAACCCACACTGCAATCATTCAATAAGGTTCAGCTGGATTCGATTGCTGCTTGTGGTGACGTGAACCGAAATGTAGCTTGTACCAGTCACCCGGCTGAATCGGACATTCATGAACAAGTACATGCTTATGCAGACAAGATCAGCAGGTTGTTGTTGCCAAAGACAAGAGCCTTTTATGAGATATGGTTGGATGAAGAAAAAATAGCGGAGTATGATGAACAGGATCCGCTGTACCAAGACCGTTATTTACCCAGGAAGTTCAAGATTGGTATTGCTATTCCACCCAATAACGATGTGGATGTGTTGACCAATGACCTGGGTCTCATCGCTATCATCGACAACAATGAATTGATCGGTTTTAATATTGCAGTTGGTGGAGGCTTGTCTACCACGCATGGTAATCCGGATACCTATGCCAGACTGGCTACTGTCATTGGTTTCACAAGAGGGGAAGAACAAACTTTAAAAGCGGTATATGAGGTATTGACCATTCAGCGAGATTATGGAAACCGCTCTGACAGAAAGCTGGCCAGATTAAAATACACGCTGGATAATATGGGTGTGGAAGCTTTTCGTAAGGAATTGGAGAAGCGTTGCGGATTTGAATTGGAAGACATTCAACCGTATCAATTCACTGCACGGAAAGATCGTTATGGATGGATGCAGGATTATAAAGGTAATTGGCACTATACGCTATTTGTTGAAAATGGACGTGTTACCGATGAAGGTCCGATAGCCTTGCAAAAAGCATTGCTGGATATTGCGGAAACACAAAAAGCAGTTTTTCGTTTTACCAGTAATCAGAATGTAATCATCAGTGATATTCAGCCGCAGGATAAAAAAGATATTGAAGCTATTTTACAACAACATGGAATTTTACAGCGGGATGAAAATATTTCAGCCATTCGAAAAAATGCCATTGCCTGTGTGGCATTGCCTACCTGTCCATTGGCATTGGCAGAAGCACAACGTTATTTGCCTGATCTCATTACAAAAATAGAACCCCTGCTGACCCAATATGGATTATCATCAGAAGATATTGTTTTGCGGATGACCGGTTGTCCAAACGGTTGTGCAAGACCCTATGCAGCAGAGATCGGTTTGGTGGGCACATCTCCGGGTCATTATAACCTGCATATTGGCGGAGACCGTGAAGGGACGCGTTTGAATGTGAAATTTAAAGAGCAGCTGGATGAAGCAAGTATCCTCGCTGAGTTGGATCAGCTCTTTAAGAAGTATGCTGATAAACGCAATAATCATGAACGTTTTGGTGATTTTGTTTTGAAGGAGGTGTTACATGTATCATAATTATTTAAAAAAACAGCAGCGTCTTTTTTACGACAATAGCAAATGCCGATGTTGTAGGTAGCGGCTATATTTTTTTAATTTATTATCCTACTAAATCAATAGACTAATGAAATTATTATTTATATTTATTGCTTTCTTCACATACTCCATAACAGGAATGTCGCAGGACTTGTATACCTATTCCGGAATATTGAAAGATGCTCAACAGGAAACACCATTGAGTGGCGCAGTTGTACGTATCAAACAAACCAACACATTTGCTGTAGCAAAAGAAGATGGGAGCTTTCAAATTAAAACAACTTTAAAGCCACCGTTTACCTTACAGATCAGTTCCATCGGTTATGAATCTCAGGAATTTGTGATCAGTAATACCGATAAACCCATCACACTTTCTCTCAACGTACAAAATGTATATGCCGGATTGGTGTTGGTTACGGCTTCTAGGGTTCCGGAAAGTATTTTGAAATCACCGGTAAGTATTGAAAAGTTGAGTTTATCTGCTATCAAAGAAGCAGCCGCTCCGAGCTTTTATGATGCACTGGAGAATTTAAAAGGCGTACAATTGACAACCTCCAGTATCACATTCAAAGTGCCGAATACCAGAGGCTTTAATGTGCCCAATAATTTTCGTTTTGTTCAGTTGGTGGATGGTGTTGATGTACAGGCGGCAACATTGGGGGTGTCGTTGGGCAACTCAGTAGGTCCTACTGAACTGGATGTAGAAAACGTTGAAGTAACACCGGGTGCTGCATCTGCTTTGTATGGAATGAATGCGATCAATGGTATGGCGAATATTACCACAAAGGATCCTTTTCGATATCCCGGATTGAGTATCTATCAAAAAACAGGCGTGAATCATGTGGATGAAAAAGACAGAGATCCATCCGTTTTAACAGAAACCGCCATTCGTTTTGCACAAACCTGGAAGAACAAATGGGGTTTTAAAGTGAATGCCGGTTACCTGAAAGCTACTGATTGGGTGTCTGATAATAGAACAGATCAGAATCCGAATACTTTAAATACAGCCAATCCATTGTATCAAGAGTTATCCGGTAATAACAATGTGGCTTATGATGCATGGAATAAATATGGTGATGAGAACAACAATGCCGTTACTATTTCCGGTATCAACTACAATGGTCCCAATAAATCTTTTCTGGTACGTAGAACAGGGTATTGGGAGAAAGATCTTACCAATCCAACCGTAGAAAATATCAAATTCGATCTTTCATTGTATCATAAATTTTCTAAAGGAGCTTTATTGTCTTATACGTATCGATTGGGTCAAATGGATGGCATCTTTCAACGTGGTAATAAAATACAACTGGACAATACTTCCATCCAAAATCATAAACTGGAGTTTAAATCTGGTTCTCTTTCAGCACGTGCGTATGTATCTCTTGAAAATACCGGAGATTCTTATAATGTGAAACCATTGGCCGATAATCTTGAATTAACGCATCTTTCCAATAATGCCTGGAGAGATCGTTTCAGAAATGAGTTACAACTGCAACTCAACAACGGTGTTTCTCTTCCTGCAGCAATGTCAAGTGCCAGAACAGTTGCCGATGCAGGAAGGGTATTACCCGGAACAGCTGCGTTTGATCAATTGAAAAAGACCATCATTGGTATCAATAATTGGGATCATCTCAATTCAGGCATAACGGGAGCTCCGGCAACCGGTGGTGCATGGCTTACACAGCAAAGCAGAATGTATCATGGAGATGTACAATGGGACTTGCGTTCTAAAATTAAATTCATCCAGCTTTTAGTAGGTGCAGACTATCGTTTGTATGAAGTGATACCGGATGGTAATAATTTTGTGGATTTTTCAAGAGCGTTAGCTGATAGAAATAAACCACTGAGTGATGGATCTTTTGGAGATCCTGTTACTTATTCAAAGTATGGATTGTTTGTACAGGGTACTAAAACTTTTTTTGATCAAAAACTAAAGGTAACAACTTCATTAAGATGGGATAATAATCCTGAATTCTCTCCGAAGTTGAATCCCAGAATTGCGGTGGTGTATTCGCACGCTCAAAAACATCATTTCAGAATTTCATTTCAAAATGGATTCAGATTTCCCGCTTTATTCGAAGCTGTTTCTTTCGTGAATAATGGAAATGTAAGAAGAGTAGGTGGACTAGCTTATATCAATGAAGGATTGGGATATCTTGATAATTCCTACACACTCAGTTCCGTCAACACATTTAATGCGGCAGTTAATAGAGATATTGCTGCCGGACTAACCGCTAATAATGCAGCGCTGAAAAATAGAGATTTACTACAGGTAACTAGTTTGTCTACAACAAGACCAGAAAGGATCAACTCGTTTGAAATAGGTTATAAAAGCGTATTGTTCAACAATCGCTTAGTATTAGATATAGAAGCTTATGCAAATGAGTATGATGGTTTTTTAGGACAGGTTGAGGTTGCTGTTCCGGAAAACAATACCGTTAAAGTTGGTTCAGATGCTGCAGTTATTGCCATGCTGGCATCTAACCGTTCCAAACAAACAAGATATCGTGTATATACCAATGCAAAGAACAGGTATTATAACTATGGAGCGGCAGCGGGTGTGATTTATACCTTATACAAGAAGTTCATTGTATCCGGTAATTTAACTTTTAATAACCTGAATGAAAGCAAAGAGCCTGATGTTTTTGTGACAGGTTTCAATACACCTCGTTGGAGTTCTAATGTATCATTCAGAAATAGAGCATTATTTAAGCACACCGGATTTAATCTTGTTTGGAAGTGGCAGGATCAATTCAATTGGGAAAGCCCGCTGGCTAATGGAGCCATTCCTGCTTTTAGTACAATCGATTTACAAGTAACCCAAGAGTTACCTGTGTTAAAAACCACCATTAAGATTGGGGGCAGTAACGTCCTTAATCACCGTTACATACAGTATGCAGCCGGACCAACCATTGGAGCGTTATATTATGTAGCGCTTAGTTTCGATACTCATTTTAAACAAAAAAAACAATAGCATGGAAGTGATAGCGTCTGTAGATAAAAGCAATGCTGCATCCTTTGTTCATAAAAAGAACAATCGACTTTTTCCTGTTTTTCTTCAATTGGAAAGACTTAGGGTATTGATTATTGGCGGAGGTCCGGTAGCAGTTGAAAAGCTACAGGCACTATTAGCTAATGCACCTTGTACGAGAATACGAATCGTAGCAAAACAATTTTCTGAAGAACTGTTACATATCGCTGCAGATAAAGACCATGTAGAGCTTGTTCCTAAAAGTTATTCTTCAGGCGATTTGTATGATGCAGATATTGTGATTGTTGCGGTCAATGATATAGTTACAGCAGAAGAAATCAGAAATGATGCAAAAGCCAGAAAAATCCTGGTGAATGTTGCTGATACGCCTGCACTCTGTGACTTTTATTTAGGCTCCATTGTACAGAAAGGGAATCTGAAAATTGCCATTTCTACTAATGGTAAATCACCTACAATCGCAAAAAGGGTAAAAGAAACATTGCATGAGGTGATCCCGGATGAAATGGATCTATTGCTGGATAACATGCAGCAGATCAGAAATCAACTAAAAGGTGATTTTTCGGAGAAAGTTAAAAAGCTGAACGAGATCACATCAGTAATGTCTCCTCATCCGCAAAAACAATTCTCGGTTGCTGAAAAAAGATGGAAAAAAATTGCTTCCGGATTCCTGTTTGCTTTCTTCTTCATGTTTGTGGGTCATCTTGTGCTATCCTATATTCCATTTACAACATTGTTCAGTGAATCTAAAAATTTACTACAGTCACTGGACAGTACTTTTTATTGGATGATATTGGCGGGCTTTCTGGCGCAATTAGTAGATGGCGTATTGGGTATGGGATATGGAGTGGTATCTGCTACCGTATTATTGTCTCTTGGTGTTAAACTTCCTGCCATCAGTGGTAGTATTCATACCGCGGAAATGTTCTCCAGTGCAGCATCAGGGTATAGTCATTATCGTTTTGGGAATGTCAATAAAAAATTATTCAAAACCTTACTGATACCGGGTGTCATTGGTGCGATACTGGGTGCGGTTTTATTATCAACCTTGGCCGATCAATACACGAATTATATAAAACCGGCATTAGCTGCCTATACATTATTTCTGGGGATTCGAATTTTAAGAACCGGCTTTTCAAAAGAAAGAAAGCAAAAAAAATTTCGTCGTGTAGGATGGTTGGGAGCGATCGGTGGTTTTTTAGATTCTTTTGGTGGTGGTGGTTGGGGGCCATTGGTAACCAGTACATTGATTCTGAAAGGAAGAACACCGCGATATGTGATAGGCTCAGTGAGTATTACAGAGTTTTTTGTAACGCTGGCAAGTGCAGCAACTTTCTTTTCATTGTTGGGGATCTCTCATTGGCCGGTGATCGCAGGATTGATCATTGGTGGATTAATAGCAGCACCATTAGCAGCAAGGCTAACAGGAAAACTTCCTTTGAAAACCATGTTCATTGCTGTAGGGATCATGGTGATTATTTGGAGCTTGCGTATTTTATGGAACTCTGTTTTTTAAAACAAAAAACCTTTGCTGGAAAATATCCTGCAAAGGTTGCGTAGCGTTTGGTTTTTCTTTTCGGATATTACCTGTTTAACTTACACTACAAGAGTCAACAGGCTGGTTGGATTTTCTTAAGATGGTTGGATTCTAAAACAGTCCCTTTACGGGGTATTTTATAACACAAAGAAACAACGGGCCTGAGAAGTTGACAATAGCAATGTATGTTAAATACATGTAGCAACATCACTACACCCGAGTCGTCTTTTCAACCGTTTTGCGTTCATTCAGATGTGAGATTCCCGTATCTGATATTACGGTATAAGTCTTCATGTATTTTTCTGACACTATTCATCACCTGAGGAATAATGTATTGCTGAACATGATCTAATCGATTCAATTGGACACTATTATAGGTTTCCAAATCAAATTGTGGTGGACGCATTCCATTTCTGGAAGTGTTCGTAGTGAAGCATTTCAGGTCTGAAACCTTACTCTCGAAAGCACTGTCCTTAAAATTTACGGTCAACGTGTACATGACAAAAGTTTGTTCCATGTTTAAGCCAGACAAATCTTCCACCGGATACATGACATAGAAACCATATTTCCCGGAAATGCTTCGCATTCGCGCATCTTCAGCTAGATAAACGGGTTTTCCTTTTTTGCTGATGTTGAAATAGTCTTCAAACTTTGAAGTTGCATATTGATACAATAACCAGTTTTTGGTTCGTTTATACATTTCGGATCTTGGTAAGATCACAGTAGATGTTTTTTTGAACACTACTTTTCCTGAAGGGTCATCAGTCGGAAGTTTTAATTGCGCAGGTAATTCTTGTAAAGAAAAAATAAAGAGGAAAGCAAATAAGAGTTTCTTCATGATTCAGTAACAATAGGGTGTACTCAAAATAGATAAATATTTTAATACACAGCTGCTTCTGAACATAAATTTGATTTCCAGAAATGACGAAGGGTGCAACACATTCTGATTTCAGCCAATATTCCTCCCAAAACTGTTATGCCGGCAACAATGATTAATGTAATGCTAAGTCCGAATATATCTGCTAATACACCTGCCAACAAAGCGCCAAAGACATAACCACTGTCTCTCCAGAAACGAAAAATACTCAACCCCTTAGCCCTTTGTGTAGGATGCAGGTTTTCCGCGATCACCGTTAAAAAATTCGGATATACCAATGCTGTTCCAATACTCAATACAGCAGAAGCCGCAACAGTTAAACTAAATGAACTGAAAAATACGAACATGAGTATGGCTGCACCTTGTAAGAACATTCCGGCACTAATGATCTGTTTTTTACAAAAGCGATCTCCCATTGTTCCGCTGACTAACTGAGAAAGTCCCCAAACAGCCGGATAGATACCGGCTACCCAAGCAATTTGTACAGTGGTGAAATCTCGCTGTATCAACAACAATGGCAGAAGTCCCCATACCATCGCATCATTCATATTATTGATCAAACCATTGATACTAACAGATCCCATGTTATGGTGTTTCCAGCTTATTTGTTGCCAAAGCTTGGTATATATCTCTATATTACTTTGAGCAGTTTCGTGTGCTACAAAATGAGTGGTGTCTTTTACCAAAAAAACGGAAATAAGCAAGCCTGCAATAACAAAGAATACACCGGGTAAAAAGGGATAATACTCATAACCCCATGTAGCAGCAATATTACCTGCTAACAAAGCAGCAAGTCCAACAGATAAATAACCCGCGAATTCATTCATGCCCATGGCCAGTCCTCTGTTCTTAGACCCAACCAAATCTATTTTCATGATCACAGTAGAAGACCAAGCCAATCCTTGGTTGATACCCAATAAAACATTCGCTACAATGATCCATTCCCAGGATCTTGCATACATGAGTAAGAATGGTACAGGCAAAGCTGCCATCCAACCCAGTATCAATATTTTTTTACGGGAGAATTTGCTTGATAAAAAAGCCACTGCCAGATTCGCCAATGCTTTTGTAAAACCAAATGCAAGTATGAAAGAAAGAATAACAGCGTATGCAGTGAGATCGAATACCTGTTCACCCAAGCCAGATAATACTGAACGCTCTAGCCCAATCATCGCTCCTACAAATGCATTCACTAAAACCAGCAGGTAAAATTGAAAAGCATTTTTTTGAAGCCCTTGCATATTCATGATGTATTAGTGAGGTAATCGATCTCTAAAGTAACCATATACCCAAGTTCCGGCAATAGCACTTAACAAAACAACGATCATCACAGTGATCCCCATACCTATCTGAGCAAAAATAGGTCCCGGACAAGCGCCTGTCAAAGCCCAGCCTAAGCCAAAAATGAGTCCGCCAATGATCTGTCCTTTATTGAATTTTTTAGGTGTAAAGTGTATCTCTTCTCCATGAATGGTTTTCACTTTGAATTTTTTGATGAGTGCAATGGAAATAGCACCTACCACTACTGCAGTACCTATTACACCATACATATGAAAGCTTTGAAAGCGAAACATTTCTTGCATTCTGAACCATGAAATGATTTCAGCTTTTACAAATACAATTCCAAATAGTATACCCACTGCGAGGTATTTAAAATTGTACCACCAAGGGTGCTGTTGTGTAGATTCATTGATACAAACCGTATCCAATGAGCGAACTTCAAAATCGGTTAGTATTTCTTGTGTATTTTTTTCGGTAGACATGTCTTTTCAATTTATAATTTCATAATCAAAGGGAGGATCAGATTGGCCATGAGAAATCCACCGGCCATAAAACAACAAGTAGCTACCAATGATGGCCACTGTAAATTGCTTAATCCCATAATGGCATGACCACTGGTACATCCACCCGCATAACGTGAACCGAAACCTACAAGAAAACCACCACCTACCATCATGATCAATCCCCTGGCAGTGAATAAACTGTTCCAGGATACCAATTGTTGGGGTACCATGCTGCTATAATCATTGATGCCATACGTATTCAATTCATTGACTAGGTCAGGGTTTACTACAATTGGGTTCGGATCGGGTAAACCCAGTGCTGCAATGAGTGCTCCAATCAATATGCCCCCTACAAAAAATAAATTCCAGCTTTCTTTTTTCCAATCATACTTGAAGAAATTGATGTTGGAAGGAAAACAAGCGGCACAAGCATGTCGCAAATTGGCAGAAATGCCAAAATGTTTATTGCCTAAAATCAATAATGCAGGTACAATCAATCCGATTAAAACACCGGCTACGTACCAAGGCCAGGGTTGTTGTAAAAATTCTTTCATTGGTTAACTTGATTGAGTTGCAAAAATGAATGGTTTCTGTTTTTTGAAACGTGATGCATGTCACGCTTACTCAGTTTTTCTCTTTGGCAAAAAGAATCGGTAAAAATGGACCGTATTTATGCTGTTGTTCACTGAAACTATCAGCATATGGACCAAAAGGATGATCAATGGGCTTTTTACTGATATCTGGCCAATCGTGTGATTCTTTCATGATAGGTCTGGGTTGACTATTTACATACGCTGCAATATCCCATGCTTCTTCATCCGTCAATTTATTATGAGCCGATACTTCATTAAAAGGCATATTGGATTGAATGAATCCTGCAAAGTTGCTAAGTCTATATAAACCTGCTCCGGTATTATAACTGTTCTTGCCCCATAACGGAGGGTAAATATATCCTGCATTCTCCGGGATCGTTTGTCCTTCGCCATTGGCGCCATGACAACGTTCACAATGAATGGCGTATACTTTTTTCCCTTTGTCGGGATCGGCCGCTCGTTGGAGATAATCCGGTTTTTTGATACCGAATCCTTTTGGGTATGTGTTTTTCGCAACATCTTTACCTAACCATAGAATATAGGCATGAATGGCTTGGTATTCTCTACTGGTGCTATCCGGTGCGCGGCCGTTCAAGCTTCTTTCAAAACAGTCACTCACACGTTTGTAAATACTTTCTACTTCCCCACTTCTGTCTCTGAATAAAGGATAGTTAGCAGCTACAGCACTAAAGTTAAAGCCATTGGGTTTGGTTCCTGCATCTAAGTGACAATTCTGGCAATTCATGCCATTGCTGATCTGCTTTACTGATCCATTGGGGCCAAGATAATTAGCGGTATGCGTAATCAATTCTTTACCATAACTAATCAACTCCCGTTCTTGTTTGTTTTGAATCGGATCAAGGTATAAGCTTGGTGCACGCCAGTTACTATCCTTCACCGCAATCAATGATTTTTCAGGATGGTTTGTAGATATCTTAAATGCGATTACCAACACTACAACGAATGCAAGCAGATATGCAGGCCAGTCTGATTGAATCTTACTCCACATAACACATCGATTAAAAATGATAGTTTAAAATTAAGTTGAATAAAGATGTGTTTACTTTATGTATCACATATTTGTTGTTCCCGAAACTATTTCCTTCTTGTCCTTTATATACATACAAGAATTGTGCGTTCATGCCTTCCAGGATTCCCATGAATTGATATTGAATATCTATATTGAATTGTGTATATGAAGGCATTCCGTATTTATTCAATCGGGTATTGGTTACATCCGGTAAATGGTAGTATCCGAATCCAACCCATGTCTGAAGATGTTGTTTCGGAAATGATTGCTTGAATTTGATCATTCCGGCATGTACATCACCAAAGCCTTCATTTCTTTCTCTGGGTAGGAATGTAAAAAACGGATCTCTTCCCCATTCCCTCGGCATCATGTAACGACCGGATGATGTAATACGATTATAGCTCAATGAAATGTCTGTATTTTTATTTTTCCATCCGGTTGTAGCGCCGAAACTAAATGCTCTACTGCCTTTTTGTATATAGGTTTTATTTGGATCAACATTTCCTCCATCATTCAATGCATGTTGTACAATGCCTTGTACCCCTGAATAGAAGGAACTGCTTCCCCATTTTTTATCTACCTGTACCAAAACAGTATTGAATACATTTTCTGTCCATTGTTCCCATATCTGCAACTTTAAACCTTGCTGAAATGAATGTGTGAAACCAAGAACCCCAATGGCATTACTATAGATATGTTCTCTGTAATCAGAAGGTTGTCCGTTTTCCTGAACTCCTTGTGGATATACTCCAATTGAAGCCCCAATATTGAACCAGCGAACAGTGCTTCTCGGACTGATACCCCATAAAACACCCCCTTCCCATTTTGTTTTCTTTGATACTGCATTCAACCAAATACCATCTACTCCTGTAGGTCTCATTCTTCCATCCTGTAAATTGATGAATGGAGTATTGATGAGTTGTTTACCTAAAGTGAGTGTGGTGTTTTTAAAATGATATTTTAAGTAGAGTTCTTCTAGTCTGTCAATATCGTTTTTATTGGATGCGTTTTCTATATCAAATAACCCGATCTCATATCTGTTCACCTGTTTTGTGAGTGCGTCAGGCTGATGTAAATCAGAAGATCCAATGTTAAAAATGAAAAATCCGCCAACGCCGGCCTGAAAGCCATGAAATTTTCCCGTTTCATATTTTAATCCTCCACCCACAGCATGGGCATAATAATCAGTGAGTCCTTTTTTATTATCAGTAGCCATGAAAAAATAACGAAAATGAGCTTCTGTTTTTCCATGTACAAAAGCAGCTCTTAAGCTGTTGCTATCAATAAGACTGCTTTCATTCTCCTGCATTGCGGAAGCAGAGAGGTTTTGAAAAAATAGTATAAGTACTATGGCAGCAATACGTACTGTCATATATAAAGGGATTTATAATAGAAGTGATTATCGACCGCTGGAACAAGCAATAAAAGAAACAGCTTTTCTGAGAAAGGAATTTTTGCCAGATAAAGGATACCCTATTTTTTCTAAGGTCTTAATGATGAGATCTCTATCAATACCGATACCCATTACACAAACCTTTTTATCTGTCAATGAAATATCAACACCTTGAACGCCGGGTATTTTGATGAGTGTTGATTCAATCGTATTGGCACAACCTTTACATCGCATATTCTCTACAAAAAATATTTCTGTGCTGGTCATGATACATGCATTTGTAAGATCTGTTGTAATTGTGAAACGTTTTTTACGCCCGGCTCTCGCCATAGAAGATCGCCTTTTTTGAACACCATCAATGTTGGAATACTGCTCACTTGAAAATGAGCTGCAACATCATTGTGTTCATCCACATTTACTTTAAAAATTTTTATCTGGTCTCCCATTCGGTCTTTTAACTCCTTTAAAACAGGCGGCATCATTCTACAAGGTCCACACCAGTCTGCATAAAAGTCAACCAGAACAGGTGTTTCACTATCTATGATCTTTTGAAATGCATTATTCAACATAGCTCTTTTCTTTTGGGTTCTTCTTGAATAAACTGAATACCAATGCACCTATGATGGCAAAATAAATGGTGCTATTGAAGGGTTTTGAAGTGATGGCGCAAGTGCCACTCAAACATCCAATGTATTTCCAATACACATAACCTGCTATAGCTCCTGACAAAGCCCCTAATATGATCAAACTGTTTTGTTTATACCACTTCTTCATATGCTGTATTCTTTTCCTGAGATTTTTTAGAAGAACTAAAAGAGGTAGAGCAACCGGCAGGTCCACAACAACCAATGTTAAAAACAGCACTAGCTAGTAATATTATACCGAGTACAGCAGTGGTTGAATCTTTCATATACCACGACTGTACTATAATAGCAAGTGCTAAGATTAAGCGTATGATACGCATGATATGCCAGTTGCTTGTTAGTGTTTTCATTGTTATTTGTTTTGATAGAATAACATGTCGTTCAATCCACCCCCATTGTATACTTCCTGTAATCCCTGCTGGTGTAAAAAATTCATACCAATACCACTCCTGTTACCACTTCTACAGTATAAAAGAATAGGTCGATTATCTGTTCTTAATTTATTGAGGTGCTTGGGTAGCTCATCTAAGGGAATATTGATAGCTCCTGGATAGTGTGAAACCCCATATTCACTTGCCGTTCTTACATCAATGATAACGGTGTTCTTATCATTGATGATTTCTTGTATTGTTTTCATAATTATAATAAGGTTGTTGGACATACATAATCACTCACACGAAATTTCCCTGATTCTTTAATGGCTTTGAAACCACCTTTTACATCAATCAGATTATCAAATCCTCTTGCGCGTAAAATGGAATTGAAGATCATTGAACGATAGCCGCCTGCACAGTGTACATAATAGGTTTTATTTTTGTCAATCAAACTCATGCTTTCATTGATAAAATCTAATGGTGCATTTTCAGCGTCTAATACATGTTCACTGAGGTATTCACTATTTTTACGAACATCTAATATGTTTACAGCCTCTTTTGCTGCAACGCTAGCCAGTTCATCTGCTGAGATTGAACGAATTTGATCTGTTTCTTTGCCTGATGCTTTCCATGCTTCAAAACCACCCTTCAGGTATCCGATGGTAAAATCATACCCCACTCTTGCTAATCGTGTAATGACTTCCTGCTCTCTTCCTTCATCAGTGATTAATAAAATCTCTTGCTTTATATCTGGTACCATAGCACCTACCCATGGAGCAAAGTTTCCATCGATACCGATGTTGATGGCATTGGGCACAAAACCTACTGCAAATGTTTGTGGGTCACGTGTATCAAGTATCAATGCACCTGTTTCGTTTGCAGCTGCTTCAAAAGCTTCGGGACTCAACGCATGCTGACCTCTTTCCAATACCGTATCAATGCTGTCATAACCATGGATATTCATCATTACATTCAAGGGGAAATAGGCGGGAGGTGCTACCAATCCGGTAATGACTTCTTTGATGAATTCATCTTTGGTCATATCAGCACGTAATGCATAATTGCTTTGTTTTTGATGACCCAATGTGTCAGTAGTTTCCTTACTCATGTTTTTACCGCATGCACTACCCGCACCATGTGCCGGATATACTATGATATCATCAGACAAGGGCATGATCTTGTTGCGCAATGAATCAAACAAATAACCCGCTAACATTTCCTGTGTGAGCTCTGCTTTTACTTTTTGAGCCAGATCGGGACGACCTACATCTCCAATGAATAATGTATCACCACTGAATAATCCTACTTCTTTTCCTGTCTCGTCTTTCAGTAAGTAACAGGTGCTTTCCATAGTATGACCAGGTGTATGTAATACTTTGATGGTGGCATTACCTACTTTTAATTCTTCACCATCTTTAGCGGAGTAAAAATCAAAATCAGGTTGTGCATTTGGTCCATAAACAATCTTGGCGCCTGTTTTTTTAGCGAGGTCGATATGACCTGAAACAAAATCAGCATGGAAATGTGTTTCTAAAACATATTTGATCTTCGCACCATTGCGCTCTGCTTTTTGAATATAAGGAGCTACTTCTCTTAATGGGTCAATAACAACTGCCTCGCCATTGCTTTCAATGTAATAAGCACCTTGTGCTAAACATCCGGTGTAAATTTGTTCTACTATCATGGTATTCTTTTTTTTGATTTGATACAGCAAATGTCAAAACTGCTCTGTTCTTTTTTCGTGACCGTTATCACGTTGCGGCGGCTTTAACATTTTTCTTGAAAGCCTTGCTATTATTATGTAAAATTGCAAATGAATAATGGAGAAAAACGTGACATTCGTCACATTTCGAACTGTTCTTTGTCATAAAAAGGCGAAAGGCCCGCATTGCTGCAGACCTTTCTTTATTGGGGGGTATAAGAGACTATATTAATGACCACCACTGCCGGGTAGTAAAAGTTCTTTTGCGATGATATAAATACCCATGATTAATACAAACCAACCAAAGCCTTTCTTGAGTTTATTACCATCAATTTTTTTACTGAGTTGATTGCCTATAAATATCCCAACAATAGCTAAACCTGTTACTAAACTAAGTAAAGTCCAGTCCATACTATAATTACTAAGATCTCCCGTAAATCCGATCAATGATTTGGCAGCGATAATTAAAAGCGAAGTACCAACCGCTTGTTTCATAGGCAGCTTACTCAAGAGAACCAATGCAGGAATGATGAGAAATCCACCGCCAGCACCTACTAAGCCTGTTAAAACACCTACTATAGCTCCTTCCAAAAGAATAACAGGATAGTTGAATTTTTGTTCCTCAATCTCCTCAGTATTGTCTTTACTTTTTTCACGGATCATAGACACAGAAGCAAAAACCATCAGTACTGCAAAGAGTAGCATCATCAAAATAGATTTTGTGATGACAAAGTCTCCGATTTGAAATACTTCAGCAGGAATCAAGGGTACTATGAACTTTCTGGTAGCAAAAACAGCAGCAATAGAGGGTATTCCAAAAATAATCGCTGTTTTTATGTTGACTAATCCTTGTCTGTATTTAGGAATTGCTCCCACTAAACTAGAAGCACCCACAATAAAGAGTGAATACGCTGTTGCTAAAACCGGTTCTACGCCAAAAAGATATACCAATACCGGAACAGTGAGAATAGATCCTCCGCCACCAATCAATCCTAGTGAAATACCAATAACGAGTGATGCGATATAACCTGCAATTTCCATTTCTAATAATTTGACCGCAAAACTCAGACTTAGCTTCTGAATCTTTCGTGATTTATATCACGATAATAATTTTTGCAGGTTAATGATTTCGATATGTGATTTATGTTGTTTGATCATTCCTTTTTCAGCCAGCTTTTTCATCAATCTTGAAATGACTTCCCTTGAAGAATTTAATTCCTGTGCTATTTCTGTAAAGCTAACCGATACAATATTCGATTTTAGTGTATTCTGATGTTGTTGTAAATAAAAAACCAAACGTTCATCCATATTACGAAAAGCAATATGATCAATCGTCTGCAACATATCTTCAAAACGATCTCTGTAACTGCTGACTACAAAGTGGTACCAACTTTTATACTCCGCCATCCACTGGTCCATATAGGTGAGAGGAATGGTGATGACTTCTGTTTTGGCAGAAGTCTTTGCCATGATCTGACTGGTCTCTTGTCTAATAGCACAAACCATAGAAAGCGCACATGCTTGTCCGGGTTGTAGGTAATACATAAAGAACTCATTACCCTCTTCATCTTCCCTGAATATTTTGATCAATCCAGATATTACGAGCATGGTAGATCGTATGTTCTGCCCGGTTTTCATCAGAATTTCACCGGGTTCAAATTCACGAACTTCACCGGCATCTGCGATCTGCTCCTGTAACGCTTTTTCAAAAAAAGGGAAATGCTTTCGTATGATTTCAATAGGGATCATTCACACAATTTAGACAATCTGCAAATTTAATCGGATAAAATAGCTGTTTCGTGATATTTGTCACGCCTTATTTTTTTCCCTCAATCAAAAGCCGATAAAACTTCTCTAACTCTTGCTGTTCAACAGACGAAAAAGGTTTTCGTTGTTGTAACAAGGCATCAAAATAAACCACTCTTTTGTGTCCGGGATATCGTTGGAGGATCTCTTTACATTGATCAATCCATTTCTCATAAGGGTCAGTTGCTACCTGTTTATTCAGGTCAACAGGTGTTTTATCACGAGTAGGCATTTTCAGTATAATGGCTTCAACCGCAGCCAACCAGCCTACAGGCATATCCGGCACTTTGCGTGCCTTGGCTACCAATCCCTCCAACTGTTTTTTGCTTAAGCTACCTCTTTCTTCATACTGATGCATGAGGCTCATCACAAACAGGGCATCTTTATTATACTGGTAACAGGCTTCCAGTACCTTATCAATTACATCAACCTTCTTTTTGTTGCCGGGTAATGACATTTTTGAAAATATAGAAGCGGGAAGGTAGAAAAACTAAGCTATTCCAGTAGTTTTATCTTCCTTAAAACAGAAATACATGGCCAGGAAAATTATTTTGTATGGATTACTCATCTTTAGCAGCATTGCATTTCAGCACTGTAAAGTCTCTCAAAAAAATCAATCAGTATCCAATCCGTTACAAGCATCATTCAAAGCGGATAGAGAATTCAGAGCAGCATGGATTGCAACCGTAGCCAATATTAACTGGCCCTCTAAACCCGGATTAAGCGTTGCAGAACAACAGCGTGAAGCCATTGAGCAGCTAGACTTTTTGAAAGCACATCATTTCAATGCGGTAGTCTTTCAGGTAAGACCTCAAGCGGATGCATTGTATAGCAGCGAGTTGGAACCCTGGTCTTATTATCTGACCGGACAACAAGGAAAAGCACCGGATCCTTTTTATGATCCACTTACATTCTGGACAGAAGCTGCGCATGACAGAGGGATGGAATTGCATGTGTGGTTAAATCCTTATCGTGCACATCATAAAGATGGGAAAGAAATCAGTGAACAATCGATCGTAAAAAAGCGACCAGACTTGGTGATGAAATTAAAAGAAGGGTATTGGTGGATGGATCCGGCTCGTAAAGCCACACAAGACCTCACTTCTGCAGTAGTCAAAGACCTGGTAAAACGCTATGATATCGACGGCATTCATTTTGATGATTATTTTTATCCCTATCCTTCATATAATGGAACAGATGATTTTCCGGATGATGAAAGCTGGTCAGCTTATAAAGCGGCAGGCGGACAATTATCACGCGGCGACTGGCGTAGGGATGCTGTGAATACCTTAATTGAAAGACTGTACAAAGAAATCAAAGCAGAGAAAAAACATGTAAAGTTTGGGCTGAGTCCTTTTGGTATTTGGCGCCCCGGTTATCCGGCTTCTATTGAGGGGTTCGATCAATATGATCAGTTGTATGCAGATGCCAAGCTTTGGTTGAACAAAGGATGGATCGATTATTTCGCTCCGCAATTGTACTGGCCTATTAATAGAATGCCACAAAGTTATCCGGTATTATTAGGATGGTGGCAGGGTGAGAATACCATGCAGCGCCACTTATGGCCCGGCATTAGTGTAGGCAGAGATACCAGTGCAAAGAATGTGAACGAAATCATGAGTCAGATCATGATCTCCAGAGGGATGCTTCCGCAAAGCAAAGGAGTGGTTCACTGGAATATTTTCTCTGTATCTAAAAACCCACCCATGGCAAAAGCGTTGATAGAAGGTCCCTATAAAAAGCAGGCACTGGTACCTGAAAGTCCGTGGTTGGGTAATCAAGCTCCTGCCGCACCAACTGTTACTGTTGAAACACAAGCGGATAAAGTTACTGTAAGCTGGACACATCCCGATGAAGCGACTGTTTTCAGGTGGGTGGTTTATTATCAATATGGCAATCAAAAAAGATATCAGATACTCAATAGGAAAGATCGCTCTGTTGTATTGGAGAGATTGGCTACCGGTTCTGGAAATGAAAAGCTAACGGTTTCAAATATCACTGTCTCAGCTGTAGACAGATTAGGAAATGAAAGTACCCATTAACTCTTTTTTAGCTGCTAAACATGTAAATTGATATACAATCGAAGATCATGAAACAATTATGGATGCTTATGGCATGGTTTACTTTTTCTTCAGCGGTGGATGCGCAATACAAGTTCGACGTATATCCTACTTATACGGGGGCTGATTTAGGGCTAACCTATACGCCAACATCTTCTGTATTTCGTATCTGGAGCCCACCTGCATCCGCTATGGAATTGAAATTGTATACAACCGGGACCGGGGGCGTAGCAAAAGAAACCATCCAAATGCAAAAGAGTGAATCCGGTACTTGGGTAGCAGTAGTGAATCGTGATTTGAAAGGCATATTTTATACGGTTCGTGCGAAGATCAATGATCGATGGGGTAATGAAGTAACTGATCCGTATGCAAGAGCCACAGGTATCAATGGACAAAGAGCGCAAGTGATTGATTTGAAAGAAACGAATCCTGTAGGTTGGGAAAAAGATCAAAGCCCCAATTTCTCCGACCAAAATTTACCTACGGATGCCATCATTTATGAATTGCATATTCGTGATGCTACGATTGATGAAGAATCTGGTGCCAAGCACAAAGGAAAATTTCTTGGATTAGCAGAAACCGGAACTAAGAATAAAGCAGGTTTGTCAACCGGACTGGATCATATCAAAGAATTGGGGGTAACACATGTGCATTTGTTACCCTTCTATGATTATAACTCTGTTGATGAAACCAAAACAGAACAATACAACTGGGGCTATGATCCGGTGAATTATAATGTACCGGAAGGATCTTACAGTACCGATGCATCGGATGGGAGAACTCGTATTCGTGAGTTGAAACAAATGATTCAGGCTTTTCATCAGAATGGATTGCGTGTGGTGATGGATGTGGTGTACAATCATACTGCATTAACGGAGACCTCCAATTTCAATCAACTGGTGCCGGGATATTATTACCGACAAAAACCCGATGGTAGTTTTTCAGATGCCACTGCTTGTGGTAACGAAACAGCCAGTGAAAGAGCGATGATGCGAAAGTTTATGTTGGAGAGTGTGGTGTATTGGGTAAAAGAATACCATATTGATGGTTTTCGCTTTGATTTGATGGGTGTACATGATATTCAAACCATGAACCTGATTTCAGATACGTTGCATAAGATTAAACCGGATATCTTACTCTATGGTGAAGGTTGGACTGCGGGTGCTTCGCCTTATCCCGAAGAAAAAAGAGCCGTTAAGAAAAATGCGCATTTACTAAAGGGCATTGCAGTATTCAGTGATGATATTCGTGATGGGATCAAAGGAAGTGTGTTTGATATAAAAGACAGAGGTTTTGCCACCGGTAAAATAGCCAATACAGAATCAGTGAAATTCGGAATCGTGGCTTCCTTACCGCATCTGCAAATTGATATGAGTAAGGTGAATTATTCTAAAGAACCTTATGCAAGCAGTCCGGCAAATGTGATTACGTATGCGGAATGTCATGATAACAATATTCTGTGGGATAAAATTGCCTTATCTGTTCCTGATGCTTCAGAAGAAGAGAGAAAGAAAATGCATGAGCTGGCACTGACAATTGTTTTAACCTCACAAGGGATACCTTTTTTGCATGCAGGTTCAGAATTTTTGCGGTCAAAGTTTGGAGAAGAAAATTCTTATAATAAAGGAGATAGTGTGAATGCGATACGATGGGGGTTGAAAACAAAAAATATTGCGATGCATCAGAAAATAGCAGGATTGATAAAGATGCGAAAACAACAAGCAATGTTTAGGATGACAATAGCAAAAAGTATTGCAGAAATTAAGTTTGCAAAAAATTTGCCCGATGGTGTAATTATGTATGATATGGAAAATACTTCACATGCTGAAGGTCAATGGTTAATGGGTATTGTAATTTTCAATGGAAATAAGGAGGCGGTTAATATTTCGACTAAGGAATTATCAAAATGGGTAGGTAGTTCTTTATATAAAGTTTCAATGGGCAAGCTAGATCAGAAAGTGAAAGTCGAAAAAGAGCTTAGGATTGCACCATATGAAGGCCTAATACTTGCAGAAATTAGCGAAAGGAGATATGGTATTTTAGGTGGAGTTAAAGAGTAGATAACCCTATATTTGCACAAAATCAATAAGGTATGACCATTGAAAGTTTTAAAGAACTAGGCCATGAAAAAAAGCTGTTGGAGCTGAAACATAATGGCGAATTATTGGGTGCTTATGAGCGCAGAAGTGAGAATGGCGACAGCAAAACTCCCGGTGATATTTTTGCATTATATGAGTTCTGGGTGTTCTTGAGTGAAGATGAAAAAATGATCATCCCTACACGTCGTAATCCGCTTCATAAAGAAGAAGAATAGTTCGGCTACCCACACATACAATAGCCACAGAGGTATAAGAGCAAAGATTTGATGTCTCATTCTTATACATCTGTGGCTATATTTATGCAATAAACGCAACCTATGCCATTCCGTTTATCTGCTACAACAGTCAAGGCACAACTTCGATACGACCTGATCGGTAAAGACTCACAAAGAGGCATTACCCTGAGTTATGGCTGGCTGGCCAATCAGTGCGGACATTGCATGTTAGGATATATTCCTACGCATCTTATTTACTTATTACTCTACTATTGTTTTAACCTGGAAAATGCAACCTGGTTATCTGCACTCATCGTTTCTTTGATCTGGACTATTTTTGAATACATCAATGTTCGAAAACCACTGAAGCAACAAAAACAAGCAGGGGCATTATTTGAACCTGATTGGAAAAATATTATTCATGATACCGCAACCGATCTGGGCTTTTTTATTTTTGGTGCGTTATTCGCCGCCATTGCTTTGGGAGGGCATTGGATCTTGTCTATTATTTTATTGCTGCTTTGTTTGATACTTTATCCTGCCTCAAAAAAATGGTACCACACTAAAATGTTTCAACAAGCAGCAGAATATCCTATCCAATTCAGGTTAAGTCAGTGGAAATGGAAAATGGAACAAGAGCACAAGGAAAAAGTCTTGGCATTTTTAGCTGAGAGGAAATCGGGGAAACATTTGTTGATTTCAGGCGAGTACAAATCCGGAAAAACTTCTTTGGCTGTAGCCATGGCCAATGAATTGTCTATACAACATGAGGCTTGTAAATACACAACGGCTATAAAATTATTCAGTGCTTTTGTAGAACCAGACCCCGTGGAGCCGCAAGTGCCAGGTAATATATGGGGTTGGCGTAAAGCCCATTGTTTGGTCATTGATGACATCAATACAGGTTTGCCCGGTGCTGCAGAATTGATAACACCTGAAACTTTTCTTCAACACTTGCAATCGGGTAATTATCCAACTGAAAATATCAATGCCCTGAAACAATCAAATGTGATCTGGGTATTGGGTGATGTTTCTTCTATAGGTGTAATGCAGTTAGAGTCTACCTGGAAAACAATGCTACATCAGTTAGGAGTACTTCCTGAAAATATCACTCATATACACCTGAGCAGATTCTGATCTTTTAAGGAAGGATATGATTTTCATAAGCAAAGCTGACCAAATGCGTTAAGCTTTTTACATCAAATCGCTTATATAGTGGAATGATTCTTTTCTCAATGGCAGATTGAGATACATTGAAAAAATTGGCGATCTCTTTAAAAGAATATCCTTTTGCAACCATAGCCAATGCTTCTCTCTCTTTATTGGAAATAGCATATTTATAAAACAGTGCTTTGTTAAGCTCCTCTTCAAACTCAACTTTATCAGGACCAAATGCTGCATAGCGCATTACTTTTCCAAAAGTCAGGTTTCTGTTGACTTGAAAACGACCAATGATGGATTTTAATTTTCCGTTTTCATGTTCAAATACACCTACTCTGGCAACAATCGGAATTTCAGAGCCGTTCTTGTGAATTTTTTTTGACTCAATCAAGAAACTGTATTTATCCAGATCACTGGAAGTCTTATGAATGAACATGAGCGCTTTATCATTCAATTCATCAACAAAAGGTGCGTAATCAGGCGCGGTCATGCTTACAATTTTCAGCATGGTAATTTCATCATCACGGTATCCCAATACTTCTTCCCAACCATGTGCATAGATCATTCTGCCTTTTACAAAAGAGTAGATATAAATACCTTCTTCAGGGAATTTTGGGATGGTTTCATTGAAATACCTGAATTCTTCTGAGTGAAGATCAGCAGGAATATCTGTAACAAATGAACGCGTATACTTACCTAAGTCTCTTGGTTCCATGTCTGCTAATGCTTTACGGATCAATTCTTACTTATACCTGCGAATTTTCGCAGTTGGCTGGTATAGCAGACAACTATAATTTTGGCATTAAGTAAGAAAGGGATAATTAAACTTTCAAGCGTTTAACAGTTTAAAATTAACACTCATCTGTTAATACACCAAAACTGAAATCTCTTCTAACTTATTGATAATCAGGCGAAAGCCTTTATCGATATACCTGGTGGGACTGTTACTGATCATATCGGGGGGTGTGATTCGGTAACAGCCCCGGGTTAAGCAAGCAATCTGATTGGTCCTATGAAGCCAAGATCCTCATTCCAATCAGAGGAATGTTCAATGATCCGGGTAAATGCTATCCGGATCTTCTTTTTTACCTCAGCCCTGAAACCAGATTCATATTCAGACAAGGCATTCTTAGCATAAGCAGGATTGAATGCAGTCACTGAGATATAAATACACAGGAAGAGATCCGGCTTTTATTGGAAAAATCCGAAGCGAAAGGGTAAGCCAAAAAAAGTATATTTGGTTATATCCATTTCCTGATCGAATAGCCGTCAATGCAATTTAATACATGGGAATTCTTCTGGTTCTGCAGCACTGTATTGTTATTATATTGGTGTGCTTATAAGTATCTGCGCTTACAGAATATACTTATACTGATTGCCAGTTTTTATTTTTATAGCCAATTACATTATAGTTTTGTTTTTTATCTCGGCGGACTCATTCTCGTTGCTTTTTTTTCCGGTTTGTGGATCAATAAAATCAAGGCATTCAAAAAGCCGGCACTGGTATTGTCAATTATATTGCTTTCTTCTTGTTTGGTGATTTTAAAGTATACCAATTTTGGTATTGACATCGTGAATGGAATGGGTGCTCGTTTTAATAACTTGAAATTTTTAGTACCCGTTGGTTTGAGTTTTTATACGTTCAGTACCATTGGTTATGTAACTGATGTATATCGGAAGAAAATAGAACCAGAGAGGGACTTAATGGCATTGGGTGCCTATATCAGCTTCTTTCCTCATCTTTTAGCTGGGCCTATTCCAGCGGCAACCAAACATTTGCGACAATTTAAGCAGTCGCGTGTATTTCATCTGTCCAATATAGAACCGGCTGTACGTAAAATTATCTGGGGTTTATTCAAGAAAATGGTGGTTGCAGATAATATTAGTATTTCGGTAGACTATTGTTTTGCCAGAGCTGATAGTTTGAATAGTTTCTCCTTGTATTTGGGTATTGTTTTATTCAGTTTTCAAATTTATGCAGACTTCTCTGCCTATTCTGATATTGCTCGTGGGGTAGCCAAGTTTTTCAGTATTGATTTGTTTCAAAATTTCAAATCACCTTTTTTGAGTAGAAATCCGGGTGAGTTTTGGAGGAGATGGCATACTTCACTTACCAGATGGCTGACTGATTATTTATACAAACCATTGGGTGGTCGTTCACTAGGAAAACTAGGTTCAATTGCGGTGATTCTGTTCATTTTCTTATTCAGTGGTTTATGGCATGGTTCCAGTTGGAATTTTGTACTATGGGGTTTATTGAATGGCGTGTATTATGTGGTTTATTTAATGTGTAATCAGATCAAGCATTATGATGAAGCGCCGGATAGACATCGATGGTTACCTTCATTGGCAACTTTAGGTAAAGTTCTTTTGACGTTTCATCTAATTACTCTTAGTCGTATTTTATTCAAAGCAGAAAATCTGGGGAAAGCCAAGGAGTATTGGAATAGCCTCATCAGTAATCATTCATTCAATTGGCCACCCACTTTTTTATATGCACATATACATTGGTGTATACTTTTATTGGTGATGGAGTGGATGCAACGTTTCAGACAACATCCATTGGATATTTCAAATAACAAATGGATAAGATATGCAGGGTATGGGGCTATTGCTTTGATCGTAATCCTGTATCATAAGAAATTATCTTTGCAAGAATATTATTATTTCAGATTCTAAATTTCAAATATGCTCAAGAAGCTATTATTCGTTTTTACAATTGTATGCATGCTAGGCTCCTGTAAGAATGGAGAAAATAAAAATGAAGTAGTCACAGATCCGGTTGTAACCGAAATAAATGATGAACAGCAAGACCTATACATCAGTCAGTATCCTAAGGTGCCCGAAACACCTGTTATTTTGAATGCAGGTGACACGGGGTTAGCTGTGTATAATACCTGTGTTCAACGATATGAACAATCGCTGGCAGATCTAAAGAAAGTATCCGATGAGTTGGGCGCTAAATTGGTGGTTACTATTCTTTCTCCTGAGGTAGGAGATGCAGTTACTATTAGTGGAAGAAAGGGTGTGCCACTGATTCAATCTATCAGTAAAAAAATAGGGCTGGATGTATATGATTGTATGAAGCCCTTGGCAGCTTTTGCCGGACAAAAAATTACGCAAATGCCGCTGGATGGTCATTGGTCTGTAAGCGGGTCTAAAATTGTTGCTGATCTCTATCAACCTATTATTAGCAAGTATAGCTCACATCGTTCTACCAAGACTTTTAATGAAACAGAAAGGTCTTCTGTTTTTGGAGACTTGGAGCCCAATCAAGATGTAGCATTGGATGGAGGCAAAAATCTTCCTTATCAACTGATCACCAACAAACAAGGATTTAGGATGAACACAGATCTTAGTTTTCCTAAATCAAAACAACGCATTTTATTGTTGGGTGATTCTCAACTCTATTCTCCTTTTTTAGATAACAGTCAAATTTTTACCGCTTTATTGCAACAGCGTTTCCCTGATGCAGAGATCATCAATGCCGGTGTGATTGGATATACCATTGACGATCAGGTAAGCTTGGTTTCAGAACGTGCAAAATATGCAGAACCCGATATCATTATTTTGGTCACCAATCCCAATGATATTGGAGATTTTTATTTTACGCAACGTAATAAAATGAGTCGGGTGAAAAAAGCCTATTCGCCTACTGCTACAGAATTGACTTTATACCAACAACTCTTTGGATCAAAATAAAAGTCACCTAAAAAGAAATAGCAGCCAACAGCTGCTATTTCTTTTTAGGTGTATTCAATAAAAACATGCGCATTCGAATATCCGTAATGGGTCTATCGCTTTTAGTAGGTGTAGTTGCAATGGAGTCCAGTACATGAAATCCGGTTACGAGTTCTCCAAAAACAGTATAGCCACCATCAAGGTGTGGTGTACCTCCTTCAGTGGTGTATAAATTCTTTTGATAATCGTTAAGTGTCAGGTTACGCGAACGAATCGTACTGTCTAATTCCGACTTTCGCCAAACAGGTCTTTGAACAATATAAAACTGACAATTGCTACTCGCTTTTTCCGGATTATCAGTTCTTGCCGCGGCAAGTGCCCCTCTTTTATGGAAAATATTTTGTTCTGTCCGGAATTCAGCAGGGATACGATCTCCCGGTGCAGATCCACCCCCAATTCTTTTGTCTGCCGTTGCATGCTTGCTTTCCGGATCACCTCCCTGTATCATGAATCGATTGATGACACGATGAAATAATAGACTATCATAAAACCCTGCTTTTACTTTACTGATAAAATTATCTCTGTGTAAAGGTGTTTCATCATATAATTTCACCACCAAATCACCCTTACTCGTCATAATGAGCACATGTGTTTGTTTGGGTGAAACATCCACCCATTGTTTGGCTGTTTTCACAGCTTTCTTTTCTTCTTTATCAAGCTTTCGGAAATACTTGGGTGTAGCACAAGCGGATACAAATAGTAAGGCCAATAGGCATAATTTTTTTGTATACATAGTGGTCAAATTAAGCTTCTCCATTCCATTCAATATAAAATTGTTGTAGGTATTTTTCCATAAAAACATGTCGCTCCGCAGCCATCTTTTTTCCAGTAACGGTATTCATTTTGTCTTGTAGGAGTAATAATTTTTCATAAAAATGATTGATAGTAGGTGCTGTACTTTTTTTATAAGCTTCTTTGCTCATATTCAAGTCAGGCGGTATAGCAGGGTCATAAATTTCACGATTTTTATAGCCGCCAAAATGAAAAGCCCTTGCAATACCGATAGCTCCAATGGCATCTAATCGGTCTGCATCTTGCACTACCTGTAATTCTGCAGAGCGGAAGGCAGGTTGATCATATCCGGATCGGAATGACATATTTTCCATGATCTTTACAACATGATCAATAATGGACTCATCAACTTTTTCTGCTGCTAAAAAATTCCGTGCCATCTTAGGTCCAATGGTTTCATCTCCGTCGTAAAACTTTGAATCAGCGATATCATGAAGAAGTGCTGCCAGTTCAACAACCAACATATTTACAGGTTCTGTCTTGCCTATATGTCTCGCATTCTTCCAAACACGTTCAATATGAAACCAGTTATGTCCGCTCTCGCTGTTTTGTAAAGTTTCTTTTACGAATATTGCTGTTTTCTGAATAAGATCTTGTTCTTGCATCAAAAATACATTAATGTTTATTGCTGGGGTGGGCTCTCTAAGGTTTCTCTTCTTGACCAGCATTCATCCATCACACCTCCTGTTGATTTAAGGCCTTTATGTCTCCAATCGCCATTTACAAATGAATAGTCGAATGCTAAGACTTTCCCTACACTCGCAGCAGTTTTAGTAAAAAAGTGAATGGTTTCTGTATACTTTCCGTTCTCAGTTGTATAAGTGCCGCCGCCGGTATCAAAAAATTGTTTGGTTACCACATTATAAGCGATCCATTGAAAATACTTGCCTGATAATACTTTCATGGTTCTTCTCGGATAGAACGGACTTCTTCTTTTCGACACCTGATCATTTGTATAGCTGCCCGTAATGATCCAGTCACCGGCTAATGCGCCCGGGGTACCGTCATCTAAGCGTTTCCAGCTACCGGTACTTCCTTCAATTGTGAGCTGGTCATTGTTGATCTGGATTCCCCAGCTTTTTGTACTCCCCACGGCTGTTGAGTCTACATTATTCCATTCAATAGCAACAGAGAGTTTGTTTTGTGTGCCACTATATATTCCCCCATAAGAACTGATGAATTTTTTTTCACGTAAGTTATACGTAGCGGAAGAAAAAATATGGTCGGTAATAATGAGGGTGGTTTGTTCATCGCCATTGACCTGTTGCCAGGCACCTTTCAATGGTTGTTGAACCTGCTTTTTTTCGATAAAAGCTGTAACCATCAGCATGATACAACCCAGTAGTAACAGTGTAAAAAGGTTATTTTTTTTCATGGCTTAATTATTCCTTAAATATAAAACAATTCAGGTAGTGTGGTGCAGGAACCCTTTTACGGCACTTATATTGTAGTGGTTCCTATGACAAGTGTGTCGCATAACCATGAATTAGTATTTAGATAATGGTTATCTCCATTCCTGTCAATATATTTATACTTTAAAACTATCTCAATGGCAGCCCCATTACCAGAAAATGAAATGCAACGGGTGATCGAATTATCTGAATTCGATCTGGACTATTCATCCTTACAAGAAAATTTCAAAGACTTAGCCAAACTAGCTGCCAAAGTAGCCGGTACCAATATTTCATTGGTGAATATGATTGATTCATTCACACAATGGACCGTTACTAATTATGGATTGGATCTGGAACAAATGCCCAGAGAGGATTCTGTTTGTCAATACACGATCGTATCCGATCAATTCTTTGAAGTAAAAGATATTTCTGCAGATGACCGTTTCAAGGATAAGTTTTATGTAAAAGATGATCCCAACCTACGCTATTATTTTGGAGTGCCATTACAAACCAGCAATGGTATTCAACTGGGGGCTTTATGTGTATTGGATACCATTGGTAAAGAAATCAGTCCGGAGAAAGTAGAAATGTTGAAGATCATCGCCGATGAAATTGTCAACAGACTGATGGTAATTCGCGTGATCAATGGATTGAAGAATCGTGTGAAAGAGGTCAAAGAAACACAGAAAAAAGTGGCACACGATATCAGAGGGCCTTTATCCGGTATTGTAGGTCTGGCGCAAATCATTAGTGAACAAGGCAATGAGAATAAATTGGATGAAGTGCTGCAATTGGTATCCATGATACAAAAAGGCGGACATTCTTTGTTGGAATTGGCGGATGAGATATTGAGTTCAGAAAAGAAAACTGATAACCCTTCACAGGAGCCGGGTAGTAATGAATACAATCTGTTGATCTTTAAGGAAAAATTGGAAAGATTATTTGCACCACAGGCTGTCAATAAAAAAATCAGTTTAAGATTTCTTACAGATAGCAAAACAGAAGATATTCATTTTTCAAAGAATAAATTATTGCAGATCACGGGTAACCTGATTTCGAATGCGATCAAATTCACGCCCATAAACGGTAAGATCACAGTAGAATTATCCATCGTTGTTACAAGAACCAAGCAATTATCGATCAAAGTTAGCGATACAGGATCCGGAATGGATCAAGATACCATTCACCAGATATTATATGGTGAGCAGGAATCAACACAAGGTACTTCCGGAGAAAAAGGATATGGCTTTGGATTGATGTTGGTAAAGCACCTGATCATTAAATTGAATGGATCTCTCAATATTGAGTCAAAACCTGATAAGGGTACTACATTTAGTGTGTTGTTACCGATTGTTTAGGTGCAAGCCATCAACCCCATCGCATATAAACATAAAATATAGTGCCTATCAGCGCACTCCAGAATATAGCTGTACCTGCTGATACTAAAAAGGCTTTGGCTTTTCCGGCCCAACTGTATTCGCCCATAAAGCGGTAATAGAATAGCGTTCTGTACAAGACCTCGAATAGTACAAATGCGAGTTGTACATTTCTGTTTTCCGGTTTTATACTCAAGAATATCGCTATCGGTGCCACAATTAAACATCGAAATAAATTGGTAAAGCCAATCAGGTATAAGTTAGCAACAAGATGCTCAGTATAATTATACCGCCCTCTTAGGTACAATAACCAGATTAAAAAACTGATCAACGGAGCAGCAAGCATGGCTACATAATTGGAGTACTTGGAAAAAAACCGACCAATATTCGCCATCTTCTCCATTCGTTTGATACTTTCTGCTTGTTGAAAGTTATCAGGCATACTAGTTTTCGGTGCAGATGTATAACTGTTTTCTCGAGTATTTCTTTGAAGTGGAGTCTTGCTATATTTTGATGTAATACCTCCCATAATAATATATACAGCCGCTACAATTAAAAAGAAATTCAAAGGAGGAAAATGCTTCTTTCTTTTTCCTTCTACATATTCTTTGGCAACTAATCCCGGCTGTATGATCAGCGATTTTAATAAGGTAAAAATTCCTTTATCGGCATGGGTGAAATAGTGAATAGCGTCATGGAATACATCATGCAAATTCACACGCTTCAATGCAGTTTTCTGACCACATTCGGCACAAAATTTTTGTGTATTAGTTAGCGGAGCGTTACAGTTAAGGCAGTTCAACATCTTGGTATTGCAATATAAAAAACAAAGATTGCTTTTCTATAAACTTTTCAGGATTACCTTAGCAGAAAAAAATGGACCAGGATAAAGCCTCATTCATTAAAACTACATTTCCTGAATGGATCAGTCATTTATCTGCGGATACAGCACCACTTTGGGGTAAAATGAATGTTCAGCAAATGGTAGAACATGTAACGGGGTTTTTCAAAGTATCCACCGATCAGATTCATTTCCCGATGGTTACACCGGAAGAGCACTTGCCAAAATTCAAAGAGTTTTTATTGAGCGATAAGCAGTTCCGTGAAAACACAAAGGCACCGGTACTTCCTGAAGAGCCTTTACCCCTTAGAGAGCCGGATCTCAATACAGCAAAAGCGCGTTTGAAAGAAGCGATCGAAAACTTTTTTGCATTTTATGAACTCCATCCGGATAAAAAAATTGCACACCCCGTGTTTGGTCCGCTGAATTTTGAAGAATGGATATTATTACATTATAAGCATGTAACTCATCATGCCCGACAGTTCGGTTTGCTGCCACGTTAAATATGTTAAACCGGTCAACAAACAAAGCGATCAATCGTTAGCTTTGTAAACTAAACGATTGCTATGGCTAAGCTTGAGAATTTTATTCTGGGACGATGGATCACCGGAGATGGTGAAGGACAACCTTTATTTAATGCTGTTACAGGCGAACAGATTGCTACTGCTTCCACCAAAGGAATTGACTTTAAAGATATTTTACAATATGCCAGAACAACGGGCAATCCTGCGCTTAGAAATATGAGTTTTCATGAGCGTGGATTGATGCTTAAAAATTTGGCACTACACCTTCGTAATCACCTCGATAAGTTTTATCAGATCAGTTATCAAACCGGTGCCACCAAAGCAGATAGTTGGGTAGATATTGAGGGTGGAATCGGTAATTTATTTTCTTATGCTTCACTCAGAAGAAAATTTCCTGATGAGCCTTATTGTCTGGATGGTGAACATCATGTATTGGGTAAGGCCAATACTTTCATGGGGCATCACTTGCTGGTACCCAAGGAAGGTGTAGCGGTTCATATCAATGCTTTCAACTTTCCGGTATGGGGCATGCTTGAAAAAATTGCTGTTAACCTTTTGGCAGGAATGCCTGCAGTGGTAAAGCCTGCAACAGTTACTTCTTTTCTTACAGAAGCAGTGGTGCGTGAAATCATTGCATCGGGAATTCTTCCTCAAGGCGCTTTACAACTGGTGTGTGGAAGTGCCGGTGATATGTTGCAGCATGTTACAGCGCAAGATGTTGTAACATTTACCGGTTCTGCATCTACGGGATTGATGTTGAAATCAACACCCTCTATTCTTTCGCAGAACGTACCATTCACTATGGAAGCAGATTCTTTGAATTGTATTGTGTTAGGTAAGGATGTAACACCTGAGATGCCAGAATGGGATATCTTTTTAAAAGAGGTAAGAAAAGAAATCACCACCAAGTGCGGACAAAAATGTACTGCTATCCGAAGAATTTTTGTGCCTGCTGATAAAATAGAAGATGTACAGATTGCTTTAGGTAAATACCTTTCACAAACAACGATCGGAAATCCATTGAATGATAAAGTAAGAATGGGATCTTTAGCAGGCGAATTACAAAGAGTAGAAGTAAAAGCACAGGTTCAAAAATTATTGGCTTCTTCTCAATTGATTTATGGATCCTTGGATAGTGTACAAGTCATTGATGCAGATGCAGAGAAAGGAGCATTCATGAGTCCGTTGTTATTGTTAAACGAAAACCCATTTCAGTCTAAAGAAGTACACGAAATTGAAGCCTTTGGACCTGTTTCAACCCTTATGCCTTATGATCATGTAGAAGATGCCATACAACTGGCTAAAATGGGTAAAGGGTCTTTGGTAAGTTCTATCGTTACAGCAGATAAGAACATAGCAAAATCATATGTGCTGGGTGCAGGAATGTATCATGGAAGAATATTGGTATTGAATAGTGATTGCGCCAAAGAAAGTACCGGACACGGGTCTCCATTGCCATTGTTGGTACATGGTGGTCCGGGTAGAGCCGGTGGTGGTGAAGAAATGGGTGGCATACGTGGTGTGAAACATTACATGCAGCGAGTAGCCATTCAGGGATCACCTGATATGATTACAGCCATCAGTAATATTTATCAGCCCGGTGCCAAAGGAAATATCGGTGATATACATCCTTTCAAAAAGTATTTTGATGAATTGCAAATTGGAGATCAGTTATTGACGGAGAAAAGATTGATTACTGCAGAAGACATTGATCAGTTTGCAGACTTAAGTGGAGATCATTTCTATGCACATTTGCGTGATACTGATTTCTCAGGTACCATGTTTGAGAAACAGGTGGCACATGGTTATTTGATCATGAGCTTAGCAGCCGGACTTTTTGTAAGCAGTTATGAAAAAAATCCGGTATTGCTGAATTATGGTATTGATGAATTAAGATTTACTAAGCCGGTATATCCCGGATCAGAAATACAAGTTCGATTTACTTGTAAAGAGAAAACAAGACAAGAAAAGAAAGAGCCTACTGATATTGATAAGGGTATTGTAAAATGGCTGGTTGAAATCATGGATGAAACAGGAGAAATCACCGGCGTAGCCACCATTTTAACGATGGTTGAAAGAAAGAGCTAAGGTTGAATAATGCTAATCATTAACTTGAAAATATATTGTTATGATCGAAGAAATAAAAGAGGGTTATGTAAAAGTAGAGCGTGAGCATGGGATTGCTACCATTGAATTCTATCATCCGCAAAGAAACTCTTTACCTGGAAAAATTCTGGATGCTTTAGCCAAAGCTATTCATAGTGAAGGATTGAATACAGAAACCAAAGTAATCGTGCTTCGATCAGCTGGAGAAAAAGTATTCTGTTCAGGTGCTTCATTTGATGAACTGTCTTCAATCACAGATGAAGCAACGGGTTCTAAATTTTTCAATGGTTTTGCACAAGTCATCAATGCGATGCGAACAGCGCCTCAATTAATTATTGCAAGAATTCAGGGTAAATGTGTTGGTGGAGGTGTAGGTATTGCTGCAGCTGCAGATTATGCCATAGCAGTAGAAGGATCAGATGTAAAACTTAGTGAACTGGCTGTAGGCATCGGACCTTTTGTTGTAGGACCTGCTGTAGAAAGAAAAATTGGCACTTCCGCATTTTCTCAGTTGGCAATTGATGCATCTCTGTGGAGACCTGCAGATTGGGCAAGAAGAAAGGGATTGTTTGCTGAACTACATGCTGATGTGGCAGGCATGGACGATTCGATCACCAGAATGACAACTACACTTTCAAATTCGAGTCCGGAAGCAATGCGTGAAATGAAGAAAGTATTCTGGTCAGGTACTGATCATTGGGATGAATTATTGAAAGAACGTGCTAAGATCAGTGGACGATTGATCTTGAGTGATTACAGTAAAAAAGCAATAGCAAAGTTCAAGGAAAAACAATCATGACAATTGTATCAAGATTTAGTGAAAAAGATCTTGTCGTTATTTGTGATCGATTGTCTGAAAGAGATCCGCATTTATTACAGATTCTAAATGACTACGGATATCCTCCTTTTTGGAGTCGGGAAGTTTCCTTTGCAACTTTGATCCATATCATTTTGGAACAACAAGTGTCACTAGCTTCTGCAAGAGCAGCTTTTGTAAAGCTGAAATCCTACATTGGAGAAATCACTCCGGAAAAGGTTTTGCTGCTTTCTGATGAAGAATTAAAACAGTGTTATTTCAGCAGACAAAAAACCAAGTACGCAAAATGTCTTGCGCAGGCTTTCGTTGAAGAAAGCATTACTCTTCAACAACTCACCCATTCAACTGATGAGGAAATTAGAAAAATACTTACTGCTGTTAAAGGTATTGGTAATTGGACGGTAGATGTTTTCTTAATGATGTGTTTACACAGTATAGATCTTTTCCCTTTTGGTGATATTGCCTTGGTCAATAGTTTAAAGCATGTAAAACAGCTTTCAATCGATGCTGATAAAGCATATTTAGAATCCATTACTGAACAATGGAAGCCTTATAGAACAGTGGCAGCATTTATGTTATGGCATGCTTATATCTGTAGAAAAAAGATCGTATTCGAATCAGCGTAACAAACCCGAAGCCCAGTCAATCGCATAGCGAGACTTCAGATATTTAATGCGAAGTGAAATCATTTTTTCAGCTGTCTCTATCACTTTATTCTCGCGGGTGTTGACTAAGAATAAAGAGCTTTCACCATTTCGGAATCTGAAGTATTCTGCGTTTAATAAAGATTGAAAATTTTTATAAGCACTTTGCGCAATCAGTAATTGTTGTTGGAGCTGTACTGTTTCATTGAGATAGGTTCTTACTTTGTTTTCAACTTCTCTTCTTTTCAATGAAAGCTCATAGTTGGTTTCTTTGATCTTGAGAACAGACTTTTTATAGTCTCCTCGTCCTTCTCTTAAGAAGAGAGGAAATTTAACATCAACTCCCCACACATAATTGTTTTGAAATAATGCACTATTCCATCCTTTGAACACATTGTATCCGCTGTTGAGCAAATTTGCTTTCAGGTTGATGGTTGGTAACAGGCTTTGTTGTTTGAGTTTTCTATCAACTTCCAATGCATTCAATTTAAAATCATAAGATCTGATAGATGGATTGATCGTAAGTGCCTGTTGTAAAATTTCGTTTTCTGCAGGAAGCTGTGCATACTGCATGAACTGTAAAGTATCAGGTGTAACCCTGGGGGGTAATAAATAAACACTGTCTTGTTCATCCCACAGATAATTTGACAGCTCCAGTGTTGTATTGGTTAATTGGAGCAGTGCTTCGTTTTGTACCAATTGAAATTGCTGTAATTGTGTTAACGCTTCTATTGTATCAATAGTAGCTCTGTCTCCATTTTCAAAAGCAATTTTTACCAATCGAAAACGGTCTTGAGCAATGTTTACAAATCTTGAATAGATATTGTATAATTGATAAGAACCTGCCCATTGCCAGTAAATCTGGTAAGCATCAAACAATAAATTATTGAGAGCATTCAATTGTTCCTGCTCACTCATGTCGCGATATATGCGCGCTTGTTGAAGCGTAGCTCTTCTTTTATCCAGTAACAATCCTTTTGCAACAGGCATTTCAATACCGAGATAACTGGTTTGTCCGGGAGTTGTTTCTCTTGCTAAAAGATCACCACCGTTGTTTTCCACGCCCGCTTTGATATCAGCTCCAATCCATGTAGGGATTTTGACTTCAGGATTGGTATAGAAATAATAATTTTTGCCATCAAATGTTTTTCTACTGGCATCCATTCCGATTAAAGGATCAAATCCGCCTTTGGCACTTAACAAATCTGCCTCGGCTTTACGAATTCCAATCAACGCCTGTTTAGCAACCGGATGATTATCGCGCACCAGTTTGATAAATGCATCTGCATTCAATACCTGTGCAGTACTTTGAAGGGTGAATACCAATCCTAAAATGAATACAATTCCTTTCATGAACATACTTTATTTCGCTGACTCTTTATTCTTTGTTGTAGTAGTACTGCTGGCCGGTTGATAATATTCAGGAGGGAATCCATTAATGTTTCGCCATAACTCATAACCAACAGAAACATCTTTTAACAATGCGATTCCATTTGCTCCACCACCTATTCGTAGAAGTCTAGGCCATGCTTTATCAGATGGATCTTCTGTAACCAATACCCTGAATTTACCATTGCTACTTACGGAGTTCTCAATAGCAGTCACTAATCCACCAAAAGTTCCATAAGAACTCGCCGGCCATCCACTAAAGACGATTGCGGGAAAACCATCAAAGACAAAACGAATTTTTTGTCCCTTAGATAAAAGTGGCATATCCATTGGCTCTACAAATAGTTCAACTGCATACTGAATATTATCCGGAACAATTTCAACGATCATATCTCCTTCTTTTAGTATCTCACCAATACCTGCTTTTCTTGCTTTGGTAATTTGTCCACTTTGTGGTGCAGTAAGATAATAGAGTTTATTACGCATATCATAGTTCGCATAAGCGTTTTTCAACTTAGCTACATCTGCTTCACTGGAAGCCTTATCAGAAAGAGCGCTGAAACCATCTCCTTTTGCTTTCGCTATTTTATCAGTGTAGTCTTGTATGACCGTATTTTTTTCAATGCGTAAAGCAGTAAGCTCTTGCCTAGATTGTAAATACTTATTTTCTGCGCCAATTCTTTTTGCTGTAGCATTTTGGAAAGTAATCTTTCGTCTTTCATAATCAACAAGAGAAATAACACCACTATCGAGCATAGCTTTTGCAGCATCTATTTGTCTTTTAGCAACTGATAATTCATTTTGTACAGCACTAAGATCCATGCTATCACTTTCTACTTTAAGTTGTTGCTGTCTCAGTTTGATATCGATCTGTGAAAGCTTCAGATCTCTTCCTTCTTCCAATGCGCCTACTTGCTGTGAAGCAGTGATGGCTTTATTTTCATAACCTTCTGCGGCATTTTGCTTGGCATCGATCTGTAAGCCGGTTCTTTCCAATAAGGCCGGATCAAAATATTCAACTTTTACCTCTCCCAATTGAAGAATGGTATCTCCCTTATTTACAAAATCACCTTCTTTCACATACCATTTCACTACACGGCCACCAATAATTGAATTCAATTCTTGTGGTCTTTGTTCCTGTCTGAGTGTTGTGATCAATCCTCGAGCGCGAATATTCTGTGTCCAGGGAAGAAACATCACCAGAACTACCAGTATCAATGATCCCCATAACCATTTGCGTACTCTACTGGTACGGTCAATATGATAGATGTTACGAAAAGAGGGAAGCTCGTTTTTCTCAAGTTCTTTTTCCGGTTCACAAGTCAGGTATTTGCTCATACGATTATGAATTAAGTTGATTAGATACTGCATCCCAGCTGCCGAATGATTCAGCAACCCCGCGATTCAGATAAAGTACTTTATCACAATTCTTTGCTACTTCAGTATCTGTAGATGTAATAATTACAGTTGATTCATGATCACTTTTCAAGAAAGACAATACTTCTTGTTTGTTTTTGTCTTCCAAACCATGGAAAGGATCTTCCAATAGCACTAATTTTCTATGCCCAACCAATGCCCGTGCTAATAGAATACCTTGTCTGATTTTCATAGGTAATCTTTTTCCTGTAGGATCCAAAGCTGTATCGAGTCCCTCGGGCAATGATTCGAGGAAATCGGAAAGGCCACATAACTTTAGTGTATCCGTTATTTCCGCAACAGTGATGTCTTTATTACCCATCGTGATATTTTCCCATAGTGTGCCTTGGAAAATATCCTGTTGACTTAATAAAATACCGGTGGAAGCTCTTAGAGATCCAACATTATAGTTACCAATCGGGATATCATTAATGAGTACACTACCTTCAAAATTTCTGAAAGCACCCGTCAATAATCGAAGCGCAGTTGATTTTCCCGAACCGGAATTACCCATGATACAAAGCTTTTCTCCCGGGTTTAATAGAAAGCTTACGTTTTGTAAAACATTAACGCCATCAGGGTAACGGAAACTTACATTGGAAAAGCGAACACGAATAGCTTCTCCGGTTTTGCTAATCAGTTCAGTGCCTGATTTTTCAGTTTCGGCGCCTGTTACTTTATCCATCTTCTCTATGGAAGTCAATGAATCATAGACACTGTCTAGATTAATGATTAGTTTCTCAATGGAGTTCATGACTGTTATGATCACGATATCAGCTGCAATAAATTGGCCAATATTAATTTGTTGGTCTACCAGCAATATAACTCCAACTATCAGCATTGCAGCAATGATAACAACTTTGAATCCAATGAGACTCCAGAATTGCGCAAGCAGGATATTGAAGTAATCAGTTCTTGAATTAAGATAATTGGTAACAAGAATATCAGTTTTTTCTACATTGAGAGAAGTGCCTCTTGAATATTTAAATGATTTAATAGATCTTGAAATTTCTTCAAGCCAAGAAGCAGTCTTGTATTTATAATCACTGGCACGCATACTTGCAGAAAATCCATTGGGTAGTGTATTGCGTAAAATGATGTATAAAAGAAGCAGCAGAATCGATCCAAATGCAATGAATACAGGATGATAAAAGGATAGTAATACAATACCAAAAACAATCTGTATCAAAGCAGTAGGGATATCTAATAATATTTTTTCAATACCTTTTTGGAGTGATACAGTATCAAAAAAACGGTTTACCAATTCAGGTAAATAATAGTTATCAAGTTTTTCGATATTCAACTTGGGAATACGGTCTGCAAATTCAAAAGAATAACGTGTGAATATTTTTTGTTTGATTTTTTCAATGATCTGCATTTGTCTTACTTGAAGCAGTCCATAGAGAAATACACCAGTAACTACTACAACAATCAATACCACAATCGATGTTGAAATGGATCCTGCCATTACAAAACTAATGATGGTTTGAATCCCTAAAGGGAGGGATAGCTGTACTAGTCCGGCAAGGATGGCGAATGCGTATATTGCAGAAACGTCCTTCCTGTCCAGATTCAACAATGCAAAAAATTTACGTGCTGCACCCGCTGGTGAGCTGTTTGCCTCTTTGGCCATAATGATTGTTTGTCAAAGAAAGTTATGAATAAATTAGCCGGAACTATAACATAAATTCAGGCCTATTGTTGTCTTAAAAGCTAACAAATAAAGTCTTTAACGCATATTTAAGAGCTAAAATCGGCTATGAGCTATGTAATGCCTTATAGCCAATCATTTTTACAAGTCATCATACTCGTACAGGTGGTCAATGTTTGTATTGGCCGGCATTTCGAATACCGGTTTGATCAAACCATCTTTTAATCCGTACACCCATCCATGAAGATGAGGTCTCTGTTCATTTTTCCATGCCCTTTGAATGATGGATGTCTTGGCAAGATGTACTACCTGCTCCTGAACATTCAATTCAACCAAGCGATCAAATTTCTGTTGCTCATCTCCTATATTATTCAGCTCCTCTCTGTGCATACGATATACATCTTTAATGTTGCGTAACCACATATTTAATACTTGCTTATAGTCATGATTAGTCATGGCAGCTTTAACACCTCCACAACCATAATGTCCACAAACGATTACATGCTTGACTTTCAAATGGGTTACCGCATAATCTAAAACGCTTAACAGGTTCACATCTGTATGTACCACCATATTAGCGATATTTCTATGTACAAATATTTCACCGGGTTGTGTATTGGTGATCTCATTGGCGGGTACGCGACTATCACTACAGCCAATCCATAAAAAGTCCGGCTTTTGTATATCAGCTAGGCGACTGAAATATTCAGGATCATCCTGAAGTTTTTCAGAAGCCCAGGCTTTGTTTTCTAAGAGTAATTTTTCGTAAATTTTCATTCTTCATGGGATTGGGGTATGGTAAAAATATTGTTTGCGTATTTGCCCGGTCCGGTCTTTACTTCTACCTTAATTTTTTTAAGGTGAGCATGACATAGGAAATTATTGACTTCTTCAATCACATCCTTATCAATGAAATCTGCTCTTTGTGTATCTATGATAACGTAAGCATTCTTCGGAACTTCTTCCAGTTTCTTTTTAACGATAGGTTTGTTTAGAAAGGATACATCTTTTCTAAACCTTATCAGGTACTTATTTTCATCATTTACCACCATCACAGCAGACCTGAAATTACTTCTGACAAGAAAGAAGAGAGCTACACAAATACCCACTATGATGCCGATCAAGAGATCGGTTAATAGAATTGCTGCAATGGTTGCAACAAAAGGAACAAATTGATTCCATCCCTTAACATAGAACTCTTTAAATAATGAAACTTTAGCAAGTTTGTATCCTGTAAAGATCAATACGGCAGCTAGTGCGCATAAAGGAATTTTATTCAGAATGGTTGGAACAAACATTACACATAGTAACATCAATGAACCATGTAAAATGGTAGATATTTTGGATTTGGCACCGGCAGAAATATTCGCCGAAGTTCTCACTACAACTGAAGTAAGCGGTAAGCCACCGATCATCCCTGAAACCATGTTACCTATACCTTGTGCCTTAAGCTCTCTGTTAGTTGGTGTAACCCTTTTCAAAGGGTCTAATTTATCAGCAGCTTCAATACCCAATAAGGTTTCTAAGCTGGCAACAATGGCTAATGTGATTCCGGATACCCATACGTCAGGATTCTTTAAGAATTGTATATCAGGAAAGGTAAAAAATGAGAAAAAGGATTTTGCATTTTCAGCAACCGGAAGTGTCACTAAGTGTTTTTGCTCGAGAACATAACTGCTTCCAGATATACGCAGGTATTCATTTACGACCGTACCAACCAGCACAACAATCAAAGCTCCCGGTAATAGCTTGAGAGTTTTTTTTGTTTTGATGAATTTACTTTCCCAAAACATCAGCAGTAGTATGGATACTACTCCAATTACCATTGCAGTGGGGGTGATGTATTTAACCGCTTCAAACATTGCGGTGAAAGTATTTTCATGATTTGACTGAATAAATGATTCATCTCCTTCAAAGTCGGTATCGTAGCCAATAAGGTGAGGGAATTGTTTCAGAATCAATATCAAACCAATTGCGGCCAACATTCCTTTGATCACTGCATTGGGTACATAATCTCCAATTACACCGGCTTTCAGGAATCCTAAAATAACTTGTAACATACCTCCAATAACAACAGCCAATAAAAATGCTTCATAAACCTGAAGCTTTGTAATGGCCGTAGCAACAATTACAGTTAATCCGGCAGCCGGACCACTAACACTCAGTTGTGACCCGCTTAGGATTCCGATTACGATACCGCCAACAACACCCGCAATGATTCCGGAAAAAAGAGGAGCGCCGGAACCAAGTGCAATGCCTAAGCATAAGGGTAATGCCACCAGCAGTACAACAATCGATGCAGATGCATCAGCACCCGCATACTTTAAATATTTCTTCATGCAATGATTTGAATTAAGGAAGAGGTAAAAGTTACTAATCTTCGATGAAAATTTTAGCAATTCGGCGGAGGGACATGTATTTCGTTCGTGTGGTTCTGCGGGATGATGTCACATGTAATTGGACGAATCAAATTTGATGAACCTTTTACATATAAAAATGCTACTTCAGGGGTAGAAATAAAATCGCTTTTTGATTCAGATTGCTTAACACTCTCAGGGGTATGATCTAAGCTGTGTGGAATTTCTTCTGTAAACTGATTGCTGTACAGCATCTTTCCCATTTGTTGAACGGGAAGGATCTGTACCGACAAAACAAGTATCAGAAAAATATTTATAATTCGCTTAGTCATAGAGAGTTGCAAATGTAACAGTCGTTCACACAAATTGCAAGCGTAAACATTTGTTTAACAAAAAAATAAGCCGCAATAATTTCCCTAATATACTGAAAATCAGCGAATTGAAATTATGCAAGAAAGCTGTTTCGGTGAGAAGTCTATATAAATAGGAGAATAAAGCTGCTATCCTGTTTGGATAGCAGCTTTGGAGATAAAATTGATAAAGGGAATTAGATGTTTAAACCACCACAAGCACTGAGTACCTGACCTGTAATATAAGTGCTCATATCGCTAGCCAAAAACAAAGTGGTATTGGCGATTTCTTCGGCTTTTCCAAACCTGCCCAATGGAATTTTCTTTAAAAACTCAGCAGCTCCTTCACCGTCTTTTAGGTAATGGGTCATATCTGTTTCAATAAATCCGGGTGCTATGGCGTTGCAGCGGATATTTCTGCTACCCAGTTCATGGGCAACCGATTTCGTAAAGCCAATGATACCGGCTTTACTAGCTGCATAACTGCTTTGTCCGGCATTTCCTCTGATACCAATGATGGAACTCATGTTAATGATACTACCGGTTTTGGCTTTCATCATTGGGCGAATGACCTGCTTGGTCATATTAAAGACGCTTTTCAGGTTAATATCCATTACATCATCCCATTGTTCGGCTGTCATACGAAGCAAGAGATTGTCTTTGGAGATTCCTGCATTGTTTACACACACATCTACGGTACCAAATTCCTTCATGACTTCATTCACAAAGCTTTCGCATTCAGCGAATTCTCCTGCATTACTTTTCCATGCTTTGGCATTAACGCCCATGGCTTTTAATTCTGCCTCGAGTGCAGCTGCTTTTTCGGCGCTGCTATCACTTACATAGGTAAATGCAATATGACTGCCATGCTCAGCGAGTTTCAATGCAATGGCTGCACCAATTCCACGAGCAGCACCTGTAACGATCGATACTTTTCCTTCAAGTAGTTTCATAGTTAATGTATTTGATAAAATACTGCTACAAATAAAGTGAATTTATACAAGGTATACACGATCAGCCCATGGAAGTAAATAAAAATTAGAGATGCGATGATGACTTAGATTCATCATTATCCATACTGCTGCATCAGCATTTTAATATCATCAATGTATTTTCTGTCATTACTCAAGCGCGGTACTTTATGCTGCCCACCTAACTTTCCTTTACTCTTGAGCCATTGGTGAAACAAGCCTTCAGGTACCGCATGTACCTGAGGAAGTGTCAATGCCATATCCTTGTATCGCTTAGCTTCATAGTCACTGTTGAGCGTTTTCAATGCACAATCCAACTCATAAGCAAACTGATCAGTAGAAGCGGGCGCTTGTTCAAATTCAATCAGCCACTCATGTGCCCCTTTACTATGGTCGCCAAAGTAAACAGGTGCAGCGGTATAATCCTTAACAGAGAGCCCCGTTTTTTCGCAAGCAATCGCAATGGCTTTATCACTGTTATCAGCAATCACTTCTTCACCAAATGCGTTGATGTACTGTTTCAGTCGGCCACTTACTTTTATTCTGAAAGGATATAAAGAGGTAAACTGCACCGTATCGCCCACCAAATAACGCCATAAGCCTCCATTGGTACTGATGACCAATGCATAATTTTTTCCAATCTCTACTTTATCCAAACCAATGGTGATGGGATCTTTTTTGCCATATTCTTCCACAGGCATGAACTCATAAAAAATACCATGATCCAAAAAGAGTAACATTCCTTCTTCAGTTGGATCATCTTGCGCAGCAAAAAATCCTTCACTGGCATTGTACATTTCCAGATAAGTGCAACCTTCACCGATAAGTCTTTCAAATTGTTCACGATAAGGCGTAAAAGATACGCCTCCATGTATGTACAGTTCCAAGCCGGGCCATACTTCTTTCAAAGTTTGCTTACCCGTAATCTCTAATATTCTTTTGATCAATACCAATGTCCAGGTAGGTACACCTGATATAGAGGTAACAGGTTCTGGTATGGTAGATTGAGCTAGCTTTTCAATTTTCTCTTCCCATTCATCCATCAATGCAATGGATAATTCCGGAGTACGAATCCAGTTGGCCCAGATGGGTGTGTTTTGAAGGAGTACGGCACTGAGATCACCATAATTCACTTCTTCATTCACTTTGCTGATCTGGTGACTACCACCGATCACCAATCCTTTTCCAGTCAACAAATCACTTTCATTGCGTTGATGATAATATAGTGTCAGTACATCTTTGGCGCCCTGATAATGACAATCTTCCAGACTTTCTTGTGTAATAGGAATAAACTTGCTTTTATCACTAGTGGTACCACTGCTCTTAGCAAACCAATTCACAGGTGTATTCCATAACAGATTCTGTTCACCCTGCATCAATCTTTCGATATAAGGTTTCAGGTCATCATATTCATGTATGGGTACTGCTGCTTTAAATTTTCTGATGTTGAAGAGAGAGGTAAAACCATATTTTCTGCCAAACTCAGTGTATTGTCCATGTGTGACAAGATCCTGTAATACTTCACGTTGTGCCGAAATGGGTTCTTGTACCCATTGTTCAATGCGCCAATGCCTGAAGCGGGCCAAACGGGATATTGCAGGACTGAGCAGTTTCATGGTTGATGTCAGCAAAATAAGGAATACCCGCGAAAAATGCTAATATGTATTGCTAAGTTGAGAATACTATTCCGAGGGAGCAGTCTGTGTTTTGCCCATTTCAATGATCCAATCTTTTCTGCGCAGCTCAAAGTTGGTACCGAGATACAAACGCCTTACTTGTTCATCATCGGCCAATTGCTCTGCAGATCCGTGTTTAAAGATTTTACCTTCAATCAATAAATAAGCCCGATCACAAATAGAGAGGGTTTCGTTTACATTATGGTCTGTGATGAGGATACCGATATTTTTATATTTCAATCGTGCCACAACACCTTGAATATCTTCCACTGCGATGGGGTCAACGCCTGCAAAAGGCTCGTCCAACAAAATGAATTTAGGGTCAACGGCCAAGGCACGAGCTATTTCTGTTCTTCTTCGTTCACCACCACTTAAACTATCACCATTGTTTTTCCTAACATGATGCAGGTTGAATTCATCTAATAATTGCTCTAGCTTGTTCAAACGCTCTTGCTTGGTGAGTTTCGTCATTTCCAGTACAGATAGAATATTATCTTCTACACTCAAGCTTCTGAATACACTGGCTTCCTGAGGCAGGTAACCAATACCCATTTGGGCTCTTTTATACATGGGTAAACGTGTAATATCTATATCATTCAGGAATACACTCCCTTCATCCGGCTTAATCAAGCCTACTACCATGTAGAAGGTTGTTGTTTTGCCGGCCCCATTAGGACCAAGCAGCCCTACAATTTCTCCTTGACGAACCTCAATACTTACATTGTTTACAACGGTTCTTCCCTTGTAACTTTTCAGCAGGTCTTTGGTATAGATGGTAATATTCAATGGGAACGATTTTTTACAAAACTAATGTATCTGTTTTGCATGCCGTAAAGCCTACTATGGATTAACAGATGTTTTTGTAACGAGTGCAAGGCTGTATATTGCAGCCATTTAGTACCGATCATGAAAATTACAGACCATATTCAACAGGCAAAAGATACTTTGATCTCTTTCGAAGTACTGCCACCATTAAAGGGTAAAACCATTGTATCACTCTATGATCACTTAGATCCTTTAATGGAATTCAAACCTTCTTGGATCAATGTTACCTATCATCGTAGTGAAACCATGTTCAAGAAAAAGGGGGATGGTACTTTTGAAAAGGTAGAAGTTCGTAAGCGTCCGGGTACGGTGGGTATTTGTGCGGCTATCATGAACCATTATCAGGTAGATGCGGTACCTCATATCATTTGTGGGGGTTTTACCAAACGTGAAACAGAAGATGCATTGATTGATCTTGATTTTTTGGGTATCGATAATGTATTAGCACTAAGAGGTGATGCCGCTAAAAATGAAGCTTCTTTTGAACCGGAACCTGGGGGTAATCACTATGCCATTGATTTGTTGCAACAGATCAATAACATGAACAATGGTATTTATTTGGATGATGATATTAAAAATGGCGGAAAAACAAAATTCTGTATTGGTGTAGCCGGTTATCCCGAAAAACATTTTGAAGCACCAAATTTGGATATTGATTTACATAAGTTGAAAGAAAAAGTTGATGCAGGAGCTGAATATATCATGACGCAAATGTTTTTTGATAACCAGAAATTCTTTGATTTTGTTAGCTCCTGCAAAGCAATGGGGATCAATGTTCCAATCATTCCTGGCTTAAAACCATTGACGAATAAAAAGCAACTGTCAGTTCTACCCAGGATATTTCATGTGGACATTCCTTCTGATCTTTCTCACGCTATCATGAAATGTAAAACGGATGCAGAATGTGAACAGGTAGGAACTGAATGGTTGATTCAGCAAAGCAAGGAACTAAAAGCATTTGGAGTTCCGGTATTACATTACTACACTTTGGGTAAGCCTAAAGTAATTTGGAATGTGGTAAAAGAGTTGGTATAAAAAAAGGGGCTGATGTGAATCAGCCCCTTTTTTTATAGTTCTACTTCGATAGCTGCATGAATATCCAATGCATTGTTTTTGTTTGATTGAATTTTATATCTCAACTCTGAAAGTGATTGCTGTAATTGCTTGATCTTTTTTTCGGAATGTTTGATGTCTTCTTCATTCATTTCTGTACTTCTTATCTTTTCCTCATGAAACCCTATCTTGGCTCTATACAGCGCAGTTAAGATATGTACAGCTTCACTTTTTGTGAAACGACCATCCATTAATTGTTGTTTCATATACATTGATTTGATAAGTGTTATTGTCCTTGTGCAGCAGTATATCCAGCTACGCCATCGAATTCATACAAGTTCTCCGTTTTAATGATCTCCAGATTTGCTTCATGAATATGGTTCATTAATGTAAGAACATTGGTATAATCAATCTCTGACCCATTATTAGGTTTGAATCGACAACGCCAGTGATCGGTGCAGAAGGTTTCTGGAAATCCATCAGGCCATACTTTGGTGCCTCTGTTAGTAATCATACTAAGTGTTAACTGATTATTGTTCGATGCCTGTAAACGCTGAGCAAGTAATTCAGGATTTCTTTGTTTCGAGCAAATGAATACATCAACACCCACTAATTTCTTTGCAGCCTCTTGTTGGGGTTTCAAGGTGATTTTGAAATTAGCAGATTGATTTGAATAGCTGATGGGCTTTAATTGTTGCGGTTGTTGGCCTAGTCGTTCAATTACGGCGTCGGCGAATTCTTTTGTACCTAATCTGGCTTTTGAAATATTTTCTTTGAAAATGTCATATGTGTGCATACCATCTTCTAAAGTGCGTAACCAAGCATTCTGAATTTTTTCCGCAACATTTTGTTGGCCAATATGTACCAGCATTTGTATAGCGCCCAGTAAAAGACCAGATGGGTTTGCTTTGTTCATTCCTGCAATCCGGGGAGCTGATCCATGAATGGCTTCAAACATGGCAAATCCATCTCCAATGTTGGCACTTCCTGCTAATCCTACAGAACCGGTTATTTGTGCGGCCACATCACTCAATATATCGCCATACAAATTGGGCATTACAATGACATCAAACTTTTCTGGGGTGTCAGCAAGTTTCGCGGCTCCAATATCTATGATCCAGTGTTCTTTTTCAATGTCCGGATATTCGGCGCCAATTTCATCAAAGACTTTATGAAAAAGACCATCGGTCATTTTCATGATATTGTCTTTTGTGAAGCAGGTTACTTTTTTCCTGCTATAAGCTTTTGCATATTCAAAAGCGTAACGAACAATTTTTTCAGTGCCCGGACGAGAAATCAATTTGAGACATTGGTATACTTCATCTGTTTGCTGGTGTTCAATACCTGCATATAAATCTTCTTCATTCTCCCGGATAATCACTACATCCATTTCCGGATGCTTGGTATCAACGAATGGATGATAAGAAACACAGGGTCTCACATTCGCAAATAAACCCAGTACTTTTCTCGTTGTTACGTTAAGACTCTTGAATCCGCCGCCCTGAGGAGTAGTAATGGGGGCTTTTAAGAATACACGGGTTCTTCTCAAACTTTCCCATGCTTCCGGTAAAATACCTGCTGAATGACCTTGCTGATAAATTTTTTCTCCGATTTCAATCTCTTCAATTTCCAGTTCAGCACCTGCTGCTGTTAAGATGCGAAGCGTTGCGTCCATGATCTCCGGACCGATACCATCGCCTCTGGCAATAGTGATCTGTGTTGGCTTTTTCGTATTCATGTCGCAAAAATGGAGCAATCATTGAATATAATTTTATTTATGTTTTTTATACTTTTAATAAATAAAATTTATGATTCATTTACAAACAAGTACTAAATCATCATCAATCAAAATGCTGATTGTATTTTCCGATTGAGTATTGATCTACTATTTCTGCTTCGATTTTGTAACAATCAAATCATCAAACTGCTCCAAACTCAATTGTTTGGCAATAATCCTTTTTTCTTTATCGAGTAAGTATAAGGTAGGTGTTTTAAAAATATCATATAGCTGTCTGTAATTGGGTACACCTGCTCTTTCTTCTGCATCTTTAGCCGCTTTGGTTTGGTATGCATGCGTCCAGCCGGATAACTTTTTCTCTACAATAAATTTTTTCCATGCCGGTACTTCATTTTCATAAATATTGACACCATACACAGCTACACCCAACGCTTTCCATTTGTTTTGATAGAAAGAATCAAGCCTTGGCATTTCTTCTTTACAATGACCACAATTGGGATCCCAGAAAGCAACAACAGTAAATTCCGATTTCAAATTGTATAGGGAAACAGTCTTCCCGGTAGTATCTGTTAAGTTCAATACCGGCGCAGGTTTGCCCAATTGATTGGCCATAAGACTATAGGCTCTTTCTGTTACTGTTTTTCTTGATGCAGGATTCAGGATCATGGTATCTCCCTTGGCATAAAAATTTTCAAAGAGGTACACAAAAACTTTATCCTGTCCCATGAACTCAGGATTCATGTATTTATTGGTGAACTTGGTCAATAAATAAGGATAGATATCTTTACCTGTTCTGGCAGATAACAAAATATACTTTACCTCTTCAATAATTGAATCAGGTTCGGGAGACACATAATATCTGAAATAATCATCGAGTTTCGGCTCAAAAAATGGTGTGCGTAACAAACGATCATCATTAAACGCTACATCATCCCAAAAATGTTCTTTTACATATCTATACGGATAAGCAGAATCAGGTTTGCCGTTTACAACAGGAATAGCAGGTGTTTCGGGCGTCTTCATGGTATTGAAAAACATGGCCAGCAAAGAATTTGGATATTGCTGGATGATATTCGCCCGATACTGCTGTACTTCCTTATCCAAAGTCGTCAACGAATTGTATAAACGGGTAGAATCAGCTTTATTGGTAGCTGCTTTGTAAGCAGTACTGAGTTGTTGCCTTAGTTGTCCTTTTTCAACAGAATACGCGGTATAAGTTTTAAAAAGATCATTGTCTTTTGAACCAATAATTGTAGCCTGATCTTTTAAAGAAGTGTCACCCTTGATGGAGAACTGCTGAATATCATCCATCAGCAATTCAAACTGAATGGTCATTTGTGGAGATACCACAAAATAAATTCCTCCGGGGAGTTTTTTATCACCCTTAAATACGCCCTCACTCTTCTCATTGAGCATAGCAGAGTCAACCAATGTTCTTCCGGTTCCCAGATAGCTGCCCAGATATACCTTACAGTTTTTTAAAGGAGTGAGTGTGATAGGAATATTTCGCCCGGTAGCAGGTTTAGGAGCAGACTTAGTAGCTGTTTTTGTCTGAGCCACAGATAGTAAGCAAGAAAGGATCCAGCCGGATAGCAGTACATATTTTTTCATAACCCAAAATTCGGGAACAAGTTAGTTAAATACTAAAAGCCATGAACTCGATTTAACAAAGACACCAATTTCCTGACGCTTCTTACAATAAATTGTTATTCCATTACCTAAGACGAGAACGGTCTCACGGATCATGGTTACCTTTGCACAGTGAGAAAACAAAAGAAAAGAATCATTCTGGAAAATATTCTGGTGGAAGACTATGCCGCGGAAGGTCGCTCTCTGGCAAGGGTAGATGGGAAAGTAGTATTTATTGAAGGCGCCGTACCCGGTGATGTTGTAGATGTACAGCTCACCAAGAACAAAAGCGATTGGGCGGAAGGACATACACTTTCTATCAAAAGCTTTTCCCCTGATCGGGTACAACCTTTTTGCAGTCATTTTGGGGTTTGTGGCGGTTGCCAGTGGCAAATGCTGCCCTATGCGCAACAATTGACATACAAACAAAAACAAGTAACCGATAATCTCACCAGAATTGGACGTATCCGCTTGCCCGAAATCATGCCCATCGTGGGAGCTGATGATACCAGGTATTATCGGAATAAAATGGAGTACACTTTTGCCACAAGGAAATACATTCCTTCCGATGAGTTCCGCAAACTCAAAGCAGAAGGCATTGATCCGGATGCATTACCCGGTGCTGCCGGATTTCATGCTCGTGGCTTTTTTGATAAGGTCGTAGAAATCGATACCTGTCATCTTCAAGAAGAGCCTACCAATTTGATCAGAAAATTTGCAGCGGCCTATACCATTGAAAAAGGGATTCCGTTTTATAATATTAAAGAACACCAGGGTTGGCTACGTAACATGTTTGTACGTAATACCAGCACAGGTGAATTGATGGTGAATATCATTTTTGGTTATGAAGATGTGGCATTGAGAGAAGACCTGTTGAACGAACTGCTAAAAGCTTTTCCGCAGATCACCACTTTATTGTACACCATCAACACCAAAAAGAACGACAGTCTTTTTGATCTGCATCCACAGATCTATACCGGCAAGGGATACATCATTGAAAAGTTAGAAGATTTTCAGTTTAAGATTAGTCCGAAATCATTTTTCCAGACCAATACTAAGCAAGCAGAAAAACTCTACCAGGTTACCCGTGATTTTGCTGAACTAAATGGCACACAAACGGTTTATGATCTGTATTGTGGAACAGGGAGTATCGGTATTTTTGTGAGTAAACAGGCTGCAAAAGTGGTAGGTGTGGAAGTGATAGCAGATGCGATTGAAGATGCAAAAGAAAATGCAGCGCTGAATGGACTCACACAAACAGCTTTTTTTGCAGGAGATGTGATCGATATCTGTGATGATGCTTTTTTTGCTGCGCATGGCAGACCGGATGTGGTCATTACAGACCCACCCAGAGCAGGCATGCATGAGAAGCTGGTTAGAAAGTTACTAGATATTGCAGCTCCGTTAATCGTGTATGTAAGTTGTAATCCGGCAACACAGGCAAGAGATCTGGCATTGTTGGATGAAAAATATGAAGTCACAAAAATTCAGCCGGTTGATATGTTTCCACATACCTTGCATATTGAAAACGTAGTACAGCTGAAACTGAAAAAAGAAGTATAACCAATCATTATAAATACGCATAAGCGTTGAATGCATGACAGAATTCAGACCCAGTAGATTTGAGATATTACCGATCATTGTTAAGAACCTGCTGATCATCAATGGCTTGTTCTACCTGGCACAGGTTACTTTTTCTAAAGGTGCTGTTCCTGTTTTTTCTTTTGAAGATACACTGGCTTTACATGCCTGGCAGAGTGATCTGTTCAAGCCATGGCAGTTGATCACACACATGTTTTTACATGGTGATTTCTACCATATTCTGGGGAATATGTTTGCATTGTGGATGTTTGGATCTATTCTGGAAAATGTTTGGGGTGCAAAAAGATTTTTAACCTTTTACCTGATTTGTGGACTGGGTGCTGCGTTGATACACCTGTTGTTTCTCTCCTATGAACTAACCCCCATTATGAAGGATTATGCACTGGTTTTACAACAGCAAAATGATCCTATGGCTTTTGTGGATGCGATGGCAAGCTTTGGCCGCAAGTACAATATGGGCTTTAATGAAGAGGCTTTGGTTTTTCTGAAAGCTGATCCATCCAATACGCTTATGACGAATAAGGTTTTGGAAGCAGTTACTACTTATTATAACAACAGGATCAATACGGCCACTTTAGGTGCCAGTGGTGCTGTATTTGGTATTCTGGCAGCATTCGTGTACCTATTTCCGAACACCTATATCTACTTGTATTTTCTGGTACCGGTGAAAGCCAAATGGTTAGGCTTAATATACTTTTCGTATGAATTGTTCTTTGCGCTTCAAAATTCTGCGGGTGATAATGTAGCACGCTGGGCACATATTGGCGGAGCGATTGTAGGCTTATTGATTGTCATTACCTGGAACAAAACCAACAAAAAAACGTTGTATTAATAGTTATCAAGAACCGTGCGTATGGAAACCAGACCTTATAAAGCAAATAAAAAGATCTTATTAGGACAGGATAACAATGCCCTTGTATTCCTGTTTGCCGTGAATGCATTGATGTTTGTAATCGTGAATTTCATTAAGATCGTTTATTATCTCTCTGAAATTCCTGATGAATTCTTCTACCGTCAGGTATTGAACTGGCTGAGTTTGCCACCGCAAACAGATACATTACTAACACGCCCATGGACTTTTATCAGTACCATGATCACGCACCATAGTATCTGGCAGCTCATCAGCAGCATGTTATGGTTATGGTGTTTTGGATATATTTTACAAGACCTGGCAGGCAATAACAAACTGATTCCTATTTATATCTACGGAGGTATTACCGGGAGCGTTTTTTTTGTATTGATGAACAATATGGTACCGGTATTGGCCAATCAAGTAGGAACGGCGGCTCCTTTATTAGGGGCGGGTTCTGCAGTCATGGCAATAGCTGTTGCTACCACAACATTAGCACCGGATTATCGCATTTTTCCGTTGATCAATGGCGGTATTCCACTTTGGGTCATCACATTGATTTTTGTGGCCATTGATTTTGCAACACTCGCCGGTAGTAATGCCGGCATTGGTGCCGGACATTTAGCTGCGGGTGTAGTAGGTTATTTGTTTATCCGCCAGCTGAGAAGAGGGAAGGATTGGGGAGCGTGGATGAACCAATTTGCCAATTGGTTGGATGATTTATTCAATCCCGAAAAAAAACACCGTCAAAAAAATAGCAGTGAGCGTCACTTTTATAAAGCCGAAGCCAAACCTTTTGATAGAAAACCCAATCTCACACAACAACGCTTAGACGAGATTTTAGATAAGATCAATCAACAAGGGTATCAGTTCCTCACCGATGAAGAAAAAGAGTTCCTAAAAAAAGCCAGCAAAGAAGATCTCTAAAAAGATATTCAGTGCTATTCAGTGTACTCTGTGGCATTTTAGCTATCAGTACATCTTTTTTATCAGTATTTTAGCTCATGGCCAAGAGCATTTTTAGACGTGTTACTAAAACAGTATTCCTGATACTGAATCTGGTAATCGTTGTGTTATGGCTCATCTCTTGTCTTACCCCTTTTTTGAATACTGCCAGTTGGTGGATGATTGGTTTTGTGGGGCTCATGGTACCCTATTTAATTCTTGGACTGATCCTCTTCCTTATTTTCTGGTTATTTGTGAAACCTAAGCTGGCATTGATTCCGGCACTTGCTTTATTGATCGGAATTCAACAACTCAATGTCGTATTTGCCTGGAAACCGGGGCCGTCGGTTTCTGAAAACAAACCTGAACATGTTTTACGTGTGATCAGTTGGAATATCCAAAGTTTCAATGGGAATAGTAAAAATAAAGCTGTTAAACAATTAGCCCGAACTGAGCTTGCAGAAAGTATACGAAGATTGAATGCTGATGTGGTATGCTTGCAGGAATTCAATCATACAGATGGGTTCAACTCAGAGTCGGATAACTTATCACTTTTTAAAAAAGCATATCCCTATCATTTCTTTTCAAAAGATTATTTGCGAAACGGTGGTAATTATCAATCGGGCTGTATCATTTTTTCAAAACATCCCATCATTCATCAGAACAAAATCAAATTTCCGGTAGCTGAGAGTTTGATCTATGCAGATATTGTAAAAGATGATGATACCATTCGCGTTTTTAATACCCATCTGCAATCTTTTAAATTCAAACAAGCCGATTACTCTGATTTGGAAAAGATCAAAGAGCAGGATGATGAAACATTGCGAGCCTCAAAAAATATCATTCGTAAAATGAGATTGGCCTTTAAAAGGCGAGGTGTTCAAGCCGGAATCGTTAGAAAAGCGATGAATGAAAGCCCTTATCCGTCTTTGATTTGCGGTGATTTTAATGATGTACCCAACTCATACACCTATTTTCATATCCGCGGCGATTACCAAGATGCATTCTTAAAAAGAGGATTTGGGATCGGACGAACCTTTATTTCCCTGGCTTCTACCCTACGGATTGATTATATCCTTCCGGCTCCATCTTTTCAGGTTAAAATGTTTGATATGATTGATGAGGGGCTGAGTGATCATATTATGCTGGTGGCTGATTTACAATTGAAAAATTAAATATCTTCGCGGCATCATGAAACGAATATCTATTTCTTGCTGCTGTTGCTGTTAATGCGAGCTGTTCCGGTTCCGTTGTTTCATTATTTTCAGTATCTTTTATCTTCTCTAATTCGCAAGCATGTCACTAAAAGTTTATAACTCATTAACCCGTAAGAAAGAAGTTTTTGAAGCCATCAACCCGCCCTATGTGGGTATGTATGTATGCGGACCAACCGTGAGTGGGGAGAGTCATCTCGGACATGCACGTCCCTTTATTACATTCGATGTGGTATATCGCTATCTCATGTATTTGGGGTACAAGGTTCGTTATGTAAGAAATATTACGGATGCCGGACACTTTGAAGAAGAAGGAAGAGAAGCGGAAGATAAGATCAGTAAAAAAGCTGTACTGGAAAAACTGGAGCCGATGGAGTTGGTACAGAAATATACCAATCTGTATCATTGGGCCATGGCTCGTTTCAACAACTTGCAACCTAGCATCGAACCTACTGCTACAGGACATATCGTTGAACAAATTGAAATGATCAAAAAGATCATAGCAGACGGTTATGCTTATGAAGCCAATGGCTCTGTTTATTTTGATGTAGAAAAGTACAATACTGATTTCTCCAAAAAGGGGCTGCCTTACGGCATGCTCAGCGGAAGGGTACTCGATGATCAAATGGATACCACCCGTGAACTGGACAATCAGGAAGAGAAAAGAAACAAGAGCGATTTCGCCTTATGGAAGAATGCGCCGCCTGAACATATCATGCGTTGGCAAAGTCCGTGGGGAGAAGGTTTTCCGGGATGGCATATCGAATGTTCTGCCATGAGTAATAAATACCTCGGAGATCAGTTTGATATTCATGGAGGCGGTATGGACCTTCAGTTCCCGCATCATGAATGTGAAATTGCACAGAGTACGGTTTGCAATCATAAAACACCCGCTCGTTATTGGTTACACAATAACATGATCACCATCAACGGCAAGAAGATGGGTAAGAGCTATAACAATGTGATTAAGCTGAGTGAGCTGTTTGAAGGAACACATCCTATTCTCACCCAGGCATATCATCCAATGACAGTGCGCTTCTTTATTCTGCAAAGTCATTATCGCGGTACACTCGACTTTAGCAATGAAGCATTGCAAGCATCTGAAAAAGCATTGCGTCGTTTATGGGAAGCCTATGAATGGTTGGTAAAGCAAAATTTTGATGCGCAGGCAATTGCTTCGGATAAAACACTAGACGAAAAAACGGCTACACAGATCCGTGAATTTGATGAGTTCATGAACGACGATCTGAATACGGCAAAAGTACTCGCCAATATGTTTGAATTGAGTTCAGTAATCAACTCCATCAAAGACAAGCATATAGCTGTGAATGCTATCGGTGGAGCTACCCTTCAATTGCTGCAACAACAAATGAAAATATACATCGAAGATATTTTTGGTCTTACAGGCGAAAGAAGAGCTGATGATGGTAAACTCGATGGTGTATTACAATTGTTGATCGAGATCCGTAAAGAAGCCAAACAACGAAAAGATTTTATGACCAGCGATAAAATCCGCAATGAACTGGCAGCATTAGGAGTACAATTGAAAGATGAAAAAGATGGTGGGGTGAGTTATACGATTCAGTAGAATGTTTTGATGTCAAATGTTGGATGTCTGATTTGGTATTTTTTACCATTCACATACTTATATCAGACATCCGACATCAGACATCAGACATCTGCGGTCCATCCTCCTCTGATCTTACTCTACAGCCACTTATTTTATAGAAACCCTCATCCCCAAAAAGAAACGAATTCCTTGATTAGGGGCATACACATACGTAGGATCAAAACTTAATGCATAGGGATTATCTGGAGTTGCCTGAACTTGTCCATTGGCATTGTACACCACCTGCTTATCAAAAGGGTCCTGGGTTCGGGCAATGATAAAAGGGTTGCCTTTATTGGGTGTCCAGTTGAGCAAATTTTTTACACCGCCATACCATTCAACAGAACGCATACCGGAAAATACAAATTGGATATTCTGAATACTCCATAGTGGTGAAGTGCCGTTACGCGGGTCTAGTGGACCGAGTAATGGCAATCGCATCGGGCCGTAAAAATTTCCGGTATAATCAATACCCAAATTCCAAGGTTTGATACGATAGGAAATAGACCAGGTACCCGTTATTTTTTCGGTGAGAATTTGTTGCGTTTTTATTCCCTGATCAATAGTAGCTACTTCTTGTAAGGTAATACCTGCCATCCCTTTTAAGCCATTCAGCAAACTCAGTTCTGTATTGAGGGTAATGCCTTTGCTGATGGCATGTCCATTCAGGTTGTCATAATTGATCTCATTCGGATTGGTTTCATAATCTGCAATGATGCGATTATTAAAATAAGTGTACCAGGCAGAAACATCAAAGTTCCAAATCACACCTTTTTTGCTAAGTAGTTTTTTCGAATAGTTTAGATTGATATTGTACGAACGTTCTGGTTTCAATTCATTTTTGATCACCACTTTTCTGGCACCGGTTAATGCGGCATGATCTTCTGTAAATAAATTTACCACCCTGAAACCGCTACCAGCATTAATGCGCAAACTTTCCTGATCTCCTGTTTTCCATTTAAATGCCAAACGGGGTGTGATGATATTTCCATGTACTTCATGTTTATCATAGCGTAATCCCAATAACAATTGTTGCGCTGTATTCAATCGAATTTCATCTTGTAGAAAAATGCCGGGCAGCCAATTTTTTGTAGGAAGATTTTTCAATAAAACAGGATCATTGGTTGCGGGGGTATTGTCATCATAAAATGTATAACGTGCTGTGAGACCTGCTAATAAATCATGATCACCCATTTTTTTATCCCAAGTGAATTGATGGAAGAAAATTTTTTGTCGGGCGATGTAGGAAGTCGTTCCATACCTGCTATCCTGATCATGGTCATTGAATGAAACTGAATACAAAATCTTTTCTTTTACCGGTAACTGGTATTGTCCGGTGATCTCCCATCGTTTGGTGTAAATGCTTTCCCCATAAATACTATCACCTCCTCTGAATTTTTTGGTCCAGTTCATTTCTCCACCCCATCTGTCTTCATAATAGTAACGCACTGCTAAACTGAGCAGCCTGTTTTCTTTGCGTTGAAAATTCCATTTTTGAAAGATAGAAATCCGTTGTTGTAGGGTTACATCTGTAAATCCATCTTTATTGTTATCAATCGGTGTATTGTAGTGATACAGGTTAATACCTGTTAATACCTGTGCCTTGCGCATAGGCTTCCACACAAAACCCAGGTCTGCATTTTTTTCATTCCAACTGGTATGCATGTAATCAACATATACCGAAGGTGCATGCTGCGGTTTTTTTGTGATGATGTTGATGAGTCCACCCACCGCTTCACTACCGTATAAAGAAGAAGCCGGACCTTTTACGATCTCCACTCTTTCTATCAATGCATTGGGAATACCCGATAAGCCATACACTGAAGCCAAACTGCTAACGATGGGCATACCATCAATCAATACCATGGTATAAGGTCCTTCTAATCCGTTGATATGGATATCACCGGTATTACAGATATTACAATTGAGTTGTGGTCTTACGCCATTGATCTGTTGTAAGGCATCAAAAATATTGGGGGTTGGATTTTTTTTGAAAAAAGTTTGTGTATACACTTCTACCGGAACCGGACTTTCTGTTTTTCTCACTTCTTTTAGTGTACCGGTTACTACCACATCAGCAATCTGGCTGGTCAGCGGTATCAATTGAATATCCAGCAATAATGGTTGTACGTTGTTGAGTTGAATTTTTTTACGAAAGGATTGATAGCCGACCTGTTCTACGATCAAAGTATAAGTACCTGCATTCAGATTTTGTAACTGATAAAATCCATTGCTATCTGAACTGGTTTGTATATCCGTATTCAATAACCGAATAGTAGCCAGTTCAATCGGACTGCCCGATTGTGTGATTCTTCCTGCTACTGATGCTTGTTGCGCATTCGATGAAAAAGAAAAGAATCCTAAGAAGCATACATACAAAAACTGTCTCACAAAATAACATTTACGCTGTTCGATGTGTAAAAGTATAAAAGTTAGGGCTATCTAACAAAATAAGTTTGTCATTTCAGCTATCTTTGCGTCATGTTATCTACTACGGAAGAGAATTATCTCAAAGCTTTGTTACAGTTAACGCTGGAACAGTCGCCTAAAACCGAAGCCGGTACCAATGAATTGGCGGCACATTTGGGTGTAAAACCGGCTACAGCCAATGATATGCTGAAGAAGCTGAAGGAAAAAAAGCTGATCAATTATGAAAAATATGGAAAGTCCTCTCTAACTGCCCAAGGCCGCAAATTGGCCATCGAAGTGGTTCGTAAACATCGCTTGTGGGAAACCTTCCTATACGAGAAGTTGGGTTTTACCTGGGATGAGGTTCATGAAGTAGCAGAACAATTAGAGCATATTCAAAGTCAGAAACTGATTGATCGATTGGATAAGCTGTTGAATTATCCCAGTTTTGATCCGCATGGCGATATCATTCCAACAGCTGCCGGCGAAATGAAAATGCCGGTAAAGAAAACCTTGAATGAAGAAGAAGTGGGACACAATTGTAAAATGATTGGGGTAAAAGATAATTCAGCGGCTTTTTTACAGTATGTAGATAAGGTAGGCCTGAGTATGCACAATCATATCAAAGTGCTGGCCAGACAAACCTATGATGAATTGATAGAGATTGAAGTGAATGGGAAACAATCCAGTGTTAGTCCGCGTTTTGCAGAGAATATTGTGATTGTGTGTGAGGATTGCGAGAAGAACAATAAAAAGACAGCAAAGAAAAAAGCTTAGTGATTACAGTCGTCGCTATGAGCGTGATTATGCACTCTGCACATGCGATAATTCAAGTAATGTGCTGTAATGATACAAGCTACAGAAGGTATTAATAACCATAGTTCCCATGAATGCCAGATGACTTTGCTGAGTAAAAGAAGAATACCTGCTGTAAAGAAGATCATCGGTATCCAGCTGTGATGGTGTTTTTTTCTGCCATGATACAATGAATAAGTACCTACAGCAAAAGCCAGCGCGATCATGGCATATTCAAACCAGTTATTATCAATAATATTATAGCCAAAAAGCGGGAGGCTACTAATGAATAATGGAAGTAAGGCACAGTGAATAGCACAGGCTACCGATGTGGCAATTCCAAAAGCATCCCAATTGATCTTAAAATTCATGTGGCGACAAAAATACAACTATGCAACAATGTTGCAAAATTAATTTCAATATTTTTTACAGCCCCCCGATTGAACAGAATGGGGTGTAACTTTGTCCTTTAGTATTGATTATGAGTAAGAAGTTAATAGGTTATCTGTTGTTTTTCGCAGTTTTAGTAGCTGCCTTTTATTATTTCCTTTTTAGGGGCACTGATAACTGGAAAGTGAAATTGCCGCAATTGAGTTATGTAAAACCGTTTATGTTTCGTAACCAGGATGGTGTGCCCTTTACTGAAAAAGACATGTTGGGTAAAGTATCCGTGGTAGAATATTTCTTTACGACCTGCAAAGGTATTTGTCCAAAAATGCATGTGGGCATGAAAGGGGTGTATGATGCATATAAAGACAATCCCGACTTTATGATCGTGGCACATACTTGTGATCCTGAAATAGACTCTGTGCCCCGTTTAAAATTCTATGCTGACTCCATGAAGATAGACACCAAGAAATGGGTGTTACTGACGGGTAGAAAAGATAGCTTGTACCAGATGGCCCGTAATTCGTATTTGTTGGATGACCCTAAGAATAACTTTGAGAAGATTGAAGATCAGTTTATCCATACACAGTTTTTTGCATTGGTAGACAAATCAGGAAAAGTGCGTGGGCAGATTTATGATGGACTAAAAGCAGATGAACTGGAGAAATTGAAAAAAGATATCGGCATATTATTGAAGGAGAAAGCAACGGGTAATTTTGTGAATGGTATTTTTACAAATAATCCTAACTAAATCATGCAAGAGCGAATCGTAGATCTGTTGAAGAAAAATCACCTCAGCGTTACAGAAAGCAGGAAAAAAATCCTGCATCATTTTCTGGATGCAAATGGAGCATTGGCGCATGCAGATATTGAAAGCAGAAGTGGTACAGAATTCGACCGCGTAACAATTTACCGTACGCTACAAACTTTTGTGGAAAAAGGTATCATCCATACCATTCCCACGGCCGACAACTCTGTTCGATATGCTTTATGTAAAGATGAGTGTTCAGCAGGTCATCACCACGATGATCATGTTCATTTTATGTGCGATAACTGCGGTACTACTTATTGTTTGGATCATGTAACCGTTCCTAAAGTAGCACTACCCGATGGATTCAAAGCCATCCAAAAAGACCTGGTCGTGAGTGGACTTTGTAATAAATGTTCTCAATAGTATTGCTCTTCTCTGTTTTTCAGTTATCCGCATCATTCGATTAACTTCGTTGAAATCTATTTCATGATTCTTGTTACCGGTGCAACAGGTTTGGTAGGATCACATTTGTTACAGGTATTACTGAACAAAGGGGAGAAAGTTCGTGCGCTGTATCGTTCCATCATTCCAACAATACCCCATGCAGAAAAAGTGGATTGGGTGAAAGGTGATATTCTGGATGTACTCTCCTTAGAAGAAGCCATGCAAGGTGTTCAACAAGTATATCATTGTGCTGCCGTAGTTTCATTTCACCCATCACAAAAAAAGAACCTGCATCATGTGAATGTAGAGGGTACCGCGAATGTGGTAAATGCTGCTTTAGATGCCGGAATTTCCAAGATGGTTTTCATGAGTTCAGTTGCGGCCTTGGGTCGTATACGGGAAGATGTGATGATTGATGAAACCATGAACTGGACACCAGAAACCAGCAACAGTGAATATGGAAAGAGTAAGTACATGGCTGAAATGGAAGTGTGGCGAGGTATTGGCGAGGGATTGAATGCCGTAATTGTAAATCCAGTCATTATTCTGGGTGCCGGTGATTGGAACAGTGGGTCCACAGCTATTTTTAAATCAGCCTATGATGAATTTCCCTGGTATACAGAAGGCATGAGTGGTTTTGTAGATGTACAAGATGTAGTAAAAGCAATGATTGCATTGATGGAAAGTAATATTACTGCACAACGATTTGTGATTAGTGGTGCTAACTTACCCTACCGCTCTGTTTTTACCATGATTGCTCAAGCATTTGGGAAAAAACCTCCATACAAAAAAGTTACTGCATGGATGGCAGCCATTGTTTGGCGTTTGGAAGCCATCAAATCTAAATTCACAGGAAAATCCCCGCTACTAACAAAAGAAACCGCCAAAACAGCCAGAGCGAAAGTCCGTTTCAATAACGAAAAACTATTACAGGCCATTCCCGGATTTCAATATGCAGCTATGGAACAATCCATCGCGCGTATTTGTGAAGAATTGAAATTGAAATACCGTTTACCCTAATCTGTTTGGGTCTTTCCTAAAAATTGGTAACTTGTAATACTTGAAATATGTAGTAGCCATCATATTATCCCTTTCACTGTATGCGCCATCGGTAGCAAAAATATTGGCTTATGCAGAATGTTCGGCGCTGGCAATTTCACAAGCAGATCAAAACTGGTGTGATTGTATGTTGACAGCTGATACAGATACCGACGGCATTCCAGCAACAGAAAAACAAAAAGACATTGCTTTTAAAACAGATTGGAAATATACCACCATCGCATCATACGATCAGACGTATTTAATGGGTTCGTTCCATCAAACCCAAATTGCATTTATTCCTGATGCACTTTTAGATCCTTATCAGAAAGCAGTTTTTCATCCTCCACTTTATTGATTACATATAAAGTCTTGTTATGCTCCTTCCGAAAGGGGCTATTTATTCATTTATGTAATTAATTCAATCAAAATGAAATCATCTTTTTTGGTGATCACTGTGCTGTGCATAGTGATGACTCAACCATATGTTAATGCGCAAACCACCACTGCTTTTGCCAATATAGAAGTTAAAAATAGTAACGGTGAACCTATGTTACTGGGTCATTGTGATGTTTCTTTTTTACAACAAGGGGTTTACAAAAACTGGTACCAGCCGGGTTATGACCATTACATACCCGACTCTTCCACCATTCCATTCCTAACCGAATTATTGAAGGGAAAACAAATCGATATTTTTCTCGGTACTTGGTGTGGAGATAGCAGGAGAGAAGTTCCTCGTATGATGAAAATATTGACGCAAGCAGGTGTTCATCAGCAACAGATCAAACTCATATTTGTCAGCAACGAGTCAAATAGCTATAAGCAAAGTCCACAACATGAAGAAGCCGGAAAAAACATCAAAAGAGTGCCGACACTGATTGTGTATGAAAATGAAAAAGAAATGGGAAGAATTATAGAGTACCCTGTAGTATCACTCGAGAAAGACCTACTATTGATTTTGAGGCGGGAAAACTATGTGCCGAATTATGGTTCGATGAAATGATGTGAATGGTCAGTCGTGAATTGTGAATGGTGAATTGTCAATGATAACGTAAACCATTGACAATTCACCATTCACAATTCACGATTTCCCCTCCATCACCTTCTTCCACAACTCGGGAATTCGTTTAATCCAAACGAGTTCTCGTCTTTTGAGAGAAGCATCTTCTGCAGGGTATCCGAAATAGGTTTTGCCACCTTCCAAGGAAGAGGGAACACCACTTTGTGCCAATACAACCGCATTAGCACCAATGGTCAATGTTTTACTAACACCTACCTGTCCCCATAAGGTGACTCCATCTTCAATAATGGTACCTCCGGCAATACCCACTTGAGCAGCAAACAAACAATTCTTTCCAACCGTCGTATCATGACCAATATGCACCATATTGTCCATGCATGTTCCTTGTCCGATTCTGGTTTCAGCAGTCACGCCTCTATCAATGGTACATCCGGCGCCAATTTCTACATGGTCTTCGATGACTACATTACCGCAACTCTGCATTTTCTTGTACCATACGTCTCTATTTTTTTTCGTGTTGTAATAAAAAGCATCACTTCCTATAGTTGTTCCGGCTTGGATGATCACATGATCTCCAATGATGGTATGGTCTAATATGGTTACGTTGGGATGAATGATACAATGTTTACCGATTTGAACATGATTGCCAATAAAACAGTTGGGCATGATCACAGTTCCTTCACCAATAATAGCAGAATCACTAATAGCTTTTTGTGCCGGAACAAAAGGTCTGAAATGATTGACAATGGTGAGGTATGCTTCGAATGGTTCCGGGGTTACTAAAATTGTTTTACCTGTCGGAATCGTTACTTGATCCGTATTGATAATGATAAAATCTGCAGCACTATTTAAACATTTATCATAGTACTTAGGATGATCTACAAAAACAAGATCGCCTGTTTCTACTTTATGAATTTCATTGATACCGGTTACCAATGCATCATGATTACCGATCAATTCAGCATTGATCAATGATGCGATCCAACCGGCAGAAACAGGTGCGGGAAACTTCATAACAAGGTTTTTTGTTAAAAACAAAGGTACTAAGAGCTATTCACCCTCCATTATTTTAGTTTTTTTTAAGCCCATAAAAACAGGTGAAATGAACCTGTTGATACTGTTTTTATCACTACTTACTTTCTTGTGTCAAATAAATCAGTCCTTATGAAAACCTTTATTCATCAATGTTTCAGCGAAATGATATTTTTAGTGTATTCTTTTTGTCGTACAAAATGCAATGAGAATCAGCGTTGAATAAGGTTCAGGTATTCACAAGGAGGCCTAAAATGTGAATAAAATTGTTTAAAAATTTTTTTGCTTTCGATAAAACTCTTTTTAATATTGTGTAGGGAAATTTATTTCCCAGTACTTACTAACCCATCCATATACAAAGTCTCGCTTCTGCGGGACTTTTGTTTTATATGCATCACTACTTCATCATTTATAAACCTTATCTCGTTCAATCGCAGTTTTCTCCGGTTGATGGGAAAAAAACGCTCGCTGATTTTTTTGATGTACCTAAAGATGTATATCCTGTTGGCAGACTAGATCATGATAGTGAAGGACTCCTGATTCTTACCAATGATAAACAACTCAATCATCGTTTACTGCATCCTTCGTTTCAACATGAAAGAGAATATTGGGTTCAGGTAGATGGTGCGATTACCGGTGTTGCCATTCAACAATTACAAAATGGTGTAACGATTTCAATCGATGGGAAAAAACATCAGACTTTACCGTATAAGGTTTCTGTTTTTGAAAATGAACCATCTGTTCCTGTTCGAAATCCGCCAATACGTTTCCGTAAAGAAATTCCGGCACCATGGATTCGCATGGTATTGAAAGAAGGTAAAAACAGACAAGTAAGAAGAATGACCGCACAGGTGGGGTTCCCTACAGTAAGATTGATTCGTTACCGAATAGAAAATATTACGATTGATGGTTTACAACCCGGTGACTTGGTCAGCATGACTCGTAAACAACTATACCAACAACTTTTCCATGAATAAATACCGGCATTTGTTGAACGATGGTTATAGTCGCCCTGAACTTCTGGGATTAAGCCATTGAATGCTGGTTACAAAAGACGCGGAGGGTTTATACCAACAATTTGGCTGGGAGCCGATTCCCAAAGCGGTGATGGGGCGGTTGATGCAAATACATCAGCCCAATATTTACCAAACAAGGAAAGCTTCCGCTCAAAACAGCAATAATCAGTAACAGAGTAGCAATTCTTCCCCGCTAACCGTTAATTTTGCTGCTCTTCACAATTGAGTATATATGAGTCAAGCACATTTATCTGAGCAGGAACTGGTTCGTCGTGAGAAACTGACCAAATTACAAGAAGCAGGGATCGATCCATTCCCGGCTCCATCATATCCCGTAAGTCACTATTCAATCGATATCAAGGAGCAGTTCAAAGAAGAAAATAAGGAAGCCTTTACCAATGTCTGTGTTGCAGGAAGGGTGATGAGTATCAATGATAAGGGAAAAGTGTTTTTTATCAAGATCCAGGATAGTAAAGGCATCATCCAATTGTATGTAAAGCGCGATGATATTTGTCCGGATGAAGACAAATCCTTTTGGGATACGGTTGTAAAGCATGGATTAGACCTAGGAGACATTATTGGTGTGACCGGATTTGTATTCATTACCAAAACAGGGGAGACTTCCATTCATGCGCAAACGTTTACCTTACTCACCAAATCTTTAAAGCCACTTCCTGTAGTAAAGAGAGATGAGGAAGGAAATGTTTTCGATGCAGTTACTGATCCGGAATTCCGTTACCGTCAACGATATGCAGATCTCATTATTAACCCGGATGTAAAAGAAACCTTTGTTAAACGAACCAAGCTTATCAATACCATCCGTGATTTTTTAAATGAGCAAGGAGCATTGGAAGTAGACACACCGGTATTACAAGCTATTCCGGGAGGTGCAGCTGCGCGCCCGTTTATTACGCATCATAATGCATTGGACGTTCCTTTTTATTTGAGAATTGCAAATGAATTATACCTCAAGAGATTGATTGTGGGCGGATTTGATTGGGTGTATGAGTTTAGTCGAAATTTCCGAAATGAAGGAATGGATAGAACCCATAATCCGGAATTTACGGTACTGGAGTGGTATACTGCTTACAAAGATTATTTCTGGATGATGGAAACCACAGAGCAGTTGTTTGAAAGAATCGCTATTGCTTTACATGGCACTACAGATGTGCCTTTGGGAGATAAGATCATCAGTTTTAAAGCGCCATTCAAACGAATCAGTATTCATGATGCCATTAAAGAGAATACCGGTATTGATGTGAGTGCCATGGATGAAGCGGGTTTGCGTGAAGTATGTAAACAATTGAAGATTGATGTTCCGGGCAATATTGGAAAAGGAAAACTTATTGATGAAATATTTGGTGCCACCAGTGAGCACACTTTTATTCAACCGACTTTTATCATCGATTATCCGGTAGAGATGAGTCCGCTTACCAAAAAGCATAGAAGCAAAGCCGGACTGGTAGAACGATTTGAGTTGATGGTAAACGGGAAAGAAATTGCCAACTCATACACAGAATTGAATGACCCCATTGATCAGCGTGAACGTTTTGAAGAGCAGTTGAAATTGATGGAGCGAGGTGATGATGAAGCGATGTTCATTGATCATGACTTTTTGCGTGCTTTGGAATATGGTATGCCACCAACAGCAGGTATTGGTATCGGTATCGATCGTTTGTGTATGATGATGACCAATCAGCCTTCTATACAGGATGTGTTATTATTCCCACAAATGAGACCTGAGCGTGTACAGGATGTACAAGAAGGTTAGTAATTCCTAATAGGAATTTGAAGCTTCAATTGATTTAAGAAATCGGCAGCAGCATCTATATTTTTAAAAGGTATCAATATATCATTACGGACCCCATATGTGGGTCCTTTTTTTTGTTGTACATACGTTGTGGCAAAGAAGAAATTTTGTTTTTGCGACAACCGAACTTTGATTATTGAAGGATCTGCTATCAATGCTTCAATACAAGAAGTATCCATGTCAGATAACCTTGCCCACAATGTCAAGAATTCATTTACCTGTTGATTTCCGGGCTCGGATATTTCCTTCCAAAACCAGACATACCCTTTTTTTTGATCAATGGAATAATAGGTCTTAGTAGTAATGTTATCTGTTTCTACGGAACTGGCTAATTGACCATTAATGGTATATCTAAAACTGCCGCATCTGCCATTGTATTGCGCAGGGGCATGCATAGTCAAGACGACCAACAGGGCGGTAAGCAGGGTAATAGTTCGCATAAGGGGGTATGTAATAATACCCAGTTTTGATCAGACTTAATAGCGAATCACATTAAAATCTGAATAAACTTACACAAACAGGTCATTGTACAGCATTCCGCCCGGTACAACTGCGTATTTATCCAAATCCGTAATACCTTCAGCAGCCAGCACCTGTTCATCGATAAAAGTATTGCCACTACACTGATCAGCTGTTTTTTGAAGGATATAATAAACAGAATCTGCAATGATCTCGGGGGTGCGACTCATTTTTGCCAAAGCTTCCCCTCCCAGCAGATTACGAACAGCTGCCGTATCAATCGTAGTTCTGGGCCATAGCGCATTGGAAGCGATACCCATCCCTTTGAATTCAGCAGCCCAGCCCAAAGCCAACATACTCATATTGTATTTGGTGAGCGTATAGGCAATATGTCCACCCATCCATTTAGGTTCCAAGCTAATGGGTGGTGATAAGGTAATGATATGTGGATTTTTACCTTTTTTGAGCCATGGTAAACAGTTTTTGACAACCAGAAAAGTACCTCTGACATTGATGCTGTGCATCAAATCAAAGCGTTTGGTATCTGTTTGTTCTGTGGGTGTTAATTGAATCGCCGAAGCATTGTTGATCACAACATCAATACCCCCAAACTTTGCTACTGCTTTTTCAACAGCAGCCTGAATTTGATCCTCATGACGAATATCTACCTGCACGGCCAATGCTTTACCACCGGCTTTTTCAATTTCTTCAGCGGCTGAAAAAATGGTGCCACCAAGTCTGGGGTCTTCTTCTACACTTTTGGCAGCAACAACAATGTTGGCTTTTTCTTTGGCTAAACGCAGGGCAATAGCTTTACCGATACCTCTGCTGGCGCCGGTAATAAAAACGGTTCTGTTCTCAAATGACATAGTGTAGTTTGTTGCTGAACCTTAAATTTCAGGAAAACTGTCTTACCAACCTAAGAATTCTTTGATGAGCTGTTCTGTTTGGGTACAGGCTTTATCCAATTCGTCATTCACTACAATATGATGAAAATGATGATTGAATGACAACTCATAACTGGCTTTGCTTACACGTGTGGCAATACTTTCAGGCGTTTCCGTTCCCCTGCTTTCCAGCCTTCTTTTCAGCTCTTCTACAGATGGGGGTTGAATAAAAATCGACAAACATTTTCCGGGGAACTCACCTTGTACATGGATCGCACCTTTCACATCAATATCTAAAACCGGCACACGATTTTCGTTCCATATGCGTTCCAGTTCTGCTTTGAGAGTGCCATAATACTTTCCCTCATACACCATTTCCCATTCAATGAATGCGTGTTCGTTGATCTTGGACTGAAATGCCTCTACCGATAAGAAATAGTATTCAACACCATCTTGCTCTTTCCCTCGTGGAGAACGTGTGGTAGCGGAGATAGAAAAACAAAGTTGAGGATATTTCTTCAACAGATAATGCGTAATCGATGTCTTACCCGATCCCGATGGAGCTGTAATAATGATGATCTTACCTTTGTTTTCCTGCATGCGCAAAGAAACAGAATTTTAAGAAGGCTTAATCCTTCCAGACCGTTTTTTCTGATAGTACAATATTTCTTTTGGCAGGGGGACTGGGTTCGTCGGAATATCCGAGATAGATCAGACCCATCATCTGATCATGTTCTTCCAGTCCTAGTAATTGTTTCATGCTGTTATGATAAGTCATGCCTCCGGTACTCCAAAGTGCAGCAATCCCCTGTTCCTGCGCACCCAATAAAATATGTTCAATAGCAGCAGCAGTAGCAGCGATCTCTTCTATGAGGGGAATTTTTTGACTTGCCTGTCTTTTCATGTACACCGCAATGACATGCGAAGCTTTTTCAGCATTTTGAATGATGTTCTGATACTTGGCATTGGTGAAACTTCCTTCAGGTGTATAATTTTTATATAAATCAGCATGTTGCTGTGAAAACCGGGCTAAACCATCTCCACTAAAAATAATAAAACGCCAAGGTTCTGTTCTGCCATGTGTAGGTGCCCAGTCAGCCAGTATTAACAGTTGTTGAATGATAGATGGATTTATTTTTTTGCCATTCATCAAAGAAGGCTTTACACTTCTTCTTTCGCGAATAATTTTTTCGAGTGTACTCATGTTGCAAAATTAGCGGTACAGTATCGAACAATTTCGTTGAATGAGTAAAATGTTTTATATTGAATGTCATTTCTTTTGATCCGCAGGTTTTGTTTTAAATTTTATAGCAACGATTGTAATGACGATAAAAGAATTTCAATCTGTTTTTGATAACCTGCCCGGGATGTATCTTTTATTGCAACCCGATGCCCCTGTTTATACCATCATATCTGCCAATAAAGCCTATTTACAAGCAACATTTACCCAGAAAGAGCATATCGTAGGGAAACCGGTCTTTACAGTTTTTCCCGATACACCGGGTATTGATACAAAAGAAAGTAAACAGTTGCTATTAAATCTATTTGACGAAGCTATTCGCTTGAAGCAAACCAATCAGGTGAATGAATTGCGATATGATATTCCTTTAAATGATGGCACGAATAATTTTTTAGAACGATACTGGAGAGTCGTTAATACGCCCGTATTAGATGATGCCGGCAATGTGATTCAAATCATCAATTCTGTAGAAGATATTTCTGATCGGGTATTTAAGCAAAGAACATTGGATGAGAACATTGAAAAAACAAGGTTACTCATGTCCAATGTGCTGACCAGTATCTCTGATGGCTTCGTAGCATTAGATGTTAATTGGAATTATACCTATGTAAATGAACGAGGCGCGGCACTACTCAATGGACGTAAGCCGGAAGATCTGATTGGAAAACATGTCTGGACCTTATTTCCGGAAGGGGTTGGACAGCCTTTTTACTGGAATTATCATAAAGTAATGACAGAAAGGGAACCGATTGTTATACAAGAGTATTATCCTCCCTGGAATCGATGGTTTGAAAACCGAATTTATCCTTCTCCGGATGGTGGGATCACTATTTTTTATACGGATATCACAGATACTAAAAAAGCACAAGAGCGTTATCGTCAACTGTTTTATGATAATCCCATGCCCATGTGGATCTATGACGAACATTCATTCCAATTTTTGGAAGTGAATGATACTGCTGTAGGACATTATGGGTATAGTCGGGAAGAGTTTTTGAATATGACGATTAGGGATATCAGACCGGTTGAAGATCTCGCAAAACTTGACCAATCCACCAAAACAAGAAAAGGGGATATTTTAACACACAAAGGTATTTGGCGACACTATAAAAAAGATAGAACCCTCATTGATGTAGAAGTAACCGCGCATCATGTCGATTTCAATAATCGACCATGTGTATTGGTGTTAATCAATGATATTACAGAGCAGTTGAAAAGTGAAACTGCACTTAGAAATGCGTTTAAAGAAGTATCAGATTATAAGTTTGCTTTAGATCAATCTAGCATTGTAGCTATTACAGATCAAAAAGGGATCATTCATTTTGCCAATGATAATTTCTGTAAAATATCAGGGTATAGTCGTGAAGAATTGATTGGGCAAGATCATCGTCTCATCAATTCAGGATACCATACTAAAGAGTTCTTAAGAGATTTATGGGTAACCATTGCTCATGGAAAAGTATGGCGTGGAGAGTTGAAGAATAAGACCAAATCAGGAAGGTATTATTGGGTAGATACTACGATCGTTCCATTTCTAAATGAAGAAGGTAAGCCCTATCAATATGTTGCTATTCGAACAGATATTACCAAAAAGAAAGAAGAAGAAGAGCGACTCAGATTAATGGATATGGTGATTACCAATACCAACGATGCTATTTTAATTACTGAGGCTGAACCCATTGAAGGGGAAGGACCTAGAATCCTTTATGTCAATGATGCTTTTACACGAATGACAGGATATACAGCAGAAGAAGTAATTGGTAAAACACCGAGAATATTGCAAGGTCCGGATACCGATAAAAATGAGGTAGCTCGTTTAAAAGATGCTTTAAAAAATTGGCAGCCTTGCGACATAGAAGTATTGAACTATAAAAAAAATGGAGAACCTTTTTGGAACAATTTTACAGTTGCGCCGGTTGCCAATGAATCAGGCTGGTATACCCATTGGGTAGCTATTGAAAGAGATGTAAGTGAAAGAAGAAAGACAGATGCTTTAATGCGTGATAGTGAGGAGAAGAGAAGGCTGATCATGAATGCGGCATTGGATGCCATTATTTGTATTGATACCGAAGGCATGGTTACTTTCTGGAATCCTCAGGCAGAAGAAATATTCGGTTGGAAACAGGAAGAAGTAATGGGTAGAAGATTGTCTTCTATCATTATTCCTGAGCCATATCGACAGATGCATGATCATGGAATGGAACAATATAAGGTAACGGGAAAAGGTCCGGCATTGAATGTTTTACTCGAGCTGAATGCCATTAACCGAGAAGGAACCATGTTTCCGATAGAACTAACTGTATTGCCCATTAAACAGGAAAGTGAAGAATTCTTTTGTGCCTTCATCAGAGATATTTCAGAACGAAAAAAATCTGAAACGCTGATCAGAAGAACGAATGAACGTTATGAATTGGTTGCCAAAGCTACCAGCGATGCTATTTGGGATTGGGATATGCGTACACATGTTGTAGTACGTTCGGGCGATGGTTTACAAAAACTATTTGGATACAGTACAGAGGAAGCTTCCCGTGATAATGATTTTTGGCGCAAGCATGTACATCCGGAAGATTTAGATAGAGTAGTTGAAAAAAGAAGAAAGCTGCTGGAAGAAACAAAAGATCAATTTTGGGAAGATGAATATCGGTTTGAAAAAAGTGACGGCTCTTTTGCGTTTGTGTATGACAGGGGTTATGTGATCAGGAACAAAGAAGGTAAAGCTGTTCGTATGATTGGTTCTACACAAGACATTACTGCATTAAAACAATCAGAACAACAATTGCAGGAGTTAAACCAGGTATTGGAAAAACGGGCTGCTGAACTCATGACATCTAATAGAGAATTGGAGCGCTTTGCCTATGTAGCGTCACATGATTTACAGGAGCCTTTGAGGATGGTTAGTAGTTTCTTACAACTGTTAGATCGCCAATATTCAGCGGGGCTTGACGAAAAAGCCAGAGAGTATATCAATTTTGCGGTAGGTGGGGCAGAGAGAATGAAGCGTTTGATATTGGATTTACTCACTTATTCAAGAGTGGGAACCGTAAATGAGCCATTTCAGTTGGTGGATATGAATGCATTGGTAAAGAATGTAGTACAAATATTTGAGTCGAGGTTTGAAAAAGAACAGGTAACTTTAAAAATCGATCATTTACCTACCATTCAAGGAAATACAACACAATTACAGCAATTGATGCAAAACCTGATTGGTAATGCACTGAAATATAAAAGCGACAAACCCCCGGTCGTTGAAGTTGGATGTACAGAAGAAGCCAATAGATTTATCTTCTTTGTTAAGGACAATGGAATAGGCATCAATCCAAGGTACTTTGAAAAGATCTTTGTGGTTTTCCAACGTTTACATCCGATTGATAATTATTCCGGTACTGGAATTGGGTTGGCCATCTGTAAAAAGATCATCGAAAGGCATCACGGTGAAATATGGGTAAGTTCTGAAGAAGGAAAAGGAAGTACTTTTTATTTCAGCTTACCCAAAATATCTATCAATTAAACCAAAAAATATGTCTGCATTTGAAGACTTGGAGATATTACTCGTTGAAGACAACGAAGGAGATATCCGATTGACCATTGAGGCTTTTAAAGAAGCCAAGATCAGGAATCACATTCGTGTAGTGCGAGATGGAGAAGAAGCATTGGCCTATTTGAAAAAAGAAGCAGCATATGCAGATGTGCAGACACCGGATATCATTTTACTGGACATCAATTTGCCCAAGGTAGATGGTAAAGAAGTGTTACATGAATTGAAAAATAATCCGATATTAAAGAGCATTCCTGTCATTATGCTCACTACTTCATCTGCAGAATCGGATGTGCAAGAGTCTTATTTGAATCATGCCAACAGTTATGTCATCAAACCGGTTGATTTGGATAAGTTTATGGAAGTGATACGCAGCATTGAAGAATATTGGATATCGATTGTAAAACTGCCTTCACGCTAAGTAGCGTTATACAATTCTTCGAATATCCGCACCAATATTTCTTAATCTTTCATCAATTTTCTGATAGCCCCTGTCGATCTGTTCAATATTTTGAATGGTACTCTTACCTTCTGCACTTAATGCAGCAATGAGTAGGGCTTGTCCGGCACGTATATCCGGACTACTCATAGTAATACCTCTTAAATTATTTTTTCTGCCCAATCCAATTACAGTTGCGCGATGTGGATCACAAAGAATGATCTGTGCACCCATATCAATCAATTTATCGACGAAGAACAATCTGCTCTCAAACATTTTCTGGTGTACCAACACACTACCTCTTGCTTGTGTGGCTACCACCAAAACGATACTCAACAGATCAGGCGTAAAACCCGGCCAGGGATGGTCTGAAATGGTGAGGATACCACCATCGAGATACGTTTGTATTTCATATACATCCTGCTGAGGTACATGAATATCATCTCCTTGAATATCTAAAGCAATTCCAAGTTGTCTGAATTTTTCAGGAATGATTCCTAAATGATTAACACCTGCATTTTTAATGGTGAGCTCACTTTGTGTCATGGCGGCCAAACCAATAAAACTGCCGATCTCAATCATATCGGGTAGCATGCGATGTGTAGTCCCATTTAATTTAGTGACTCCTTCAATGATTAATAAATTACTTCCAATACCACTGATCTTGGCGCCCATCCGATTGAGCATAGCACACAATTGTTGAAGATATGGCTCACAAGCAGCATTGTAAATTTGTGTAGTACCTTCAGCAAGAACAGCTGCCATAACAATATTTGCAGTGCCGGTAACAGAAGGCTCATCCAATAACATATAAGTGCCACGTAAAGATGGAGCTGTTAATTTGAAGCAACTATTGTCTTCATCAAATTCAAATTGGGCTCCCAGTTTTTCAAATCCAATGATATGGGTGTCCAATCTTCTTCTTCCAATTTTGTCACCACCGGGCTTGGGTATATAGGCTTTTTTGAAACGCGCTAGCATCGGTCCTGCCAACATCACACTACCTCTTAATCTTCCTCCTTTTTTTCTGAATTCTGCTGAAGATAAATAATCAATATTCACATCATCGGCGCGAAAGCTATACGTATCATCGTTGATACGAGTAGTTTTTACGCCCATATCACTCAGTAGTTCTATAAGCAGATTCACATCTAAAATATCCGGAATATTGGAAATGATCATCTCTCCATCAGTTAATAGAACAGCAGAAAGAATTTGTAATGCTTCATTCTTAGCACCCTGTGGAATGATCTCACCTTGTAAACGATTACCACCACGAACTTCAAAGGAACTCATACAATTAGTTTGATTACTTGTTGATACGAATGTAATAAAACGCCGCCGTGATTTTTTTTATTGTCTGTAGGATGGTCATAAAAAAAGTCCACCAAGTGGACTTTCTCTATATCAGAAGACCTGATTAGTATCTTTTTTTGAATTGTCCACCACCACTGTTATTGCGGTTATTATTGTTTCTGCCACCACCAACATTATTACGGTTGTTGTTGTTTCTACCACCGCTGTTATTGCGTCCACCGCCACCATTGTTGCGATTGTTGCGTCCGCCAAAATTTTGCTGCCAGCGACCACCTCGTCCACCACCACCACTACCATATTCATCGCGTTCAAAATTCTGATTGCGGTGTTTGATGTAAGGGGTGTTGCTGAATTCCAGTTCACCGCCGGTGATACTGTTGAGTTCAGTTCTAATGGCATCATCATGCACCAACTCTTTATGCCAGTTGCTATATGCCAGTTTCATATAATAAGCAATGGCATGCGCAAAACCTGCTTTCTTCTCCGGATCTTCTTCTTTCAAAGCTTTATCAATCACCACTTCCAGGTTCTTACCCAAGTGTGCATATTTAGGATGCCTCTTAGGATAAGGTAATGGATCGGGTTTCAGTTTATAGGTTTCCTTGGTAGGAATAGGGTACGGACTATCCACATCCAGTTTAAAATCACTGATAAAAAAGAGATGATCCCATAATTTATGTCTGAAATCTTCCACATTCTTCAGGTGTGGATTTAAAAAGCCCATCAATTCTATAACAGCCTGTGTCTGTTGCTGTCTTTTGTCGCGGTCTTCAATGGTCAGTAAATAGTCCACCATTTTATGTACATGACGACCATATTCACGCATTCCCAGATAACTTCTCGAAGTATTATATTCCATGTAACGATAATAAGTAAGAGAACAAATGTAAGTAATTAGGGCTTTTCAGGATGTATTTTAACGTTAATGCCTTCAACAAATCATTTTTTCATCACTCCCCTGCGCTGTTTATCTTCGCAATATGGAACAGATTGTGCAACAAATTGAGCAATACAAACAGGAAATGCAGGCTTTTGAAGCTACCACCCCCGATCAGGTAGAAGCGTTTCGCATCAAGTACCTCGGAACCAAGGGCTTAGTAAAGACTGTTATGGGGGAGATGAAAAATGTGCCGAATGAACAAAAAAAGGCGTTTGGACAAATACTCAATGAGTTCAAGGAGTTTGCGGAAGCGAGGTATACTTCACTAAAAGAACAAACCGGAGATATAGCTGCAGGTGGTGATCAGCAAAGAGATATTTCTTTACCCGGAGAAGTCTTTCCTGTGGGTACCAGACATCCATTGAATATTGTTCGCAATCAGATCGTCTCCATTTTTGGTCGTTTGGGATTTGCGGTGGCGGAAGGTCCGGAGATTGAAGACGACTGGCATAATTTCGGAGCCATGAATCTTCCTGAAGATCATCCGGCGCGTGATATGCAGGATACTTTTTATATCAGTCAGAATCCTGATTGGTTATTGCGTACACATACCAGCAGTGTACAGGCACGCGTGATGGAAACACAAAAACCACCGATCCGTGTGATTTGTCCGGGTCGTGTGTATCGAAATGAAACCATCAGTGCAAGAGCACATTGCTTTTTCCATCAGGTAGAAGGTTTATACATCGATGAAAATGTAAGCTTTGCTGATTTGAAACAAACCTTATACTTCTTTGTACAAGAACTATTTGGTAAACATGTCAAAGTGCGTTTCAGACCCAGTTATTTCCCCTTTACGGAACCCAGTGCTGAAATGGATATCAGCTGTCAGATCTGCGGTGGTGATGGTTGTAATATCTGTAAACATACAGGATGGGTAGAGATATTGGGTAGTGGTATGGTGCATCCGAAAGTGCTGGAAAACTTTGGAATCGATTCCAATAAATACACCGGCTTCGCCTTTGGTATGGGGATTGAAAGAATCACACAATTAAAATACCAGGTAAACGACCTGCGTCTCTATTCACAGAATGATGTAAGGTTTTTGAAACAGTTTACAGGGGCGGTGTAGGGTAGCTGATGGCAAATAGGCGATAGCTAATAGTTGATTGCCTATGGGTCAATTGTTTTAGGTAGTATTATAAAAATTTGATTCGTGGTTTTTAGTAATCTCTTTTTTGTCTCTTGATCTATTTTATTAAGGTTATAAAATCCTTACTAACTATCTGCCATGATCCATATGCTATAACCCATCTGCTATGATCCACTCCACAAAAGGCATAGTACTGCGAACGGTTAAGTATGGTGATACGAGTGTCATCACAACTGTGTATACGGAGTTGTTTGGCATACAGAGTTATTTGGTGAAAGGGGTTCGGCAGTCTACCAAAACTTCAGCAGGTAAAGCCGGATATTTCCAGCCTTCTGCATTGTTGGATATGGAAGTGTATCACAATGAGTTGAAGCAATTACAATTTGTGAAAGAATATCGGTGGAGTTATTTGTATGAGCATGTGTTGTCGGATGTGGTGAAACATTCTGTGGCCATGTACATGATTGAATTGGTACAACACAGTTTGAAACAACCGGAAGCCAATCCTGAATTGTTTTATTTGATTGAGGACAGTTTAAAGCAGCTTGATAAAGGCAATGAAACTTTAACGGCAAATCTACCTTTGTATTTTGTATTGCATCTTGCATCGGAATTGGGTTTTCGTCCACAAGGAAAATTTGGTAAGGATACGGCAGTATTGGATTTGCAGGAGGGGGTTTTTGTAAAAACATTTCCTTCACACCCCTATTTTTTAGATGGACAAATGGCCGAATTGACTTCGCAATTAATAGATCTCTCTTTTTACAATGAACTTGAAAATCTGAAGCTGAATCGCTCTACTCGAAGGGCTTTATTAGAATCATATCAAAACTATATGGCATTGCATATTGCCGATTTTGGGGAGTTGAGAACACTGGCTATTCTTCAGGAGATATTGAGTTAGTTGTCTTATAATATTCGTTGAACAGAAGTATCAGCAGTAATCTTATCTGCAATATCCTTCAATAACAAAACACCCGGTTTTTTTCCTTTTTCAAAACTGCCTAACTCTTTTTCCATTCCTAATGCTGTAGCACCATTGTCTGTAGCGGCTTTTAGCAAAAGTGAAAGTGAAAGATGGGGGAAATATTGATGCAGGGTTTTCAATTCATCCAGAATGCTCAATTGATGATTACTGGCTAGACTATCGGTTCCGATGACCCATGTGATATCATTTTTTACAAAAAGGTCAACGGGTGGTAATGTTTGTTCGATATATAAGTTGGCATTCGGACATAAACAAAAAGATACCGGTGTTTGCGATGATCGAATAAAATCAATATCGGATTGTTCAGTAAAACTATTGTGTACCAAGAGTACCTGTTTTGCTGATTCAAGATATTTGAAAATTGAGGGAAGACTGTTTTTACCCGTAGCAGTGAATGAAGGGTTGCTAATTTGCATAAGTTGATACAGTCTTTTAAAATCACCACTATCAGTTTTGAATAATTCATTTTCTGCCGCTGATTCCTGATTGTGAATCGTGATGATTTGATCTGTGAAGTAAGGTTGCATTGCTTGCCACAAATCAGTAGAAACAGAATAGGGAGCATGCGGTGAAACACTGGACTGGTCAGGAAATACGGTATGAAACTCTTTGAAATAACCCAGTGATTTCTGCATCCTGATTGCTGCGATGAAAGGATTCCAACCACTGATCTCAATAAAATGATGGTATTGTAACCGATGTAATTTTTTTTGTGAGAGTGTATGGGTGTTGTTGCAAATATCTCCTACTGCTACAATACCTGCGTTTAGCATATCATCTTCTGCTTTGCTGATAGCAGCCAGTATTTCTTCATCAGGGAAATGTCTTTGTTGAACCACCTGTAAAACAAAATCTACCAAACCTGTTTTTTCAGGAATACATCCTTTTAGATGACTTAGCTCTAAATGGCAGTGCGCATTGATAAAACCCGGACAAAGTAAACCTTCTAATGTTTGTACATCTTCTCCTGCCTCTTCTTTACGAACAACGGCTTCAATAGTACCTGAGGTATCAGTAATGAGTACAACATCTTCATCCAGCATTTCTTTGCCGGTGAAAATTTGTGTAGCCTTGAATTTATGGTACGCCATGTTATGATAACGAAGTTATTATATAAGTAGTTCTGCTATCACAATAGTTTAGTAACTTGAAAACAGCAAATACAAAAGTCAAAATTATGTCAGCACACATGGATGATTATCTCGCGCCACATTATATCAATAGAAGTAATTGGCTACGTGCGGCAGTGTTAGGAGCGAATGATGGTATACTATCCACGGCAAGTATTGCCATTGGTGTGGCTTCCGCCAGTGTTACGAGAGACCCGATCGTGTTGGCAACAGTAGCGGGATTGGTGGCAGGTGCTTTATCGATGGCAGCGGGTGAATATGTTTCGGTGAGTTCACAAACTGATGTGGAGAAGGCGGATATTCTTCGCGAAAAGCAGGAATTAGAAGAAATGCCGGAGCTCGAATTGGAAAGACTGGCAGAGATCTATGAACAAAGAGGTTTGAAAAAAGAAACAGCGATGTTAGTGGCCAAAGAGCTAACAGAGCATGACGCATTGGGTGCACATTTAAGAGATGAATTGGGATTGAATGAAATCAGTCAGGCCAATCCTATTCAAGCTGCGTTGGCATCCGGTGCGGCTTTTACTGCAGGGGGTGTATTACCACTGCTGGCTACATTGTTTCTACCCTTGGAATCATTGCGGTATACTTTGTATGGATCTGCTATTATTTTTCTCATCATTCTCGGAGCGTTGGCAGCTAAGACTGGTGGGTCGGGAGTACTGAAAGCTATTATAAGGGTTACATTCTGGGGAACCATTGCGATGGGATTATCAGCATTCGTTGGATATTTATTTGGGGTGAATGTTTGATACGCGTTGAATTATTTTTTTGTTAGTGATACGGTTAATGGTAGTGGCTTTATTGATTCATTCATATCTTACTATAAAAATATGGCTATGTTAGTACGCTCTTTTTTTGGATTGTTATTAGTATTGTTTTGTACAACAGTATTAACTGCACAAGATGTTATCAAACTCTATGAAGGCAAAGCCCCCGGTTCAGAAAGTTGGACATGGTCTGAAGCTTATATAGAAAAGACTGCATGGAATACACCGGTAGTTTTTAATGTATCAGACCCCACGCTTACAGTGATCAAACCCGAAGCGGGAAAAGCCAATGGAACAGCAGTAGTGATTTGTCCGGGTGGAGGATTCTTTGCGTTGTCTATCGAAAACGAAGGATTGGGTGTTGCAAGATGGCTGGCTACAAAAGGCGTTACCTGTTTTGTTTTAAAATACAGATTGGCAAAAGCATCCGGCGATGATCCGATCAAAGATTTCAATGCCTCATTTGGTGATAAGGATTTACAGGCCAAACAAACGGCATCTATTCCTATGGCCATTGCAGATGGGAAGCAGGCAATAGCTTATGTCAGAAAAAATGCAGCACAATTGGGTGTTGACCCTAATAAAATAGGCATCATGGGTTTTTCAGCGGGTGGAACAGTAGCGGGCTCAGCCGGTTTTGGCTATACCGCAGAAAACAAACCCGATTTTGTAGCGCCCATTTATGCTTTTCTGCCTCCTGAAATGCAGGGAGCGGTGGCAGCAGATGCTCCACCCATGTTTATTGCCGTAGCATCTGATGACCAAATTGGTCTGCAAACGCATAGTGTGGCATTGTACACCAAATGGAACAATGCCAAAAAATCCGCTGAATTGCATGTATACAATAAAGGCGGACATGGTTTTGGTATCCGCAAGCAGCAACAGCCTTCTGATGCTTGGGCTGAACAGTTTGCTGTATGGATGGAGTATCAGGGGCTTTTGAAAAAATAGCAGTGTAAGCGACAAGTAGCAAGCCACAGGCTACAAGTATTTAGTCTGAAATGGGATAGCGTGCTGTTATATTAAGCCACAGATTCACAGATTATGGTTGCGTAATCTGTGGATCTGTGGCTTATTTTTTCATCAATAGAAATTTTCAACCAAATTTTTTATTGAAAATCAATTGATTACAAAGGTTCGATTAAAAATACATTCCAATTTCTTTGGAAAATCATCTATATCAGGCCTACCTTTGCCGTCCCAAATTCTGGGATCATTATAAGTCCGGTGGGATAGCGCCGGGTTCACTTAAAAAGAAATATTATGAGTAAACTTCATTTCACTACGAAGCATGCGAATGCGGCTACCGTACAGCACAACTGGTACGTTGTGGACGGTACTAATCAAACCGTAGGACGTATTGCCTCTAAGATTGCTTCTGTTCTTCGTGGTAAGAACAAAGCTTATTACACACCGCACGTTGATTGTGGTGACTACGTAATTGTTATCAATGCTGAGAAAGTTGTTTTCACGGGTAACAAATTCGAAGACAAACAATACATCAATTTCTCTGGTTACCCAGGTGGTAAAAAAGAAGAAGCAGCGCAAGATTTGATCAAGCGTCGTCCGGAAGTAATTATGGAGAGAGCTGTAAAAGGTATGCTCCCTAAGAATCGTCTGGGTCGTAAAATGATCAAGAAATTGTTTGTGTATGCAGGTAGTGCACATCCGCACACTGCTCAACAGCCTAAAGAACTGAAGTTCTAATCAACAACAAATTAGCTAATTACAAATTCCTGATAAATGGAAAAACAAAAAAACGCAGTTGGTCGCCGTAAAGAAGCTGTTACCCGTGTATTCATTAGCAAGGGTGATGGTAAGATCACTGTAAACGATAAAGATTATAAAGAATATTTTCCGCTGGTATACCTGCAGAATCAGGTAGAAGCTCCTTTGAAAACTGCAGAAGTACTGGGTAAGTATGATGTGGTGATCAATGCACAAGGTGGTGGTTTGAAAGGCCAGGCCGAAGCTGCCAAACTGGGTATTGCTCGTGCATTGTTAGAGATCAGTGCTGATTTCCGTCCTTCACTGAAGGCTGCCGGACAACTGAAGCGTGATCCACGTGGTGTTGAACGTAAGAAATTCGGTCACAAGAAAGCACGTAGAAGCTACCAGTTCAGTAAGCGTTAATTGGAGAGAAGCTACAGGCTTCAAGCTACAAGTTACAAGCGAAATGCTGCTTGCGGCTTGAGGCTTGCAGCCTGAAGCTGATAAATAATTTTAAAAATTTACAACAATCATACAAGATGGAAAATAACACTTCATTACAGCAACAACTTCTGGAGGCCGGCGTACACTTTGGTCACCTGAAAAAGAAGTGGAATCCCAAGATGTTGCCTTACATCTTTGCTGAGAAGAAAGGTATTCACATCATTGATCTGAATAAAACTGTTGATCACCTGCAGGAAGCTGCAGCGGCTGTGAAGCAGATCGCTAAAAGCGGTAAGAAGATCATGTTTGTGGCCACCAAAAAACAAGCGAAAGAAATCGTGAGTGAATGCGCTAAGCGTGTGAACATGCCTTTCGCTACAGAACGTTGGCTGGGTGGTATGTTGACCAACTTCAACACCGTTCGTAAGAGCGTGAAGAAAATGCAGAGCATCGAAAAAATGCTGGCTGATGGCAGTGCTGAAAGCCTTACCAAAAAAGAAAGATTGACATTGAGTCGCGATAAAGACAAGATGGAGAAAGTATTGGGTGGTATCGCGCAGTTGGGTCGTCTTCCGGCAGCATTGTTCCTGGTTGATATCGGACATGAGCATATCGCATTAGCTGAAGCTAAGCGTTTAGGTATTACCACTTTTGGTATGGTTGATACCAACTGTGATCCTAATAAAGTTGATTTCGCTATTCCTGCGAATGATGATGCTACCAAATCTATTGCAATCATCACTAACTATATCGTAGCTGCTATCGCTGAAGGTCTGGCTGAACGTCAGGCTTCTAAAGATGAAGAAGAAACAGAAGATAGCAATAACGAGAACGAAGCAAAAGCACGCAGATTAGAAGCAGAAGCACAAGCTGAAGCTGCACGTGGTGGTCGCCGTGGTGGTGCCGGTGCAGGTGAAGGAAGTGGAGCTCCTAAGCGTCGTGTTCCCGGAAGCCGTCGTCCAGCTGGTGGCGGTGGAAGCAGATAATGAAGTAATCAGATTGGGTCATTACGTCATTATCTCTTTAGATAGTGACATAATGACCCAATTTATATATACACTTCAGTCTTTTGATGATCAGGCATCGTATTTGACAATACCTGTTCATCATTTCATAAAATAAGCGTTTGGGTACAGCCAATAATTTTGCAGCTTATCAAACGCATTTCAATCAACATTCAAAATTCAACATACCATGAGTACTGTAACAATTACAGCCGCTGATATCAACAAATTACGCCAGGCCACAGGTGCCGGCATGATGGATTGCAGAAAAGCTTTGACTGAAACCAATGGTGATTTCGAAGCTGCGATCGACTGGTTGCGTAAGCAAGGACAGAAAGTTGCTGCTAAGCGTAGCGACCGTGAAGCAAAAGAAGGTGTGATCATCGCTAAAACTTCAGCTGATAACAAAACCGGTTTTGTGGTTTGTATCAGTTGCGAAACAGATTTCGTATCTAAGAATGCGGACTTCGTTGCATTTGCACAAACCATTGCTGATGCTGCTGTTGCTAACAATGTAAAAAGTGCGGAAGAGCTGAGTGAAGTAGTGATCAATGGTTCTAAAGTAGCGGATATGATCAATGATAAACTGGCTGCTATCGGTGAAAAAATCGGTATCGCTAAGTTTGAAAGAGTAGAAGCTCCTTATGTAGCCTCTTATATCCATGGTGCATACCGTATGGGTGTACTGGTAGGATTAAGCAATGAAGCTGCTGAAGCCGGTAAAGATGTAGCGATGCAAATTGCTGCGATGAACCCATTGGCAGTAGATGCGAATAGCATTCCTGCTGAAACCATCGAAAGAGAAAGAGCGATTGTGGTAGATACCATGAAAGCAGATCCTAAAATGGCAGGCAAACCCGATGATATGATCGCTAAGATCGCAGAAGGTAAACTCAATGCATTCTTCAAAGAGAATACTTTGTTGGCACAGGCTTTCGTAAAAGATGGTAGCATCACTGTAGAAGCTTACCTGAAAAATGCAGGTAACGTTACTGTTACCGAATTTAAGCGTGTGGCTTTAGGTTAATTCAATTCAGATGTTTTTATAGTAAGGGAGATGAGTGATCATCTCCCTTTTTTATGCTGTTGTTACAAGGTATTCTGCTAAATAAATGCTGATGAAAAAACGCCAACTAATTTCTTTCTAAATCTTTCATCACAAAATCAACCCATTTCTTCTGTTCTATTGTATTCAAAAGAATCGTTGGTTGAAACCCGGTTTGATCAATCGGTTTCTTATCTGTCCAACTTGATTTCACAATTGGGATGGTTAAGAAATACTTATCATACGGTAATGTAGTTGGGATCGACATTCCTTCATAATCCATCATACCAATGGTATGAATACCGTAGGTAGTTACTTTTTTACTTTGCTTGGTGAGATAGAAAAAATATTCTGTGGAACTACCACAAAGGTCATCTACAATAACTGCTATTTTCTTGGGTCTCTGTAAGATGGAATCCAATGGAAAGGTTACGCCCGGAATAGGATAAAATGTTTTTTGGGTTGTAGGAAGTTCCTGATAGGCTTTCTTATAAGCGGCGATTGTTTCATTGGGAAAGTATTTTTTATAATCATCCGGTATCGGATTCAATACAAAGGGTTCTAAATCTTTTAATTTCATCTGCACATTTTCAGGAGTAACACGTAAGTAGGTATCATATTGACGAATAGGGTTTGTCATGAAATAAGACAAAAAAGAAACCCAACCAGTATTACCTCCACCATTACCTGTTAAGTCAACGATTAAGTAGTCGCTTGCTTTTATGATAGAATCATGTTTAGTAACCAACTGTTGAATTTTATCATCATTGTTTAAAAAGCTTGGAATCTTTAAGTAGGCTGTTTTCGAAGATAGCTTTTGAAAATCAAGACCATTATTGTCATTCAGCCATGTACTCAATTCTTTCTTTTCAGCTTGTGATAATGCTGTTGGATAGATCTTTCCAAACATGCTTTGGTTCCATATCTGTAATAAGTTGCCTTTTTGTTTTGCAGGAATATCGGTTGTGATGAAGTAATTGTATTCTTTAGCAATGAATCCATTTTTTGATGCTCGTAAAGTCAAATAAACCAGACCTATCGGGATCGTAGGGTCTTTTGATGCAATTACAATCCCTTTGAAAGTATTGGGTTGCGTTTTTTGTATCGCTAATTTTAGTGAAGTATCCGCATTGATCCAAATGCCTTCAATATTTTGTAGCTCTTTTTTCTTAATCTGCTCTTGAAAATACTTCTCAGAGTATACAGCTATTTCTTTATCAAAATCTTCAGAGTTAATGTAGCGTAATGTAAAATGTTTGTCTTTAAATAATCTGATATATTCTTTGAGCAAGAAGAAACAAGCTTTTGGATTTGTTTCCTTGGAAGCTTTTTTCTCAAGTGACTTGACCAGCGCTTTATATCCAGATTGTGTATTGTTATTCACTTTTGCAGGAAAACCGGCATAGTTCTCTTCCGTCTTAAGAATCATCTTTTTTAGATTTTCAAGACAGTTACATTGATTATTTTGAGCGGAAAGTTTAGTGGAAAGGAACAGGAAGCTGGTCAACAAGCAAGTAGTTAGCCTCATGCGCCTAGTAATTTTAGGTGTTTAAATGTCTTAAAATAACTTAAAATTACGCTGAAGAAATTTTTGGAAAGTTGTAAAATTTTCTAAAAGTTGTTGATCAATAATAAATAAAAGATCTTTTTCAATGTATCTAGTTTTAATGTCTTGAAGTGTTACTGCTAACGTTTGAGTATTTGCGAAAGCAGGGAATTCATTGATAGTCCAAACCTAACCGCTGCTGATGCTTGCACATAGCTGATGTTACGATGTCCAGCCCTGCTTTTGCAAATACTTTTGTTGTGTGCTCTGCTTCTTTCTGTCAACTTAAAATGCTTGTCCGATGCCAAAGTAAAACAGTTTGTCTTCCTTTGAAATACCATAGTCAAACGAAACTATTGTTGACTGGTTCCAAGCAACTCTTAAACCACCACCATATGAGGTTTTTATATTGGTGAAGTTAATGTCTTGCCATTTATCTCTTACCGTTCCTGCGTCAAAAAAAGGAGCAAGTGTAAATGCGAAGCGTTGTTTGCCTAATTTAGTTTCCGTTATTCTGTACCTTAGCTCAAAATTTGCAAATGCCAATGAACGAGCTAAAAAACGATTGGCTCTATGTCCACGCAATGATTGCTTACCACCTAAAGCATTGATACTACCTTCTGGGCTCCACTGGTCTTGATATTCAAAGAATGGCGCATTATCGCCAAAAATATTTCCTATACCTAATCGTCCACCCAAAACTGTTCTTGTGCCAATGGGTAGTTTTTTGTAAAACCGTCCTTGTATAAACAGTTTATCAAAGTTGAATTGAGAACCAATTATAGGATTTGAAAATTCATTGGCAATTTCAAGATAGTACCCACGGGTTGGGTCAGGCTCAAAATCTCTTGTGTCGTAAATTAATGCAGTTTGCAATATGGAAACCCAGCCACCGTCAAGCCCTGAAATTAAGCCTTGTTGAAAATCCCTTCTTAATAATGATGTTCCATTTGGTGCTTTTACAGATTGTCCATTTGCTGGGTCTATCGCTTCTGCCTCTGTACCTTCAAATGTTTTGTAACTTAAATGTTGGATTTCATAGCCACCCATAATTCTCCATACGCCCTTTTTACCAAGTGCATAGTCTGCTTTTAGGTTTAGCATAAATTCTGTTTCTCGAAACCTATTTGAAAGGGCGTCTGTTACTAAGCTAGCTTCTCCAACTCCACCTGTTCGTAATATTTTTCTTGCTTTGTCAAAATCTGAATAAGTTGAGTAGGTTTGTCCACCATTAGGTGTTGAAGGAAGCCTAAGTTCACCAAGTGTTGTTTCGGTAGAGCCAAAATATAAATTAGCAGGATTCTGCTGAGCCTTAAAGTCTACTTTAAAACGCCAACGAGTTCCCTTATAGTAAGGAACATCAAGTGACAAAATTAATTCTTTTGCATTAGATGTGTAATATGCAGCATTTGCTTTGAGTTTTGCAAGATATGGTGTGTAAGCAAAAAAAGGGTTTGTCCGTTTTCCATTCCAATAAACATTTGTCCTAATACCAAGCCCAAAACCTGTAACTGGGTCAGAAGAAAAGTCTGGAATACCCGTTATAAATATTCCTTCTTTCTTTTTTTCAAGGTCAGCATCTGACATTCTTTTTGATTTGATGAATGAAAGACTGTCCTTTTCTTGTGCCTTAACGATTGTGATGGAGAACAGAATAAATAAAGTTGCAATTATACGCTTCATAAATTGGATAATTTTTAAGTTACCCTGCAAAGCTCCGAAGCGATTTAGAAGAAATTTTGAATTGCCCTAAAAGCTAATTTTGAAAATGTGTGTTTCTTGCTGAAATTCATAGACGATTTCCCATTGATGTCTTTTGCAGATTTGCTCAACTATAGCCAATCCAAGCCCACTTCCTGAACTTTCGTCAGAAGTTTTTTTAAACCGTTTGAAAAGCTGTTCTTGCTCCAGTGCAGTCCTTCCTGAATTGCTAATAATAAAGCCCGATTTACTCAACTTAACTTCAACTGTTCCTTTTAGTAAGTTATGCCTAATTGAGTTGAGCAATAAATTGTTGATGAGAATTTCAATCAAAATTCTATTTCCTGTTACCACACAATCTTCGTCTATTGATGATTTTAGGTTCAGGTCTTTGTTTGAAAAATGTTCTTGCAATTGCTCTATACATTCTGTGGTCAATTCGCTCAAATTTATTGTTTCACTATCATCAAACTGATGGTTTTCTATTTTGGCAAGCAACAATAGATTTTTGTTAATTCGAGAAACCCTTGTCAAAGCTTTATTGATGTCTTCAATTAGTTGGTATTGCCTGTCTGTTAGTGCTTCTTTTTGCAGAAGTATGTCCAATTTGTTTTTGATGATTGCCAACGGTGTTTGCAATTCGTGAGATGCATTTTCGGTAAACTCTTTCTGCGAATTATAAACCGAAACAGTGTGTTCGATTAATTTATTCAAAGCCACATTCAATTCTTCAAACTCAAGGATGTTTGATTTTTTGAACAAAATATTGCTTTGAGTATTGAGATTAAATGTTTTCAAACTCGCCAAAGTATTTCTGAACGGTTGCCATAATTTGACGGATAATCGTCTGTTAAGAATCAAAAAACCGACAACCAAAATCAGAAAAAACAAAAAGGTTAGAATAGCGATTGCAACAACGGTTTCTTCGGTTTCTTCAACATTGGTTTCTACGGTGAGTAAATAATTTTGTCCATTTATTTCAATCACTCTCGAAAGCCCACGAAATCGGTCAACATCTTCGTGGGTTACATAAGGATTTTTTCTAGATACTGTATAGGTGCTGTCCTTTCTGTTTTTTTCTAAAGTGGTCTTTTGAAGGTTTGTTCCGGGTTGAATTTTGTTCCAAAGCACTATACTTTGATTCAATTCGGTTTCAGATAGTTCTAATTTATTAAGTTCGTTATCCGTTCTGTCAGCAACAATTTCGTTGTGTTCGTCTAACTCACGAAGCCAAATGCTATCAACCAAATAAAGGTATGCAGGAACACTTGCCGCTAAAACAATTAGGGCATAAATGGTAAAGGATTTAAGGGATTTGTTTAGTAATTTATTCATCCTTCCCATTTATAACCTGTTCCGTAAACTGTTTTCAAATAATTACCGCAATCTGCTTCATTCAATTTCTTTTTTAAGTTTTTGATATGAGCATATACAAAATCGTGATTGTCTAACATATCGGCAAAATCACCTGAAAGGTGTTCAGCCAAGGTACTTTTGGAAATAACTCGATTTTTATTTCCGACAAAGTAGAGCAATAAATCAAATTCTTTTTTGGTCAGACTAACGAGGTGATTATGAACTGAAATAGTCTTTGCAAGTAAGTCTATTTCTAATTCATTTTGTCGAACGGTATTTGAATTTCCAAATTGTTTTCTACGGATAACGGAGTAAATCCTTGCAGCTAATTCCGAAAGATGAAAAGGCTTTGTCAAGTAGTCGTCTGCACCAATTTTAAGCCCTTTTATTTTGTCGTCTAATGCGTTTTTTGCAGAAACAATAATTACTCCGTCTTGTTTGTCTTGTCTTTTGAGTTCTTCTAAAATATTCATTCCGTTGCCATCTGGCAACATAATGTCTAATAAGATGCAGTCGTAATGAAATGATTCGATTTTCTCCAATGCTTGATTATAAGTTCGAGCAAACTCACACAAATAGTTTTCTTCCGAAAGATATTCAGAGATGCTGTCGGCAAGTTCGTTTTCGTCTTCTATAATCAGTATTTTCATTCGTCAAAGTTACCATTTCAATTTTGTAGAAATTTTGAATTTGGTTGTCGGTTTGTCTAGGTGGTTTCGTTCTTTAGGCTTGCACCTAACTCTTAAATATATGAACTTATCCAAAAACATCTAATGGCGTATACCTATACAAATGATTGTAAAATAACGTTTTGTAAAAGATTGTGTCATGGTGTAAAAAGTTCGTAAATCATTTCGTCAACTGAAATTGAAATCGTCAGTTTTCTGCCGAACTTTAGCATATCCACCACATAATCATGTGATTGCATGAAAAAAATGTAACATCTAAATTCATTCTCCGTTTAGTTATCAAATCCTTTGCATGAAACAGATCATTCTACTTATCACCTTATTACTATTAGGTGCTCAAGCCTGGACACAGATTCAAATTCGCGTATTTACAGACCCCTCTTTGAATAGAACCTATACCGGTAAACTCTACATCTTTACCCAAAGCGATACCACAAAACGAATTCCCAATAATCCCGATCCTTCTCAGGCCATGTTTGCATGGATGGTAAAAGATGTCAAGGATGAAATAACCGTAACAACCGACCAAGCTAGTAATCGTTACCTGCCGAATGGTATGTCTACATTAAAACCGGGTTATTATAAAATAGCCGGTATTCTGGATACAGACTTTGAAGAAAGAGGAACCTTCAATGCAGGAAATATTTATGCCAGAAAAGAAGCCATACTCTATGTAGATGAGCAAGGAAAGGGAACTGCTACAATTGCATTCACTTCTTTTATTGCATCACGTATTATTCGTGAAACAGAGCAAATAAAAGAAGTGGTTCTCAAAAGCAAACTGCTATCTGATTTTCGTAAGAAAGATATTTTCATGAAAGCGGCTGTTCGTTTGCCTGCTTCCTATAAAAATGATAGCACTCGTTTATACCCCATTGTATTTGTAATACCCGGTTGGGGTGGTACACATTATGATATGCAGGGCTCTATGCCGGTAAGACGTTACGGGATGGATATGGGAAAAGATAAGATCTATGTCTACCTGAATCCGGAAACACAATCACCGTTTGGCTTGCACGCTTTTGTGGATTCAAGGGTGAATGGTCCATGGGGGAAGGCATTGGTGGAAGAATTGATTCCACATTTGGAAGATAAATATCGGATAGAAAAAGATGCGAGTCAGCGTTTTGTGATGGGACAAAGTACAGGTGGCTATGGCTCTCTTTGGTTGCAATTGAATTATCCGGATGCATTTGGAGGTTGTTGGTCGGTATCGCCTGATCCTGTGGACTTCAGTTCTTTTATCGGTATCAATTTGTATGAAAAAGATGTAAACCTCTACACCAATAAAGAAGGAAAAGAACGGGGTATATTTTTTATGCAAGGAACACCTACCATGACCACCCGAGTTATGGCAGCTGTTGAAAACTTCACCGGTGATGGAGAGCAACTGCAGGCGTTTGAAGCAGAGTTTGGTGTGCCGGATAAAAATGGAAGACCTCGACAAGTATATGACCATACTACCGGAAAAGTTAATCCGGCTGTTGTGAAAAGCTGGGAGCCTTATGATCTTGGTAAATTCATTCAAAGAAATGCTTCAAAACTATCCGGTAAGATCAATGGTAAAGTGCATGTATATGCCGGTGCAGCCGATAATTTCTTATTGAATGAGGCGGTAACTGCATTTACACAAAAAGCCGTTACAGCAAAAGTTCCTGTTGTTACAGAATTGATACCCGGAGCAGATCATTGGAATATTTGGTCCGAAGCTTTTACAAAACGGGTGGTTGCGGAGATCGATGCTAAAATCAAATAATTCAAATAGCTACGGGCTTAAGCCCGTAGCTATTTGAATTTGGATATCATCAATGCGTAAAGAGGGTGTTGATAAAAGATTGTACATCCATCCAATCTTTACGCAGGAAATAATCTGTATAAAAAGTACCAAACAATATCAGCTGCATAATTAGCTATCAGTGACATAATCAATGCTAAAAATATTTTTGCTGTTCTGGAACTCTTGGGTTGAAATATTTTTTCGAATCCATATATAAACCAGGTTATGGAAAAAAAATAGATCAGAAAATACAGGTCATTAATAAAGCCTGTTTTAAAAGGCACTTGTAGCAGCTTGAATATAAAACCAATTGTTGCCAATAAAGTTGAGATCATTGTTGAATAAGCAGAACCATAAATAAGTGCCACCCATCTTTCAACAAAACTGGTCTTTGTTTTTCGAAAAATGATCCAGCCCAATAGCACAAGTATGGGTGCTATAATGAGAATGGTGATAAAGTTTTCATATTGTGTAAGAACTTTATTTCTTGATCCATGCCATAATATCCTTAATGTTGGTTCTGAGCGAGTGAATTTTTCAAGGTTAAGCCATCCAATTATTAAGGTATAGCCGGCAGAGATGAGTTTGTAGATCGCAAACCAAATCAAGACAAAAGTGATAGGCTTATGAACTTTCTTTCTTTTGCCATCCAGAAATTCCTTTACAACGTTTCCAGGATTAGTAAGAATTGAGCGGGATGTATAGATAAAACTATGCTCTGCATGCGTAAAAAAATGGATGAACTCATCACTCAAACTCTTCCAGGTGAGTTTCTTTACGGAGGCTTTTTGTCCGCATGAAGAGCAATAGTTTCCTTGAAATGAGTAGCCACAATTAAGGCAATGAATCGTTTTTGAACCACTCATATGGGGTCTGATTTATAATACTGGAACTATTTCTTCGTGAAATATTTATCATTATAAATATAAGAAGTAATTGCCACGCCAAATACAAGTACCATCATACTCATATTAGGGTCAATACCCCCAACACTAATCACTGAATACACGGCACCGATGAGATCAAAGAACAGTCCGGCATACGCCCATTCTTTGACTTTTTTTAAGAAGGGCATCAGTATCGCAATGGATCCCAACAATTTCGCAATACCAATGAAACGAATAAAATATTCAGGATATCCAAGGTATCCTGATAAAAATTGTTTCGACTCTTCATTGACCATAATATTGGGAATGGCAGAGAAGATCATGAATCCTGCAAACAAGGCAGTAGTGATCCAGTAGATGAGTTTGGTTGATTTGGTTGGCATAGAGGGTTGTTTTATAAAGTTCCTTCAGTGTATTTCTGTGCTTTCAGTGGCAATTTCTTGATAGAAAATTATTTGCCACTGAAAGCACAGAAGGCACTGAATTTTATTGGGCAAGGCAATTGATCATCCAGTTGATACCGTACTTGTCTGTGAAGCTACCAAAATAGGCGCCCCAGAACATGTCCTGTAAAGGCATACTGATGGTGCCTCCAGCAGATAAAGCATCAAAAATTCGCTTGGCTTCCGCTCTGGATTCAGGTTCTATACTAATGTGCATATTATTCCCTTGCGTTACAGTAAAGCCCATTTCTTTAGGAGCATCCGTTCCCATTAGAATATGGTTAGCGGTGATCGGTAACTCTACATGTAATACCATATTTTTTAAAGCATCAGCTATTGGTGGTTGATCAGCACTAGCAGGAACTTCACCAAAACGTTTGATACCTCCGGTTGTAAATTCTGTTTTGAAAACAGAACGATAAAATAGAAAAGCTTCTTCCGTGTTACCCGGGAAATTCAAATACGTACACACTCTTTCTTTTGTGCTGCTTTTCATTTCTGCACGCAACTTGAATTGCGCTTCGATATACTGATCCAGATTCTGCAATGCCATCGTAAATCCTTCTTTGAATCCGAGCTCAACAATTTTCTCCAAATCAGCGAGTGATTGATACGCAATCACAATATTCACCGTGGTCACATCTTCATTTTCGCTAAAACGATTGGTCCAGTGAGAACGAGGAAAGTCTGTATTGACTGTCCCTGCTTCATCACAGAATGCATCCAATCCTGAGAAAACCACATGCTTGTCAATATGTTCATAATCGGCTCTACACCAGTGACAGTCATTGTCCGGACCAATCATGCGATAATGCCAGTAACCGCCTTCTCTGAAATCCATGGATTTAGTAACGGTACGATAGGGTTTGGGTGCCCACCAGAGATCCAAAAGTTCGGGTTTTGTCCAGGCATCCCAGACAAAATGCAGATTGGCGGCAAACTCGCGCTTTACATGAATGGTGTTGGTTTCTTTATTCACTGTAAAGTCGAATAAAAGATTGGTGTTCATTTCTTTTGTGTTTTAAGGGTGTGTAAGACTTTATCTAATTGGCTGAATCTGTTTTCCCATAGCAAACGAAACTGTTCCAGCCATTTATCGATTTCTTTCATCTTCTTGGCATTAAGGGTATAGTAAATTTCGCGTCCCGACTGTTCTTGCTCTACCAACTGACATTCTGTTAGTATACGCAAGTGTTTGGAAACAGCTTGTCTGCTCGAGTCAAAATGTTCAGCAATGGCATTGGGTGTCATGGCTTGAAAGGCAATCAATGCAATGATGGCTCTTCTGGTTGGGTCGGCAATGGCTTGAAATACATCTCTTCGCATGATACACTAATTTTAGCAACCGTTCAGTTGCAAATATATACGCAACCATTCGGTTTCGCAAAATTTATTTTTTGATATAGGTAAAAATTACTTTTGAGCGGATTAAGTGTTTTTATGACTTTGCCGGAATAAATTCATCATAAAATATTCATTTGATCTCCATACTTCTCTTCCTCAACGTACTTTTGCAGCAGCTAAGCATCTGTTATGAAGAAAATTCTGTTCTTATTGGTATTGGTTCCTGTTCTTTCCTGGTCGCAGAGTAAACGTAAAAAGCGAATCGCCGAAGAAAAAGCCAATGCGGTTTTGGTGGCGTCTTTGAAATCGCATGTACAATATCTGGCCGATGATCAACTGGAAGGTCGCTTAACCGGTAGTAAAGGCGAAGAACTGGCGATGCAATACCTGGTTCAGCAATACCAGCAAATGGGTATAGAAGCCAAAGGCACGAATGGCTATGTACAGGAGTTTGAGATTAAAGAAGGGAAACAGGTGGATGCGGCTACCCGTTTGGTAGTAGAAGACCAAACACTTACCATTCGCAAAGATTATTTTCCGCTACCGTATAGTGCCAATAAGTCTGCACAAGGAAAACCCGCAATAGCACTTACCGAAAAAGGACAGCCTTGGTTTTTTGATTTACAAGATGTTTTGGAAGACAATCAAAACAATCCACATTTCGATATAGAAAATACAATCAAACAACAAGCAGCACATGCTGTTAGCAAAGGTGCCACCGCTTTATTTGTGTACAATAGCTCCAATCGAGTTGACAATATTCAGTTCAATAAAAATGATACTTCTGCTTTATTGTCGATTCCGGTTATCTATATTACTAAAGAAGGCATCAAGAAACATTTTGCAGATGAATCTGCGAGTTATGCCATTAGTGTGAATGTTTCTTTGTCAGAAAAAAAGCGAAAAGCCAGAAATGTAATTGCGTTTTTAAATAATAATGCAGCTAATACAGTCATCATTGGCGCACATTATGATCACCTAGGATATGGCGAGGATAAATCAGCCTTAGATACATTTCACGCCGTTCATAACGGCGCTGATGATAATGCCAGTGGTACTGCAGCATTGCTGGAATTGGCTCGTATGCTAAAAGTAAAAGCCCCTACCAATAACAATTATCTCTTTATTCATTTTTCTGGCGAAGAGCTAGGGTTACTGGGAAGTAAATATTGGTTGGAAAACCCTACTGTAAAAATTACCCCCAACTATATGATCAATATGGACATGGTAGGACGTTATGATACTGCACATAAACTCACGGTAGGTGGTTATGGCACTTCTCCGGTTTGGGGTGAAGTATGGAAGGGATTGAATTCAAACCTGATCATAAAATTTGATAGTACCGGTAGTGGTCCAAGTGATCATGCCAGTTTTTATCGCGCCAATATTCCGGTACAATTCTTTTTCACTGGTAGTCATCCTGATTATCATAAAATCAGCGATGATGCAGACAAGATCAATTATGATGCACAGAAAGATATCGTAAAACTCATCTATGAACTGATCAACCGTACAGATACCAAAGGCAAACTAAGTTTCACTAAAACCACTGAGCCCCAAATGGGACAAACACGCCGCTTCACCGTAAGTCTGGGAGTTATCCCTGATTATGGCTATTCCGGTACCGGTATGCGTATTGATGGTGTAAGTCCGGGTAAATTAGCAGAGAAACTGGGTTTGCAGGCAGGTGATATCTTATTGCAACTCGGAGAATTTAAGTTCGTAGATGTGATGAGTTATATGCAAGCATTGGGTAAATTTAACAAAGGAGATAAAACACAGTTGCGGATTAAGAGAGGAAATGAGGAGAAAGTATTTGAAGTAGAGCTGTGATTTAGTCCATGGTCCATAGTCGATGGTCCATGGTAGGGAAAGAGAATTTATCTGATAAAAATACCATGGACTATGGACCATGGACCATTCACTATCGCCTATGGCCACCACCAAACTAAGACTGAATATTGAGGAACTCAACGAAGATTTCTTCGATGATACGCGTTTATTGGGCATAACGGCGCCGGTGAAGAATTATCAGTTTTGTTTGCAGTTGAATAACTTTTTGGGATACACGTTTAGATTGAATCCTGCTTATGAAATTCATTTGCGAAGGAAAGAGCGGAGTTATTATTTCAGTATCTATGAATCAAAGGAGCCAAATAGCTTTTTGGTACATTATCTATATCACAATCAGTTCGACGGAGAATATTTATTGCCTGAATTCAAGCATATGGATTTTTTATGGTTGATGAAAGGTGATTTGGTAGATGATACGAAATGTAACTGGATCAAACAATCCGTCAAAAACCTTGTTGGTGTTCAGTTGGTAGCTGAGCTCACGAATGAGCAGATCAAGAATAAGGGCAATATGGTCTTTTGATAACAGAGAAATAAGAAATAAGGAACAGAGAAATGTCCAAATAAAGATGGGCGTTGAGTATTCGTCATTCAAAATTCATTATTCATCATGTGGGTAGAAGAAAATAATAAACTGTATAAGAAATTTCAGTTTCAGAATTTTTCTGAGGCTTTTGCTTTTATGACAAGGGTGGCCATTGAAGCTGAGAAAATGAATCATCATCCTTATTGGAGTAATGTGTGGAATACTGTTGAAATATGGCTAAGCACACATGATGCTGGTGATATTGTAACTGATCTTGATCATCAACTTGCACAACGAATTGATAAACTGTGTTGATATGGCTTCTCTCGCTGATTTAGTATTGATGATTCGTCCCGCAGATGCCAATGCTGATTTGCAACTGTTGCAACAATTTGATGCTTTGCAAGTTGCTTTCAAAAAAAATGAGATTCAGACAGTGGTATTTGAGCAGGATGCTGCCGATTCTATTGACGCTATTTTCCCTTCTTGTTGGTTAACCACATTACCTGATGGTACAGTAGCAGTATTGCCCATGTATCGAAGAGATAGACGGCAAGAAAAAAGAGATGATATTCTCGAATATTTACGTAAATATTTTCTAATCAATGATATTGAAGATTGGAGCGAATTTGAAGTAGACGGATTTTTCCTCGAAGGCACTGCCAGCATGGTGATGGATCATGAACACAAGCTCATCTATGCCTGCTTATCACAGAGAACCCATACAGCCATGCTGGAAAAATTTGCAGCGGCACATCAGTACAAAGCCATTGCTTTTTATGCTACAGATACTTCCGGAAAGTTTTTGTTGCATACCAATCGGATGTTATGCTTAGGTTCTGATTTCGCGTTGTTGTGTGAAGAAGCATTTGCCGATGACATGGATCTGATGGCAGTGAAACAATTGTTGTTATCAACCGGCTATCGCATTATCCCTTTCTCGCATGATCAGTTGGAAGCCTTTATGGGGAATGCATTTTGTTGTAAGAATGCCAGAGGAGAAACTTTCTTATTCCTTTCAGAAACAACTGAATTAACAAAAGAACAAGAAGAAGCGATTTGTGCATCTGCAACAATTATCAGTGTTCCTATGAGTGCTATAGAACTAATTGGCGGTGCAAGTGTGAGCTCCATTGTTGCACCTGTCTTCATTCCAATTACTTAAATGATGATGGTCCGCAGATTTTTTATGATGAACGCAGATTTCACCTAGACAAATAAATCATAATTGATCATAAAAATCTGCGGCCTATCCTTCGCACTTATCATCAAGCAACCACCGTGATCGTCTTTTCAGCCTTTTCGATCATCTTACCGACGGGCTCAATAAAATTTTCAAGTCCATTTTCACGCAATGTATTTTGCACTTGCTCCAAAGCATCTGGTGCAACGGCAATGAGGAGTCCACCATTGGTTTGAGGATCAGGAAGGATGTTGAAAGCTTCCATCACATTCACACCGGTACCAAAACCGGTTTTGCCACTATAGCTGTTCCAGTTACGATAAGTAGCATCAGGAACAATCCTTTGTGCGAGATAGGTTTTTGCAGCATCGATCACTGGCACTTTTGAATAATAGAGTTCAGCAGACAGCCCACTACCCTCGGCTACTTCAAGTAAATGTCCGAGTAAACCAAAACCGGTTACATCCGTCATCGCATGCACCCCATTGATTTTTCCCAGTGCAGTGCCCACTTTATTCAACTGCATCAATTGTTGCAATAAAACTTGTTGATCATCATTACTCAATAACTCTTTTTTTTGTGCGGTAGATAGAATACCTACACCCAGTGGTTTGGTGAGTAATAACCAATCTCCTTCCTGGGCGGTATTGTTTTGTTTGAGGTGTTCTTTATGAACAAGTCCGCTGACCGCTAATCCAAAAATAGGTTCAGGAGAATCGATGCTATGTCCGCCAGCCAGTGGTATACCTGCTTCAGCACAAACAGCACGTGCTCCTTCAATCACTTGTTGTGCAAGTTCAGGAGGTAATTTGTCAACCGGCCATCCAAGAATGGCGATGGCGAGAATAGGCTGTCCCCCCATAGCATACACATCACTGATGGCATTGGCGCCGGCAATTTTTCCGAAAGCGAAAGCGTCATCTACAATCGGCATAAAAAAATCGGTCGTACTAATCAGTACTTGATCATTGCCAAGATCATACGCAGCGGCATCATCCTTACTGGCATTGCCTACCAATAATTGTGGGAATAAAGTAGCAGGCTGATCAGATTTCAAAATCGTATCCAAAACAGCCGGAGCGATTTTACAACCACATCCTGCACCATGCGAAAACTGCGTAAGACGAATAGAAGAAGTCATGAGAAGTTGATTAGGGTGCAAGTTACGAGGAGAGATAAGTAAGAAATAAGAAACAGAGAAATAAGAAATAAGAAAGTTTTTCTACTTCCTTTGTTCCTTGTTTCCTATTTCTTATTTCTCTGTTTCCCACCCCCAGCTCACTTCTCCAAACACAAACCGATCTGCCGGGCCGTCTTTTACCAAGAGTTCTCCAACCTCATTAACGCCGAGTATGGTGCAGGTGAACCGGGTGTTGAGTCTTTTGAGTTGTACCACTTCATTTCTTTTGAACAAACACCGATTGTATTCTTCTAATAATGCTGAAAATGGGTGGTTGATTAGTTGGTGCACACGTTGGGTAAGATAGGTACAGAGTTCTTTGGCCAGTTGTACCGGATCAAAAGTTTTGCCGGTGATTTGTTTGAGGGAAACGGGGTTGGTCAGTGTAGGATCGAATGTGGTTTGGTTGATGTTGATACCTATGCCCACAACCGCCCATTGCCAATGTTGACCCCGAATTTGGTTCTCAATCAAAATCCCCCCTGCCTTTCTGTCACGCCAATACAGATCATTGGGCCATTTAATATGGGTCTCCTCACCCGCATAGCTGCGAAAAAAATCATAACATGCCAAGGCAACTGCAACGCTTAATCTGAATTGTTGCCCCAGTATCAATGGATTCGGGTCAATGATAGCGGAAAGAATGATGTTTTGTCCCCCCTCGGTTACCCAGGTTTTCCCATGTTGGCCCTTCCCCGCCACCTGCTGATGCGCAAAAAAAACTGAACCATGTGTTGCCATATTGTGTTGAATATGGGTCATGGCATAGATGTTGGTACTATCTGTCACAGATAATTCCACGAACGGCTGTCCGATTGGTGTTTTAACGATGTCTGATGGCAAAGAATTACTATTTTTGACGAAGTTACCGATGTCAAAGGTACACAGACCGTTCAACACCAAGTGGGGTGTTAAAGAAAGAGGGTCAGAGGATCCGGATCATTGTTTAATTTAAATCAACGCTATTATTGGAACCGCTTTCAGTTTTACAAAGCCGCACGAAGAGTTCGGTATCTAGACTTACCAGAAATTCTAAAATTTTCAAGGCTATTATTAAAGCTATTCAGGATAAAAAAGGTGAAAATATCATCAGCCTTGATCTCCGAAAAATACCGGAAGCTTCGGCTGACTTTTTTGTGGTTTGTCAGGCTTCTAGTACCACACAGATCAGGGCCATTTGTGATTCAGTGGAAGAAGAAGTGAAAAAGAGTTGTGATGAACATCCTTATAAACATGAAGGCAGACAAGCATTGCAATGGGTGCTGATTGATTATGTGAATATTGTAGTACATGTGATGCACCCGGATGCCAGAAAGTTTTACAAATTAGAAGAAATGTGGAGTGATGCGGCTTCGCAAATCCATGAATAAATAAAAATTATAGGGTCACTGAATATATCGGATCCTGAATCGTCAATACAGAGAGGAATATGTCACAGGAAAACAAGCAATCGAAAATGGAAAAAGGTGATGGTCAACGTAAAGGACCAAAATTTAATATTTACTGGGTATATGGTATCATCGCTATTGTGCTGATTCTGGCACAGGTCATGAACTTTTCACCGGAACTGAAAGTGATCTCTGAGCAGCAATTCAGGAATGAAATTTTGCTTCCCGGTGACGTACAGAGACTGGATCTGGTGAAGAACAAAGAACAGGTGCATGTCTATATCAAGTCAGACAGACTCTCTAAAGAGTTTTATGTAAAACAATTCAAAGGACGTTTATCCGCAGATAAAGTAAAAGGCACACCGCTGTTTGCTTTTGAAGTAGTAGACTGGAAAGCTTTTGAAGAAAGACTGGATGCTTTCTGTAAAGCCAATAATGTGGCTGAAGTTGAAATGAAAGTAGTAAAAGCACCGGAATGGTTTGGTCCATTGTTGAATACAGTGTTCACATTGCTTATTATCATAGTAGCCTGGATATTGTTGATGCGTAAAATGGGTGGTCCCGCCAGTGGTGGTGGTCCGGGTGGAATTTTCAATATTGGTAAATCAAAAGCGACTTTGTTTGATAAGGGTGCAAAAGTAAACATCACTTTTGCAGATGTGGCCGGATTGGATGAAGCAAAAGTAGAGGTAATGGAAATCGTTGATTTCCTGAAGAATCCGAAAAAATATACTTCACTGGGCGGTAAGATTCCAAAAGGTGCATTACTCGTGGGTCCTCCGGGTACCGGTAAAACCTTGTTGGCAAAAGCCATGGCCGGTGAAGCGCAAGTGCCTTTCTTTAGCTTGAGCGGTAGCGATTTCGTGGAAATGTTTGTGGGTGTGGGTGCTAGCCGTGTACGTGACTTGTTCAAACAAGCCAGAGAGAAAGCGCCTTGTATCATCTTTATTGATGAGATCGATGCCATTGGTCGTGCACGTGGTAGAAATGCCATCATGAGCAACGATGAACGGGAGAATACATTGAACCAATTATTGGTGGAGATGGATGGTTTTGGTGGTGATACCGGTATTATTATCCTAGCTGCTACCAATAGACCAGATGTATTGGATAGTGCGCTGTTGCGTCCGGGACGTTTCGATAGACAAATTTCTATTGACAGACCGGATGTAAAAGGTCGTGAAGCGATCTTCAAAGTACACTTAGGTCCGATCAAGATATCTGAAACCTTGGATCTGCATAAACTGGCTGAACAAACACCGGGTTTTGCAGGTGCTGATATCGCCAACGTTTGTAATGAAGCAGCATTGATTGCAGCGCGTAAGGGAAAAGAGGCGGTGGACATGAGCGACTTCCAAGATGCCATTGACCGTGTGATCGGTGGATTGGAAAAGAAAAATAAAATCATTGCTCCACATGAAAAATCTGTGATCGCTTATCATGAAGCCGGACATGCTGTGTGTGGTTGGTTCCTGGAACATGCATACCCTTTATTGAAAGTAACCATAGTACCAAGGGGTACGGCTGCTTTGGGTTATGCGCAATACACGCCAACAGAGCAATACCTGTACAATACGGATCAGTTAATGGATCAAATTTGTATGACTTTGGGCGGTCGAGCTGCTGAGCAGATATTCTTCGGAAAAATTTCTACCGGTGCTGCCAATGATCTTCAGCAAATCACCAAAATTGCTTACAGTATGGTAACGGCGTATGGTATGAATAGTAAAGTAGGTAATGTGAGTTTTTATGATCCTACACAGGAAAATACTTTTACCAAACCATTCAGCGAAGAAACCGGAAAAATCATCGATGAAGAGGTAAGAGGTATTATTGATGAAGCGTATCAGCGTACCATTCAATTGTTAACGGAGAAAAAAGAACAAGTAGAAAAACTTGCAAAAGAATTGTTAGATAAAGAGGTACTACATAAAAGTGATGTGGAAGAGTTGATCGGCAAAAGACCTTTTGAGGAAAAGAAATTATTAGAAGTAGAAGAGACTACAACAGAAGTCATTGCCGACGAAACAGCAACAACGGATGTAAACACTACTACAGATTCAAACGAAACGGTATAATGTCACAATCTGCAAGAGATACCATTTTGAATAAAATAAAACAGGCACTGACTCAACCAGTGCCTGTTCCCTTTCCCCAACAAACAGAACAGTCTTCGGTATTCCATGCACCAACTGAAGAGTTGGATGTATTGTTTGCAGAAAATTTCACCAAGCTACAAGGCCGCTTTTCTTATTGTGAAAATGAGAAGGAACTGGCTTCACAACTCAATATGCTTTTCATTAAAAGAGAGTGGAAAGAGTTGTATTGTAGAGAAGATGAACTTAGACAAGTACTTTCTGATGCAGGTTTTCATGCCATGACGGCACCTGAAGTAGAGAGTTGCGATGCTTCTATTACTGGCTGCGAATACCTGGTGGCAAGAACAGGAAGTATGGTACTATCCAGTGGACAACAAAGTGGCAGAACGGTGAGTGTGTATGCGCCTATACATATTTGTATTGCATATACCGATCAGTTGGTCTATGATATTGATGAAGCATTAATTTCATTACAACAAGAATACGGAGAGCAATTGCCTTCTATGATCACATTGGCAACCGGACCCAGCAGAACTGCGGATATTGAAAAAACATTGGTAGTGGGGGTGCATGGTCCGAAAGAAGTATTTTGTTTCCTTGTTCAAAGAACTAACTAAAGCGTATGTCTATCACCGTATTGCCTTTATTTGTGTATGGTTCACTTAGAAGTGGCTTTCAACATCCGGCCTACGCCTATATCAGCAAATATTTTGAATTGGCAGGTACTGCAAAAGTGAAGGGTGAGTTGTATGATATGGGCGATTATCCGGCTGCAGTTCCCGGCCATGCAGAAACTTGGATCACCGGAGAATTGTATACCATTCAACAAACGGCAGAATTTCCCTGGGCGATTGGTCAGTTGGATGATTATGAGGGCATCAATGGAGAAGCAGATGAACCGGTATTGTATGCTCGTGAGAAAACGACGGTATACTTAAATGATACCGCTATAGAAGCATGGATCTACTGGTATAAAGGAGATATAAGCGGCAGACCTCGTATTGAATGTGGCGATTTGCTGGTATATATGCAGCAGAAAAATAAACAGTAAATTCACAGATCATTCATGCATCATACGGATGCACAATTGTTATTTGCCTAATGCCATCCATTACACCGCAACAAAAAATATATTTTCTTTCAGATTTTCATCTCGGCGCGCCTGATTATGAACAGAGTCTTGTTCGTGAGAAAAAGGTAGTGGCATTTTTGGACAGTATCAAAGACAGTGCTGCGATGATCTTTATTGTGGGAGATATTTTTGATTTCTGGTACGAATACAAACAGGTAGTACCCAAGGGTTATGTACGGTTACTCGGCAAACTTGCTGAACTTACAGATCGCGGAATTGCGATTCATTGTTTTGTCGGTAATCATGATATGTGGATGCGCGGATATTTTGAGAAAGAACTGAATATTCCGGTCTACCATCATCCCAAAGTATTTGAATGGAATGGGAAGCGTTTTTATATTGGTCATGGTGATGGATTAGGTCCGGGTGATCATGGATATAAGTTTCTAAAAAAGATATTCCGAAACCCTTTGTGTCAATGGTTATTCGGATTGCTGCACCCTAGCTGGGGGATTGGATTAGCTAATTATTTCAGCAGAAAGAGTCGTGAAAAAACCGGTACTTCCGATCAACATTTCCTGGGTGAAGAAAATGAGTGGCTGATTATTTATTGTAAAGAAATGTTGGCTAAAGAACATTTCGATTATCTCGTGTTTGGTCATCGTCATTATCCCATCGACTTTAAGCTCAATGAAAAAAGCCGTTACATCAATCTCGGTGATTGGATCCGTAATTTTACCTATGCCAGTTTTGATGGTACTGAAGTGCAATTGCATCAATGGCAATCTTAACCCTACTATGTAGATTACACTATGGAAAATTTTCTACAGCAAAAGTTATTCGACAATACTGTTGAAGCCTACTTATATGTAATAGGCACTATTCTGCTGATGCTGTTGCTAAAACGCTTTATTTCAAAGTACTTGGCCAATCAGCTGTATAAGGCAATTACGAAGAAAAGAGATCATACAGCTAGGCAATCTTTTCTCGACCTTGTAGCTGGCCCATTGGGGTTATTTTTATTTCTTTCCATTTCAGTGATAGCCATTGATAAGTTACAGTTTCCTGGTGTGTTAGAATTTAAGGTTTATCGTGTTACATCCAGACAAATCATTGAATCATTAGCAAACGGGATATTGGTGACTGTATTCATTCGGCTTTGTTTACGTGTCATTGACTTTATTGCGATTGTACTGGAAGAAAAGGCAAATCTTACAATAGATCAAACAGACAATCAACTGATTATTTTCTTCAAAGATTTTTTTAAAGTCATACTGGTGATCATTGGGATATTATTGATCATGAAATTCTCTTTCAATAAGCCAGTAGGTAATGTGTTGACCGGATTGAGTATTGTGGGTGCGGCACTTGCTTTAGCAACAAGAGAGAGTCTGGAAAATTTAATCGCTTCTTTCATCATATTTTTTGATCGTCCGTTTGCTGTAGGTGATCTGGTAAAAGTCAATGGGTTTACCGGAAATATTGAAAAGATCGGATTAAGAAGTACACGAATCAGAACGACAGAAAAAACCTATATCTCTGTTCCAAATAAACAAATGGTGGATACGATCGTAGACAATATCAGTTTGCGAACACAACGTAAAGCAGAGCTCAGGATAGAATTGGATCTAGCAGCTTCTGCAACACAATTAGAAGCGTTCACCGTAGCAGCCAAAAAGATATTGGATAAACCGGATATTCTCAGCACGGTTGTCTTTCTTGCAGAAACAGGTAAGAATGCACATGTGGTGATCATTGAATTTTTCACATCCATGGATCAGTCCATAGAAACATTTAATCAATTAAGACAGCGGGTGAATCTTGAAATTATTGGTTGGCTGGAAGAACATCATTTACAGTTGGCAGCTGCGAATACAGATGTGACTGTTCGACAAGCAAACAACTGACCCTTCGTCGTCATTTCCGACTTGTGTCGGAAGATTCCTCAGGGTGACAATCTATTTTTGGATAGTAAAATGGTGATAGGTTTTACCCATCACCATTATTATTATAGTCGATCTTGTCACCCTGAGGAGCGTTCAGTCCGCAGGGCTGAAATGGCGACGAAGGGTCAGTTACCTAGACCTGCTCTTAGCTCGAGTAAGAAAGATTTGAATTTGGTCAAGGATTGTACAAGTTGTGCCTGTACATCGGCCTGATGTTTGTTTTGTTTGAGATAAGCTCTTGCTCCTTCAATGGAGAACTTACGCTGGCGCAACAGGAAATAGATCAGTTGTAAGTTGCGGATATCTTCATATCTGAATAAGCGATCTCCCTTGCGTGTCTTGCGGGGTTGGAGAATATCAAATTCATTTTCCCAATAACGCAGTAAAGAAGTATTCACTTTGAACCATTTGGCTACTTCACTGATGGGGTAGTATAATTTTTGTTTCAATGTTTCTTCATCCGGAATATCAACGAGATCAATTTCAGTATCTATTTCACGGAAAGATTTTCTACCGCGTTTACCAGGTTGTTTGGTAGCGAGAGGTTCAGCAGCTTTAGGCGGAGTAGGTATTGCTTGTTCAATAGCTTTTACTTCCGTAGTAATGTTTTTGGGTTTGATCTTTACCACAATACGTTCATCTGCAAAAACAACGGGGTCTTCTTGTTTAATTGGTGTTTCTGCAATAATAGAAGGCTCAGTCTCAATGAGAGGAGTTTCAGTGATGATTGCAACAGGCTCGGGAATCATTACGGGTTCCGGTTCTGCTACAACCATAGGTTGAGGTTCAGGTACAACTTCCTGCGCAGGTTTTGCTTTAGGGGCTACCGTTTTTTTAGCAGGGGCACTTGCCGGTTCTACAGGCATTCCAAACAGATCGAGTTGCTGCATTTTTTGCATGGTATAAAAGTAAGCCATCTGAGTAGCAGGATTTTACGGCGTTTAGTTAAAGTGGAAAAGATGTAAGTATCTTGCGTTCCAATCATTACAGGATCGTATGAAATCAATCAAAACCATCTGTATTTGTGGCGCGGGCACTATGGGGAGCGGCATTGCTCAGGTATGTGCCCAATCTGGCTATCGTACCATTCAGTTTGATTTAAGTGGGGAGATGATCGAAAAAAGCAGAAAGGCCATTGAGTTGAATCTTAATAAGTTGACAGAAAAAGGAAAGATCAGTGCAACAGAAAAACAAGAGACTCTGGATCGTATCCTTTTCACAACGCAAGCAAATGATTGTGTAGCAGATATGATCATTGAAGCCATTATCGAAAAGAAAGAAGCCAAAGTGAGTTTGTTTACTCAACTGGCTGCTTTGAATAGTAATGATACCGTTTTAGCTACCAATACTTCTTCAATTCCGGTGAGTGAGATCGCAGCCGAAATTCCGCATCCTGAAAGAGTCGTTGGCATGCATTTTTTCAATCCGGCTCCATTGATGAAACTGGTGGAAGTCATACAAGGCAATGCTACTTCTGCGGAAGTAATGCAACAGACCATCAATATCAGTAAACAGATGGGAAAAGTACCTGTTGTTTGTAAAGACGCACCGGGCTTTATTGTCAATCGCGTTGCCAGACATTATTACCTCGAAGCCATGCAATTGGTAGAAAAAGAACAGATGGATTTTGCTGTGATTGATACGGTAATGGAAGCGAGTGGTTTTAAAATGGGTCCATTCAAACTGATGGATCTTATTGGAATGGATATCAATTTTGGTGTAAGCAATATTGTATGGGAAGCACTGGGTAAACCCAAACGTTTAACACCTTCGCCAATTCAAGCGGCGAAAGTAGCTGCGGGTGAATTGGGACGGAAAACGGGGAAAGGGTTTTATCATTATTGATAATGGAACACAGATTCTTATAATTTTCATGGTCAATCATGATTCATTCATCTGCGTTCCATTTTACTGTTCACAAAGCTCTTTCAACCTGTTAAGTGCTTTTGGATATTTCTCATTCATATAACCTATGAAATCTTCAGTGGTATCTAATTCAACAGTAACGGTTGTAATTCCATTGTTTTCTTCGAAGTGATAATTTTCAAATCCATTGGCCCATTTTTCTACTTCCGGTCCTTCTGTAATTTCTTGATCGCCTTTTACAAGACCATAATGTTGGATGGAAACAAATTGGTTGGGAATATTATCAGCTATCTTGGAAACAATACCTCCCTTTTCTCCTTTCTCATCTACGCCAATAAATAGAATTTTACTTCCTTTATTCCAGCTTCCCTCATAGGTGGATGTGGGATTGAACAAAGAAGTCCATTGCTCATAAGTTGATTTATTTTGAATACCAAGCATACAATCGTATACATTGGCTGCAGGTGCGTTGATGTTTACTTTGAATTGTAATTTTTGCATAGCACAGGTATTTTAGAAACGAATTGTATAAATGAGAAATGGAAACGATCAATAGCTGTTCATCTTCTATACAAATATCACTGCCAAACTGCTTCCGCAGGTGTATATCCCTTCACTGTAAAGCTATGTTTAAATCTATTCTTCCCCGCAAACTCTCCACGCTTGGTATAAATAGCGATAGCACCGGCGGCTCCTGATAATGGTGATAACATCGCGGGTGGACGGTACACTTTTACCATCGCTACATCAGAAGGAGAAACGATCCAAATATCTTGTGGGGATACTCTAAACTCATCCAAATAAATTTCCGTAGGCTCACCTCTCCATCTTGCCATCTCCACCATGCTTTCCTGATCTTTTTCAACGATCAGTCCGGGTACTTTTCCTTCCAGAAAACGAAGAATGCTCATGGATCGTGCCATGGTTTCGTCTTCAATTCCGTCAAAGATCATCGCTTCATCACGTTTAAACGGACCACTCGAATAATAATCATCGTATTGCTCTACTTTCTTTTTGTATTTACCCACCACCGTTACATTGGGTAACAGATCAGTACCCGAGCTACTGATCATGTTAAATGCATAAGCAGCAGAATCTTCTTTGTTCATGGGTCTTTTCTGATTCCCCACAGTAATCCATATCCTAGTTTCCATTTCAGGAATGAAAGTAGAGTCCAAAGGCGTTTCTATACTGATGTTCAGGTTATTTTTGGCGTTCTTTTTAACGGGTGAAAAAACGAAATAAGCAGAATCTTCGAATAAGGTACTCTTCAAACGAAAAAAACCATCCTTATTCAGTGTGATGGTTTCTGAATAGGTCCGTTTGTTTTTTGGAACCATCAGGTAATTGATATTGTTCTCATCCTCAAACTTTTCTTTTAACTGTCCGGATAAACGGAAATATCCCTTTTGTACCAGGAAGTTCACAGCGAAATGTCCATCAGGTAATGTTTTTGCCAAAACCAGTGCTGCCTGAGCTTCGCCATTGATAAACGGATAACGAAATTTCCAGCGAGTGCCGGTACTGATATGATCGATCCATACATGTAAGGATGCCGCATTGAGTTTTGCTTTTTCAAAATCGGGGATGACACAAGAAAAATCTAGGGTATCTCCTTTTTTGAAGTTTTGCTTATTGAGTTGAACATATAATGAATCAGATGCTTGTATGTTCAGATACAATAAACAGGATAACAAAAGAAAGCATGTTTTTCGCATAAGTGAATACAATAATATAATATAAATTCTTAACCTTTTATATCGATGCTTTATTTTAACAATAATTGATCGTATACCTACTAATTTTGCTCCCCATGCGTATCGCCATCAATGCCATTTTTCTGCAGAACAATCCAATGGAAGGGTATGGGCATTATACGGCGGAAGTATTACGTCGTATGGTAGCGTCACATCCGGAAGATGAGTTTTTGTTATTGTATGATCGTGCATGGGAAACACCGTTTATTACCGCTCCTAATGTTCATTCGGTATTAGTACCCCCTGCTGCACGTCACCCTCTGAGTTTTAAATATTGGTATGATATAAAAGCGACAAGAGCCGTAAAAAAATGGAAAGCCGATGTTTGGTTTCAGCCATACGGATTTTGTAGTGTTACTAGTTCTGTTCCGCAAGTGCTCATGATCCATGATCTGGCTTTTTTGCATCATCCTGAATACATCAGCTGGTATCAGCGGGCCTATTATCGTTGGTTCACACCCGCATTTCTGCGCAAAGCAAAACAGATCATCACCGTATCTGAGTTTTCAAAAACAGATATCATGAAAACCTATCGAACTGCTTCAACAAAGATCCAAGTGATCAGCGGTGCAGTACGGAAAGGGTTTCAACCCATGGAGTGGGAAGACAAACAAGCGGTGAAAGATGGATATGCAGATGGAAGAGAATATTTCTTGTTTGTAGGAGGTATTCATCCTCGGAAAAATTTATTAAACCTACTGAAAGCATTCTCACATTTTAAAAAATGGCAACACAGTAATATGAAGTTGCTGGTAGCTGGTAGAAAAGCTTGGCAATACGATGATCTTTTGGAAAAAATCAAGACCTACAAATACCGGGAAGATGTAGTGCTATTGGATTATTTACCCGAAGAACAATTACAAAGAGTAACGGCCGCAGCTTATGCGCTGGTATATCCTTCCTGGTTTGAAGGTTTCGGATTGCCTATTTTAGAAGCCATGCAATGTGGCGTTCCTGTTATTTGCTCAAATACCAGTAGTATGCCGGAAGTAGCCGGTGATGCCGCTTTACTGATTGATCCTGCCGATCCAGATGCCATTGCCAAAGAGATGTTGAGTCTATACCGAAATGAAGGTATCCGTAATGCTTTTATTACCAAAGGCTTGGAAAGGGTTGGTCAATTTAGCTGGGATACCAGTGCTATCGCCATATATGAATCTTTACGCAAAGCAGTATTGAGCGTATAAGCCTTCACTCGGCTGCTGATTAAACCTTATTTTTGCGCCTTATTTTAAAATCTTTGAACTACGTATGCATACTTCAACAATAAACATTGATGTTCACTTAGACGAACAAAAAGTACCACAGTCCATCCAATGGAAAGCGAGCGACAGCACTGCAGATATGGCACAACCTGCCAGAGCCATGATGGTAGCTTTTTGGGACGCGGCGGATAAATCAGCCCTGCGCATCGATCTCTGGACCAAGGAAATGATGGTAGATGAAATGGCCGATTTTTATTACCAAACCCTGATGGGTATGGCGGATACCTATATGCGTGCCACGCAACAAAAGGAAATGATGGAAGACATGAAAGCTTTTGCCAAAGAGTTCTACAAAAAATTCCGTGATTCTCAATTAAAAGAAAACCAATAAAACATACCGCTATGAGTTTAGAAGAAAAAGTAATGACAGGTATGAAAGAAGCGATGAAATCAAAAAATGAAGCGCTTCTCCGTGGTCTACGTGCCATCAAAGCTGAAATCATCAAAGCTAAAACAGAACCCGGTGCTAACGGACAAATCAATGCCGAAGGGGAATTGAAACTGTTACAGAAACTGGTAAAACAAAGAAAAGATTCACTGGAAATATTCCAGCAACAAAACCGTGAAGACCTCGCTAAAAAAGAACAGGAAGAAATTGCTGTGATCGAACAGTTCCTGCCCAAACAGTTGGATGCAGATGAATTAAAGAAGATCATCGCTGAAATCATCACCACTACCGGCGCTGCAGGTCCACAAGACATGGGCAAGGTAATGGGGGTAGCTTCCAAACAACTTGCCGGACAAGCAGATGGGAAAGCCATTTCTGCGGTGGTGAAGGAGTTGTTGGCATCTAATTAAAAAATCAAAAGTCAAAAGTCAAAACGATTTTGACTTTTGACTTTTCACTTTTGACTTATCTCATGCTCATCGACATCATTTTCCTCCTCTGTATGATCCTCGCTCTCATCAAGGGCTACCGCAATGGACTGATTGTGGCGGTGTTTTCTTTTGTGGCGATTGTTGTGGGTTTGGCAGCAGCGATGAAATTATCTGCTTATGTGGCGGAGAAGTTGGGCCAGCAGACAAGTATTTCTCAGTCATGGTTGCCTTTTATTTCTTTTGCGATGGTTATGATTGCAGTGGTCATATTGGTGAGATTGGGTGCTACTGCTCTTCAGAAAATGGTAGAAATGGTATTTCTAGGATGGTTGAATAAAATAGCAGGTATTGTTTTATATGCTGCTATTTATACGTTAGTATTGAGTGTGGTACTATTTTATGCAGAACAATTGCATTTATTTGATAAAACCACACTTGACGCTTCACAAACCTATGGTTTCATACAACCCTGGGGTCCAAAAGTGATTGATGGGATCGGAGAAATAATCCCTTTATTTGGCGACATGTTTTCTTCCCTTACCGATTTCTTTGAGACCGGCACAACTCCTGCCAGTCAGGTGACACCGTAAAAGCATACATTTTTGCTTATAAATCAGTATCTTAGTTAAGATTCGGCACAATCTGCAGCTAGTTTCAAACGTTTCTTATATTGTTAATGGTTTTTCTTTTATTTGTAACGGATATCATGCTTGCATAAGAAATTAACCCCATGAATTACGAGATTAAACATCAAGACAAGTTCAAATACATTGAAGAAGGGGAAGGTGAACCTTTGTTACTGCTCCATGGATTATTTGGTGCACTCAGCAATTTCAAAGACCTCATTGAGTATTTCAAACCTAAATACAAAGTGGTAGTACCCATGCTGCCTCTTTTTGACTTGGATATTTTTCATACCTCTGTTGGTGGATTGGAAAAACACGTACATAAGTTCATTGAGATGAAGGGATATGAAAATATTCATCTTCTTGGGAACTCTTTAGGCGGACATGTTGCTTTGGTGCACATCTTAAAACATCCGGAAAGAATTAAATCGCTGATCCTTACAGGTAGTAGTGGTTTATTTGAAAATGGAATGGGTGATAGTTATCCAAAGCGTGGAGACTATGAGTACATCAAAAAGAAAACACAGCTTACTTTTTATGATCCCAATACCGCTACCAAAGAACTGGTAGATGAAGTATTTGAGATCACAAATAATAGATTGAAAGTCATTAAAATTATTGCACTGGCGAAAAGTGCGATTCGCAATAACTTGGGCGAAGAATTGAATCAGATCCAACAACCTACATTATTGATCTGGGGAAATAATGATACCATTACGCCACCTTTTGTAGGAAAGGAATTCAACCGATTGATTCCAAACAGTGAATTACATTTTGTAGACAAATGTGGTCATGCGCCGATGATGGAAGTGCCCGATGAATTCAATCGTATTCTCGATGGGTTCTTACAAAAATTAAGTGTTGTTTCACAACCTTCCTAAAGGTTGACGCGTATATCAATTGAAGAAAGAATCATGCTCGCATCGCAGCTCATCAATACCGGGTTTCCAGCGGTCAATTTATTTGACAAAGTTTCTTTTGCCTTACAATTGATGGAGGATTACGACTTATTGCATCTCCCGGTACTCAGTGAGGAAAAATTTGCCGGCATCATTGAAAAAGATGAACTACTCGATGCAGATGAAGAAGGCTTACTCGCTTCCTTGGAACAATCACTTAAAAAGATATCCATTAAAGGAGAGGAGCATTTTCTTGTTGCATTAAAGCTGATTGCAGAAAATGAATTGACCCTATTACCTGTTATCAATGAACAGACCGAATTAGCCGGTATCATTTCTTCTCGCTCTATGATGTTACACTTGTCTCGTTTCTTAGGAACAGAAGAAAGAGGGGGTATCATTGTATTGGAAACCGATAAACGACATTTCTCTTTTGGTGAGATCAGCAGATTGGTAGAAACCAATGATGCTTATATCACTCAACTCAATACCTATCCGGAAAATGATTCCGGACAAATCATTGTTACCATTAAGATCAATAAAGTGGAAGTATCTGATATCGTTGCTACTTTCCAGCGTTATGATTATTCTGTTCGCTACTACTTCGGTGAAGAACAGTATGCCAATGAGTTGAAAGAGAATTATAACCACTTGTTGGCTTATTTAAACATGTAGTTGATTCTATGATGGTCTCTTTTCACCGATCTATTTTCTAAAAATCACCCGCGTTTCTTTTTGTTAACAAGAGTTTCTATGTCATCCTCATGTATGAAGAGACGTTTGTATCAAAGCTATTGATCAAAATCTTGAATAATGTATAAGTGTATGGGAACTTCAATTAAAATGAATGAAAAGAGCCGCTAGAAACGCATATTCCCTATTTTTACAAGCTTACTATTTTATAAAGGGTTTCATGCGCATGAGGTTATTTATTTCTTTTATGGCTGTTCTCTTATCCTCATGCATGCTGTATGCGCAGGAAAAAACCGAGCAGGATTCTACTGCTAAAACAGCGTTGAGTTTATCGGAAAGAGTTGCCATGCGTAGTATGTATCAAGTTGTTGGTGACATTCAACTCAGTGGCAATAAAAAGACCCGCGACTTTATTATTTTTCGTGAAATACCCTTCAAAAAAGGAGAACGGATTGCGGACAGTGAGCTAGATAAACTATTGGAGCTGGCACGTCAGCAAATCATGAATACTTTATTGTTTGTAGATGTGAATGTATATGTGGCGGCAAAAAAAGGAAATGTACTCATCATCAATGTGGATTTGAAAGAGCGATGGTATTTTTTTCCGACCCCTTATTTCAGGCTGGTTGACAGGAACTTTAACCAATGGTGGGTTGATCAAAAGCGAAGTTTAGACCGTGTGAATTATGGAATTAAATTCATACAAAATAATACAACCGGTAGAAATGATAATCTCAATATCTGGTTGATCAATGGATATACCCAACAATTTACCATCAGGTATGATATTCCTTTTATTGATAAAAAACTAACCAAAGGATTTAATATCGGGTTTATACGCGCTACTCAAAAAGAGTTGAATTATGGCACGGCAGATAATAAGCAATTGTTTAACAGACAAGAGTCTGTAGCGAGAAAGTTTACCAGACTTGACTTCACTTATTCTTATCGTCCGGATGTTCGTAACCGTCATTATTTCAAAGTTTCTTATAATGACGAGCAGTTATCGGACACCATTCTGCAACTCAATCCAAATTATTTTCCTGGCGGTAAGACAAGATTCCGATACATTGATTTCAATTATCAATACAAGTATTATAATGTAGATTATATCCCTTATCCCTCTAAAGGATTTCACCTGGAAGCGAATTTGTATAAACGTGGTCTAACAAAAGCATCTAATCTCTGGCAAGCCAGTGTGCGAGCCATTTATGCGCATCCGTTATCAAAGAATGCTTTTCTGCATTTGGAAGGTATTGGAATTGCAAAGCTCCCAAGAAATGATGTTTTTTTCAATCAGCGATTATTAGGTTATGGATTGAATCAAATGCGTGGGTTGGAGTACAATGTAATTGATGGTATCGCTGGGGGAATATTCAAAACTACTTTGCACAAACAGGTATTCGGTTTTATTCTGCGTAATCCATTCCCCAGTAAAACACATGACAAAATACCAATTCGCTTTTTTCTAAAAGCGTATGCAGACCTCGGCTATGGACATCATATCAATCCCGTTGCTTCTAATACCTTGAACAATACCTTGTTACGGACTTGGGGACTGGGCTTGGATATTGTATCGATTTATGATTTTCTGTTTAAAATTGAATACAGCTTTAACCAACTGGGTCGCAATGGCTTATATTTACAGACCAGAAGAGAGTTTTAAGGCCCATTGATAGGGTTGGATGTATACCGTGGTAGATGGAGCTTACCATCACCCAAACACTCAAAGCAAAACAATGAAAATTGCCATTTATAGCCGGGGACTTGATGCTGAAATGGGGAATCCCATTTTGATACTGCTAGACGAATTAGCCCGTTATGAAACACAGGTATATATCTATCGTCCATTGATTGAAACCATGCAGATACCCGGACATCTTTCAGAAAAAATGATTCCGTTTAATGGTTCACAAGACCTGAATGAAGAAGTTGATTGTTTGATCAGTTTAGGGGGTGATGGTACCATGTTGGATGCTGTAACCATGGTGCGTGATTACGGAATTCCTATACTGGGTATCAACTTTGGTCGATTAGGTTTTCTCGCCAGCATTAGCCGCGATGAGTTGAGCAGTGCTGTTGATGCACTCATCAATCGCACTTTTGTGGTAGACAAAAGAACATTGATGCATCTTGATTCCAATGAGCCTTTGTTTGGAGATGCTCCATTTGCATTGAATGAATTTGCGATTCACAAGCGTGATACTTCACCGATGATTAAGATCCATACCTATCTGAATGGTGAATTTCTAAATACCTATTGGGCAGATGGATTGATCGTAGCTACACCCACCGGATCTACCGGTTATAACATGAGTTGCAATGGTCCGATCCTTTTTCCCGAATCAGCAAGCTTTGTAATTACACCGGTAGCGCCACATAATTTGAATGTACGTTCCATCATTGTTCCTGATAACAACGTCATTTCTTTTGAGGTAGAAGGCAGGGCAGACATGTTCATTTGTGCATTGGATGCACGCAGAGAGATTGTTGGTAAATCTGTTCAGCTGGCTGTTCGTAAAGAGCAATTTTGCGTAAACCTTGTTCGCTTGAATGAAAACAGCTTCTTATCTACGCTGAGAACCAAACTCACCTGGGGTTTGGATAAAAGAAACTAGCACTTTCTCTAAATCTTCTCTTAAAAAGCAAGCGCAGGCATCATTTTTGTAAAAATTTTCATCTATCTACTATACCGATGATTCAGCAGAACTGCTGTTTTGTAGTGATAGCTCTATACCAAATACCGTTAAATTAACTTTTATCGTAACAAAATTTGGTGCTATTTTACAAAGGGTAAAGACACAAACGCTATGTTCAAAAAAGCAATCGTATCACTGTTACTGGTATTGGGTCTCCAACAGACACATGCTCAATTGATGGAAAGTTTTGTTCATCAAGGGGAGGTAGGTGTATCTGTTGGGGCTGCACATTATTTCGGTGATCTGAATCCAAATATCAAAATCAATCGACCAAAATTAGCTGCGGGTCTTTTCTTTCGTAAGCAAATCAATAATTATATCGGGGTCAGACTTTCAGCAGAATATGCTATGCTGGGCTATTCAGATATTTACAGTGATAATGCTGCACAACGTAGACGCAACTTGAGTTTCAATAGCAATGTATGGGAACTTGCTGTATCCGGTGATTTTAACTTTTTCCGTTTTCAACCCGGTTTTAAAGGATACCATTATACACCCTATGTAGGAATTGGTTTGGGTGTTTTTTCTCATGATCCTTATGCATTTCTGAACGGAGAAAAATACATGCTTCGTCCTCTTGGAACGGAGGGGCAGGGTAGCTCTTTGTATCCCAATTTGCAACCCTATAATCCCATTGCCATTAGTATTCCTTTTACGCTTGGATTTAAATATGCGTTGAATGAACGAATGAATGTATTTGGTGAATTGACCTATCGCTTCACCAATACCGACTATTTGGACGATGTGAGCGGAGAATATGCTCCGGATGCTTTCCCTCCCTTACCGGATGGGTCTCCTTCCCCGGCATTCCTCTTACAAGACAGAAGCTATGAAACAGGTACTTCTATCGGCATCAAAGGCCGCCAGAGGGGGAATAGTCGGCAAAAAGATGCTTTTGCCAGTTTCAAAGTAGGTATTTCCTTCAGTTTACAGTCTTATAAGTGTCCTACCCCCAAATAAACTCAATGTCCAGACATTGAATTTCGCCTTGATTATTCCTGATTTTTATCGGAATTAAATCCCTGCAACCCATTGATTTTGTTAATTTCGCAGCCTTAATACCGTAGGGACGAACATGCAGGAAACCTTAATGACACAAATCAATAAAGAACGTCTGCCCAAACATATTGCCGTTATCATGGATGGCAATGGTCGTTGGGCTAAGGAAAAGGGGCAGGACAGACTTTATGGCCATTTCCATGGCGTGGAGAGTGTTAGGAGTATTGTGGAAGGTAGTGCTGAACTGGGTATTGGTTATTTGACTTTATATGCATTCAGTACTGAAAATTGGGATAGACCTGTACAGGAAGTGGAAGGGTTGATGGGTTTATTGGTGGATTCCATTCGAAAAGAAGTACCCACACTGAATAAGAACAATATTCGTTTGCATGTGATCGGTGATATGAGCATGCTCCCCGATTTTGCCAGAAATGAACTGAAAGAAGCACTGGAACTGACCGCTGCCAATACAGGCCTGAATCTTATACTGGCATTGAGTTACAGCAGTCGCTGGGAGTTGACCAATGCCGTTAAACAGATTGGATTGGATGTAAAAGCAGGGAAAATTGATCCTGAAAACATCAATCAGGATACCATTCAACAATACCTGGCAACCAGTGAGTTCCCCGATCCGGAATTGATGATCCGTACCAGTGGAGAGTATCGTATCAGTAACTTTTTATTATACCAGTTGGCTTATGCGGAATTGTATTTTACCAATACCCGCTGGCCTGATTTCCGCAAAGAGCATTTATATGAAGCCCTTATTGATTTTCAATCCAGAGAAAGACGTTTCGGTAAAACCGGTCAACAAATTCAGGAAGAAAAACAATTGGTCTAATAATACCCTCAGAATGGCGGTTGATTTAACAAAGACTTTTAATAATTCCCGTTAATTTGCCCCGTTTATATAACCCAAAACCATTGAAAAGACTGCTGTTTCAAGTCCAGCCAGTTGAAGAACAAACAGAATCCGGATGCAGAAAGTGTACAAATTTTTAGTGTTGGCTTTAGTATCATCACTGGTTAGCGTAGGAACATATGCGCAGGAAACTACCGGTCAGGATACGGTGATTACTTCCGTAGACGCGGATCTGATTAATATTTTCAACCAGCGTACTCCCAGAAAATACAAGATATCAGCCATTAAAGTTACCGGTAACAAATTCTTTGATGAGAACCTGCTCATCTCTATTTCCAATATGAATGTTGGCGATGAAGTAACCATCCCCGGTGGAGATGCGTTCTCAAAAGCCATCATGAAATTATGGGATCAAAAATATTTTAGTGATGTTGAAATCTATATCACGAAACTGGTAGATAAAGAGATTGAAATAGAAATTGTTGTTACAGAGCGTCCACGTTTATCCAACTTCTTTTTTAAAGGTGTGCGTAAAGGAGAATCAGAAGATCTTACCGGTAAAACCGGACTGGTTCGCAATCGTGTGATCACAGAAAATATGAAGATTTCTGCGATCGAAGCCATTAAGAAATTTTATGGTGAGAAAGGATACCAGAATGCAAAAGTGCGTATTGATGAAAGACCTGATTCAACTTTCGATAATACATTGATCCTGGATTTTGTAGTGAACAAAGGTCCTAAGGTTCGTATCAACAACATCAACTTTGGAGGTAATACTGTTGATGCTACTAAGTTGAAAAAACAATTGAAAGGCACCAAAGAGAAATCGAGACTTACACTCAATCCATCTTTCGATAGTGGTCAGATCGTTACCGTTCAACGCTATGATTTCAAACAATACGTAGAAGAAAAAGGATTCCTGACGTTAAGTAAGACCAAAAAAGTATTGGATCCTTATGCACGTTTCAAATTGTCGTCTGCTAAATTCAATATCATCAAGTTTGAAGAAGACAAAGAAAGTTTATTAGATTATTATAATTCACTGGGACATAGAGATGCGGTGATTGAGAAAGACACGGTTTATTACAACAAAGCCGGTCACCTCAACATTGATATCAAAATGAACGAGGGTCGGAAATATTATTTCGGAAATATCACCTGGAGAGGTAATACCAAGTATTCTGATTCTATCCTAACTGCCATCATCGGTATTCGTAAAGGAGATATTTATAACCTCGATGTGTTGAATAAAAAATTAGGTAAAGCTGCTTCAGCCGATGGTGGTGATATCAGTGGATTGTATCAGGATGATGGTTATCTTTTCTTCCGTACAGATCCGGTAGAAACAGCGGTGTACAATGACACCATCGATTTTGAGATCAGAATCATTGAAGGTCCGCAGGCAACCATCAAGAATATTCGCATCAGTGGGAATGACAGAACCAAAGAACATGTTATTCGCCGTGAATTGAGAACCATCCCGGGAGAAAAATTCAGCCGATCGGATCTCATTCGTTCTCAACGTGAGATCGCACAGCTGAATTATTTTAACCAGGAAAAGATTGGTATCAATCCCATTCCCAATCCTGAAGATGGAACGGTGGATATCAATTATAGTGTAGAAGAAAAATCAAGTGATCAGCTAGAATTGAGTGCGGGTTGGGGGGGTATCATTGGTCTAACAGGTACATTGGGCGTATCATTCAATAACTTCTCCATTCGGAATATTTGGAAAAAATCTGCCTGGGATCCATTGCCCATGGGTGACGGACAAAAACTAAGTTTACGTGTGCAGAGTAATGGTAAAGCATTCCGATCTTATAATTTCTCTTTCACTGAGCCTTGGTTGGGTGGAAAGAAAAGAAACGCGCTGACTTTCAGTATTTATAATACCCGATTCGGACAAACCTTCAATCCAAGAACCGGTCTTTTTGATCCGGCTTTTGCCGACAGAAGTTTTATTTCCACGACCGGTGCAACCATCAGTTTAGCAAAACAGCTGAAATGGCCGGATGACTTTTTCTCTTTGTCGGTAGGGTTGAATTTTACACGTTACAAACTGAGCGACTATGCCATTGATCCGATCAATTTGCCCGGATTCAATAATGGTAACGTACATAATTTTAACTTCCGTGTGGCTTTACAGCGTTCATCGGTAGACCAACCTTTATTCCCACGTTCAGGATCCAACTTTATGTTGAGTTTGGCAGTCACACCGCCTTATTCAATCATCAATCCGAATATTTCTAATAAAGCCAACCCTTATCGCTGGGTGGAGTACCATAAATGGCGCTTCAATGGTGAGTGGTTTGTGCCCTTGGGTCGCCCACATGGAGAAGATAGAAACAAACAGTTTGTATTGAGGGCTTCAGCAAAATTTGGCTTCCTTGGCAGGTTTAATAAAGAACTTCAGATCTCTCCATTCGAACGTTTTCAGGTGGGAGATGCAGGGTTAAGTAATCAGTTTGCATTATTGGGTTTTGATATCATTGCACACCGTGGATATCCGGTTTATGACAACTCAAACCCCAAAGTGAACCCCGATCAACAGTCTGCCAGACAATATTTTACAATATTTAACAAATACACCATGGAGCTGCGCTATCCATTGAGCTTGAATCCGAGCAGCACCATTTATGGGCTTGCATTCTATGAGGCTGCTAATGGATGGTTCAGCATGAAAGATTACAATCCATTTAAGCTCAGAAGGTCTGTTGGATTGGGTATGCGCTTCTTCCTACCCATGTTCGGATTGCTTGGATTTGATTATGGCATAGGATTGGATAGGTTCACACCAAACGGTCCGTTGAAAGATGCAGCAAGGTTTACCTTTATGCTAGGCTTCGAACCGGAATAGAAACCTGAACAAAAAAATAGTTTATGAAAAAAACCTTACTCTTCACCCTTCTATTGATTGGTACCTCTTTTATGGCACAATCGCAGCAACGTTATGCGATTATTGATACCAAATACATCCTCGAAAAGATACCGGAATACAAAAACGCTGATAAAAAATTACAAGAGATCGGAGAACAATGGCAGAAAGAAATAGATGATAAACAAACGGTATTGGATAAAATGTATAAGAACTATGAGGCTGAGCAGTTCATGCTGACGGAAGATCTTAGAAAAAAGCGGGAGGATGAATTGTTTGTGCGTGAAAAAGAGATTCGTGACCTGCAGAAAAAACGTTTTGGCTATGAGGGCGATCTGTTTAAGGAACGTCAGCGACTGATTAAGCCGGTTCAGGACAGGGTTTATTCTGCAGTTCAGAAAATGGCATTGGCCCGTTCTTATGATTTCGTACTGGATAAAAGTGAAGGAATTACCGTTATATTTGCCGACCCCAAGCTGGATAAAAGCGATGATATCCTAAAAGAATTGGGGATCAAATAAAACTCCTAATACAAAACAAATATCTCAAAATCCTCTCTACAATGAAGCAATTATTACTTGTGTGTGTGACGGTGGCTAGCTTACTGTTCTCCAACAATGCCCAGTCTCAGGTTAAGATCGGTCACTTTGATGAACAAAGTTTACTGAGCCTGTTTCCCGGTTTAGAACAAACAATGGATTCTGTAATGAATACCTATCTTAGAGATTCACTCAATGTTGAATATGCCTATTCTGTGCAAGATTACAGACGCAGAGACAGCCTCTATAAAAAGGATTCTGCTATTATGCCTGCAAAAGCAAGAGAAATGGCAGAAAGTGATTTGAACAGATTGTATTATAAGATCGCTAACTGGCAGCAGTATTCTGAGGAAATGCAGCGTGAAAAAATGGAACGTTTGTTAGGCCCCTACAGACAACAAATGTACAATGCTTTACAACAGATTGTTACAGAACAGAAGTATACCTGGGTGTTGAAATCAGAATCGCTTTCTCCCTATGTACAACCCAGTATTCTAGATAATTTAACCATTCGGGTAGCTATGAAGCTCAATTTGCCATTGAGCAAAGAAATCATGGATGCCTGGAAAGCGGCTGGTGGAACGGTGCCCACAGCAACCGGAGCAAAACCAACAGTTCCTGCACCTAAGAAAAATTAATTCAATTCGTTGATTGATATTTGATCCCGTTCATGTTATCGTGAACGGGATTTTTTATGCTCATTTCTTATTCCGCTAATGAGCTGATAGGTATTAACTTCGTAACATGTCGTCTGTACAACAACCTATTGGTGTTTTTGATAGTGGTTATGGTGGACTAACCATTCTCAAAGAAATGGTAAAGACCTTACCTGAATATGATTATCTCTATATGGGCGACAATGCACGTGCACCTTATGGTCCACGCTCTTTTGATACAGTATACCATTACACTTTGCAATGTGTGAAATGGTTTTTTGATCAGGGTTGCGAATTAGTAGTATTGGCTTGTAATACGGCTTCGGCAAAAGCCTTGCGTACTATTCAGCAAAAAGATCTGCCTAAAATCGATCCACAGAAACGCGTATTAGGTGTGATCAGACCCACTACGGAAGTCATTGGTCAATACAGTAGATCAGGATCTGTGGGTATTTTAGGTACTACAGGAACAGTCATCAGCGAAAGTTATCCTATTGAGATTGCCAAATTCTTTCCTTCTTTGAAAGTGTATCAGGAAGCTTGTCCTATGTGGGTTCCTTTGGTAGAGAATCATGAATACGATAAACCGGGAGCTGATTATTTTATTCAACAACATCTCGATCGTTTGTTCCGACAAGCACCTGATATCGATACTTTATTATTGGCATGTACGCATTATCCGTTATTGATGGAAAAGATACAAGCATTTGCTCCGGCAGGTACTACTGTTTTGTCTCAGGGAACTATTGTAGCGGCCAGTTTGAAAGAATACCTGCATCGTCATCCGGAAATGGAACAGCGTTGTTCCAAACAGGGCACCCAAACTTTTTATACTACCGATTCTGTAGTGGATTTTGATAACCATGCCAGCATATTTTTTGGAGAAAAATTGCAGTCTACACATCTGGAACTTTTATAACGACGCTTTTTTATCACTGAAAATCAATGCTTTAAAATTTATAAAGCGAATTTTTGTCAATTTCTGAGCGCTTTTCCTTACTTTTGCCGTCCTTTCACAGACAGCAGTATGGTGACTGCCGTAATGAAATGAAACAAAATTATAGGGTTAGTTAAAAAAACGTAATTATGAAACGTACATTTCAACCGCATAAGCGCCGCCGTAAATCTGTTCACGGATTCCGCAAGCGTATGCAAACTGCTAACGGCCGTAAAGTATTGGCTAGCCGCAGAGCGAAAGGCCGCAAGAAACTCACAGTTTCAAGCGAGAAAGGATTAAAATAAATCTTATTCCGCAACAGCGGAGTAAAGGATGAAAATATAAAGTCCCGCTTTACGGCGGGACTTTTTTAGTTTAGTACTCAATACATGAAGGCATTCGGTTATCATAAAAAAGAAAAACTCAAAAGCAGAACAGAACTGCAAGCCATTTTTACCACCGGTAAAAGCTTTTCTGTATTCCCGATCAAAGTATTTTTTATTAAGAAAGATACCATGGATGCTTCCGTTCCTGTAAGTGCAGGTGTGGGGGTGAGCTCCAAGCATTTTAAAAAAGCAGTCGACAGGAATCGTATCAAAAGATTATTGCGGGAAGCGTATCGATTGGAAAAACAAAGCCTGCATCAAGTAGTATCAACTCAATCAAAAACGATTGCCGTTTTCTTTCTTTACCTCGATAAAGAATTACCAGACTATACACTGATCAGAGTAAAAATGAAAGAGGGTCTAGAGAAGCTGATCAAAAAAATAAACACATAAACAACACACTCACTACTCACCATTCACACCCATGAAGCTTCTACTTCAAATATTAAGCTACCCTTTTATTCTACTCATCAGGTTTTATCAGTATGTCATCTCACCGAATATTGGACCCAAGTGCAGGTTTACACCTACTTGTTCTCAATATGCAGTAGAAGCCTTGCAAAAACATGGATTAATCAAAGGCGGATGGCTATCCATCAAAAGAATCAGCAAGTGCAGACCGGGCGGTGGGCATGGATATGATCCGGTGCCGGAATAGAAAATAAGAAACAGAGAAATAAGAAATCAGGAATAAGAAAGTGAAAAAACATATACTTTCTTATTCCTGATTGCTCTGTTTCTTATTCTACTGTTTTCTCCCTTCCTGTCATCCCTTGCAACTTTGCAATGGTTTCGCGGATCTCTTTAATGCTGTAGAAGCGGTATACTTCAGGGGCTTTACCATCTTTACCTTCAGCAGATCGCATTTTATGGAAGGGCCCGATGATGATCGCGTCAAAATTGTCTGTGATGTGCACAGCGGAATTAGGGAGTATGTAAAAATTGCGATTGGCTTTTCCTACATTCTTATTGGCCACTAGATTTTCTAAAGAGTCGATCTTGAATTTGAGTGCTTCTTGTGTGATCAGTTGATTGGCCAATTGTGGATCGGTATAGTTCACCTGACTACCAATGATGGTATCACTCTTTACATTCACCACATAGTAACCATTTTCTGTTAAAGTCACTTTCGCTTCTCCGGAAGGAGTATTCAATGTGAGTTCTATGTTCTTTCCAACAAAGTCAACCGCTTTGTCTTCATGTCCGGCACCATCTGTGGCTTTGATGGTTTTGGTTTCTGTATTGATCTCAGCAGTTCCTTTACTAAAAACCACTACTCTTTTTTGATCAGAAGAGCAGGCAGTAAAGAATACAATGGCAGTGAGAATGGTGAGGAGTGATTTCATGATTGATTATTTGGTGTGAAAAAGGCTGCAAGCCACAAGCTTCAAGCTGCACGAAAGGGATAGAAATATTCGTGCAGCTTGAAGCTTGTAGCTTGCAGCTTATAAAGAATTACTTAGCTGCTGCAAAACGTTCAGCCACTTTATTCCAGTTCACTACATTCCAAAATGCAGCAAGATAATCAGCGCGACGGTTTTGGTATTTGAGGTAGTAAGCATGTTCCCAAACATCAGCACCTAAAATGGGAGTTCCTTTTACTTCGGCAACATCCATCAACGGATTGTCTTGATTAGGAGTAGAGCTCACTTCCAGTTTACCATCTTTTACAATCAACCAAGCCCAACCACTTCCAAAGCGAGTCATACCGGCATTGGCAAACTTTTCTTTGAATGCATCGAAAGAACCAAAAGCTGCATTGATGGCATCCGCCAAAGCGCCAGATGGAGCGCCACCTGCATTAGGAGCTAAACTTTCCCAGAAAAAAGTATGGTTCCAATGTCCACCACCGTTGTTTCTTACTGCCGGACTAATAGATCCTGCAGCAGCAACCAGTTGCTCCAATGATTTGCCTTCATGTTCAGTTCCTGCGATTGCTTTATTCAGGTTGTCTACATATGCCTGGTGATGTTTTCCATGGTGAATTTGCATGGTAGTAGTATCAATATGTGGCTCTAACGCCTCGTGTGCATACGGTAATGCTGCTAAAGTAAATGCCATAACTATGATTTTTTAAATGATTAAATAGGAGGTACAAATTTACTGTTGTTAGGGGGAATGGAGATGAATTGTTTCTTAAATCGAAAGCTGTTTTGCGCTGCAAGCTTCAAGCTACACGCTGCAAGTAAATAATTACCCCTCTCTTGTAGCTTGCGGCTTGAAGCTTGTAGCTTTTCCTATCGTTTCTGCTGAAAAAAATTCTTCATCAACCATGCACATTCATCTTTCAGGATACCACTGATAACTTCTGTTTTGGGGTGAAAAGGGGAGTGGTTGGCGATGAGGTGTTTATGGAATCCATTTTTTTCATCACTGGCGCCATATACGATGCGCCCTATTTTGCCCCAATACAAGGCACCACAACACATCAAACAGGGTTCTAGGGTAACGTACAGGGTTGCATCCGGTAAATATTTACTACCCATACTGCTGTATGCTGAAGTGAGTGCGAGGATCTCTGCATGAGCAGTGGAATCGTTGAGTAGTTCCACCTGGTTATGTCCGCGCGCAATGATCTTATGATTCATCACCACAACAGCACCCACCGGAACTTCATCCGCATCAAAAGCCAATTGAGCTTCTTTAAGCGCTTGCTGCATGAAATATTCGTGAGATTCGGGGAGCATGGGGAGGTGAAAAGTGAAAGGTGAAAAGTCAATAGTCAATAGACCATGGTCTATTGACTATTGACCGACTAGGGTAAAAATACTATATAAACTGAAACATATCTAATATCTGCTATCTGCGATCAGCCATTCGCTATCCACTATTTCACTTGTATTTCCAGTTTCTGTCCTTGCCTTCTTCCAACCACTCTAGCATGGTGTTGAGGCGTTTGATGCGGGTGGGTTCTGTTTTGGCTTCTGTAATCCATTCGATGTATTCTTTTTGATGCGATGGAGAGAAAGCTTCAAATACTTTTTTGGCTTTGGTATTTTTTTTCAATGCTACAATGATATCTGACGGAACTACAATCTCTTTTTGAGTAGTTTTTGTTTTAGCAGGGAGCTTAATACCCTTTTCATTCAACTGCACCGCTTCTTTGATATATGCGATCATGATCTTATCTGCCGGAAGGTGTTTAACAGTTGTAATTCTATCAAAATGTCCCATCGCACCACGGTCTTTGATCTGCATGATTTTATTCGGGTCCTTCATGATGGATGCTTTCCAAAAGCCAAAAGCACAATGTTGTTTGAAAGCTGCCATGCTGCATACTACTCCTTTGTATTCAAAATGCGGGAAACTCCATTTCATGGTTTCGGTGATATCCGGACAAGCTTTATGCACCAACTTCCGGATATGTTGTAAAATAACTTGCGCAAAAGGAGCAGCTTTTGCAATATATGCATCAATACGAGGGTCTTGCTTAGTCATTAGCTAATATAAAAAAACATCCGCTCTAAAGAAAGCGGATGTTTTATAAACCCTTGTAGCCTGAAGCTTGCAGCCTGTAGCTCAAAGCTTCCTCACCACAATATTCTTAAACCACACATTATCTCCATGATCTTGCAAAGCGATATGTCCTTTAAAGTTTTTGCCAAAAGCAGGCATGGATCTGAATTTACTGTTCGCAATTAAGTTATTCCATTGCTCATCACCATAGGTGGTTGATAATATGGAAGTGCCATTCAATTTGAACTCCAGTTTGCCTTTGTTACAAATGATCTCAGCAGTATTCCACTCTCCAACAGGCTTGGTAACACCTTCTGTTGAAGCAATCAGATCATATAAATTACCGGCACGGTGTTTATCGATCTTTGCATCTGGATGTCCATCATTGTCTAGCACCTGCATTTCCGGTCCGGTATACCAAACGTATTTGTATTTGGAAGGATCATTTTGTACCCAGAAGATAATACCGCTATTCCCGTTTTTAGCGATCTTCCAATCTAGCTTGAGGTGAAAATTTTCCAGTTCCATCTCATGAATAATATCACCCCCTCTTTTCGACTGCCAGTCTGTTTTATCAGAAGCATCTAAATGCAGCGTTCCATCTACCACTTTCCATGCTTGTCCGATAGATTCCTTACCATAAGTTTTCCAACCCTTGGTTGTTTTTCCATCAAATAAGGATATCCATTCTTCTTTTTGTTGAACACTATTCATGGTGGTATCATGTTCGGAGCTTGTACCACAAAACAACATGGTACTTAACAATGCGGCGGTGATCCAGGTTTGTATCATAATTATTTCTTTAAGAGCATAATATATTTCACCATCGCTTTTGCATCGTCTTCACTAATGGTAGGATGTGCTGTCATAGGTACTTGACCCCAAACACCTTGTCCTCCTTTGATGATTTTTCCGGCAAGCATTGCCACATTCTCTTCTGTATTTTCATATTTCTCTGCTACTTGCTTGTAAGATGGACCGATAAGGTTATCACTTACTTTATGGCAAGTCAAACAATCTGATTTTCCGATCAGCTCCAATCCTTTTACATAATCTGGATTACTGCTCAGGTCATCTGCAGCTGCAGTTGCGGTTGTAGCAGTTGTTGCTGTTTCTTTTTTCTCTTCATTTCCTCCACATGCAGCCAGAATCGCTAACATGGAAAGGGATACTAAGTACTTTTTCACGGTGTATTTGTTTTGGTGATGAGTGAGGTTAGCAGATAGCTTATAGTTCATAGCGTATAGATGGAAAAAAAGTTATTGCGATTCGCTATGAACTATAAGCTATCTGCTATCCTGCTAAGTTATTCATTGATTCCCAGAATTCTTCGGTTAAAGTTTTCATCTGATCCGGTGCCGGCAAAATCATCGAAGGCTTTGTCGGTTACGCGGATGATGTGTTTTTTAATAAAGGGTGCACCTTCAGCAGCACCTGTCTCCGGATGTTTGATGGCACATTCCCATTCCATCACTGCCCAGCCTTTATAGTCATAAGCAGCCAATTTGCTGAAGATGGAACTAAAATCTACTTGTCCATCTCCCAGTGAACGAAATCTTCCTGCGCGATTGATCCAGTTTTGGTACCCGCCATACACACCTTGTTTTCCATTGGGATTAAATTCGGCATCTTTTACATGAAACATACGAATCCGTTCATGATAATGATCGATATAACTGAGATAGTCTAAACATTGTAATACGAAATGGGATGGATCAAACAATAAACAGGCTCTTGGATGATGATTGACTTTCTCCAAAAACATTTCATAACTGATACCATCATGAAGGTCTTCACCCGGATGTATTTCATAACAGAGGTCTACACCCTGCTCATCAAATACATCCAAAATGGGTTTCCATCTGTCGGCAAGCTCTGTAAATCCAGTTTCAACCAATCCGGCCGGACGTTGTGGCCATGGATATACGGTATGCCATAACAATGCACCACTAAAAGTAGCATGAGCATTCAATCCCAGATTAGCAGATGCTTTGGCTGCATATTTTAATTGTTCAACAGCCCATGCTGTTCTGGCTTTGGCATTACCGCGAACAGATTCAGGAGCAAAGCCATCAAACAATACATCATAAGCAGGATGCACTGCAACGAGTTGACCTTGTAAGTGGGTTGATAATTCCGTGATCTCTAATCCGGCAGATTGTACAATACCTTTAATCTCATCAGCATAGGTTTTACTTTCTGCTGCTTTTTGTAAATCGATACAGCGTGCATCCCAGGAAGGAATTTGCACACCCGTAAAACCCAATGATGCCGCCCATTTACAAATGCTCTCCAAAGAATTGAATGGTGCCTGATCACCCATGAACTGAGCTAAAAAAATTCCGGGTCCTTTGATTGTTGTCATGATGGTTAAGTCAAAAGTGAAAAGTCAAAAGTCAAAAGTGAAAGGTGAAAAGTGAAACCGTTTGACTTTTCACCTTTCACTTCCTCATATCTTATATTCCGTCCATTTTTCTGTTGAGGCGGCGGATGCTACTACATTGTCGATGAATGCCATGCCTCTTAATCCGTCTTGTGTGTTGGGGAAGTCCAGCATTTCGGGAGTAGGAGTGGTACCATCGATCCTTGCAGACAGTGTTTGTGCGAAATTTCGGTAGATATTCGCGAAAGCTTCGAGATAACCTTCGGGGTGTCCGCCGGGAGTTCTGCAATTAGACGTTGCAAAAGAACTGAGTCGATCACCATAATTACCACCGGCTCTTAAAATTTGTGTAGGTTGATCCAGCCATTTTACAAGTAAGGTATTGGGTTCATGTTGTGCCCATTCAATACCACCTTTTTCGCCGTAGATGCGAATCTTCAACGCATTTTCTTCGCCTGCGGCTACTTGTGAAGCCATGAGAACACCACGGGCTCCATTGCTCATGCGTAGTAAAACATTTCCATCATCATCGAGTATACGTCCTTCCACCATCGCATTCAAATCAGCACAAAGATGCGTGATTTGTGAGCCGGTTACATATTCTGCCAGATGTGCGGCATGGGTACCGATATCGCCCATAGCTCCTGCTTTACCAGATTTTTTTGGATCTGTTCTCCAGGCAGCTTGTGCATTGCCTTCTCTTTCCGATAATTTGCTCAGCCAGCCTTGTGGATATTCTACCCACACTTTTCTAATCTTACCCAATGCACCGCCCGTTACCATGGCGCGGGCTTGTTTTACCATTGGGTATCCTGAATATGTATGTGTCAAACAAAGAATCAATCCTGTTTCCTGTACTTTTTGGTGTAATTGTTTCGCCTCGTCAAGGGTAAATGCGATGGGTTTTTCGATCACTACATGGAATCCATGTTCCAATGCCATCATTGCAGGGGCAAAGTGCGCGAAATTGGGAGTAACAATGGTTACAAAATCCATGCGCTGATCAGCGGGTAACTGACTTTCCTTGGTGATCATCTCATCATAAGTCAGATAGATCCGGTCTGCCGGTAAAAACAAAGAGCGACCAGAGTCTTTCGCGATCTCGGGATTGATACTGAGGGCTCCACAACAAAGTTCAATCAGTCCATCCATGTTAGCGGCAAGGCGGTGAATGGCACCAATAAAGGCATCTTTACCACCACCTACCATACCCATCCTGAGTTTACGATTCATGTCAATTCGTTTTTGGTTTTGGTTATTAAGCGCTGAAAGTATTTTAGAAATGTAAGGTTATTAAAAAAAAAGAAGCGGACGAAATTTTGCTGACTAAAACGGAAAGATAAAAGTGAACAGTTGTTCGTTTTATCGTCTAAGACTTTGTCATGCGTTAAACATTTTAGTAGGGGTTGAAAAAATTAAAATTACATTTATAAGGGTTTTCCATTCTTAACACCAACGATTATGCAAGCCATTATAGTCAGATCCATTCACCCCTATTCATGGGGCATCCACCGACAATCATTTTTTCTCTGTCGATAGCTATTGTTTAAACACTAATTCCTATATTTATTACCTGCGAAAAAACGATCATGGGAACAGATCAGAACAGAAGAAAAACGATTAAACAATTGCTTGCAGGATCTGCACTTCTTGCTACATCTGTGCCTTCTTTTGCATTAGAAGCAGAAAAAAAGTCTTCGCCTATGGCACTCAAAGGCAATATCAATCATTCAGTTTGTCGCTGGTGCTACAATGATATTCCACTGGATCAGTTGTGTGTAATTGTGAAAGAAATGGGATTGGTAGGTATTGATCTGGTTGGACCTAAAGAGTGGGACATTCTCAAAAAACATAACCTCATCTCAACCATGTGTAATGGCGCTGAGATTGGCTTGGTAAAAGGCTGGAACGATCCGCAGTATCATGATGTATTGATTAAAAATTATACTGAACATATTGAACTGGTAGCTAAGGCCGGTTATACCAATCTTATTTGCTTTAGTGGGAATAGAAATGGTATGGATGATGAGACAGGGTTGAAGAATTGTGTGGATGGCTTGAAAAAGATCATGTCACTGGCAGAAAAGAAAGGGGTGATCATACAGATGGAACTCTTCAACAGTAAAGTCGATCATAAAGACTATATGTGTGATAGCTCTGCCTGGGGTGTTGAATTGTGTAAGCGTTTGGGCTCACCTAATTTTAAGTTGCTCTATGATATCTATCACATGCAGATCAATGAGGGAGATATCATTCGTACTATTAAAAGAGATCATCAATACTTTGGTCATTATCATACAGCAGGGGTTCCCGGTAGACATGAAATTGATGAAACACAGGAACTCTATTATCCTGCCATCATGAAAGCCATTGTAGAGACAGGATTCAAACAATATGTAGCACAGGAATTCATACCAACGGGAAATGACAAGATAGGATCATTGAGAAAAGCAGTGCAGTTGTGTGATGTGTGAGGTAGCAGATAGCTAATAGCGTATAGGTGATGGCGTATAACAGAATATATCATTTGTATTGCTATTAGCTATGAACCATAGGCAATAAGCCAACAAACAAACAACAAACCTTCATAAACAAAAGACCATGGCCGATCAAAATTATGACGCAATTGTAGTGGGCTCAGGTATTAGTGGTGGCTGGGCTGCCAAAGAGCTTACTGAAAAGGGGCTTAAAGTACTGATGCTCGAGCGTGGACGTAATATTGAGCACATCAAAGATTACGTGAACGCCAATAAAGAAGCATGGGACTTCCCCCATCGTGGAAGAAGAACACAACAGATGATCAATGATTATCCTGTGTTGAAACGCGATTATCCTTTGAATGAAACCAATCTTGATTATTGGGTAAATGAAAAGGAAAGTCCATACACCGAAGTAAAACGTTTCGACTGGTTCCGAGGATACCATGTGGGCGGACGTTCACTGATGTGGGGGCGCCAGAGTTATCGTTGGAGTGATTTTGATTTTGAAGCCAATGCCAAAGACGGTATTGCCGTTGATTGGCCGGTTCGTTATAAGGATATTGAGCAATGGTATACTTATGTAGAACGATTTGCAGGTATTAGCGGCAGTAAAGAAAATTTGCCACAACTTCCTGATAGCGATTTTCTTCCTCCAATGGAACTCAACTGCGTAGAAAAAGATCTTGCAAAACGACTGAAAGAATATTATAAGAATCAGCGTACCATGATCATCGGCAGAACAGCGAACCTTACTAAAGAGCATGAGGGTCGTACCAGTTGCCAATATCGCAACAAATGCTGGTTGGGTTGTCCATTTGGTGCTTATTTCAGTACACAGTCTTCAACATTACCCGCCGCTATGAAAACGGGCAACTTAACGTTGCGTCCATGGTCCATCGTTACTAAAGTATTATACGATAAAGATAAAAAGCGTGCAACGGGGGTTGAAGTATTGGATGCGGAAACAAATCAGACTTATACCTACAATGCAAAGATCATTTTCCTAAATGCTTCTGCATTGAACTCCGCATGGATCCTGATGAATTCAGCAACAGATATATGGCCTGACGGTTTAGGAAGCAGCAGTGGTGAACTTGGACACAATGTAATGGACCACCACTTAGGTGTAGGTGCAGGTGGACGAGTAGAGGGTTATGAAGACAAATACTATTTTGGTCGCCGCGCCAACGGTATTTATATCCCCCGTTACCAAAACCTGTTTGGTGATAAGCGTGATTACCTGCGTGGGTTCGGATATCAGGGAAGTGCTTCTCGTCAGGGCTGGGGTCGTGATGTGGCTGAATTAAGTATTGGTGCAGATTTTAAAGATGCATTGACTGAACCCGGAGGCTGGTCTTTTGGTATGATGGGGTTTGGGGAAGTATTACCTGATCATAACAACAAGATTACGTTGGATAAAAATGTAAAAGATAAGTGGGGACTTCCTGTTCTTTCTTTTGATTGTGAATTGAAAGAAAATGAACTCAAAATGAGAAAAGACATGGAAGCAGATGCTATTGAAATGTTAACCAATGCCGGCGTAAAAGATGTAAGAGGATATGAAGGCAATGGCGTACTTGGTCGCGGTATCCATGAAATGGGAACAGCGCGTATGGGACATGATCCAAAAACATCTGTTGTGAACAAATACAACCAAGTGTGGGATGCACCAAACGTATTTGTTACTGATGGTGCTTTCATGACATCCGGAGCCTGTGTAAATCCATCATTAACATACATGGCATTCACAGCCAGAGCTGCCGATTATGCAGTGTCTGAATTAAAGAAACAAAATTTATAATAGTGAGTAGTGAATAGTGAGTAGTCAATAAAAGTATTACTCACTTCTCACTACTGACTTCTCACTAAAAACAAAGACCATGAATAGAAGAGAAGCCCTTTCCAGCGTTGCCTTGCTGCTTGGTGGAACCATTATTGGCTCCAGTGCTTTCCTGATGGGTTGTAAATCCAGTGGAAGCGAAAGTGGTATTAGCTTTTCGCCTGACGATATCAGTTTCCTCAATGAAGTAGGAGAAACCATTTTACCTGCTACCAGTACCCCGGGTGCTAAAGAAGCCAAGGTTGGAGAATTTATGTCTGTGTATGTAGCTGATTGTTATGAAGCAAAAGACCAGACCATCTTCAAAGAAGGAATCAAGAAACTCAATGAAGCCAGCCAGCAAAAGAATGGCAAATCATTCATAGAGAGTACACCCGAACAACGTCATGAATTATTGGTAGCCTTGGATAAAGAAGCCAAAGAATACCAACAAAATAAAAAACCAGAAGACCCGAATCATTATTTCCGAATGATGAAAGAGCTTACACTGTTAGGTTTCTTTACTTCAGAAGTAGGTGCTACCAAAGCATTGCGCTATGTAGCGGTACCTGGTAAATATGAAGGCTGTATTCCTTATAATAAGGGGGATAAAGCTTGGGCCACTTAATTAAATAAAAGTAAAAATTCAAAAGTCAAAAGTTAGAAATGATAGTGCAAGCTTCTTTTCACTTTTGACTTTTGATTTTTGACTTTTCTTTTCCATAATTAAAATTTTCACCATGTCAACCAATCGTAGAGAATTTCTTCGCAATACGGGATTTGCAGCACTGGCTGCGTCTTTGCCTTTTGCAGGTAAATCGTCTTCTTTTTTAAGCTCGCTGGCTCCTTATAAACCTATCGGCTCTTTTGGGATTCAGTTATGGACTGTGAAAGAAGCATTGTTTGCTGATGCTAAAGACACGCTTGCCAAACTTTCTTCTTATGGATATAAACAGATTGAAAGCTTTGAAGGTCCAAAAGGATTTTTTTGGGGAATGAAGAATACTGAATTCAAAAAATACATGGATGATCTGGGAATGAAGATCGTTTCTTCTCATTGTAACAATACAGTAGATTTTGAAAGAAAAGCTGCTGAAGCTGCTGAGATTGGTATGTCATATTTGATTTGTCCATGGAAAGGTCCACAAAAATCAATCGATGATTTCAAACGCTTCAATGATGAATTCAATAAGTGCGGTGAGATCGCTAAGAAGAATGGTATTCGTTTCGCTTATCATAATCATGATTATTCTTTTAAAGTATTAGACGGACAAGTTCCGCAAGTAGTGATGATGGAAGGAACAGATAAAGATTTGGTTGATTTTGAAATGGATATTTACTGGGTGGTTGCTGCAGGAGAAGATCCTAAAGCATGGTTCAAAAAATATCCGCATCGTTTCCGTTTGTGTCATGTAAAAGACCTGACCAAAACAGATAAAGGAAATGAATCTTGCCAAATTGGAAAAGGAACCATTGATTTCAAATCGATCTTAAGTGAAGGATCTAAATACGGAATGAAAACATTTATCGTAGAACAAGAAGCGTTCACCGGAACCAATCCTATGGATAGTGCAAAGGCGAATGCAGAGTATATGAGCAAGTTTGAAATCTGAAGAAACAGAGAAATAAGGAATAAAAAATAAGGAATGAGAAAGTGTCCTTTTTACAATTCCTCATTCCTTTTTTATTTCCTATTTCTTATTCCTTATTTTTCTGTTTTTTAAACTCCTAAACTCCACCCCTCTCTATACTGTCTTCTCACAAACTGATTGGCTTCGTCGAAGTTGGTGATCTTCATGTTCGGACCATCCCATACTAATCTAATATTACGACCTGGGTATGTGGTACGTCCGTTTTCCATTTTCTTCTGAAGGTCATAACTACGAATCGCTAAGTTACCCATGAGTACACTTTCAGTAAGTGGTCCGGCTACATCGAAATTAGAACTGAGGTTTTTAGCAGCTTCGGAACCATAGCCGGCAATAGCAGCTTCTACCCATGCTGCATAGTGCCCATTATCACCATTTGGAACCCTGGCAATGGTTTGAGGTACTTGTGTGGTCTTGGTTAAGCTGGTTGGTAATAAATTAGGAATCGCTCCATAAGTGCCGCACATCATCTTTCCTTTGGTACCTATGAAGATGGTACCATTACCACCATCGCCCATCATTTCATTAGGTCCAAGTTCTGCCGGACGTTCAGGTTGAATACCACCATCCATCCAATGCATGGTTAGATCAGGTTTGCCGTTCTGTCCTTTGAACTTTAAGATGATATGAGAAGCAAGAGGTCCGCATTCAGGTGCATACACTGCATTCCAGTTTCTTTCATAACGTTTGGCTACACTACATTCTGCAGATTCAGGATAACCAAGTCCCAATACCGCAAATGCTGGTGCCATGATATGACAGGCCATATCTCCAAGTGCGCCCGTACCATAATCCCACCAACCACGCCAGTTGAATGGAACGAGATTGTCTACATAATCTTTATATGGTGCTGTACCCAACCAAAGATCCCAGTTCAACTCTTTTGGTACCGGTAACGTATTTTTTGACCACTGGATACCTTGTGGCCATACGGGTCTGTCTGTGTAACAATAAACCGTATGTACATCACCAATTAAACCTGCATTGTACCAATCTACCAACTGTCGAACACCATCGCCTGATGCACCTTGGTTACCCATTTGTGTCACCACTTTATAACGGTGAGCTGCCTGGGTAAGCATACGTGCTTCATAGATGTCGTGTGTCAATGGTTTCTGAACATATACATGTTTACCCAGTTGCATTGCAGCCATGGCTTGTACGGCATGCATATGATCTGGAGTAGAAACAGATACCGCATCTATATTCTTATGTTCCTTATCCAACATTTCTCGGTAGTCTTCATACACTTTGGCTTTTGGATACCGCTCTCGACTTTTACCGGTTTGTCTGCTGTCTACATCACAGAGAAAGGCGATATCTGCTTTTCCGCTCTTGAAAAAACTATAGATATCACTCTCGCCTTTACCCCCTGCGCCAATACCGGCAATTTGAAGTTTGTCACTCGGCGCAACAAAACCGCGACCTAGTACACTGCGAGGAACAATGTAAAAGCCTGCTAAAGCAGTTAAACCATTTTTGAGAAATTTTCTTCTAGAATCATCCTGTGAAACAATTTCTTGCTGTTTCTTTTTGGAGTTTTTTTTCATAAAAATCAGTTGTTGGTTGGATAAGCAATCGAGCTATGAATTTATTTAATTATTTTGATTGATAGGTATAAAAGATTAAGCCGATCATTCAGGGTCTTTCTTATAAAAGACCCTGAATGATCGGCTTAATCAATCGTAATGCGCGGTTTTATAAATTAGGGGGTCGTCTGTTTTCGATATACATATCGATACCTGAGTATTTCCCGGCAACTTTCTTTAGCATACCTGTATCTACAATTCCGAACTTCTTCTGTATGGTTAAAGAATCTTCATGAATATAAGTAACCATTACCCATCTATCGCTATCCAATCGCAAGGGTAATGATTTGGATTGCTGGCCATTATGGGTATTGATTTGTAAGGCATAGATACCTTTTCTAAATTCTCTTACGGGTATTTCTTGTAACCCGGGTCTAGCCTGGTATTGCCGGGGGGAGAGATTTTTGTTTTTCTCTCGATCGTTCATAACAATACTGAAATCTATTTTTTCCTTACTCTCATTGTTAAAAACTACATAAGTAACAGGTCGGTAAGCTTTACATGACAGCAAAACAATAAGCACTAATGATAATTGGATTTTACGGAGTCGCATAGACGAATATTTACATCAAAAAATACATCGTTGCTCATCGTTTGATGATGCAACGGACTAATGATGTATATAAAACGTAAAACGTTGCCTGTCTATCAAATAAAAATTAATTTTTATTGATTGAAAGTGCTATCAGGAACAATGGCAAAGCTGCCGGGTTGAATGTTGAAGAAGGTGATGTCGGTTAGATCTTGATTGGAGCGAAATCCATTCGCATATCTTCCCTTTTGTTTATAAGGATAATTTTGAATTAAAGTAACAGGTGTAGAGGTATAAAACTGTGCCAGATTTTGATCCCAATATAACTCGTCGCAATACAGGGTATCTCCTTTTACATTATAAATGACCACCTGATCTCTCAGGTATACTTTGCTTTCATTTTGTAAGTAACGGCCATATTTAGCAGATAGCTTGCTTTCTACTTTCATGCTATCATCATAAAACTCTACAAACAAAGAATTCGGGAATTCTGTTTTTCTGGCGCTATCACCTTGATAGCGTAATAGTAAAGGTGCTGTTAATTTAGCTCCAATTTTTCCATTCTGACTTAAAAAGCTTTCGATGTTTTTTCCCTCCTCGATGGCTGGTAACTTTTTCCCTAAAGCTTTTACATCATTGACATCATTTTCACAGGCCAATAAAAAAACACAGCCCAACAAGCAGGCTGTGAGTAGGTGTTTAATATGTTGCTGATGATTAATCATACCTGCGTTTCTGGAACCAGATATCAGTTAAGCTCATGCCCAAAGTAAACTGAGCATAACTTTCAGTGATATTATTTACGCCTGTACCACGCTTCCCAAATTGTAAAGCAGTATTCAGGATGGTAAATTGACGATCATAATTATTCCATTTCTTAATGGGGAATCCGGCACCCAATGAAAAGCCTGATGTTTTAAGACCATTACCATCCGGATTGATATAGTCTTTACCAATAAAAGCCCCCACGCGATAATTCACATTACTCCAGTAATTTCTACCATTCAACGGATCTGGTGCGAGTTGAGCGCCTACTTTTAATTGCCAGCTGTTCACTAACTGATCAGGCTGATTGTAAAAACGATACTGGCTCCATTGTGTGCTGGTATATTCTGCACCTATCGACCACATTTCAAAAGTACCGCGGTTATTGCTGGATGTTTTATGAAAAGTGATACCTGCCGCATAAGTGGATGGTAGCACAATAGTCCCTTTAATATTATTAATAACTGAAACCGTATCAATCGTAATATCACCGGCTACAGATTCAGTATAAGTTTCTCTTTTCTGATCCTGAGAAGCAGACATATTTTGATTCAGACTATAAGTACCTCCCAATCTTAGAAAATAATTATTGGTAACATTTGTTTTCTGATCCACTCGCTTCTTTAACAAGAATTCATATTGGAAACCTGTATTCAAAAAAGCCTTATTGAAAGTGGTAATGGTAGATGAATTCGACTGGAAAAAGAAAGCTGTATCACTCAAGAAAATCTTTTTAGTAGAGATTTCTCTTCTTCCAAAATTGAAACCGGTATTAAAACCAATACTGAAGTTTTTCCATTTTTTTCCAATTCCTACAAATGCCTGATTCAATCCTCCTGATCCTTCAAAAATAGTAGCAAGACTATCACCTGCTACTCTTTCTCTGTTCACAACAGAGTAGTTGATACGTGTAACAGGTCTGATACCAAATGCCATACCCAGACCTTTGGTTCTTTTTAATGGCATACCTACTGCCAGATAAGATGGATAGAAATAATTAGATCGAAACTTGCCAGATGGATTTTCACTTCTTAGATTCCTGGTATCGATGGTTAATCCGATATCATAGGATACCATGAAATAATTGGAATACGTAGCCGGATTCATAAAATTCACCGCCTGTCCCACATTATTATTGATACCATCAGAATAAGCAGCACTGAGTCCGCCCATAGCCCGATTGATCGCATGTAAACTGTTGAAAGTTTCACCCAGTCCATAACGAGTGAAGGGTGAATTCTCCTGAGCGTTCGTTTGAAGCAGGGTAAATCCGGTGATCAGAATGGTTAAACTAAATCTCAGTAATGTTGTGCTCACAAATCGCATACAGGCCTTTAAAAATTAGATAAGGGTCGGCAAATATCCTGTTTTTTAGATGTGGTACAAAAAAAGCCATATCCCCCCCGGTTAATAGCACGTTAAAGTTGTTGAATTTCAATGCATAAGCATCAATAATTCCATCAATTTCCTTAGCCATTCCCATGATGACACCGCTCTGGAGGTTGGTTTTGGTGTCAAAACCGATCAAAGGGAAGTGATGATCAGGCTCAACCATAGGCAATAAGGCGGTTTGTTCATGCATAGCCCTGAAACGCATGGTCATACCCGGTGAAATGCTGCCACCCAAAAATTCGCGTGACTTATTGATGTAATTATACGTAATACAGGTACCCAATCCGATAGCCAGGTTATGCCCATTGGGGAATAGGTCCACTGCCGCAGCACAAATGGCCAATCTGTCTGCACCAATTGTTTCAGGCTTACCTACCGGTGTGGTGAAAGGCAGTTTGCTGGTATGTCCGAGTTTATGAAAGCCTGTTCTTTCAGACAGTAGTGTTTCTAAGCCGGAATGATGATTGATGACTGAAGAAAGAATGGCTTTTTTGGGTTGATACTGATCCAGAATAGCAGCTACTGTATCGGTATCATCATTCTCCAGCACAAGTACTTCTTTGAGTTCTTTACCCTCAAATACAGCGCACTTCAAACGCGTATTGCCAAAATCAAAACATAAGCTGGTATACATAGATGGGTTTATAGGTCAAAGTTAAAGCCTTTCAGTTCTCTAAAATGACCATTGAGTTGTATGCGTTCTTTTAAAGATTCCATGCCGGCAAGAACAGGCAAAACTTTTGATAAATGTTGTTTCAGATATTCCAGTCGTTGTGATTCATGCAACAACCCCAATAATTCATATTCTTCCTCGAGTGAAAGTCCGGCATGATGTGCCAGATCATAACTGCACAATTCATCATCTGATTTTTTAAAATCTTTACTCACCTGAATGAGTTTATGTAGCTCTCTGATACCGGCAATCACTTGAGCAGTGAGTTTACTATTTTGTCTTTCATCATTATCGGGATAATGAACGATAGCGCCACTATACAGTTTTTCGGGAATGGTTTTTACGAGTTCCAACATCCTGAACACCTTTTCTCCACGTGTTCGGATATCCATTTTTCCGTCCTTGTGCACTTGAACAATTTCAGTAATGGTAACCAATGTACCCATCTCAGAAACATTATTCTTCAATACAATGGGAATACCAAAGGATCGTTTTTCACCAAAACAATCTTGGATCAATTGTCTATACCGAGGTTCAAAAATATGCAGGTTCAATTGCTCACCCGGAAAAACAACAACACCTAATGGGAAAATGGGAATAAAATTGGTCATAGTATTTCAATACAATACGAAATAAGGGAAATAGCCTTTATCCGACAAATAGCGTCTAAGGATTCATATCCCTGTTTTCTTGAATACTTGTGTTTTGTTTCTTGTATCATCTATTTCCTCTTTACTTTGTGTTATGAAGATTTCGGGGTTTACCATTATCAAGAATGCGGTATTGAATGATTATCCGATCGTAGAAGCGATCCGCTCTATTTTACCGGTGGTAGATGAAATGATTATTCTGATCGGGGATTCTGATGATGCTACCCTTGCACTCATGCAGTCCATCAATGACCCGAAGATTAAAATCCATCATTCTGTTTGGGATAAAAATTTACGTACAGGTGGTACCGTATTAGCTGTTGAAACCAATAAAGCTTTTCAATTGATTGATCCGGAAAGTGATTGGGCATTTTATATACAGGGTGATGAAGCGGTACATGAGCAATACCATGATATTATTCGTAAGACCTGTTTACAATACAAGGATGATCAACGAGTAGAAGGGCTGGTATTTAAATATCTACACTTTTATGGAACCTATGATTATATAGGCGACAGTAGAAAATGGTATGATCATGAAGTAAGGATCATTCGAAATGATAAAAAAATTACTTCTTATAAAGATGCGCAAGGCTTTAGAGTTGGTGAAAGAAAACTATGGGTAAAACCCGTAGATGCTTATGTGTATCACTATGGTTGGGTAAAGAGTCCGGAGCAGATGATGAAAAAAATAAAAAACTTTAGTAAGCTCTGGCATTCTGATCAAAAGCTGGAGGAAATGATGAAGTCGCCTGATTTCTGGAACTATGATGAATTCGATTCATTACAAAAATTTACGGGCACACACCCGGCTGTTATGCATGAAAGAATTGCCAAGCAAAATTGGAAAGTTGAACTCGATATTACTAAAAAGAAGTTTTCTTTAAAAGACAGTTTGCTGTACTACTTTGAAAAATTAACTGGTATCAGACCTTTTGATTTTCGTAATTACCGGATTTTGAAGTAGTTGGTTCTCGAAGAAAACCAGTTGGATAATTCCACAATAAAGCGATAATCCATGCATGGATCCATACACTGTATTGGTACGCAAGATTGGTTTCTACCAAACAAGACACCATAATGGCTGCCGATACAGCACTCAATGCCATATTCCTTTTTTGAATACCTCGAATCAACGGAAAAAGAAGCCAGATACTGAATAACACTAAGCCGGTAATCCCACTTCCCATCCACCAAAACAACCATTGATTAAATGGCCATCCGAAGTCGAATGTTTGTTCAGGATAACTTGCCTGAACACTTTTTCTAATCACATCATCAATAGCAGACCAGCCTATATTATTTTGTCCGGATTGGATCAGCTGCCAAGATTCACCATTGATCACCCTTCTGGTGGCGTCGGATAAAGTTGGGTTGGCTTTACCGGCCTCAAACTGTTGCCAGTCGTATAAAGTATAGGCAAGTTTTTGTTGTATGCCCGGTGATAACTGATAAGTAATCGCGCCCAGTAAGAGTATGGCTAGTATCCCTATGATCAATCGTTTTTTTTGTGCTCGGGTACCCTCTATCAAAATAAACAGAGCAGCAACAAAAATCATAATCAGTATCATGATCCACGCTGTTCGGATAGCGAGTAGTAAAATAGCTGCCAGTAAAAATAAACTGATCAGTCGCATTATTTTTTGCTCTGTGTATATTACAAAGCTGATAAAGCAAGCGATCGCTAAAAATATTCCAAAACGAACATGATCATGATCCATCCAAACCGGTACTGTTTGTCCTGAGCCATACCTGACCAAGGCTTCCTGATAATGAGTAATGTACCAGAAAAGCGGATAACTCAATGCGATCACACTCATCCAAACCCAATATTTCAATAACACGCTTTGATGATGTTTCACTGCAATCAGTGAACCTGCAAGAGCAGCAACGATATAAGTACTTAACGTAAGCAGATGATCAAGATCTTCTTTGTCAAAACCATTCTGCCAGCAGCCCAATAGCGCAATGAATACAGGAGCTATTCCCCAGATGAGTAAGGACTTGTTTTCTTTCTTAGTAATATCTTTTCTTGAATGGGCAAACAACCAGACAATCCATAAAGCTGCAGATAAAGACAGGATAGCGCGGCTCCATAATAACCCTGCAAGGGAGATAATCATCAGTAGAACGGGTAGCCATGCTTTTTTCATGATATATCAACGAATGGGTGATACTCTCGAAGCAAATACTTTCTTTTGCAATAGTAAACTTAAATTTAAGCTACCGATCACAATATGTGGGATCAATTATTACAACAAATAGCATTATCTGAACCAAAAGCGCTAGCCAGAAGTATTTCATTGGTAGAGAATGAAGTGGAGGGGTATGAACAATTTTTGGGTAAGTTACCTGTTGGACATGCTGCTGTTACGGGCATTACAGGTCCACCGGGAGCCGGTAAGAGCACATTGGTGGATGCATTGATACATCAGTGGGTGCTTGCGGACAAAAAAGTAGGTGTATTGTGTATAGACCCTTCTTCTCCTTTCAATCTGGGAGCTGTTTTAGGAGATCGGATACGGATGAGTGATTGGTACAATCATCCCAATGTATTTATCAGATCGTTGGCTACCAGAGGATCTTTGGGAGGGTTGCATCCGCATATTATTGAAATTACTGCATTGATGCAAGCAGCTGGATTTGATCATATCATTGTTGAAACAGTAGGAGTTGGACAAAGTGAGATTGAGATTGCAGGTTTGGCAGATACTACTGTTGTGGTAGTGGTTCCCGAGGCAGGTGATGAAGTACAAACCATGAAAGCCGGCTTAATGGAGATCGCTGATATTTTTGTTGTGAATAAAAGTGACCGCCCCGAGGCAGATACTTTTGTACGCAATTTAAGAATGATGTTAGCCCCTGCTTTTCATCAGACAACTACAGCGATACCCGTCATCAAAACAATTGCAACAGATAAAACAGGCTTAGCAGAACTCGCCACTGCCATCGAGCAACACCAGCAGGAAGTACATCATTCTGAAAGAAAAGATTGGTTGCTGACAGAAAGAGCATGGAAATTAATTCAGCAACATCGTATGAAAGATATCAATAAGCAGGTTTTAAAAGATAAGATCGCATCATTACGCTCAGAAGGAACATTTAACCTTTTTAGTTTTATTCATTCTTATACTCAACAGTAATACTACCCTATGTCTTTTACTGCATCTGATATTTCAGTCGTGATGGCTACTTATAACGGGGAAAAATATCTCAGGCAGCAGTTAGATAGTATACTTCAACAAACCAACGCTCCAAAAGAAATCCTCATCGTTGATGATGGGTCAACTGATAATACGGTTGCCATCATCAAAACCTATGCGCATGATGATCGAATTCGTTTATTCATCAATGATGAGAATATCGGATATATCAAAAGCTTTGAAAGGGGTATGCTGAATGCTACTTGTTCATTGGTGGCTCTCAGTGATCAAGATGATATTTGGCTGCCTCATAAACTGGAAACATTGCTTTCACACTTGCAAGATAATATCGCTGTATATAGTGATTCAATGCTGATAGATGAAAAAGGGGAGTCGCTGCTCAAAAAAATGTCTGATATTAAGAATCAACTTACGTACGATAATTGTCTCATGTATGCTATTGGTGCTTGGGCTCCGGGACATGCCATGTTGTTCAGAAAGGAGTTGATTGAAAAATGTACGCCCTTTCCAACCATCGTAACCCACGATTTTTGGCTTGGATTTGTAGCATCCTGTTATGGTGGTATCCAATATGTAAATGAAGTATTGGTTCAATACAGACAACACACGCACAATGCTATTGGAGCCAATACCCGACAGCATGGAAGAGAGAAGCCAACAAAACGCGCGAGAATAGAGATTGCCAGAAAAAGAATGCAATTGCTGTTTGAGAAATGCCCTGCATCATTATCTGATCAAAAAAAGGTGTTTGAAATACTCGCAACAACCTATCGAAAAACAGATGTTTGGAGCCGGTGGAAACGTATGAGTACTTTTTTCAAATACAGGTACGTTATACTAGCTTATAAAAAGAAATCAGCATTTATGAAGATCTTATTTTGTATCAAAATGTTCTTTAAAATAGATGCTTAACCATTTTGAAAAGCCGCATTCCAACAGCGTTTGAAGAAGTTCTTGATATGTACAAGTTTAGGAATCTGTTGTTCTGAAAGCGGGCCGTCAAATTTAGCGCCCCTTCTTAAATAATATTTCGATAAGGTACCGGAAGTCATACCCCATTTCGCAATAAATGTGTAATAGCCTTTATTACGTTTTACCCTTTTTACAGAAATAGATCCGAAGTGATACACCCTACTTTTTTCCAATCCTTTAAACAGACGGATACCTACCTGCCAGAGTTTCATGGAGAAATCGGGGTCGGAATACATGCCCGGACTGAATTCGATGCTATAGCCGCCCACCAGGTCCCATATATCTTTATGTACAACATTGGGTGGCCAGGTAGCTCCCTGCCAGTCGTGAAATGGAATAGTGGCGAATTCTTCAATGAGTGTTTCTTCTTGAAATTGATCAATGGACGTCCCAAAATTTTTCTGAATAGAACAGCTGCTCTGGGCTTTGATTTCAATGGCTGTGGCTGAAAGGAAAAAATATTTGTGCCCAATTTTTTTTATTTCATTCAACAAAGGCTCATCCCACTTGGGACATACATACATATCATCATTGATATACAATAGATAATCTGTTGCAGCCAATGTTCTACAGCTATTGAGTGCGTAACAAACGCCTACATTAACAGCGCTGTATGAATAACTGATATCGGGTTGTGATTGAATCCATTCCAGTGATCCATCTATCCCTTCATTGATATGTACAATGATCTGGTGCTTGAAAGCAGAATGTTTCCGGATGCTATTAATGCACAATTGCAGGTATCGCAAGTTATTCCAACTGGGTATCATGATAGAAAATACCGCATTCGGATCTGTGTTGCCCTTATGTTTTTCTATATTTACAATCATCTGATGCAATAAAAGTAAAAAGAGTTCATGATACTGCCTATTTCAGTGGTTTTATGTAGTTACAACGGAGCTCGTTTTATTCAAGAACAAGTTCAATCCATACTTGCTCAAACCTATCCTATTCAGGAATTGATCATTGTAGATGATGCTTCCGGTGATGATACGGTTACAATTGTAGAAGGTCTTGCCTCGAGGGATAAGCGAATCAAACTTTATCGTAACCCACAAAACCTGGGCTTCTCTGCCAACTTTGAGAAAGCCTTGTTGCTAGCTACCACTGATATCATAGCAATAGCTGATCAGGATGATTATTGGCATCCGGAAAAAATTCAAAAAATGATGTTTGCCTGGCATCCTGAGACCCCATTGATTTATTGTGATTCTGTTCGATTCAGCAATGAGTTACCCGTTCATCCACAACCCAATAAGAAAAATCGTAAACTGGAAGGGGATGATCCGAAATGTATAGCCATGTTCAATACGATTAGTGGACATGCCATGCTTCTACGAAAATCATTATTGGCAAAAGCCTTGCCCATCCCCCCGGCTGTTTATTATGACTGGTGGCTTGCTGTCGTAGCCATGTGTAATGGAGCTGTTCAGTTCTTACCGGAAATACTGGTATACCAGCGAGCACATGATCAGAATGTAACCATTCAAAAAATGTCCGAGAGGGCACTCAGAAAACAGTTCAAACAAATGCTCGTCAAACATTTGGCGGCATTTTCAACTGTACAAGGAATGCAATCGAAAGATGTAGACTTTTTTAAAAGACTAGAGCATCTTTGGAAGCAAATGTTGCAAAAAGGCTGGAGTATTGAACTGTTCTTTTTTTTACTCAAACACAGACATCTGTTGTATGCATATAAGAAAAGACAGTTTCCTTTTATATCTCACTTGAAGCATAGTTTTCTTTTTGCTTTCGGTAGATAAGATTTATTTTGTTGATCATATAATCATCCTGAATGGCATCTAGATTTAAACCACTGATAAGAGCTTTTGGTCTGAAAGACGGGCTTAAATTTTACATACACTTGTTATTCAAGAAATATGGGACATTTTATTCTTCTCTTTACAAAGCAAGATTTCATTTAAGAAAGAATTTTTCTGATAAGTACACTTTTACACAGGTATTCCTAGATGATCAATACAATATCAGTTTATCATTTGAGCCTAAAACGATTCTTGATGGTGGAGCTAATATAGGATTGGCATCAGCTTATTTCGCTCATCGTTATGCCGGTGCTTCTATTGTGGCGATAGAGCCCAGTAAAAGCAATTTTGAAATGATCAAAAAAAATACAGCAGCATTCCCACAAATAAAAAAAATATGTGCAGGTGTTTGGAATAAAAATGCGCATTTGGTCATTGTCAATACAAAGGATCATGATAATGCTTTCATGGTTGAAGAAAGTTCTGAGGAGAATCCGGACGCTATACCGGCTGTATCTATTGAGTCAGTAATGAAAGACCAAGGATGGTCTACTATTGATATCTTAAAACTTGATATTGAAGGGTCTGAAAAAGAAGTGTTTGAAGAAGGGTTTGAATATTGGCTACCAAGAACTAAAGCCATTTATGTAGAAGTACACGATCATATGAGAAAAGGTGCCGGTAATGCAATATTCAAAGCGATCACGCGATACCATTTCTCATTTGCTATACATCATGAGAACCTGATTTTTATTAATCAAGATTTGTTGTAATCGGTACTATCGTTTTCGTGAGCAGTTACTTCTTTTTCTTTCTTCCACCATCTCCATCCAATATATCCCATAATAGCCAATGGGGCTCCTGCCAGATAAATGATAGCTGAATTCAATGCTTTAGCAGGTCCTTCACCTAACTGTGAAGCCGTTTTGGTACAAATAGAGCATTGTGCATCTGCCAACTGACTGATTAGCACCAAGACACCTAAAAAAACCATCATCTTCCATCCCTGCTGTTTCATACCGGAAAGTTTATACAAAGGTAGGGATAAGTTGAAAGTCAAAAGTGAAAAGTCGAAAGTCAAAAAAATACTGTGAACCTCTGTGGTAAAATAACATATATCATCTTCTTTTGACTTTTCACTTTTGACTTTTGAATTCCCTTCATTATCTTTCTTGTTCAACCTTTTACCGTGAACCAACGAAGAGATTTTATACAAAGGATCGGGCTCCTTGCCGGGGCTTTTTCTGCCAATAGTCTGTTTCAGCAATTACATGCCGCTGAATGGGAGTCTGAGCAAAACCGAGTGGCTGGTTTTAGTCCGGAACAAACGGCTACAGACGAAGATTATTGGACAGTCATTCAACAATCTTATACGGTGAACCCCAATCTGATCAATCTCAACAATGGAGGGGTCAGTCCTTCTCCCAGGGTGGTACAGGAAGCAGTAGAAAGGTTCAATCAAATATCCAATGAAGGTCCGTCCTATTACATGTGGCGCATTTTAGACCAGGGGCGCGAGCCTTTGCGTTATAAGCTGGCAACATTGGCAGGTTGTTCTCCCGAAGAAATTGCAGTCAATAGAAATGCTACTGAAGCGCTCAATACGGTGATTTTTGGATTGGATTTGAAAGCGGGGGATGAAGTGATTGGCACCCTGCAAGATTATCCGAATATGATCCAGGCTTGGAAGCAAAGAGCGCTGCGTGATGGGATTGTCTATACACAAATCAGTTTTGATTTTCCGATCGAAAATGATGATGCCATTGTATTAGCATTTGAAAAAGCCATCACTCCAAAAACAAAGATTTTACACCTGACACATATCATCAACTGGATCGGACAAATTCTTCCGGTGAAAAAGATTGCACAGATGGCGCATCGGCGTGGATTGGAAGTGATTGTGGATGGTGCTCACTCTTTTGGGTTACTTGATTTTAAAATACCCGACTTGGAATGTGATTATTTCGGCACCAGTTTACATAAATTTCTCAGCGCTCCGATCGGGAGTGGGATGTTATGGATCAAGAAAGAAAAAATAGAAAAGATATGGCCCTTGGTTTGTAATGATAAACCCAGGAGTGATGATATCCGAAAGTTTGAAACCCTTGGTACCAGAAGCTTTCCGATAGAACAGGGAATAGGTGAGGCATTGAACTTTCACAATGCGATTGGAGCGAAAAGAAAAGAAGAACGAATTCGTTACTTGAAAAATTATTGGGCGGAGAAAGCAAGGAATATTCCAAAGGTAAAAATACATACTTCCTTCAAACCTGAATATGCTTGCGCAATTTGTGGAGTATCTATTGATGGCATGACACCCGCGCAATTGGATCAGGCATTGTTCAATACCTATAAAATTCATACCGTTGGTATCGTCTGGGAAAACATTAGTTGTGTAAGGGTCACACCACACGTATACACCCGACTACAAGATTTAGACAAGCTGGTATTTGCGTTGGAGGAAATAGCAAAGAAGAAAATATAGGATGTTGGATCGCTGATGTCGGATTTGATAAAATAAATCCGACATCAGCGATCCAACATCAGACATTGTTAAGAAGCTTTCGCAGCTGCTTTCTTTGCTTTTGCAGCAGTAGCTTTAGCATTGGCCGGACGGCTTTTGCCGAATGAACCTTTGAATCTTTTTCCTTTAGCGGTTTTTTTATCGCCTCTACCCATGGTAATTACGTTTTAATTGATAAATGTGAAGTGCAAAAATAGAAAAACCCCGCGAAAGCGGGGTTCAATTCTTTTTGGAGGCTTAGATTAGATCTTAGCGCTCAATTCTTTACCAGCTTTGAAGCGGGCAACTTTTTTAGCTTTGATCTTGATAGTCTCACCAGTTTGAGGGTTACGACCTGTACGAGCAGCACGCTTAGATACAGAGAAAGTACCAAAACCTACCAGGGTAACTTTATCGCCTTTTTTCAGGGTTTTAGTTACAGTATCAACAAAAGAATCTAAAGCAGCGTTAGCTTGAGTTTTGGTGATACCTGCATCTTCTGCGAGTTGTGCGATTAATTCAGCTTTGTTCATAGATGTGTTTTTAGATGTATTTTAATAAGAGAAACAAATTTATTCGCTTTTATCAAATAGCAAAATATTTTTACAACTTTATCGTCTTTTTGTGATTCCTTAAAACCCTTCGCCAACAAGCATTTCAGCCGATTTCGTACCAATTGTACATTGCATGTTTCAACACCATTATCTCTTGAAACCCTTTATTATCAATGGTTTCAGGAGATTTCTGCTGAAAAGCAGTCCCGAAGCGGGTTTCAGAGCAATATAGCGAAGTTTTGTGATAGACAAAATGAATTTGCAAAACTATCCACACTCAATTCACAACCTGCATTAAAGAACGAAAACCTGCGAATTGATTACCCCAAACATCCAACGCATCTTTTCGTAAGGCAGCGGCATGGTGGGCGATGTAACGATCATAGTCTTCTTTGGTTGCAGCAAAATATTGGGTGGCATAAGTAGGTCCTTCAGTTTCATCCATTTCAAGTACACGCACAAAACGAAAATCGGTAAAACAACCGGTAGCCATTACTTCCGGAATATGTTTGGTTTTCATCCATTGCAGCCAGTCTTCATGAATGACCCAGGCTAATTGAATGGTTACATTATAGATATACACGGTTGATTTTTTTAGTTTGTATCAGTATTAGATGATCTCTGCATAAATCGGACAATGATCGCTGTGTTTCACATCCGGATAAATAGCAGCTGCTTTCAATTGTGGAGTTAGTGTATCTGTAATACTGATATAATCGATTCTCCAGCCCTTGTTTTGTAATCTTACCGACGGAAATCTTTGACTCCACCAGGAATAAGCACCGGTAGTTTCAGGATGAAGGTGGCGGAAGGTATCTACCCATTTATTGGCTAAAAACTGATCCATCCACGCGCGTTCTTCCGGTAAAAATCCAGATGACTTTTTATTACCCTTTGGATCATGGATATCAATTTCAGTATGCGCAATATTGTAATCTCCGGTTACAATCAATTTCTTTCTTTTTTTTCTCAACTCTTGTACGTACGTAAAAAATTCATCCAGCCACTGGTATTTATAGGTTTGTCTTTCATCCCCACTGGTACCGGAAGGGAAATACGCATTGATGAGGGTAATATCTCCAAAATCAGCACTGATCACTCTTCCCTCAGCATCACTTTGATCAATACCATTCCCATAAAGTACTTGATCAGGTTTTATTTTGGTAAAAATGGCAACACCACTATAGCCCTTTTTTTGAGCAGAATACCAAAACGTTTGATAGCCCATTTTCTCAATAGCACTTACATCTACATCTTCTTGATTGGCTTTTGTTTCTTGCATACAAATGACATCCGCCGGATTGGTTGCTAGCCAATCTGTAAACCCTTTTTTCATGGCGGCTCTGATGCCATTGACATTATATGAAATGATACGCATAGCTCTCTGATTTATCGGAAGAAACGGGAAAACCCAATTATCATTAACTGATTCAATATTTCTTTGTTTAAAGATGCATCAAAAATGGCAATTCTTTCGGGTAAAAATTGACCACGCGCTACAGCGATTCTTTTATGATCATAAATAAACTCTTTGAGCATATTTTTATCATAACAACGGATAAAAAAAGATTTATCACCGATCATACCGTTGATCTGATACTCACAAAATAAGTTTCTAACAATATCCCTTTCTTCAAAAGTGAAAACAGAAGTACTATCATATCCATTGCTAACTTTATTCAGATAGATCTTTTTGTCCGCAAAACCTAAATTTTTGGTAATAATGAACTTGGCTATGGTATCTCCATTCAATTGCAAACTATGAATTCTCTCATGCATAAAGCTGGTAAAAGCTTCATCTTCATTCAAATAATTAAAGTGTGGATTAATTTCAATAAACATTTTTAATGTATAGTTCTTATCTCTTACCACATCCCTGCTTTCCTGTCTAAGTTGTACAAAATCGGAGTTAAGTTGTCTTTCTTTTTTAATGATCGCTCTACCTATAATCGAAGAATCGTCTATATTCTTATTTTTTCCTTTGTAAATCAACTGTTCATAAAAAGGCTCACCCATGCGAATGATTTCATCTGTATTATCAATTCTAAAGGATGCAATATCTTTTTTGATCGTCACCTGAATGATAGGAGACTGATGGATCTCAGGGAGAATGAAATTATCTGCATAAAATACGGGAGCAGCTTTTATTTCAATCATACCAATTTTATTTTCAGGATCTAAAAGACGACCAATGGATAAGTTGAGCATATCTGTAAACCCTTTATTTCCAACCGAAGGGGTAAGAGCCATGATACCAAACCCACTACTATTACCTCTGGTTACACAAATGGTCATGACTTCATTCAGGATGATCTCTTTTGAAGCATTGGTCAATAATATCCCTAATTGGAATACGGAAGCAGTTCTTTTAAACAATAAAGAATCTTCTTTATACTCAAGCTGTGAAAAATAAAAAGTGTTGGTCTCAAATTCATACAGATCAAGATACATATGCCATGCAGAGGTATCGGATGTTGTAAAAGGAGCTGTGGAATTAGTAATATTTTTTAGATCCGGTAACCGAATGATACGCAGGCTTGTATCAGCGAGTTGAGCATTTTTATGTTTTAATAGTTGCTCGTTCAATTGTTGTACCACAGTTCTTCTTGTATCACCATGATTCAGATAACTCATGACTGGACCTACCATTGAAAAAGTTCTGAACTGTTCCAATATGACGGTTCTTTGTGAGAAGCCAGATTGGAGTATCAGAAGGGATAAAAGGATACAATATAATTTTCTCATAAAACTGTTAAGGATATTTAACTATGAGTGATAACAGCAAATTTTGTGCTAATTTGAAATTTCATCAATATAAGGATAGATATGAATAAAACAGAAAGGATTATTCCCGCACAAAAGTCCGTGTATTTAGATGGACCGAAGCCCAGGATCAATGAGTTGGCTTTTGCTTGGCAAATTTTTCGCCAGTTTATCAAAGGTTTTCGTACGCTTCACTTTGTAGGCCCTTGTATTACTGTATTTGGATCTGCGCGTTTTAAAGAAGACCATCCTTATTATCAGCAGGCAGTCGAGGTCGGAAAAAAAATCGCAGAACTTGGATTTACTACTATGACCGGTGGTGGTCCGGGTATTATGGAAGCAGCCAATAAGGGAGCTTATGAGAGTGGCGGACAATCTGTAGGGTGTAATATTAAGCTTCCATTTGAACAATATCCCAATCCTTACATGCATAAATGGATCACTTTTGACTACTTCTTTATCAGAAAAGTGTTGCTGGTAAAATATTCCTACGCATTTATCATCATGCCGGGCGGATTTGGTACAATGGATGAATTTTTTGAGACACTCACATTGGCGCAAACCAAAGTCATCAATGATTTTCCGATTGTATTATTGGGTAAAGACTATTTCCAGCCATTACTAGACAGTATTGATGATATGGCTAAGCAGGGAACCATTTCACCGGAAGATAAAAAACTATTATTCCTCACGGATGATGTAAATGAAGCCATGGACTATATCAAAACCTATGTCCGAAAAAACTATACCGTGAAACCGAGAAGAAGATTGTGGTGGTTGTTTGAGAAAAGATAATAAACAGAAGAATATCGAATGTAGAATGTCCAATTTCGAAATTGGACATTCTACATTCGATATT